>Ga0209796_10000009_pt1 | contig 441960 bp, 427 predicted proteins | sample AgamicOrSfrz_FD_187167 | JGI IMG/M metagenome (GOLD analysis project Ga0209796, IMG submission 187167) | Agave microbial communities from Guanajuato, Mexico - Or.Sf.rz (SPAdes) (version 2) | ecosystem: Host-associated > Plants > Phyllosphere > Phylloplane/Leaf | place: Guanajuato, Mexico...
AGCCGGTCGGGAGGTGAGCGCAGTGCGAAGCACCGGTTTCATTGCGGGGCCGCGGGGATTGACAAGGGGGGCCCGGCGGCCCCCCTTGTCACGTTCACGGGTTGTGTAATGCCATGTTCTGCTGAACATGAGGTGAACGGAACAATCCGCCGGGCTTAACTGACTGGCATTACAACTTACGTTGCCTTTTTGCTTTTAGATTGAAGTCCTGCGGTAGCTGCGGTATTCCGGCTGCCAGAAGTTCTCGTCAATCGCCTGCTGCAACGCATCGGCAGAGGTTTTCACCGCCACCCCTTGCTGCTGCGCCATTTTACCCACGGCAAAGGCAATCGCCTTTGACACCACATGAATATCTTTCAGCTCCGGCAGAACCAGGCCTTCACCGTTATTCACCAGCGGCGAGTGTTTAGCCAGGGTTTCGCTTGCAGACATCAGCATCTCATCGGTGATGCGCGAGGCGCCCGAGGCGATCACCCCCAGACCAATCCCCGGGAAGATGTAGGAGTTGTTGCACTGGGCGATGGGATAGGTTTTATCCTTCCACACGACCGGCGCGAACGGGCTGCCGGTAGCGACCAGCGCATTGCCCTCGGTCCAGGCGATGATGTCCTGCGGGGTGGCTTCCACGCGGGAGGTCGGGTTCGACAGCGGCATCACGATAGGACGCGCGCAGTATTTATGCATCTCGCGGATGATCTCTTCGGTGAACAAGCCGGTCTGCCCGGAGACGCCGATCAGAATGTCCGGCTTCACGTTGCGCACCACATCCAGCAGGGACAGCACTTCGTTGTCGGTATCCCAGTTTTTCAGATTCTCGCGTTTTTGCACCAGTTTGGTCTGGAACGGCAGCAGGTTCGGCATGGCATCAGTCAGCAGGCCGAAGCGATCCACCATAAAGACGCGCGAGCGGGCCAGCTCTTCACTTAATCCTTCCCGCTGCGTCTGGGCGATGATCTGCTCTGCGATGCCGCATCCGGCAGAACCGGCACCCAGGAAGACAATCTTCTGATAGCTTAACTGGTTGCCTGCCGCGCGGCTGGCGGCAATCAGGGTGCCGACGGTGACCGCAGCGGTGCCCTGAATATCATCGTTAAAGGAGCAGATTTCGTCGCGATAGCGATTCAGCAGCGGCATGGCGTTTTTCTGGGCGAAATCTTCAAACTGCAACAGCACGTCCGGCCAGCGATGTTTCACCGCCTGGATGAAGTCGTCCACGAACTGGTAATACTCGTCGTCCGTGATGCGCGGGTGACGCCAGCCCATATACAGCGGATCGTTAAGCAGCTGCTGGTTATTCGTACCGACATCCAGCACAACCGGCAGGGTGTAGGCCGGGCTGATGCCGCCGCAGGCGGTGTACAGCGACAGCTTACCGATTGGAATGCCCATCCCGCCGATACCCTGGTCGCCAAGACCAAGAATACGCTCGCCGTCGGTCACCACGATCACCTTGATGTTGTGGTTTGAGACGTTCTGCAGAATGTCATCCATGTTGTGACGGTTCTGATACGAGATAAACACGCCGCGTGAGCGACGGTAAATTTCAGAGAAGCGTTCGCAGGCAGCACCGACCGTCGGGGTGTAAATCACCGGCATCATCTCGTCGAGATGGTTTTGCACCAGTCGGTAGAAGAGGGTTTCGTTGGTGTCCTGAATATTGCGCAGGTAGATGTGCTTATCAATTTCGGTTTTGAAACCCTGATACTGGATCCACGCCCGCTCGGCCTGTTCTTCGATGGTTTCGACCACTTCTGGCAGCAGGCCCAGCAGGTTGAAGTTGCTGCGCTCTTCCATGCTGAAAGCGCTGCCCTTGTTCAGCAGGGGGAATTCCAGCAGAACCGGTCCGGCATAAGGGATATAAAGGGAACGATGTCGGGTTGATTTGTTGTCCATGTCACTCACTTAATTTTGGGAAATCCGTCCCTGGCACTGGTATTGATCATTGTCGCTATTGTGCCCGCAGGGGATGTCAGGGGCATAGTATAAAGGAGGTGAATGTTAAAAACCGCAACGTACAAATAAAAACACCACCGGCAATGCCGATGGTGTCGGGGATCCTGTAGCGAACTTACTTAGGTTCGTGGCGTTTTCTGCCAGTAGCGTGGGTGACCTGCGTTTCGCTGTCGCCCTCAATCACCACTTTACGCTGGTTAGAGAGTTTGTAGTTCAGTCCCAGAATATGGCGTGCCTGACGGTTCGATTTCATAGTAGCTCCTCAATCCTGTTAATAGTGATAAGGCGAACGAAATGTAACCCCTAAGGTTGCAGATCCAGCATAGCAGGTTTTTACAAACTGGCGTGCTGACCGCTGACGACGTAATTAATGGTCTGCTGGTAGATGTCACTGAGGATGTCATTGTCTGAGGCTTCAACCCACTTGGTGAGTTCCATCAAAATGTCATCTTCGGTGACAGCGCCCAACTCTGCGTGTAAACCCTGTGCAATAGCATTAACCAGCTCTGGCTGTGCGGATGGGGTAGTTGCTGATGTATAAGTAAACATAGTGCCTCCGTGTCGTTTTCTGTTTAATGTTCCGGTTCGCAATGACTTAACGCACATTCAGAATGGCAAAATTTTATTGCGCTGTGTGTAAGACTCTTCCTGGAAATAAAAATATCATTATCCTGGTCTTTTTAAGGATATATCACGGCTTCCAGCGACGCCGGTCTGTATATTTCTCATAAGGCATGGGTGAGGGCCAGGATATCAGTTCAATGACGCTACCCCAGGGCGTTTTCCCGTAGCAAAAAGCATTGCCTTCTCCCTGCTCGGCCGGAAAGGAGAGCGCCTTAGGCTCGGTAAACATCTCGCCACCTGCCGCCGTAAAGCGTGCTATCGCCTGTGCGAAATCATCAACATAGACGGCAAAGTGTTGAAGACCAAAGTCGCTTGCTCGCGCGGGTGGTTGCTGTTCCGGCCCATGCATTTCGAAAAGCTCAATCCCCGGTCCATGTGGCATGGCCAGCATACGTATTGCGCGAACTTCTGTGCCGGGTACCAGGCGTAATGTCTTCTGCTGGGCATCGGGATCAATATTTCCGTCGCCAGGCTCTACGGATCGATATATTTCTTTGGCGTGAAAGGCCTGCTCAAAAAATAGCGTGGCCTGATTAATGTCCGGTACGGTAATACCAATGTGGTCGATACCTCGGGCGGGTGAATTCATGCGCGACTCCTTTTTAGAAAAAACAAAATATAGCAGGCTGACAGGGGACGTTATATTTTTGCGGCGGGTGAATAACTGCACAATGTCATGAGACTCTTCTGTCTTTGAGGCAATACTGAATCTCTCTTCTATACTTAACCCCTTGTAAGCCAAAAGGAGAACACTTATGACAATTCACAAACACGGTTCGGCACATTGGTCTGGCGATATTAAACGCGGCAAAGGTACGGTTTCTACCGAAAGCGGCGTCCTGAATCAGCAACCTTATGGTTTCAATACCCGCTTTGAAGGGGAGAAAGGCACAAACCCGGAAGAGTTGATCGGCGCAGCGCATGCAGCCTGTTTCTCAATGGCCCTGTCCCTGATGCTGGGCGAGGCGGGCTACACGGCCGACAGCATTGATACCACCGCCGATGTGTCGCTGGATAAAACTGACAGTGGCTTTGCGATCAGCAAAATTGCCCTGAAGAGTAAAGTGACCGTCCCGGGCATTGATCCCCAGCAGTTTGACGGCGTTATCCAGAAGGCCAAAGCCGGATGTCCGGTTTCTCAGGTGCTGAATGCCGAGATTACGCTCGACTACACCCTGAACTGATCCTTCCGCCGGGCATTATGCCCGGCTATCCCTTCACCGCCTCTGGAAACACCTCCACCAGCCACTCAATAAAGACTCTCAAACGCTGCGTCACGTGCCGGTTTTGTGGATACACGACATAAAACGGATAGTGCGGTGGCCGCCACTTCGCCAGTATCTCCACCAGCGTTCCTGCCTCCAGCATGGCCCCCGCGGCGTAGCGAAAGGTCTGGATAATGCCCATCCCGGCAACCGCTGCCGCCAGATGCGCGTTGCTCTCATTTACCCCGATATGGTGGCGCAGGGTGATTTCGTGGGTTTCATCGTTGTACGTAAAGCGGAAAGGGAACGCGCGGCCGGTCGCCGGGGAGAGATAACTCACCAGCTTATGACCATTGCGCAGCTCCTCCGGGTAGGCGGGGATCCCGTGCTGCTTCAGATAGTCCGGGGTGGCGCAGGTGACCATCTCTGCATTGCCGATATGCCGGGCAATAAGCGTGGAGTCCCCCAGCGCGCCGCCGCGGATCACGCAGTCTACATTGCCACTGATTAAATCCACCGGACGGTCGGCCACCCCCAGGTCGATGCGGATGTCGGGATAACGGCGCATGAAGTCTGGCAGCAGCGGGATCAGCACGTCCCGCGCCGTCGAACCACCCACATCAATACGCAAATGACCCTGCGGCTGTTGTTTGATCGCGCTGAACGAGGTGTCTATATCTTCGATGTCAATTAATACCCGCCGGGCTTTTTCGTAATAGTCCTGTCCTTCCGGGGTGGGCGTCACCCGTCGGGTGGTGCGCTGTAACAACCGCACGCCCAGATGCGCCTCCAGCGCCTTGACCAGTTTACTGAGCGTGGCGATGGGCATGTTCAGCGAGTCTGCTGCCCGGGTAAAACTGCCGGTTTCCACGACGCGCGTAAAGGCGCGCATTGCCATTAACTGATCCATCGGGAGGCGCTCACGAACGGGTGGATTATTGCCACAGGGAAAAAGTGATTTCCATTTTTGCTGATTTTTCCCTAATCCCGCAAGCGGTACAGTGCATCCACACCAACAACAGACAAGGTAAATCAGATGAACACAGTATTAGCAGGTAAAGTCGCTCTCGTCACCGGTGGTACCAGCGGTATCGGTCTGGCAACCGCCAAAGAGCTGGCCGCTCAGGGCGCGAAGGTATATATCACCGGACGTCGTCAGGCAGAACTGGATAACGCCGTCGCCAGCCTGGGCGGACAGGTCACCGGCATCCGCGCCGACGCCTCACGCCTAGAGGATCTCGATACCGTTTATGCGCAGATTGCGGAACAGGCCGGGCGGCTGGATGTGTTGTACGCCAACGCGGGGGGTGGCGATATGCTGCCGCTGGGTGCCATCACAGAAGAACATTTTGACCGTATCTTTGCCACCAACGTACGCGGTGTGCTCTTTACCGTGCAGAAGGCTCTGCCGCTGCTGGTTTCCGGGTCGTCGGTGATCCTTACCGGCTCGACTGTCTCCATCAAAGGCACCGCTAACTTCAGCGTCTACAGTGCCAGCAAGGCGGCAGTGAGGAATTTTGCCCGATCCTGGGCGCTGGATTTACAGGGGCGCGGGATCCGGGTCAACGTTGTCAGCCCTGGCCCGATTAAAACCCCGGGTCTGGGAGAGCTGGTGCCGGAAGATCAGCGCCAGGGGTTGTTTGATGCGTTAGCCGCGACTGTCCCACTGGGACGCATTGGCGAAGCGGAAGAGGTAGCAAAAGTGGTGGCGTTCCTCGCCTCTGATGCCGCCAGCTTTATCAACGCCGCCGAGCTGTTCGTGGATGGCGGGATGGCGCAGATTTAACGCTGATAAAGTAGGGTAAGGTTGCCGCCGAGGCGGCGATCCTGTAACGGACGGCTGGCATCCAGGCGTGACAGTGTCACTGAACTGCAGTGAGACAGGGCACACCAGGGTTCCAGCCATTCGAGATCGGCATCCTTCTGCTGCAACACATAGTTCACCAGCCGCGCCAGCGCGCCATGGTTCTCCTGCGTTACATCCACCTTATTCGCCGCGGCAAAACTGGCGATCATCACCAGCGGTTGCAGGGCATAATTATGATAGGCCAGCGCCCGCTCGCGACGGCGTTGTTCGTTTGCCAGCGTGCCGTCGGCGGCAATCTGTCCGGCGGCGATGCGGTACTCTTTCAACGACCAGGCGAACAGATCCCGACGGTCGAGCGCCACGGCGCTGGCCATGACCGCCCATGCCGCCCAGTAGCTGTGGTTATTGGTGCTTTTCAGCGGCAGGCCATCCCACTCCTGTACCACCCGATCCGCCAGCTGGCCCAGCCAGCGTTCAGTGGTCTGCTGCCCGGCAAGGGAAGTTCCTGGGGTAAACTTCAGCTCCAGCCAGCTGCTGGCCAGCGTCGCCAGCGCCCATTTACGCATTGCGCGGCCGGTGTGACTGGTTTGCCCGGAGAGTAACGCCCCGGCGTTGGCCCATGTCGCGTAACCCTCCAGAATACAACGTAAGGTTCGCGGATCCCCGCTCTGTTTATAGCGCCAGACCATGTTCGAGATCCCACGTTCAAAGCCGACGATGGGCTTAGTCGCGGTACGGAATGCCTGTTCGGCCTGCGGATTGAGCGTGGCGCGGGCGCTGTCAGATCCTTCATATTTACTGCGCAACGCCAGGGGGGCGGTGTAGGGCGCGGGCAGGGTCACGCAGCCGCCCGATGCCGTGTGCGGCAACGGCTGGGTAAAACCAACGGGGGGCACCAGCGGAGCGGCCAGCGCATATCCCGGTAAACAGAGCAGCAGCCACAACGTTCGTTTCATCAACACCTCCGCCGACATTTAACCGGCACTATGATTATTTTTGAGCCGAATCGTTTCTTTCCTGATATATCTTTTTAATACTATTAGTCCATGAATGTAATGTATGCTAAACAAGTGTTTAAAAAGCCTAACCATCTTTCGGGAACAATAGCTGTGCTGACCACTCTCATCTACAAAAGCCAGTTAAATCCGTCCTGTAAATCCTTATCCCTCCTCGCACTTGTTGAAAAGGCCAAACAGAGCAATACCTTGTTGGATGTCACGGGCATTCTGCTGTTTAACGGGAGCGATTTCCTGCAGATCCTCGAAGGGTCTGAAGAGGTCATTGAGACGTTATTCGCGCGGATCAGCAAGGACAAGCGTCACGACAGCGTGGTGGAACTGATGCGTGATTACGGCCCGCGCCGACGCTTCGAAAACGTCGGTATGCTGCTGTTCGATCTGCGGGTCGACACGCCAAAATCGGTCCTGTCTTCGGTATTGCGCTACAGCAAGTTGGACAATTATCTGGCGGCGCAAGACCGGGTATTTAAATTCATTCAGACTTTTATTATCCAGCCCAAAAAGACGGCGGGTGAGTTAAACTTCCGGCCTGAAAAATGGACGATGGTCCCGGAGCATATGCCTTTCGGCAAAACCATTAACGGGCTGATTGAGAATCAAATTTGCCAGTTTGCCCTGCAGCCGATAGTGGAACCTACCGAGGGAAAAATCTCCTCGCTCGAGGCGCTTATTCGCGGTAACGACGGCGGTAGCCCGGAGCGGTTCTTTAACGCTCTGGATCAGGACAAAGTGTACGAGGTCGATCTGCTGACCAAAGCCTATGCCTTTGCGCTGGCAGAGAAGATCGACATTGGCGATCATAAAATTGCCATTAACCTGCTGCCGATGTCGCTGGTGAATGTGCCCCACGCCGTCGATTTTCTGATGGATCAGATCCTTGCCCACGGTTTGCAGCCGGAGCAGGTGGTGATTGAAGTGACCGAAAACGAAATGATCTCCGGGTTTAACCAGTTTAATAGCGCCATCAAGCAATTAAGGGCGGCGGGGATCGGCCTGGCCATTGACGATTTTGGGTCAGGCTATGCCGGGCTGTCGCTGCTGACCCGTTTCCAGCCGGATAAGCTAAAAATCGATCGCGAGATTGTCAGCAACATTCATTTAAGCGGCCCGAAGCAGGCGATTGTGAAGTCGATCATCAGCTGCTGTACCGATATGGAGATTGCGCTGGTGGCAGAGGGCATCGAGAAAATCGAAGAGTGGTGCTGGCTGGAGTCGGCAGGCATCAAGCGTTTTCAGGGCTTTTTATTCGCCCGGCCTAAATTAAATGGTGTGGGAGAAATTCACTGGCCGCAATTTACCCGTGATGAATATTTGAACGATTAACGCTGCAACAGATAATCAAGCGCTAAACAGATAAAAAATCTCAATGTTTAACAGGGCCGAAATATCCGGCCCTGTTGCGCAATATAATGATTTAAATAAGTATTAACGACATTATTGATGTTCGCATAAATAAATAACTTTAATTCAATATTAAGGGGTAAATGCCGATAACACTTCAGACCGTTTTATTTCTGAGGTAGTTATGTCGTTAAAAAAGTCGTCCCTTGCCATTCTTCTTGCCTTACTGTTTTTCTTTGTTGCCAGTGCCGCAACCAACGTCTGGCTGGCCATTAAAAGCAATGATTCTCTGGATAACGTGAATAAAGAGATTCAGGTGGTGTTATCCATCATCGATCCCATTAACCACAGCCGTACCCTGCGCGTGCGGGTGATGGAGTACATGAAGCAGGTCGAGAGTGGCGATACTGCGGGTCTTGCGGAGAAGCTGGACTCGGTAAAACTCGCGCTGACCAAAGCGGATGGCGCTTTCGCCGCCTTTAACGACGCGCCGCGCCTGGCAGATGAGGCCCCGTTAGTGAAGGACTATGACGATGCCTGGCTCGCCTATCGCAATGAAGGCCTGTCCCCGCTGATCGACGCGGCCTCAGCGCACGATGCGGCAAAATTCAATGCCCTGATCCCGCAGATTTCCCGGCTCGACCGCCAGTATGAAATCGTTCTCGATCAGGTACTGTCTGTGCATCAGAAATATGCGAAGCAGCTGAATGACGATGCGCGCACTCATTTTGCATCCGGCTTAACCATTATTGCCGCCTTTGCCGCGCTCTTTGTGGTGGTGATTATCGGGGTGAGCGTCCTGATGAAGCGGTATGTGTTTGCTCCAATCAACCTCGCCCGGGAACACTGCAGCCAGATTGCCGCCGGGCAACTGACGGAAGCCGTGCCGCAAAAGGCGGGCTCGAATAACGAAATCGACCTGCTGATGGGGTCGATGGAGCAGATGCGTCTGGCCCTGCTGGAGACCATCTCTCAGGTGCGCGAAGCCTGCCGTACCGTTAACTACGCCTCGCAGGAGATCGCCTCGGGCAACATCGACCTGGCTTCACGTACCGAGCAACAAGCTTCAGCCCTGACGGAAACCGCCGCCAGTATGGAACAGTTGAGCGCCACCGTTGCCAATAACACCGACAATGTGTATCAGGCCGGTAAGCTGGTGCAGGATGCGGTGAACAACGCCCGCACCGGGGAGGCGGTAACCCGCGAGGTAATCGAGACCATGAACACCATCGCGGCCAACTCCCAGCGTATCGAAGACATTACCAGCGTGATCAACAGCATCGCCTTCCAGACCAATATCCTGGCGCTGAATGCCGCGGTGGAAGCCGCTCGTGCCGGCACACAAGGGCGCGGTTTTGCAGTAGTCGCGACCGAAGTCCGTACCCTGGCACAGAAGAGCGCCGTGGCGGCGAAGGACATTGAAAACTTGATCGCCCAGTCGGTCTCCAGCGTGAAAAACGGTTCCCAGCTGGTGAATCGCTCAGGGGAAGTGATTCATGCCATCATTAACTCGGTCAATAAAGTGAACGCGCTGATGGAGCAGATCTCGGTGGCCTCGGAAGAGCAAAGCCGCGGGATCGGCCAGGTCGGCCAGGCGGTGACCGAGATGGATGGCGTGACCCAGCAAAACGCCGCCCTGGTGCAGGAGTCTGCGGCCGCTGCCGCCTCGCTGGAAGAGCAGGCGAAGCATCTTACCCAAAGCATCGCCAGCTTCAGACTGCCGGAACCGGCATAACATAAGAGCACTGCTTCCGGCTTGCGGGTGCGGCCGGTTCTCCCTCGCCCTGACCCTCTCCTCAACGGGGAGAGGGGATTTATCTTCCTCCTTCTGTTCCTGTCGAAGTGACTCATCTCACATTACTTTCCTGGTCTATGCTTGAAGTTCATGCGCGGCGTCATGCCTGCGCATTTTCTCTTTTTCCCTCTGCTTAGTGATAAACGCAGGTAACCCGAGGATCACGGGTCAAACGAGGTGATGGAATGACTGCTAAATCTATTAGGTATTGGGGTTGTGAATATAGCGATGCGAACAACGTTCGCTTTCATCTGTGGGCCAGCGGTCAGCAGCACGTAACCCTGCGTCTGAATGACGAAACGCTGCCGATGAACCCGACCGGCGACGGCGGATTTGAACTGACGGTCAACAATGTTGCCCCAGGTTCTGCGTACAGTTTTATCCTGCCTGACGGCTCCGCAGTACCCGATCCGGCCTCCCGCGCGCAGCAAGGGGATGTCAACGGCCCTTCGCTGGTGTGCGATCCTCATAGCTATGTGTGGCGCAATACCCACTGGCAAGGCCGTCCCTGGGAAGAGAGCGTGGTCTATGAGCTTCATATCGGGACCTTTACCCCTGAGGGCACCTTCCGCGCGGCCGCCGACAAACTGCCGTACCTGGCCTCGCTCGGCATTACCATGATTGAGCTGATGCCGGTCTCCCAGGCCGGAGGCAACCGTGGCTGGGGGTACGACGGCGTACTGCTGTATGCCCCGCATAGTGCCTACGGTACGCCGGATGAGCTGAAAGCCTTTGTCGATACCGCCCACGGTCTGGGGCTGTCGGTGGTGCTGGATATTGTCCTTAACCATTTCGGACCGGAGGGTAACTACCTGCCGAAGCTGGCCCCGGACTTCTTCCACCCGGAACGCATGACCCCGTGGGGGAACGGCATCGCCTATGACGTGGCCCCGGTGCGTCAGTTTATTGTCGATGCGCCGCTGTACTGGCTGACGGAGTTCCGCTTCGACGGCCTGCGCTTTGACGCCATCGACCAGATCGAAGACACCTCCGAGCCGCACGTGTTAATTGAGATCGCCACCCGCATTCGCGCTGCCATTACCGACCGGCCGGTGCATCTGACCACCGAAGACAGCCGCAACGTGGTGTTTCTTCATCCGCGGGAGGAGGACGGCAGTGTGCCGTTGTTCACCGGGGAGTGGAATGACGATCTGCACAATGCCGTCCACGTTATGGCCAGCGGTGAAACCCACGCCTGGTACCAGGATTTTGCTGAAAAACCCGAACAATGGGTGGCGCGGGCGCTGGCGGAAGGCTTTGCTTATCAGGGGGAACGTTCCCCGCAAACCGGTGAAATTCGGGGTGTGAAAAGTACCGCTCAACCGCCAGCGGCCTTCGTCGATTTCATCCAGAATCACGATCAGGTTGGTAATCGTGCTCAGGGCGATCGCCTGTTGAGTCTCATCGGGGAAGAGCGTACCCGGGTACTGATGGCCGCGCTGCTGCTGTCGCCGCATATCCCGCTGATGTTTATGGGGGAGGAGTTCGGAGAAACCCAGCCGTTCCTGTTCTTTACCGATTTTCACGGAGACCTGGCGCGGGCGGTGCGGGAAGGGCGCGCGAAAGAGTTCAGCGATCACGATGAGACCGTACCGGATCCCAATGCCCCTGAGACCTTTGCCCGTTCGAAACTCGACTGGGACAAACTCAACCAGCCTGACGGCCAGAACTGGCTGCGCTTTACCCAGCAGCTGTTGCAGCTGCGCCAGCGGGCTATTGTGCCGTTGCTGGCCGGCGCGCAGGGCGGGAATGGCAGGGTGATAAAAACGGCCCCGGGTTGCGTGGTGGTGAACTGGACATTTATACAGGGTACGCTGTCGCTGGCACTTAATACGGGTGATCAGCCGCAGACGATGCCCGAGATAGCGGGTGAAACATTGTTTGCCTGGCCTGAAGGCCGCACGGAACTGCTCGCGAACACCGTTATTGTACGTTTTGCACAAGGAGAACCGACCTGATGATCCCCACAGCGACCTGGCGTATTCAGTTTCGTAACGGCATGACCTTTGATCGTGCCGCCAGTCTGGTGCCGTATCTGCAACAGCTCGGCATCAGCCATCTGTATGCTTCGCCAATATTTACTGCCGCCCGGGATTCGACGCACGGTTATGACGTCACCGATGCTAACGAGATTGACCCCTCCATCGGAGGCCGGGCCGGTTTTGAGCGGCTGGTCAGCGCCCTGAAGGCGGCCGGGCTGGGTTTGATCCTTGATATTGTGCCGAATCACATGTCCACCTCGCTGGAAAATGCCTGGTGGCGTGATGTGATTGAGCATGGGGAAAAGAGTCGCTACGCCCCTCATTTTGATATCGACTGGTCGCGCCGTCTGACGCTGCCGTTTCTGGGGGATGATTTTGAAGTGGTGCTGGCGAACGGTGAGATCAGCGTGCAGCGCGATCCCAACACCGGCAAACCCGCGCTGGCCTATTTCGACAACTTCTACCCGCTGACGCCCGACAGCTGGCAAGGGCGCGAAGAGGAGGTGTTGAGCCTCAGCGATCCCGCGGCTATCAGCCGGTTGCACGACCAGCAGCCGTGGCGGCTTACCAGCTGGCGAGATGCGCCGAACGAACTCTCCTGGCGTCGCTTCTTCGAAATCACTGGCCTCGTGGGCGTGCGGGTTGAAGACGACGCGGTGTTTGATGACAGCCATGCCCTGATCCTCGCCCTGGTGCGTTCGGGAGCGGTGGACGGGCTGCGTATTGATCATGTGGACGGGCTGGCCGACCCGCGAGCCTACCTGCAACGTCTGCGTCAGGAGGCAGGTGCCGACTGCTATATCACGGTGGAGAAGATCCTCAGTAAGGGCGAGAACCTGCCCACCGACTGGCCGATCTCCGGGACCACCGGCTACGAATTTATCGCCTCGCTGTCAGAGGTGCTGATAGATGACGACAAAATCGACAGCCTGCGCCAGGCCTATGACAAGGTGATGGGCCGCCCGGTCGATATGCACGACGAACTGCGCGACGCGCGGTTGCTGATGGTGGACAGAAACTTCGCGGGGGAATTTTCTACTCTGCTGAAGCTGGCGAAAACCCTGGCCGAAACGGAAGGCGTCCAGGTGGAAGAAGAGCCTCTGCGGCTGGCATTGCGCGAGCTGCTGGTGGCCTTCCCGGTGTACCGCACCTACGGTACGGCGCAGGGGATGTCTGCCGCGGATGTGCGCCTGCTGAACAGCGTGGTCGCCACGATCAGCGCCGATCCTGACGCCATCGCGCTGCTGATGCGTATTTTGACCGGCGAAGTCTCTGAGGAGGCCCGCGATACCGCCACGCATTTCCGCACCCGTTTCCAGCAGCTGACCGGGCCGCTGATGGCGAAGTCGGTGGAGGATACGCTGTTTTTCCGTCAGCACATGGATCTGGCGCTCAACGAGGTGGGAGCCGAGCCGGTGCCGCAGGCTTTCTCGCTGACGCGCTTCCACACCGAGATGACCGCGCGACGTGACCGTCAGCCGGATGCGCTTTCCGGCACCTCGACCCACGACACCAAGCGTGGGGAAGATGCCCGCGCCCGGCTCTATTCTCTGACCGAAGCGCCGGAGGTATGGGCGGAATGCGTGGCCCGCTGGCAGCAGTTGAACCAGACCCACGTTCGCTTTCTGAATGATGGCACGGCGCCGCGCGGTGCCGATACCTGGATGCTCTATCAGGCGCTGGCGGGTGTCTGGCCGCCGGAGCTGGACCCGCAGGATGCGGCGGGGCTGAATGCCCTGGAAGAACGCTTCCTGGCTTTTGTTGAGAAGGCGCTACGCGAGGCCAAGCTGCGCACCGACTGGGTGGACAGCAACGAAGCCTATGAAACGGTGGTACTGGAGTATGCTCGCCATCTGTTGTCCCCGGACAATCAGGACTTCCTGCAGGACTTCAGTTCCTCGTTACGTCCGTTTATTCGCGCCGGGCTGGTGAACAGCCTGAGCCAGACGGTGATCAAACTCACCGCACCGGGGGTGCCGGATGTTTATCAGGGCAGCGAGGGGCTTAATTTTAGCCTTGTCGATCCTGATAACCGCCGCGAGCCAGATTTCGACCAGCTTCGTCAGCAGCTGGATACGGCAGACCCTCATATTGCCGCCCAGGAGGCGAGCTGGCTGGACGGGCAGTTGAAGCTGTCTGTCACCCGCACGCTACTGCATCTGCGCCAGCGCAAACCGGCGCTGTTCCGCCTGGGCAGCTATGTTGCGCTGCTGACCCGTGGCGAACGGGCGGATAAGGCGATTGCCTACGCCCGCGTCGATGACGATGACGTGCTGATTGTGGTGGCACCGCGGCTGGCGCTGGCGAACGCCGCACAGACGTTTCCTGTTACCGGGGCGGCCCTGTGGGGCGCGACAGAGGTGGTTCTTCCTCCCGAACTGGCCGGGCGCCGCTACCGGGATTGTTTCAGTGGTGAAACCCTGACCTTAGGCGAAAGCCTGCATTTGAATGAAGCACAGGAATGCTGGCGGGTGTTACTGGCCTGCGGCTGATGATTATTACTGTTCGAGGGAGAGACTCTATGGCATATGACAAAATTTATGAAATTCAGGCGGGGCAAAGTTATCCCCTTGGGGCGAATTACGATGACAAAGGGGTGAATTTTGCCCTCTTTTCCGCCTGCGCCGAACGTGTTGAGCTGTGTCTGTTTGACCCGAGTGGTAAATCTGAAATAGCCCGTCTCGAGTTACCGGAATACACCGATGAAGTCTGGCATGGCTATGTCCCGGATCTGAAACCGGGTGCGTTGTACGGCTACCGCGTCTATGGCCCTTACGATCCTGAAAATGGCCACCGCTTTAACCCGCATAAGCTACTGATTGACCCTTATGCCCGGGCGTTGACCGGGGAGCTTATCTGGAACCCCGCCCATTTTGGTTATGAGCTGGGGCATGACGAGCTTGATCTTAGCTTTGATACCCGCGACAGCGCGCCTTATACCCCAAAATGCCGGGTTGTTGACCCGCGGGTGTTCGACGGTCAGGACCCGCACCGCCCGGCGGTGCCCTGGTCCAGCACCATTTTGTACGAAACCCATGTGAAAGGCTTTACCCAGCTTAATCCGGCGATCCCGCCTGAATTGCGCGGCACCTTCGAAGGGATGGGGCACAAAGCGACGGTGGATTACATCAAGAGTCTTGGCATTACGTCGGTTGAACTGTTGCCGGTGCATGCTTTCCCGGACGATCAGCATCTGCTGGATCGCGGGCTGAAGAACTTCTGGGGCTATAACACCCTTAACTTCTTCGCCCCGGCGTCACGCTATGGCGGCCCGAACGGCATCAAGGGCTTCCGCGACATGGTGCGCGCCTTCCACGATGCCGGTATCGAGGTGATCCTCGACGTGGTGTATAACCACACCGCCGAGGGTAACGAGCTTGGCCCGACGCTGTCATTCAAGGGGATCGACAACTTCTCTTACTACCGCACGATTGCCGGTCAGCACCGTTACTATGTGAACGACACCGGTACGGGTAATACGGTCAATACTTCGCACCCACGTGTGCTGCAGATGGTGATGGATTCCCTGCGTTACTGGGCGGAGTCGATGCATATTGATGGCTTCCGTTTTGACCTCGGCACCATTCTTGGCCGCGAGCCAGAAGGGTTCGATCAGCGCGGCGGCTTCTTCGATGCCATGATGCAGGATCCGCTCCTCTCACGGTTGAAGTTGATTGGCGAGCCGTGGGACATCGGCCCTGGTGGCTATCAGGTAGGGGGCTTCCCGCCAGGCTGGGGCGAGTGGAATGATAAATACCGCGACACCGTGCGCGAATACTGGCGCGGCGATAACGTCTCGTCCGATTTTGCCGCACGCCTGCTCGGCTCCGGGGATCTGTATGACCAGCGTGGGCGTCGCCCGTGGGCCAGCATCAACTTCATTACCGCTCACGACGGGTTTACCCTGAACGATCTGGTCTCTTTCAACGAGAAGCACAACGAGGCTAACGGCGAGGACAATAACGACGGCCACAATGATAACCGGTCATCGAATTATGGCGTTGAAGGCCCAACCGACGATGAGCAGATCAACGCCCTGCGTGAACAGCAGAAACGTAACTTCCTGACCACACTGCTGTTCTCTCACGGCACGCCGATGCTGCTGGCGGGGGATGAGTTTGGCCGTAGTCAGTTGGGTAACAACAACGGCTACTGTCAGGACAGTGAGATCAGCTGGGTACACTGGGAAAATCTCCCGGAAAGCGCCGAGGCGCTGCGTAACTTCACCCGACATCTGATTGAGCTGCGCACCAGCCAGCCGCTGTTGCGCCGCGAAAGCTGGCGTGACGGAATGGAAATCCAGTGGTTTAACGCGGGTGGCGGGCCACAGTTGCCGGAGCACTGGGACGAGGGGACGACCCTTGGGCTTTATCTTACCCGGCCCGACCTGCACGATCAGCCGGGGATCTGGGAGGAGGTGCTGCTGTTAATCAACCCCTATGAGGGGTCGGTGCCGTTCCGAATCCCGGAATGCGGTCAGGATGGCTGGGTGCTGGAGCTGAGTACGGCAGGGGATGAGCAGATGGGGCAGGCAGTGCTCCCGGATACTGACTTCCCGCTGCCAGGCCGCAGCATCGTGCTGTTACGGCGGCCATAACGCGCGGGGTTACTTGCCAGCCCGTGCTCTTTCCCACGGGCTGGTGGTCTCGTCGTCGACGTCAGTCGGCGCGGGATCGTCCAGGGAGTCAAGATAGAGGGCTTCGACTTCGGCACGTGCCCACGGGGTGCGGCGCAAAAATTTGAGGCTGGATTTGACGCTGGGATCGCTGTTAAAGCAGTTGATTTTAATCAGCTTACCCAGCTGCGCCCAACCGTAGCGCGCCACCAGGGCGTTGATCTGCATCTCCAGCGTGACGCCATGCAAAGGATCTTTAGAAGGGTGTGCTGTCACAGGCATCCTTTTATATTCTGGCAAGGGGTTAAAAGCGGGGAGGGTACAAGAAAAGCAGGGGGCCAGCAAGCGCCTTAACGGGTTCCCAGGCTTAAGGAAAACGCGATGTTGATAGCCCAGATTTCAGATATTCATGCCGCTCCCGATAACGATCATCTGGCCCGCTTTGACCGGGTACTCAGGTGGCTGAGACAACTCCAGCCTGACGCGCTGGTGCTTTCCGGGGATTTAACCGACAACGATTGGCTTGAGGGGTATCAACAGATCGCCGCCCGTCTGGCTGAGGAGCATTATCCTTCTTTAATACTGCCGGGTAACTCAGACAATCGTCGCCTTATGCGCGCGGTATGGCGCGATGAGACAGAGGTAAAGGATGCCTGTGATGGCGCGCTGCATGCCGTTCTGGAGGTTGGTGGTCTGCGTCTGATGGGTCTTGATACAACGGTGGAGGGGCACGATCACGGCTCCGTGACAGGGCATCTGGGCTGGCTGGAGAAGCAGCTTAACCGGGCTGACGCGCTGCCATCCATTCTGTTCCTGCATCATCATATTTTTGCCTGCGGCATACCGACCCTGGATCAGACCCTGTGCAGGGGGCTGGATCGGCTGGAGTCCCTTATTCACCGCGCGGCGACCAGACCGCTTGCGATGGCTTCAGGACACGTACACAGACCGGTGGCCGGGATGTTTGCGGGCATACCAGCACATATTTGTGCCTCCGTGTGCCCGGCCAATCCGGTCTGGTTTGGTAGCGAGCGGGTTCCTCCCACCGAGGACGCGCCGGGGCTGATGATCCATCGCTACGTCAATGGCGCGCTAACCAGCCATCATGTGAGGGTATAACCGCGAACGGATGTTTTTGAAACGCCGTTCCGTTATAATGCCTCTCCCGAACCCGATGCCATTGACTCCATGAAAACGCCTCATAAAAACGTCCGTGCCTTTCATTTCTCCGCCTTTCGCTATCTGTTTTCTGCTCGCTTCCTCACCGTGCTGGGGAATGGTATCGCTCCTATCGCCCTGGCTTTTGCGGTGCTGGATATCGGGGGATCGGTCTCCGATCTGGGTATCGTTGTCGCGTCCCGGTCGATCTTCAACGTACTTTTCCTGCTGCTGGGCGGGGTGTTAGCAGACCGCTATTCCCGTAGCCGGGTGTTAGTTGCCTCTTCCGTGGTGGCGGCTCTTTCACAGGCTATTGTGGCCTGGTCGGTACTGGACGGGTCTGCGACGGTCATCGGACTGGCCTTGCTTGGCGCCATCAATGGCGCTGCCGCTGGCATTGCTTTACCGGCCTCATCTGCGCTCATCCCCCAGACGGTTCCCGCCCACAATCTGCGTCAGGCCAACGCCTTTCTGCAGGCCGGTATTTACGGTGGGACGGTAATTGGCGCGTCGCTGGGCGGTATCTTAATCAGCGCTGTCGGTCCCGGCTGGGGGCTGGCCATTGATGCACTGGGCTTCGCCGCCGCGGCACCGCTCTATCATTTCATTCGCGTGCAGGCCGTCGAAACGGGTTCAACGCAAAGCAATATCCTGCAAGACCTGAAAGAGGGATGGAAGGAGTTCGTTAGCCGGGCCTGGGTCTGGGCTATCGTCGTCCAGTTCACCATTATTAATGCGGCCTTCAGCGGCGTGATGATGGTGCTGGGGCCAGTGATTGCGGATGCTTCATTTGGGCGGGCACACTGGGGGTTTATCATTGCCGCCCAAAGTATTGGCCTGATCGTCGGTTCATCCCTCGCGCTGCGCTGGCGTCCTCGCCGCGACCTCTTCATTGGGGTGATGCTGATGTCGTTTTGCGCCTTACCCATTTTCATGCTGAGCCAGCTGGCTACCACGCCCTGGCTTATCGCCGCGTTCTTTATGGCTGGCGTCACCTTTGGGCTGTTTGGCGTCGCCTGGGCGCAGTCTCTGCAAACCCACATTCCCCCGGAAAAACTGGCGCGGGTCTATGCCTATGACGCGGTAGGGTCGTTTGTGGCCATTCCCTTTGGTGAACTTATCGCTGGCCCGCTGGCGATTCAGTACGGCACCAGCAACGTGCTGCTGGTTTCAGCCCTGGCGGTGGTGATTGCCACGGCAGGGGCCAGTCTGGTACCGGCAATCCGGCGGCTGGAGAGTGGTTCTCAGCCTGAAGCGCATACTCTGCATGGGGAACGCAGCCTGTAAGACGGGCAAGCCCCTTTGCTCCCCGTTTGGGTAGGGGCGTAAAGGGGGCCTTTCAATGAATAAACGCGACGGGTACATTGGAAGAAAATTATAAATAAGGGAAATATACTAATGTGCAGAGCCTTCGCGGTTTTTGCTTTCCTGTTGGCCCCAACTGTCCATGCGGCCTCGCATGAAGAGGTATTGCGCTTAAATGCCGTACAACAGCCGGGTGCTCAGGTTATTTGTCATGTTCCGATAACGATCGTGGCGGATAATAAGCCCGTCATCCTGGATTACAAAAACAGCATGACCGTGATCGCTAATCAGGGTGACACCCGGGTATTTCAGGTCATCACAACCTTTATAGCCAAAGGCAAAACCACCTCTTACATCACACAACGCTATCGGCTCAGTATCACCACAGACGAAACGGGGCAGCTACATACCGTTGATCCGAACAGCATCAGTGTGACTAGCCCCTTTTCAGCGGAGTTGGCGCGGGAAAATGAAGCCCAGCTCCGCAATAATGCTCCTCCGAGTTATCAGTCTGACAGCATGGTCACAGTGACTGATTTCCCGAACTTCACCGTTCAGGGATATGATTACGGTCCCGTTACGGAATGCACCGTTTTGCCTGCAAAGGAACATTAACACCGGCGCGAATAACAGAGATACCCGGCATCAGGCGCTAGGACCCCCAGCGGGTTCTCAAATACCGCACCGCCTCCTGCGCCTGAGGCTGATTGAGGTTGTTCTCGCGGAACAAAATCGTGCCGTCGATGTGCGGCTCGGATTCGTTCAGGTCAAGCTGCTTTTTCAGCTCCGGCACGCCGCCTTTCACCGTCCAGTCTGGCTCTTTGCTTGACGGCTCGCCCACCTTATACAGCGCAACGCCAATGTAGAGGCGGGTATGGGTTGGTTTCACCACCCCGGCCCACCATTTCGCCAGCACGTCATACCGCGCTGCATCCCGGGAAAACGGCCAGTAGATCTGCGGGGCGATATAGTCCAGAAAACCCTGCTGCACCCAGCGGCGGGTATCGGCAAAGGACTCGTCATACGCCGCGGCACCCCGTGTGTCGGACCCGGCCGGATCGTGGGAGCGGTTACGCCATACTCCTGCCGGGCTGACGCCGAACTCGACGTTAGGGTTGAGCTGTTTAATGGTACGCGAGACCTGAGCAATCAACTTCTGGGTATTATCACGGCGCCAGTCGGCTTTCGAGTCAAAACCCTGTCCATACTGGCGGTACATCTGGCTGTCATTCAGCATCGAGCCGGGAGTTTCGGTATAGAAGTAGTCATCAAACTGCACGCCGTCCACCGGGTAACGCGACACCACTTCGGCCACGATACTGGTGATCCAGTCCCGCGCTTCAGGAATACCCGGGTCGAGAACATAGCGATCCCCTGCGGTGCGGATCCACTCCCGATGCAGAACAAACACGCTCGGCGGATTTAGCGACAGGGTACGGTTCAGCTCCGCGACCGTGCCGGGGCGGGTATTGGTGGAGACGCGATAAGGGTTAAACCAGGCGTGGACCTTCATCCCGCGCTTGTGCGCTTCATCGAGCATAAACTGCAGCGGGTCATAGCCGGGATCTTCACCGATTTTGCCGGTAAGCATATCGGACCACGGCAAAATCTTTGACGGCCACAGGGCTGTACCGTCCGGTTTGACCTGGAAGAATACGGTATTAATCCCGAGACTTTTCAGGTTATCCAGCTTATCGGTCAGCGCCTTTTGCTGCATAGCGATCCGCGATGCGGCAGGGCGACCGTTCACCGACTCCAGGGGCGGCCAGTCGAGGCGGGAGACGGTAGCCAGCCAGACGCCACGCACCGGCTCATGTCGGCCTGTTTTATCCGGCAGGGGATGTTTAGCCACCGGCGGCAGCGGAGTAACCAGCGATTTTGGCGGCGTAGAGCTGCAACTGACCAGCAATAATGCCCCCGCGATCAGGGCACCTGAACGTTTAAGCCGGGTCGTAAGCTGAAAATGACGTGAGCAGGCGATGATAGACTCCATTTCTATAGTGTGTCGCCGGGAACGTTTATTTTCGTTCTATTCGGAGGCAAGTCAATTTTTAACGGTGAGTGCTACTCGCGTGAGTGTTGGTCGCCGCTATCTCTGTCAGCTATGACATCAGCCGATAGTGCGACTGCACCAGACCTGAAGGGAAGCTGCGGCTGGATAACAATGTCAGATTGATATCCCGGGACAGGGAACCGAACAGCGGTTTTCCCGAACCCAGCAGGACAGGAACGGTAGTGATAACCATATCGGCGACCAATCCTTCTCGCAGAAAAGACTGTATCACTTGCCCGCCATCGAGATAGACGCGCTGTACGTTCTGCGCTGTCAGGTCATTGAGCACGTCCTTTGGCGTGTGGCGTGAGAACTGCACTTTACCCTTCAGCGCCTCGGGCACCGGGGTATCGGCCAGCTGTCGGGAGAGTACCAGCACTGGGCGGTCATAAGGCCATTCCTTAAAGGTCAGCACCTTCTCATAGCTCCCCCGGCCCATCACGATCCACTCTTTGTCCGCAATGAACGCGGTATAGCCATGATCTTCTGTCGGATCATCGCGCTGCAACAGCCAGTCGATATCGCCATCCTGGCGGGCAATGTAACCATCAAGACTGACCGCGATAAAAACATGTGTGCTAACCATCCGCTGCTCCGTATTCAGGTTGCCTGTCGCCAGTTAAGTGTAGTGATGTTAGCAATTTCGTCATTAAACCACGTCACGCCTGTTTATTCGTTTGCCTGCCCGACGATTGCTCTATTACCTGAGTTCAAAAAAGAGACGGGCAATGCCACAGACAAAAACACGTCTCCAGGCCGTGTTGAGCGGCTAACTGCTTGTCCTGACATAAAGTATTCCCGGCGGCTGGCTGATATTTGTTGGCGGGCACGCGGTCTTTATCCTGTTTGGGAGCGGCTTTTTTCTCAGCGGCGTACTGCTGTTACGTCTGCGGCTAAGCGAGCTCTGGTTCTGCCTGATTGACGGGCGTTTGATCCAGACGATCCCAATGACTTGGCTCCGGCCGGGAGTGGCTCAGCCTGTTTCCGCTCTTTTGCATACTGTCGCTGGTGGCCGAATATTATTCTGGTCCGCGCAATCTCGGGAGACGTGGCCTCTGCATCTGCAACATCCCCGATTCTTGCTATCCATTACCGGGGCGGTGCTGGTGGGGCAGTCATAAATGCGAGTATCACTTTCTGTCGTAGGCGGGGAGGCTGGTGAGTTCTCGTTCTGGTGCGCGGTGTTACGTTGTATATGTGGATCGTCCTGTCTACGATCGGGATGTATCAGGCGACAGCATCACCGGAGACACCACGCGCTCAGCTGATAAGCGTTGCGCTTCTGGCTCCGGTGACGCTGCTGTATAACCCTCATGGTTTCCGGCTGTTTAGCAGGAGAATTCGCGACTTGCTACTGCCCCAAAATCCGCTCCAGCGTGGCACCTGTCGCCAGAATCTGCGCATCGCAGCCTGGCAAGCCGTCTATCTCCAGCCCCACAGGTAGCCCGCTGGTGGCACCAAACCCGACCGGCAGGGTCAGTCCCGGCAGTCGTGCGTTGCTGCCGGGATCCACATTGCGGATCAAACGGGAAAAGTTTTCTGCTGAACTCACGTCATCATTCGCCAGCGGGGCGACGACCGGCGAGGTGGGGAAAATCAGCGCGTCGAGATGATGGTCGCTAAAGGTCTGTTCATATAGGGTGAGTAGCCGCCCGAGCCCCTGCGAAATCGCCTCCTGATACAGCGGCGGCAGCGGGATAAGATCCCCGTTACTGTCCGGGATCAGCGCCGGTACAATCCCGTGCTCAAAGATGGCGCGGACATCCGGGCTGGCGATGTGCGCCACGATATCCTCCAGCGTCAGGCCGGTTTCGTTCGCCTGCAGATAATCAATCAAATCGTGTTTGCCCTCGTGCATCACCACAGGGAAGGAGACAGCGGCGTTGGCCTCTTCAAGCCCGGGCATATCCACACTAACCAGCGTGACCCCGGCAGCGCGCAGCCTGTCGAGCGCGGCGTGGGCCAACTGGCTGACCTCTTCATCCAGCGCTTGCCAGAAATAGTGCGCAATTCCGAGGCGAAGGGTCCCGGCGGGTTTAGGGGCTAACACGTCACCACCGGCTATCAGGCTGTCGAGCAGGGCAATGTCTGCCACGTTGCGGGCCATCGGGCCTGCGGTATCCCGGGTGTGGGAGATGGGGGTGATCCCTATCTGCGAATAGCGCCCGGTAGTGGGGCGAAAACCGACGCAGCCATTCAGGGCGCAGGGCTGGCGCACCGATGCCCCGGTATCTGTGCCAATAGCCACCGGAGCCATCCCGGCGGCTACGGCCACCGCGCTGCCCGACGAGGAGCCGCCCGCAATGCGCCTGACATCGTGGGCGTTGCGCACGCCCTTAATCGCAGGCGTGTGATACGCCGCGTTATAGCCGGTGACGCCGAAGGCCAGCTCATGCATGTTGCACTTGCCAATAATGATCGCGCCCGCATCAATAAGACGTTGGATCACCGGGGCGGTGGTGTTAGGCACGAAATTTTTCAGCGCAGGTGTACCCGCCGTATTGGGCAAACCGGCGACGTGAATATTGTCTTTCACCGCGACGGGAACGCCACCCAGCGGCAAGGGGGCACCGCCGTCCGAGAGGTGTTTATCCCAGGCTCTGGCCTGGGCCAGCGCCTGTTCCGCATTGACCGTAATAAAGGCGTTGAGGTTCTCATGCGCATCGATGCGAGCTAAGCAGGCGCGAACCAGGGCTTCGCTCGTTATCTTTCGGTCGTTGATGAGCTGCGCCGCATCGGCGGCGGAGAGGGTATCCAGAGGTGCAGGGGGTGCGGGTGTTATTATTTTCATGGGCTGTTTCCTGGCTGTAGGTATCCGCAACATTTAGGCAAATCCCAAACGCGCCCGCCATCCTCAGGATTGAGGAGGCATTAATGCCGGAACCGTGAGGCCAGCTCCGTGCGGTTGGCGCAATCCAGCTTTTTGAGCGCGTGATTGAGATGAGTGCGAACGGTGGTGAAGCTGATGTTCAGCAGTCGGGCGACCTCTTTATCCCCCAGGCCTTTACTGACCAGATTGACAACCTCCTGCTCGCGGGCAGTTAAAGTCGGTGACGCGTCATCTTTGGGTAAGGCTCTGGCAAACCAGGGCTCCAGCAACTGCAGCAGCGCGATCTCGCGTTGCCCGAACGGCGGGGCACCTTTGGCCCGCCAGATGCGCAGATCGCCCACGTCTTCACCTTCACGTATAAAGTAGACATTCACCCCGTGATGCATCCCGCAGGGTTTCAGGAAGTGCTGGTAAAAGGGCGTTTTGTATAATTCGCGGGCTGGCATCACCTCATCAACCAGCGTCGGGCGCTGTTTTGCGCGCAGAAGTGGGGTGATGGGATCGATATATTGCCAGGTGCTGGCATGCTCGCGCATCGCTTTGTCGTCAATGTTCCAGCTGACGCCATGGCGTGAGGTGTTAGAGAGGGAAGACCAGATGCAGGATGCCGCAAAATCGGCCTGTAACAGGGCGCAGACATTTTCCAGCGTCTCCTGACGCAGGGTGCGGCTGCCCTGACCCGAGCCGAGTTGCCACAGGATGTGCGAGAAGAGATGAAGCTCGTGGGGGGTTAATGGAGTCTCCATATCTGATCTTCTCCCGATGGTGTTGTGTAAGTGAGTGTAGAACAGACCGGGCGCAGCGGCAGAATCGTCTGTAGTTACAACATACAATAAGCTTATACGAATAAGATACCTCAACATTGTGCCCGTTTGTCTTGGTTCTACAGCGATTGGAGGGCCGATCGTCGCCGTTTGCGAACAATACGTTAGCGCAAACGGCGACAGCTGAACAGTTAATGATTTAGCCGTCAGGAAACAGAATGCCGGTAGGCCGATCCGCGGACTTTCTCGACCGCTACTTTCCCGGCGATAAACGCATGGTCTGAGTTGTAGTATTCCCATTCGCTGTAACGTCCGGCCAGCGTGATGCCATGCAGCAACAGCCATTTGCGGATCGTTTCCACGTTCTCTTTCCTGTTCTGATCGTAGATCACGTAGGCATACGGGATATCTATCTGATTGGCGGTGATAATCTCATCGTCTGCCGAAATGATCCCGCATTCGATGCACTCCTTAATGCATCGGTCGATTAACGCCTGGCCGTCAACCGGCAGCGGCTTATCCGGTGAATAACTGATTTCGCAGGTCAGGCCGCAACCGCCCGGCGGGCTGCAGAAGGGGCTGGCATTACCCTGGACGAATATGCGGTGGAAGATCGTTTTCCCGGCGTAGTAGATCCAGTGTTTGTCAGTCAGATTGTCGCGACCAATCCCCAGATTCACGCAGCGAACAGAGACGTGGCGCAGGCCTTTCGCCGCTTTACGGACCTCAGGCGGCACTTCATCGCCCATCAGACGAATCAGTTCCGGCAACACCAGGGTGCTGATCATCCGTTCATAACGGTATTGCCGTCCATCTGCGAGGGCAACTATGCGCTGATTGGCATATATTTTACTCACTTCAGCCCCGGTCTCGATCCGGCCTTTAATGTGCGGCAGGAACCCGTTCATCAGCGCCTGGAAACCGCCCCGTAACGGATACCCGAAGCGGGCGTTAGGCCCCATCGGTTTTGCGGTCTCATTCAGGGCGCCGTCGATAATTTGCTCCAGGTCGGGCAGGGGAACGCGGCCTCCCAGCCAGGACGTCTCCATCTCCGACAGCGGCACCGTCCACAATTTTTTATTGTAGGGGATGGCAAAGTGCCGGGCGATCCCCTTGCCCCAGGTCTCGTAGATAAAGGCTTCAAAGCTGTCTTTTCGCGGCGCTTTTTCTGCCGCGTCTGCGCTGATGTAGTCCGGCACCGCGCCATCGGCACAGCAGTCGTGGTGATGTTTACCCTGAGCGGTTTTCTCTGTGCAGGTCGTCATGCTTTGCACATCAGACCCTGTCCCGTAGCGCGCCTCGATGGCACCCAGAATGCACTCTTTGACGATTGTGGCAGGCAGTCCGTAAAGCGATCCCTGGAACGGATAGCGGGTATAAACCCCGTCGGTATAAACCCAGGCTTCGCGGATCTGCCAGTGAATATTGTCACCCAGCAACGTCTTGTACAGCGCCAGCACGTCTTCGTCTGCGGAAAACATAATGTGGCCCGCATAATCGAAGGTAAATCCTTTGTCCTGAATGGAGCGACAAAGCCCGCCGACCGTGGCATTGCGCTCAAGTAACGTTGCGCCTTCGCCATAGTGATAGGCTGCGCTCAGCCCGGTTGGCCCGGCGCCGAGGATTAAACACTCCTCAACTTCGCTATGGGCCAGTTTTGGTGGAACCAGCCGTAAAACCGGCTCGGAAGAGGCCTCGTCAGAGGGGCTATCCCCGGGCGCGACCGACCCGGCGGAGGCATCCAGATAGCGTGAAAACGCGCTCTCAATCAGCGCATGCATGCTCTGCACGGTCTTATCCCACGAGGTGCTGGCCACAATGCTCTGCATTGTCTGCTGCTGCGCTTTTCGGGTCTCTTCCGGCAGCGCCAGGGCCTGGTCACAGGCGGCAATAAAGGCGGCGTGATCCTGGGTGACGGCAACAACGTGGCTATAAGGTTTTTCGACATCGGCAATGGCGGTGCTGACCACCGGCAGCTGCGCGGCCATGTACTCCAGCACCTTTGTCGGGCTAATGAATCGTGTGGATTCATTCAGCGCGAAAGGCATCAGGCACACATCCCAGCCGGCAAGAAACTGTGGCAGGGCCTGATAAGGCTGCATGCCGCAATAATGAATGTTGCTGCGTTGAGGCAGGGTTGCGGGATCGATCTTCACTACCGGGCCGACCATCACGATTTGCCACTCCGGATGCGAGTCCGCCAGGGCGGCTATCAGCGATAAATCCATGCGTTCATCAATGACGCCGTAGTACCCCAGCCGTGGATGAGGAATGTCGTCCTGCAGCGGGTGATGATTCCCCCGATCCAGCGCCTGTTCAAAATGAACCGCATCGACGCTACTGGCAAAACAGTGAATATTCGGGTGACGGCCTTTTCTGGCCTCATACAGGCTGGGGCCACCGGTAAAGACAATATCTGCCCGTGTCAGCAGGGCAGACTCGCGCTGCAACAGCTGGCGAGGCGCTTTCTCAAAGGCGGCAAGTTCATCCATGCAGTCGTAGATGACGATCGCAGGGGTAAAGACTTTTAACAGCGGCAGCGCCATCGGCGTGTAGAACCAGACCACCGGGGTTTCGTCCGGCTCCCGTAGCTCTGTCAGGAGCGTTTCCAGAAAAGCTATCTGCTCGTCATGGAATCCGGGCGCTTTTGATGGCGTGTGGGGCTGAACCACAGTGACGTTCGGAGCGGGCCGGGAGAGTTTCAGCTCCGGTTTATCCGCTGAATAGAGCGGCTCTTCGATAAAGACGATGTGATAGTGCTGGGCAAGACGTGTCATCAGATGCTGTGGACGCTGAAAGACAAAGTCCCAGCGCAGGTGACTAAATACATATATTTTATTCATATCTGATTCCTCTGTGCCGGTGAAGGTCAAAGCGCCGGATGGCCGTTGAAAATGTTCCAGCCGCGCCTGGGTTTGCTTAAGGGCATGTGCATAAACGGTATTCAGATGTCGTGCTTTATCGGGCGCGATGTCCCATAAACCGCAGTGATGCCAGACAGCGTTATTTTCCCAGTCGGGGCGATCAATAATGGGATAAAGGCATATCCCGGTCAGCTCAACGCCTGCCAGCTGAGCCTGAGCGACTTCAGAGGCGACGTCGTTAATCCAGGCGCCACGTCCACTGCCAACATGGCTTGTTTCGGCAAGCAGAATAGGGCGGTGATAGCGTTCATAAAGCTCCTGTAACATCGTATGTAATCGTCGTCGGCGGCCATCACCAAGATGCCAGGCGAGGCGCTGGTTGTTTCCCGTCATCCATTGGTTGTCGTGGTAATAATTGGCCCCAATCAGATCCAGATAGCGTGGATGGCCCCCCAGTTCCGGCTCCAGCCGTCCTGCTAACATGTCCCACGCCTGAAACTGCGCAGTGCGCAACGCCTCAGTTTCCTGTTCGACCGTTGGGTCGTTAACGGGAGAAATCAGATGGACAATGGGATCGCAGTGCAACATTCTGGCGCGGGGATCGGCAGCCCATATAGCGTCGCAGGCCGCTATCGCGGCACGAACCAGCTGCCGTTTGATTTGCATGCCGTCCATGTCTTGCCCAAGGGAGGCGGGAAACAGACCTACCGCGATCCCCCAGGCAGTGAAGGAGATTTCATTGATCGGGGAATAGACCGGCGGCTCCTGATACCAGGGGCGTAAAAAAGCCGCTAGCGCGCCGCACAGACGGGCGAAACGCGTTACAAATTCATCTGAGAAAAAATCGATATCGTCCGGCCAGCCGTAATGGCAAATTGTCCAGCAAATCTGGACGCCATGCTCCTTTGCTGACACCATTTTTGCGGCCACGGCGCTAAAGTCGTAACCACCTGATTTATCAGCGAGTCTCCAGCCAACACTCTCTCTTACCGTGGCAATGTTAAAGAGGCTAAGCGCCCTGTAATCCTCGAGATGTCTGCTGCCGTGGCCCGTAATATCATCCATTGAAAGGGCATGACCCTGCCGTGTAACAAAATCTGCACCCTCAAACCCCGCCTGCCAGAATGAGTTGAAAATCGGCATCTCACTGCTCCCGTATGGATACTATTTCTCAATAAAAAAGCAAACCAGCATGGTTTTAAAAAGGAGAAATAAATAAGCACTTCTATGGGTCAAATCCTGGTAAAATAACCTGGCTTTCACTCATATTTAGATCATATTCAGGCATGCCTACCCCCTCGCCGTATTTCATTAAAGGCTAAACAGAGTCAAAAAAAAACCACCCGGAAGTACCAGGTTTGTTTTAACATCCCTTGCAAAAATAAAGGCGAACCAGATCTACTGTTCTCTTATCTTTAAATGATAGACGGGAACCCTGATGAGCAGCGGGTTCTTTTCATGGAGCACCTGCTTCGCTTTGCTAAAAAATGATTAAAATCATCGGGAGGTAAGGGTGTTTTTTTTACGCAATACGCTTCGTTTAAGCGGAATTATTTTATATTGGACGCATAAATTACCCGAAGCCGCTACGTTAGTTAGTCGCAAAACAGGTTTACAGACTGTAATTAACGAAACGGGAGCTTGTTTTATATTTTGGATTATATTTGGGAAGTTTTTCATTAACGCGGGAATATTAAACTGCGCACCTTTAAAATGTATTAAATAGAGGTCGCTAAAATAATTTATTATGTAGTTACAACATACAACACTGCTCTTTTATCAATTACCTCAGCATCGTGCACATCAATTCAGTCTGGCAAAACAAGATGGCGGGGGCGATTATCCGTTAAAGGGGATAATTTGCACTTATCCCCTTTAGGGGGTATTCTCATTTTATCCCCTATAGGGGATTTTTATAAAATATCCGCTATAGGGGATAAACATGAAAGTTACATCGGCAGACGCACTGGCTCAGGCTGTCCGGGATCAGCGTAAGGTCAATAAGTTAACCCAAACGGCAACGGCTGAACAGGTGGGGATTAAACAAACCACGGTATCGGAATTTGAGAACAAACCAGGCTCTACCAAACTGGAAACCTTGTTCAAAATCCTCTCGGCGCTGGATCTGGAGCTGCACGTGGTGAAACGAGGCGGCACGCTGCCGGATAACAATGCCTGGAAGAAGGAGTGGTAAGCGATGCGCGCACAACGACTGACTGTTGCGATGAATGGCGACGTAGTGGGTACGCTGCATCGTGACGGCAGCGGGGCAATGTCCTTCCAGTATGCCCCGGAATGGCTGGCCGAGCCGGGTTCGCGCGCGATTTCGCTCTCTTTGCCGCTACAGCACGGCAGGATCAGAGGCGCGCAGGTCTTTAATTTCTTCAGTAATCTGCTGCCTGACTCTGAGGCGATTATTGCCCGCATGCAGGCCCGATTCCAGGTTGAAACCGCTCATCCCTTTGATCTGCTGGCCAGTGTCGGGCGTGACTGTGTGGGCGCCATTCAGCTCTATCCGCCGGGACAGGAGATCCCCCCGGTAACGGATATCGTGGCCGAACCGCTGGATGACGATCAGATTGCCGCGCTGCTCGACGGGTATCAGATGGCACCGCTGGGGATGACCGAGGAGGATGCCGACTTTCGCATTTCGCTGGCCGGCGCGCAGGAAAAGACGGCGCTGCTGTGGTACCAGGCGCGATGGCAGCGGCCCCAGGGTAGCACCCCAACCAGTCACATCTTTAAGCTGCCGATCGGCAGAATAGAACAAAACAATATCGACCTGAGCGAAAGTTGTGAAAACGAATGGCTGTGTTTGCGCATTGCCAAAGCCTTTGGTTTCCCAGTGGCACAGGCGGAGATGGCAACCTTTGGCCGCAAGAAAGTGCTGATTATCGAGCGTTTCGACCGTCGTTGGGCCAGCAGCGGCTGGCTGATGCGTCTGCCGCAGGAAGATTTTTGCCAGGCCCTGGGCGTGTCGCCAGCGCTGAAATATGAATCTCACGGTGGTCCCGGGATTGCCGACGCCATGAAGCTGCTGCTCGGTTCCCGCCTGGCGGGGCAGGATCGCGAGCTGTTCTTTAAGGCGCAGATCCTGTTCTGGATGCTGGCCGCCATTGATGGTCACGGGAAGAATTTCAGCCTGTTTATCGAGCCGGATTCCGCCTTTCGCATGGCCCCGCTGTACGACGTGATTTCCGCGTTTCCGCTGTTCGACGCAGGGGGGATCCCGGTCAAAAAAGCCAAGATGGCGATGGCGTTACAGGGCAAGAACCGCCAGTACCATTTTGCGATGATCCAACCGCGTCACTTTATCAGCACCGCTGCTTTTGCAGGTTATTCCCAGGAGGTCGCTCGCCGTTTGCTGGCCGAGATGGCGGAGCGAACAGACGACGTGATTGCCTCCGTCAGGGCAGAATTGCCACCGGATTTCCCCGCGCAGGTCAGTGAGGCCATTTTTAAGGGTTTAGCCAGCCAGGCGGCAAGAATAGGGCGGTTCGTGAGTTAAGGGGTTGTTAATTGCGCAATATAACCGGACTTCAATACTAAAAATGGTAGGTGGTTGAGAATTCTTTACAATTGTAAATGATATTTATTTTCATTATCATTTTTCTTTACGTAAGCAACTGTAAAGAATAATGACATGAAAAATACCTCTGCCGGAAAGAACAAAACCCTGTGTGCACTTGCCGTTTGCCTGGCGGTGCAATCTGGTTCGCTATTCGCGAAAGAATTTACCGAAAAGGATTTCGTTGTACAGTCGCTTGGACATGGCGTTTATGAGCTGGCCTATGATAAAGCCCAGAATGCCCTCTATGCGGCATCCGCGCCCTCTTTTGATAAAGACAAAACGGCCGGGCTGGTCTTCCAGCTGTCGGCACCCACGCTGAAAATTGAACACCAGATCCCGACAGAACGCCGCACTTTTGCCGTCGCGCTGGATCAGGAGCAGCACATTCTTTATCTGGGCAACGCTCTGGAAGGGTCGGTTACGCTGCTTAATACGCGCAACAACGACGTCATCAAAACCATCCAACTGAGCGACAATGCCGACCTGGATAAGAAAGCCCACGTTCGTGAAGTGGTGCTGGATAAGAAGCACCAGCGTCTGTATGTGTCGGGGATTGGTCGTAAAGATAAAGGCTTGCTCTGGGTAGTGGATACGCAGAAGCAAGAGCTTGTACACACCCTCCAGAAGCTGGAGCCTGTAGGTTTTGCGGTGGATGAAGCGGGCGATAAAGTTTACGTCGTCTCCGGTACCGGGGAGCTGATCACCCTTGATGGCAAAACATCGCAGCCGCTGAGCCGCGTGAAGGTCGATCCTGCCGACCCGGAACATTACTTCCTCAACATCGCCCTGAACACCGCGAAAGGGGTGGGTTATATCGCTGACACAAACACCCGCGATGTGCTGGTTGTGCAGCTGGATTCCGGCAAGCTCCTGCACCGTGTCCCGACGCCTAACTCCGTCGGCGTGCTCTATAACCCTGCACGGGAAGAAGTCTATGTCACGCATCGCAACGATCGCCAGATTAGCGTGATCGACGCGACCAGCAACCGCCTGAAACACACCGTTAAAACCGCGGCGATGCCAAACAGTCTGGCGCTTTCTGCCGATGCCAACACGCTCTATGCCAGCGTGAAGCAGGATGAAAAAGCCAATAAAGCTGACTACGTGCTCAAGATTGATTTAACCCAGTTCTAAGGATCCCGTTGTGATAAAGCAAACACGCATGGCCGTGGCGGTCTCGCTCGCTCTGGCTAACCTGCCGCTGGCCGTTGTCGCCGCAGAAACGACCACCGCAAACGAAGATGAACTGGTGGTGACCGCGACCGGTTTTAGCCAGGAACGCCGCGAAGCACCGGCGACAATTTCGGTGGTGAATGAAAAGGAGCTGAACACCCGCTCCAATCAGAACGTCACCGAAGCGCTACGCGAGATGCCGGGTGTCCTGGTGGGTAACGGTCACGGCAGCCTGGCAACGGGCGATGTCCAGATGCGCGGGATGGATTCCACCTATACCTCGTACATGGTGAACGGCATCAAACAGGCGACCCGTGAATCTCGCCCTTATGGACACCATATCGGCACCGAAGCGGCCTTTATGCCGCCGCTTGCCGCCATCGAGCGGATCGAAGTGATCCGCGGGCCGATGTCTTCGCTCTATGGTTCTGACTCCATCGGTGGCGTGGTCAACGTTATTACCAAAAAGGCCTATAACCTGGAGAAATGGACCGGGGTTCTGGAGGATAACTACTTCCTGCAGGAGAAGAGCGAATACGGCAATACCAACCAGACCAATGCCTTTGTGATGGGGCCGGTGATCCCGGGCAAGCTCGGGGTGAGCGTGGCCGCGGATTATCTCGATCGTCGTGACGATGACAGCATCAACGATGAGCGTTTTGTGAAGCATCAGTCCGGGAATCTGGATGCGACCATCTCCATGTCGCCGACCGATACCCAGCTCTGGGATCTGAATGCCACCAAAGGCAACCAGGAGAAGACCCATAACGATAAGCAATGGTACTGGGGCTTTGACCGCGATGCGGCATCACTGTCTCAACACGCCTGGTATGGCGACGATCTGCTGGAAGTGAAAAACTTCATCAGCTACGAAAAAGCCAAAACCGAGTACCGCGTTCCGGGGATGTCTTCGCAGTTTATTACTCAGAAAAACTACGAAGCCAACAGCGCCAACACCTTTACGCTGGGCGATCACAAACTGACGTTGGGCGTGAACTTTACGCGTAACGAACTGGATGATGAGTTCGGCATTAAAGATAAGGAAGCGCCGGGCGTAACGCCGGTCAGCGAAATTACCCGTGACGGCTGGGCGGTGTTTGCTGAAGATGCCTGGATGATTGTGCCGGACTTTACGCTGACCACCTCAGCGCGTCTGGATCATGACAGCTACTTTGGTTATCACGTCACGCCTAAGCTCTACGGCAACTGGACCATTGATGAACGCTGGGCGCTGAAGGGTGGCGTCTCTGCGGGCTATAAGAAACCGGATCTGCGGCAGAATAACGAAGGCTTTACCAGCGTGTATGGCGCTTATCCTTACTCGGAAATCGGCATTGGTAATGACGATCTGAAGCCGGAGGAGAGCGTCAACACCGAGCTGGGCCTGTACTGGCAGCAGGACGCGCTGGCGCTGGATGCGACGATCTTCTACACCAAATTCAAAGACAAAATCAGCGACCATCTCATTTGTACCGCGTCGGACACGCAGAAGTGTACCTACAACGGTTATGTCGCCGATACCGTCTTCCAGTACGCTAACGTCAGCGATGCGGAGATCTACGGTCTGGAGCTGAACGGCGACTGGCAGGTAACGTCATCCTTAAGAGCCAACGCCAACTATACCTATACCCACAGCGAGCAGAAAAGCGGGGACTATAAAGGGTATGCCCTGAGCGATTTCCCGGAAAGTATGGCGAACGTCTCTCTAACCTGGAACGCGGTAAATGACCTCGAGCTATGGACCAAGGCCAGCTGGCGCAGTAATTCGCCGGACATCGGGAAATCCAGCGAAACGGAAGCCTACGCGCTGGTTGACCTGGGGGCGCGTTATCATCTGAACAAGAACGTCACGCTGATGACCGGCATCTATAACCTGTTCGATGCGAACCCGATCTACCGCACCTCGTACAACCAGTCGTCGATGCTGGAAGGACGCCGGTATAACTTCGGCGCCCGTATCGAGTTCTGATCCTACTGCCGGAGCCTGCTGGCTCCGGTCTCTTCTCTTGTTATTCCTCGCTTTTCTTCTACAGAAAGTGATTATCAAAGCGGCCGACATGTGATACTTAAACTGGGATACAACAAACCAGGATAATAAAAGATGTCGCAGAACAAAATTGCCCACAAAGTACAGAACCTCCAGTCATCGGCGATCAGAGAACTATTAAAACACAGCAAGATGGAAGGGGTGATTTCACTCGGCGGGGGCATTCCTAACCCGGATCTTTTCGATCGTGAAGGGCTGGAGCTGGCTATGGAGAAGGTGCTCTCCAGCACCTGGAAAGAGGCTTTTCAGTACGGTCTGAGCGAGGGCAGCCCGGAGCTACGCGGCGCAATCTGCCAGCTGCTGAGCGGCAGGGGAATTCACTGCGGCGTGGATGACGTGGTCGTCACCTCCGGCTCCCAGCAATCGTTGGATATTCTGGCGCGTGCGCTGATCAATCCGGGCGACATTGTGGTTGTCGAACGCCCCACCTATTTGGCTGCGCTGCAGGTTTTACAGTTAGCGGAAGCTAACTTAATGTCGGTGGGTACAGACGGCGAAGGGATGATCATTGATGAGCTGGAAGCGCTGGTTAAGACCACGCCGGTGAAAGCCGTCTATATTGTTCCGACGTTCGGCAACCCGGGCGGTGTCACTCTGGCGGAGCAGCGCCGTAAGCAACTGGTGGAATTATCCCAGCGCTACGATTTCGTTATCATCGAGGACGATCCGTATGGCGAAATCAACTTCACCGACAAAACCTTCACGCCACTTAAAGCCTGGGCGGCAGAGATGGGCTGCGGCGATAACGTCATTTATACCTCCACGTTTTCAAAAATCCTCGCGCCAGGCGCAAGGGTAGGCTGGTTAGTGCTGCCGGACTGGGTGAAGCGTCAGGTGGTGATCCTGAAGCAGGCGACCGATCTGCACACCAGCTCGCTGTCGCAATCGCTGACGTACCACTACCTGGAGAGCGGCCGTCTGGCCGGGCAGATCGATCTGATTCGGGAGGCCTATAAACACAAATGCCAGATCTTGTGCCAGCACATTGAAAGCGAGCTGGGCGAGCATCTGACATTCCATAAACCGATGGGCGGCATGTTCCTGTGGGCGAAATTCAAATATGAAATGAACACCACGGAATGGCTGAAAAAGACGCTGAACAACGGCGTGGTTTACGTGCCCGGGGAGTTCTTCTACTGCAACGAGCCGGATCATGCCACGCTGCGCATGTCTTACGTCAGCGTGACGGATGAAAACCTGAAAGAAGCGGTGGCGCGTTTAAAAGCGTCGTTGTAAGTTCCCGGTAAAGCGAAACGGGTGGCAAAGGCCACCCGTTTTGTTGCCGTCAGCGACGGATAAATTCCAGTAGATCCTGGTTAATCGCATCGGCATGCGTCGTGTGCATCCCATGAGGATAGCCCGGATACACTTTCAACGTGCTGTTGCTGAGCAGTTCATCCTGCAGCAAGCTGGCATTCTTATAAGGCACAACCTGATCGTCATCGCCCTGCAAGATAAGGACCGGCAGGGTGATCGCTTTCAGATCGTCGGTCTGGTCAGTTTCTGAAAACGCCTTAATGCCTTCATAGTGCGCCTTCGCGCTGCCAATCATCCCTTGTCGCCACCAGTTCTGGATCGTGCCCTGTGAAATTTCAGCTCCGTCACGGTTAAAGCCGTAGAAAGGACCTGTCGCCACATCCAGATAAAATTGCGCCCGGTTTGCGGCCAGGGCTTTACGGAATCCATCAAACACCTCAATCGGCGTACCGCCCGGGTTATCCGGTGTTTTCACCATCAATGGCGGTACGGCGCTGATTAAAACGGCTTTCGCCACGCGGCCCTGAGGTTGGCCATACTTCGCCACGTATCGCGCCACCTGGCCACCGCCGGTGGAGTGGCCGACATGCACCACATTGTGCAGATCCAGATGCTCAACCACGGCAGAGACATCGGCGGCGTAATGGTCCATATCATGCCCGTCGCTGACCTGATCGGAGCGGCCATGTCCACGACGATCCGAGGCGATGACCCGGAAGCCTTCCGCTAAAAAGAACAGTAACTGGTTATCCCAGTCATCCGCACTTAATGGCCAGCCGTGGTGGAAGAAGATAGGTTGTGCATCTTTGGGACCCCAATCTTTATAGAAGATACGGACATTATCTTTTGTGGTGACAAATGACATGGTAGACCTCTCGGGGAGTAACAACACCTGGGTGAAATGGATGAATCTACACGTGGCGATTTACAGCCGCTTAGAAGTCTAGTTGAGATCATTAGCGTCCGCCTCCCAGCGAGAACGTCACCGTTTTGCGCAGCCGGCTCAGGCTGAATAACACCGACGCGACAGAGGCGGCGACGGCGATCCACAGGGCAACATGCACAGCCTGCTCATGTAATGTCTGGCCGGTATCGTTCGATATGACGGTGAGCAGAATACCCACAACGGCGGCGCCAAGGCATTGTCCAAAGGTCCGCGCGATGGACAAGATCCCGGAGGCATAGCTGGCATATTCACGCGAAACGTTAGACAGCATCTCCCTGTTATTTGGGCTTTGAAAACAGCCAAACCCAATGCCGCACACCAGGCTTCGCAGGCAGATATCCCACATGGCAGGCGTAGCGGGCAGCGTCGCCAACAGGATCAACCCCACGGCAAAAATAACCAGCCCAACGGTGGAGATCAGCGGCGCTGAGAACGTATCGGCCCAACGTCCCGCATGGGGCGCAATCAGCACAATTCCCACCGGCCACGGGACAAACAGCAGCGCCGACACGACAGGGCTATAGCCATATACGCTCTGAAACAGAAAAGGCAGCGCAATAAAAGTGATCCCCTGGCTGATAAAAGAGGCCAGCGAGGTTAATGCAGCGAGGGAAAAACGGCCATTGTTGAAAATAGCAGGGGGCAGCAACGGCTCCCGGGCGCGGCGGATATGCCAGATAAACGCAACGGTGCTGACCATCGCGAGCAGACCCCAACAGGTTGCCTCGAGATGGGTGTGTTGAGCCACGGGCTGAGGGCTGGAAAAGCTGTTCGCCGCCATGATCGTCGCCCCCAGCAGCGTCGACGATAACACCGCCCCGGGGGTGTCGAACGCCGTGTTGCCGGCCATGCGTTTTGCGGGTAACGCTTTACCCGCCAGCACCAGGGCCAGAGTGCCCGGGATCAGATTAATGGCGAACAGCCATTGCCAGCTCAGCGTATCGAGGATCGTGCCGCCCAATACGGGCGCAACTGCAGTACTGGAGGCAATAAGCAGGGCATGCAGCCCGAGGACGCGTCCAAGCAGCCGTCCCGGAAAGACCGATCGCAGGATGGCCGGGGCGATACTCAGTGTGGCCGCGCCGCCGATCCCCTGGATAATACGCATACCAATGAGCATCTCAGGGGTTGTTGCCAGCGCACAGCCCAGTGATGTCAGGACAAACGTGCCGAGGCCAGCCATAAAAACCGTCCGAAATCCGTAGCGGGCCGCCAGCGAGGCAAAAATAAGCAACGTCATCGCAGCGGAAAGCAGGTAACCGTTGGCGAACCAGACGGCGATATTTGCAGGCACCTGCATGGCTTTCGCCATAGAGGGCAGGGCAATATTGATCATCGTGCCATCAAACACGCCCATCAGCGTGGTAATCATGACGGCGATCATAACCCGGGCACGCGCCTGCCCTGGCAACCCCTCATCGCCGGGTTGGTTTGAAAATAGCGTATTCATCTTGACTCCTGGGGATGGTGTTTTGATGAAGAAACTATAATCATGGGGTATACAGTGCGGAAGATGCAGCATTTACACTTAATCATTGCACCAAACGCCTTATCTGATATCGCTTAGAGGTTCACTATGTCCGATCCTGATTTTAACCTGCTCGTCGCGCTCGATATCCTGTTGGCAGAAGCGAGCGTTGCAGGTGCCGCGCGCCGCTTAAACCTGAGTACATCCGCCATGAGCCGTACCCTTAGCAGGCTACGGGAAGTGACGGGCGATCCGATCCTGGTGCGGGCAGGTCGTAACATGGTGCTGACTCCCTGGGCTGAAGCCTCCCGGGATCGCGCCAGAAACGCGGTACATGAGGCGAGGGCGGTGCTGCAGCCGTCCATGGAGACGCTCAAGGTGGAAAATCTGGCGCGGTTTTTCACCCTCCGCGCGAATGATGGATTTGTCGTTGCGTTTGGCCCGGCACTGATTGCCGCCGTGGCTGAGGCCGCGCCTGATGTCTGCATCCGCTTTGCGCCGAAGCCTGAAAAAACGTCACGCTATCTGCGTGAGGGGCTGGTTGACCTGGAAATTGGTGTGCAGAGCAATATGGGGCCTGAAATTCGCGTTCAGAGGCTTTTCCAGGACAGGTTTGTGGGTGCGGTTCGTAAGACGCATCCGCTGGCATCGTTACCGACAATCGGTCTAAAGGATTATGTCGCATGGGGCCATGTGGTCGCGGCACCTGACGGATCCTTGCACGGCTTTGCGGATGATGCGCTGGCAGAATCAGGGATGACACGTAAGATTGCCAGCGTGGTGCCTGGTTTTCCGACTGCGTTATCCGTGGCCCTGGCGTCCGATCTGATTGCCATGGTGCCCGCACTCTATTTGCGGAACCAGCAGATGACAGAGCAACTGCATGTTTTTGAATTGCCATTTAAAACCCGGACGATAACGGTCTCGCAGATGTGGCATCCCCGCATGGAAAATGATCCCGGACATCGCTGGCTAAGAGAGAAGGTCAGGGCAGTGTGTCGGACGGCGGGAGAGTGAAGCGATGAAGGTAATATTGGTGCGGCATGCGGAAACAGAGTGGAATATGCGAGGCATTATTCAGGGGCTCAGTGACAGCCCGTTAACCCATAAGGGTTTGCGCGAAACATCGGCCTTACTGGCGGCGCTTGCTGCAAGTGATCACCAGGTAGAATGTGTTTATGCCTCTCCGCTTGGACGTGCCTGGCAAATGGGTCAGCGCCTGGCTGAGCACTTTCGCTGCTCGTTAACGGCTGAACCCGCTCTTAAAGAACAGGCATTTGGTGAATTTGAAGGCATGTCCACAGACCTGTTCGGACAAAATCATCAAAACGAAGCCCATGCATTATTTGAGCGGGATGCAGATTACTGCCCACCAGGTGGAGAGACTCTCGCACATGCGTCTCAGCGGGTTATGGATTTTTTATATCGCCTGGAAGCAACTACGCGTCATCAAACAGTTTGCATTGTGTCTCACGGGCATGTCAGTCAGGGCGTTCTTGCGAGGCTTAACGAAGGGGCGATCGTTAATTTCCCACGGTACGCGCAACCCAACGCGAGTTACTCTGTGTTCGATCTGATAAATGGACAGTGCAGCGCTGTCAGATGGGGAATTGCCACGCACTTGCTTAAACTTTCCTGACCAACAATATGGGGTGCGGCGAGCCGTGACAGAAATCCGGGAACCAGACCCATGACGAAAAGTGACCGTATTGCCAGTGATGCGCTCACTGGTAGAAGCTTGACTGAAATGCTTCGACTAATGAAAAGAAGAGGGAAGTTAGTGATGCGGTATGGATAAAGGACAGGACGCTATCAACTCACAGATCGCATTTAACATAATATACATTATGCGCACCAAGGTGCTGAAGGACTTATCAGCCGCAAACTTGGCCAGCCTAGCAACCGCCGGTTGACCGAATCTCTCAAACTACGCGTGCTCAAACTGATACGTGAAAACTACAGCGATTTTGGACCCACGCTGGCCGCTGAAAAACTCAGAGAGCGCCATGATATCCGGCTTTCAATCGAGACCGTCCGCAACTGGATGACGTCTGACGGACTCTGGGTTCCGCATCATGACGGCTCTCGCAGCGGAATTTTTCTCAATGAGCGATGTAAACCGGCTCAGGATCCTTCAGGACGTTATCGACCACCGTCTTATCACACGTCTTGCTGCAACCCAACCCGGCTTAAGATATCTGACAGACACTGTTAACGGTTACTGGAGCGCTATCGTGATTTAGAGCGTAAAGACAGACATCGACCCGTTACATGCTTTTGATGCAATGGGCTAAACTCGTTAACGCAACGGCATCTGATATTCAATCATGCCGCTTTTCTTTGCCACCCAGTCATAGAGACGCTGGCCACGCAGATTGGTTTCATGGGTATGCCAGTAAAGACGCGAAGCATGTCGTTTTCGAGCCTGTTGTTGTACATACTCAATAAGCTGTCTGCCAATCTGTTTGCCACGGACATCTGGGTTAACATAGAGGTCTTCAAGATAACAGTAATCCCTCTCCTCCCAGGTTGAGCGATGAAACAGGTAATGAACCAGACCAATAATGTTTCCCTCATATTTAGCCACCGCGCAATAAATCGGCTCATGCGGTGTGAGAAAGCGTGTCCAGGTGTTCTGTGTAGCGTTGTCTGAAATATCTACACGATAAAATTCCTGATAACGCTTCCAGAGTGGTAACCATTGCATGTAGTCGCTCTCTGTAGCGGGCTGAATGCTTATTTTTGCTGATTCTTCATTTAGATATTCATTGTTCATCGGTTTTCTATCCTTAATTATATAAACCACATTCTCTTGGTTAACATAATTCTATCTACCGTAATGGTTCCATGTAAGTGACACTTTTTGTATATTCATAGGATCCACTTTTTGCTGAGCTTCTGGATTGTGCATGAAGAAAGTTATTGCGCCGCTGTTCCACGATTTGTTACTCCCTAAAGGCGTGATAAAGGATGCACTGTACAGTGTGCTCCGTAATGCCATTCTGGAAGGTCGCCTTGCCGCGAATTCACGGGTCCCCTCAAGCCGGGCGCTGGCTGAGATGATGTCAATTTCCCGCAATTCTGTTATCGCTGCTTTTGATCGCCTGATGGCTGAGGGTTATCTGGAAACGCGTAAAGGTGCCGGAACTTTCGTATCAACAAACGCTCCTGAAGGGCCGCTGAATGGAACCAGGCCTCTGACACATGTAACTCAGTCTCAGTCTATCGACGGCCAAATTAATCCTGACATTGCGGCGTTACGTCCGCTGTGGAGTGAAAGCCATAAAGAGGCTAGTACTCACCGCCTCTTTACTGTAGGCGTTGGATGTATCGACCTCTTTCCCCATGAACTTTGGGGGCGGCTGCTTGCCCGTATCTGGAGACAATCCAGACGTGAACTTGGGCTGCATACCCACGTCGCCGGCTATGCGCCACTCCGGCGCGCTGTTAGTAAGTATATTCAGGCAACCCGTGGGGTTAACTGTGATGAAGGCCAGGTGATAATTGTTAATGGTATCCAGCAGGCGCTTAATATCACCGCGCAAGCGTTGCTCTCGCCAGGGAACGAGGTGTGGCTGGATGATCCTGGTTATAACGGTGCCAGAGGTGCTTTCAGCTCAGTTGGCGCGATTGTCAGACCGGTGCGGGTGGACGACAACGGGATGGATATACACGACGGTATACTGCAATATCCCGATGCTAAACTGGTCTACACGGCCCCGTCCCATCAGTTTCCTCTGGGGGGGACGCTTTGCCTGTCACGCAGGTTGGCACTACTGGAATGGGCTCAGGCAAATCAGGCGTGGATTTTCGAAGATGATTATAACAGTGAGTTTCGCTATGCCACCCGCTCACTACAGGCGTTACAGGGACTCGATAAGCACCAGCGGGTCATCTATACAGGTAGCTTTTCTAAGATGATGTATCCGGAATTTCGTATGGGCTTTCTGGTGGTACCACCTGCCTTATGCGAACAATTTATGGTTACCCGATATTTTTCCGATCTCTGCAACGGCTATCTGGAGCAGGCGGTTTTAGCGCATTTCATTGAAGAGGGGCACTATGCCAGCCATGTCAGACGTATCCGCAAAGCCTGTTTTGAGCGAAAAGCCTCGCTCACGGCAGCGATTCAGGAGTACTTAGGGGAAAAGATGACTGTTCATCCGTCTGACTCTGGCATTCATCTGGTTTGCTGGTTGCATAACGGTCTTCAGGGTAAAGAGGTGGAAGCAAAAGCCGCCCAGCTCGGAATGGGGATACAATCATTTGTACGTTATTGCCAGCGCCCTCTTCCCCGGGAAGGTATCCTGCTTGGTTTTGCTAATCATCCGCCAGAGGTTCTGCGGGAAGGCATTCGCCGACTAGCCGCTGCTCTCTGACAGTTCCTCGGAAAGTTCAGGGATTTCAGTGCAGGATTTATACATTGGTCAGCATCGACTTCTGCACCTCATAACGGCCAATACAACCTCCGGACGCACATTAAGTTTCCTGCCATTATGTCAGCATGCTGCTCTTGCTGGCGTAATGGCAGTTAATACTAAAACGACCGGCAATCCGTAGCAGACTGCCAGTCTGCAAAGATTTAAAATCTGCAGGAATCATCCCCACCAGCAAAGCAGTCTTCGTCCAGCGTCAGACGGCCAATTTTTTGCACCGGGCCGCTCATGCTGACCTGAAAATCCTCACCGAAGGTTATTTGCAACTGCCCACCCGGCATATTTACGCTGACAGGGTTATCGACCCGGTCTAATTTGCGCATTACGCTGGCCGCGGCACAGCTACTGCTACCGGATGCCATAGTAAAACCGGCTCCCCGTTCCCAGATACCAATCCGCAGCGTATTGCGATCCACGACCTCCACCAGCTGGACATTGGTGCGTTTGGGGAACACAGGATGATTTTCAATTTGCGGTCCCAAACGGTGCACCAGCGCCAGATCGAGCTTATCCACCAGCACAACACAGTGTGGATTGCCCATTGAGACCAACGATACCCGCTGTGTTTCATCAGCCAGCTTAAGTGGATAATTCAGCACTTCGGGCTGTTCAATCAATGCAGGTAATGCCGCCGGACTAAAATTCGCCCTCCCCATCTCCACCGTGATTTGATGAGGATCTTCATGGACCCTACAATGTACGTCCCCGCCCGCGGTGCGCACGAGAAACGGCTCGTGTCCGACGCGGCCGATATCAAAAAGATAACGTGCATAGATACGCAGACCGTTACCGCTTTTCTCGGCTTCTGAACCGTCCGGATTGATGATTCGCAATGTGGGATGATGTTGATCTCCACTATCAATTAGCAGACCGTCAGATCCGAACCCATAGTGGCGATGGCATATGATGCGAATTTGCTCGATGCTCAGCTGCTCTGCGACAGAAGGCTCGCACACCAGATAATCATTACCGAGTCCGTGATATTTATGGAATAACAAAGGTGTCATGGTCAGGATTCTAAATTTGATTATTTAACAAACACATTACCGTATTTTTCACCCCACAGAACCAAAAAGTGAACGACGGGTACAGGCTGAATCCAGGATATACGACGAAAGCCGCACAACCGAAAATCGGACAACCATTTTTTCGAACGATTAAGGGGGCCAGGCCCCCTGAGCGTTACAGTGCTTTATCGGTAAACAGCGGTACATCACATGACATGGAGACATGCTCCAGATAACCGCGTAATGCTGGTGAGTACGGGAAATCTTTCACAATCGTCAGCGAATTCAGGATCGGGAAGAGATAAAAATCCGTGATGCTGACAGGATTTTTGGCGCGTAAATAGGTCTCAATTTTACCCAATGCATCCGACAGCGTATCGATATAGGTCTGGCTATTGGCCATTAACGTATCCAGATCGCCAAACGCGTTAATCTCGCGCTGGGTGTAGGCGTCGCGCGCGGCTGGCGTGGAGAGTTCTTTAAAATCGGCCCGGGTAAAACGCGGGATCGCCAGGTTGAATACGGCGCGCGTATTCTCTTTACACCAGGCGTCAATCGCCGGATCGCACTCACCTGTTATTACTGGCGAGCCGTCAAGCTGATCAACATAGTGAACGATATCCATGCTTTCCGGCATATAAACGCCCTCTTCTTTTTGCAGGATCGGCACGACCTTTTTACCCACCATACGGGTTGGCGTTTCGACATCGCCCTCCATAATCACGCCCAACTCGAAAGGCACTTTTTTCAGGCCAAAGATCATTCTCGCGCGGATACAGAACGGGCAATGCTCATACACATATAATTTCATAGCGCTCTCTTTTCAAAATAAGGGGATGACTCTACACAGCATCTGGCAAATGGGGTCAAGGTTTCCAGACTAAATTTGGTAGGTTGAAGTCAGCCGCAAGGTTTATGATGGCCGAACCCTGTTGACCAGCCACATCCCCACCAGCATAGCCAAAATAAACAGCAGCCCTTTCCCGACGCCTGCGCCCAACAATACCAGTGCCGGCCCAGGGCAAATGCCCGCCAGCCCCCATCCCAGACCAAACAGAATGGCACCCACCACCAGCGTGCGGTCTATGGCGTTGTTCGCCGGTAACATAATGGGCACGCCACAAAACGCCCTTTTTTTGCCTTTGACCAACGCAAAACCGACTATCCCCACCGCAATCGCCCCGATCATGACAAAGGCAAGCGAGGGATCCCAGGGCTGGGAGAGATCCAGAAAACCCAGCACCTTTTCAGGGTTTTCCATACCGCTAATCAACAACCCCACGCCAAAAATCAGGCCGCAAAGAAATGCAAAAATGACTAACATCCTTCCTCCTTAACCCAGCCAGAAACCGATCAGCGTGGCGGTAACAATGCCCACCGCCATAAAGGTGAGCGTGGCGACGAGCGATCGCTTAGAAAAGCGCGACAGCCCACAGACGCCATGCCCGCTGGTACACCCGGATCCCAGACGTGTTCCTGTACCCACCAGCAAACCGGCAAGGATAATGACCGGCCAGGAGGTCTGAACGGTTATCTCCGGCAAGGGGTAAAACAGGGAGAACAGCAGCGGCGAACCGATCAGGCCCGCTAAAAAAGCCATTCGCCACCCTTCTGTTCGGGTCTTTTTCGTTAGCATCCCCGCCACAATGCCGCTGATACCGGCAATGCGCCCACAAAAGTGGATCAGCAGTATGGCGGCAAGTCCAATTAACAACCCGCCCCCGAGACTGCTCAACGGCGTAAAGTGAGAGAAATCAATCGTCATGGTCCCCTCCTGTCTGAGGACAATAGAGGTCATATAAGGTATTGAGTAGCGTGAAGATCCGTGGATCCTCAATGCGATAGAAAATCTGTTTGCCCGTGCGTCGGGTCTCCACCAGCTTTAAGCGTCGCAATACGCCCAGTTGCTGAGACAGCGTAGGCTGATGGATGCCCACCGCCGCTTCAAGCTGCGCGACGCTCGCCTCTCCCTGACTTAACTGACACATCAACAACAGCCTGTCAGCATTGGACAGACCGCGCAAAATCTCCGAGGCACCCAGCGCTGCCTGCTTCATTGCATCCTGAATATCGGTGTCCACCCTCACGGTCATTGTTATACACCCATCAATATATGATTTTATATAATATAATATAGTATATTGTTTGCCGTGCGAGATGCAAAAAAAAACCGGCAAGGATACTAAGCCCCCTGCCGGTTGGTTGGTTCAGTGTGAATTAGAACGGATAGCTGATACCGGCCTGGACGCTGGCATCGTTTTCCACATCGCCTGTAACGAAGTACAGCCCCGTATTCAGGGAGAAATTATTACCGATGGTCGTGTTAATACCCGCGCCGAAGATACCCATTAAGGTGTTATGACCGTCGGTATTGTGCTCATCCGCCGCTTTGATGGCGGTATTATCGCTAAACCCGGTCTGATAACGGGCATCGACCCACGGATACAACTCGACGTTCTTAAGGACGGTTTCACCCGTCAGCATGGCGTTGGCACCGGTACGCAGCTGGATGGGCTACAGTTTTAGCTCAGGTACCAGAGCTTTTTTATCCGACATACAGGTTTGCCACGCCTTGCCCGGCTGGCCATTATCAAGCACCGAGGAGGTGCGATACTCCACCGTGCGGGTGTGTTGATCGGGCACCACATACTCCACCGTTGTCCAGCGGGTATCAGTATCCTGCCCCTCGGCGGTGAGTTCGATGGTCTGGTTTTTCACGATTTCGGCGCACTCGCTCGCCGCGGCCTCGACTTTACGAAACTTCTTCTCTTCAGGGGATGTGCCTTCGTTGGACATACACCCGGTAAACAGCAAACAGGCGAGAGATAACAGGCTGATTTTTTGCAGCATCACGCAGTCCTTTTGTTAAACACGCATTCATTGAAGCGTAGCTTATGCGGCGGTGCTCTTCCTGCGGGTGGCTCAATCAACGTCGTTTATGCTGTCACTACCGAAATGCCCTGCCGACTCACCGCCTCAATCCAGCGACTGTCCGTATCCGGTTCAACCACCACGGTATTGATCAGCGAAAGCTCACCGATCATAAAAGACGATGCGGTGTTGATTTTCTCGGGAGACGCCAGCACGACCGTTTCTGCGGCTCTGCCGGAAAATGCACGTTTGATGCATGCTTCTTCATAATCGCCGGTGGTTAACCCGGCGTCCGGGTGAATGCCGGTTACCCCCATAAAAAACAGATCGGCATGGATTTGCGCAATGCCTTCAATGGCTGCGGAACCCACCGTAACCACCGAGTGACGGAATAAGCGCCCGCCGATCAGGATCACGTCTACCTGAGGATAATCCACCAGCGCCAGGGCAATACCAGGGCTATGAGTGACCGCCGTAAACGCCAGATCGCCAGGAAGGCAGCGCACCAGCTCGGTTGTGGTCGTCCCGCCGTCGATAATCACCACCTGGCCGGGCGAGATCAATTCCGCCCCCCTCTTCGCCACCCGCTTTTTCGCCTCAATGCCCAGGCTGCTGCGTTCGGCAAAGCTGGACACCGCCTGTGATGCCGGCAATGCGCCGCCGTGTACCCGCTGTAAACGCCCGTCGGCCGCCAGTTCGCGTAAATCCCGGCGAATGGTATCTTCCGACACCCCAAACTCCAGGCTCAGGGTTTTCGACAGCACCTGGCCTTCAGAACTCAGTTTTTCGAGGATCAGCTGTTTGCGTTGACGAGTGAGCATAGATCGGTTCCTGAAGTTGCATGTTTAATCTTGATATTGCACGAATGTGCGGTTTATGATGCCCACTCTACGTAAACAGGAGGCACCATGCAATCAGAACGTGCAGAAGTACGCATTCATGACAGCATAACGTTGTCAGATGACTGGTATACGCTCAAAAAATACACCTTCGATGTGCGCCGTCGTAACGGAGAGTGGCAGCGCCAGAATCGCGAAGCCTACGACCGGGGCAATGGCGCGACCATTTTGCTCTATAACCGCGAGAAACGGACGGTGATCCTCACCCGCCAGTTCCGCTTTCCGGTCTATATCAATGGTCACGACGGCTATCTGATTGAAACCGCCGCCGGTCTGCTTGATAACATGGCCCCGGAAAAGCGCATCAAGGCCGAAGCGGAAGAAGAGACCGGATATCAGATCGACCACGTGGAGAAGGTCTTCGAAGCCTTTATGAGCCCTGGCTCGGTCACTGAGAAACTCTACTTTTACATCGCGGAGTATCTTCCAGACGATCGCACCGGTGAAGGCGGTGGTATTGAGGCCGAAGGTGAAGATATCGAAGTGCTGGAGTGGCCCATTGAACAGGCGTTGCAGGCGATCGATGACGGCCTCATTGTCGATGGCAAAACCATTATGCTGCTGTACCACGTTGCCCTGAAGAAGATCCTCTAGGGGAGTCGCGCCGACAGAAACGGATTTCTGTCACCCGGCAAACCTCATCATCTACACTTCTGGAAAGAACAAACCGGAGAACTCTGCATGACCGACTGGAACCCCGCCCTCTATTTGCACTATAACGTCGAACGTACACGCCCTGCCGTCGAGCTACTCTCCCGCGTTGCGCTGAATGAGGTTACTGATGTAGTCGACCTGGGCTGCGGGCCGGGTAACAGCACGGCGCTGTTACAGCAGCGATGGCCTTCCGCACGTATTACCGGCGTCGATACTTCACCTGCAATGCTGGCAGAAGCCAGGGCCGCACTGCCTGGCTGCCAGTTTATAGAGGCCGATATTCGCCACTTTCGCCCGGAGCAGGCCCTGAGCGTGATTTACGCCAACGCCTCGTTGCAGTGGGTGGAGAACCACTACGAACTGCTGCCCCATCTGGTTTCGCTGCTGAAGCTTCACGGCGTGCTCGCCATCCAGATGCCGGATAATGATCTGGAGCCAACGCACGTGCTGATGCGGGAGGTAGCCTTTGAACAGGGTTATCCCGATCGCGGGCGCGAAGCCCTGGCTGGCGTCCATGCCTATTACGATATCCTGACCGAGGCAGGATGCGAGGTGGACATCTGGCGTACAACCTATTACCACCAGATGGATTCGCATCAGGCCATTATTGACTGGGTGAGCGCCACCGGCCTGCGGCCCTGGCTGCAGGATCTGAACGAGAGCGAGCAACAACGTTATTTACATCGCTATCATCAGCTTCTGGAGGAGCAGTATCCGCTGCAGGAGAACGGGCAGATACTGCTGGCGTTTCCGCGACTGTTTATGGTCGCCAGACGCGAACCCTGATTACGCCTTCGCCTCTTTCAACAGCTGCTGGATCACCTGCTCCTGCTTGTCATTATTCCCTTCCCCGAAAGAGGCGTAGCGAAGCTGCCCTTTGGCATCAAAGAAGTAGTGCGCAGGCCAGTAACGATTGCCGAAGGCCGTCCAGATCTTGTAATTGTTGTCGGTGACCACCCGATACGGCAGTTGCCATTTGTTGATGGCCTGCTGCACCGATGCCAGGGGTTTTTCCCACGGATACTCCGGGGTATGCACGCCGATCACCACCAGCCCCTGGGCCTGATATTTGTTGGCCCATTCCCGAACGTGCGGCAGAGCGTGCTGACAGTTAATGCAATCCCAGGTCCAGAAGTCGATCAGCACCACTTTGCCTTTTAACGATGCCGGAGTGACCGGGTCACCGTTCAGCCATCCGGTGCCGCCCTCCAGCGAGGGCATGGCACTGGTGGTCACCGGTTGGGCGACCGGCTGGAGAGTCGGCTGAGGATGACTGTCCGGGGCCAGCTGCAGCAAGGTTTTCTCCAGACGATCGGCGACGCCGTTTGCCCCCTGAAAGACGCTGTTCAGACCGAACGCGGTAAAGGCGACCGACATCAGCATCACAACCCCCGCCGCTTTTCGCAACCCATCCATCATCGCCGATTTTGCTTTCAACCGCCCTATCAGCGCCTGACCGCTGAAGCCGAGCAGCGCGAGCATCACCGCACACCCGCTGCCGTACGCCGCCAGCAAACTCCCGGTGGCAACAGGGTTATGCCCGGCGATACTCAGACTGAGAATGGCCCCTAGCACAGGTCCGGCACAGGGCGACCACAGCAGCCCAACCGCCAGCCCGGCGAGCAGCGCCGAGGCGGTTCCACGGGTACGAGTGCTGCGGCTATTGATGGCATTACCAAGGCGTAACGCAGGCCCGGCAACACGCTGGGCAAAAGACGGGAAGATCAGCCCCAGCGCGGCCAGGCTCAACAACGCCAGCGCAAGCCAGCGACCGACAAGGGTCGCGCTGACCACCCAGTCGCTGGCGACGGTGATCAGGCTGGCGACCAGGGTAAACATCATCACCATCCCGAACAGCATGGCGATTAGCTGGTGCTTCTGGCCGCGAAAGCCAGCAAACAACAGCGGAATAACGGGAAGTGTACAGGGGCTGAGCAGGCTGACCATGCCCCCTAACAATGCGATCACGAGAAACATAACACACCTCATTTAAGCGGTTGGCTGCGACGATTGCAGTGACGCTATTACAAGGCAGGGATGTGTTTAGCATGTGTGGAGGATTGGCCGTTTTGTCAGATGGTGTATTTGCCTTGCGGGAGGATACAGTACGGTACAAAGGGTGCGGTCTGGCTGCCGCGCGCAATGACACTCTCCCTCACAAAAGAGGGAGAAAAGTCAGACCACCGGTAGCGTAATCCGGGCGCAAAGCCCGCCATCAGGCCGGTTCGTCAGCTGCAATTGGCCGTCAAGCTGGGCGGTGAGCTGGGCAGCAATGGCCAGCCCCAGCCCCGTGCCGCCGGTTTCCCGGTTGCGGGAGGATTCTACCCGGTAAAACGGCTGCAATACTGCGGCCAGCTCATCCTCCGGTATACCCGGACCGTTATCTTCCACGGTGATAAGCACCCGTTCATCGCGCACCGTCAGCGTCACCTCTGCGGTATCACCAAATTTCAGGGCGTTATCCAGCAGATTGGTCAGGATGCGGTGCAGCGCCTGAGGCCGGGTAGCAAAAGGAACGGCGGTGCGGGTTGCAGCAAACTGCACGTTTTTACCGGTATCAGCATAATCGCAGACCAGCGTATCAATGAAGTTATAAAGATCGACGTTGCGCACCGGCTCAGGCGACACCCCGGACGAACGCGCATAATCGATCCCCTCGCGCACCAGCCGGGTCATGCTATCCAGATCCTGGGTGAGTTTATCGCGTAGCTCAGGCTGGTCAGCCATCTCCACCCGCAACCGCATCCGGGTAATAGGCGTCTGTAAATCATGGGAGATAGCGGCCAGGATCTGCGCCCTCTCCTTTAACGAGGTCTGGATCCGCGCCTGCATGGCGTTAAACGCCCGCGCAGCGTGACGCACCTCCAGCGGGCCTTGCTCGGTGAGGGTCAGCGGATTCGGGCTGGTGGGTTCGAGGGTATCGACCGCCCGGGTAAAGCGGGTGAAAGGACGCACCACCTGCCGCACCGCCAGCCAGGCGCAGATCACCACCAGCAGCAGCTGGATGATAAACACCACCGGCAGCCAGCGGGCCACTGGGGGCATACGGGGAGTGAGATCCAGCGTCAGTGGCGAGCCGTCGTGCAGCGTCAGGTGCGCCTGAATATGCGACACTGGCCCCGGCACGGCGGTAAAACGCAGCGGATACTGGGTCGCCAGCGTATCCGTTAACGTTCTTACCGCATCCCGGGAGCGAGCATCCGCGGGCGGAGCGCCCGGCTCCCCCGGCCCGAGTACATAGTGATAGTTATCCCGGTCAAGGCGCGGAAGCCACTGCGCCCGCTCACTGGCAGGCAGGCGGTCCAGAATCGCCACGCTGGTGGAAACATCGTCCTGGAGATTTCCCAGCATCACGTTACGTACGCTGCTCATCCGCTCGGCCATCACCAGGGTCAGACTCAGACCATTGGCAAGCAGCAATCCCAGCAGGACGATCAGCAGCAAACGATAATGCAGCGAACGCGGCCAGAGCCTCACTCTTTCGCCTCCAGAATGCTCACCGGCATCGAAAAGACATAACCTTCACTACGCACTGTTTTTATATACAGTGGTGTACGCGCATCCTCATTCAGACGCTGCCGCACGCGGCTGACAAGCAGATCAATTGAGCGTTCGAACAGCTCCGCATCCCGGCCCTGGGTGAAGTTAAGCAGCTGATCGCGGGTTAACACCCGTTGAGGATGATCGACAAAGACCCGCAACAGGCGGTACTCCGCGCCACTCAGCGCCACGATGGTGCCGGTGGGATCCAGCAGATGACGGGCGCTGGTATCAAGCTGCCAGTCGCCAAAGGCGATGATCCGCCCGGCTTCGGTGACCTGCAAATTCGGCGGCAGCGTGCGAAAGCGGCGCATAATCGCTTTGATCCGCGCCAGCAGTTCACGCGCCACAAAGGGTTTAACCACATAATCGTCTGCCCCCATCTCAAGGCCCAGGATGCGGTCCATGTCGTCGTGGCGCGCGGTCAACATCAAAATCGGCAGATCTTTATGTTGCCCGCTGCGCAGCTGGCGGCACAGGGTCAGCCCGTCGTCGCCGGGCATCATGATATCCAGCACCACCAGGTCTACCGCCTGTTTATCGAGCACGGCGCGCATCTCTTTGCCATTAGCGGCGCCGGTAGCGCGATAGCCCGACTTCAGCAGATAATCGACGATCAGCTCGCGAATATCCCGGTCGTCATCAACAACAAGAATGTGATCGGTTGTCTCCACCCCAAGCTCCTGTTTATCAGCAATGCGCCAAAAATAGCATAGATTGCTTACAACTTATCCGCATCCACCACCGCCTTGACGAAATCCTGCGGATCTTCCTGCGCCGGATTGTGACCGATGTTGCCGGTAAAGGTACGATGCTGATATTTGCCCGTGAATTTCGCGGCATAGGCCTCAGGAGCCGGATGCGGCGCGCCATTATTGTCGCCTTCGATGGTGATGGTTGGCACGCTGATGGTGGGAGCCGTCGCCAACCGTTGCTCATCGCTGTCGTAGCGGCGTTCCCCTTTCTCCAGCCCCAGACGCCAGCGGTAGTTACTGATGGTGACCGCCACATGATCCGGGTTGTCCAGGGCTTTGGCACTGACGTTAAAGGTCGCATCGCTGAATTTCCAGCCGGGTGACGCCAGGGTCCAGATTAATTTTGCAAAATCATGGGTATTGGCGGCATAGCCTTTCTCGCCGCGCTCGGTCGCGAAATAGAACTGATACCACCACTGCAACTCGGCCTGAGGTGGCAACGGTTTTTCCCCTGCCTTCTGATTACCAATCAGATACCCGCTCACCGAAACCAGCGATTTCACGCGCTCTGGCCACAGTGCCGCCACGATGTCCGCCGTTCTGGCTCCCCAGTCATAACCGGCGAAGACCGCACGTTTGATGTTAAGCGCATCCATCAGGTTAACGACGTCTTTCGCCATGGCTGCTGGCTGGCCATTGCGTGGCGTGGATGCCGACCGAAAATGCGTAGTACCGAACCCACGGTTGTACGGCACAATCACCCGGTAGCCTTTTGCCGCCAGCGCCGGGGCAACCTGCGCATAGCTTTGAATGTCGTACGGCCAGCCGTGAAGCAGGATCACCGGTTCGCCATTTTTCGGCCCGATATCGACATAGCCAATATTCAAATCACCGGCATCAATCTGCCGGATCTGTTTGAAGGCAGCAGCATAGTCTGTGCCCGCTGCTTCGGCCTGACAGGCAGAAACGGTGGCGAAAGAGAGGGTCAGCGCGAGGGTTGAGTAAGCCAGTTTGTTCATCATGGTGGTATCTCCGGGTTATGAATTTCACCCGCTTATCTCACCACCCTGATGTATGGCGAATATGTGCAAAGTGGCCCGTTTTGCAAGCCGCTGTATCCTGTTCCGGTTCAGATACACTGCGATACAAATCCGCAGAAGCCGGTCAACAAGCCGATCAATCCAGAGGGATAATGCTGTTCAGAGAGGGGAAATAGAACGGGAGAGATTCTGGCAACCCCGCAGAATTGAATGGCCAGAAAACAAGAAAAATGGGCATCAGGCGAAATGCGCCTGATGCATGCCACGCTTAGGTCAACTGGTAATACTTGTCCGGCAATTTACGCGTCGGGATCTCCTGCTCATCGTTCATTTGCAGCAAATCAATCTCCATCGCATTGCAGATGGCATCCAGCGGCAAATCGTTATTCTCGACGCCGAACGGCTCTTCCAGCTCTTCCGCCAGGGTATCCAGCGAAATAAAGGTGTAGGAGATTAACACCGATACGAACGGGGTCATGTAGTGCAGATCGCTGACCAGCGCGAACGGCAGCATGATGCAGAACAGGTAAACCGTGCGGTGCAGGATCAGGGTGTAGGCAAATGGCACCGGGGTGTTGGCGATGCGCTCGCAGCCAGCCAATACGATTGACATGTCATTCAGACGAATATTCAGGCTGTGGAACAGGATGTCTGACAGCTCCCCTTTCCGGCGTCTTACCGCCAGCCATTCGCCCATGATCAGCAGAATGCGGTTGGCAGGCGAACTGGAATCCATTGCCACGCGCAGGTTTTCCGCTGAAAGATAGGCCGACAACTGGTCAGCCTGTGGCTGTCGGCGCAGGGTCATACGCAGACAGTGGGCAAACGCAATTTGCAGACGAACAAACTCACCCAGCGCGGGATCGTTCGGCAGCGTGTTTTTGACTTCGCGGAACAGAGATCGCGATGCAATCATCAGTTGCCCCCACAGCTGTCGCGCCTCGACATAGCGTGCGTAGCAGGCGTTATTGCGAAAACCGAGGAAGATAGCGATGGCAACCCCGAGAATACTGAACGGCGCCACCGTCAGATGGATGCCCAGCGAGGAGTACCAGGGCAACATCAGGATCACGACAATCGAGAGCAAAAAGTTGAGAAACAGGCGGGAAAAGATTTTGGTCAACACGGAGCCGTGCCAGACAAAAATCAGGCGCAACCAGTGCTGTTGAGGTCGAACAATCATAGTCAGCTTCATCGGGAAAAAAGAGCGGTGACTATTAAACGTGATCGCTATCACAGTTGCAAGTATGTTAAATAATGCAGACGTTTTTGCGAGGCCGAGGACAGACCGCACGGAGGTAAGGCCGGCTATTACAGGATCAATGTATAGTATGTTGTAACTATTATGGATAAGGGATAAAAAAAGTCGTTTGGCCGGGTAAGCGAAGCGCCACCCGGCACAAACAGGGATACCTAACGGATCAGCAGAGCGGTTTTACGGCTTCACGCATCCCTTTCTGCAGGATCGCATCCAGGTCCTGCGCCACCTGCTCCACCAGACCATTTACCTGCGTCAGGTCCTGCTCCCAGTGCTCACTGACGCTCAGTACCGCCGTCACCAGTTCACGGGTGGTGATCTGCTGGTCATGATGCTGGGTCCACAGCTGCTGGAAGCGGGTCAGCCAGTGCGCATCGTCCTGCACCGGATAGCTTTCACCGTGACGTTCCCCACGATAGAAGGCAATCAGCGCCGCCAGGGCAAACGTCAGACGCGCCGGGAGCTGGCCGCTGGCCTGCTGCCCTGCCAGAAGCTGCGGCAGAATACGGGTGCGGTACTTGGTCATGCCGTTGAGCGCAATCGACAGCAGCTGATGTTTGATATACGGGTTGCGGAAACGGCCCGTTACCGCACTGGCGAAGGAGGCCAGCTCATCACGCGGCAGGTCCAGCACCGGGATAATCTCTTCATGAATGGCTTTTTCAACAAAGGCGCAGATTTCCGTGTCGTTCATCGCCTCACCTACGGTATCCAGCCCGGCCTGAAACGCCACCGGCACCAGCGCGGTATGTGCGCCGTTGAGGATCGCCACCTTGCGCTCTTTGTACGGCTTGATGTCATCCACAATCAGCACGTTCAGCGACAGCTTGTCGAGTCGCAGCTCTTGCGCCAGCGATTTTGGCCCCTGGATCACAAACAGATAGAAGTGTTCAGCGGTATCGAGGAAGGCATCGTGATAGCCGAGAGAGGCTTCGAGCTGGGCGACTTCGTCACGTGGATAACCGGTCACGATACGGTCAACCAGCGTAGAGCAGAAGGTATTGGCATCGTTCAGCCACTGGGTAAAGGCCGCTGGCAGCGCCCACTCCTGGGCATAGCGCAGCACCAGTTCACGCAGGGCATCGCCGTTATAGTCAATCAATTCACAAGGTACGATCACCCAGCCTTTATCGGCGGCGCCGTTGAAATGGCTGAAACGCTCGAACAGCAGACGGGTCAGTTTCGCCGGATAGCTCACCGCTGGCGCATCCTCGAACTTATCCCCGGCGTGATAGCTGATCCCCGCTTCCGTGGTGTTGGAGAAGACAAAGCGCATGTCCGGGTTGTGGGCCAGTTTCAGGAATTCGTCGTACTGGTCGTAAACGCTGATTTCGCGGTTCACCGAGCGGATGAGGCGCGCGTCGCTGACCGCTTCGCCCTGCTCATTCAGGCCACGGATGATGGTGGTATAGAGGCCGTCCTGGGTACTGAGTGAAGGGGGGAAATCGCTTTTGATTGGGCGGACAATCGCAATACCGGCGTTCAGGTCGGTGTGCTCATTAAGCAGGTCGATCTGCCAGTCGATAAATGCGCGCAAGAAGTTGCCCTCACCAAACTGGATGATACGTTCAGGGTAGAGAGCACCGGGAAAATCACGACGGTTCAGTGTGTTCACAATGGGGTCCTTGTAATGATTAGTCATACAGCCTGATAAGATTGGTACGATAACTTATCAAAACTTTACGACCACGAACCCCTGTTTTGATCAAATCCGGTGTGAATTGTGACAGGATTTATAAGAATTTGTAGAACACCGAGGTGGCCGTCAGCTCACCGTCCGGCATCAGGGCATAGCGCGGGATCTCCCCCACTTTCTGCCAGCCCGCCCGCTGATAGAAGGTCTCCGCCCCGCTCCCGGTTGCCGTGTCCAGCACCAGCACCGTCTTGCCTTTATCGCGGGCCACATTTTCCAGGGCCTGCATTAATCGCCCGGCGTCACCGCAGCGCCGCGCATTCTGGTGAACCAGCAGTTTGGCGACATCCGCCCGGTGCGGCTGGTTATCGGGTTGATCGGTGATGAGTTGCACGGTGCCGGTGAGTTCGCCCTGCGCATTGGTCGAGACCAACACGGTACGCTCCTCGCGCGCGACGCTAGCGGCCACGCCGCGCCAGAACGCGCTGGCCTGCTCATGGTTGTAGGGCAACATAAAGCTCACCGACGCGCCGCCGGTCACGCAGCTGTGCAGGATGTCAGCTAACTGAGGAAGGTGTGCAAGGATATCGTCACGCGAAAAAATCTGTATAGCGGGTGATGCCATGATTATTCTCCTTTTTATCAATGGCATCACCATGCACTTTACATTTTTTTAACACAAGGGCGTTATTCAGAGGATTTTCTTATCTCCGCCGCCGGTACCGCGCTGCTGCTTCATGGAGTACATCATCTCATCGGCGGTTCTCAACCAGCTGCCCAGATCGTCGCGGTGGTGGTTGAACTCGCTCACCCCCCATGAGAAAGAGAGTGCCCACGGATGTTCGGCATGCTCATTCCATACTGCGGCCTGCTCGGTGAGATATTGCATGGCGATCCATGCGCCCTTCTCGTCACTGTTGGCAAAGAGGATCGCAAACTCATCCCCGCCGTAGCGCGCCAGCACGTCGGCTTCGCGGAAGGTAGAACTCAACAGACCGGCCATCGCCTTCAGGGCGATATTGCCATCGGCCCGACCGTATCGGGCGTTAATCTGCTTGAAGCGATCCAGATCCAGCCAGGCGAGGGTCAGCGGCTCGGCTCTGCGGCGCGCGGCACTGATGGCATAGGTGGCCAGGTGATGAAAACCCCGGCGGTTATACAGCCCGGTCAGGTTATCGACGATGCTGGAACAGATCGTTGCGAACTCAGCTTCCACCAGCGCCGCCAGATCGGCCAGGGCCTCAACGTCGGAAGGGGTAAACTGCCGTGGCTGATGATCGATAATGCACAGGGACCCTACCGCGGCGCCGCCAGGCAGATGCAAAGGGTGACCGGCATAAAAACGGATCGGATTGTCATCGGTCGCCAGCGGATTATCCGCAAAACGGGTATCGTCCAGGGTATCGGGCACCACCAGCGGCATATTGTTAAGCACGGTATGGCCGCAAAAAGAGAGATTTCGCGGCAGATTGGTGGCATCGGCACCCTCTGCGGATTTAACCACCACCACATGCTCGTCCACCAGATTGATCATCGCCACCGGCACCGCAAACAGGCGTTTTGCCAGACGGGTCAGTCGGTCATAATTCGGGTGGTTCTCGATCTCCAGCAGCCCGGATTCGCGCAAGGCGCTGAGACGCTCCACTTCATTGTTGGGTCGTGAGGGTGATTTCATGAGATGCTCCGCACGTCAGGCTTTTTAAAAGCTTAGTGCATCCTGACGCCGCTTAGTGGGCAAAGATGCGGTTTTTACCTTCGCGTTTCGCTTGATACAGGGCATTGTCAGCCGCCTGTAACCAGTCCGTTACGTTTCCCATCTCGCGGGTGGCACTGGCAATGCCAATACTCATCGTACATGGGATCTTTTCTTCCGCGACGTCATCGATCACCGCAGCGGCATCCATAATGCGGGTGGCGACAACGTGCGCTTCGTCAAGCGTAGTATTGGGAAGCAGAATTACAAATTCATCTCCGCCCAGCCGGGCCGGGGTATCGCTCTGACGCGTAGCGATATGGAGAATTTGTGACACTGTCACCAGAAGCATATCCCCCACTTTATGGCCGTAGCGATCGTTCACCTCTTTAAAGTTGTCGATATCGATAAACATCAACGCCGAATCGCTGCAGGTTTGTCGCAGCTTATGCAGCTCATGATCGATACGCTTCTCCAGCAGACGTCGGTTGGCGATGTCGAGGAGCGGGTCCATCATCGCGATGCGTTCCAGCTCGCGTGATTTAAAGCGCAGCCGCATGGCGATACTGTTGGTGAGAACGCTCAGCGCCACGGTATAAATGCCAATCAGCGGCAGCGTGGCGTACATTGTACGCTGTGACACCTGCGGGAACAGCGCCATCCCCTGGGTCAGCCAGGTGGCCATAAAGACCGCCAGCATCACCGCACCGGCTTTTCTCATCAGCGGGAATCCCCCCGCCGCCAGCCGGTCGGCCAGTAAGATAGTGGCAATCGCGACAGAAGGCAGCGGGTTGGCCGCCATCATGGCGATCCAGAAACCGCCTGCCCCGGCATCCAGCACCAGGTTTTGATGTTCTGCACGTAAGGGCGCGGCAGATCGACGCGCGCGCCAGAAGGCGATGGTCGGCCAGATAAAGGCATTGGCCGCCAGCAGCCCCAAAAGCCAGGGGGAACGTTGTTGTTCCACCAGGACGGAAAGAATGGGGAAAAAGCAGAGAAATGTTCCAAGCACCCGCATCAGAAACATGCGTTTGATAAACCGACTGCCAGGCACGCGAGGGGATTTACTGAGTCTGTCAGTTCCGTTCATCACACGATTTTTCCGATATAATCACCCCTTTATATTATTGACGATGAAAATGCGTATCAAGGCATTTATCAGTTTCGTGAATATATGGTAGGGGCCCTCGCCCCGCACGGGCAAACGATTACAGCTCTTGTGTCGCCTCTGTTTTTTGTCTGGCAGTGGTTATCTCTGTCATTCGGGCGCTGGTGCGATTTCGGCCTGCTTTTTTCGAACGATACAGATAATCATCCGCTTCGCTCATCAGGCGATTAAAATCGTCCGTGAGCTTCCACGACTCTGATTTTCCACTGCCCAGACCAATACTGACGGTCAAAAACAGCGACTGGCCACGCCAGTTGAACGGATGCTGTTCAATAGTGGTACGGATCCGTTCCGCCAGGGCGTAGCCCTGCTGCGCCGACGCGTTATTCACCACAACGGCAAACTCTTCGCCGCCCATTCGCGCCACCCGCCCCGCGCTCCCTACCGTCTCCTGCACTTTGCGGGCAAAGGCCGCCAGCACGGTATCACCGCACTCATGACCGAAGTTGTCATTGATGCTTTTGAAATAGTCGATATCCAGCAGCATCACGGTCAGCTGCGGGCTTTTGCGCGTTCCCTCATCACTCTTCAGCGCCTCATACAGCCCGGAACGGGAGTAAACCTGGGTTAAAAAATCGTAATCGGCACGCAGGGAAATCTGGCGCATCAGCGAGTTGATCGCCGCCATGCTGACCGACACCATTACCGGGCAGATTGCCATGGTGGCGATTCCCAGACGGGCGGAGAACATCATGGGAGTGGTGAGCGGCGTGGTCGCCACGATGGTAATGATGGAGTTGGCAACGAGGGTGATCTCCACCGCGCCGGTGACAAACGTCAGCAGGCAGGTAGCAGGCAGCGAATAGCGCACCGCGCACCAGATGAGCGCTGGCATCGGAAACGCCAGGGCACCGGCCCCGCCAATCACCACTGAGGCCACGACAGAGATAACCAGCGCCACCACCGGCATCAGCTGCTCGGCACGGACGGCCCAGTTAAAGGTGGGCCAGGTAATCGTCAGCAGACAGGGAACAATTAACACCCCGGTAGAGAACTGTTCGCTAAACCAGTCGGCGATCAGCGGCCAGAAGGTGCGATTAGATACCGCGCCTGACGCCACCGCCCCGACAATGGCACACAGCAGTGCGGCCAGCAGACAATAGTTAAACAGCCTCAGGGCATTGACCGGATCCGGGGTGCGGTTTTTCAACCGCCTGTCGCGCTGCACCAGCAGGGCAACGGTGACAATAAACACCATATTCGACAGGTTAATGCCCAGCGAACTAACGCCCCATTGCGTCGTCATGAGGTCGTACAGCAGCATGGCAATATACGAAATCGCATAATAGTGCAGCCGGTTGAGGTAAGCGTAACGGGCAAATACCCCTGCCATTACGCCATTCAGCGGCCAGAACATCGACAGGGATTCCACCAGACGTAGCTGCGCGCCAATAAAATAGAACAGCGTGGTCAGGGCAAATATTCCCGCAGCATTACGCAGGGGGCTTTGCGAATGAAATAACGCAAAAGTGCCGCTGGAAGAAGATGACATGCAATATCAATCCATAGGGTTGCTTTTAACAAGGTTTTATCACCCGCGCGGGGGATTGTTAAAAGTTTGGGATTAATTTATATCACATTAGGGGTATGGCGATCACCACTCCGTTAAGGGGGGCTAATCAGTTCGCCGGTCAGCCCCCCGGTTCAGGATCCGGTCAATAGACGGAACGGCCGAGCTTTTGTGTCAGGCGCTCCAGCACCGCGACGCCCGCCAGGGAGTTCCCCGTCTCGTCGAGCTCCGGGCTCCAGACCGCAATCGCCATCTCGTGCGGCACAATCGCCACCACCCCGCCGCCGACGCCGGATTTGGCAGGCAGTCCCACCCGCCAGGCAAACTCACCGGCGTTCTGATACATACCGCTGGTCGCCATCAGGGCATTCACCTGTCGGGCCTGCATCGAGGTGACGACAGGCTCAGAGAGATGCGGCGCATAGCCCTGGGCCGCCAGAAACAGAAAGGTGTCAGCCAGCTCCACGCAGTTCATCTTCAGCGCGCAGTAGTGGAAATAGTTTTGCAGGACGGTCGGCACATCGTTATGGAAATTGCCGAACGACTTCATCAGCCAGGCTATCGCCGCATTACGCGCCGAGTGTTCGAACTCAGACCGGGCGACGGCGGCGTCATAGGCAATATCACTTACCCCGGAGAGCTGGCGCACAATCTCCAGCATCCGCTGACGGGGAGCGCTAAGACGACTTTGCAGCATATCGCACACCACCAGCGCCCCGGCGTTAATAAACGGATTGCGCGGTTTGCCCTGTTCGATCTCCAGCTGTAGCAGGGAGTTAAACGGCTGACCCGAGGGATCTTTGCCGACCCGCTGCCAGATCTCATCCTCGTCATACTGACGCATGGCCGCCACCAGGCTGAGCACTTTTGAGATCGACTGAATGGAAAAACGCTCCGTGGCATCTCCGGCCTGGAAGCGCTGACCATCGACGGTACGGATGGCGATCCCGAGCTTATTGCCATTGACAGAGGCCAGCGCCGGGATGTAATCGGCCACCTTCCCCTGGCCCAGTAAAGGACGGACTTGCGCCAGAATGGCGTCCAGGATCTGATTATTAATGTGGGCAGCCATCGGTTGCTCCTTGCTCACAGGCCAAAAATGGCCTGCGAGTATATCAGAGGCTTATGGATGACGTCAGGCAGGAAGTCGGAAGCGTGATACCGCCTGTAGCAGAAGGCCGGACTCATCATGCAGCCGTTGGGAGGCCTCGGATGCCGTGTTCACCAGTTCATCGGTCTGGTGCGCCACCTGGTTCAGCGCCTGTAGCTGGCCGGTCATGCGGTGAATGCTATCGCCCTGGCTGAGCGTGGCGACGGAGATCTCATTGAGTAAACTACACAGATTGCCCACCAGGCCGATGACCTGCTGCAGGTTATCCTCCAGCCGGGTCACCGCTTTCGAGCCATCTTCGATGCCCTGCAACGAGTGATTAATCAGCTGCTGGATGGTTTGCGTCGAGTGGCTGCTTTTGCGCGCCAGCAGGCCCACTTCCCGCGCCACCACGGCAAAGCCGCGTCCCTGATTCCCGGCATGTGCCGCTTCGATGGCGGCGTTCAGCGCCAGAATATTGGTCTGAAACGCCACGTTATCAATGATCGCCACAATGCCGCGCATTTCGGCAGAACGCTCCACAATCGCCGCCATCGAGGCGTTTACCGTCTCCATCATCCGATCGCCGCCTGCCGCCATCGCCCGCGCCTCATCAGCCCGCGAACTGGCCAGTCTGGCATAGCCGCTGTTGCCCTCAACGTGGGTTTCCAGGTCGGCAATGTGTGCGGTAACTTCTTTCAACTCCTGCGCCTGCCGTGCTGACTGGTGATACAGCTTCTGATTCCCCTGCGCCAGCGAGCCGATATTGCTCACCATTGAGGTGGTCGCCTCGCTCACTTGGGTCACCAGCTGCTGCAGGCCCTGTTGCAGGGTATCAACACTGTCACCAAGCTGCGCCATTTCGCGGTTAAACCGCTTAACGCCCGGCGGCGGCGAGGAGAGATCCCCCGCCGCCAGCAGATTAATATGGGCGATAAGGCGGCGCAGCGGCACAATCACCCAGCGAGACATGGCAAACCACACCGCCACCGCGATCGCCAGCAGAACCACCGGCGCCAGTAAGAACAGGAATTGCAGGCTGGAGAGGCTGGCCGTCAGCGATTGACGCCCTTCGGCGACACGCTGGGCGCTTGCCTGCTGGTAGCGGGCATAGTTGTCATTAAAATCTGCCTGAAAAGCCTGGGCGGGTACGGCGAAGAAGGCGTCAATCGACTGGCTATTAACCAGCCCGTCAGCCTGTTCGCGGATGGCATCAAAGAACAGTTGATAGCTATTCAGCAGCGCCTCATCCCGCGGCGGCTGCATCGCCTGCCACGCCTGCCACGCCTGTTGAGAGTCACGTAACGCCTGCTGCGCTTCATCCATCAGGCTGTGCCAGCTTCCGTCCGAGCCGGTCTCTTTATCCTGCATAAAGTAAACACCTGCGCGGTTAAGCAGATCGCTCGCCGCCAGCAGCGAGATCCGCGCTTGATCGACCTTCGCCTGCTGCATGTAGGCCATCTGATTGCGCTGTTCATTGTGCTGGGCATCGCGCAGCGAGACGGAAAGTAAAACGGAAGAGGAAATTTGCAGGGCGGAAAATAGCCCGATGATGCAGAAAATCCCCGCCAGCAAACCAAACTGACGGGGAATGAAGCGGCGAATAATTTTAGTTAAGTTCATAATGTCATTCATTAACAATGCCTTAGACGTGGGCGAGTCTACGCAGTGAAAATGACAGAACTATTTCAGAATAATGACAGCGGGGCGGAACGCCCGGCGGCGCTGCACATGAGCCTGTGGGTCAGGCCAGGCGCAGCGTCACCCGGCAAACACGCGGGTGATCCATCACACCCGGTCTTTCCATACCGTCTGCACATTACAAAACTCATGCAGGCCAAAGTGCGACAGCTCCCGGCCAAAGCCGCTCTTTTTCACCCCGCCAAAGGCCACGCGGGCATCGCTGGCGCTGTAACCGTTGATAAACACCCCGCCGCACTCAAGCTGGCGGGCAAAGCGTTCCGCCATCGCGGTATTCGCGGTAAAGACGGTGGCTGACAGCCCAAAGTCGCTGTCGTTGGCAAGCTGCAGGGCATGATCGGCATCGGTTGCCACGGTGATGGCGGCAACCGGGCCAAACAGCTCCTGACGAAACGCCGTCATCGTCGGGGTGACGTTACCCAGCACCGTGGCGGCATAGTAGTTCCCTGCCCCGGCGATCTTCTCCCCGCCCAGCAGCAAAGTGGCACCTTCGGCAAGCGTGGCCTGCACCTGCTGATGCAGCTCGTCGCGCAGATCGAAACGCGCCATCGGGCCAAGATAATTTTCCTCATTGTCGGGCGCCCCCATTTTCAGCGCCGCGGTGGCGTCAACAAAACGACGGGTGAATTCGTCAGCAATCCCCGCTTCGACGATAAACCGTTTCGCCGCCGCGCAGACCTGCCCGGTGTTCTGATAGCGCCCGGTAACCGCCGCTTTCACCGCCAGATCCAGATCGGCGTCGTTAAGCACGATAAAGGGATCGGAACCGCCCAGTTCGAGCACGCATTTTTTCAGCGCAGCACCGGCCTGAGCCCCAATCGCTGCCCCGGCGCGCAGGCTGCCCGTGACGGTCACCGCCGCAATACGCGGATCGGCAATCATCTGACTCACTCCGTCGTTGGTGGCATTCAGTTGGCTAAATACCCCCTGCGGGAATTGCGCATCGTTAAAAATTGCCTCAATCAGGTTGGCAGCCCCCAGCACGTTCGGGGCGTGTTTCAGCAGATAGCTGTTGCCTGCCAGGATGATGGGTACCGCGCCACGCAGCACCTGCCACAGCGGGAAGTTCCACGGCATCACCGCCAGCACCGGCCCCAGAGGACGATACTCAATCACCGCGTCCGTTACCTGCGTCGCCTCGGTATTCAACATCGCCGGGCCATGTTCGGCATACCAGTCGCAGAGACCGGCAGATTTCGCCACCTCCCCGCGCGCCTGGGCGATGGGTTTGCCCATCTCCCGGGCGATCATCTGCGCCATCTCTTCGCCACGATTGCGCAGCGCGGCACCGAGGGCACGCAGTTTTTGCGCCCGCGCGGCCACCGGCACGTTGCGCCACTGGCGAAACGCGGCGTCGGTCTGTGCGAGGGCAAGTTCAATCTCGCTGTCGGTCGCCCACGGCCAGACGGCCAGGGTTTCACCGTTAGCCGGGTTGATGGACAAGGCATGGGTGGCTGAAGGTGTAGTCATGATCGGCTCCGTGTAATAACAGTTGCTTCAGTGTGGCCCACTCTGCTATTTCTTAAAACTGAATAATATTGACCACCTTATTCACGATACGAGAACGATATGGATCTGACCCAGCTGGAAATGTTTAACGCTGTCGCCCAGACCGGCAGCATCACTCAGGCCGCGCAGAAAGTGCATCGCGTGCCCTCCAACCTCACTACCCGCATCAAACAGCTGGAGGCCGACCTCGGCGTGGAGCTGTTTATCCGCGAGAACCAGCGGCTGCGCCTCTCCCCCGCAGGGCACAATTTTTTGCGCTATAGCCGGCAAATCCTCGCCCTTGTGGATGAAGCCCGCATGGTGGTGGCGGGCGATGAACCCCAGGGGCTGTTCACCCTCGGGTCGCTGGAGAGCACCGCGGCAGTACGCATCCCGGCCTCGCTGGCGCGCTTTAACCAGCGCTATCCGCGGATCCAGTTTGCGCTGGCAACCGGCCCTTCAGGGACGATGATCGACGGCGTACAGGAAGGCACCTTAAGTGCCGCCTTCGTTGACGGGCCGTTAAACCACCCGGAGCTTGAAGGGATGCCGGTTTATCGGGAAGAGATGATGCTGGTCGTTCCGGCCGGGCATCCGAAGGTAGAGCGGGCAACGGACGTCAGCGGGCGCGATATCTATGCTTTTCGCGCCAACTGCTCCTATCGCCGCCACTTCGAGAGCTGGTTTCATGCGGATCGCGCCACGCCGGGACGCATTCATGAGATGGAGTCTTATCACGGCATGCTGGCCTGCGTGATCGCCGGGGCCGGAATTGCGCTGATGCCGCGCTCGATGCTGGAAAGTATGCCCGGACATCAACAGGTGGAAGCCTGGCCGCTGGCCGAAAACTGGCGCTGGCTCACCACCTGGCTGGTGTGGCGCCGGGGGGCGATGACCCGCCAGCTGGAGGCCTTTATAGCGCTGCTAAACGAAGATCAGCCACCAGCGGTTTCTCCATAAACAGGCTCAGGGGATCTTCCACGTAGGGAGAAAATGCCGCGCAGGTCTGATATCCGCAGCGTTCATATAGCCGTACCGCCGCAGGCTGGCTGATGCCGGTCTCCAGGCGCAGGGTATGACAGCTGCGGCTGAAGGCTTCATCTTCCAGCGCCGCCAGCAGTTTTTCGCCGAGCCGCTGCCCGCGATGAGCCGGGTCAATATAGACACGTTTCATCTCCCCGCTGCCGTCAGCGTTCAGCACCACGGCCCCGCAGCCGACGGCGTTAAGCTGGCGATCGCGGATCACCATCATGATCAGGGTGTGCTCAGGGAGCCCGGTCAGATCCAGCAGGTGATTGCTTTCCGCCGGATAGAGCGCGCTCTGATAACGGTCGAGTTCAGCAATCAGGGCGATGATATCGGGATGGGCGGGCGATTCTGAGGTAATCGAATACATAGCAGGCTCCTTTTGTCGTTTTTCTCCACCATAGCGCCAGGCGGCGGGCGAACAGGCATATTTTTAACTTATAGCTGCCGCCAGCCATTGCACCCCCTTCGCCTGCGGCGTAAGTTTGAGCGCAGTCACGGTAAAATCTCAGGAAATACAATGAATACCAAAGCCCGCAAAGTGATGATTATCGGGGCCGGAAACGTCGGCACCTCGGCCGCCTATGCCCTGCTGAACCAGAATATCTGCGAAGAGCTGCTGCTGGTGGATATCAACCAGCCGCGCAGTGAAGGCCACGCCTGGGATCTGTCGGATGCCGCGGCCTATATGCCCGGCATGATGACCATCTCCACCCGCGAGGCAAGCGACTGTGCTGATGTGGATATCGCGGTGATCACCGTCTCCGGCGGTGCCCTCAAACCGGGGCAGACGCGGCTGGATGAGTTGACCGCCACTGCCAGCATTGTGAAAAGCATTGTGCCGCAGATGATGGCGGGCGGTTTCAACGGCATTTTCCTGATTGCGACTAACCCGTGCGACATCATTACCTGGCAGGTGTGGCAGCTCTCCGGCCTGCCGCGTCATCAGGTGATTGGCACCGGCGTCTGGCTGGATACCACCCGGCTGCGGCGCACCCTGGCGCAGGCGCTGGATATCGGCGCGCAAAGCATCGACGCCTTTATTCTGGGCGAACATGGAGACACCCAGTTTCCGGTCTGGTCGCATTCGGCGGTATACGGCTCGCCGATTGCCGACGTTTATCAACGCCACACCGGCCAAACGCTGGATTTTTATGAACTGGCGGAGCGCGTGCGTAAGCAGGGCTTTGAGATCTACGCCCGCAAGGGCTGTACGGAGTACGGTATCGCCGCGACCATCGCTGAAATCTGCCGCAACATCTTCACCGGCAGCCACCGGGCGCTGGCGATCTCCTGCGTGCTGGAGGGCGAGTACGGGGTGGACGGCGTGGCGATCGGGGTGCCTGCGGTGCTGGCCCAGAGCGGCGTCCAGCAGATTATCGAGCTAAAGCTGGCAGATGACGAACTGCAAAAATTCCGCCATTCGGCGGAGGTGATCAAAGCCAATATCGCTCGCCTGCCCTGAGCCTTATGGCGCTAAGGTCAGCGTGGCATCAAGCTGGCTCAGGGTCTGTTGCACCCCCTCGTCCAGACGTTTGTCGGTCACGATATCGGTCAGGGTGTTGAGGTGGGTGACGTTAAACAGCGACCAGGCGCCATATTTCGAGCTGTCGGCCAGCAGGACCCGGCGTCGGGCGTTGGCAATCAAATCCCGCTTCAGGGCGGCTTTCTCTTCGGTCGGCGACGTAATGCCGCGTTCCAGATCCCAGCCGTTACAGCTGACAAAGGCGATATCCGGCCAGACGTTCTGCAGCAGGCGGCGACCATGCTCGCCAATGCAGGACTGGCTGGAGTCGTCAATACGCCCGCCAATGATCGTCACCTCGATCTGCTTAAACTCTGACAAAAACAGGGCAATATGCAGATCGCTGGTGATCACGCGCAGCGGCAGATGGGTAAGCTGGCGCGCAAGCTCAATCATGGTGGTGCCCGCATCGAGCACCACGGCGTCACCCGCTTTAACAAACGCGGCTGCCGCGCAGGCGATGGCGTGTTTCTCCGCCAGGCTGCGCTGCATTTTTTCGCTGGTGGTGGGCTGCGAAGGGATGAACCGGTTCAGGGTCACGCCACCGTGGGTGCGGCTGATAACCCCTTCCTGATCGAGCTTAATCAGATCCCGGCGAATGGTCGCGGGCGAGGCATCCGTTGCCGCCACCAGTTGATCCACCGTCACCAGGTTGTGCCCTTTCAGGTAGTCCATTATCTGTTCTAACCGGCTATATCCCTTCATATTATTCCCGTGTGATTTGCATCGCTAACTGGATAGAAACCGTCATGCTCTCAGACTTCGCTTTACCTGTCCACGCAATGTCGAATGCGGTGCCATGGTCGGCAGAAGTACGGATAAACGGCAGCCCGGCGGTGATGTTCACACCGTCGTAAAAACCCAGGAGTTTTAACGGGATATGACCCTGATCGTGGTACATCGCCACCACCATGTCGTACATCCCTTCGTGGCACTGCATAAACACCGTATCCGGTGGGCATGGCCCTGATACATTCAGCCCCTTCGCCTTCATCGCCTCTACCGCCGGACCGACAATCTTGATCTCTTCGTCGCCAAACAGACCGTTCTCCCCGGCGTGCGGGTTCACCCCGGCCACGGCGATACGCGGGTTCTTATATCCCACGCGCTTAAGGAAGGTGTCTGCAATGCCAATCACGGTTTTTACCCGATCCTGGTTGAGGGTATCAAGGAATTTGCGCAACGCGATGTGGGTGGTGATGTGAATTACCTTCAGCTGGTCGGTATAAAGCACCATCGCGTAATCTTTGCTGTCGGTGAGGTGCGCCAGCAGTTCGGTATGGCCCGGATAGTGATGGCCCGCGAGATGCAGCGCCTCTTTATTGAGCGGAGCGGTGGCAATGGCTTTCACCTCGCCTGCCATTGCCAGCTCGGTAGCACGACGCACACAGCGGTAGGCAAGATCCCCGGCCTGGGCCTGCACCACGCCAGGCTGTAACGCCTCCGGGTCCGCCAGCGGCTCATCCAGCACGTTGATGATGGCCGGGCTGAACCGGGCCTCGCTGACGCGGTTAATCACGCGTAACTCCGCCGGGGCGGTGATGCCTTTCTCCAGCACCCGTTGCAGGGTTCTGGCACAGCCGACCACGACCAGAGGCGCGCCAGACAGCTCGCCTTCGGTCAGGGATTTGATAATGATCTCCGGGCCAATGCCCGCCGGGTCGCCCATGGTTACAGCAATGATATTAGTCACTCATCTTCTCCTCGATAAAATGCAAAACCTCAAGCAGCGTGGATTCAGTACCAAAACCGCCTGCTTTGGTCATGACTGGCCCCTGCCAGCGACAACCCAAAAATCGACCAAACGGCACGCACTGCGCCACTTGTCCGCGAATGGCAAAACCTTGCGCGTTGAGGGCGCTGGCAACTGCCATTGCCACATCGCCACCGGAGACATACAGTGCCGCCGGGGATGTGTTCTCCAGCACCTGCCGTGTTAACTCGCCGAGAAACGCGCTGATGGTCTCCCCCAGCGCTGCGCGGCTTAAGCCACGCTGCTGACACAGGGTGTCAATTTTATGCCGGGCCTGGGTATCAGCGCAGGTATGCACCACGCAGTGCTGCCCTGCCGCCAGGGCCGTAACGATCTGCTGCTGATAACCCGCCCGCGCGTCGCTGAACACATCATTAATATCAATCAGTACCGTGCTGACGTTGTATTGGCTGCGCACCTGCTGGATCTGCTGCTGAGCAATTTCACTCATCGAACCGATCACCGCCAGCAGCTGGCGCGGCCTGGCCAGTCGCCGTGCCAGGGCATCGCACAGTCCTGCCGACCCCACAAGCAGGGGGCGTTCGTTGCAGGCAAACGCCGCATTGATAATCTGATCCAGCTCGTCGTCACTCTGCGCATCGACAATCACCAGTTGCGCATCACTCTGAAGGGCTGCCGCCAGCTGCGCCGGGCTGACCACCAGGCTGTTAAGGCGGGTTTGCTCCGCCAGTACCGCCGCGATGTGGGCATGACGCACCGGGGTTTTCGGATCGCTGGCGAATTCGGTTTCAGTGACCGGCACGCCCTTCACCAGGCAGACGCCGTTTTGCGTGGTGCGCCCCGCCGCCGGAAATGCCGGGGCGATGATCGCCTGGCGCTGACCGCTGATGCGCAGCAGCGCCTCAACTTCTGCTCCTGGATTCCCCCGCAGGGTGGAGTCGATTTTCTTCACCAGCCATGTTGTGGTGTCAATCTCGGCAGCGTAGCGCGTCAGCTTTTCAGCGGCCTCTGATGCCCGAAGTGCCCGACTGTCGCTATTAATAACCAGCGCATCGGTGTCGCCGGTGAAGGGGGTCTGAAACGCCACGCTGACTTTTTTGCCGCTTAACGCCAGGCTGACGCCCGCATCGTTAGCCCCGGTAAAGTCATCGGCGATCACCACCACTTCTCTGTTCAGGTTGTTCTCTTTCATCCCCGCTCCGGGTTAGTCTTTCCTGTTAATGATTATATTCAATCATGATTGATTATATGTGAGCAAGATCAAGTTATTCAGTTTGCGAATAAATTATAAATTTAGACACACGATGACTGTGATTGCCTGAGTTGAGCGAAATCAATCACAGACACAGCAACAGGAGAGCAAAGTGTTAACCATTAACAGTACGATTATCAGCGGTGCAGGTGCGATCCCGGCCCTCGCGCCCCTGCTGACAGGCAAAACGCGCCTTCTACTGGTCACCGACGGCAATATCGCCCGTCTGGACGCCGCCCGCGCCATCCGCGCCCTGCTGGAAGACGACAACCGCAGCGTCAGGGTGATTGACAACGTGCCGCCGGAGCCGACCCATCATGATGTTCATGCCCTGCTCGCAGAAATTAATGACACCGCCTTTGACCTGGTGGTGGGCGTCGGCGGCGGCAGCGTACTGGATGTGGCGAAGCTGCTCTCGGTGCTGTGCCATGCCGCGTCTCCGGGGCTGGACGCCCTGCTGGCAGGAGAAAAACCGAACGAGCGCCTCGCCTCGCTGCTGATCCCGGCCAGCGCAGGCACCGGCTCCGAAGCCACGCCAAATGCGATCCTCGCCATCCCTGAGCAGAACACCAAAATCGGCATTATCTCCCCGGTACTGCTGCCGGATTACGTGGCGCTGTTACCGGAACTCACCACCAGCATGCCGCCGCATATTGCCTCCTCCACCGGGATCGACGCCCTGTGCCACCTGATCGAGTGCTTTACCGCCACCGTGGCGAATCCGGTGAGCGATAACGCGGCGCTGATTGGCCTGCGCAAGCTGCTGAACAATATCGAAACCGCCTGCGCCGAGCCGCATAACCTGGCGGCGAAGCTGGAGATGCTGTGGGCCTCGTACTACGGCGGCGTGGCGATTGCCCACGCGGGGACGCATCTGGTGCATGCCCTGTCCTATCCGCTGGGGGGCAAATACCACCTGCCGCACGGGGTGGCGAACGCCATTCTGTTAGCGCCCTGCATGCGCGTGGTGCGCCCGGATGCAGTGGAAAACTTTGCGCAGGTGTGGGATCTGGTGCCAGGTGCCGATACCACCCTGTCGGCGGAAGAAAAATCCCACGCGCTGGTGGACTGGTTTGCTGCCCTGGTGCGCCGCCTGAACTTACCGGACAACCTCGAAACGCTGGGCGTTCCGCGCAATGACATCGCGTCGTTGAGCGATGCCGCGCTGAACGTAAAACGCCTGATGAACAATGCCCCGCGTCAGGTCAGCCACGCCGAGGTGCAGGGCATTTACCAGACCCTGTTTCCCGAAATTTAACATCGAAGGAGTGAGACATGCGTAACAAGATTGAAGGCGTGCTGACGGCGATCGTCACCCCTTTTACTGAGGAGGGTGCCCTGCATCTGCCGGGACTGAAACGCCAGATCCAGCGCCAGCTAGCGGCGGGGAACGGTATTTTCTGCGGCGGGACCAACGGTGAATTCTTTGTGCTGACCGAAGAGGAAAAAGTGGCCGTCGCCCGCACCTGTGTGGAAGAGGTCGCAGGCCGTGCGCCCGTGGTGGCGCATATCGGGGAGATCTCTACCCGCGCCACCATCCGGCTCGGTAAGCAGGTCGAGACGCTGGGGGTCGATGCGGTTTCGGTGATCACCCCGTGGTTTGTGCCCCTCACCCAGGCGGAGCTGATTAGCCACTATACCGCCATCGCCGATGCCCTGACGGTACCGGTCTTCCTTTACAACATTCCGGCGCGTACTGGCAACACCATCGAACCGCACACCGCCCGCGTGCTGGCTTCACATCCGAACATTATCGGCATTAAAGACAGCGCAGGCAGCTATGACAGCCTGAGCGGTTTCCTGCAGGCCGCGCAGGGCATTGACGGGTTCGACGTGTTAAACGGCCCGGACTCCCTGATCCATCAGGGCTTTGTCGAGGGCTGCTCCGCCTGTATTTCCGGGCTGGCGAACGTGGCCCCGCAGGCGATCAATGCCATCTGGACGCGTTTCCGCGCGGGCGATGTTGACGGCTCGCGACAGGCGCAGGAGAGCGTCACTGACCTGCGCACCAGTTTATATAAAATTGCCTTCTCCCCGGCGGCGGTAAAAAAAGCGCTGCAGGTGATGGGCGAAGAGGTGGGTGAAAGCCGCTACGCGGTGGCTTTCGATGCACAACAGACTGAACAGATCCGCCAGATAGTGACGAAGTCACTGCAGTAACCGGCGTTTGATTTCGTCCATAAGAATACCGGGTACCGCTGGGTGCCCAGGGTTCCTACGCCCTGATGAGAGGCAAAGATGAACAATTTTACCGCTGAAGATACCCTGATCATCGTAGGCATTGTGATTGTCTACATCCTGTTTACCACCTGGCTGACCTTCCGGTTGCGCAGTAAAAACTCCGGCGATTTCATGGAAGGCTCCCGGGCGATGCCGGCGTTTATCGTCGGGATCCTGCTGATGTCCGAATACATCGGCGCAAAATCCACCATTGGTACCGCCCAGGCGGCGTTCGAGGATGGCTTTGCCGCCTCCTGGTCGGTCATTGGCGCGGCCATTGGCTTCCCCCTGTTTGGCCTGCTGCTGGTGAAACGCATTTACAGTACCGGCAAAATCACCATCTCCGGGGCGATTGCCGAGAAGTACGGCACCAGCACCAAAAACATTATCTCGATCATCATGATTTACGCCCTGCTGCTGGTGAACGTCGGTAACTATGTGTCAGGCGCGGCGGCCATCTCCACCGTGTTGAAGGTCAATCTGCCAGTGGCCGCCTTTATTACCGCGATTGTCAGTACTTTCTACTTCGCCTTTGGCGGTATGAAAGGCGTGGCCTGGGTGACCCTGCTGCACAGCGCCCTGAAGTACTTCGGGATCCTGATTATCATGGGCTTCGCGCTCTCCAAAACGGGCGGCTTTACGCCGATGATTGAGCAGATGCCTGCCTACTACTGGACCTGGGATGGCAACATCGGTGCCAGCACTATCTTTGCCTGGCTGATTGGCACCATTGGCTCCATCTTCTGTACCCAGTTCGTGATTCAGGCGATTTCGTCCACCAAAGATGTAAAGTCCGCCAAACGCTCCACCTGGGTAGCCTTCTTCTTCTGCCTGCCAATTGCGCTGGCCATTGCGGTGATTGGCGTGGCGGCGAAGTATCTGCACCCGGAGATCGACAGCCTGTACGCTATGCCGATCTTCCTGCAGGACATGAACCCCTGGCTGGCCGGTTTAGTGACAACGTCACTTGTAGCATCGATTTTTGTGAGCGTGAGTACCGTGGCGCTGGCTATCGCCTCGCTGGTAGTGAAAGATTTCTACGTGCCTTACCGCAACCCCACCCCGGAGCAGGAGTTTAAAGCCACCCGCTGGATGTCGCTGCTGATTGGCTTCCTGCCGCTGATTTTCGTCCTGCTGGTGCCGGAGGTGCTGAAGCTCTCCTTCTTCACCCGCGCCATTCGTCTGTCGATTACTGTGGTAGCAGTGATTGCCTTCTATGCGCCGTTCTTTAAGAGCACCCGCGGGGCGAATGCCGGTCTGATTGGGGCCTGCGTCGTGACGTCGCTCTGGTATCTGCTGGGCGACCCGTTTGGTATCAACAATATGTATATCGCGCTGATCACCCCGGCGGTGATTATGGTCCTCGACCGACTGATCCCGAATAAAGCGGATCGCAAAGTGCCTGCCCCTGTTCAACATAATGGAGTCTGATATGTCTGTAACCGTAACCCGTGACGGGATTGTTCGCCCGCAGCCGCAGGATGCCCGCGTGGAAACGGCAATGTTGCCCTCTTCCTGCCCGCAGAATCACGCCGCGAACCTGCTGCCGCTACCGGATGGCACCCTGATGTGCGTCTGGTTTGGCGGCACCCAGGAAGGGATCGCTGATATTTCGGTGTGGGGGTCACGTCTGGCCCCTGGCAGTCACCAGTGGAGCGACGCGGTGAAGCTGTCGGACGACGCCAGCCGCTCGGAGCAGAACCCGGTGCTGTTCCTCGCCCCGGACAACGTGCTGTGGCTGCTGTGGACGGCCCAGCTTTCCGGCAACCAGGATACCGCCATCGTGCGCTGCCGTCAGTCGCAGGATCTGGGTAAAAGCTGGGGCGAAATTACCACCCTGCTGGATAAACCCGGCACCTTTATTCGCCAGCCCATCGTAGTGCTGGATAACGGCAACTGGCTGCTGCCGGTCTTCTACTGCCGCACCCAGCCAGGCGAAAAATGGGTGGGCAACGACGACATCAGCGCAGTGAAAATCTCGCAGGATCAGGGTAAAAGCTGGCGCGACGTCGAGGTGCCGGAGAGCCTGGGCTGCGTGCACATGAACATCACCGCGCTGAAGAACGGCCATCTGGTGGCGCTCTTCCGCAGCCGCTGGGCTGACAATATCTATATCAGCCAGTCGCTGGACCACGGCGAAAGCTGGTCAGTGCCGGAGCCAACGGATTTGCCGAACAATAACTCGTCAATTCAGGTCACGACCCTTGCCAGCGGCGAGCTGGCGCTGGTGTTCAACCACATGAGTGCGGCGGGTGCCCTGGAGCGCCGCGCCTCGCTGTATGACGAGATTGACGACGGCGACGGACGTAAAGAGCCGGAGGTGACCAGCGGTCGCGCTGCGTTCTGGGGGGCACCGCGCGCGCCAATGACGGTGGCGATCTCTGCCGACGGCGGTAAAAGCTGGGCCTGGCAGCGTAACCTCGATGAGGGTGACGGCTATTGCATGACCAACAACTCGCTGGAGAAACTCAACCGTGAGTTTTCCTATCCAAGCATCAAACAGGGTGCCGACGGGGCGCTGCATATTGCCTATACCTACTTCCGCCAGGCAATCAAATATGTGCGCGTATCGCCAGAGTGGGTGAAGGAGTCGCAACAGTGATTATCGGCCATCTTAATGCCCTGCCGCTGGCCGGGCTTCCCCCGGCACTGCGGCAGATCCTCGAACGGGCCGACTGCTCTCTGGCGGCACTCGCCGCCCGGGATGATGGACGCTGGCAGCCGCAAGGCTGCCCGTGGTTCTGCCATATTGGCCCGGCACAGACTCAGCCCCAGGCCGAGCGTCATACGGAATATCACGCCTTGTATGCTGATATTCAGGTGGTACTGACCGGCGAGGAGACAATCCGGGCGGGAATGCAGTCTGTCGCCCGGACGGGTGATGAAGAGCGCAAGCCGGATCTGTGGATCGCGCCAGGTGTGGTGCATCCGGTCAGCATTACGTTGCGCAGCGGTGATTTCGCGGTGTTTCTGCCCGGCGAGCCGCATCAGGCGCTCTGTGCGGTGGAGGCGCCCATGATTGTGCGCAAGGCGGTGTTCAAGGTGCCGCGCGCCCTGCTGGAGGTGTGATATGCGTCATGCGATAGTCACCGGTGCCAGTTCAGGCATTGGCGAAGCCATCGTCACCCGTCTGCTGGCTGAGGGCTGGCAGGTGACGGGCTTAAGCCGACGCGGAATGGACTGCGGACATCCAAACTTAACCAGCCTGCGGGTCGATTTAAGTGACAGTGTCACGTTTAGCTCAGCACTTAATACCCTGCCAGTGCCACAGGCCATCGTCCATGCCGCCGGAATGATGGCCGCCGCCCCGCTCGGCGAGCTGGATCCGGCGGTCAGTGGCCGTCTTTGGGGGCTGCATATTCACGCGGCCGAAATCCTGTTTAACCACTTTGCCCCGCACATGGTTGCAGGTGGCCGGTTGGTTGCTATCGGCAGCCGTACTTCACGGGGTGCCGCCGGTCGTTCGCAGTATGTCGCCACTAAAGCCGCGCTGGTGGGCATGGTGCGAAGCTGGGCCGCCGAACTGGCGCCGCGTGGGATCACCGCCAATGTGGTGGCCCCTGGGGCGACGCAGACCCCGATGCTGAATGCGCCGGGGCGGGAAACCTCACCACCAAAAGTGCCGCCGATGGGGCGGCTCATCGCCCCGGAAGAGGTGGCGGCGATGGTGAGCTATCTGCTCAGCGCCGAGGCCGCGCCCATCACCGGGCAGGAGCTGGTGCTGTGCGGAGGGGCGTCGCTGGGGTGAGTGATGCGGTCTGTTTGCCGGGGAGTGGCTGCGCCTTACCCGGCCGACTATTCGGGTTGCCGTTTTGCCTTTACCTTGCCAGGGTTTAACCACCCTAACCCAACGCCGGAACCCGCCATGGAATACATGCCTCTGCTTGAATTCTGGTTTCACGACCAGCATCGCCCCCTCTGGTTTTCCCGCAATGATGATTTCGACGCCCAGTGCAAACATCGTTTCTATCCCTTGTGGCAGGCCGCCTGCCGGGGGGAGCTGTTTCACTGGCGGGACAGGCCGCAAGGACGGCTGGCGGAGATCGTGTTGCTCGATCAACTCTCGCGCAACCTGAACCGCAACGACGCACGCGCCTGGCAGCAGGATGGCATGGCGCTGATCCTCTCCCAGGAGTTAGTGTATCAACCGATGTGGAATGACCTTAACAGCAACGAAAAAGGGGTCTCGCTGCTGCCAATGATGCATGCGGAGTCGCGGGTGATTCATCAGGAGGCAGAGCGCCTGTTCACCGCCCTGAACGAGCCGGGTTTTCTGAATGCGGAAATTAAACACCGGGCGATAATCGAACGCTTTGGCCGCTACCCGCACCGTAACAGCCTGCTGGGGAGAGACTCCACCCCCGAGGAGGTGGAGTGGCTGAAGCACAATAAAGGCTTTTAATGGCTGCGCAGGTAGACAGTACCTTTCAGATAGAGTGCCGCCTGGCCGCCAATCAATACCCGGTCGCCTTTCAGCTCACAGCGCAACTCGCCGCCGCGGGGAGAGACCTGCCGCGCCTGCAACGCCGTTTTGCCCAGCTTTTCGCTCCAGTAGGGGATCAACATACTGTGCGCCGAACCGGTAACCGGATCTTCCGCAACCCCTTCACCCGGGCAGAAAAAGCGGCTGACAAAATCATGCTCATCCCCTGGCGCGGTCACGCAGACCATTTTCCCCAGCGGCATCATCGCGTCGATGTCGGGCGTTAATGCCTCGACCTGCTGCTGGTTTTCCAGCACCACCATATAGTCGCGCCCTGCCCGCACCTCCTGCGCCCCGCTAATCCCGAGGGTGCTGAACAGCAATGCAGGAGGGTTTTCCACCGCCTCACAGCCCCATGCCGGGAAGTTAAGCGTCAGCCAGTCGCCGCTGCGGGTCACCTTCAGATCGCCCACGAACCGGGTGGAGAAGACAATCTCGGTGTGTGGATAGTCCAGATACTCAAAAATCACATGTGCGCTGGCAAGCGTGGCGTGCCCGCACAGGTTGATTTCGTACTGGGTGGTAAACCAGCGCAGTTCGAACCCGGTGTCGGTGCGCACGAAAAACGCCGTTTCGGACTGATTATGCTGCTGCGCCATCTTTAACAGTACGTCATCCGGCAACCATTCTTCGAGAGGACAGACGGCAGCAGGATTCCCACCAAACGCGCGATCGCTAAAGGCATCGACCAGATAAAATGCAATTTCTTTCATTGGGTTAACCCTTATTGTTAGCGTAAAAACAGATGACCTTTCATATACAGCGATGCCCTGCCGCTCATGCGTACCCGGTCGCCTTTCAGTTCACAACGTAGCTCCCCGCCACGCGCCGAGACCTGCCGGGCGAAGAGCGAGGTTTTAGCCAGCTTTTCGCTCCAGTAAGGAATAAGCATCGTGTGCGCCGAGCCGGTGACCGGATCCTCCCATAACGCTACGCCGGGGGAGAAAAAGCGGCTGACGAAATCGTACTCCCCCTCGCCGCGGGCGGTAATCGACACTTTGTGCTCGCCAGGTGTCATGGCGTTGATATCCGGTTTTACCGCCTCAACCTGCTGGCGATTTTCCAGCACCAGCAGCCAGGCACGCCCCTTGCGAGCCTCGACATAGGTCTGGATCCCCAGCGCCCTCAGCATCTCTGGCGGGGGCGTTTGCGGCTCGGTGGGACATGCCGGAAAATCGAGGGTTAACCAGTCGCCGTCACGGGTAACGGTAAGCCTGCCTGAGGCCGTCTCAAAATGAATATGGGGATCGGGGTATCCCATCTCGTTAAACAGGACCCAGGCGGTCGCAAGCGTTGCGTGGCCACAGAGGTTGACCTCACCCTGGGTTGTAAACCAGCGCAGTTCAATGCCCGCTTTATCGCGCACGAAAAAGGCCGTTTCCGACTGGTTGTGTTGCTGAGTCATCCTGAGCAGCGTTTCGTCCGGTAGCCACGCAGGCAAAGGGCAAACCGCGGCCGGGTTACCGCTAAACGCGGCGTCGCTGAAGGCATCAACCAGATAAAACGCAATCTCCTGCATCCTTTTGTCCACTGTTAACATAATGTTGCGTTCTATATTCATGGAAAAACAGGCATTTCACCAGCATTAATCCATCGGCCATATTGAGATCTACGTCACAAAACGTTTGTAATTCCGCCAGCGATGGATTTATGATCGTCCGCTCTTTATTTACCTCAATCCCTCCCGGACATCTCAATGACAACCAACACAGTTTCCCGCAGGGTCGCGTGGCTACGGGTGGTTACGCTCGCGATTGCCGCGTTTATCTTCAATACCACTGAATTTGTCCCCGTTGGCCTGCTCTCAGATATCGCCAGCAGCTTCGGCATGGAAACCGCGCAGGTGGGGATCATGCTCACCATCTATGCCTGGGTGGTGGCGTCGCTCTCCTTGCCGTTTATGTTGCTCACCAGCCAGGTGGAGCGGCGCAAACTGTTGATCGGGCTGTTCGTGCTCTTTATCGCCAGCCATGTCCTGTCGTTCCTGGCATGGAACTTTACGGTGCTGGTGATTAGCCGGATCGGCATTGCCTTTGCGCACGCCATTTTCTGGTCGATTACGGCCTCGCTGGCGATCCGCCTGGCCCCTGCCGGCAAGCGCGCCCAGGCCTTGAGTCTGCTGGCCACCGGTACAGCGCTGGCGATGGTGCTCGGGCTGCCGCTGGGCCGTATCGTCGGGCAGCTTTTCGGCTGGCGTACCACCTTTTTCATTATTGGCCTTGGGGCGCTGTTCACCCTGCTGTGCCTGATTAAGCTGTTACCGAAACTGCCGAGCGAACACTCTGGTTCGCTGAAAAGCCTGCCGCTGCTGATGCGCCGTCCGGCGCTGATGAGCCTTTACCTGCTGACGGTTGTGGTGGTCACTGCCCACTACACCGCTTACAGCTACATCGAGCCGTTTGTGCAGACCGTAGCCGGATTCAGCGCGAGCTTTGCCACGGTATTGCTGTTGCTGCTGGGCGGCGCGGGCATTATCGGCAGCCTGCTGTTTGGCAAGCTCGGCAACCGTCACGCCTCGCTGCTGGTGAGCAGCGCCATTGGCTTGCTGCTGGGATGTCTGCTCCTGCTGTTGCCCGCCGCCGGTAGCGAAACCCATCTCGCGCTGCTGAGTGTCGTCTGGGGTGTGGCGATCATGATTATTGGTCTTGGGATGCAGGTGAAAGTGCTGGCGCTGGCACCGGATGCCACGGACGTGGCGATGGCCCTCTTCTCCGGGATTTTCAATCTGGGGATTGGCGCAGGTGCGCTGGTGGGCAATCAGGTGATCCTGCATCTGTCGATGGCGTCGATCGGCTATCTGGGAGCCATCCCGGCGCTGGCGGCGTTGATCTGGTCAGTATTGATCTTCAGGAAGTGGCCCGTCGCCCTGGAAGAGCAGCCGCAGCACGGCTAACGCGGTGACCGGGTGGCAGAGCGCCACCCGGCCCGGGAATCAGTGGTAGTTTTGAATAATTTCCAGCACGCCGTTGATAATAAACTGCACGCCCATGCAGACCAGCAGGAAGCCCATCAGACGGGAGATCGCTTCGATACCGTCCGTGCCCACCCAGCGCATAATCGCGCCCGAGCTACGCAGACAGCCCCACAGGATCACGCCGATGAGGGCGAAAATCAGCGGCGGCGCAATCATCACCACCCAGTCCGGGAAGTCAGTGCCACTGCGCACCGTCGAGGCGGAGCTGATGATCATCGCAATCGTACCCGGCCCAGCGGTACTGGGCATCGCCAGCGGTACGAAGGCGATGTTCGGGGCCGGTTTGCTGTGTTTATCGTCCAGTGCATCCTGCATATCAGCAGCATCTGGCGATTTCGGTGCCGGGAACAGCATTCTGAAACCGATAAACGCCACGATCAGTCCCCCGGCGATACGCAGACCAGGAATGGAAATCCCGAAGGTGTTCATCACCAGCTGTCCGGCGTAATAGGCCACCATCATGATCGCGAAGACATAAACGGAGGCCATAAGCGACTGTTGATTACGCTGTTCGCGATTCATGTCGCCCGCAAGGCCCAGGAAAAGCGCAACGGTGGTTAACGGGTTTGCCAGCGGCAGCAACACCACCAGCCCAAGCCCAATTGCTCGAAGTAAATCAACCATGTTATGGATTCGTCCTTAGCAAAATGTAACCCGGCAAGTATAGGGTTAAAACCACCCTAACCTCCATGCTCACCGCGTAAGTAATATTTACGCACCGAAATCAATTCATGCCCGTTATACGACGCAACAGAACCTGGGTGAAACTTTGATATGAATCGTTTTAGCAAATCGTGTCATAAGCAAATGCATTCAGTTGACTTATAGTTGCCTGAGCAATAATATCTGCCGTGATTAAACTACTTGCCAGGGCAACCATTGTGAAAAGCACCAGTGACCTCTTTAACGAAATCATTCCGCTGGGTCGGCTTATCTATATGGTTAACCAGAAGAAAGACCGCCTGCTCAATGACTATCTGTCACCGCTGGATATCACCGCAACCCAGTTTAAAGTGCTCTGTTCTGTGCGCTGCGAAGTGTGTATTACGCCGGTTGAGCTGAAGAAAATCTTATCTGTCGACCTCGGCGCGTTGACGCGAATGATGGATCGACTGGTCTGCAAGGGGTGGATTGAACGCCGCCCAAATCCGAATGACAAACGCGGCGTACTGGTGCAACTCACCAGCGACGGCGCGGAAATGTGTGAACAATGTCATCAATTAGTAGGACAAAAACTGCACCAGGAACTAACAAAAAACTTAACGGCGGATGAAGTGGCAACTCTTGAGCATTTGCTTAAGAAAATCCTGCCGTAAACAGAAAGAGGTATGACGATGTCCAGACGCAATACTGACGCCATCACTATTCATAGCATTTTGGGCTGGATCGAAGATAACCTGGAGTCACCGCTCTCGCTTGAGAAAGTGTCTGAGCGTTCAGGTTACTCAAAATGGCACCTGCAACGGATGTTCAAAAAAGAGACCGGCCACTCATTAGGCCAGTACATCCGCAGCCGCAAATTAACGGAAATCGCGCAGAAACTGAAAGAAAGTAACGAGCCGATCCTGTATCTGGCTGAGCGTTACGGGTTTGAATCGCAGCAGACCCTGACCCGCACGTTCAAGAACTACTTTGATGTTCCACCGCATAAATATCGCATCACCAATATGCGCGGGGAATCCCGGTATCTGCTTCCGATCAATCACTGTAACTGCTAATCGCCTGTATTAAGAGCCTGGCCCACCTGGCAACAATTTGAACATGGACAGCGCGCAACAACCGGAGTGCACTGCCCATGTACAAAATGGCAAATAAAACACCCTGGTGGGACAGGCTTTAAGACGTATCGAGGAAATTATGAAACTATTCGCTTCCGCCGCCCTCACCGCCCTGGTGCTGGTCTCCGGCCAGAGTTTTGCGGAGCAAACTCCACGTGTTCCGCAGCAGAACAACCGCGACACGATGATCCTGCCAACGGCTAACGGCCAGTCGCCCCATGACTTTAACCATATGGGCGCAGGCAGCGACAAATCCGACGAGTTAGGCGTCCCTTATTACAATCAGGGCGCCTGATACGTTTTGCCCCGCCCGTGCGGGGCTTTTTTTAGCCTCTGACCCGCGTCGCCCGACGCAAGCGCAAGCCGAAGACGTTGATATACAGCCCGGCCATCACCAGCAGCGCACCCACCAGTTGTAATGCCCCCAGTTTTTCATTCAGCAAGAGCGCCGCACTGGCGATCCCCACGACCGGTACTAACAGCGACAGCGGTGCTACGCGCCAGGTTTCGTAGCGTCCAAGCAGCGCACCCCAGATGCCGTAGCCGACGATGGTGGCGACAAAGGCCAGATAGATCAGCGACAAAATGGTGGTCAGGTCGAGGGTGACCAGGCTGTGCAACATTACCGTGGGGCCATCCAGCAGATACGACGCCACCATAAAGGGCACAATCGGGATCAGGGCGCTCCACACCACCAGCGACATCACTGCCGGACGAGTCTCAAGCTGCATGATCTTTTTGTTGAAGATATTGCCGCTGGCCCAGCAGAACGCCGCCGCCAGGGTCAGTAAAAAGCCCAACAGCGCCACGTGCTGACCGTTGAGGCTGGCTTCCGCCAGCACCAACACGCCCACTACGGCAAGGGCGATCCCCACCAGCTGTTTGCCTTGCAAACGCTCGCCAAACACCAGCGCCCCGAGAATGATGGTGAAAAACGCCTGAGCCTGCAGCACCAGCGAGGCCAGACCGGCGGGCATGCCGAAGTTAATAGCGCAAAACAGGAAGGCAAACTGACCGAAGCTGATGGTCAGGCCATAGCCCAGTAGCAGGCGAAACGGAATTTTCGGCCGGGCAACAAAGAACAGCGCCGGGAAAGCCACCAGCAGAAAGCGTAAACCGGCCAGCATCAGCGGAGGCATATTGTGCAACCCGACTTTGATCACCACAAAATTCAGCCCCCAAACCACCACCACCAGCAATGCCAGCAGCCCGTCTTTGCGTGTCATACCCTGCCCCTGTTTATTAAATTTTTGTAAACACTCTTCAAGGTAACGAAAAAAAACGTCGAGGAACAGATCATTAATTCTGGCAGTCAGGCGAAGCACTTAGGGATAAATTTGGTGGTATACAAGCCTCTTATGCCGTGATAATCCTGATAAGACATAACAAAAACTTTACATGCAATTGTCGGGCAGGAAAATGAAACCATCACTCAGGCGCTCAACCGCAGCGCTGCTGGCGTCGTCGTTGTTACTCACCATTGGGCGCGGCGCCACGTTGCCGTTTATGACTATTTATCTCACTCGCGTCTACAACATGAGCGTCGAGAATATCGGTTATGCCCTGACGGTAGCGCTGACTATCGGGGTGGTTTTCAGCCTGGGTTTTGGCATTCTGGCGGATAAATTCGATAAAAACCGCTACATGCTGATCGCCATTACGGCGGTTGCGCTGGGCTTCCTGGCGATCCCGCTGGTGGATAACGTTGTGCTGGTCGTACTGGCCTTCTCGTTAATCAACTGCGCCTATTCGATCTTCTCTACGGTGCTGAAAGCTTGGTTCGCCGATGTGCTGAACCCGGCCGAAAAAGCCCGGGTCTTCTCGCTAAACTACAGTTTCCTCAACATTGGCTGGACCATCGGGCCGCCGTTGAGCACCCTGCTGGTAATGTACAGCCTGCAGCTGCCGTTCTGGGTGGCGGCCTTCTGCGCCGCGCTGCCGCTGGTACTGATCCAACGCTATGTGCAGAAAGGCGTGGCGGCCGATAGCGAACATGTGCCTGTGCCCTGGCAGCCGTCGGTGCTGCTGCGCGACCGGGCGCTGTTCTGGTATACCCTTTCCGGGCTGCTGGCCTCCTACGTGGGCGGCTCGTTCGCCAGCTGCATTTCTCAGTATGTGCTGGCGGCAGATTATGACAGCGATTTTGCCCAGAACGTGGTGGCCGTGGTGCTGCCGGTCAATGCCGCTATGGTGGTTTCATTGCAGTACATCATTGGCCGCAAGCTGTCGGCGCGTAACATCCGTCCGCTCATGACGCTGGGCACCCTGTTTTTCGTCCTCGGCCTGGCCGGGTTCATGGTCTCCGGGGAGAATCTGATCTACTGGGGGCTTGCCGCGGCGGTCTTTACCATCGGTGAGATTATCTATGCGCCAGGCGAGTATATGCTGATCGATAACATCGCCCCGCCGGGAATGAAAGCCAGCTACTTCTCCGCCCAGGCGCTCGGCTGGCTGGGTGCGGCGTTTAACCCGATGATCACCGGGCTGATCCTGACCCATCTCCCGCACTGGTCACTGTTTGTGATTATGATGGTCGCCATTGTGCTGGCGTGGATGATGATTTTGCGTGGCATGCGGGTGAAGGCGTGGGTTGACGCGCCGGGTTTAGTCTCCAGGTAATTCCCGGCGGCGCTTGGTTTACACAGGCCTGTAAGATACGTATGCCGGGTAAGGCATAGCCTCCACCCGGCTTACAGGCAGCGCCAACATTAATGGTGCAGCATCTCCTCCACCACCTGCTTGTTATACATTTCGTTTGGATAATAGGTCGGCCAGTTATCCATCTCTTTTAATAACGCCTCGTGGGAGGTGTTGCCCATAAAGATATGGAAATGCGCAGACTGGCGTGGGCCGATGGTGTGGTCGCTGAACTGGACGAACTTCGGCGCTTTGCTGCTGGCGTCTTTACATTCGAACAGGTAACGGACGCCCTTCTTGCCGGAAGCATAGGTCAGGATTTTGTAGCCGTTAGAGACGTATTCACAGCGGCTGACGTTTTTCCCGGTATGGAACTCCATCACGTTGTTCTCGATGCCGATGGTCTCCACGTCGGTGGCGTAGCCGGTGCGGTAATAGGCCTTCACCTCGTCAAAGGTTTTGCTGTTGTCCTTCTCGGCTTTCTTTTTAAACACCGGGTCGAGATCGCCGCTCAGCAGGAAGGGATAGACCGACTGCCAGACGCCGTCCCAGTTGGACAGCGGCCGGTCTTTTACGTCTTTATCCTCAAATACGCCGTTAGCAGCTTTTTGTTCCGCCTCGGTCATCTGGTGGCCGTGGGAATGGGCGTACAGCTGGCCGCTCACCAGCATCGCCCCCAGAGTCATTGCAATTTTACCAATATGTCCTGCCAAGATAACGTCCTCACTCCATTTTAAAGAGTGATGTATGTTATAATATAACATACCGCAAAACAAGCCTCCTAAATCGCCACCAGGCCGCGAACGCCCTCCTGTGCCATGTTCTCGCCGCGCCCGCGCTGAATGATACTGCCCCGGGACATCAGCAGATAGCTGTCCGCCAGCTCGGCGGCAAAATCGTAAAACTGCTCCACCAGCAGGATAGCCATATCACCCCGGTTCGCGAGCTGGCGGATCACCTGACCAATCTCCTTAATCACCGACGGCTGGATCCCCTCCGTCGGTTCATCAAGAATCAACAGCTGGGGACGACTGGCCAGCGCCCGGCCAATTGCCAGCTGCTGCTGTTGTCCGCCCGAAAGATCGCCGCCCCGGCGTTGCTTCATCTCCTGAAGAACCGGAAACAGCTGCCAGATCTCCTCCGGTACCTGTTTCGCCTCGCGCGCCGGGAAGCGCGATAAGCCAAGCAGCAAATTCTCCTCTACCGTCAGGCGGGGAAAGATATCCCGTCCCTGCGGCACATAGGCCACCCCGGCCTGCACCCGCTGATGCGGTTTTGCGTGGGTGATGGCTTTACCCTGCCAGAGGATCTCACCGTTACGCGCCGGGATCAGCCCCATCAGGCATTTCAGCAGCGTGGTCTTGCCCACCCCGTTGCGCCCCAGCAGACAGGTGACCTCCCCGGTCAACGCTTCAAAGCTGACCCCGCGCAGGATGTGGCTCCCGCCGTAATACTGATTCAGTTCGTTAACCTGTAGCATCCACGCTCCTTAGCGTCCGAGATAGACTTCAATCACCTGCTCGTTGGCCTGCACGTCGCGCAGCGAGCCCTCTGCCAGCACCCGGCCCTGATGCAGGACGGTGACGTGATCGGCGATGGTTTCGACAAAGCCCATGTCATGCTCCACCACCATCAGCGAGTGTTTGCCCGCCAGGGTGCGAAACAGCTCGGCGGTGTACTCGGTTTCGGCGTCGGTCATTCCGGCGGCCGGTTCATCCAGCAGCAACAGATGCGGCTCCTGCACCAGCAGCATGCCGATCTCAAGAAACTGCTTCTGTCCGTGGGAGAGCAGGCCCGCCCGGCGATGACGCTCGGCACCGAGGCGGAGCAGGCTCAGCATCTCGTGGATCCTGTCTTCCTGCTCGCTGTTCAGCCGGGCGCGCAGGCTGGCCCACACGGATTTATCCCCTTTCATCGCCAGCTCAAGGTTTTCCCACACCGTCAAAGCTTCAAACACCGTCGGCTTCTGAAACTTGCGACCAATACCCTGGCGGGCAATGGCGATCGGATCGAGGGTGGTGAGATCCGTTGACTGGTCGTACAGCGCTCGCCCGCTCTGGGGACGCGTTTTCCCGGTGATAACATCCATCAGCGTGGTTTTGCCCGCGCCGTTAGGGCCAATCACGCAGCGCAGCTCGCCGACGCCAATATTGAGCGACAGATCGGTAAGCGCTTTAAAGCCGTCAAAGCTGACGTTGATGTTCTCCAGCTGCAACACCGGGTCGGTCCGATCGCGATAGCGATCCCCGGGCAACTGACGGGTAAAGAGTTGATCGCTCATTACTGCTCTCCCTTGCGAAACAGACCCATTACGCCGCGGGGTAAAAACAGCGTGACGGCAATAAAGATCAGCCCAAGAAACAGCTGCCAGTACTCCGGCATCGCCACGGTGAACACGCTTTTTGCGCCGTTGACCAGCGCGGCGCCTATCACCGGGCCGATCAGCGTGCCGCGGCCACCCAGCGCCACCCAGATTGCTGCTTCGATGGAGTTGGTCGGCGACATCTCGCCGGGGTTGATGATCCCGACCTGCGGAACGTACAGCGCACCCGCCAGCCCGCACAACACCGCCGAGAGCGTCCAGACCAACAGCTTAAAACCACGTGGATCGTAGCCGCAGAAGGTGAGCCGGTTTTCCGCGTCGCGCACTGCCGTCAGGATGCGGCCAAACTTACTTTTTGCCAGGGCGTATCCCACCGCCAGCGACGCCGCCAGCAACAGTACGGTGGCCAGAAACAGGGCTATGCGGGTGGAGGTAGCGGTGACCGAAAAGCCCAGCAGCGTGGTGAAGCCGGTAAAGCCGTTGTTGCCGCCGAAGCCGGTCTCATTGCGGAAGAACAGCAGCATCCCGGCAAAGGTCAGCGCCTGGGTCATGATCGAAAAGTAGACCCCTTTAATTTTTGAGCGGAAGGCAAACCAGCCGAACAGCAGCGCCAGCAGCCCGGGTACCAGAACAATCAGCACCAGCGCCCAGGCAAAATGCTGTGTGCCCCACCAGAACCAGGGCAATTCGCTCCAGGAGAGAAAGGACATAAAGGCCGGGAGGCCGTCGCCCGCGGCCTGGCGCATCAGGTACATCCCCATCGCGTAGCCGCCGAGGGCGAAAAACAGGCCGTGGCCCAGCGACAGCATGCCGGCGTAACCCCACACCAGATCCAGCGCCACGGCAACAATGGCATAGCAGAGGATTTTGCCGACCAGCGTCAGCATCCAGGTGGAGACCGCCAGCGGATGCGTCGCAGGCAGCAGCGCAAGAAACGGCAGTACCAGCAGTGCGGCGAGGATCAGGCCGAGCAGTATCGGTACGCTGCGTGGCGCTTTCCGCGCCAGGGTTAAGGTCAGTGGCTGGCTCATCAGTCGATTACCCTCCCTTTCAATGCAAACAACCCCTGCGGACGCTTCTGAATAAACAGGATAATCGCCACCAGGATCACGATTTTGCCGAGAACGGCACCCATCTGCGGTTCGAGGATCTTATTGAAAATGCCCAGCCCGAAGGCGGCCGCCACGCTGCCAGCCAGTTGCCCGACACCACCGAGTACCACCACCAGGAAGGAGTCGATGATATAGCCCTGGCCCAGCTCCGGCCCGACGTTGCCCAGCTGCGACAGCGCCACCCCGCCAAGCCCGGCGATGCCGGATCCCAGTCCAAAGGCCAGCATATCGACGCGCCCGGTAGGCACCCCGCAGCAGGCCGCCATGCTGCGGTTTTGCGTTACCGCCCGCACGTTCAGCCCCAGCCGGGTTTTGTTGAGGATAAGCCAGGTGAAAAACAGCACCAGCAGCACAAAGCCCAACACCACCAGCCGGTTCCACGGCAGGATCAGGCTGGCGTAGACCTGCACGCCGCCGGAGAGCCACGCCGGGTTAGCGACTTCGAGGTTTTGCGCGCCAAAAATCATGCGAACCAGCTGGATCAGCATCAGGCTGATCCCCCAGGTGGCGAGCAGGGTTTCCAGGGGACGACCGTACAGGTGGCGGATCACGGTGCGCTCCAGCGCCATCCCCACGGCAGCGGTGAGTCCGAACGCCACCGGCAGCGCCACCAGCGGATAAAAGGCGAGCCACTGCGGCGTAAACTGCGCCATCGCCTGCTGCACCATCCAGGTAGCGTAGGCGCCGAGCATCAGCATTTCCCCGTGCGCCATATTGATCACCCCCAGCAAGCCGTAGGTGATCGCCAGCCCGAGGGCGGCCAGCAGCAGAATGGAGCCGAGGGACAGCCCCATAAATGCCTGACCGAGCAGATCGCTGATGGTCTGACGGTGCTGGATCTGACGCAGGCTTGCGGCGGCGGCCTCACGCACCCCAGCATCCGGCTCGGTCTGCGCCTGGGTATAAGGCAGCAGCCGGGCCTGCACTTCCGGGTCGCTCGATTCGCCCAGCAGCGTGACCGCCTGCTGGCGTACCGCTGGCTGGGTGCTGGTCAGTTGCAGGCTGGCAACGGCGAGGGCCAGTACCTGACGCACCGCCTCGTCGCGTTCGCTTGCGAGTTGACGCTGCAAAAAAGGGAGCATCTGCGGTTGTGGGTCACGCTGGAGCTGCCGGGCAGCGGCCAGCCTTTCGGTGACACTGTCACCTGTCAGCTGATGAGTGGCGAGCGCCGTGGCGGCCAGTACCCGCAGGCGGTTGGTAAGCCGCACGGCTTTGGTGGCCCCTTGCGGTTGCGCGGCCTCACCGAGCGCAGTTAACTCGCCGCTTTCGCGGGTAAAGGCGTGTTTATTGGTATCGACAAAGACATTTTCCTGCTGCAATGCGCGCAGCAGCGCCAGCCGGGCTGGCTCGGGCGCGGCGGCCCACTGCTCCAGCATGGCTGCCTGCTGGCTGCGGCTGGCAGCGACAAAGTTATCGGCGTCCGTTGCCTGCGCCATCCCTGGCAGCAGTCCGGCAAGCCATACGAGAGCGAAGATCATGCGCATGACGTTCATGGCTTTACCTCTTTCGGATCAGGATCAGTTGCTGGCCGTTTTGATCGGGGTGTCGGGCTTTTTATCATTCCCGGCGATAAACGGACTCCACGGCTGGGCGCGCACTGGCGCTTCGGTCTGCCACACCACGTTGAACTGGCCGTTGCCTTCGATTTCGCCAATCATTACGGGCTTATGCAGGTGGTGGTTGGTGGCATCCATGGTCAGGGTAAAGCCCGATGGCGCTTTGAAGGACTGACCCGCCATCGCGGCGCGCACTTTATCCACGTCGGTCGTGCCGGCTTTTTCCACCGCCTGCGCCCACATGTGGATCCCCACGTAGGTGGCTTCCATCGGATCGTTGGTCACCACCGTTCCGGCGTTCGGCAGCTTCTGCGCTTTGGCCCAGTTTTTATAGGCTGCGACGAAGGCCTGGTTGGCCGGGTTATCCACCGATTCGAAGTAGTTCCACGCTGCCAGATTGCCCACCAGCGGTTTGGTATCAATGCCGCGCAGCTCCTCCTCCCCGACCGAGAAAGCAACGACCGGCACGTCGGTGGCTTTTACGCCCTGGTTAGCCAGTTCTTTATAGAACGGAACGTTGGAGTCGCCGTTGATGGTGGAGACCACCGCGGTTTTGCCTCCGGCAGAGAATTTCTTGATGCTGGCTACGATGGTCTGGTAATCGCTGTGGCCGAACGGGGTGTACACTTCTTCGATGTCTTTATCCTGAACGCCTTTGGAATGCAGGAAAGCGCGCAGAATTTTGTTGGTGGTGCGCGGGTAAACGTAGTCTGTGCCCAGCAGGAAGAAGCGCTTCGCCGCCCCGCCATCTTCACTCATCAGGTATTCCACCGCCGGAATAGCCTGCTGGTTAGGTGCGGCGCCGGTGTAGAAGACGTTCGGCGACATCTCTTCGCCCTCGTACTGCACCGGGTAGAACAGCAGGCCGTTCAGCTCCTCGAATACCGGCAGGACCGATTTGCGGGAGACCGAGGTCCAGCAGCCGAAGACTGCCGCCACCTTATCCTGGCTTAACAGCTGACGGGCCTTCTCGGCGAACAGCGGCCAGTTAGAGGCGGGATCCACCACCACCGGCTCCAGTTTTTTGCCCAGCACGCCGCCTTTGGCGTTGATCTCGTCGATGGTCATCAGCGCCACGTCTTTCAGCGGCGTTTCAGAAATGGCCATCGTGCCGGAGAGCGAATGCATGATGCCAATCTTGATGGTGTCGGCTGCCTGCACGCTGAAACTCATCCCCATGGCCACCACAGAGGCCGATAAAGCAAACGCTTTTAACAAGGTACGACGATGCATGATTTTCACTCCTGAAAAGAAAGCTGTGCGAAATCGTCCGTTACGGCGTGGACGCAGAAAAAGCAATCAGGATTAGAGAGAGCAAAAAGGATGCCAGAACGAAAAATCAGTGAGATCAGGGGGCTGGAGAGGGTTTTAAAGGCAGGGACGGATCAGAATGGCACAGCGTTGCACTTTATTAATGCAACGCTGTGGATAAGCAATTACCAGACTTCGCTGGCGATTTGAGTGACCAGGCGAACCTTGTCCCACTGCTGGGCTTCGGTCAGGGCGTTGCCTTCTTCGGTAGAGGCAAAGCCGCACTGCGGGCTGAGGCAGATCTGGCTTTTCGCTACATATTTTGCCGCCTCTTCGAGACGCGCTTTCACCCCTTCCGGGTTCTCCAGCTCGCCGCTTTTAGTGGTGATCAGCCCCAACACCACCTGTTGTTTGCCTGGACGCACAAAGCGTAACGGGGCAAAGTCGCCACTGCGATCGTTGTCGTACTCCAGGAAGAAGGCATCGACATTGACGGTGCCAAACAGGATTTCAGCTACCGGTTCGTATCCCCCTTCGGAGATCCAGGTCGAACGGAAGTTACCGCGACAGACATGCAGACCGATGGTCAGATCCTCCGGCTTGCCTTCCAGCGCCTTGTTCAGCACCCGGGCATAGGTACGCGCCAGCTGGTCCGGGTCATCGCCACGCTCGCGGATCTGGTGGCGCTGATCGTCGGAGCAGAGGTAGGCCCAGACGGTGTCGTCCAGCTGCAGGTTGCGACAGCCCGCCGCATAGAAAGCGTGAATGGCATCGCGCCAGGTTTGCGCCAGGTCGTCAAAATAGACATCCAGATCCGGGTAGACAGTGGCGTCGATATCTTTGCGGCCGCCACGGAAATGCAGCACGCTCGGGCTGGGGATGGTCATCTTCGGCTGGGCGTTGCCACTGACGCTCTGCAGATAGCGGAAGTCCTCCAGCATCGGATGGCTGCCGAACCCCAGCTTGCCCGTAACGCGCACTCCGTGGGCTTTGGTCTGCACGCCGTTGAACTGAATGCCCTGGTTCGAGTCGTAACGCTCCACGCCCTGCAGGCCGTCGAAGAAATCAAAATGCCACCAGGCACGACGGAACTCGCCATCGGTAACCACCTGCAGGCCGCAGGCGCACTGCTGCTCTACCACATGGCGAATCGCTTCATCTTCTACCGCTCGCAGCTGCTGCGCGTCGATCTCACCGCTGGCGAATTTTACTCGCGCCTCTTTGATGGCGTCGGGACGTAAGAAACTGCCTACCACATCGGCACGGTTCGGGGCGTGTTGTCGCTGCATGCTTATCTCCTTTAACTGCCGCCAGGTAATTGCCGACAGTGATAATTCATTATTTGAACATTTAGACTTCTGGATGGCTATATGTCCAAAAGATGTCACAGCAACCGCCTTCCGGCAAACGAGAAAAATTCATGGGTGTTGAAAAAAATTCATGTTGGTCAGCATGGCAAAAAAAACCGCCAGAGACTGGCGGTAAATGCTTGCATGGATAGATTTGTATTTTGAAATCTACGGACCCGGCATTCCATACCGGGCTGCGGATCCTGACCAGGTTAGCATGAGCAAGATAAATGAAGGTTAAACGGGGTGCGGGCCAGGTTCGGTGTCTGTGTCAGCTGTGGAACTCAAGCATCGTTAAGGGGATAGTTAATAATGATTATCTACGCATATAGGTAGCCGGGTGTAACCTGGTTTGTTAGCCATATAGAGCGGCGCACATGTCGGCTTTTTCTGCTGAGCTGGAGGAAATGAGTCTTCGTTCATTTCCTCCAGGTGTGATGGCTCAGGTTTATGAATTTTAGTGGCTTTCTTCGCCGCCGGAGATTTCTTCACTGAATGTTGTTCTACAGTGTCGTTCCCACCGCCATAGCCTGAACAAATTTTCTGAGATCGACTTAAGCTTCCGTCATTGCAAACAAATTTTCCGCTGGATGTGCAATGTGAAATACCTCCTTTTGCTCCAGAGCACGGTTTTCGACCGCGTGCGGCTTCAGCCTGAGAGACGATTAGTAATCCAAGAGCAGCAATCAAAAGTATTTTTTTCATAGATCAATTCCATATGATTAATGTGCCTATATTATACAGATGAAATTGTGGTTCACGTTTTTCTTTTTAAAAACATGGATTAAAACAAGAACGCAGAACGCGGTACTGAATGGCAGACAAAAGGTTACGCGCGGCGGTATTCCGGGCATATAAAGGAGAATACGGATTGAATTAATGGTGCGTCACTTAGCATTCATCCCTTTATAACGGGTAATAATCCAGACGAAATAGCAAGCCACAACCGGCACCAGCCAGTCGAGCAGGCTCGCCACATTCCACACCTGCCAGTCAAATCCGCCCCACCACGGCATGTTGGCGCGCTTACCCTGGCCAAACAGCGCGATCCAGCGGTATTCAGCCTGCGTCTGTTCCCGGGCGATAAACCACAGCGAACCCAATGCACCGCCGATGCCCCATCTGCCCCATCGCAGGCCGCAGAGGCACTGGATCGTCATTGCAGCTAACGCATGCAGTAAAGGGGAAAAATCCATTATCGTGTCCTGTCCATTAATGTCTCTTGTCCGGCAGTGGTCTGGATGTTGAAAGAGCAATCTTCATTTATTACCTGACTGAGCGGGATCGTTGGCGCTCGTTTTATTCCAGCTGATCGCCATACCTTCGCAGGCAGGTGAAACATATTGAAAGCCGAACTTTTCATAGAGTGCAGGAACATCCGCCACCAGCGAAATATAGGTGCCGTCCCAGGCATTTTTGCTCAGCCAGCCCATGATGTGTTCCATGATGGCTCTGCCTAAGCCCTTGCCCTGAAAATTCGGATCGACCGCGATATCCACAACCTCAAAATTCAGTGCGCCATCGCCAACCACTCTTCCCATCCCTACGGGTCTCCCCTTGTGAAGGATATGCACCGCGTAGCAGCTCGCGGGGAGTCCTTTTTTTGCGGCGTCCAGATTTCGGGGTGAAAGTCCGGCGAGGGTGCGCAAACGGCAAAAATCTTCAGCTGAAGGAGGGGTTTCGATAAATGTGAAATCTTCCAACATCCGGGGCGCTCTAAAACTTCAAAAAGGTAACTTTTAAATAACATTTTAGAATGCTATCTACAATATGCTTTTTTGGTGAGTCAGATGATCACAGAATGATAAGTCCGGATTTTGACGAAGAAAAACCAAGTATTTTGTTGGTTATAGTTTGCTTATTATACCGCCCCGCTACTGGTCTAATATGTCGCGTTCTTCAATCGTGTCATCATTTTTATGAATCATACAAACAATAAGGTCATTTATGAAAAAGTTAATTATGGTAGCGCTGATTGCGGGTGCGGTTTCCGGCTGTGCGCAGCAATCCTTTTCGGTAAACAAAGGGACTGCGTTCGAGCCACAGAAAGTCACGACACACCATTTCTTTGTTAGCGGAATTGGGCAATCCAAACAAATCGATGCAGCGCAGGTGTGCGGTAGCGCAGACAAAGTCGTTCGCACTGAAGTACAGCAGACTTTTGTGAATGGCCTGTTGGGCGTTCTTACTTTTGGTATTTATACGCCGCGTGAAGCGCGCGTTTATTGCGCCAAATAAAGACGCAGTCAGCAGGATTTAATCCTGCTGACATTCTTAGCCTGTCTGAATATTCTTCATTACGCTTATCCTTCTGCTGGCAAAATAATCACCTTCACTCCTTCTGAACTTTCCCTGAGAGTTTTGGAAGAGAAAATCGATATCTCGACCGATTCTGTTTCCAGCCTGAAAAACTCCTACGTCTAACCCGCGATCACCCGTATCGGTTCAATCACCGATTGTGAGCAAGCGCAATATCCTTCAAATGTTGATACCCGCCGGACTCATTGTGACGCCAGGGCCAGCGTGCGGTGTGCTATAAAGAGGGACACCCGGCAAAACCGGGCCACGAGATGTTGAATACATTACGATGGAGAAATTAAATAATGCGCGGGATACGAAACCTCAGTCTGGTCTGTTGTATGGGGTTAACCGGTTGTGTAGTCGCCGATATGGACTCAACAAATTACACCTCCTTCCCCTATATTCAGACGTTCCAGAAACCAGAGACCATGGGACACACCAATGTTCAGAAACGCCGAAACGATCTCTACGAGTGTGGCGTTAATAAAAAATTGTCGCTTAATTCATGGGATGAAAAATTTCGTCGTAACGCCCTGCAACCTGGCGAGACAATAGACCAGCTCATTACCAGAACGAATAAAGTAGAGGACTGTATGAAGTCAAAAGGATACGTCCTGCTGGATTTCGGAGAATGCGGACCACTCAAGAAGCCAAGCGGATTGTGTAATTGACGCCGCGTCATTTTCAGCTCTGACGCAGAGTAAAAAGGCCACCCAATGGCAGCCTAAGAACACTATTGTGATGGCATTGTAGTGCCGGGTGCCTCCCGGTGACTCTGTGCCAGACCACAGAACCGCGTTCAAAAAACCCGACTGCTTTTGCCTGGCCGCCCCACCGCTTAGGGGGATTCACCACCCAGGCACTCTACGTGGGCCGGATTCTAAAAGATACATTTAATTTACCCTTTTATTAATAATATAAAATTCCGCCGTCATTCGTTCTGATCACGCCCTGCTGAGCGGTCAGACCTTACTCATCGCCATACCGCAACCACGGTATCGCAACTAACCCGCGCACATTACGTATATGGGGAAATCTGAATTAACATGGGGTAATTATTTGGAAGGTGAATATTCCCTTCAGGTTATTGCATAGGATATTAATGAAAAACATCCGTTACGTGAAAAGTCTATGATTGCTGGAGTGGCAACGATGTCAAAGCCTCTCCCTTTGATCATGTCGTTGCCAGCAAATTACTTATCGATAAGGATTCACCTTATCTGTGGTATCAATATTGAAGCAGTATCAGCATCCAGCTTTCAAACCGCGACACATAAATAGGTGTGGCTCCGTTAAATCAGCCCTTCGGTATCCAACGACGTTCTGTAGCCCCTTCATCGTAGTGAACACCGGCTGGAAGGGATATTAATTCAATTAATACGCCAAACGGCGTCATGCCAAACCACGTCTGGTTACCTTCACCCTCTTCCTGGGCGAAACAGTCTGACGGCCCATCAAACATCTTTGCTCCGTGTAAACGCATGTCGGCAGCCGTCTTATGGATATCATCTGTATAAAGCGAGAAATGATTAATTCCCGGCTGGCCAGGACTGGCGGGATGGTCCTGAACAGCGGGAGAGGTCTGAAAGAGTTCAACGTTGCAGCCGTTAGCCAGACGTAACATGGCTAATCCTGTGAGGTTCATTTCCGCGGGAAAACCATTCAGAGGGGACATTTTATCGCCTGTGATGGTCTGATCCGGATTGTCAGACGCCACCAAACGATAAAGGACTGAAGCACCCAGCGCCTGACAGAAAAATGCTTCAGCTTGCCCAAGATCGGTAACCGTAATGCCAATGTGTTCTATACCGCGAATCATTAAAATCCTCCATTCGATGCTATTCATGAGATTGTTATCTCAGATGTTTAAGCATGGCAGAAATGTCGTATTTGTCACAAAAAGCGGGTTACACGTTTTTTACAGATGAAGCAATATCCTCTGAGAAATGCCACAAACGGACGTGAGTGCTGCGGAATAACGCCTTCAGGTTTAATGCATAGAAGGCGTTTTATTGCCTGCTAAGCCGATTCCGTCGGAAATCCTTTCTGCCTGGCCGCCCAGATAACGGCCAGCGCCAGGAGGAGCAACATGACAATTGCAGGTGAAAATGCGCTGACGCTTAACGATCCCAGCAGTAAGCCACCGAAAAATCCGCCACCGGCAATCGCCAGATTCCATGCCGTGACCAGCATTGACTGTGCCACGTCAGCAGCGTCGCCAGCGGTCCTGGCAATGGCGGTCTGGAATAACGTTGCTGCGCCACCAAAGGAAAGCCCCCAGACAGCGACTGCCGTGTAGACAGCAGCGGGGATATCACCCATGACCCACAGTACCAGCGCTGACAGAGCGAACAGTGCCGTGCTGATGAGCGCCAACGTACGCAAACATCTGTCAACGAATACGCCGATAACCCAAATGCCCAGCAACGAAGCAACGCCAAACACCAGAAGTATCAGGTCTGTTCGTTCGGCCATCCCTGCGGATGCCAGAAATGGCGCGATATAGGTGTATAAGATGTTATGCGCCATCACAAAAGTCAGCACGACAAACAACACCGGGCGGACACCAGCAAGCGTGAACACCTGTCCCAGCGGCAGGCGCTTACCCGCTGCCAGCCCCGGGAAGTCAGGCACCAGGAAGCGCACCCATACCATCAGCGTTATAGCCATCACACTGATAATACCGAAACACATGCGCCATCCGACCAGGCCACCGAGGAACGTTCCGGCGGGTACACCAAGCGACAGAGCTAGCGGCGTACCGACCATCGCAATGGCAATAGCCCGTCCTTTCTGCTCAACCGGCACCATGCGCGCTGCATAGCCCGCCAGTAGCGCCCACACAAGCCCCGCTGAAACCCCCGCCATAAACCGCGCAATCATCGTCATGACATAGTTAAGGGAGAACGCAGTGACGGTGTTAGTCACAACAAACCCGGCCAGGGCCAACAGTAATAACGGGCGTCGGCGCACGCCCTGTGTCGCTGTGATCAGGGGAATGGCAGCAACCAGCGATCCGACAGCGTAAAGCGTGACGAACTGCCCCGCCATTGCGCCTGAAATATTCATGCCAGCGCTAATCTGCGGCAGCAATCCTGCCGGCAGAGTCTCCGTCAAAATGGTAATAAAACCCGCCAGCGCCAGCGCCAGAAGTGAAGCGACCGGTAGAGGGGCGCTCTGCGTAATTTGGCCGGGTGCGGCGGTAATATTCGTCATAAATATGCCTTATCAGATGTGAGAAGCAGATGCGTGTGCCTGAAAACGGCACGCATTTATTGGTTCCGGTCATGGTGAAGGCGTTACCTGAGCAAGACAATAATGCTAATGTTCATGACATATCGGACAAATATTCTTAAATGGTAAGCAATGGAATCCCTTAACGGCATCGCCTTTTTCGTGCAGGCAGCGGAAGCCCGCAGTTTTTCCGGGGCCGGGCGCAGCCTTGGTGTATCTTCATCAGCAGTAGGCAAAAGCATATCCCGGCTGGAAGAACGTCTGGGCGTTCGCCTTTTTCATCGCAGCACGCGCAGCATCACCTTGACCGCTGAAGGGACGCTGTTTCTTGAGCGTTGCCGCCGGATCCTGAGTGAAGTTGAAGCCGCCGAGCTGGAGCTGTCTGAAACTCAACAGATGCCCAGCGGGCGTCTGCGCATCAGCCTGCCTCTCGTTGGCCCGCTGGTGATGCCAGCGCTAACCGCCTTTATGCTTCGTTATCCTGCGGTTGAGCTGGATGTTGATTTTTCAGATCGCATGGTGGATGTGATAGAAGAAGGTTTTGATGTGGTGATGCGCACCGGCGAACCTACGGATTCACGCCTCATGTCCCGTCCGCTGGGCAGCTACCGGCTGCAGCTGGTCGCCTCCCCGGACTATCTTAAACGCCATGGAGTGCCAGAGCTTCCTGCAGAGCTATCCCATCATGCCTGCCTGCATCACCGATTTCCGAGCACAGGCAGGCTGGAACCCTGGCCTCTGTCGTGCGAACCTGGCGCTGAGGAGCTGAAACTCCCCACAACGATGGTATGTAACACCTCGGCAGCCTTGTTGGATGTCGCGACGGCAGGTCTGGGTATTGCGTGCCTGCCTGACTTCATGGTGCGTCAGGCCGTGGCTACAGGCGAACTGTTACGCGTACTGGATAAATATATTGATCATCAGGGCACGTTCAGGCTGCTCTGGCCATCCAGTAAATACCTTTCGCCTAAAATACGTGTGTTCATAGACTTTATGGTCGGTACCCTCTTTGCGGAGATGGAGTCTCAAAAAGAGAGATAAGGGCGTTCCAGCCAGGGGGTCGGCTTCGCAGTGATGACCAATTTCACCGCAATAAAGAATTTTGAGTACAAAAAACCGGGCATTGCGCGCGGCTTTGCTTCCAGCCTGAAAAAGCTCTACGCAGTTAACCCGCGATTCACCAGCATCGGCTCAATCTGCGGATCGTGTCCGCGCCATGCCCGATAAAGTTCCGCTAAATCCGTGCTATTCCCGCGGGACAAAATCGCCTCGCGGAATTTCTGCCCGTTTTCGCGGCTCAAACCGCCCTGCTCCACAAACCACTGATAGCCGTCATCGGCCAGCATTTGCGTCCAGAGATAGGCGTAATAACCTGCCGCATAGCCGCCGCCGAAGATATGGGCAAAGTAGGAGCTGCGATAGCGCGGCGGTACGGCGGGGAGATGCAATTGCTCACGCTCCAGCGCGGCGACTTCAAATGCCTCCACATCGTCTGGCGCTTCGCTGGCACTTAACCCATGCCAGTTCATATCCAGCAGCGCGGCGCTGAGCAGTTCGGTCATGTCATAGCCTTTATTGAACTGGGTGGCACTGAGCATTTTCTCGCGCAACGCGTCGGGCATCGGCTCCCCGGTTTCATAGTGGCGCGCATAGTGAGCGAAGACCTGCGGATGGCTGGCCCAGTGCTCGTTGATTTGCGACGGGAACTCCACAAAATCGCGCGGTGTGTTGGTGCCAGAGAGCGTAGCGTAACGCTGGCTGGCAAACAGCCCGTGCAGGGTGTGACCAAACTCGTGGAACAGAGTGATCACATCATCCCAGGAGATCAGCGCGGGTTGGCCTTCCGCCGGTTTTTGATAGTTACAGACGTTATAAATCACCGGACGCGTCCCGAATTCATGGGACTGTTCGACAAAGTTACCCATCCACGCCCCGCCGCCTTTTGAGTCGCGGGCGAAGAAGTCACCGTAAAACAGCGCCATCCCTTCGCCGTTCTGGTCAAAGATCTCCCAGACCCGCACGTCAGGATGATAAACCGGGATGTCATTGCGCTCTGCAAAGGTAATGCCGAACAGTTGGGTCGCCGCCCAGAATACGCCGTCGGTCAGCACCCGGTTAAGGGCAAAATAGGGTTTAACCTGTGATTCATCCAGGGCGTACTTCGCCAGCCGCACACGTTCAGCGTAAAATAGCCAGTCCCAGGCCTGCACGTCAAAGCGGCCCTGCTCGTCATCAATCACCTTCTGGATATCGGCCTGTTCCAGCAGTGCACGACCCCGTGCGGCCGGGACGATACCGCGCATAAACGCCAGCGCAGCGTCAGGGGTTTTTGCCATCTGATCGGCAATTTTCCAGCTGGCATAGCTGTCGAAGCCCAACAGCTCAGCCTGACGCGCCCGCAGCGCAACCAGACGACGAACCAGCTCGCGCGTGTCGTTGGCATCGTTTTTTTGCGTACGCAGCCAGCCTGCTTTGAACAGATTTTCCCGGGTCTGGCGGTCTCGCAGCTGTTGCAGGGCCGGTTGCTGAGTAGTGTTGAGCAGCGGGATCAACCAGCGATCGCTCAACCCCTTATCCGCCGCCGCCCTGGCAGCCGCATCCAGTTCGGCCTTGCTCAGGCCATCAAGCTGATGAGGATAGTCCACCACCAGCCCACCCGCTTTATCGGCGGCCAGCAGACGCTGGTTAAACTGGCTGGTGAGCGTCGCCGACTCGGTATTGATCGCCTTCAGGGCCTGTTTTTCCCCCTCTCCCAGCCGGGCTCCGGCGAGGATAAAGCGCTGGTACAGCTCCTCGATCAGGCGAAGAGACTCCGCGTCTGGCGCCATCGTCTGCCGCGCCTGGTAAACTGCATCCACCCGGGCAAAGAGGGCGTCATTCAGCCAGATATCATTGGACAGCGCCGCCAGCTCGGTGGCGATCGCCTCTTCCAACTGCTGCAAATAATCATTGGTATGCGCCGAGGTCATGGCAAAGAAAACATTGCTCACCCGGCTCAGCAGGCCGCCGCTGTGCTCCAGCGCCAGCACGGTATTGTTAAAGTCAGGTGCTGCCGCAGACCCGGCGATGGCTGCGATCTCGTCGCGTTTCTGGCGAATGGCTTCGTCAAAGGCCGGGCGATAGTGACTGTCGTCAATCAGATCAAAATGCGGCGCCTGGTACGGTAGCAGGCTGTTTGCGAAAAAGGGGTTAGTGCCAGACATATCAGACTCCTGAATATGATGAATCTCACCAGAGTAGGCCAGCCCGACAGTCGCTGCAATCGTTGTCACCCGACGGAGCAAAAAGTGGCCTTACTCTGCGCCAGATCACATGCTATGGTAGTACTACACAAAAAGCGTTGAGGAACAGTGACATGATAATTTTAGTTACCGGGGCGACAGCAGGTTTTGGTGAAAGCATTACGCGTCGCTTCGTCGCCAACGGCCATAAGGTGATTGCCACCGGCCGTCGTCAGGAGCGTCTGCAGGAGCTGAAAGAGGAACTTGGCGACAGCATTCTGACCGCGCAGCTGGACGTGCGTAACCGCGCCTCCATTGAAGAGATGATCGCTAACCTGCCGGCGGAATGGCGCGACATCGACGTGCTGGTCAACAATGCCGGGCTGGCGCTGGGGCTGGAGCCTGCGCACAAAGCCAGCGTTGAAGACTGGGAAACGATGATCGACACCAACAACAAAGGCCTGGTCTATATGACCCGCGCCGTGCTGCCAGGTATGGTCGAGCGCAACCGCGGCCATGTGATCAACATTGGCTCCACTGCGGGAAGCTGGCCTTACGCGGGCGGCAATGTCTATGGCGCGACCAAAGCGTTTGTGCGTCAGTTCAGCCTGAACCTGCGCACCGATCTGCACGGCACCGCTATCCGCGTGACGGATATCGAGCCGGGTCTGGTTGGCGGGACCGAGTTCTCCAACGTGCGCTTCAAAGGCGATGATGACAAAGCCGGTAAAACCTACGAAAACACCACTGCCCTGACGCCGGATGATGTCACCGAAGCCGTCTGGTGGGTGGCGACCCTGCCGAAGCACGTCAACATTAACACCGTTGAAATGATGCCGGTCAGCCAGAGCTTTGCCGGTCTGAGCGTCCATCGCGGATGATTTTTCCAGACCTGGTCTGCGGGCCAGGTCTGGGATGCCCGACAAAAGAATGGTAGTATTTATCGGTTAATTTTCTGAGAAATCACAACCAATGGCCGCTGAATCGCAACTTAATCCTACCCAACCTGTTAATCAGCAGATTTACCGAATTTTGCGCAGCGACATTGTGCATTGTTTGATCCCGCCGGGAACGCCGCTCTCTGAAAAAGAGGTGTCGGTCCGCTTTGATGTCTCCCGCCAGCCGGTTCGCGAAGCCTTTATTAAACTGGCTGAAAACGGCCTGATTCAGATCCGCCCTCAGCGCGGCAGTTACGTCAATAAAATCTCCCTTACTCAGGTGCGTAATGGCTGTTTTGTGCGTCAGGCTATTGAGTGCGCAGTGGTGCGGCGGGCGGCGAGTCTTATCGACGATCATCAGTGCTACCTGATTGAGCAAAACCTGCATCAGCAGCGCATCGCCATTGAACGTAAACAGCTGAATGATTTTTTCCAGCTGGATGACGAGTTTCACCAGAAGCTGGCGCAAATTGCCGACTGCCAGTTGGCCTGGGATACCATCGAAAATATCAAGGCCACCATAGACCGGGTGCGCTATATGAGCCTTAACCACGTCTCGCCACCTGAAATGTTGCTGCGTCAGCATCATGATATTTTCAGCGCGCTGGAAAAACGCGACGCTGATGGGGTGGAAAAAGCGATGACCCTGCATCTGCAGGAAATTGGCGAGTCGGTGCAGTTAATTCGTCAGGAAAACAGCGACTGGTTCAGCGAAGAGTAATGATTGCGCATCCCGACCCGGGTCGGGATGCAGCGCGTTATTATCGTACGACAAGAACCGGTAATTTGGCGTAGCGTAATACCGATTCTGCATTTGAACCCAGCAGATGGGTCGTAATCCCCGGTTTTTTTGAGCCGATGACGATGACGTCATATTCCCCTTCGGCACTCATCGCTATTATTTCATCGCGAACGCTACCGAAGCGCACTTCTGTATGAATATGTGCCGGGTCAATATCAAATAAGCGTTTTAAATCCCTGAGCTTTTTCTCTGACTCCGCGGCCATATAGGTTTCAAACTTTTTAATATCAGCAGAAAAACCGCGCAGCATGGCCCTACTGTTGACGGGCAGAACGTTGAGCAGCGTGATGCTGGCGTTATCCGCACGGGCAAGGAAACTGGCATGCCGTACCGCTTTATCGCTTAACTCCATTTCAAAGACATCAACTGGCATTAATATTTTCTTATACATACGCCCTTCTCCTTAATAACGATAAATTCTTTTCCTGAGGACTTAAGGATGACAGGGCAATATCAAACCAACCTTAAACGATTTCAGTATGTAACTATCAATATACGTAAAGAACTGTCCGGCTGCGCTTATTCACAGTCCCGATAAAAAAGTGTGATATTGATCGAAAAAAAAACAGCAGCAGCCAACAGGCGTATTAATAGGCCCCCGTGAGCGGCAGGAAATTACATGTCGCTTCGGTTTGTTAGAAAGGAGAAATTATTATGATGACTTACGACCGTAACCGTAATGCTATTACCACCGGCAGCCGCGTAATGATTAGCAGCACTGGCAACACAGGCAAAATCAGCGCCATTCACGGCGAAGGGCTGAGTGCCGCGCAATTACGTCGCAGTAAAACGGTAGAAGTAGAAGGCTATGAAGGCCGCTTCGAACCGGTTGAACTGATCCGTCTGGGGATGCACTAATTCGTGCAGCGTCATGCCGCCGCGAACGGCGGCATGGAATGGCGTCAGATTGCCGCAGCGTATTGCGCGACCGTGGCTTTCGCCCCTTTCTCCAGCAGAGTGAGATACGCGCTCATTACCGCGTCGATAAAGACCCCGTCCAGCGGTAACTCATTACCAAAGATCGCTTCAATGCCCAGCAGCGCGTTGACCCGGTTCTCTCCTTCGGCACTGCTCTTCACCGCTTCCTGAATCGCTGACAGCAGCGGATCGCAGACGTCAATGGCTGTCCCCTGTTCATCGACGCCCCCTACATAGCGCATCCAACCCGCAATACCCAGCGCCAGTAACGGGAAGCTGCGCTGATGCGCACGATGCCAGCGCACAGAGTCCAGCATACGCTGCGGTAACTTCTGACTGCCGTCCATAGCAATCTGCCAGGTACGGTGGCGCAATGCCGGGTTGCTGTAACGCGCAATCAGCAGGTCTGCATAACGTGCTAAATCGACACCTTTTACTTTTAACGTCGGTGCCTGCTCGTTCAGCATCAGGGCATGTGCAGCAGCGCGGTAATGGCTGTCTTCCATGCAGTCATTGATGTGCTGATAACCCGCCAGATATCCAAGATAGGCCAGGAACGAGTGGCTGCCATTAAGCATGCGCAGCTTCATCTCTTCGAAAGGCACCACATCGGCCACCAGCTCCGCGCCTGCTTTTTCCCACTGCGGTCGCCCGGCCACGAAATTATCTTCGATTACCCACTGACGGAACGGCTCACAGGCCACCCCTGCCGGGTCGCGTACGCCGGTAATTTGTTCAATTTTCGTCAGAGTATCGGCCGTGACGGCAGGCACAATGCGATCCACCATGGTGGACGGGAAGGTCACGTTCGCGTCGATCCAGTCAGCCAGTTCGCTGTCCACCGCGCGGGCATAAGCACAGGTGACATTGCGCATCACATGGCCGTTCTCTGGCATGTTATCGCAGGACATTACCGTAAAGGCAGGCAGACCCGCCGCTTTGCGTCGCGCCAGCGCTTCTACGACCACGCCGACGGCGGAAACCGGGGTATGCGGTTGTTGCAGATCGGCAGCGATTAACGGGTGATCAAGCATTAACTCCCCGGTGGCGGGCGAGTGACAGTAGCCTTTCTCGGTGATGGTTAACGAGACGATCGCCACCTGCGGTTCACACATAGCAGCCAGTACCGCTTCCAGCCCATCCACCTGGGCGTGCAGCGCTTTTTTGACCACACCCACCACTCGCGCCGTCCAGGCATCGGCTGACATTTCTGCCACGATGTAAAGATTATCCTGCGCCTTGAGATCCGCGATCTGCTGCTCACCGCCAATCAGGTTGACCTCGCAGTATCCCCAGTCGCTGTCGTGCTCTGCTGCCAGCATATCGGCATACACCGCCTGATGGGCGCGATGAAAGGCACCAAAACCCAGATGTACGATGCGCGACTTGAGGTTATCGCGATTGTAGTGAGGCAGCGTGGCTTGCGCATGTAATAACGGATTTTTCATGTTAGCACTCGTCAATGTGATTAAGCAGGCGTTGCGGGCGGGTGTTAACCCCTGACCCGACGCACTAACCCAACTAGAATGGTAGATGGAATAAAAAATTCTCTGTGGTTAACCATACTGATTGTTGTCAGCGGGATATTGATTTACGTTAACTTTTCACCATCTGGTGTGACATAAATTGAAAGTTGTGTGACAGCTTTCGATGTAAATCACAATGCGGTAAACCACGCAGAGAGGGATAAAAAAAGACTCCCCTGCATCGGCAGGAGAGTCATCAGATATCAGGAGATAACGCGATGTTTATTGTTCATACCCAGCGCAGCAGCTTTGTCTTCTGCGGCATCGCCCAGGATGCTCAGGTCACGGTCACGCACTTCCGGCATCAGCAGGGCTGAGATCAGGCCGATAACGGAGTAGACCACCACCATCACCGCAATTGGCCACCAGGAACCGGTCATGTTGCAGAAGATCCCCGCCAGCACCGGACCAAAACCAACCGCCACCAGACCGCCCGCCTCTTTCGATATCGCCATGCGGGTGAAGCGGTTACGGGAGCCGAATATTTCGGCCATGGTGATATTTTCCAGTGCAAACAAGCCCAGTACGGCAAAGTTATGGATCACGATAATGGACGTCATGATCACCCCCGGTGTATTCGATTTATCGACAATGAGCGACAGCATCGGATAGGCCAGAATAATGGCGGAAATGTTCAGCAAAATATAAGGCAGACGACGGCCATATTTATCAGACAACCAGCCCAGCAACGGAATGGTAATAAATCCAAGGATGGAGCTGATCATCAGGGCATCCGTCGGGATGGCTTTGTTGAACAGCAGCGTCTGCACCAGATAGCCCGCAAGGAACGTCTGGATCAGACCGGAGTTACCCGCCTGGCCGAAACGCAAGCCTGTCGCCAGCCAGAACGATTTGCTCTTCACCATCGCTCCCAGGGTATTTTCCTGCGCGGCTGCCTGCGCAGGGGCTTCTTCAGCATTGACCTGCTCAAACACCGGACTCTCTTTAAGATTCATACGCAGCCAGATGGCAAAGATCATCACCACCACACTGGCCAGGAATGGCACACGCCACCCCCAGGCCAGCAGCTCTTCACGGTCGAGAGCAAAGAACATCACCGCCCAGATCGCCGTGGCGCTGAGGGTCCCGCAGTTGGTGCCCATGGCGACAAGCGAAGAGATAATGCCGCGTTTCCCTTTCGGGGCATATTCCGCCAGCATAGTGCCCGCGCCGGAGATTTCGGCACCCGCGCCCAGCCCCTGGATAATACGCAGCGTCACCAGCAGCACCGGCGCGAAGATACCAATTTGCGCATAGGTCGGCAGTACACCAATCAGGGTGGTACAGATCCCCATCATGGTGATGGTGATAAACAGCACCTTTTTGCGCCCCACGCGATCGCCCATTTTGCCGAAGATAAAGGCCCCGACGATACGGGCAATATAGCCCGCACCGTAGGTCCCCATCGCCAGAATCAGCGCCATCGCCGCCGACTGTTCCGGGAAGAAGATCTCGTGAAAGACTAAGGCTGCGCCCAGCGAGTAAAGCTGGAAGTCCATGAATTCTAACGCGGTGCCCAGCCACCCGGATACCGCGGCTTTGATCAGGTCAGATGTGGATCTTTCATGTTGTACTTGAGTCATAATGGCTATCTCAACAGGGTAAGATGCGTACCGCTAAACCGCATTCATAGTAATTAGAACGTCAGCAACACCTTGCAGCACTGCCGCTGGTCTTTCTCAAACAGTTCGATGGCGTCTTTAACATGTTGATACTCAAAGGCGTGAGTAATCAGCTTGTCGGGGTCGATAAGCCCCTTCGTCAGCCAGTCGATTACCACCGGGAACTTATTGGCGTTAAGACGGGACGAGAAAATGGAAATTTCTTTGCCGGTAATCCCCTGCTGCACGATCTGGCTCGGCTCACTGGAGAAGCCCATCAGCACAATACGCGCCGCAGGCGAAGCCAGCGTGACCGCTTCCTGCAGAATGGACGGATGGCAGGCCGCGTCGATAATCAGCGTCGGCTTAATGCCCTTCTCTTCCAGCAATGCTGGCAGGGACTGGCTGCCGTTGTTGATGACCCAGTCGGCTCCGCTGCGCTCGGCCATTGCCAGGCGCTCGTCGATGCGATCGACCACAATCACCTGTTTCACCTTATAAACGCCTTTCAGCGCCTGAACGGTGACCAGCCCCATCGGACCCGCGCCATAAATCAGCGCCACGTCCTGTTCCGTCGGGCTGGCGTGGCCGGTGACGTTAGCTGCGATGGTGAACGGCTCCACCATCACCGCATGCTTATCGCTGATTGCATCCGGGATAACCCAGGCATTTTTAGCCGGTACCACAGCGTACTCACTGAAGCCGCCGTCGCGATGGACGCCCAGCACCACCAGCGAGGTACAGACGTTCGGTTTGCCGACCGAGCACGGGTAGCAGTGGCCACAGCTGATCACCGGATCCACCGAGACGCGCTGCCCCAGGCGAGCGGTATCGACGCCGTCGCCGACGGCATCAATCACGCCGAAGAACTCGTGGCCGATCACCCGCGGATATTTGGCGAAGGGGTTATGGCCGCGATAGATATGGCTGTCGGAACCGCAAATCCCCGCCAGCTTCACTTTGACGCGCACCTCGCCCGCCGCGGGGTTCGGTAACGGGCGATCTTCGATCACCAGCGTATTGGGTTGTTGAATGACGATACTTTTCATTTTCGGCTCCTTTACCAGTTCCACAGCGTGCCATCTTCAAGACGTGCAACCGGCAGGTAGGCTGGATCGTAGGGGTATTTCGCTGCCAGTTTTTCGTCAAAGTCGATACCCAGCCCTGGCTTCTCGCCCGGATGCATATAGCCGTCTTCAAACGTCCAGTTATGGTGGAAGACTTCCAGCATCTGCTCGGAATAGCCCATGTACTCCTGCACGCCAAAGTTTGGTACCCACAGGTCAAAATGCAGTGCCGCCGCGTGGCAAATCGGCGACAGATCCGATGGGCCGTGCGAACCGGTGCGTACCTGATAGAGCGAGGCAAAATCGGCAATCCGGCGCATCCCGGTGATACCACCCGCGTGGGTGATGGTGGCGCGGATATAGTCGATTAACTGCTCTTCGATGAGCTGCTTACAATCCCAGATGCTGTTGAACACTTCGCCCACCGCGATCGGCGTAACGGTATGCTGGCGGATCAGGCGGAAGCACTCCTGGTTCTCTGCCGGGGTCGGATCTTCCATCCAGAACATGCGGTACTGCTCGATGCTCTTGCCGAAGCGCGCGGCTTCAATGGGCGTCAGACGGTGGTGCATGTCGTGCAGCAGGTGTTCATTGAAGCCATATTTGCTGCGCACGGCGTCAAACAGTTTCGGAGTAAAATCGAGGTACTTTTCGGTTGACCACAGCTGTTCTTCCGGCCAGTTGCCTTTGGTGGCGGGTTCATACGCCAGCCCTTTCCCTTTAGACATGCCGTAAGTGGTTTTCATTCCCGGCACACCGCACTGAACGCGGATGGCTTTGAATCCCATCTCTTTATGGCGAGCGTAATCTTCCAGCACATCGTCAATCGTGTGGCCGGTGGTATGGCAGTAAACCATTACCCCTTCACGGGAGGCACCGCCCAGCAGTTGGTACAGCGGCATATTGGCGGCTTTGGCTTTGATGTCCCACAGCGCCATATCGATAGCAGAGATCGCCGACATGGTGACCGGGCCACGACGCCAGTACGCGCCTTTATAGAAGAACTGCCAGATATCTTCGATGCGGTGGGCATCACGACCAATCAACTGCGGGCAGAGATGATCTTTCAGGTATGAGGCCACGGACAGTTCGCGGCCATTTAAAGTGGCATCCCCCAGGCCAACGATCCCTTCGTCGGTAGTAATTTTCAGCGTAACAAAGTTGCGCCCTGGGCAGGTGACAAAGACTTCAGCCCCTACAATCTTCATATTTCGGTTCCTTACATCTTTCGTTGTGATGAAGGAAATTTACGCAACAACCCTACTACCATACAAGTATGAAGATCAAAAAACCCTCGCTGGATCACACAATGAGGCGCTTACGCGCGCCCCCAGCCTGCCACGATAATCAACATGCCGCACAGGGCGATCACTGCACCGGCCCAGTCGTACGGGCTTAACTTCACGCCATCCACCACCCGTAACCACAGCAGCGCCGTACAGACGTATACGCCGCCGTAAGCAGCATAGACGCGCCCGCTGGCTGCAGGATGCAAGGTTAGCAACCAGACGAAGAGTGCCAGGGAGATGCCCGCAGGAATGAGCAGCAGCACCGATGCGCCTTTCTTCAGCCACAGCCAGGGCAGGAAGCAACCAATAATTTCGCACAGCGCGGTGGCAAAAAAGAGCAGCGTTGTTTTAAACATATTTAGCGTTGTCTGAGGAGTGATGCGTTATCATACCCGAATGTGAAAGGATCCTTTCCACATGCCTGATGTGGGTTTGCCCTTAACATGGACTGTTATAGAATCTGCGGTGGGGATTCGAATTTCCACCATCCATAAGGAAATTGCTATGCGTAAATTGAGCACACGTCTCTGTCTGGTTGCCCTGCTGGCTACGGTCTTCGTCGCGCCAGTATCCGCCAACACCAGCAAACTGATTATTGAATCCGGCGACAGCGCTCAGAGCCGTCAGAATGCCGCCATGGATAAAGAGCAATGGAACGACACCCGTAGCCTGCGCCATAAGGTGAATACCCGCGCAGAGAAAGAGTGGGATAAAGAGGATGTGGCCTTTGATGCGCGGGATAAATGCCAGCAGAGCGCCAACGTCAACGCCTACTGGGAGCCGAACACCCTGCGCTGCCTGGATCGCCGCACTGGCCGGACAATGACTCCCTGATCTCTGCCCGACCGTACCGCGCAGCCTGCTGCGCGGTGCTTAGTAGTATTCGATACTGTTTTTGATGGTGTACTTGCGCGAAACCGCAGGCTTCACGGTCGCATCCACAATCACCAACTCGCACTCCTCCGGGTTGTTATGCCGGTCGTACTGGCAGGTCTGCTTCACATTGCCCAGCGGTTTATCGTTCAGCAGGCTCACGGCGGTATAGTCCATTCTTTTACGCTTGTCGGCAGACGGTGTTGCCGTAATCGACAGGTGCTGGTCCCCGGCCACGGTGGTTTTACCCAGCGGATAACCGTCGGTGTCGTAGCGATAACGGACTTCCATATTTTTGCCGTGGGCGCTGACGATAAACCCGTTGTCATCGGTATCCCATGAAATGCCCGACGCAGGCATCTCTGCCAGCTGGCATTTACCCTGCAACCGCAGCTTTTTCTGCTGGGTCTGGGCATCGAGATAGTAGTTAGCATCCAGCACCAGGGCGACGCCGGAGTTCGACTCCAGATCCTGCATTTCCAGGCTATCAAAACAGCCCTCTGCCGAAAGCGTGCCGCTGACGCGCTTCGCCACTTCCCCTTTGTCATTGAAAAGTGTCTGGCTGAAGTCCTTCACCGGCCCGCGAAGCGGATCAAAATCGAACTCATTAGAGAAGCTGGCCATCTCTGGCGTAAACGACAGCGGCGCACTGGCGTTGTCACATCCCGCCAACAGACCAGCCAGAAGAAGCATAAGCGCGTGTTTATTCACATGACCTACCAATAGATGAAGATAATTCCCGGTCATATTAGCAAATACAACCATTTACATTAACCCTGCTACTATTATAGTCACACCCAGTCGTAAGGAGGCAGAGATGAAACGGTTACCCTGGATTACTGCACTTTTGCTGGCGGGCATTGCCCCGGCCGCGCTGGCGGCACCTGATAACTGCGAGCGGATCAAAAGCGATATTCAGCAGCGAATCATCAACAATGGCGTACCGGAAAGCGGCTTTATGCTGAACATCGTGCCTAACGATCAGGCCGATAAACCCGACGCCGAAGTGGTCGGTCATTGCGCCAACGATACCCTTAAAATCCTTTACACCCGCACCAGCAGCGGAAATTACCCGGTAAGCGGAGGTGGCACACAGGCCCCGGCACCGCGCGAACCGCAGTAACGATTTATCCCCCGCCCAGGCGGGGGAATCCCCTTTGTTTTGATATACATTAAGATTATCTCCCCCTTTATAGGTAACACTCCCACTCCATTAGCCTGATCCTAATCACGGCTTAAAACGTTCATAGATAACGAACATAATGGAGTGAGCCATGTCAGATAATGCGCAAAGCGGCGGGATCAGCCGCCGCACCCTCGTCAAATCTTCCGCTCTCGGGTCCCTTGCACTGGCCGCAGGTGGCTTGTCATTACCCTTTGGATTACGCCCTGCTGCAGCCGCCCTTAAACAGGCCCAACAATCCGGCCAGGATAAAGTGGTCTGGGGGGCTTGTTCGGTTAACTGCGGCAGCCGTTGCGCGCTGCGGCTGCACGTGCGGGACGACGAGGTGTTCTGGGTCGAAACGGACAATACCGGCGACGATATCTACGGCAACCATCAGGTTCGCGCCTGCCTGCGCGGACGCTCGATCCGGCGGCGAATTAACCATCCTGACAGGCTGAATTATCCCATGAAGCGCGTCGGCAAACGCGGCGAAGGCAAGTTCGAACGCATCAGCTGGGATGAGGCGTTGGATCTGCTCGCCAACAGCCTGCGCGACGTCGTGACTAAATACGGCAACGAAGCGGTCTACATTAATTACAGTTCCGGTATTGTTGGCGGTAACATTACCCGCTCATCGCCGTATGCCTCTCTGGTAGCGCGTCTGATGAACTGTTACGGCGGTTTTCTCAGCCATTACGGTACTTACAGTACGGCGCAAATCGCCTGTGCGATGCCCTATACCTACGGCAGCAACGACGGCAACAGCACCTCGGATATCGAAAACAGTAAGCTGGTGGTGATGTTCGGTAATAACCCGGCGGAAACGCGCATGAGCGGCGGCGGGATCACCTATTACCTGGAACAAGCGCGCGAACGCTCGAATGCGCGCATGATCGTCATCGATCCTCGTTACACCGATACGGCTGCCGGACGCGAAGACGAGTGGATCCCGATCCGTCCGGGCACCGACGCCGCGCTGGTGGCCGGTATCGCCTGGGTACTGATCAACGAAAATCTCGTCGATCAGCCCTTCCTGGATAAATACTGTGTCGGGTACGACGAAACGACGCTGCCGGAAGGCGCCCCGGCCAACGGCCATTACAAGGCGTACATTCTGGGCCACGGCGAGGACGCCACTGCCAAAACCCCGGACTGGGCCGCAGCTATTACCGGGATCCCCGCCGACCGTATTATCAAGCTGGCGCGGGAGATCGGTACGGCTAAACCTGCCTACATCTGCCAGGGCTGGGGTCCACAGCGCCAGGCCAACGGCGAATTGACCTCTCGCGCCATCGCCATGCTGCCGATCCTCACCGGCAACGTCGGTATTAACGGCGGCAACAGCGGCGCGCGTGAATCGACATACACCATCACCATCGAGCGAATGCCGCTGCCGGAGAATCCGGTCAAAACGCAGATCTCCTGCTTCAGCTGGACCGACGCCATCGCCCGCGGGCCGGAGATGACCGCCACCCGCGACGGAGTGCGCGGCAAAGAGAAGCTCGACGTGCCGATCAAGTTCATCTGGAACTACGCTGGCAACACCATCATCAACCAGCACTCTGACATCAATAAAACCCACGACATTCTGCAGGATGAGCGCAAGTGCGAAATGATTGTGGTGATCGACAACTTCATGACCTCGTCGGCGAAATATGCCGACCTGCTGCTGCCCGATCTGATGACCGTCGAACAGGAAGACATCATTCCCAACGATTACGCGGGGAATATGGGCTATCTGATCTTCCTCCAGCCGGTAACCGCGCCGAAATTCGAACGCAAACCCATCTACTGGATCATGAGCGAAGTGGCGAAACGCCTCGGGCCGGATATCCACCAACGCTTTACCGAAGGCCGCACCCAGGCGGAGTGGTTGCAGTATCTGTACGCCAAAATGGTGGCCAAAGATCCACAACTCCCCTCTTACGAGGCGCTAAAAGAGATGGGCATCTATAAACGCAAGGACCCCAACGGTCACTTCGTGGCCTATAAGAAATTCCGCGACGACCCCGAGGCCCATCCGCTGAAAACCCCGTCAGGCAAAATCGAGATCTACTCCAGTCGGCTGGCAGAGATCGCCCGCACCTGGGAGCTGAAGGAGGACGAAACGATCAGCCCACTGCCGGTGTATGCCTCGACCTTCGAAGGCTGGGATTCGGACGATCGCGGTCAGTTTCCGCTGCAGCTTTTCGGCTTTCACTACAAAGCCCGCACCCACTCCAGCTACGGCAATGTGGACGTGCTGCAGGCCGCCTGCCGCCAGGAAGTGTGGCTCAACCCGGTTGATGCGCAGAAACGCGGCATTAAAAACGGCGACATGGTGCGGGTCTTCAACACCCGCGGCGAAGTGCGCATTCCCGCCAAAGTGACCCCGCGGATCATGCCGGGCGTCAGCGCCATGGGCCAGGGGGCGTGGCATCAGGCCGATATGCAGGGTGACCGCGTTGATCACGGCGCCTGCATGAACACCCTGACCACGCACCGTCCGTCGCCGCTGGCGAAGGGCAATCCACAACACACCAATCTGGTGCAAATCGAGAAGGCGTAAGGAGTAGCCGATGACCACTCAGTATGGATTTTTTATTGATTCCAGCCGCTGCACCGGGTGCAAAACCTGCGAGCTGGCGTGCAAGGATTACAAGGATCTCACCCCCGATGTCAGCTTCCGCCGTATCTACGAGTACGCGGGCGGCGACTGGCAGGAGGACAACGGCGTCTGGCACCAGAACGTGTTTGCCTACTATCTGTCCATCTCCTGCAACCACTGCGAGGACCCGGCCTGCACCAAAGTCTGCCCGAGCGGGGCGATGCACAAGCGCGAAGACGGCTTTGTGGTGGTGGATGAGGATGTCTGCATCGGCTGCCGCTACTGTCACATGGCCTGCCCGTACGGTGCCCCGCAGTACAACGCCGCCAAAGGCCATATGACCAAGTGCGACGGCTGCCATGAGCGGGTGGCGGAGGGCCAGAAGCCCATCTGTGTCGAGTCCTGCCCGCTGCGGGCGCTGGACTTCGGCCCGGTTGAAGAGCTGCGCAAGAAGCACGGCAAACTGGCCGCTGTCGCGCCGCTGCCGTCGGCGCACTTCACGAAGCCGTCTATCGTCATTAAACCCAATGCCAACAGCCGACCCACGGGTGATACCACCGGCTATCTGGCTAATCCGCAGGAGGTGTGAGATGGGAAACGGATGGCATGAATGGCCGCTGGTCATTTTTACCGTACTAGGCCAGTGTGTTGCCGGGGCGCTGATTGTGGCGGGCGTCGCCTGGCTGCGGGAGCGCGACCCGATGGCGCGCAACCGGCTGGTGCGCAGCATGTTCTTTTTATGGCTGGTGATGGGCGTGGGCTTTGTCGCCTCGATCCTGCACCTCGGCTCACCGCTGCGCGCCTTTAACTCCCTTAATCGCGTCGGCGCATCCGGCCTGAGCAACGAAATCGCCAGCGGGACGCTGTTCTTCGCCGTCGGCGGCTTCTGGTGGTTAGTGGCCGTGCTCGGCAAAATGCCCGCGGTGCTGGGCAGGATCTGGCTGGTGCTGAGCATGGTGCTGGGGCTGGTCTTTGTCTGGGCGATGACCCGCGTGTATCAGATAGACACGGTGCCTACCTGGCACAATGGCTACACCACCCTGAACTTCTTCCTGACCATGCTGCTCGGCGGCCCGCTGTTCGCCGCCCTGCTGGTGCGGATGGCGAAGGTGCCGTTTCACGCGCATGTAGCAGCAGGCATCGCCGTTGTCGCACTCTTGGTCAGCGCGGCAGCGGTGGTTCTGCAAAGTCACGATCTCGGTTCGATCCACAGTTCTGTCCAGCAGGCCAACGCCCTGGTCCCGGATTATGGTTCCCTACAGGTCTGGCGTATCATGCTGCTTGCGGCCGGTCTGGGCTGCTGGCTGTGCGCGCTGGTGCGTCGTAAAGTGCCTACGCCAGCAGGACTGGCGCTGGGGCTACTGCTGGTGGTGGTCGGGGAGCTTATTGGCCGCGGCGTCTTCTACGGCCTGCATATGACCGTGGGTATGGCGATTGCCGGATAATCTGTGCGCGCGGGGTAACCCGCGCCGTTCAAGGAATGCAGTAATGAATGAAGGTTTTGCGTTTACCGCCCGGGTACTGGGCGCACTGTTTTATTTCGCCCCTGACAGCGAGCAGGCTGCACCGCTGGTGGCGGCGTTGACCGGGGGCGACTGGCAGCAGGACTGGCCGCTGCCGTCCGGGCAGTTAGCCCCTGTCGCAGAGATCCTGCGCCAGCCGTCTGACGAAGCGCTCCCGGATGCCTGGCAGCGGCTGTTTATTGGCCCCTGGGCGCTTCCCGCGCCGCCATGGGGATCGGTCTGGCTGGATCGCGAGAGCGTACTGTTTGGCGACTCCACTCTGGCACTGCGCCAGTGGATGCGCGACAACGGTATCGCCTTTGAGATGGCGCAGAATGAGCCGGAAGATCACTTTGGCACCCTGCTGCTGCTGGCCGCATGGCTGGCCGAAACGGGCCGGGATGCGGAGCGGGATCAGCTGCTGGCCTGGCATCTTCTGCCGTGGAGCACGCGTTTTCTTACCCTGTTTGTCGAAAACGCGGGCCACCCGTTCTACCGTGCGCTGGGACAGCTGGCGCAGTTGACGCTGGCAGAGTGGCAATCCACGTTATTGATCCCGGTAGCAGAAAAGCCGCTGTACCGTTAACGAGATGCCTGGCTGCTCACCCCTGGTGGGCAAGCCAGGCTCTCCAGCCACCAAACGCCGTTATCTCCTGCGCCCCCTGCAAACCATACTCTTCGCAGATAAACCCTGTTAACCAGCGCCCATCCTCCAGCTCCACTTTGCCCAGTCCCAGCGGGGCCGGGATGCCTGCCAGAAACGACCCCACTTCAGTATGGGGCAGTTCCCATACCTCAACGGCAATGGCCGCTCCCTGCTCCCGGTCGCGCACCATGCCGGGGCGTTTTCCGTCAGCCAGAGCGTAAAGCCGATAGTGCGGCGCGCTGTGGGTTGCTTCCCGCAGGACGGCTCCCCGCTGGCGCAGCTGGTGGTTGAGCGCCAGCCCGTCCAGATGCGCCCCACAGACCACGACCGACAGGCGATCGTGCGTGGCGGGGGTAGCAGGTGCAGCAGTCTGGATCTGACGATCGCCGGGTAAGGCCAGGTTCTGGTGACGTTGTAACGCCCCGGCAAGGCTGAGCAGATACTGGTCGGTGAAGGCCCGTCCAAACAGCGTCACGCCCGACGGCAGGCCATTCGCCATCATGCCCGCAGGCACCGCCACGGCGGCGTAGTCCAGCAGATTCATGAAGTTGGTGTAAACCCCTAACTCGGAATTGCGTTTAACCGGCTCCTCCGCCAGCTCTGCCAGCGTCACCGGGCGCGGATAGGTCGGGGTTAGCACACAATCCAGTTCCGCCATGATTTCGTCGCACAGGGTTTTAAAATGCTGGAGTTTGTACTGGGCGTCAAACGCCGCCACCGCGTCGGTGCCGGGGGCTTTGCGCAGCACATCGCGGATCACCGGCAATACTGCCTCCGGCTGCTGCTCAATCAGTTTTCCGGCAACGTGATAGCGCTCCGCCACCCACGGGCCGTCGTACAGCAGCGTCGCCGCCGCTAAAAACGGCGCAAAGTCGATGGTCACCGGAACGCCGCCCAGCGCCATGAGTCGCTCACGGGCGCGGTGATAGAGCGCTTCGCTCTCCGCGCAGCCGAGGAACTCCAGTTGGTCCGGCACGCCAAAGCGGAAACCTGCCTCAGGCACCCCAAAGGCCTGCGCCCCGTTCCACGCCGGGTTGGCGCGGCTGTAGTCGTCGCGCGGGTCTTTCACCGCCGTCAGGGCCAGCAGCTGACTGGCCTCGTCAGCGGTGGCCGTGAAGAAGGTCACGCAGTCCAGCGTCCGGCAGGCTGGCACCACGCCGGCGGTGGAAATTAACCCTTTGGTGGCTTTCAGCCCGACCAGATTATTCAGCGCAGCCGGAACACGACCGCTCCCGGCGGTATCCGTGCCGAGGGCAAAGCTCGCCAGCCCCAGCGCCACCGCCAGCGACGACCCGGCGCTGGAGCCACCCGAGGGATAATCTGCATTCACGCTGTTGCGACAAAGCCCGTACGGCGAGCGCGTACCGTTTAAGCCGGTGGCGAACTGGTCAAGATTGGTTTTACCCAGCGGAATTGCCCCCAGCGCAATCAACTGGCCGACGATGGTCGCATCCTGCCCGGCCCGGTAAGCAAACGCCGGGCAGGCGGCGGTGGTCTCGATACCCGCCAGATCGATATTGTCTTTGATGGCAAAAGGCACGCCATAAAGCGGCAACGTCAGCGACGACGCACCGTCCAGCGCAGCGAGGTACGGCTCCAGTTCTTCGGAGGTAAGGAGATAAATAAAGGTGTTGAACTCCGGGTTTAACGCCAGCGCCCGCTCGCGCAGGGTGGCGATCACTTCCCGCGGCGTAAAACGGCCATCACGGTAAGCCTGCGTCAGGGCATCAAGCCGTAAATCAAAGGGATGCATCATGCTGTTTTCTCCAGAACCACTACACACTGACCCGCGCGCACCGACGAACCCGGCTGGACACGCACCTGGCTAACCACGCCGTCCTGCGAGGCCAGCAGCGGGATCTCCATCTTCATTGACTCCAGCACCACCAGCACATCGCCCTCGCGTACCGTCTGACCGGGTTCAACATTGACTTGCCACAGGTTGCCGGAAATCGGGCTGTCGATACCTGCCTGTCCTGGCTGGAGCGGTGCATCTTCGCCCTCCTCCGCCAGCACATCGCTGCTGTCGAAATGCGCCTGGCCGTTGGCAATCCAGCGCTCACGCTCGGCGTTAAAAGCCCCCTGTTGATGGGCGCGAAACGCCTCTATGCCCTGGGCTTCGTCAGCCAGGAACTGCTGATACTCGGCCAGTTTCAGGGTGGTGTGCTCGATGCGCAGCGGATAGCGCCCCAGCGGGAAATCGCGACGGATGGTGAGCAGTTCCTCAGCAGAGACCGGATAGAAGCGGATCTGGTCGAAGAAGCGCAGCAGCCAAGGCTTGCCACCAAAATCATCGACGGCGTGATAGCGATTCCACATCTGTAACGTCCGGCCGACAAACTGATACCCACCCGGCCCCTCCATGCCATAGACGCACAGATAGGCCCCGCCGATCCCCACCGAGTTTTCCGCCGTCCAGGTACGCGCCGGGTTGTATTTAGTGGTGACCAGACGATGACGCGGATCCAGCGGCGTTGCCACCGGCGCACCGAGATAGACATCCCCCAGCCCCATCACCAGATAGCTGGCGTCAAACACCGTTTTGTAGACTTCATCGACATTCGCCAGATCGTTTATGCGGCGAATAAATTCAAGGTTGCTCGGGCACCAGGGGGCATCCCGCCGCACGGTGGTCATGTATTTGTCGACGGCTTTCTGGCAGGCCGGGTCGTCCCAGGAGAGCGGCAGCCAGACGATGCGCGACGGCACGTCCAGCGACGCCTGCTCGCAGACGTCATGCCAAATCCCGGCCACGCTATCCAGCAGGCTCGCCAGGCTTAGCGCCTCGGGCTGATAGTGAATTTGCAGCGAGCGAATGCCCGGTGTCAGATCGATAACCCCCTCAAACGCCCGCGCCTCCAGGGCCTGCATCAGGGCGTGGGCGCGAAAACGCAGGACCAGATCCAGCTCAGGATCGCCAATCTCCAGCAGCAGATGGGTATCGCCGGAGAGACGCGCCACCAGCCGTTTATCGCCCTGTCCTTGCTCCAGCACCACTGGTGAGGCCTCTTTCGCTGACTGCCATTCGAACTGCTGCGGGTGCAGGCTGCGGATCTCCGCCTCCTGCGCCTGGGCCAGACGTCGGGCCGTGGCGATATCTACCGGGACAAAACGCACTTTGTCACCCGCTTTCAACTGCCCGACCGCGTGCAAATCGGCCTCGATGATGGTGACCGGGCAGACAAACCCGCCCAGGCTTGGGCCATCCGGGCCGAGGATCACTGGCATATCGCCGGTAAAATCCACCGCGCCTATGGCATAGGGATTATCGTGGATGTTCGACGGATGCAGCCCCGCCTCGCCGCCGCTGTCCCGTACCCACTCGGGTTTCGGGCCGATCAGGCGCACGCCGGTGCGGCTGGAGTTGAAATGCACTTCCCAGTCGGTAGCGAAGAACGTCTGCATGTAGTCAGGGGTGAAATATTCCGGCGCACCGTGCGGTCCAGAGATCACCCGCAGCTCCCGCACCGCCGCCAGGCGGGTGCGCAAGGCCTGCGGCAGCGCCTGCTCCGGGCACGGCGAGGTTAACGGCGAAATGTGCAGGACGTCGCCGGTACGCAACGCGCGTCCGGCGTGACCGCCAAACTGCCCGAGGGTAAAGGTACTTTTGCTGCCGAGATAATCCGGCACGTTAAACCCGCCGCGCAGGCACAGATAGCTGCGCACGCCAGCGTCAGCAATATCGCCCATCCGCAGCGTCATGCCGCGTCGCACATGAATAATCCGGTTGTTTTCCAGCGGCTCGCCGTCCAGGCTAAGGTCAATCTCGGCCCCGGTCACCACCAACTGGGCATCGCAGTTGAATTTAAGCGTTGGGCCGCTGAGGGTGATCTCCAGCGCCGCGGCGCGGTCGTCATTGCCCAACAGACGGTTGCCGAGACGCAGCGCCCGGCTATCCATCGGCCCGGAAGGTGGCACCCCCACCGCCCAGTATCCCGTGCGCCCCGGGTAGTCCTGCACCGTGGTTTGCGTGCCAGCGCTCAGCACCTCAAGGGTGAAGGCCTGATACTCCAGCCCTTCCAGACAGCGGGTCCAGGGTTCGCCGCGGGCGAATGGCGTAAAGGTCAAAATCTGCTGCAGATAGCTGCGGTTCGTCTCCACGCCGTACAGGCGGGTATCACCCAACGCGGCGTGCAGGGCATCGATGGCCGCGTCGCGTGTGGGTCGCCAGGCGATAATTTTCGCCAGCATCGGATCAAAAAATGGCGGGACTTCGCAGCCGGACTCTACCCAGGTGTCAATGCGCAGGGTGCGGCGGTCATCCGCCGGGAACACCACCTCGGTGAGCAGGCCCGGAGAAGGCTGGAACTGACGACCCGGATCTTCGGCATAGACCCGCGCCTGAATGGCATGCCCCGACGGGGTGAGGCTTTCAGCCAGGGCGGCCAGCGGAGGCAGCGTTCCGGCCGCCAGCTCAATCATCCAGCGCACCAGGTCCACGCCCCACACCTGCTCGGTAACGCCATGCTCCACCTGCAGACGGGTATTGACCTCAAGGAAATAGAAGCGAGCGGCGTCGCTGTCATAGACAAACTCTACCGTGCCCGCGCTGCGGTAGTTAATCGCCTTGCCCAGGGTGATCGCGGCCGCACAGAGCGCATCGGCCATCCCCTCCGGCAGGTTAGGCGCGGGCGTCTCTTCCAGCACTTTCTGGTTACGGCGCTGTACCGAGCAGTCGCGCACACCGAGGGCAATCACCTCCCCCTTGCCGTCGCCAAACAGCTGGACTTCAAGATGCCGCGCCCGCTCGATGTACTTCTCAATAAAGACGCCCGCATCGCTGAAGTTGTTTTTACCCAGCCGCACCACCGCATCGAAAGCATCCACCAGTTCCGCGGCGGTATAACACACGCGCATCCCGATTCCGCCACCGCCCGCGGTGCTTTTCAGCATCACCGGGTAACCCACCTGCTCTGCCGCCTGCTGCGCCTCGTTCACATCCGCCAGCAGTTCAGTGCCTTCCAGCATCGGCACGCCGTGGGCTTTGGCCAGTGCCCGTGCGGTATGTTTCAGGCCAAACAGGCGCAGTTGCTCCGGCGTGGGTCCGACGAAGGCAATACCGGCTTGCTCGCAGGCCTCGGCAAAGGCGGCGTTTTCCGACAGAAAGCCGTAGCCCGGATGGATGGCCTGGGCACCGCTGGCTTTTGCGGCGGCGATAATGTTGTCGCTGACCAGATAGGTGTTCGCCGCCGGGCCGTCGCCCAGGCTCAGGGCCTCGTCGGCCTCGCGAATATGCAGGCTGCTGATATCCGCCTCGGAATAGACCGCCACGCTGCCAATGTTCATGGCGCGCAGCGTGCGCATAATGCGGCAGGCAATCGCCCCGCGGTTGGCAATCAGGAGTTTTGTCAACATAGTTCAGACTCAATCGTGGCGGGTCGTCCCGCCGAAAATTGGCTCACCGCATGGTCGTCCACGGGGAAAAACGGTTACGGCAGGATGCGTCCGGCGCGGACTTCAAACAGGCGATACAACGCCTGACGCAGGCGCTGCCAGCGGGTGGGCGTTAGTTCCATACCAGCACCTCCGCAGGCGTCGGGTTCCAGCCGTTGCAGGGGTTGTTCAGCTGCGGGCAGTTGGAGATCAGCACGATGACGTTGCACTCTGCGCGCAGCTCGACATATTTCCCCGGCGCGGAGATGCCGTCGGCAAAGGTCAGCCCGCCCTGCGGGGTCACCGGCACATTCATAAAGAAGTTGATGTTGGCGCCGATATCGCGCTTGTGCAGGCGACCATCGTGCAGACAGGCGCAGAGGAAGTTGTCCCGGCAGCTGTGCATATGGCGTTTGTCGAGGGCATAGCGGACGGTGTTACTCTCCTGGGCACAGGCGCCACCGAGGGTATCGTGACGTCCGCAGGTGTCGGCCACCAGGGTCAGCAGCGGATTGCCGAGGTTGGAGTAGAGCACGCTCCCGCTGGTGAGATAGGCATTGTTCTGGCGGCGCAGCGTGCGCTGTGCATCGTAGCGTTCGCGCGGGTTATCGGCGTTATAAAACAGGGTATCCACCGCCTGGTTGCCCTCCAGATCGAGCAGGCGCAGGGTCTGGCCTTTTTTCACTTCGAACAGGTAAGGCTCGCCCGCCGGGATCACATGGCGGAAGATCGCATCCTGGGGCTGTTTTTCGCTGACAATGGTCATAGTGCGGCTCCTTACAGGGCGAAAAGTTGCGTGTTGGTGATGGCGCGGCTGTTTTCCGGGCGCGTGAGGAGTGCGTTAATGGCCGCCTCTTCGTCCCCGGCCTGCCGCCAGCTCAGCTGTACCGGGCGCGGGGCATACTCGGTGGAGGGGTCCATCGGATGCTGCAAGGCGGTCATCACGATCAGGGTGTCCATCGGGGCAAACAGCTCCACGTAGCTTCCCGGCCGGGAATGGTCGCGGTGGAAGCTGAACTGCCCCTGATCATCTACGGTGACTTTGCTGAAGAAGTTCACCACCATCAGCAGATCTTCGAGGTTGAGATCCCATTTACCCATCTCTACCAGCAAATTGTCGGTGCCGTTACGGTAGAAGCCGTTGCGCAGCTCCTGATAACGTCCCTGACCATATTTTTCCGTGACTTCAGCGGCGTTAAGCACGCCGCCAAAGGGATCGTGCCAGCCAGAGGTGTCGGCGATAATGCCCGCCAGTACGCGGCCCATATCCGAGTAAAAACAGTGCCCGGCGGTCAGGCGCGCAGTGTGCTGGCCTTTCAGGGTGTCCGGCAGGTTCAGGCGTTCGCTCTTCTCGTGCGGGTTAAGCATCATCAGGCTGACGTTCGCCCCGCCGTCGATGTCGGTCATCCGCAGGATTTGCCCGCGCTTAAGCACAAAGGAGAGGTGGCCGCCGCCCGGCAGGGTCTCTTCGCGTAATGTTGTCGTGTTCACAGGGTTATCCTCTTAATGCATACACGTTGTCGGGTGCCGTTCCGCTCAGGCTGGAAAGCCGTGTCTCGTTGAGCGGAATGTCGTAGGTGATGCGCGCGCCGTAGGCGTTCGGGGCGTGCGGATCGAGGCGCACCTTATCGAACACCAGCAAACGGGTGCCGAGGTTGAAGCCTTCGGAAAGATCGTGGGTGACCATAAAGACCGTCATGCGGGTTTCGCCCCACAACTGCAGCAGCAGCGCATGCATGTCTTTGCGGATGCCGGGATCCAGTGCCCCAAATGGCTCATCCAGCAGCAGGACGCGCGGCTGCATGATGAAGGCCTGGGCGATGGCTAAACGTTGCTGCATCCCGCCGGAAAGTTGGGCGGGATATTTTTGCAGGGCGTGGCCGAGACCCACCTTCTCCAGCATTTCGGCCGCTCGTTCACGCGCGGCGCGTTTTTTTGCGCCAAACAGCCGCCCAAACAGCGGGGATTGCGGCAGTTCGATGCCAATGGCAACGTTATCCAGCACGCTGAGGTGCGGAAAGACGGAATAGCGCTGGAACACCACGCCCCGGCGGCTGTCCGGCTCGGCGGTAAGCGGTTTGCCGTCCAGGGTGATTGTGCCCTTGCTCGGCTTTTCCTGGCCGAGCAGCAGGCGCAGAAAGGTCGATTTCCCGCAGCCGGAGGCGCCGACCATTGAGCAGAACTCCCCCTCGTTGATCTGCAGATTCAGGCGTTCCAGCACCACATGATCGCCGTACTCCTGCCAGATATTGTTGATGGTGATAAAACTCATGCTTTCCCTCCTTCTGCCCACGGGAAGCAGGATTTGTGCAGCTGGCGCAAGGCCAGATCCATCAGCCACGCCAGCAGCGTGATCCACAGGACATAGGGGATGATGACGTCCATCGCCATATAGCGGCGGACAAGGAAGATGCGGTAGCCCAGCCCGGCGGTGGAAGAGATGGCCTCCGCCGAGATGAGGAATAACCAGGCCGAACCAAGCAGCAGACGCAGCGAAGTCAGCAGACGCGACAGCAGCTGCGGCAGTACCACCCGCAGCACCAGCGTCCAGCTGTTGGCGCCCAGGGTCTGGGCTTTGATCAGGATCTCCGGCGGGATTTCGCAGGCGCGATGCTCCAGATCCCGGGCCAGCATCGGGGTGATGCCAATCACAATCAGCATGATTTTGGACAGCTCATCCAGCCCGAAGACGATAAACAGCACCGGTAAAATCGCCAGCGGTGGAACCATCGACAGCACCGTCATCAGCGGCGAGAGCGACGCACGCCACAGGGGGAACACCCCGGCGGTGACGCCGATGCACAGGCCAATCAGCGACGCGATCCCCAGCCCCACCAGCAGACGGGCCAGGCTCACCAGCGTATCGACCCAGAACAGATACTCACCGCTGCGTTTATCCGGGGTAAAGGCCATCCGCGAGATCGCATCCAGCATCTGTTGCAGGCCGGGCAGCAGCTTGTCCTGGGGGTTAGCCTCAAGGCGCACCGCCGAACCAAAAAAGTAGGCGGCCAGCAGCAGGACAAAGGGCAGCATCACCAGCATCAGCCGCATGCCCGGACCAGGATGGCGATTAATGTGTCGCATGGAGACTCCGTCAGTCATCACAGCTGGCCCGCGGCGGCCATTTTCACGAAGCTGTCGTCAAAGCGCAGTTTGACATTGTTGGCATCGCCCTGAGTGACGTTGCCCGGGAAGCTCATACCGATGAAATCGGCACTCTGAGCGCCCTCGCCCAGCAGCCCTTTATCGAAAGAGAAGGCCGCTACACGCTGCATGGTTTTCGCCAGATCCGCAGAGGTGACAAAGGCAATATTGTCCTGCGGGGTGTAGAACAGGTGGGTGGTTTTCAGCTGTGCCTGATAGCCGGTGAGATCGGTGCCGGACGCCGCCGCCATGGCATTCAGGGCGTTAGCATCCTGGGCTTTCATCAGCCCCATCATCTCGTACCATGCGCCGGTCAGCGCTTTGCCAAGCGCCGGGTTGTCCTTCAGGGTTTCGCTGTTGACCACCATCATGTCGATCAGCTCGCCCGGCACCTGCGAGGAGCTGAACACCTCGGTGGTTTTCGGCGTGCCTTTGATCACCGAAAGCTGAGGGTTCCAGGCCACGGCAGCCTGCACATTTTGGGTGGCGAAGGCCGAGACGATATCCGCATCCGAGGTATTCACCACGGTGACATCTTTCTCCGCCAGCCCGGCTTTTTCCAGCCCGCGTACCAGCAGATAGTGGGAGACGGAGAGTTCCGGCAGGTAGATTTTCATCCCTTTGAGGTCGGTGAGGGTTTTGCCCTCGCCTTTCATCACGACGCCGTCGTTGCCTTCTGAGTAGCTGCCGAGGATCAGCGCCGTGGTGTCCACCCCACCCGCCGCCGGAATGGTCAGTGCATCCATGTTGGTCATGGTGCAGCCATCAAACTGGCCCGCGGTGTACTGGTTGATGGATTCGATGTAGTCGTTGAGCTGTACGACATTGATTTTGATGCCGTACTTGTCGGCCCATTTATCAATGATCTTGTTGGTGCTGATGGTGCCCCAGGGCATCCAGCCTGCGTAGATGGTCCAGCAGACGTTGAACTCTTTTTTGACGGCAGCAAAGGTGGGGAGACTGACCAGCATCGCCAGCGACAGTACAAGAGAGCGGAGTAATGGCGTTTTCTTCATGCTTGACCTCTGAGTGGCACAAAATAAGGGGGCAGCGCGACACCTTCTGGTGCTGCTGTCTCCCGGGCTTTTGTCCCGCCGTGTAACCTCTCAGAGGTCGCCAGCTCTTGGACCAGCCATTCACTAACGTGAACCGGAACCCTAGCCAGCTATTTTTTATATTGTGTGATGCACTGCCCTTCGCTTGTCGTTATTGCAAGGGATGTGCCAGGAATTTTTTCCTTTTATTATCAGTTTGTTGGTGAGTTGTGCGCAACGCGTTTCACTGTTTTGGGGAGCCTGCGCGGGGAGAGTGCACTGTGGTGGTGCTGGAGGAATGGGGTGACAGAGCGTTGTTTAAGAACGTCTCAGGAAGAGCCTGATGCGCGAAAGTAAGGGGCCGCGTTGTGCCGCAAGCGAACATTGATGCTTCAGGCAATGTTCTGGCTGAAGCGTAATAAACACCCACTGGCTTTCCTTGGGCAAGCCGTCGTTTCTCCTGTTTTATAGCGATGCCTGTCCCCTTATCGGCCGTAGGGATCCGCATCGTTCTGGGCACAATTCGGAAGTTTTTTCATTAGATGGAATGAAAGCCCCCGCAATAAAGCTGCATTTTTGTCAGGAAGTTTTGATCTGTCCAGACCCGTTAAGCTGCCAGATTGCGGTGGGTTATCTCTGCGGCTGATACCCCGCAAAATGCAGTCAATTTTTCGTGAAAGAGGTTTATGCCTTACATCGCCTCTTCTAAAAATTCAATAAACGCCCTGACCTTTGAATTAAGTGCTGAACGTTCAGTAACACACGCAAAAATATCCATCGGCAGGGATTCAATGTTGCTCTCACTGTGACCTGACCAGTACACAGGCCTTAGCTGACCGGCGTCTATCAATGGCTGTGCGACAAAACTTGCCAGACGGGCAATGCCGCCCCCGTTCACGGCTATTTTGGCGATGATATCAATATCATCGCTGATAAAGCTGGGGTTGAGTTTCGCATTGACGAGCTGTCCGTTGACCATAAAAGACCATGGCAGAAATCGTCTGTCGGTTGGATAGCGGAAAACCACGCAGTCGTGCTGGCTGAGGTCTTCAGGTGTCTGAGGCGTGCCTGCACGGTCAAGGTAAGCGGGCGCTGCGCAGAATATAAAGGGTAACGATGCAATTTTTCTGGCAATCAGTTGATCATTCAGTTGTGCCTCGATGCGGATACTGACATCGACGCCTTCCAGGTGATGACTGACGTTGCGATCGGTACTGATCAGTTCAATATCTATATCGGGAAAAGACGCTTTGAAGGCTGGCATAAGTGGAGCCAGAACGTATCGGCCAAACGCGGCCGTCGTCGCGATACAAAGTGGCCCCTTCGGTTTGGTTACGTGTGCGGCAGCCTGCGAGGCGAGTTCGACATCATCGGGAATGTGACGGACTTTCTCGAAATACCGTTTACCATTTTCAGTTAACGTCATGCTGCGGGTGGTGCGCGACAGCAGTCGTACGCCCAGATGCCCTTCAAGACGCGAAAGACTCTGGCTGACGGCTGCCGGACTCATCCCTTTAGCGCGTGCCGCCGCTGCAATACTGCCATTCTCCACCACGCGGATAAACGTACCGATCAGGCCTAAAACGTCCATAGCATCCTTAATACCGAATTCGTCACTTTTGTTTAACAATGATTAAAGCATAAGTGCTCTACAACAGGCTTTATAAGCTTGTTAAGTTAGCCGCAGTTTCGTTAACCTTTGTTTAACAGGATATCCCGATGACTGATGCTACTGCAAAAAAAAACCTGCGAACCCGCCTTCCTGTGCGCTCGGCACCCTACATATTTGCTCTTTATATGGCGACAATCATGGCGTTCCTGATGAGTCTGGTTATTACTTTTGCTGAATTCGGAATGGGGCCCCATTACATGGCAAATGTGATGAATGCTTACCAGGTTGCTATGCCAGCAGCTTTCTTTTGCATACTTGTTGTCCGGCCTGTTGTTATCCGACTCGTCGGATTGACCGTTCAGGGTCACTGAGGCATTTAGCGCGCGTATTACAGGCGTCGAATAAGATCGGCCCCGCTTTTTCATTAAGGCAGAACTATGTAATCGTCCGTTTGGTGCCAGAAGCGGAGATCCAAGCCTGCACTCTCCAACTCAAATGTGGATGGAAATCTAGTTAATGCGATATCCTCACTGTTGCTCATTAACTGGAGGAAATATGGAAAGTTTGTTCGTTTACGGCACGCTGGGGCCGGGCCGTCCCAATGCACATATTCTTGAAAATATTGGCGGCACCTGGCAGGAGGGTCACGTGGGAGGATCTCTTCTCGCCAAAGGTTGGGGGGCAGAGATGGGCTTTCCTGGAATTGTCCTGGATGATAGTGGCAATCGCGTACAAGGATTCCTTTTCACATCAGAAAACTTGCAAAATAACTGGCAGGTCCTGGACGATTTTGAGGGTGCCGAATATGAGCGCGTGCCTGTAGATGTCGTCACCGCTGACGGCGTAACGGTCAAATCATGCATATACATGATTAAAGAATAACCCCGCAGAGATATAAATCCTGCGATCAAGTTCATGTCAAAACATCATTAAAATATGTCCGCTTATCGCTCAAAGCGGACCTTTCGAGCGTATAAAAAAGGGAAATCCCCATGGCTCTACCCTTCACATTGAGAAGAGTAAAGCAGCTTAGACCGATGAAGCTGAGAACCAACATGCTTTAACCTTTCCATCCAGGAGACGAGCGGCAGGCAGCACGGGCCTAAAAGGGAGATATAAAGGCCCGGCAGATTGCACAAGCGTTCAGGTTCGAATGGTTACACGCTCAGCCAGTTTCTTTTGCAGAATAATAACCATAACAGGGAAGCCTGCGGCGGAAATGGCACAAACTACCAGTAACGTGTTCACATTTTCTGGCGCCATGCCATGTTCGGGTAACAAAAAAGAGGACAGGAAAAAGGCGACGGTTGTTACCAGATACATTATTGATGTCTGTAATGAAGAGAACCCAGCTCGTTGCCTGTCATCAGGATACTGAATCGTCACTACCGAAGATGAAACCAGACGACTGTAAGAGGCGCCGAGAAATAAAGTCATAAATAACGCTGCATGCTGATAGCCGAAGGCGGGTATTAGCAAACTGAGTATAAAAATGAGGGTTGAAACTGTAGCCAGTAGTAAAACAGAATAACGCGAGGTCAACATGCCTGTCATTTTTGTGGCCAGATAACCTGCAATACCCCCGCCGAAGAACAGCCAGGGCAACAGATCTTCTGATGAGTTTAACTGCTGTGTCATTAATGGCACCAGAACAGGAACGAGGAGCATTGGACTAAACTGCACAAGCGCATTACCGGAGGCGAACAGTAAAGTATCCACATCGACACACTGCGTGCGGATCCTGTCAAAAGCGTCTGAGGTCTGGGGTATGATGAATACAATGAGTGGCAGTGCCAATAAACAAAGGGTACTGATTAACCATAAAGCGACATGCCAGCCATAATGAGTACACAAAAATAAAATAGTGGGCATACCTGCAATACTTACCATAGAAAATGACGCAATCACCGTCGCCAGCATTTTTCCGCGCAAGTTAGCTGGCGCGTTGTTTATTAATATACTGATGCCCACCCCCATTGTCGTGCCGCCCACAATTCCTGCACAAAATCGTAATATAAGCAGGAGACCAAAACTGGAGATAAAGGTTGTCAAAAGTGTCAACAGCCCTAACAGGGCCATACTGATGATTAAATAACCTTTTCTATTTAAACGACCAATCCAGTAAAAGGCGATAACCCCAGAAATGACTGCGCCAGCTGTATACATACCGGATACATAGCCGGAGAATGATACGGGAACTGCGAAATCTGCTGCCATAAAAGCAAAAACAGGATTGAACATCATATATTCCAGCGCATGAGTAAACTGGATAAAAGCCATTACAACGGCTATTCGCATGAGTTCTTTTTGATTGATGTGTCGCATAGCAGGTGACCTCAGGAAGAAAGATATCCGAGTTTAACTGCTATCAATGGTGTTGATAACATGGTAGAAATGGCACTTATTGTTATCATATATGGGATAACCGATGCGTCCGGCTCTTGATTTTACTACCCTCAAAGTGTTCATTGCTGTGGTCGAAAGAGAAAGTTTCGTTGGGGCATCGAAAGCCCTTGAAATGCCGACATCGAACGTCAGTCGTTGTATTTCTCAGTTAGAAGAAAAGCTGAATCTTAAGCTCATTGAACGCAGTACGCGACATATGAAACTCACCCAGGCGGGGCACCTCCTCTATTCCCGAGCGAAGCCAATCCTGGAGACACTCGAACAAACTGAGACAGAATTAACGTTGCGCCAGATGCAACTGAAGGGCCCATTACGTATTTGTATTCCCAATGAAATAGGCCCTGCACTGCTGGGATCAATTATTGCCGATTTTGCCTGTCAGAACCCGGAACTGGAGATTAGCTGTATCACCAATTTGTCAGGATTCGAATCCCTGCGAGACGATCTGGATTTAGCGATCATTATTACCCGTGGTCAGATGGAAGACAGTGATTACATAGCCCGTCATCTGGTAACCATTCCTTGCACCATTGTTGCAGCTCCCTCCGTAATAGAGCGTTATGGTATTCCTTCTCTTATTCAGCAATTTGGAGATTTACCCTGTATAACAACGGTAAGTGCACTGAAAGGAATGCCCTGGCAGTTCGTCAATAAAAAGGGGGAATTCGAGGCAATTAAGGTTAAAGGGCATTATCGGGTAAATAGCGGAGAAATGGCAGGACGAGCGGCCCTGTCAGGCGTCGGATTTGCAATTCTGTCGAAACAAGCCTGCCAACCCTATATTAGCGATGGAAGGTTAATCGAGATTGAACTTGAGCAATCGGCAGCGCCATTACAATTGTTCGCAGTTTATTCCGACAGGCGTTATTTGCCCTCTAAAACAAGAGCGCTTATTGATTTCATACATCAGGAATTGAGCAATACATCCTTAGCAACATAATGCGTCCATGAATTGTCATAAAGTGGCTACTGTTCTCTTAAAGCGGACCTTGATGTCTCAGGGACGGTCCGTTTCGTGCCAGACGCGGACGTAGCCAGCCAGTATGCTAAATCCTCACATTGACCTTAGTGATAGTGAACGGAGGCGTTCACCTCGAGTCGCTTAACCACTCATGCATTTTTATCGAATAGAGAAGACTTGGCGGTGCATCATCAACGTCATGGATCTTTTTGATAAATCTTAACCCCGTTTTCTCAAGTACTTTCTGTGACGCCAGATGGTTCTGCCGGACAACCGCTGATATATCCGTGAGTTTGCTCTCCTCAAAGCCAAATTTTATCGCGCGGGAAGCAAATTCTGTGGCCAGGCCTTTGCCCCAGGCCTCTGTGGAAAATCGGTATCCAAGATTATTGACAACGAGATCCCCATAACTCCGAATCCTCAACCCGCCAAAACCGATAATTTTTTCAGGCTCAGCAAGAAGCGAAATTGCCCAGTTTCCAAATCCCTGAGTTTGCCAGTGGTCGAGCCAACTGTTCAGAACCGTTTTTGCATGGTCAATGTTCGGATAGGGGCCTGCCGGATTGAACGTATTCGTCGCGGGATCACCATAGATTTTGAAGAGATCGTCTGCATCTGATGAGATTACAGGGCGAAGGTATAACCGATTTGTTTGAAGTCGCAATTTTATCTCCCAGGCTCTCAGGCCAAAAGACTGTTTTTTAGAGGGTTCCTTTTGATTTAAGCACACTTTTGAGGGAGTCTGGAGATGACGTTAACCGCGATGTCCGCTTCTCGCAGATAACAGAAGGTGTTCATTATCTGCTCATGACTGATTCGACCGACTTGCCTGCTATTTCGCCCAGAGATAGCTATGAATAGCGTTCAGTAGCAGGCTGCATACCGGAAAGTAAGTATTTTCAATATTTGCGCAGACTACAAATTCAACCGGGATCTTTATTAATCAAAATATGCCGGTAATACTTGCGTATGACATAAATCGTACACTGGTCCCAGGCCATTACTGCTGGAGGAATACAAAGCACACACTGTGCAATGTCTCGCCATAATGCGTTTTCGCCTGGAAATAATGTATTAAAAAGGGAAAAAAAGATAAAAATCAGCGCAAAAAATAAAAGCGCTCCCAACCAATGTTCATAATGTGCACTGGCTTTGCTGCGCGCTTCTTTATAATTGCGATCTCTGATTGGTTTAGGCAGATCCCTAAGCTCAGGAATACTCTTTTTCGTCCAGTATATTTTCACTGTCTCTCCTTTTGCACATCTTTTTATGATAATGAATATCATTTACAATGGCAAACTGATCTGTCCCCTGCCCTCATCAAACACGCTTTTAGCTATTCCCTTGCTCCGATAGCTGCCGGGCAGACTTAACATGCTCCAGCAGCATCGACTTGATGGACGCTCTGGATCTTATTCCTTTAAGAATGTCGCCACCGCGTCGGAGAAACGCTCGGGCTGATCAAGCATGACAAAGTGAAAACTGTCATCGATACGGGTGAAATGAATATCTTTTGCAGAGGCATAGGCTTGACGGTACATCGCATCCACGCTGGGTGTCGGAATACCGAATAAAGGGTCATAGGCGTACACAACCTCAATCGGCGCTTTAATGTGGCCAAGTTCGGGGCGCAAATCGGTCATCATCAGTTCGTACACGGCATCCGCCACGGTTTTGGGATCGGAATTGATCCCTGCCGCCACCAGGGCGGGTCTCACCGCATCGGTTTTAACTAAACGGGCGATGGAAGTCGTCTGAAACTCTGCACGCTGCTCCGGCGACTGCGACAGCAGCCAATCCCGCATCCTGGTGGCAGGTTGGGCAGCCGTTTCGCGGGTCGCAGTGGGATCAATCATCAACGTATAGAATGGCAACGCATCGACAATCATCAAGCGACTGACCAGGTCGGGATGGCGGGCACCCAGCATCAATGCGATCTCCCCCCCAAGGGAGTGACCAATAATCACAGGGGCTTTCAGGTGTCGGGTACGAATGTACTCCGCGATCGCGTCAACTGCCGGAGCGATAACCTTCCCGTCAGGATTGGAAATGGCAGGTGTACTCGCAAATCCCGCCAGTTCGACAAGATGAATGCGGTGGTTCTTACGTAAATCTGCGGCTAAACCGGTCCAGACGTCTCGGGACGACGCCAGCCCCGGAATCAGTATGACATCCGTACCTGAGCCTTGCGTCTGTACAGAGATACGCTGCGAGTTCGGATGTTCGGCAGGTGTAGGCAGAGACTGAGCTGTGGACGTCGAGACTAAGGCTAACATCAAAAAAAACGTCCCGCCGATCATGGTACGGATAGTTGCGGTATACATTGGATTTCCCTGTTTAAGCTAAGCGGTCAGAAAGTAGCGGGAGCCGCGCCAGATCGCGAGTCGCCAGGACATTTTATAAAGCGAGTTTGTGACGCATAAGGTCGTAGAGAGACGAGCTTTTTAGAATGGCTGGATGACATAAAGCCATGCAGGCATCAGTCCATCTTTTTGAAATACATAGCTTAATATACCGATTTTGTTCCGCAAAAAGTAGTCAAGGGCGGGTGCGAGCGGGAGCCGTCTGTGCCGTTTACATCAGGCCCGGCCCCCTGAAGGTGCGCCGCCATTCGCTTGGGCTGACGTTGTAGCGCGCCTTGAAACTCTGGCGGAAAGAGACCGGAGACTGGTATCCGGCCAGGGATGAGACGACTTCAATGCTGTGATCCGTGGTTTCAAGCAGCTCCTGGCTGCGCTGCAGACGCTGGGCGCTGAGCCAGTCTCCGACAGTCATACCGGTAGCCTTAATAAAATGGCGGGTCAGCGTGCGACGGCTCATGCCAGCGTAACCGGCTAAAGAGTCAATATCGTGTCGCTTGTCCAGATTGCGGCGCAGGTAATCGATAAGGTCATTTATCTGCTCGTCACGCGTCGTTTCAGGTACCGCATGCTCAATAAACTGCGCCTGCCCGCCCTCCCGGTAAGGCGGAATGACCATCCTTCGGGCTACGCGGTTCGCCAGCGCGGTACCGTAGTGTTCCCTCACGATATTGAGGCAGCAGTCGATGCCTGCCGCCGTACCGGCGGATGTAATGAGACGTTCATCGCTGGTATAAAGCGCATTGCTGTCCAGCCTGACCTGCGGAAAGCGTCTGGCAAAATCCTGCTCAAATTCCCAGTGCGTGGAGGCTCTGCGATTATCCAGCAGTCCGGCGTAGGCGAGGACATAAGCGCCAAGACACAGCCCTGCGACTTCGGCTCCCCGTTGCCAGGCTCTGCACAGCGCGTCAAGCAATGCGGGTGCCGGGCGCGTCTCAGGATGCTCCCAGAACGGCACGATAATGATGTCCGCCGTTTCCAGTTGCTCAGGCCCGTGCTCCACATTGATTGAAATCCCGATATCGGACACCACAGTACCGGGCTGTTCAGCGCAGACCGTCACCTCGAAAAGTCCCCGCTCCGGCATCGCCTTGTCAAAGACCATGGACGGAACGGAAAAGTGAAACGGGCTGAAGCCCGGCGTGGCGATAACTACAACGTGCAGAGCGGACATGATGGTGACCTTTTACTGATTAAACCGGGTGTGGCTGATGTTATGCCGTACAGGCGACAGTCGGATCTTAGTCGCCTGCAGGCATGTCGGCGTCAGAGGCTCAGCGTCTCGCCGTCTTCAGGCACCAGCACATTTTGCTGGATACCTTGCTCTGCGGTGTAGTCGCGCAGTTCCGCGCGGCTCAGCAGGCAATGGTTCACCGCTTCCATATGGGATGCCACGATGGTCGCAGCAGGCAGAATGTCCAGCGTGCGCAGGGCATCCTCTTTACCCATTATAATGGCGCCAATCCCGTCAACCGTGGCACATCCGATATTCAGGACCACAACGTCCGGCGCGTATTTTGTCAGGCTGTCCACGTAAGGGGGAACCCAGATGGTATCGCCTGCAATATAGAGCGTTTTTTCACCCTCTGCAGAAAAGACCAGCCCGCACGCATCGCCCAGACGCTCAGCCACCTCTGGAATGGCATAGGCCTCATCACTGCCATGCTGTCCATCGGTTTTCACGATCTTAATACCAGAGATGACGTTGCTGTCAGCCAGCACCTTGACGGCGGTAAAGCCCTGAGAACGGATGAGGGACGCGTCGCTTTCATTCTGGGTGTAGATCACCTTGTCTTTAGGGATCAGCTGCTGTGCCGCTTCGTCCCAGTGGTCCTGATGCGTGTGCGTCACAATAATCACGTCCACGTCCAGCAACTCATCAACTGCAACCGGCAATGCTACCAGAGGATTACGCAGGTGAGCGCGTGCGGTTCCGGCAAAACCGGGCCAGGCCTCTTTATCAGCGAGCATCGGGTCGATCAGGAAGCGAACCCCGGCATAGTCAAGCTTCAGTGTGGCGTTACGTATTTGAGTCAGCTGCATTTTTTACTCCCTCAGATAAACCGCTGCGACGCGGTCTGTGCATTGAAAGTGCATTATAAAAAAGTTGCAGACGAGGTTGTGAGGTGCGCGAAGGTCATTATTCGATGAAAAAGGGTCAAAGCGCCAGGCCAGATCGCCGCCGCTATAGAGGAGGCTGATGCACCACAGCGAACGCGCGCTCTGGCGCCTGAGCAACTATATCAGGCGGTGTACCCTTCTGGTCGGACAGGGTTCTGTTTTTCGGGGAATGCCCTCTGACCCGATATCATCGCATTTTGACTTTTCTGCCTCTCACGCGGTTGCGGATTGCCCTTTATCCTTACCGGACTGTAAACACCGAGGTAAAACTATGGCATACGCAATCACTGACGACGGCATCGAAATCTACTACGAAGCAAAGGGCCAGGGCCTGCCGGTCATTTTTGTCTCCGGCTATTTTGGGATCAGCGATATCTGGCAGGCGCAAACCAACGCGTTATCTGAAAAATTCCGCACGGTCTCTTATGACAGCCGTGGATACGGGCGTTCAGCCAAACCCCTGCCAGCAGAGGCATACAGCATTCCCCGTCACGCAGACGACCTGAAAGCGGTTATTGACGCCGCGGGCATCAATGGCCCCGCTGTTCTTGTTTCCCATTCTATCGGTTGTAACATCATTTCCACCTTTGCAGTGAAATATCCGCAGCAGGTGGCCGGGCTGGTCTATACCGCCTGCTATGTTGACGGCAAACAGATGCGCGACGCGGGTATGTCTGTGGAAGGTGTCAGCGAAGCGGTATCCACACCCTCAGGTGCGGTGGCATTTTATAAACCCTTTGGCGTAACCGAAAGCGTGGGTGCAAAGGCTGCCAAATGGGCGACGCATGCATTGCAGGCGAATGCGGCGGCGTTTCTGAACCATGAAATGGCGGATCAGTATTCAGCCATTACCGCACCGGCACTGATCCTGCAGGGCGAAAACGATGCTCCCAACCCGCTTCCGTTTGCCAATGCGCTGCAGCAGGTTCTGGGCGGTGGAGCAGAGTTGAAAGTATTGAAGGGGGTCAACCACTTCCCGCCACTGGAGGCACCAGAAACCGTTACGGCTTTTGTGGAAGAACATGTACGCAAATGTTTTGCTGACTAACTCTGTGCCAGGTAAATCCAATCACTAAGCCATCTGTAAAGGTGGTTTTTTTATGCTCATGAAAATGTGCGACAGTCGATGTGCCCGGTGTCGGTATTTTCCGGGCATTGCCAGCCGGATTGTCAGACTGTTTCGCTACGTGATCCCCGCCATTACAGGCATCGCACGACGCATGCTTATTCATGCCCTGCTGTATTAAGCGAGCCGCAGGCAGTCCATAAAAACGTGCCGGCAAACATCCAGAATGACCGGCAGGTTTTACGTTATTTGCTCTGCACGTCAACGAGGTTTTTCGCCATCCACACGCGGTCGATTCCCCCCGTATTATAATGGGAAAGGGTAAAGACCTGGGCCTGACTCATCATGAGCGCCAGTTCGGGGGTGATACTGAAACTTGCCGCAACTTCATGGTGCTCAAGTTCAGGCCGACGCTTACGACGTTCAATACGAAAGCGCAGCTGGTTGTATTTTGCCCAGCCGATCAGCGCCATATCGATAAGACAGGCCACCAGCAGGTAGATACTCAACGTACTGAGCGTGGTGTAGAACGGCCTGGTTCCCATAAAAGGATCATGTTCAATCGCGTTTATCAGACCACTGTAAATCAGCCAGCAAAACCCCAGCCAGGCAACGATCGTTAACAGCAGATCCAGCGCGCGTGGAAACAGACGTTGTTCAGTAAAAATTAAAGGTTGAATCATGGTTTTAATCTCCCAATACCGCGATCGGGACTCACCCAACGAGCTCTGCTGCGTTTGCGGCGCAGCATGACTTTCGGGAAAGCCACAAGCGTAGTGAACAGGCTCAGCATCCAGTAGACCACCGGAAACCAGATAACCCAGAACAGTGACGCCGCAATGCCTTTCTCGTAGCGTCTTTCAATAAACAGACTGACCGCGAACTGCAACAGACAGACCACGCCCAGCATCAGGCCAGTAAAAGCCGGCGGGAAAAGGTGCTGAACATATAAAGAATCGGGCATCGGAATAAGCAGCCCGATGAGAAACAACAGAATGCTGACGGCATAAGCAAACGCCCATGCGGTTGACATACAAAACTCAATAAACAGCGGCCACATGCGCCGGTACTCCCAGTTCCACAAGCGACGCATATTGACAATGAACACTTCCGCGCCCCCCTGCGCCCAGCGCAGACGCTGCTTCCAAAGCCCTTTCAGCGTCTCGGGCATCAATATCCAACACAGCGCACGAGGTTCGAAGAAAATTGACCAGTGGCGCAGTTGTAACTTCCAGCTGATATCAATATCTTCCGTGATCATATCCGGGCTCCAGTACCCCACCTCTGCCAGGGCGCGACGGCGAAAAGCGGCAATGACACCGGAAACGGTAAAGACCTGACCATAGATGCGCTGGGTACGCTTGATGAGGCCGATGATCGATGAAAATTCCCCCACCTGGACTCGCCCAATCAGCGTTGAACGCGTACGGATACGCGGATTACCGGTCACCGCCCCCACGCGAGGGTAATTGAGCAGCGGTGCGACCAAATACACCGCCGCATCTTTATCCAGCAGCGCATCCCCATCAATACACACCAGAAAATCACTGCGCGCCGCCGCGGCACCCGCCTGCAGGGCTACCGCTTTGCCCTGATTTTCCGCCAGATGAATCACCCGCAGCCGCGCATATTCACGCGCTAACTGATCCAGCACCGCCGCGGTGTTATCGATAGAACCGTCATTGATAGCAATGACTTCAATATTTTCATAACGTTGCGCCAGCGCCGCTTCGATAGTCTCACGTGCATTCAGCCCTTCGTTAAAGCACGGCACAAGAATGGAAATCAGCGGATTGCCTTCGAGTACAGGTGGCGGTGTGCCCGGCCCCCATGGCCAGTGGCGCTCGCGGTAGAACCAGAAGTAAAGCCCACCGCTTATCCAGAGGGCCGACATAAACAGCGGCCAGAAAAAGACGAAATCAAGGATCACTTCACCGGTAAAAACCACCGCCACGCCGAGCGGAAAACTGAACATCAGGCAAAGGATCAGAAAGGCGATGAGGCGATCGGTCATTTTTGCGGATACCAGTAGGAGGAAAAAGCAGAACGGATCTCTGCCATCCGGGGTTGATCGTTAATGAAATCGTCCGGGTAGTAGCCATAGTTTCTGGCACCGCTTAGCTTGAGCTGCCGCATCCACCCGTTAAGCATTTCACCGCTAATATCGTCCTGCCCTGCCCCCTTACGCCAGTCGCGTGCCTGAAGTTCAAAAACCGTTTTATCCAGCGCGCCAGGGTAACGGGCTACCTGCCCGACGAGTCTGTCCAGCCAGGCATTGGCATCGTTGACCGGGACATTTTCCATCAGCGGCATCGCCATCGGGGCTGTCCAGTCGTAGGTGCTGAGAAAATCATTCAGATTCTGCGCAAACCAGGTTTCGCTCTGCGGATCCAGTATCGGCATGGCGTAAATGTTGCGGGCGGTTTTGACCTGAGGGCCGCGCACGGCACGCACGGTTTGCGTGAGCTGTCGGGTAAAATCAATCAGGGCGAGACTTTTAAAGCGCGTCCAGCGCGCCAGCAGCTGCGGGTTGGCGCGGATCTGCGCGAGGTTGTCCGGGAAGCCCGCTGCCCGATAAGCTTTGAGCGCATCCGGGGAGGCATCCTCAAAGTCGGTCAAAAACGCGTCATCATGGAACAGGATGCCGCTGAAGTTGGCATGGCGCGCCAGGTCTTCGTAGATGTCGTTGATTCTCTGCCGGGCAATCGCACTCCAGGGCGATAAGCGTAAATATTGGTGGGTATCTGGCGCAATGCGTCCGTTGTCTGGCGACCACGCCGCCACACGAGGCACTGAAGGGTCTAACCCAAACGCCAGTACCGGCATCCAGGCGTAAACCTTCACCCCGGCGCGGGTCTGCAACTGCCAGGAAACGAAGTTAAACAGATCCGCCCGCATAGGCAGCCAGCGACTGCGGAAATAGAGCGCATTGACGTTGCCATCCCCTTTCGGATCGGCATAGGCCTGTAAAAAGACATGGGTAATCTTCATATCGAAAACACGCTGGATGAGCAGATCGATATTCTTACGCTGTTGAGCCTGGTTTTTGTCGTACACATAGTCGAGATCGATATGCATAACCCGCATGGTTTCAGGTTCCCTGACCTGAGCTATCTGGCTGGCGAAGCTGCGCAGCGAAGGGTTGTTGGAGATCAGCACCCGGGGGATATCTTCCAGATTTGCGGCATTCGCCAGCCCCTGATTCAGGGTAAACGCCATCTGGTAGCCCTCCTGATGCGCAAGCTTCAGTGTTGTACCGCTCGCCGCACCGTAGGGCCAGACCCAGGCACGCGGTGCTTTCCCGGTGACCTCTTTGATTTTGTTTGAAATGCGCTGCAGGTCGGCACGTATACGCTGTTCAAACTGCGCATCCGTTTCGTACTGCCCGCGAGTTTTATCGTATAAACGGTTAGCAACCGCAGGCTCCAGACTGCCTTGCGGATTGGCCTGAATACCGTAATGGGATGCCCAGGTGTGCGCGCCCACTTCCACTAACCCCGACTCGCTGGCCTCGCGTACCATCTTCCAGGTGGCAAATTTTCCCCGCGGCGTCTTTAGCCCGCCAAAATCAACCAGCGAATGTTGCGGAGCATCCACCCAACTGCCGACAGGCGCCCACAGAGCCGGCCATTTGAACAACCGAAGCAGCGGCAGAACGCGGGTTGAGAAGCTGCTGTACCCATCATCAAAGGTCAGCAGCACCGCTTTTTCAGGCAAGGTGATTTTCCCGGCATGGGCATCCAGCACCTGCTGCACGCTAATCGGGTGGTAGCCGTTATCATGCAACCAGGCGAACTGGTCGTTCAGGGCACTGGTACGCACGGAAAGATAGCGCTGATCGGCGGCACCGTCCTCCACGTCATGCCAACCCAGCACAAGAAAACTGTTTGTGGGCCAGCGCTGGTCCGCATACAGCGGCGGCCGCTCGGCAGGAGGAAGATAACGTGGTGCCGCGGCCAATGCACACATGCTCATCATCATCCACCCGACGATTACCCTCGCGGCGAGAAGCCATCGTTTCATCATGAAGCGCCCTTAGAACCTGACATTCAGATCAAATGCGAGGGCAATATTGCGCTCCCGCTTCCCATCGTAAGGACGTTTATCCCAGGTCAGTTTCACCCCGGCATCCACTACGTTATTCCATTGAATACGTTGCCCGTAACCTAACTGATTGATGGCCCCGGCGCTGTGCCCTTTTTGCCAGTAACCGCCCGCCCCCGCCTCAAACTGCTGCCTCCAGACCGTGTCGTAATGGCGGTACAGCACATGTTCGGCGCGCAGCCCTGCAACCGCCGAAACATCACGTTTGGGGTTGTAATAAGGCACATCTTCTTTGGTGTTATGGCTGCCGCTGATGCCAGGGATAAAATCAAGAGTAAAAAGTGGCAGCGTCCAGAGGCGTTCTTTGCCGCTGATGCCATATTCCAGCCGATCGTTGCCATCGGTGAAATGAGCGCCGAAAAGGGAAAGTTGATATTCGCGTCGTTCGTTCTGATACCAGCGTAACCACAGATCGCCACCGTTGGCGTTTACCCCATTGCGCAGGGCACGCAGCGGCGTGTTACGGGATAACCGCTCTGCCGAGCCACCGGCCCGCCAGTTGTCGTTGAAATCGTACCAGCCCGAGAGGCGTCCGCCGATTTTCTGATCGCTACCATCGTTGCGTCCGGAGATCTCCATTTCGGCCCAACTGCCCCGAGACGTCCATTCCGCCCCCGCCAGCAGGTCCCGGCTGATGCCCTTCCCCTCCTCAAACTCGCCACGGGCAAAGTTGTAGCCGGTAAACAGGCGCCAGTTTTGGTTAATCGGCGGACTATAAAGCGCAGTGTTGAGAGTAAAATCGTGTTTGCCACTGACCGGACTGTCGGATGAGATGCCCTGAGATCCGGCTATCCGCAGTTCAGCTTTATTGTGCAACGCCATCAGTCGTTCAAGCTGCAACGAGGCGACATCATCCGGGCTGCGGGCGACAACATCCTTCGTCAGCTCGTCAGCCTGCCGCCACTCCTGTAACTCCATGGCCGTCCATGCCTGTTGCCTTTCCAGCGCCAGGTTGCTGGGTTCAATGACTTCGGCAAGCTTCAGTTCGCGCTCTGCGGCACGAGGTAATCCTCTCGCCAGCAGCACTGACGCATAGGCAATACGCAGGGCCTGGTTACCCGACCCGGTACGCGCCAGGCGCTCCGCATGCGTCTCGGCTGCGGGCAAATCATTGATAGCCACCAGATAGTCGGTTTGTAAGGTTTTGGCCAGCAGCCAGTTGTCATTGGGCTGCGGCGTGGGAGAACCATAAACCTTTTGCAGGTAAGGGGTTTCGTTACTGTATGCATCCAGTTGCTGCTTCGCTTCGTCGAAGTGGTTGTTATCAAGACGGGCATACAGCAGCTCCTGTTGATCGTCCATGGTGAGCGGCTTTGAGGCCAGGGGCGAGCCACGTGGAAAATAGATGCTTTCAAGCAGGGACTCGGCTTTGTCCGGCTGCTTCTGCGCAAGATAGGCAGACGCGATCCATCTTCTGGCGTAGTCAGGAACAGGCGTTCCGTCCGCCTCGAGAGATTCAAATTCAGCGACCGCTTCAGCCGTGTGTTTACGGACAACCAGCGCCCCCAGCCGGTCAATTCTGGCGCGTCGCACATCAGCTTGCGCTTCAGGATGGTTTTTCCACTCGGCGATCAGCGCGTTATAGCGAGCCAGTGCTTTGTCTGCCACCAGAAAGCGTTCATCTTCATTGCGGGTAGGTGTGAACGCCGCGCGGACGGTTTGCGCCGCCGCGTCCAGTTCAAGTTGACGTACAATGGCATCCGGCTGTGGGTAGCGTTCTGAAAGGGTCAGCGCGGGGCCGGCAATGCGGTTGGCCGACATGGCAGCCAACAGGGTGGGCACCGCGTTTTTGTTGCGGTCTGAATCGGTATCGAGGTGGCTGGCCGCCAGTACGGAATCCCAGTTTTTCCCCTGAGCATGATAAACATAAGCCAGCAGTGCCTCTCTCTCTGGCCCCGGCTCCTCGTCAGCCCAGCGCTGCGCTTCGGTGATGGCCTGCTCGTTGCGATGGGCATCGGCGAGCGTCATTATCCAGCCGGTGCGGGCGTCGCTATTGCCGGGTTCATCTTGCAGAACGGTTTCCCAGACGGCCAGCGAGGCATTCCACTGCTTTTGGTTACGCAGCGCGCGGGCGGCAGCGACCTGCCCTCTGGCAGGGATGGCCATGCTGTGGCGATAACGATCCCATACCGCCAGCGTCTCGACGTCATTATTGGCCCATGAGGAAACCTGAAGCCAGTCAGCAATCTCCCCTGCCGTTAATTGTGTCTGCTTTTCCCGAACGGCAAGGTATTGCAATAAAGGTTGGCGGTCGCCCTCCCGTGCCTGAATAATAAGTTCGTCGTAAGCAGATGTTTGGGCGTATGCCCATGTCGGGAATAACATGCTCACCATTAATAAGTATCGTCCTGAACGCAAGGGTTTAATAACGCAAGAGGAGCAGGAAACGCTGAACATAGTTAACCCTTTATCTCTGTTTTAACGTGAGCTTTTCATTTATTCATGACTGAATGATGACGAGAATTTATTTGCCAAACAAGAAACAAAAAAGCACAGGAAAATGTTGAATGTCATACTTTTTTCGTATTTACCCTTACCCAATAAAGCACTACTTATTTTCAAATAAACACCTGGACGCTGCTCAAAACGTTAGCAGTCACGCTTACCTTTTACCAACGCATGAAATAAAAAAACACGCCGAAGCGTGTTTTTCAGGTTAATTTCATTCTTTCGTATCAGACTTTTTCTGCAGACTCAGTAAAATGACCTGGCATACGTCTGTTAAAAATTCTTATCCAGAGAAAGCGTGATATACCTCTGTTGATAATCATAGAAATTGATATTGCTATCGACCCGCTTATAGCTGAAATTCAGTTTCGGCATCACCCCAAAGAAATAGAGGTCGCGATGCCAGAGCGAGAGGTTATAGATCTGTTCGTTATCTTTGCGTCGCGTCGAAAAGATATCACTGTCGGCCTGGTAATTGCGTCTGGCAATGGCCGTGGTGGCGGCAAAAGAGAGTTGCCAGGGCATATCAACCTGCACCCCGCTGCGCAAACCTACCCGATGGTTAGATTCACTGCGAGTGGAGGTCCGCTGATCGAGCAGATCGACGCCGGCAAATCCTGACACCCGGTTACTGAAGGCATGGGACAGGGTTGTGGAAGAGTAACGATTTTGCCCGCGCAAGAAGCGATAATCTTCATCATCATAATCCAGTTTCTGATATTCCAGCGCCTGACTCACCTGCCAGGTGGGCGTCAGTAAATAACTGTATTCCGCGCGGACGCCGGGGCCAGAAGAATACGCCTCGGTGCCATACCATCTTTTTTCATAAAACGGCAACAGGGCAAATTGCTGCCGGAAATTACGCCATTGATATCCGGCATAAGCCCGGGTAGTCACATCATCAAAATCATGATTATTCCAGTAACTTTTACCGTTTACCGTACCAAGAAATCGCAAGCCATGCTGATCAAAGAGCTGAACATCTTTTTGTAATGCGCCATTGAACCAGAAACCTTCTCCGCGCTGTGGGAAACTATCCTTATTACGAATAAACAGACGATCGCCAACCCGAATGGTTTTACCCGATGATGCATTATTCACATTACTGTCATTCAAATAACTCACGCTGAATGAACCCGTTAATGCGCTGCCTTTCTGAATGCGCTCAAGATACTGTGCAATAACCTGCTGAATATTCTCAGGCGGATTGCTTTGTAATACACGACGAAACTGATAATCAGCCGCGTCAAACTGACGATTTTCAAACATGGCACGCGCTAAATCCAGACGCACTGCAGCAAAGTCAGGATGACGACTCAGAATGGCGCGATAGTGTTCAATCGCCTCTGCATAATTCCCCTGACTGCGCGCCAGGCCAGCTTTGGCAAAATGAATCAGGGTAGCATCGGGATTCGGTGACGCCGCATAGACAGGTAAAATGGCACGAACCATCGGCCACTTTTCTTCACGAATGGCCTGATCGAGTAGCGCCATCGCCAGCTCTGGCTGTTCCGCCAGTTGCGCATTGGTCACATGCAGCGTTTTATCGCCAGGCTCGGTGCGCTTGTCCGGCGTAGTCAGTCGTTCAAAGTGGGGAGCAGCAGGAATCGAGTCAGTTTCCGGCGGCGCAGCGAACGCAACGCTGAGCGGGCACAGCAAACTCAGTGCGCCAGTACGCAAAATATTCATAGAAAGGCTTACCATCTGAAGGTCCGGTCAGCCAGGCTGACCGGAAAACGATTTATTGACGTGTCGCGCCAAAGGAAGCGTTTTTAGTCGTGTCTGCAAACTGCGCCAGACCGCCTAACTCTTCAGCTGTGGGACCGTTGAAATGTCCGGTGAACGTCCCTTCCTGTCCGCCAGATTGCGCATTACCGGTGAAACCACCGTTGGCAATGTTGCCCTGCATCGCAACTTCGCTACCAAAAGTTTCATTTCCGGCAAGGGTGCCGTTGATGGTTTTCGCCGCGAAATCAATGTCAAAACGGGCATCACTCAGGTTATTTTCACGCATACCGTGACCCACATAGGTCGCCGTTCCCTGGGTTGGCACGTTAGCCGCGAGCGTGGCATCCCCGGTATAGAAGACGTCATGCTGACCTTTTTCATACTGTGTCCAGGTACCGAAGGTGGTGTAACTCATGCGGCCACAGCACCATGACGTTGAGGAGACCGGGGAATGGTCGTCACGGGTGAGTCGCTGGGTTTGCACCAGACCCGCAGTGATCCCGGTGCCGCGCATAACGTATTCACGACCCTCAGGTGTGGTGTAGGTCCAACCCGAAATGGTACCGCCGGTGGTCAGGCTGACCGGTGCGGTAGCTGGGGTTTCCGGTGCCGTGGCCGGGGTTTCCGGTGTGGTATCCGTATTGCCATTATCCGTTTGCACAGGCGCAGTGGTTACCGGGGGCGTGCTGTCACTTCCACCGCCGCCGCCACCACCGCCACCGCCTCCACATGCAGTCAGCACAAAAGCAGTCAGTAATAAACCAGGTTTTAAGATCCCCATACGCTAAACGTCCTTGGTTGTGAATAAATTCGTAGGATTTGTAACATAATTTTTTTGAGTGAATTTACGCCAAAATATTTAGCATCTCTAATGATTCGTCCATATTTTCGTTAATTCTAAGATTAATCTTAACAACCACTTACACAACGTTGCGCCTGTGGTTCTATTAACCGGCGTTAATTTGACTTAAGGCGATTAATTAGAGCCTTTTTCACGCGCTGTCTGTTCTGCGCCCTTATTCACCCTCTCTCCTGCTTCTGACAAATAATGTCAGCCACTCTTTGCATTTTTATCAACGTTGAACTGTTTAACGGAACAACACTGAATTTATTTTACACCCCTTTATCAGAGAAATAATGTCAGACAGCGTTCAACCAAAACGCCCCTTCCGCCGTTGTCGGTTATTTTGCCCGAGCCTCGCAGCGGCAAACGCGGGGTTAGCTTACCCGTGAAGTCTTCTGTACGGGAGAGCGCCTGAAACAAAGCGTTCAAGCGTATTTAATGCGTGGTGTAATTAATCCGGATTCAATGACTAATTTAATGAAGTCAGAATGAATCCGGATTCATTTTTACAGCATAGGCTTGGTCTTTTTTTGTTGATTCATGTAACTGATGACGGCATTCTGCCACGCAGGATCAATCAGATTTATTTTCGTATTCCCCATAGTAAGGCTTGCCGTACCGCTCTCACAGCCCATTCCTGAAGTGGGCATTGGTTTTTCACACCAGACAGGAAATACACCGCCTGTAGATACCGGCCCGTACTTTTTCAAGGCTGCTTCGACCATGTTGACTTCATTCTCTTTCGTCCATGGTATTTCATAGGTGACATGCGAAACAGCCATCGGATTAGATTTGTTATAAGGAACACGAGGTTCGAAACTCACCTGCATGCGGGTTCCATTCTCTTCGTATACCAGATGAATGATCTGCTGACTTCCTGTAACGATACTTGGCGTCTGACTTTCCATCGACTTTGATGCTCTTATTTGAGCAGGCTTTATACCAAAGTTTTTCTGCATTGCAGCTTGCGCTTCTTCAATGCTCATTCCCATTTTAACGCCACCAACGTCAAATGATTTGACATCTACGGCACGAACAGGAGGAATTGCATTTGCTGATACAGAAATAAGCGCAGAAGATAAAGCTACTAAATATAAGGGGTGTTGCAGGCGAGTTTTCATTTTCCCTCTGATTATTGCGATGAATTATGGCTATAATTTACATTCACAAAATTTGCTTTGCAACTGAATGCAATAATTTCTCATCAGTCATTAATAAACGCACCAGCAGACCGCGGTTATTGTGTTTTTAAAATTTTAATTACCAACAAACCCATCAAGGATATATCCTATGCATTAGGAATATTCCTGTTTACATGATCAGTGCGCCCCCTAAAAAGGTTATTCACTTCATGGTTTAAATTATGAAGAGGGATATATCTTGCAGATTCCAGTCAGGCCAAGGCATCAACATGGGGGCCAAAATCAAATCGCATACATCGGTAGGTGGACTTTAAGTACCTCCCTTTTAGTTCCATGTATTTTGTGAAACTCCCGGATTTTTAGCCATTAGCCGGTACTCTTCCGGCATCAGGTTATTCAGTGATTTATAAGACCTCTCGTCTTTGGATTGCTTCAAGCCCAACGTGTTGTCCATACAAAAACGCTAATGTATTACCATCAGGTTCGCGCCGCTGGTCAACAGACATGCCGCTCATAAAGCGCAATACTTTTATCTCATTCTCTGCGACAACAGCGCCCCCCTGACGTCCGCTTTGTGCAGAAGCGGTCGCGGGCTCCTTCATGATCCTCTGACGGGATCATTTCGTGAGGCAGGCGTGCCTTTAATGGCGATTTGAGCGCGTTGCGGAGTAGACCATCGCCGCTCCGGGAGCAGCTTTACCGTAAGCTGTAGATACCCGCGTTCCAGTAATCCTTACCCTGTCGCTGGCACTTTTTCCAGCCCAACGATATGAGTTCTTTTGCAATCAGTCTGTTCATCACTCCATGCCCCATCAGTAACACCGGGCCGTTTGATTCTTTTGCATACGCCACAAGGATTCTCGCCGCCTGAAAGGCACGGTGTTTCGCTACTTCCAGAGGCTCCGCATTACGGGATATGCCCAATAGCCACATGACACGGAAAAAAGCAGCCCAGAGGGTTGGAGATAATCTTAAAATGGGCATGTGAAATATCGGCAATCCCGCTTCCCTGAATACCTCATCTACGCATTCAGGCTCACGGCCTAATGCGTTCAAAGAAGAAAGTGCTCTGGGAAGATTGCTGCTTAAAATCCGATGCGCGCTGGACGCTATGGCTAAACTGGACTCTGACGGAATATCGTTGCCCGTATCAGAGAGATCATATCCTGCGATCCAATCGGCCATTTCATGGCTCGTTACTCGCGAAGAGCCTTTAAAAGCAGGCCTTCCATGACGCATTAAAATAATTTCCATGCAACGCTTCTTGTTAATAAGTCTTCAAATGCAGGCAGACTACGCTATCAAGACAGCGTGCACTACCACCCTATTTAGGGTTGACTACAGGGTTGAAATATCTCATCAAGTGAATAACGCAGAACCGATCAAATGACTCAAAGAGCGCAAAGCAACGTTAATTGCGGCTTTTGATTTTGACTTACCTCCTCAAAACAATGTGAGCGAACCCTTATTTCCAGCGTATACGTGTCAGGGCGAGAATTAACAGGAGAAGAGATATCCAAACTGATTTAAACGCAGGGACGCTTCAGGCAAAATTTGGTGGGTAATGGGGATGCTGGTCGTTTCGATACAGCACCCCGTGTGATACCAGGAACAAAGTCAGGAGGTCGTCACTGTAGACTGCAAAGAGCGAATGTTACTTTCGAGATACTGGCTGAGCGGTTTACTACACGCTTCGCTTAACCAGGTATCAACTGCGATCCGCATAGCACCCACGCCTGTCATAGCAGCGATCTTAAGCGCCTGCACTCTCTCCGTTTCTGGCCAGAGTACGCAGAGAGCAGCATGAGCGGCCTCCTCCATTTTGAGAAACTTCATCTGGTTTCCCAGACGCAACTGTTCTGTCGACTGAGTGATCCTCGCAATCAGTATCGCCACGTCAGGAGACATATTGATTGTCATCGTCATCAGGGCTTCGCTGACAAGCCCGAACGGCGTTACCGTTTTACCTCGTCTGAGAATTTCGGCATACAGGGCGTCAGGCAGACCATTCTGCCAGGCAAGGATGATCTCTTCTTTAGAGCTAAAATAGTTAAAGAATGTGCGCCGTGCGATACCCGCGTGACTGGCGATATCATCAAGGGTGGTCGCCTCAAACCCTTTTTCGGAAAACAGTTTCAGCCCTGTTTCAGTCAGGTGCTGGTACATTTCCCGGCGCTTCCTCTCACGCAGGCCTTCATGCGGTGATGACGATTCTGACACGATACCTTCCCGTCCTTATTGAAATAATGCACTCAGTGCAATATATTGAATTGCACCGGGTGCAATTTTATCCCGGTCAGGCTGGCCTTAACAAGCCATAAAATTTATTCGCCACTCACTCCCTCCATGATCAGGATAATCCTATGAAAACTCACCTCGCTGACGATATTTTCACACCCACCGGAACCCGTCTTAGCCTCAGGAGGATGGGTTATGGCACCATGCAATTGCCCGGGCCGCACGTATGGGGGCCGCCGCGCGATAAAGAGGCGGCAATTGCCGTGCTCAGAGAGGCGGTACAGAGAGGGGTAAATCATATCGATACAGCCCAGTTTTATGGCCCGGACGTTGCGAATCAGCTGATACGCGAGGCACTGTCACCCTATCCAGACAGCCTGACCCTGGTCACCAAAGTAGGTTTTGTCCGGGGAGCCGATGCCTCCTGGCAAATTGCCCGACGTCCAGAAGAGCTTGAACGCGCAGTGTATGAGAATCTTAATACGCTGGGACTCAGTGCGCTTGATATCGTCAACCTGAGACTGGGGAATGCCAACGGCCCTCAGGATGCGCCTTTCGCTGACTCACTTGAGGCGCTTGTCCGTTTACAGCAGAGAGGATTAATCCGCCATATCGGGCTGAGCAATGTGACTCACAAGCAGTTTACCGAGGCTAAAGCTATCGCTGACATTGTTTGTGTACAGAATCAGTACAACCTCGTCAGTCGCAGCGATGACGCGTTTATCGACGCGCTTGCAGATGAAGGGGTGGCCTACGTACCCTTTTTCCCGCTTGGGGGCTTTACGCCGTTACAGTCCTCGCTGCTTAACGAGATTGCAGAAGAAGCCAGTGCGACACCAAAGCAGATAGCACTTGCCTGGCTGCTTCAGCGATCGCCCAATATTCTGGTTATAGCGGGCACTTCCTCGGTGGCGCACCTGCGCGAGAACCTTGCAGCAGCCCATTTGTCGCTCTCGGCAGATCAGGTTCGTCGACTTAACGAAATGACTGAAAATAAATAATAAAAGCCGCCGAAAGGCGGTTTTGCCGTTTCAGGCTCGCAGGTGTTCTTGTGCGTCATAGTGCGCCCGGAAACGGACTCGTTACGCCTCGACGCCTTTAATGACATGTGCCAGAAGCCATTCTGTAAAACGTCCGCTTTTCGCTCAAAGCGGACGAGTATGAAGTTGGGAGCCATCACAGCGAGTACGGACAGACAATTTAGTGAGGAAGACTAGAGTCTGTCGCCAGCTTCGTTCAGGAACATAAGCAATGGTGAAAGGTTGCGACTCACATCAACTGACGTGGCGCTGGTACAGCGCTACTTTCTCGGCCGAGAAGGGACATACCCTGCTGACCACGCGGCGCGGCTGGGACAAGGGCAATCGCGCCTCCGTTGAATCGCTGCTGAATAAACGCTGCACTATCCTTACGGCTCCGCCAGCTGACAGCCCTCATCCCGATTTTCTTAGTCGCGCAGCTGCTGCGCGATTGCGCTATACATCAGCGACGCCTCCAGCGGCTGGGCGCTAAACGAGGGTTCCGCCTGCGGCCAGGTCGACCACTGCACAATCACCAGCTGCTCGGCGGGGTTAACCATAATAATCTGGCCATAGATGCCCAGCGCCCAGAGCGACCCCTTCAGCGACTGCTGCGGCGTAGGCTCGACGTTTTTCGCGTTCGCCGGCACCTCGTTGTTCCACCACTGGAAGCCGTAAATGCCCTGCGGATGCGCGACGGAAACCGAGCCCTGTGCCTGCGTCCAGCCAGAGGCAAGCTTCAGCCAGCCGTCCGGCAGCGCTTTATCGCCGTCCGGCAGACGGCCCTCATGCCGTACAAACTCGCCGAAGCGACCCCAGTCCTCCAGCGTGGCGTTGAAGCCGTGCGCGCCAACGTCATGTTTGCCGGACTGATAGGCGTGCCAGACACCGTCACTCGCCATGCCGTAAGGCTGCCAGATGCTCTGCTGCAGATACGCGGCGAGCGACATGCCGGTGGCGCGCTCCAGCACGTCACCCAGCAGCCAGGCGCCGCCCGACGAGTAGGACCAGTGCTGGCCCGCCGGATGCGCCTTCTTCAGGCCGGTAATCAGCCCGCGCACGCAATCATAGGTGCCAGCACGCGCCTCGCACTGGGTCAGCTGGGCAAAATCGGAGTCGGGTCTTGTGTAATCTTCATTCCACGCCACGCCGGAGGTGTGGGTAAGCAGCTGTCGCAGCGTCACGTCCTGCCAGGCGGTGCCATTCAGCTCCGGCTCGTAATCGGTGACCTTGTCATCCAGCGAGTGGATTTTCCCCTGTTTCAGCGCCACGCCGACCAGCGTCGACACCACTGATTTACCCACCGAGCGCGAGGTCCAGAGCGTGCTGTCGTTGTTGCCGTGCGCCAGATATTTGTAGGCGATCTGGCCGTTTTTCAGGACCAACATCCCCGCCACGTTCTGACGCTGCAGGTAGTCCGCCATGCTGTAGCGGTGGCCGTTGACGCGGTAGCTAACCTCACCGAGCTGATGCTTCGCCAGCGGCAGCGGCTGGGCGGTACCGTGATGAAAAACATCGGCGGGATAGTTGCGGTAGTCGTTGCGAAAGCCCACCACGCGATCCTGTTGATCCCAGTTGAGCATGGTTTTAGGATCGGGCAGGTTGCGATCGAACGGCGTCGGACAGACGCTCAGCGGTACGCCGCCGCAGGACTCAGGCTCAGCGGCTGTTGCTGCATACGACAGCAGCGCAGCCGTCGTCAGCGATGCTGCCAGTAGCAGGTTTTTTTTACTTTTCATCACTCTGTTTCCTTCTTAGCAAGCCTTAAAATCGACGAGCCCTAGTATAGATTTGGCCTGCGCTGTGCAAAAATCAGCATATGTGGGGAAATCCCCCCAACCAGTTGCATCAGGGAGCAGATATGGCCTGTCTCAGTTTTTCCTTTGCGCAAATAGAGGCGTTCTCTACCGTCGCCGCGCTCGGCACCGTTTCGCAAGCGGCGAAACAGCTTGGCAAGGATCGCGCCACGGTCAGCGAGCTAATTGAGTTTCTGGAGGCGGCACTGGGCTATGCGCTCTTTTCGCGACAGGGCCGCACGCTGGCGCTGACGCCAGAGGGTCAGCGGCTGAAGCGACAGGCGGCGCTGCTGATGCGCCAGGCGCAGGCGTTCGACGCGGCGGCGCGCCACGTCCGTCATGATATCTCCGACGAAATCAGCCTGGTTTACGATCCCTTTGTGCCACGCCCTTTTCTCTGCCGTCTGATTGAGACGCTGGCGGAAAGCAACATCCGGGTCAGCGCCTGGAGCGCGGCCCGCGAAGAGGCGGAAGCGGCGCTCGCCTGCGGCGCGGTGCAGCTGGCGCTCTGCCAGGCGCGCAACCGCAGTCTGGGCAGCGAGATGGCGTGGCGCTCGGTGGGGGTGGTCGAACTCGATTTTTACGCCGCCGCATCGCTCTTCGCGGACGAGCAGCCGGTATCGCTATTCGAACTCGCCTCGCAGCCGCAACTGGTGATGCATCCGGCGCCCGACGGCGTGGCGGCGAAGCAAGGACGCATCGCCGATCGTACCTTCTACACCAATGACCGGGCGCTGCTGCGCCATATGCTGGAGAGCGGCCAGGGGTGGGCCTTTCTGCCGAAGCATTTTGCCGCCGCCAGCTGGCGTGACGTTAAAGCGATTGACGTGGAGGTGGGCAATCTGGCGCTGAGCCAGATGATCGTAATGCTGTGGAAGCCCGGCATGACGATAGATTTCGCCGTCAGCGAGGCGATAAAGATCATTCCCGATGTCTGGGCGGAGTCAGCCGTAACGCTTGCCGGCCATGCTGGTTAGCGGGTGGGGCTGACGACCTGGCTATATCGGGAAGCCGGAGGAGGCCCACAGGCTGTGAGATTGAATGTCCGCTTTGTGCCAGACGCGGCCACTGGCTCTTACATGATGCCCTGTCGGAATCATCCTGAGAGGCAGGCGTGCCTTTAATGACGATTTGAGCGCGTAGCGAAGTAGACCACCGCGGCTCCAAGAGCAACGATGAGCGTATCTTCAACCAGGCCACTTTTGGTCTGCCCTATACCTTCGATGGCTTTTTTGCGTGCCGCCAGGGTGGCATAGGCCAGTGGCACGGCGGCAGAGACAGCGATCGCTGCTCCGGCTTTTTCTTTTCCGCTGGGTGCCAACGCGGCGCCCGCAATTCCTGCACTTGCTACGCGGGCTGACAAGCCCAAAAACACGGTGCGGTCTGGCGCTGACTTCATCTTGTCGCCAAAGAGTTCACCTACCCCCATCGCTAACGCGCCGAATTTAAATAACGGACGGTCGAGCAGAAAAAGATGGCCCGATGTGTTGCGCCCGGCAATACGTGCTGCGGCGATGGCCGCCATCGGCGTCATGGAACGGCAGCTGGCAACAACGCCAATTAAGGCGGAATAAACAAATTGGGTTAATTTCATTCATTATCTCCCGGATAGATAAAAGTTTTTATTCTTTAAGCTTTATTGCGGTAGAAGCCAGGAACACTCTTTCTGATTAACGCACTTACACGGTCACGTTATTTACGCTTTTTCATATGAGCACGGTATGTCACTGCAACAGTCAGTATAGATGAACGGCCTGAGACAGCAGGATTGACGGGAATAGCGGATTGAAGAATGCGGCCGCAATTATTTGCCGGGCCAAACCTCAGCGATAATCCTCCGGCAGTATGGCTTCTGGACGAACGGCGACGTGCTGACGCCACTAAGTGGATTATTGTTCTTCAGGAAGAACGCATGCCGATCGGTCGCTCCTCGCTTATAGCGAAACAGGCAACGGACTGTGGAGTAAGCGGACATGGCGAGCGTCATTATTAAAAATCGTTGAGCATTAACAGGGGAATGGTAAGGTTGTTGTTTGCTCACTTCCAGAAAGGCCTTCGTTATGAACAATATAATACGGAAGAATTATCCTGAGTTAGGTGAAGTAAAGGCACCTTATGTTCATTCTGTAAAACATGGCAGCACCCTCTATGTTTCCGGATTGACCGCATTTGGCACACCTGCTCAACATAAAGGCATTGTTGAGCAGGCTGAAGAAATATTCAGTCAACTCAGGAAAATTGTCAGCGTAGAAGGCGCGGATTTCTCAGCCCTGATCAAAGTGACCATTTTCATTACCTCTTTTGAAGAGATCGCTGCGCTTCGTGAAGTGCTGTACCGAAATTATGGTCATCACTTACCTGCCAGTTCGCTCGTGGAAGTCAGCCGCCTTTTCTCACCAGACCTCTCAATCGAAATTGAAGCTATTTTTGGGCTTTAATTCATTCCTGACGGCCGGGTAGTGATGGCTATTCGGTTAAATCAACGCTTTTCATTCCCGTATGTCCGCGTTTCGCTTATGGCTGGCACTAAAGCCGAACTGCAAGCGTCACGGCCTGCGAAATAGCGGCCTGCATCTTCTCAGCCTCGCCCCTCGCCTACAAAAACCCCATTAAAATCACGTCTTTATAGAAACATTTTTTAACACTAACTGTTTACATTGAAATGAGAATTCATATTATTCCGATAATCACTATCACCTTTAAAGGGTGATTCACGTGCGGTACGGGGCATCAACGCCTCTGACACCTTGAATAATCAGGATGATCACAACAATGAAAGCGCGTCGCTATTGGGCTTTAAACCCTTGTTTATTAATGATGTTAGCCGCTAACGCCTCGGCTGAAGGACAAAAAGAAGAGTCGCTGGTGGTCTCCGCCAGTCGTACAAATCACAGCATTACCGACATGGCACAGACCACCTGGGTCATTGAACAGGCTGACATTGAGCAGCAGGTTCAGGGCGGGAAAGAACTTAAAGAGGTACTGGCGCAGTTGATCCCCGGTATGGATGTCAGCAGCCAGGGGCGTACCAATTACGGTATGAATATGCGCGGCCGTTCCATGATGGTGATGGTTGATGGCGTGCGGTTAAACTCCTCGCGCAGCGACAGCCGTCAGCTGGACTCTATCGATCCGTTTAATATTTCCCGCATTGAAGTGATCTCCGGCGCGACCTCCCTCTACGGCGGCGGCAGTACCGGCGGCTTAATCAATATCGTCACGAAAAAGGGCCAGCCGGAAACGGAAGTCGAGTTCCAGACCGGCGTGAAGTCGGGCTTCAACAGCCATAACGATAATGACGAAAACATTGCGGCGGCAGTCAGCGGCGGCAACGACAACGCCTCGGGGCGGCTGTCAGTGGCGTATCAGCGCTTTGGCGGCTGGTATGACGGCAAGGGTAACGAGGTCAACATTGATAACACCCAGACCGGTTTGCAGTATTCAGACCGTCTGGACGTGATGGGCACCGGCACCCTGAATATCGACGATCATCAGCAGTTGCAGCTCACCACGCAGTATTACAAGAGTGAATCCGACGGTAAGCACGGCCTGTATCTTGGCGAAAACTTCTCGGCCGTGACCGGTTCCGGCAATGCGTACAATAAAAATAATCTCGACTCCGACCGTATCCCTGGCACCGAACGCCATCTTATTAACCTGCAATATTCCAACACCGATTTCTGGGGTCAGGATCTGCTCGCACAAATTTACTACCGCGATGAGAACCTGACGTACTACCCCTTCCCTACGCTTTCAGGTGGCCGGGTCACCAGCATTGGCGCATCCCAGCAAAAAACCGATTTTTATGGCGGCAAACTCACCCTCAACAGTAAACCTCTGGATGCGTTAACGCTGACATGGGGTGTGGATGCCGAGCACGAAACCTTCGATGCCAATCAGCAGTTCTTCGACCTTAACAAAGCGGCGGCCAGCGGCGGCATGAAGCTGGATAACGCCTATAACGTCGGTCGCTATCCGGGCTACAGCATCACTAACCTCGCCCCGTTCCTGCAATCGAGCTATGACTTCTCCGCCATCACCCTGAGCGGCGGCGTGCGTTATCAGTACACCGAAAACAAGGTCGACGATTTTATTGGCTACGCCCAACAACAGGGGATTGCCACGGGCCGAGCCACCTCGGCAGACGCTGTACCGGGCGGGAAAACCGACTACAACAACCTGCTCTTTAACGCCGGTATTCTGGGTCATCTGACCGAACGTCAGCAGCTCTGGTTTAACTTCTCGCAGGGCTTTGAGATCCCGGATTTGGCGAAATACTACGGCTCCGGTACTTATCAGCTGGTGAATGGCCATTACCGCCTGGTCAACAGCGTTAACGTTAACGACTCGAAACTCGACGGTATTAAGGTAGATGCCTACGAGCTGGGCTGGCGCTTTACCGGGGATAACCTGCGCACCCAGATTGCGGGATACTATTCGCTCTCCGACAAAACCATCAACATCAACAAAAGTGACATGACCATCAACGTGGAAGATGATGAGCGTCGCATCTACGGTGTTGAAGGCCAGGTGGATTACTTCTTCACTGACAGTGAGTGGAGCACCGGCACAAACTTTAACGTGATCAAATCGGAAACCCGCGTCGATGGGAAATGGGAAAAGCTAACGGTAGACAGCGCCAGCCCGTCCAAAATGAGCGCATGGGTGACCTGGGCGCCAGGTGACTGGACGCTGCGTGTGCAAAGTACGCAGACCTTTGATTTGTCTGATGAAGCGGGTAAACGCATTGAAGGCTATAACACCGTGGATCTGTTAGGCAGCTACCTTCTGCCGGTGGGCAAGCTGAGCTTTAGTGTTGAAAACGTCCTGGATGAAGACTACACCACCGCATGGGGACAGCGCGCACCGGGTCTGTACAGCCCAACCTACGGGGCGGAGAACCTCTATACCTATAAAGGCCGCGGTCGTACCTTTGGCCTGAACTACTCGGTCCTGTTCTGATAGTAACAACTACCGCCTGCAAGACGGGCGGTAGTTGACAGATATCACTGCTCCGGTAAGAATGCTGTACATTAAAACAGTATTTTTGGAGATCTGTCATGTTCGTGGAACTGGTTTACGACAAACGAAATGTTGCGGGGCTTGCGGGCGCCAGGGAAATCATCCTGGATGAATTGACCAGACGTGTGCACCGCATCTTTCCGGACGCCGAGGTGAAGGTTAAGCCGATGCAGGCGAACGGTCTGAACAGCGATGCCAGTAAAAGTGATCGGGAAAAACTCAATCGTATGCTGGAGGAGATGTTTGACGAAGCTGATATGTGGCTGGTTGCTGAGTAAGCCTCTCACGCCCTGAGACGGAAACCGCATCTTGCCCCCAGCGTCTATACTCCACAACGCCTGAAAAAAGGGTTCATCTTTGAGGTTTCCGCTATGACGACCTTTCATCAACTTTCTGCCACCAGCTTGCGCGGCCAGCTTATCCCGATGGCCGACTATGCAGGTAAGCTGGTTCTGGTGGTGAATACCGCCAGCCACTGTGGTTTTACACCGCAATACGCCGGCCTGGAAAAGCTTTATAAAAAGTACGCCGACCAGGGGCTGGTGGTGTTGGGTTTTCCCTGCAACCAGTTCGGTAAGCAAGAACCCGGCAATGCCGACGACATCACGCAGACCTGTCAGATCAACTACGGGGTAAGCTTTCCGATATTCGAGAAAGTGGACGTTAACGGCCCAACGGCGCACCCGGTGTTTCGTTACCTGCAAGACGAATTACCCGGCGTGCTGGGTAAGCGGATCAAGTGGAATTTCACCAAGTTCCTGATCGGACGCGACGGCAAACCCATCAAGCGTTTTGCACCGCTCACCACCCCGGAAAAACTGGAAGCCTCTATTCTTGCTGCTCTCGACATCTAGCGGATGTGCCGCAACGCGCGGCAGCACATTTTGGCTGCAACACCCATCAGGAACTGGTATACTGTATATAATTACAGTACGGAGGGCGCATAATGGCTGTTGAAACAAAATTTGTTGTCGTAAGAAAAGGTGAAGAGAAAATGACATTTGCCAGTAAGAAAGAGGCTGACGCTCACGACAAACTGCTCGACCTGGCAGAAGCGTTCACCGACTGGCTGTTGCAAAGCGGTAAGCAGATGGATGAAACGCAGGCTGAAGATCTTGGGCTGTATCTCGCCGAGCAGAAAGAGGCTGTGCAGCATATTCTGCGTACCAGTAAGGTGCCCGATCGCAATGCCACACCTGCAACAGATAACACCGAGTCAGATGCGGCTGGCAGTAAAAAAATCAGAGCGGTAAAAGCGGCCTGATAGCCAGAACACATCATCACCGATCCTGAACGCCGTAAGCAGAAAACTGCTTGCGGCGTTTTTTTATGTGAGGGGTCATGACGGCTTCATGGACGAGGCTGACATATCCGCTGTGTGCCAGAAGCAGAGGACAGGCGCTATAGTGTAAGCCTCAGAATTAAAGAGAATCGGGATATGACAGAAACACAATACAGAAGTGCGCTGCACAATATTCTTCACATCCACACGCAGGAGGCGGTCGAAAAGATCCGCGGCATTAAGGGCATTCTTCCCATAAAAACGCAGGCCGTTAAGGTGGGTATCCATCCCGTCCAGGATGAGGACGGGATGTTTTCAGTCATGATCCATCTCCGGGGGCCAGATTTATACGTGTTAAACAGCGCTATAGCGCCTTACCGCGAGCTTTTCGACGTAAAATTTATCGACGGTAAACTCCAGCCAGACGTGCCCCTCTTCGACCCAGAAGAGGTTTCGTTTTCGGTCAACGATATTATTGTTGAGGCAGCCATTGGCTGGGTTAAACAGGTCTGGGCCTTGTCTGGCGGTTTAGGCATTCCGGCATACGTATTTGGTGAGGAGTGCGACTTTACAGAAGGGCTTATTCCTCTCGACTAAGAAGATGAATTCTTCGTTTAGGGAGCGTGCTTTCCAGCCACGACGGGGGCGTTTCGCTTGCCCGTCCCACAGAAAACGTCGTGGAACAGCCATCAGCCTGCCGACCTGAGCGTTGTGCGCGGATGTTCAAAGATACCCCGCGCTTTTATCACATTGTCCGCAACCCTCGACATCTCAAAGAAACCGGTGATCGGGATATCTTGCTGGTCGCCCCCTTCCCCCACCAATATTTGCCCTAAACTCCCTGCATACCTGATGTATTGTGATTAACACAAACCACAAAGGACACCTGCGCCATGCTAAAAATCCTCGGCAAAACCACCTCCATCAACGTGCGTAAAGTGCTCTGGACCTGCGAAGAAATTGGTCTGGACTATCTCCAGGAAGATTACGGCAGCGGCTTTGCCTCGACGGAAACCGATGCCTTTCGCGCACTGAACCCGAACGCCATGGTGCCGGTGCTAATCGATGGCGATTTTGTTCTGTGGGAATCCAACGCGATCTGCCGCTATCTGGTGCGCAAAGCCGGGCGTGACGATCTGCTCCCCGGCGATCCGCAGGGGTGTGCTAACGTCGAGCGCTGGATGGACTGGCAGGCAAGCGAATTTAACAACGCCTGGCGCTATGTCTTCCCGGCGCTGGGGCGTAAAAACCCGGACTTTAACGATCCTGAACGCATTGCGGCGGGGATTAAGGAGTGGAACCACCATATCGCGATCCTTAATCAGCAGCTGCAACGCACCGGGGCATGGGTGGCGGGCGAGACCTTTACCCTGGCCGACGTGGTGCTGGGGCTGTCGGTGAACCGCTGGAAAATGACGCCCTTTGACCGCCCGTCGTTCCCTGCTATTGAGGCCTGGTTTGCACACTTAAACCAGCGTCCGGCATTTTTACGCCACGGGAATAATGGAATGCTGTGAGCATCCCGCGCCGTCTCGCGATTGCGAAACAGCAGTCGGGAGACGTTTCGCGTCCGGGTTTAAATAATCCCTTTTTTAACAAGGTTATTTTAATTAATTACTAAATCTCCCTCCACCTCCGGTGCCGTAATAATTAAGCACTATCCTGGACAACCCGTTAAAACGCTTTGCTAGCCTGATTATTCAGGCAAAGCTCAAACCGGAGGTATTCTTTGCTGATTAAACTCAAGAAAGAACGAACGCATCAGGAGGATCGTCGGCTTGCCCTGTGGCTCGCCACTTCCGCAGGATTGCTGAATGCCATTGCGCTGGGGGCATTCGGCTTTTTCCCTTCCCATATGACCGGCAACACCTCACAATTTTCCAGTGAAGTCTCCTCAACGGATCTGAATGATATTATTTTCTTTGCCACGATTATTTTAGCCTTTGTCACGGGGGCAATCGTTGCACGGATTATTGTTTTATGGGGCATTGTTCATAATGTCCGGCTCATTTTTTGTCAGGTTTTGTTTATTGAAGGGTTATTACTGGCCGGTGTGTCCCTGTATGAAATGTTTTTTCATACCTTCACCACCAACCGTGAAATTATTGTTTTTCTCTGCGGCCTGATGGGGATCCATAATTCAACCTCCACTCAACTTTCCGGTGGCCGGGTAAGATCGACTCATATTACCGGTACGTTAACCGACGCAGGCATTTCGCTGGCCTCCGTGGTAGTGGCGATGCTCCGCAGGGACTACTCCAAAGATACCGCAGGACAAAAAAATCAGCTGATAACCCATCTCACCACCCTTTTCTCGTTTATCACCGGTGGTATTGCGGGGCTGATACTGTTCAGGTGGTTTGGCTTTAATGCGATGCTGGCGCTGGGAGTCATACTGGTGCTCGTGGCCGCCTTTTCCATTGTCAGTACCTCACTGCGTGTGCGCAAGGTTCGCGCTGCGCTTAGCAAATCATAAACCACATCCTTTCATTAAGTGACGGTGTCACTTAATGAAATTATCTTTAAGACAATTCTGCCCGCCACCTGTCAGCCCTTATCCCATAAGGCATAACCCCATGTTTCCCTCACTTTCATAGGGTTACAAATTTCGCCGCTTCGCTGGAACCCTTCCCGTTCGCTTGCTATAGCTCAATGACCCCTGCCGATTCATGGCATAACAACAGGCAACCGATGGTTGCTATAACGCATGCGCACAGGGAGACACACCGCAATGCATCCACTATTCAAACGTTCGCTGCTTTTTGTCGGCGCGATTATCGTGGTCGTCGCCCTCCTCGTCTGGGGAATTGGGCTGGAGACCATCAAAGCGCGTCAGGTTGACCTGGTCTATCTCGGGCAACAGCATCTGATTTTAGTCTTCTCGTCGATGTTCTTCGCACTGCTGGTCGGTATTCCCAGCGGTATCTTGCTGAGCCGTCCGGCCGCGCGCGGTATCGCCGAATACGTCATGCAGATCTTTAACGTGGGGAATACCCTGCCGCCACTGGCCGTTCTGGCGCTGGCGATGGTGGTGATTGGTATTGGCGATACACCTGCCATTATTGCCCTGTTCCTTGCCTCGCTGCTGCCGATTGTGCGTAACACCTACGCCGGGCTGTGCTCGGTGCCTGGCTCGTTACTGGAAGCAGCAAACGGTATCGGCATGACCAAATGGCAACGGCTGTGGCAGGTGGAAATTCCTAACGCCTGGCCGGTAATGCTCTCCGGGATCCGCATCGCTACCGCCATTAACGTCGGGACTGCGCCGCTGGCCTTCCTGATTGGTGCCAGCAGCTACGGTGAGCTGATCTTCCCGGGTATTTACCTGAATGACTTCCCAACGCTGATTTTGGGTGCCGCGGCCACCGCCCTGTTCGCCCTGATTCTGGATACGTTGCTGGCGGCGCTGGGTCGTCTGATGAGCCCGCATCTCGCACGATAATTATAATAAGGAGCATTTATGAGACTGTTTACCGGCCTGACGGCGCTGTGCGCCGCCGCGCTCTTCTCCAGCCAGGCGCTCGCCGCGCCGCTGATTCTGGCGACCAAGAGCTTTACCGAACAGCATATTCTTTCGGCAATGACCGTGCAGTACCTGCAAAAGAAAGGGTTTCAGGTACAGCCCCAGACCAACATTGCGACGGTCATCTCCCGCAATGCCATGATCAACAAGCAGATCGATATGACCTGGGAGTACACCGGTACTTCGCTGATCATCTTTAACCACATCAACAAACGCATGTCACCGCTGGAGTCTTACGAGACGGTGAAACGCCTGGATGCGAAACACGGCCTGGTGTGGCTCCAGCCTGCTGACATGAACAATACCTACGCCTTCGCTATGCAGCGTAAGCGCGCCGAAGCAGAACATATCAACACCATGTCGGAACTGGTGGCAAAGGTTGAACAGGTGCGTAAAACCGACCCGGATAATAACTGGCTGCTCGGTCTGGACCTCGAATTTTCCGGGCGCAGCGACGGCATGAAGCCGCTGCAGGCCGCCTACAACCTGGAGCTTGATCGCCCGCAGATCCGCCAGATGGACCCTGGTCTGGTCTATAACGCGGTGCGCGATGGCTTTGTCGACGCCGGGCTGATTTATACCACCGACGGGCGCGTGAAGGGTTTTGACCTGAAGGTACTGGAAGATGATAAAGGCTTCTTCCCGAGCTATGCGGTGACCCCGGTGGTGCGTAAGGACACCCTGGAGGCCAATCCGGGTCTGGAGGAGGCGCTGAACACCCTCTCTGCCCAGCTCAATAACGACGTTATCACCGAGCTGAATAAAAAGGTGGATATCGATCATCAGTCACCGCAGCAGGTCGCCCGTGATTTCCTGCGTAGCAAGCAGCTGCTGTAAGGAGGCGCTATGGATACGATTCACTACATGATTGATAACTGGGGTTATCTCTGCACCCTGACGCTGCAACATCTGTGGCTGGTGGCGCTGGCTGTTGGCCTGGCCATCATTATCGGCGTGCCGCTGGGCATTCTGATTGTACGCCACAAATGGCTGGCGACCCCGGTGCTGGGTATTGCCACCATCGTACTGACCATCCCATCCATTGCGCTGTTTGGTCTGATGATCCCGCTCTTTTCGCTGATCGGTCAGGGTATTGGTGCCCTCCCCGCGATTACCGCGGTATTTCTCTACTCGCTGCTGCCGATTGTGCGTAACACCCACACAGCCCTCGACAGCCTGCCGCCCGGCCTGCGTGAGGCGGGACGTGGCATCGGCATGACCTTCTGGCAACGTCTGCGCTGGGTAGAGATTCCCATGGCGCTGCCGGTGATTTTCGGCGGGATCCGTACCGCCGTGGTGATGAACATCGGCGTGATGGCGATCGCCGCCGTTATCGGCGCGGGCGGGCTGGGTTTGCTGCTGCTTAACGGCATCGGCGGAAGTGATATTCGTATGTTGATTGCCGGTGCGCTGATGATTTGTCTTTTAGCGATTGTGCTCGACTGGTTACTGCACCGTCTGCAGATCGTACTGACTCCAAAGGGGATTCGATAATGATAAAACTGGAAAACCTCACCAAACAATTTTCACAGAAGCAGGGCCAGACATTTAAGGCCGTAGACAACGTTAACCTGAACGTACCCGAAGGGGAAATGTGCGTTCTGCTTGGACCGTCCGGCTGCGGCAAGACGACTACCCTGAAGATGATTAACCGTCTGATTACTCCGAGCAGCGGGAAGATCCTGATCAACGGTCAGGACACCAGCGACATGGATACCGTCACCCTGCGTCGTAACATCGGCTACGTGATCCAGCAGATTGGTCTGTTCCCGAACATGACCATCGAAGAGAACATTACCGTGGTGCCGCGGATGCTGGGCTGGGACAAAGCGCGCTGTAAAACCCGCGCTGAAGAGCTGATGGACATGGTGGCGATGGACCCGCATAAGTTCCTTAACCGCTACCCACGTGAAATGTCCGGTGGTCAGCAGCAGCGTATCGGCGTGATCCGCGCCCTGGCGGCGGATCCTCCGGTACTGCTGATGGATGAGCCTTTCGGTGCAGTCGACCCGATTAACCGCGAGGTGATCCAGAACCAGTTCCTTGAGATGCAGCGCAAGCTGAAAAAGACCGTGATGCTGGTGAGCCATGATATCGACGAGGCGCTGAAGCTCGGCGACCGCATCGCCGTCTTCCGCCAGGGGAAAATCGTCCAGTGCGCCAGCCCGGACGAACTGCTGGCGAAACCGGCGAATGAGTTTGTCGGTTCGTTCGTCGGCCAGGACCGCACCCTTAAGCGTCTGCTGCTGGTCTCGGCGGGCGATGTGACTGACCAACAGCCGACGATCACCGTTCGCCCGGCCACCCCGCTGCCGGAGGCCTTCGCCACGATGGATGATAACGACATTCGCGCGGTCACCGTGGTGGACGAAAATGGTAAGCCGCTGGGCTTTGTGAAACGTCGCGAGGCGCGCCATGCCAGCGGCACCTGCGCCGATCTGATCCACCCGTTCCGTATGACCGGCAAGGCCGAAGACAACCTGCGCGTGGTGCTATCCCGTCTGTACGAGAGCAACACCAGCTGGATGCCAATTGTCGATGAAGACGGACGCTATAACGGCGAGATTTCGCAGGACTATATTGCGGAATATCTCAGTTCCGGCCGCACCCGCCGGGCGCTGAATATTCATAGCGAGAGTTAATGTTGTAAGCCGGGCACTGCCCGGCTCTTTACGTTGCTAACCCCACGATTTCCCCCCACAATATTGTATCTTTCCTGTTTACGTGTACCCCATGCATCGACTCCATGCTTACCCGGACATCCGCGCGATGTTTCGCCGACTGCTGATTGCCACCGTTACCGGCGTGCTGGCGGCGCTGGCCGTGGCGCTGTTTCGTCACGCCATGTATTGGCTGGAGTGGCTGCTCCTGAGTAATGAAAGCGGCAGCCTGGTGAATGCCGCCAGCAGCCTCTCACCCTGGCGACGTGCCCTGACTCCCGCCCTTGGCGGGCTGGCGGCCGGACTGTTGCTCTGGGGGTGGCAGCGGATTAACGCGCAGCGCCCGCATGCTCCCACCGACTACATGGAAGCCCTGGAAACGGGCGACGGACAGTTTGACTATGGTGCCAGTCTGGTGAAATCCCTGGCATCGTTACTGGTGGTCGCCAGCGGCAGCGCCATTGGCCGTGAAGGGGCGATGATCCTGATGGCCGCGCTCGCCGCCTCGTTTTTTGCCCAAAGCTTTACGCCGAAATCCGAGTGGAAGCTGTGGATTGCCTGTGGTGCCGCTGCCGGGATGGCGAGCGCGTACCATGCACCCTTAGCCGGTAGCCTGTTTATTGCCGAGATCTTGTTCGGCACCCTGATGCTGGCGTCACTTGGGCCGGTGGTGATTGCCGCGGTGGTTGCGCTCCTCACTACCCGCCTGCTCAGCCCCGGTGCCAGCACGCTGTATGAGGTGCATCTCAGCGAAACGCTGAGCGGGGTGGATTATTTCCTGATGGTCGGCATGGGTCTGCTGGCGGGGGTCTGCGGCCCGGCGCTGATGTGGCTGATGACCTTCACTCACGCCCTGTTCCTGCGCCTTCGGCTTTCCCCGCCGTGGCAGCTGGCATTGGGCGGGCTGATCGTCGGGCTGTTGTCACTGCTCACGCCTAAAGTGTGGGGCAATGGCTACAGCGTGGTGCAGGCGTTTCTGCTCGCGCCGCCGCTGCTGTCAGTAATTGCGGGGGTATTTATCTGTAAGCTGCTGGCGGTACTGGCCAGCAGTGGTTCGGGAGCGCCAGGCGGGGTATTTACGCCAACGCTGTTTGTCGGCATGGCGACCGGGATGCTGTTTGCTCAGATCTTTATGCTGTGGTTGCCCGGTTCTGAAACCGCGATTTTGCTGGGGCTGGCGGGAATGGCGACACTGCTTGCCGCCACGACGCACGCGCCGATCATGTCGGCGCTGATGGTCTGTGAAATGACCGGGCAGTATCTGCTCCTGCCCGGCTTGCTGATTGCCTGCGTGGTGGCGTCGGTGCTGTCGCGAACGTTACGCCACGACTCGATCTACGGACAACACACTGCCGAGAGTCGAGAGGTCGATGTAGTGCGCTAGATCGCGCTGCTCTGCGCGTGGCAGATAGGGCAACTCGCCGACCAGCGGACCCGGCAGCTTTTTACTCAGCACCTCAATAATTTCAGCATAGTGGGCCAGACCCGGATTGATACGGTTTGCCACCCAGCCCACCAGCGGCAGGCCGTCATTGGCGATGGCCTGTGCCGTCAGCAGGGCGTGGTTGATACAGCCTTCCTGAATGCCCACCACCATCAGTACTGGCAGTTGCTCCTGCACCACCCACTCTGATAACGGACGCAAATCATTCATCAGGCTGCGCCAGCCGCCAGTTCCTTCAACCACCACGTGGTCGACCTGATCGCTCAGGCTGGACAGCCCGTTCGATAACAGGGTGTAATTCACCAGCCCGCTGTGCGCCACGCTGCTCTCATCTTCACTGAGGGCAATGGGGTTTACCGCATGGTAAGGCAGTTCGAGAGAGGAGACGCTTTGTAAAACCAGCGCATCTTTATTGCGCAATCCCTCTGGCGTCTCTTTACTCCCTTTTGCTACCGGTTTGTACCCTGCGACGCGCTTTCCGCTTGCCATCAAGGCTTGCAGCAAGGCGCGGGACACCACCGTCTTGCCGACAGAAGTATCAGTACCCGTTACAAAGAAACGCTTAAGCATCACTAACTCCACCGTTATGCTTTGGAAATATAAATCAAGGAAATAATTCAGTGGAGGAAGTCTAAGGCATGCGCTATCCGCTCAGTTTGAGATAGCGCAATTTTTAGTAAGACTTTAAGGATTGTTAACCCTGCAGCAGGCGGATCAGCAGGGAACCGTTATACATCGCATCTTTCACCAGCGCCGCACCAGCCATCGTCCCCTGATTGGTAAACTGGGTGCTCTCCACCACGATATGTTTACTGTAGGCTGGCAGGGACTGCTGGCGGATTGAGTCGGCGATCGCCGGAAAGAGGACCCCTGCCGCCTGGCTCAGTGGCGAACCGATCAGGATTTTTTGCGGATTGAAGAGGTTAACCATGATGGCAATGATGCGCCCGACGTTCGTGCCAACGCCGGTAATGATGTCTTTCGCCAGCAGATCGCCCTGCTGGGCGGCCGCGCAAAGCGACTCCACCGTCAGGGGTTGACCGTGCAGGGTTGAACTCATCGACTGGCCGAGCCGCAGCTGGGCCAGCTCCAGCACGCTGTCCACGCTGGCAATGGTCTCCAGACAGCCGTGGTTACCGCAATAACAGCGTTTGCCATAGGGATCGACCTGGGTATGGCCAATCTCCACCAGGCTGCTGCTTCCGGCGTGCAACAGACGACCATCGGTTATCACCCCGGCGCCGACGTTGTGGTCGATGACCACCTGAATCACATCCCGCGCACCACGCGACGCGCCGAACAGCGCCTCGGCCATCGTCCAGGCGCTAATGTCATGCTGAATATAGACCGGCACGCCGGTATGGTTCTTCAGCACCTCGCCCAGCGGCATCTCTTTCACGTCATCGTAGAACGGCATCCGGTGAACGATACCATTTTCGGTATCAATGATACCCGGCATGGTGATCGCGATGGCGGTGAGACGCTCCAGCTTCTGCTGGTGATGAATAAAGAACCGATCGATAAGCGCGGTGATTCGCACCTCAAGCGGCAGCTCGGCTTTCAGCTCCAGCGGCAGTTGCTCTTCCACCACCAGCTTGCTGCTGAGATCGCGCAATGCAAGGTAGATTTCACCCCTGCTGATGCGCAACGAGAGGTAGTGCCAGGCTTCGGTTTCCACCACCAGCCCCACCGCCGGACGGCCGCGGCTGCCCGGCTCCTGAATTTCCGTCTCCTGCACCAGATGCGCTTCGAGCATTTCTCGTACGATCTTGGTGATACTGGCAGGTGCCAGTTGCGCAAGGCGGGAAAGATCGATGCGCGAGACCGGCCCAAGCTGATCAATCAGGCGATATACCGCACCCGCATTGGTCTGCTTAATCTGATCGATATGCCCAGGCTGACTATCAGCAACCACCACGTACTCCCTTATTTTCGAGCTTCGAAATAAACTGTGGGCTATGGTGAAGCACTTCTACAGTAATCGTCAAATTTTTACTTAGCCTTGTGATTTACAGCACATTTTTACCCGCTTTTTTTGCGGCTCAGCCGCCTGATGAGGCGTCGATCAGCAGTTTTTTGAAACGTTGTGCCGCGGCGCTAAGCTCATGATGCTTCGACCACACCAGCCACATCTCTGACACCGCGTCCGGTTCGGCTATCGCCACCCAACGCATCTCGTTCAGCTGGAGTCGCTTAAACGAGGCCGGCAGAATCGACACGCCCAGCCCCGCCGCCACCAGCCCGATAATAGTCATCGCCTCGCCCACCTCCTGAGTGATGACCGGCGTGACACCGTAGCGACGGAGTAATCCCAGAATGTCGTCATACAAACCGGTACCTACCCGCGGATCAAAAAAGACAAACGGCTCCTGGGCCAGCTCCGTGAGAGAAACCACAGCTTTTGCCGCCAGGGGGTGATCCCGATGGATCATCGCCAGCAGCGGCTCCCGCAGCACCTGCTGCCACGCCAGGGTATCCGGCAGTTGGGTATTACGCATCAGACCAAGGTCGAGAGAGCCTTCGCTCAGCGGAACGATCTGCTCCCGGGTATTGATCTCCCGGGTCTGGATATGGACATCCGGTGAGAGGCGGCGAAACGTCGAGAGCGTATGCGAGATGGCGCGGATAAAAGGCGCAGAGGAGGTGAAGCCAAGACGTAGCTCTCCGGTTTCGCCGTGGTGCAGCCGTTCCGCCCGTGCTGCAGCCTCGTCCACCAGGCCCAGGATCTGACGGCTATCGGCCAGAAACTGACGCCCTGCCGCCGTCAGCCCCACGCTGCGGTTGGTCCGCGCCAGCAGACGCGCCCCCACCTGCTGCTCCAGCGCCTGAATTTGCTGACTCAGCGGCGGTTGGGAGATATTCAGCCGCGCCGCCGCGCGACCAAAATGCAGCTCCTCAGCAACGGCCACAAAGTAGCGCAGATGACGCAGTTCAATATTCATATTTTTAACGTATCATTTGAGATTATTAATATATTAGACAGAATATTTACATTTTCCTACCCTGATCCTTGTGGTCATACCCGTCACCAGAAATCACGGGGATGTTGAAGCAAGGAACTTACGTGAGTCGTATAACAACGGCTGATATCGCCCCGACAGATGATATCGATCTCTTACCCACCCAACCGCGGCCGGTCCAGTTCATCAAGCGCGGTACTCCGCAGTTTATGCGCGTCACCCTGGCGCTCTTCTCCGCCGGACTGGCGACTTTCGCCCTGCTCTACTGCGTGCAGCCGATCCTGCCGGTGTTGTCCCAGGAGTTTGGGGTGACGCCTGCCAGCAGCAGTATTTCGCTCTCGATTTCCACCGGGATGCTGGCGATTGGCCTACTCTTTACCGGCCCGCTGTCAGACGCCATCGGGCGTAAACCGGTGATGGTCACCGCTCTGCTGCTGGCCTCGGTCTGTACGTTGCTGTCCACGATGATGACCAGCTGGCACGGAATTTTGATCATGCGCGCGCTGATCGGCCTTTCTCTCAGCGGCGTGGCGGCGGTGGGTATGACCTACCTCAGCGAGGAGATCCACCCCAGCTTTGTCGCCTTCTCAATGGGGCTTTATATCAGCGGTAACTCCATTGGCGGGATGAGCGGACGACTCCTGAGCGGGGTCTTCACCGACTTTTTCAACTGGCGGATTGCGCTGGCCGCGATCGGCTGTTTTGCGCTGGCCTCAGCACTGATGTTCTGGAAAATTCTGCCGGAATCGCGCCACTTTCGCCCTACCGCTTTACGGCCAAAAACGCTGCTGATTAACTTCCGCCTGCACTGGCGCGATCGCGGCCTGCCCCTGCTGTTCCTGACCGGTTTTCTGTTGATGGGGTCGTTTGTTACCCTGTTTAACTACATCGGCTACCGGCTAATGCTTTCGCCCTGGCATTTAAGCCAGGCGCTGGTTGGCCTGCTGTCGGTGGCTTATCTCACCGGTACATGGAGTTCGCCAAAAGCCGGGGCGATGACCACCCGCTTTGGCCGTGGCCCGGTGATGCTGGCCTCGACGGGCATCATGCTGGCAGGCGTGCTGATGACCCTGTTCGCTAACCTGGGGGTGATTTTCGCCGGGATGCTGCTCTTCTCCGCGGGCTTTTTTGCCGCCCATTCGGTCGCCAGCAGCTGGATCGGCCCGCGCGCCCGCCGCGCCAAAGGCCAGGCATCATCGTTATATCTGTTCAGCTACTACCTGGGTTCCAGCATCGCCGGGACGCTGGGTGGCGTCTTCTGGCATCAGTGCGGCTGGAACGGCGTGGGCGGGTTTATCGCGTTGATGCTGTGCGGGGCGCTGCTGGTTGGGAGAAGTCTTCATCGTCGGTTGAATTCAGGGCGCTGACAGGTATTAGCGCCACCACTTTTTCCCAATTTTAAGTAAACCACTCTGCCACGATCTTCGGCCCCGTATAAATACAGCCAGTACGGGGCGCGAGATTCAACCTTTTCTAAAACCAAATTTAAGCCTTAATTAACAATGATTTAATAAAATTTGTTTATTTACTCAACGATGCTGAATGGTTAAGCTTTTATTGAAATTCCCATAATGAATACAAGGAAAAGTAATCATGGCCATTCCCGCTTATCTTTGGCTAAAAGATGATGGCGGTGCGCTAATTAAAGGTTCTGTAGACGTTAGGCACCGTGAGCAATCCATAGAAATCACTTCATTCAGCCATAATCTGTATATCCCAACCGATGGCAATACCGGAAAGCTCACATTTCCGATATTGCTGCTGATGTCTCAACCATCGCTTATAAAGCGACTGTGAAATACAACACCATAGCCAGAGGAAATGACAAGGTATGGTGACAGATGAGGATGTCATGACATGGTACCGTGCACGTTTCAATAAGCCTGCCCTGTTCACCGGGAAGACATGGCCCGTAACCCTTGACACCAGCCTGTCCACGGGTAATTACCTTTGGGCAAGTGAGACTGGGGCAGACATCATGAGTGAATATTTTAAACACTTTGATGTGGACCCTTCTAACTTTGACTTTTACAAATACTGGCCTGAGGAGACATTTATCCTTTACGCCCTTTTCACTAGCGGAAAGGATGATGAGCCGGAACCGCTAACACTTCGTATGCTTGCGGAGTCTGCAAAGGCAGGTAGCTGGTTGTATGACTAAGAAGAAAAGGGGCATTTATGCCCCTTTTTCAAATCAGCTCTCTGCCGGAGGCAAGGCTCTTCACCCTCCTGGCCTCAAATGAATCCATGAAAAATGCGTGAATCGCTTAGGGATCACGGTACACTCCCCTGAACACATCCATCTGAACGAGAACAAGAACTATGTCGAAAAACGTTTCTTATCAGCAACTCACCCGTACCTTCCAGCGTCTCTCCCGCTTCTCTCACCTCTCCGCCATTGCCAGTTGGGACATGTTTACCATGATGCCCGCAGGCGGCAGTGCCGCGCGAGGCGAAGCGCTGGCAGAGTTGAGCGTCCTGCAACACCAAATCCTGACCGATACAAAGGTGGCCGACTGGCTGCGTAATGCCGAAAGCGAAGATCTGAATGACGTCGAACAGGCCAACCTGCGGGAGATGACCCGCCACTACCAGCAGGCCGCGCTGCTGCCGGAGTCGCTGGTGGAAGCCAAATCCCTGGCGGGCAGTAAATGCGAGCATGCCTGGCGCACCCAGCGTCCAGCGAATGACTGGCAGGGCTTTGCTGCCAACCTGAAAGAGGTGGTGAAGCTGAGCCGGGAAGAGGCCCGCCTGCGTGCCGACGCCAAAGGCTGCACCCCTTACGATGCGCTGCTGGATATTTTTGAGCCGGACATGACCAGCGCCCGGCTGGACGACCTGTTTGGCGATCTTAAATCCTGGCTGCCGGGCCTGCTGAATCAGGTTGTCGAGAAGCAGGCACAGCAGTCATTTGTGCCGCCACAGGGGCCATTCCCGACGGCAATCCAGCGCGAGCTGGGACTGGAGGCGATGAAGACCCTCGGGTTTGACTTTAACGCCGGTCGGCTGGACGTCAGCGCTCACCCGTTCTGTGGCGGCGTGCCGGAAGACGTACGCATTACGACCCGTTACGACGAAGACGAACTGCTCAGCGCCCTGTTTGGGGTGATCCATGAAACCGGACACGCCCGTTATGAACAGAACCTGCCGCGCAACTGGCTTGGACAGCCTATCGCTCTGGCCCGCTCTACCGCTATCCATGAGTCACAAAGCCTGTTCTTTGAGATGCAACTTGGGCGTAGCACGGCGTTTCTCAACCATCTGCTCCCCGCGGTGCATGAGCGCTTCGGCAGCCAGGCGGCCTTCTCGCCGGAGAACTTTGTCGCCTGGAACCAGCGCGTCAAGCCCGGCTATATCCGTGTGGATGCGGACGAAGTCAGCTATCCGGCGCACGTGGTGCTGCGCTACGAGATTGAGCGGGCGCTGATCAACGGTGACATTGAAGTCGACGACATTCCCGCGCTGTGGGACGAAAAGATGCAGGCGTGGCTGGGCTTATCCACCAAAGATAACTACCGCAACGGCTGTATGCAGGACATCCACTGGACGGACGGCGGCTTTGGTTACTTCCCGTCCTATACCCTCGGGGCGATGTACGCAGCCCAGCTGTTCGCTGCCGCCAAAAAAGCCCTGCCTGGGCTGGATGCCGCCATCGCCGTCGGGGACTTCAGCGCCCTTTTCGACTGGCTGCGCCAGAACATCTGGCAACACGGCAGCCGCTTCACCACCGCCCAGTTGATTGAGCAGGCCACCGGGGAAGATCTCAACAGCCGTTACTTCCGCGATCATCTCACCTCGCGTTATCTGTAACCCTCCGCGCCGGGTATCGTACCCGGCGCTGTACAATCCGTTACACGTCGTCACCAATCACTCACGGAAGCCCCGTAATTTCAGGGATATAGTTCTTTCAACGGCCCCGCAGTGGGGTTAAATGAAAAAACCAATTCGAGGGTAGGATGATGAATAAAGTATTAGCTCTGGTTGTTGCCGCTGCAATGGGTCTCTCTTCTGCTGCATTCGCTGCTGACACCGTCGCCAACACCGCTGCACCGGCAGCCACCGCGACTACCACCACCCCAGCGCCGGCTGCGAAGACTGTGCACCACAAAAAACACAAAAAAGCGGCCGTGCAGAAAGCGCAGGCTGCGAAAAAGCACCATAAAAAAGCAGTGAAAAAAGAAGAAGCAGCGCCGGTTGCCCAGAAAGCGCAGGCAGCCAAAAAGGTTCATAAAAAAGAAGTGAAAAAAGCGGAAGCGGCACCGGTTGCCCAGAAAGCTCAGGCAGCCAAAAAACACCACAAAAAAGCCCTTAAACACCAGGCTGCGACCCCTGCAGCGCAACCCGCTGCGTAAGCCTGCTTACCTTAACGTGCCCTGACGGGCACGTTGGTCCCGGCGCTGAACCGGCATGGTTCCAGCGCCGTTTTTCTGTGCGGAGGGCGTTATGTTTCAGCGCTATCGGTTTGAGTTGATTCTTACCACGCTTATTTTATGCGCTCTTATTGCGAGTATGTTTTATATTTCCTGAGTGTAGCACGCTGATTTTACTCCCACTTTCGCGCGGTCCCGTCTATAGTTAATAAGCAGGGTTCATATTTAATAATCATAATTATCCCCCTTCAGAGTGTGATATGCGTAAATCTGTTGTGGTTGTACTGGGAACGTTTTTTCTCTTTTCTGGGCTGAGTCATGCGGACGAAGGCAGCAACGACGCTGCGAACCTCAAAAAAGAGGTACAAACGCTGTTTTTTGGTCATGACGACCGTACGCGTGTCACCGATCCTACCCACTCTCCGTGGGATGCCATTGGCCAGCTGGAAACCGCCAGCGGGAATCTGTGTACCGCGACCCTCATTACCCCCCAGCTGGCGCTGACCGCCGGCCACTGCCTGTTGGTGCCCCCGAATGGTAAACCCGATACCGCCGTTGCCCTGCGCTTTGTCTCGTTAAAAGGCAGCTGGCGCTATGAGATCCACGGCATTGAAGGACGCGTCCCCGCATCTCTGGGACGTCGGCTGAAAGCCGATGGCGACGGCTGGATCGTACCGCCATCTGCTGCCTCGTGGGATTTTGGTCTGGTGGTGCTGCGCAATCCGCCATCGGGGATCACGCCGCTGCCGCTGTTTACCGGTGACAAAGATGCCCTTACCGCCGCGCTGAAAGCGGCTGACCGTAAGGTGAACCAGGCGGGCTACCCGGAAGATCATCTCGACGTGCTCTATACCCATCAGGACTGCATTGTTACCGGCTGGGCGCAAACTGGCGTGCTGTCGCATCAGTGCGATACCTTGCCCGGCGACAGCGGCTCGCCGCTGATGTTAAAAACCGCCGATGGCTGGCAGGTTATCGGGGTACAAAGCTCGGCTCCGGCTGCGAAAGATCGCTGGCGGGCCGATAACCGCGCCCTGTCCATTACCGGCTTTCGTGACAAGCTGGAAGAGCTGGCCCGGCAGTGATCTAACACTGCCGCTTCTGGCGTAACGCCATAATCTCTTTTATCGGCATCGGCTGGCTGTACCAGAAGCCCTGCAACTGATCGCAGCCCGCCAGCCGCAGCATTTTCATCTGCTTCTCGTTCTCCACCCCTTCGGCCACCACGGTCATCCCGAGGGCGCTGGCAATGCGCACGGTGCCGCTGACCAGGGCCGAGGCCTGTTCGTCATGATCCACCAGCCCGGCCAGGGATTTGTCGATTTTGAGGGTGTCGAAGTTAAAGCGGCGTAGATAGCCGATGCTTGAGTAGCCGGTGCCAAAATCATCCAGCGCCACGGCGATCCCCTGGGCTTTAAGGTTGCTGATGGCTGAACGGGCGCGCTCGGGATTTTCCAGAACGTAGGTTTCTGTGACCTCCAGCTGCAGGCGCGTGGCCGGGAAACGGCTGATTGCCAGCGCCCCTTCGACTTTGGCCTCGAATTCCGGATCGCGAAACTGCGCAGGTGAGATATTGACCGACAATTTTAAATCCGCGAAAGGCTCCAGATCCTGACAGGCCCGGCGCAATACGAACTGCCCCAGGCCGTAAATCAGGCCGCTGGTTTCTGCGATGTTGATAAATGCATCTGGCGGCAGCGGCCCCTCCGGGCGACGCGGCCAGCGAACCAGCGCCTCCACGCTGACCATTTTCTGGCTACGCGCATCGATGATCGGTTGATACCAGACGTCAAACTCCTCGCGCTCAAGGCCGCTGCGGATCTGGCTCTCAATCGCCACCTGCCGCTCACGGGCGCTGTTCAGCTCCGTATCGTAGTGCGTCACTCGCCCTTTGCCGGTGGTTTTGGAGTGGTACATGGCGATATCGGCGCGACGGAACAGCTCTGAACTGGTGCACTCCACCAGACTACCGCTGGCAATGCCGATGCTGGCGCCAATATGGATGGTGCGCTCCCCGATGCGGATCGCATTATGCAGATAATCGAGAACAAAGCCCGCAAACGCCGAGGCCAGCGCTTCGGCATTGTCCCCGCCAATGGTCATCGCAAACTCATCGCCGCCCATGCGGGCCAGCATGCCGTCCTTCGGTACGTTGTCGCGTAACGCGCCAGCAATGATGACGATCAGCTCATCGCCCACCTCATGCCCGTAGATATCATTCACGTCTTTAAAGCCATCGAGGTCGATAAAGACCACGCTTTTACGATCGGTATCGCCGCGCAAGCTTACCCGCTCCAGCTCTTCAATCAGCGCCCGGCGATTAGGTAAATGACTCAGCCAGTCGGTGCGGGCCACCGTTCGTGCCAGGTTCTCCCCGCGCGCCAGTTTATACAGCCCTACACAGCTGAAAAGAATGAACAGCAAAATCAGCGCCAGGATGAACAGTACAATGCGGGTGATGTCCAGCGAGGCGGCTTTCGCCGCAGCCGCCCCCGGTAGCCGTGGCTTCCAGGAGAGATACCCCAGCACCTCGCCTGAAGCGCTTTTTAGCGGGACGCTCATGTCGTTGACCTGCTCTGAAGTGAGACTCAGATCGTCAATCTGAAAAGTGTCCCCCAGTTCACGCAAAATTTGTGGATTGAGGTGGCGAGTGATAACCAAAAAGCGGCGGGTATTATCCGCCACCTGAAGGCTACCAACCGTCGGCCGGATCAGGCCGATGCCCACAAAGGCAATCCCCGCGCGGGTGCGGGTGACGCCGGTGAAGATGTTTTTATCCGTTTTCAGGGCGTTGGCGTGCATCTGGATCAGCGACGTCAGGCCTTCGCCAAAAAAATCGAGGTTCTTTTCCGTAAACGGCTGGCTTCTGAACGATCCCCACAGCACCCGGAAACGTTCGTCGAGTACAAAGGTGCCGTCGTAGAGGTTATTCACCTTATAGCCTGCTCCCCAGGTGTTGTAGAGCCAGTCCACATCCAGCGCCGGGCGATACGCTTCACGCACCGCGTCATCCCAGACGGCATTATCAATCACCAGCGACCAGACCCGGTTAATCGAGGTCTGCACGGCGCCCTGTACGGAAAGAGCCGTGCGCTGTTCGTCGATTTCATTGGCTTTACTGCTGATGAGGTTCAGGGAAAGGTAAAGCAGGGTCATTATCGAGAAGATTAAGCCCAGCCCTGCCATAAAAATCATGACAAAAAGGTTTTTTGCAGAAGGGATCTTACGCCAGCTTAAAGGGGTATGCATTCATTCTTCGTCCTTTTCAAAGCCCTCAGTCTAAGCGTAATACACGAGTTGGATTTCGCTGCCTGTAATGACAGGCAGCAAGATTATCAGGCCAGTTTTATCATGATCATCCCGGCGAGAAGCAGAAGCAGGCCAATCCACCCTTTTCTATTCAGCCGTTGACCAAACAGGATCCACCCCGCCGCCAGGGTTGCCGCGATGCCAAACCCGCCCCACAGCGCATAGGCCACCGACAGATCTATACCTTTAACCGCCTGTGACAGGGCGCTGAACGCGCCGAGAACCGCTGCAATCGACAGCAGGCCATACACTTTGCGGCGAAAACCGTCGGAGAACTTCAGCAAAACGTTAGCGGCAATTTCCAGTACGATCGCCAGCGCCAGCCAGGCACCATGAACCCACTCAAACTGTTGCATGGTTCGCCTCCTTACGCTGTTTTACCGGTTTTCGGGTGCCAGATTTAATAAATATTATGCCCGCCACCAGCGTCGTCAGACCGGCCAGTTTCATCAGCGACAGCGACTCATCAAACAATAAAACGCTAAAAAGGGTAATTAAGAAAATACCTACCCCTTCCCATAATGCATACGCTACGCCCAAAGCGATTTTTTTAACCGCAAAAGACAAGAAAATATAGGACAGCGTAATCATCGACAGCATTAAAATATAGCCGGTGTGACCACCGCTGAGGCTGGCCCATTTCATTGACAGCGTGCCGGTTATTTCAGCAACGATAGCCAGGGCTAAGAGGATCCAGTAAAACATGTTTTTCTCCTGCTTGAGAATATAATCCTTCGCGGCTCGCCATGGAGGGCAGCCGGGTAAAAACGAATGAATTTTTGGCCGGACGCAAAGCGCCAGCTCAGGCAGAGAGAGGGTCTACAGCGCGTTGCGCCAGTGCTGCTCGCCAGACGGCAGGCAAAAAGAGGAGAGTAATGCAGAGAGGTTTGAAAAATGCGTCCTGAACAGATTGTCCATAAAATTACAATTATCTGCGGTGTTGCTTCTCGTCAGTGCAGATGAAAATTGTCTCCGGTAGTTAAACACAGCTGATTTTTACCATAAGCCAGGAATTTACTCAAAGCCTTTTCATTTCTTTACCCTCACTGTTTGTGTTTGGTTAATTTTTTCATCGCGCCGCATCGGTAGAATAAATAAAAAGGACAGGATCAGGAGCCAGTATGGCCAAACCCATTATTACCCTCAACGGATTAAAAATAGTCATTATGCTCGGCATGCTGGTGATTGTGCTGACGGGGATCCGCGTTGCGGCGGATATTATTGTGCCCTTTATTCTGGCGCTGTTTATTGCCGTGGTGCTGCATCCGCTGGTGCGGCGACTGGTGCGCCTGCGTCTCCCTCGGGTGCTGGCGATCACCCTGCCGATCCTGCTTATCGTGGTCGCCATGGCATTGCTGGTGGCCTATCTGGGCACTTCACTGAATGAGCTGGCGCGCACCCTGCCACATTACCGTTCTTCTCTGGCCGTGCCTTTGCTGCATCTTGAACCCTGGCTACAGCGGGCCGGGATAGAAGTGTCGATGGAGGAGCTGCTGAAGTATATCGACCCCAATGCGGCCATGACGCTGGTGACAGCCCTGCTGGCGCAGCTCTCCAGCGCCATGACCGCCATCTTTTTACTGCTGCTTACCGTGGTATTTATGCTGCTGGAGGTGCCGCAACTGCCAGCAAAGCTCCAGCCACTGATGTCCCGCCCGGTGGAGGGGATGGCGGCGATCCAGCGCGCCCTCGACAGCGTTTCGCACTATCTGGTGCTGAAGACCGCCATCAGTCTGGTGACCGGGCTGGTGGTCTGGGGGATGCTGGCGGCACTGGAGGTTCGGTTCGCCTTTGTCTGGGCGCTGCTGGCCTTTGCCCTGAACTATATCCCTAACATCGGATCGGTGCTGGCCGCTATCCCCCCGATCGCGCAGGTGCTGGTATTCAGCGGCTTTTACCCGGCCCTGGTACTGCTGGCAGGGTATCTGATCATTAACCTGATCTTTGGCAACATTCTGGAGCCTCGCTTGATGGGACGTGGGCTGGGCCTCTCTACGCTGGTGGTGTTTTTGTCGCTGATCTTCTGGGGCTGGCTGTTGGGGCCGGTGGGGATGCTGCTGTCGGTGCCCCTGACCATTATCGTGAAAATTGCGCTAGAGCAGACTCACGGCGGTAAAACCATTGCGCTGCTGCTCAGTGATATGAGCAAGGCAAGCTAAGGGTTAAGCCCGGTAAAATCCAGCAGCGGCTTATGGGTTCGCCCCGCCTGTCGGTAGTCGGCCAGTGCCGACTGCCAGGCGTTAAACGGCAGTAGCCGGGCGTCGCTGTACTGGCTCTCTGCCAACAGGGGCCAGATTTCGGTAAACGCCGCCTGCCACGCCTGCGGGCTAAAGCTATCGAAAGTGTTGCGAATATGGAACCAGTGCATCGGCGGAAAGTGACGTTGTAACGCGAAGGGCTGGCCTGAAAGCAGACCGTAGCAGATAAACTGCCCGCTGCTGCGCATCGCGCTGAGGAGGGTCAGCGCCAGTTCTCCACCCGTGGCATCAAAGACGATATCGCTGGCCGCAGCGACGGCGCGCACGGTATCGCTCTCCTGTTGCGCAATCGGGACGATCCCCATCGCCCGCAGCCGGTCTGCATGGACCGCTGAACGGTGGATGCCATACACCTCCGTGGCCCCTCGCCGCTGCGCCCACTGCCCCAGCAGAATGGCACAGTCCGATCCGGCCGCCGTCAGGAGCACCCGTTTACCCTGCACAGGATACAGGTTGAGCATCAGCCAGGCCGCCAGCGGGTTGATGAACGCCCGCGCCGCCAGAGGGGTCTCAATGGTATCGGGGACCGGGATCGCCAGCCCCGCCGGGCAATCGACTATTTGCTGCCAGGTACCTTCGCCGCGCAAGGGCAATACCCGCTGACCCAGCAAAGAGGCGGCATCGTCCGGGGCGGCAATCACCCGTCCCACGCCTTCATATCCGGCGATGGCGGGCAAGGTAATGCGATGCCGGTAGGCCCCGGTGATGGGGATCAGATCCGAGGCGTTGACCGGCGACAGCAGCATCTGCACCCGGAGCATTCCCGGTTGCAGAGGTGTTTTAGCCGCATTCTCCTGCTGCAATACAGATTCAGGCTCACCAAACTGGCGGTAGCATAAGGCGGTGTTATCCATGATTTAGCGGCTGCGTTTAGCCAGTCGCTCACGGGTTTCGAGCTTCGCTTCGCTGGATTTGCGCAGCGCGACATAACAGGCACCGCTGCCGCCGTGGTGCGGCTGGGCCACACAAAAGGCCTGCACCGCCTCGAACTCCGTCAGCCAGCGCGCCAGATAGCTGCGCACAATATTGGCATGGGACTTATCGTCGCGTCCCTTGCCGTGAATGATGATCAGATTACGTAAGCCGTCGCGCTCCGCCTGGCGGATAAAGGTATACAGCTGCTGGCGGCACTGCTCAACGGGCTGACGCAATAAAGTCAGGCTCGCCTGGCGGGGATATTTACCTAAGCGCAGCTTATCAATCACCCCGAGTTGCACCCCTTCCCGCCGGAACGCCAGCGGCTCTGCCAGGGGTATCACATCCAGAAAGCCGGTAGTGAGAAAGTTATCCAGCTGGCTGGTGTCCACAGGTTGGCGGGTGCGCGGGGTTGAGGCGGGCTGCCAGTGGACGTCGGCACAGCGTCTGAGCGGCTGAACATCCTCCATCGCGTCGAGAAAAAGCGATTTATCTTCTGGGTTCATGACATCCTCCTGCTTGACTGACAGAGTACTATACCTGCCCCTGTCATGTGGCTCAATGCGGCGCTGCAACTCCCGTTGATTATTTAAAAAAGTATAATCAATTCAGTTAATTTAATTGATAATTCATTCGCTCTAAAATTAAGTTTTATTTTACGTTAACATTATGACTTACATTAAATTTTTTCGATCCTGTTACGTTAGTTCCTTTATTTATGCCGAAAAGATGTTATATATGAAGTTATCTGCAGAACGGAAATAATAAGCAGAGATGCATGTGGAGCAATGCTGTGTGTACTGTGGAGTCTGTTGGATGTCGACCGGCTCCATTTTTTTATCCTTGTACTGTCTAATAAATAACCTGCCGGGCGTGACGTCTGAATTGTGTGATTAATGAAGTGGTCAGCGGCGTCTGACGAGAATCCCTTCTTTGTATAAGGTAATAGGTCGCTTTCGGTAATGGCTCTTTCACCGCCAACATTACCAGCCTGTTAGCCAGCAACGGGTCGCAGCCCAGCTCCTGCGGCAGAATGCTGAGAAAATCGCTCTGCGCAACCAGGCTAATACAGGACGAAAATGTTTCACATACCACACCGATACGGGGAATCTGATCCCGGTGGGAAAACATCTCTTCCAGCTGCTTATAATAACTGCCGCGCGGCGTAGGCATTGTCCAACTGTATTTCAACAATTCATTAATAGAATCAGCCTCTATTGCCGGATGGCCTGCCCGACAAAATATCGCAAAAGGCTTCTCAAACAATTTTTCGAACGTGAATTCATGATCATATGGCCCCTGATAATAGGTGTTGATCGTAAAATCAAGTTCCCCCTGGCGTAATTCATTAATCATCGAAACTAATTGCCCTTCCATAATACGCACCTTGACCTGCGGGTGCTGTTGATGGAAACGGGAAATGACCGCCGGCATTAACAGGCGGGCAATGCTGGCCCCCATGCCGATATTAATTTGCCCGGCCAGCTGCCCCTGACGCTGGCGAATATCGTCCTGCGCGCTGCGTAACTCTTCAAGGATCAGCCGGGCATGCTGATAAAAACTCTCCCCGCACTCGGTTAAGGTCACCCCTTTGCTGCGGCGAATAAACAGCTGCGCCGCGATGCCCTCTTCCAGCTCTTTAATGGATTTGGTTAACGCCGGTTGCGACAGGTTTAACACCCGACCCGCCCCACGAATGCTCCCCTGTTGGGCGACCTCCACAAAGGCCCGCAGCTGATGAATTTTTACCTGGAATGTCATGTCTGCACCGATAACCGTTGTTTATCAGAGTAAAGAAACTGTCATCTACTGTAATGGAATTGATTGTGCCAGGGTAAGCCACGAACGGTTAAATCTGTGAAAAATCGGTTAGTGATAAGTAAAAACTATCACAGTGTGAAGGAGTTCACATATTCTAATGATGACAGGAAACGATATGCATACACTGGCGCAGGACCTGCAAACCCTCTTCCCGCAACTCACCGCCTGGCGACGCGATTTCCATCACTATGCGGAATCAGGCTGGGTGGAGTTCCGCACCGCGGCAAAAGTTGCAGAGATACTGGAACAGTTGGGCTACGACCTGGCGATGGGCCGCGATGTGGTCGATGCTGACAGCCGGATGGGTCTGCCCGACGAGGCGACCCTGGCTCAGGCCTTTGCCCGCGCCCGACAACAAGGCGCGCCAGAAAAATGGCTCAGCGCCTTTGAGGGCGGGTTTACCGGTATTGTCGCCACGCTGAATACCGGCCGTCCGGGGCCGACCCTCGCGTTTCGGGTCGATATGGACGCGCTCGATCTGGATGAATCCTCTCAGGATGACCATCTCCCTGCCCGGGAAGGCTTTGCCTCCTGCAACAGCGGCATGATGCATGCCTGCGCTCACGACGGCCACACCACCATCGGCCTCGGGCTGGCGCACCTGCTGATGCAGCACCGCGCAGAGCTAAACGGCACGATCAAACTTATCTTCCAGCCTGCTGAAGAGGGCACGCGCGGTGCCAGGGCGATGGTTGCCGCGGGCGCGCTTGACGGCGTGGACTACTTCACTGCCATCCACATCGGCACCGGTGTGCCTGCGGGTACCGTGATCTGCGGCAGCGATAACTTTATGGCCACCACCAAATTTGACGTGCGCTTCACCGGCGTGGCGGCACACGCGGGCGGCAAGCCCGAAGAGGGGCGTAACGCCCTGCTGGCCGCCGCTCAGGCCGCCATTGGCCTGCACAGCATCGCCCCGCACAGCGAAGGGGCGTCGCGGGTGAACGTCGGCGTGATGCAGGCGGGCAGCGGCCGTAACGTTGTTCCCGCCAGCGCATTGCTGAAGGTAGAGACCCGCGGTGAGAGCGAAGCCATTAACCAGTACGTATTTGAACGGGCGAAAGCGGTGATCGACGGCGCGGCGGCGATGCACGGCGTCAGCACCGAGCTGCGTCTGATGGGCGCGGCGACCTCCAGCGCCCCGTCACCGGCGTGGGTGAACTATCTGCGGGAGCAAGCCGCGCAGGTAGCGGGCGTAGAGAAAGCCATCGACAAGGTGAAAGCCCCTGCCGGTTCGGAGGATGCCACCCTGATGATGGCCCGGGTCCAGCAGAACGGCGGCCTCGCCTCCTATATGGTGTTTGGCACCACCCTCAGCGCCGGACACCACAACGAAAAATTCGATTTCGACGAGACGGTGATGCTGATCGCTATCGAAACCCTGGCGCGTACCGCGCTTAACTTCCCCTGGACGCGAGGTGTGTAATGCAGCGCATTTACCGTTATGTTGAAGATGCCATCGAGACCCGATGTGAGCACTTCACCGCCATTGCCGACGAGATCTGGGATCACCCGGAGACCCGCTTTGAAGAGTTCTTGTCCGCGGAACGGCTGGCCGGCGCGCTGGAAGAGGCCGGATTTACCCTGACCCGCGAGGCCGGTGGCGTGCCGAACGCCTTTATTGCCAGCTACGGCGAAGGGAAACCGGTGATTGCGCTTTTGGGGGAGTACGATGCTCTGGCAGGCTTAAGCCAGCAGGCACATTGCGCCACCCCGCAAACCGATACTCCGGGTGCCAACGGCCACGGCTGCGGTCATAACCTGCTCGGCACCGCCGCCCTGGCGGGTGCCGTGGCGGTGAAGAGCTGGCTGGAGCAGCACGGCGGCGGCGGCACGGTGCGCTTTTATGGCTGCCCCGGTGAAGAGGGCGGCTCGGGTAAAACCTTTATGGTCCGCGAAGGGCTGTTCGACGACGTGGACGCCGCCGTCACCTGGCACCCTGAAGCCTTCGCCGGGATGTTTAACGTCAGCACCTTAGCCAATATCCAGGCGGCGTGGCGTTTTCACGGTACCGCAGCCCATGCCGCCAACTCCCCGCATCTGGGACGCAGCGCACTGGACGCGGTTACCCTGATGACCACCGGCACTAACTTCCTGAATGAACATATTATTGAAAAAGCCCGCGTTCACTACGCCATCACCGATACCGGCGGCATCTCTCCGAACGTCGTGCAGGCTCAGGCAGAAGTGCTGTATCTGATCCGCGCCCCGGAAATGGCCGATGCCCGGCAGATCTACGAGCGCATCGAAAAGATTGCCCAGGGCGCAGCGCTGATGACGGAAACCACCGTCGAACATCGCTTTGAAAAAGCCTGTTCCAGCTACCTGCCGAACCGCACCCTGGAGGCCGCCATGTATAGCGCCCTTCAGCATTACGGGACCCCGGCGTGGAGCGATGAGGAGCGTGCGTTTGCGGCGGAGATCCGCGCCACGCTGACCGACAACGATCTGCAAAATAGCCTGAAAAATATCGCTGCCTCCGGGGGTGACGCCGGCAAGCAGTTTGCCCGTCGGCATCAGCATACTCTGCTGGTGGATGAGGTGGCGCCGTATGCCATCACCGACAACGTACTGGCAGGCTCTACCGACGTGGGTGACGTTAGCTGGAAAATGCCGGTCGCCCAGTGTTTCAGCCCCTGCTTTACCGTGGGTACGCCGCTGCATACCTGGCAACTGGTGGCGCAAGGACGCACCTCCATCGCCCATAAAGGGATGCTGTTGGCTGGCAAGGTGATGGGCGCAACTGCGCTGGCGCTGCTGCAGGACCCGGCCCTGCTGGCCGCCTGCCGCGAGGAGTTTACTCAACAGATAAATGAAAAACCGTACGTCTGCCCGATCCCAGAAAACGTGACACCGTCACCTTTAAAATAATAAAACATAACACAACAACACTCCCGAGGAACGCCCATGAGTATGTCATCCATACCTTCGCATTCCCCATCCGGCAAGCTCTATGGTTGGGTTGAAAGGATCGGCAATAAAGTACCGCACCCTTTCCTGCTGTTCGTTTATTTGATTGTGATCCTGGCCGCGGCCACCGCTATATTGTCGGCGTTTAACGTCAGCGCACGTAATCCGGCCGATGGCAGCATGGTCGTGGTTAAAAATCTGCTTAGCATCGAAGGTCTGCACTGGTTTTTACCGAATGTAATCAAAAACTTCAGCGGCTTTGCCCCGCTGGGGGCGATCCTGGCCCTGGTCCTGGGTGCCGGTCTGGCCGAACGTTCCGGCCTGCTGCCTGCCCTGATGGTGAAAATGGCGTCCCACGTCAGCGCGCGTTACGCCAGCTATATGGTGCTGTTTATCGCCTTTTTCAGCCATATCTCTTCTGATGCCGCCCTGGTGATCATGCCGCCGATGGGGGCGCTGATCTTCCTCGCCGTTGGACGTCATCCGGTAGCAGGGCTGCTGGCAGCTATCGCCGGGGTTGGCTGTGGTTTTACCGCCAACCTGCTGATTGTTACCACCGACGTGCTGCTCTCCGGGATTAGCACCGAAGCGGCCAAAACCCTCGATGCTGCGATGCACGTCAGCGTGATCGACAACTGGTACTTTATGGCCAGCTCAGTGATTGTGCTGACGATTGTCGGGGGGCTGATCACCGACAGGATCGTTGAGCCGCGTCTGGGCAAGTGGCAGGGCAGCAGCGACGAGAAGCTGGATGCCTTATCGCCGGAGCAGCGCCGTGGGTTGCGCGTGGCCGGGGTCGTGTCGTTGCTTTTTATCGCCGTCATTGCCCTGATGGTGGTGCCGGATAACGGCATCCTGCGCGATCCGGTGAAGCACACCGTACTGCCCTCGCCGTTTATAAAAGGCATCGTGCCGCTGATCATTCTCTTCTTCTTCGTTGTATCGCTGGCCTACGGCATTGCCACCGGGAAAGTGCGCCGTCAGGGGGATCTACCCCAGCTGATGATCGAACCGATGAAAGAGATGGCCGGGTTTATCGTGATGGTGTTCCCGCTGGCGCAGTTTGTCGCCATGTTTAACTGGAGCAACATGGGTAAATTTATGGCGGTGGGCCTGACGGATCTGCTGGAAACCGCCGGGCTAAGCGGCGTACCCGCTTTCGTCGGTCTGGCGCTGCTCTCCTCGCTGCTGTGCATGTTTATCGCTAGCGGGTCAGCCATCTGGTCGATTCTGGCGCCTATCTTTGTGCCCATGTTTATGCTGCTGGGTTTCCACCCGGCGTTTGCGCAGATCCTGTTCCGCGTCGCGGATTCGTCGGTGATCCCGCTGGCTCCGGTGTCGCCATTCGTACCGCTGTTCTTAGGCTTCCTCCAGCGCTATAAGCCCGAGGCGAAACTGGGTACCTACTATTCGCTGGTGCTGCCGTATCCGCTTATCTTTTTAGGAGTATGGTTGCTCATGCTGGTGGCATGGTATCTTGTCGGCCTGCCTATTGGGCCGGGAGTCTACCCGCGACTGAACTAAGGAAGAGCCTATGCTGAGATTACTCGAAGATAAAATTGCCACCCCGCTGGGGCCGCTGTGGGTGATTGCCGATGAGCAATTTAACCTGCGTGCCGTTGAGTGGGAGGAGCACAGCAACCGGATGGTGGAGCTGCTCAATATCCATTACCGGGCGCAGGGCTACGAGCGAATCAGCGCCAGTAATCCGGGTGGGCTTAGCGATAAGCTGACCGCCTGGTTCGAGGGCGATCTCAGCATTATTGATACTCTGCCCACCGCCACGGCCGGCACGCCTTTTCAGCGTGAAGTGTGGGCAGCGTTGCGTTCCATTCCCTGCGGCCAGGTGATGCATTACGGCCAGCTGGCGGCTCAGTTGGGTCGCCCAGGCGCAGCGCGCGCCGTGGGTGCGGCAAATGGCTCAAATCCGGTCAGTATTGTGGTGCCTTGCCACCGCGTAATTGGCCGTAATGGCACCCTGACGGGGTACGCGGGCGGGGTTCAGCGCAAGGAGTGGTTACTGCGTCACGAAGGGTATTTATTGCTGTAGTTCCAGGCTTTTAGTGCTTAATTTTCCTTTAGTTAGTGATAAAAACCGCAGCTAATTTGTGGAATTTCAAGAAGATGCTGGCGCTTTCACGTTTCTTGTCCTGATTGATGGTTTACCAGGCTTACGCAGGGTCCAAAAAGATGTTAAAATTGACCAATATCAATTAAGGCTTGAGCAAACCTATGATCCCGGAAAAGCGAATTATTCGACGCATTCAGTCTGGCGGTTGTGCTATCCATTGTCAGGACTGCAGCATCAGCCAGCTCTGTATTCCGTTTACCCTGAATGAGCACGAGCTTGATCAGCTTGATAATATTATCGAGCGTAAAAAGCCAATTCAGAAAGGGCAGACGCTGTTTAAAGCGGGAGACGAACTGAAATCGTTGTACGCTATCCGCTCTGGCACCATCAAGAGCTATACCATTACCGAACAGGGTGACGAGCAGATTACCGGCTTCCACCTGGCGGGCGATCTGGTGGGCTTTGATGCGATCGGCACCGGTAACCACCCGAGCTTTGCTCAGGCGCTGGAAACCTCAATGGTTTGCGAAATCCCGTTCGAAACCCTGGACGATCTGTCAGGCAAAATGCCTAACCTGCGTCAGCAGATGATGCGTCTGATGAGCGGTGAGATCAAAGGCGACCAGGATATGATCCTGCTGCTGTCCAAAAAGAATGCTGAAGAGCGTCTGGCGGCCTTTATCTATAATCTGTCCCGCCGTTTCGCCGAGCGTGGTTTTTCACCGCGTGAGTTCCGTCTGACCATGACCCGTGGCGACATCGGTAACTATCTGGGTCTGACCGTGGAAACCATCAGCCGTTTGCTGGGTCGTTTCCAGAAAAGCGGTATGCTGGCGGTAAAAGGCAAATATATCACCATCGAAAATGGTGAAGCGCTGGCGGTACTGGCAGGCCACTCCCGTAACGTGGCATAACGTTCTCTGCTTTCTCTGCCAGATCGATAATTTTACGCATTTATTGATCTGGCAAAACTTCCCCCCTGTTTCATTTCAAATATATAGGTTACTCTTTTAATTACAGTCTGTGGTGACAGTAGTAAGGAGACCTGTATGGCAAAGTATCAAAACATGCTGGTGGCCATCGATCCTAATCAGGACGATCAACCGGCGTTAAGACGAGCTGTCTATTTACATCAACGGATTGGTGGCAGAATTAAAGCGTTTCTGCCGATATATGACTTCTCTTACGAAATGACCACCCTTCTGTCGCCTGACGAACGCACCGCTATGCGTCAGGGAGTGATCAGCCAGCGTACCGCCTGGATCCGCGAACAGGCAAAATTCTATCTTGAAGCCGGTGTCCCCATTGAGATCAAAGTGGTGTGGCATAACCGTCCGTTCGAAGCCATCATCCAGGAAGTGGTGAGTGGCCAACACGACCTGTTGCTGAAGATGGCCCACCAGCACGACAAGCTGGAAGCGGTGATCTTCACCCCGACCGACTGGCACCTGTTGCGTAAATGTCCATGTCCGGTCTGGATGGTAAAAGACCAGCCGTGGCCGGAAGGCGGTAAAGCGGTAGTGGCGGTGAATCTCGCCAGCGAAGAGAACTACCACAACGCCCTGAACGAAAAGCTGGTGAAAGAGACGCTCCATCTTGCCGAGCAGGTCAACCATACCGAAGTTCACCTTGTCGGTGCCTATCCGATTACTCCCATCAACATTGCTATCGAACTGCCGGAGTTTGATCCGAGCGTGTATAACGACGCCATTCGCGGTCAGCATCTGCTGGCGATGAAAGCGCTGCGGCAAAAATTCGGTATTGATGAGAAGTTAACCCATGTCGAGAAAGGGCTGCCTGAAGAGGTGATCCCCGATTTATCAGAGCATTTGCAGGCGGGGATTGTGGTGCTGGGCACCATCGGCCGGACCGGCCTCTCTGCTGCGTTCCTCGGCAACACGGCAGAACAGGTCATCGACCACCTGCGCTGTGACCTGCTGGTCATTAAGCCGGATCAGTATCAAACCCCGGTTGAGCTGGATGACGACGAAGACGATTAACGATAAAAAAGCCCGCCGTAACGGCGGGCTTTTTTTTAGCTCTCGGTAACGGGCTGAGGTGACTGTTGCGCGCCCTCGCCCTCCTTCATCCAGGGCGCATGAAGAACCATGCTCGGCAAGGCCAGTTTTACCCCCTCATCATTCAGGCTCTCCAGAATACGGATGTTGATCTCCTGCTGGATATCCATGTACTTGTTGTAATCCGCCGTGTTGACGATATGCACCACTTCAAAGGTGAGCCTGTCCTTATCAAAACCCAGCAAATGGGCGCGGTCGAAGCGCGTTTCACCAATATCCGTGATGATCTTTTTCACGTTGTCGCCAATGACCCTTAACTTTTCAGGCGGCGTATCGCTGGCCACGCCGAAGGTAAAGACGATACGACGGGTCTGCATTCGCTTGTAGTTATGCAGCGTTTGCTGAAGCAGGATCGCATTACCACAGACAATCTGTTCCCCGCTCAGGCTGCGAATACGTGTCGTCTTGAGACCGATATGCTCCACCGTCCCGGCCACGTCGTTAAACACCACAAAATCCCCGATTTCAAAGGGCTTGTCGAAACCAATGGAGAGCGAGGCGAAAACGTCGCTGAGAATGGTCTGTACCGCCAGCGCGATGGCAATCCCCCCGACCCCCAGGCTTGCCACCAGCGCGGTGATGTTGACGCCAGCGTTGGCGAGAATCGACAGCAGCATCACAGACCAGACAATCGCCCGCAGGATCAGCCCGGTGATCACCAGAGTAACGGGATTCTTATGGCTTCCCGGCGTAAGCATGACGTGCCGTAGCCAGGAGACCACCCCCTGATCCATCCACAGCGCCACCTGAATCGCCAGCACCAGGAACCAGGCATGGCTCAGCGCGCCGTAGAGCCGGTCCGGCAGTTCGACAAAGCGCAGACTGAACAGAAAAGCGACCACAAACAGCAGGATCCGGCTGGTTCTGTTCAGCATCTCCGTGAGGACAAAATGCATCTTGTGGGTGGCGGGATGTTTGTCACCCCAGTTGGTAATGCCCTTATGGACAAAGGTGATGAGGCGTTTCAGTAGCCAGTAGATTAGCAGGGTTACCACCGTCACGGTGGCAAAGCCAATCCAGAATCTGGGGGTCATCATTAACGTCAAAAAGTCGAAACGTGACAAGTACTGCATTCTCCCTCCTCCCTTTACGCAAAAAAAGAAAGTATAGACAGTGAGGGCGAGCAGCCTGCATAAATGAGAAAACCGCCCAGATGGGCGGTTTTTTTATCGTGCGTAACGCCGTATTACAGCGCTTTCAGAATCGCATCCACGCTGGCTTTGGCATCGCCAAACAGCATGTGGGTGTTCTCTTTGAAGAACAGCGGGTTCTGCACGCCAGCGTAACCGGTATTCATGGAGCGTTTGAAGACGATAACGTTCTGCGCCTTCCACACTTCCAGCACTGGCATACCGGCGATTGGGCTTTTCGGATCGTCCTGCGCGGCCGGGTTAACGGTATCGTTAGCGCCAATTACCAGCACGGTATCGGTATCGGAGAAGTCGTCGTTGATCTCATCCATCTCCAGCACGATGTCATAAGGGACTTTCGCTTCCGCCAGCAGCACGTTCATGTGGCCCGGCAGACGCCCGGCAACCGGGTGAATACCAAAGCGCACCTTGATGCCACGGGCACGCAGGCGCTCGGTGATTTCCGCAACCGGATACTGAGCCTGCGCGACCGCCATGCCATAGCCCGGGGTGATGATCACCGTATGGGAGTTTTTCAGCATCTCAGCGGTATCTTCAGCGGTGATCTCGCGATGTTCACCCACCTCTTCGTCACCGTCGGACGTTTGCCCGTCTGAGCCAAAGCCACCGGCAATCACGCTGATAAACGAGCGGTTCATCGCCTTACACATGATGTACGAGAGGATGGCACCGCTCGACCCCACCAGCGCACCGGTCACGATCAGCAGGTCGTTGCTCAGCATAAAACCTGCCGCTGCTGCCGCCCAACCAGAGTAGGAGTTCAGCATCGAGACCACCACCGGCATATCTGCGCCACCGATGGAGGCCACCAGGTGCCAGCCGAAGGCCAGGGCGATGATCGTCATCACCAGCAGCGCCAGCACCTGCATGCCCACGCTGTCGGTGCGCACGAAGACCACCAGCAGTAAGAATGATACAACCAGCGCCGCCAGGTTCATCTTGTGACGGTTTGGCAGCATCAGCGGTTTTGAGGAGATCTTGCCGCGCAGCTTGCCGAACGCCACGATAGAACCGGTAAAGGTCACCGCACCGATGAAGATCCCGAGGAACACTTCGGTCAGGTGGATGTTCACCAGAATCGGCGCCATCCCCGGCTCGTGATACAGGTAGCTGTTAAAGCCTACCAGCACTGCCGCCAGACCCACGAAACTGTGCAGGATCGCTACCAGTTCCGGCATTTCAGTCATCTCTACACGTTTGGCAAGACGGATACCAATCGCGCCACCGATGATCATCGCCACCAGGATCCACGCTACGTTGCCGGTATCCGGCCCGAAAATCGTGGCAATCAGCGCGATCGCCATCCCGGCAATACCAAAGTTGTTACCCTGCTGCGACGTTTCATGTTTTGAAAGCCCCGCCAGGCTGAAAATAAACAGGATCGCGGCAACAATGTATGCAGCTGTAACTAATCCTCCAGACATAGGTTACCCCTTATCCCTTACGAAACATTTTCAGCATGCGCTGAGTCACGGTGAAGCCACCGAAAATATTGATACTGGCGATCAGTACCGCGATAAAGCTGAAGAAACTGATCCAGCCGCCGTGACCAATCTGCAATAACGCGCCGACCACGATGATCCCGGAGATGGCGTTGGTGACCGACATCAGCGGCGTATGCAGCGCATGGGAGACATTCCAGACCACGTAGTAACCCACTACGCAGGAGAGCGCGAAGACGGTGAAGTGTCCGAGGAACTCTTTCGGTGCGACGTCTGCCAGCCAGCCAAACAGCACGATCGCCAGCGCCATAAAGGCAAACTTGCGCCACGGCGAGGCCGGTTTTTCAGGCTCTTTTGGTGCCGGTGCGGCTTTGGCTGCCGCCTGCGGCTGGGCAGAGACCTGAATAGGTGGCGCAGGCCAGGTGATTTCACCTTCGCGCACCACGGTCACACCGCGCACGACAACGTCGTCAAAATCAACGGTGATATTGCCGTCTTTTTCTTTGCACAGCAGCTTCAGCAGGTTGACCAGGTTGGTACCGTACAGCTGAGAGGACTGGGTCGGCAGACGGCCCGGCAGATCGGTATAGCCGATCACTTTAACGCCGTTAGCGGTGGTGGTCACCACGCCCGGAACGGTGTATTCGCAGTTGCCGCCGTTTTGCGACGCCAGATCGACAATCACGCTCCCGGCCTTCATGGAATCGACCATTTCACGGGTGATCAGCTTCGGCGCCGGTTTACCCGGGATCAACGCGGTGGTGACAATAATGTCCACTTCTTTCGCCTGGGCGGCGAAGAGCGCCATCTCCGCTTTGATAAAGGCTTCGGACATCACTTTGGCGTAACCGTCGCCGCTGCCAGCCTCTTCTTTGAAGTCCAGCTCAAGGAACTCGGCGCCCATACTCTGCACCTGTTCTTTAACTTCAGGACGGGTATCAAAGGCACGGACGATAGCGCCCAGGCTGTTTGCTGCGCCAATGGCAGCCAGACCGGCGACGCCTGCCCCAATCACCATCACCTTCGCCGGAGGAACTTTACCCGCTGCGGTGATCTGCCCGGTAAAGAAGCGACCAAACTCATGCGCGGCTTCGACAATGGCACGGTAGCCCGCGATATTCGCCATCGAACTCAGGGCATCCAGCGACTGCGCACGCGAGATACGCGGTACGGAGTCCATCGCCATTACGGTGACGCCACGCGCCGCCAGTGTCTCCATCAGCTCCGGGTTTTGTGCGGGCCAGACAAAGCTCACCAGCGTCGTGCCCGGATTGAGCAGCGCGATTTCACCCTCTTCCGGTGCATTTACCTTCAGAATAATGTCCGAATGCCAGACGTTCTCGCCGTCTACAATTTCCGCGCCAGCCTGATTGAAGGCCTCGTCATCGAAACTTGCCAGTTTGCCTGCGCCGCTTTCAACCGCGACGGTAAAACCCAGTTTGAGCAGCTGCTCCACCGTTTTTGGTGTCGCCGCTACGCGGGTTTCATTGGCAAACCGTTCTCTTGGTACCCCAATACGCATAGTAATCCCTTCCATCGGTTTTTGATGATGGTTTGTCGAACGTTCATAACGGGCAGACGATAACCGCGGCATGACTTAACCTGCCACTTACGCTTACCCGCAGAAAATAAAACAGTAACAAACTTTCTATAACCTACTGAAAATACCGCCTGTGATCCACAGCAAGAAAACACTATTTATGACTTTAACTGTCAAAAATAAGCGATCGCCGTCTCAGACAGGCATATCTGCCGCTATTTCCCCGCCAGGGCCGATGTTTAGCACAGGCGAAGCGACAAAAACACGATATAGCCCCACCCAGAAACAACTTATTAACATTAAATTAACTTGTGAAAGTCATATGCTTTATTAGTTTTACTGGTCAAACGGGTGTTTTTTTCAACATATCAGTAAAGGTTATCTATTTTGATGACTTACTCAGCACCGGTCGTAAAAAATCGCGCAGACAGCGATGGGTGTTAAATGCAATAATCGTCAACGTTTTCAAATTAACAACAACACCAGTATCTGGTTTGCGTAAGGCGAAGGATTATTTTTATGAAGCTTAAGAACTCTCTCCTGGCGTCCGCACTCCTTGCTGCGACCGCCCTGTCTGCCAATGCCGCGACAGAGTTAACGCCGGAGCAAGCGGCTGCAACGAAACCTTACGATCGCGTTATGATCGTAGGTCGTTTTAACGCAATTGGCGATGCAGTGGCTGCCGCCTCTAAACGCGCCGATAAAGAGGGCGCCGCCGCATTTTACGTCGTGGATAACTCCGATGTCGGCGACAGCGGTAACCAGCGCGTGATTGTGGCGCTGTATAAAGACAACGCCCCAAAAGCAGATGAGCCAAAAAACCGCGTGATCAACGGCGTGATGGAGTTGCCGAAAGAACAGGCCGTTCTGCTTGAACCCTATGATACCGTCACCATTCAGGGCTTCTACCGCAGCCAGCCAGAAGTGAACGACGCTATCGCTAAAGCTGCAAAAGCGAAAGACGCAGACTCCTTCTACATCGTTCGCCAGATTGATGCTAACCAGGGCGGCAACCAGCGCATCACTGCATATATCTACAAAAAAGACGCCAAAAAACGTGTTCTGCAAAGCCCGGATGCCATCCCGGCAAACTCTGAGGCTGGCCGCGCGGCCATCGCCAAAGGCGGCGAAGAAGCGAAGAAAGTCGAAATCCCTGGCGTGGCAACCAGCGCTACACCTGGCGCTTCCGCTGCCGGCGTGGGTCGTTTCTTTGAAACCCAGACCACCAAAGGTGGCCGTTACAGCGTAACGCTGAACGACGGGACCAAAATTGAAGAGCTGAACAATGCCACTGCGGCGCAGATGGTGCCTTTCGACAGCATCAAATTCACCGGCAACTACGCCAGCATGACCGAAGTCTCCTACCAGGTGGCGAAGCGTGCGGCGAAGAAAGGGGCGAAGTATTACCACATCACCCGCCAGTGGCAGGAACGCGGTAATAACATGACCATCAGCGCCGACCTGTACAAATAAGTAAACCTATCCCCAGAGGCGGCGTAATGCCGCCTTTTTTTTTGCTTTTTACGCAGAATTCCACCCTTCCTGATTGCATGCCTCCCTGACACTCCGTAGAATTCCGCGCCTTAGTGTGATCCACCATTTTTATGCGCTTCGACGAAATAATTATTCTGGATCTGACCCTTTTTAAAAAGGAAGCCAATGGAAAAGAAACTTGGCCTGAGCGCTTTAACTGCGCTTGTTTTAAGCTCCATGCTCGGCGCAGGTGTATTCAGTCTGCCGCAGAATATGGCTGCCGTAGCCAGCCCGTCAGCATTGCTTATCGGCTGGGGGATCACCGGTGCCGGGATCCTGCTACTGGCCTTCGCCATGCTGCTGCTGACGCGCATCCGTCCCGACCTCGACGGCGGCATTTTCACCTATGCCCGTGAAGGCTTTGGTGAGCTGGTGGGTTTCTGTTCCGCATGGGGATACTGGTTGTGCGCGGTGATCGCCAACGTCTCTTATCTGGTGATCGTCTTTTCTGCGCTGAGTTTCTTTACCGACACGCCTGAACTGCGCCTGTTTGGCGATGGTAATACCTGGCAATCGATCGTTGGCTCCTCGGTGCTGCTGTGGTTCGTCCATTTCCTGGTGCTGCGCGGCGTGCAGACTGCGGCGAGCATCAACCTGGTCGCCACCCTGGCGAAGCTGGTGCCGCTTGGGCTGTTTGTCGTGCTGGCGATTATCGCGTTTCGTCTCGATGTGTTTAGCATGGATTTCTCCGGCGTGGCGCTGGGCGTCCCGGTCTGGGAGCAGGTGAAAAACACCATGCTTATCACCCTGTGGGTGTTCATCGGGGTGGAAGGCGCGGTTGTGGTCTCGGCCCGGGCACGTAATAAGCAGGATGTTGGTCGCGCCACCCTGCTGGCGGTGCTGGCCGCGTTGGGGGTTTATCTGCTGGTCACGTTGCTCTCACTGGGTGTGGTCGCCCGTCCTGAGCTGGCGGAGATGCGTAACCCGTCGATGGCGGGCCTGATGGTCAAAATGATGGGTTCCTGGGGCGAAGTGGTGATTGCCGCCGGGCTGATCGTGTCGGTGTGCGGAGCTTATCTGAGCTGGACCATCATGGCGGCAGAGGTGCCGTTCCTGGCCGCAACGCATCAAGCGTTTCCCCGTCTGTTTGCCCGTCAGAACAAAAACAGTGCGCCTTCCGCCTCGCTGTGGTTGACCAACATCAGCGTGCAGATTTGTCTGGTGCTGATCTGGCTCACAGGTTCGGACTATAACACGCTGTTAACCATCGCCTCTGAAATGATTCTGGTACCCTATTTCCTGGTGGGTGCATATTTGTTAAAAATAGCTACCCGCCCGATGCACACCGTTGTGGGGATGGGAGCCTGCATTTATGGCTTATGGCTGTTGTATGCGTCTGGTCCGATGCATCTGCTGCTTTCCGTGGTACTTTATGCGCCTGGGCTGCTGGTGTTTATTTACGCCCGTCGTACCCACCAGCTGCAACACGCGCTTAAACGCCGTGAAATGGTGTTGATTGGAATGATACTGGTTGCCGCATTACCGGCAACGTGGATGCTGATGGGATAAGCGACTTTTCCCATCGTCGACTGGATAAGGAGAATACGATGGGACACGCAAAGCCGCTCCCGATCCTGATTACTGGCGGAGGCCGTCGCATCGGCCTCTCGCTTGCGCACCACTTTCTGAATCTTCACCAGCCGGTGATTGTAAGCTATCGGACGAAATATCCCGCTATCGCCACCCTGTGCGAGGCGGGCGCGACCTGCATTCAGGCCGATTTTGCCACCGACGACGGGATTCTGGCCTTTGCCGAGCGCGTGAAAGCCGAAACCCCTGGGTTACGCGCTATCATTCACAACGCCAGCGCGTGGATGCCAGAGTCGCCGGAGACCTCGCTCAGTGAAACCCTCTCCTGCATGCTGCAAATCCACGTTCACGCCCCCTACCTGCTGAACCATGCTCTGCAGGATCTGCTGCGCGGGCACGGCCATGCTTCCAGCGACATTATCCATTTCACCGATTACGTGGTGGAGCGTGGCAGCGATAAGCACATTGCCTATGCCGCCAGCAAAGCCGCGCTGGATAATATGACCCGCTCGTTTGCCCGCAAGCTGGCGCCGGAAGTGAAAGTCAACGCCATCGCCCCGTCGCTGATCATGTTTAATGAGCATGATGATGCCGACTATCGTCAGCAGGCGCTGAATAAATCGCTCATGAAGATCGCGCCTGGTGAAAAAGAGGTGATCGACTTAATCGACTACATCCTGACCAGCTGTTACGTCACTGGCCGGTCGTTTGGCGTTGACGGCGGGCGGCCGTTACGTTAGTGAAAACGGCTCCAGCAGAAGATTAACACCCAGGCGCTGAGGCACCAGCAAACCACCGCCCCGCCCAGCGCCAGGGGCAGACGCATCATGCCGATGAAGTACCACAGCGAAAGCAGATAGAGGAAGTACGGAATAATCGCCCACATGCCAAAAATGATGGTGGTGCGCAGCGCCTCGATGCCGCGCTCTGAAGCCACGATATAATGGGCGATCAGGGCAAAGGTCGGGAATAACGGCAGCAACCCGGCGATGTAATAATTCTTCGTTTTTGCCAGTATCCCAATGATTAAAACCACCAGTGCGCCTATCGCCGCTTTAATAAACAACCCCATCCCTTTTCCCTTAACAACTAAATAACAATGACGGGCAGCATAACGGAACGGCAACTTTTTGCGAATGATTAATGCAAGGTTAAGGTTTTGCGGTGTATGTTGGTTTTTTTCGCAGACTCAGACTGGTTATGAATAAGATCGTATACGTTGAGGATGAACCTGAAGTCGGCCAGCTGATTGCCGCTTATCTGGGTAAACATGATATGGACGTCATCGTCGAACCGCGCGGCGACCATGCTGAAGAGGTGGTGGCGCGGGAAAAACCCGATCTGGTGCTGCTGGATATCATGTTACCCGGCAAAGATGGGATGACCCTGTGCCGGGATCTGCGCGCCCGCTGGCAAGGCCCCATTGTATTGCTGACCTCCCTCGACAGCGACATGAACCACATCTTGTCGTTAGAAATGGGTGCCAACGACTATATCCTGAAAACCACTCCACCGGCGGTGCTGCTCGCGCGCCTGCGCCTGCATCTGCGCCAGCACGTCACGGCCTTCAGCGATGCCTCCTCCCCGCAGTTAACGCCCCATAAAGCCCTGCGTTTTGGCACGTTATCCATCGATCCGGTGAATCGTCAGGTGCTGCTGTCCGGTGAGCAGGTGGCGCTTTCCACGGCAGATTTTGATCTGCTGTGGGAGCTGGCGACCCATGCCGGACAGATTATGGACCGGGATGCGTTGCTGAAAAACCTGCGCGGCGTCAGCTACGATGGGATGGACCGCAGCGTGGATGTCGCAATCTCTCGCCTGCGCAAAAAACTGCTGGATAACGCCACCGAACCTTTCCGCATCAAAACCGTGCGCAATAAAGGCTATCTCTTCGCGCCACACGCCTGGGATATCTGAACCCCTCAGCCCGCATCGCCAGAATAGCTTTCCCGGCAATGCGGGCTGCTTCCTGCTGTTGAAATCCCCCCTGTTGATTAAACTTTTGCGCCTGCCCGCATAATATGTATTATGTTATAACATAACAATTATGAGGATGGGATTGTGTTAATCAAAAAGTTGGTGCTGGCGTCTGTTCTTGCGACCCTCGCAAATTCGGTTTTTGCCGCACAGGTTTATCCGCTGACGGTAGAAAACTGTGGGATTAAAGAGACATTTACCCGCGCGCCGCAACGGGTGGTGACTGTCGGGCAACACGAGACGGAATTACTGCTGGCGCTGGGGCTGGAGGAGAAAATCAATGCCACGTCGGTCTGGTTTGGTCCACTACCGGATGCGGTAGCGGAACGCGGTAAAGGATTAAAAAAACTGGCAGATAACGCCCCTTCCTTTGAGGCTGTCACCGCCCAGAATCCCGATCTGGTGCTGGCGCAATATCACTGGCATATCGGGCCGCAGGGAGAAACCGGCACCCGCGAGCAGTTTGCAACGCTTGGCATTCCGACCTGGATCTCTCCCGCCGACTGCATCGGCAAAAGCGTAACCGACAGTTCAAATGGCGACGGGGCGCGCAGCACCCCTTTCACCATTGAGGAAATCAAACGTGAAATCGATTCGCTGGCAGCCATCTTCGATGTTCAGCCGCAGGGGGAGCAGCTCAACGAGGCGCTGACCCGACGTATTCAGAAGGCTCAGGCGCGCGCGGCGTCGCAGCACTCGCGCCCTTTGAAAGTGGTGTTCTGGTTCTCCAGTAGCCGTCTGAAAGGCGATCCCTGGGTGGCGGGCGATTACGGCGCCCCGGGCTGGATCAGCAACACGCTGGGACTAAAAAATATCATTGATTCCCATGATGAATGGCCGGCCGTGACCTGGGAACACATTGCTCAGGCGCAGCCTGACATTATTGTGATTGCAGAAATGTCCCGGCGACTTTACCCCGCTGATGATGTGGCGGTTAAAAAAGCCTTTTTGCACGACGATCCCGTCACCCGAAATATGCCTGCTGTTAAAAAAGGCCACATCATTGTCGTGCCTGCGATGTCACTGAACCCCTCATTACGTAATGTCGATGCCGTTGAGATGATAAGTAACCAGCTTGCGACCTGGCAGACTGCACAATGAGCCTACTGACTTTGCGTGTTCCCTTCAGAATGCCACGCTGGAGACCGCGAAGCCTGATGGTCCTCGGATTGCTGACCCTGCCGTTAACACTGGTTTTCGCCGCAACCGTGGGTGATATGCCGGTGTCGTATACGACGGCAGGAAAAGCCATTCTTAACGGCCTTGGGCTGGGTACCTGGCCCCTCCCACAGGTTGAGGAAGGGATTATCTGGGAATACCGCATGAGCCGGGCGCTGATGGCGGCCTGCAGCGGAGGGGGACTGGCGCTTTGCGGCCTGGTGATGCAGTCCATTCTGCGTAATCCGCTGGCTGAACCCTATCTTCTGGGGATCTCCTCCGGCGCTTCACTTGGCGCGGTCTGCGTTATGCTGCTGGGGGTGGGTGGCAGCACGCTGGGCATCAGCGGCGGTGCCTTTATGGGCGCATGCTGCGCGTTTGGGCTTATCATGCTGATCACGCACGGGATGACCGACAGCCCGCCGCGCATATTGTTAGCGGGCATCGCCGGGACGCAACTGTTTAACGCCATGACGGCGTACATTGTCAGCACCTCCGCGAATGCGGAGCAGTCGCGCAGCGTGATGTTCTGGCTGCTGGGTAGTCTGAGCGGCGTTCGCTGGCCGGATGCCATCCTGGCCCTGGCGGTGGTAATGGCCGGGTTGATGGTGGTTTTCGCATTTTCACGTTCGCTTGATACCTTCACCTTTGGTGATGAAGTCTCGACTACGCTGGGCGTGCCGGTCACCCTGGTACGTATGATGCTGCTGCTCACCTGTGCGCTGGTGACGGCGGTGATGGTCAGTATCATCGGTGCGGTGGGGTTTGTTGGGCTGGTGATCCCGCACATTACACGCCTGTTATGTGGCCCCGGGCATCGCCGCGCCATTCCCCTGACCTTTCTGATCGGCAGTCACTTTATGATCCTCGCCGATGTGGTTTCTCGTACCCTGATTACTCATCAGGTTCTTCCCATAGGCGTGGTCACCGCACTGGTGGGTGCGCCTGCATTTGTGGTTCTGCTGTATCGCAGCCGGGAGAAAAAATAATGACCCTTTCCTTGAAAGGATTGCAGCTGACCCTGCAGTCGCGAAAAGTGCTGCACGACATCAATCTGGAGCTGGCTACCGGGGAAGTTATTGGCCTGCTGGGGCCGAATGGTTCCGGTAAATCAACACTGCTGCGCTGCCTGGCGGGGTTGTTCCCGCACCAGGCGCATCATATCCGCCTTGATGGAACTCCGCTCAACGCGATCCCCTTGCGGGAGCGGGCAAAAAAACTGGCGTTTGTTCCCCAGCATGCCGACGTCGACGGCGATCTTTGCGTGGAGCAAATCGTCCGTCTGGGCCGCACGCCGCACCGCAGGGGGCTTTTTAGCTGGAACAGTACCGACGACATCGCCGTGGAGGATGCCATCCGTCTGATGAAACTTTCCAGCCTGCGACACCGCCTCTGGCGACAACTTTCCGGCGGGGAACGGCAGCGCGCTCAAATCGCCCGCGCCCTCGCCCAACGGCCGGGGCTACTGATCCTTGATGAACCCACCAACCACCTGGATATTGAGTATCAACTGGAGTTAATGACGTTAATCACCAAACTGCCGGTTACGGTGGTGGTGGCGCTGCATGATCTCAATCTCGCCGCCAACTACTGCCAGCGACTGGTGCTGCTGAAATCCGGGTCAGTGATTGCCAGTGGACCACCGGATGCCGTGCTGACCCCTGCGCTGATCGAAAATGCCTGGCATGTGAAAGCAAACGTGATAAAGCAAGGCGAGACGTTAAATATTCGCTATGCCATGAGGCAGCCCATTGCGTAAAGTGTGCCATGTCCCGCCAGAGAGTGTGAACCGTCTGGTCGGGCCGCATCATTAACGCGTGGTATTTGGGTGATACGTAATGAAAAAGCTGTTCGTGCAGTTTTACCTCCTGCTGTTTGTCTGCTTCCTGGTGATGGCCATGCTGGTCGGGCTGGTCTACAAATTCACCGCCGAGCGCGCGGGCAGGCAATCGCTGGATGACCTGATGAAAAGCTCGCTCTATCTGATGCGTAGCGAACTGCGTGAGATCCCTCCTCACGACTGGGCGCGCACCATTAAGGAGCTGGATCTGAATTTGTCCTTCAAACTGCGCATCGAACCGTTGAAAAAGTACGACCTGGATGCCCCGACCATGCAGCGCCTTCGTGGGGGTGACATCGTGGCGCTGGACGATCAATACACCTTTATCCAGCGTATCCCGCGCAGCCACTATGTGCTGGCGGTTGGCCCGGTGCCCTACCTCTATTTCCTGCACCAGATGCGCCTGCTGGATCTCGTCCTGCTGGCCTTTATCGCCATTTCGCTGGCCTTCCCGGTCTTTATCTGGATGCGTCCCCACTGGCAGGACATGCTCCGCCTTGAGGCCGCTGCCCAGCGCTTTGGCGACGGGCACCTGACTGAACGGATCCATTTCGACAGCGCCTCCAGCTTTGAGCGTCTGGGGGTGGCCTTTAACCAGATGGCCGACAACATCAATGCGCTTATCGCCAGCAAAAAGCAGCTGATCGACGGTATCGCCCATGAGCTGCGTACCCCGCTGGTGCGGTTGCGTTACCGGCTGGAGATGAGTGAGAACCTGACCGCGGCGGAATCACAGGCGCTGAATCGCGATATCGGCCAACTTGAGGCGCTGATTGAGGAGCTGCTGACCTATGCCCGGCTCGATCGCCCGCAGAACGAACTTAAACTCACCACCCCGGATCTGCCCGCCTGGTTGCGTAGCTATGTTGAAGACGTGCAGAGCGTTAATCCCCAGCGCACGCTGCTGATTGACAGCATGGGCGGCGATTATGGCGCGCTGGATATGCGTTTGATGGAGCGGGTGCTGGATAATCTGGTCAATAACGCCCTGCGCTACAGCGATAACACCCTGCGAATTGCACTGCACCTGAGCGGCAGCCGCGCCACGCTGTCGGTGGAGGATGACGGCCCGGGCATTGCGCCAGAGGCGCGTCAGCGGGTGTTTGAACCCTTTGTCCGACTCGACCCAAGCCGCGACCGCGCCACCGGTGGCTGCGGCCTGGGGCTGGCTATCGTCCACTCGATCGCTCAGGCGCTGGGCGGCGATGTCAGCTGCGAAGCGAGCGATCTCGGCGGCGCCAGGTTCTGCTTCAACTGGCCTGTCTGGCATCATATCGCCCTTCCTATCCCTGACTGAACCAAACCGCACGCTGGCCTGACCGGGCGTGCTGTGCTATATAATGAGTATGTTGTAACTAATGTGGTGTGCTATGGCGACTTACGATCTGCTCGAACGCTTAAACTCAACTTTTCGCCAGATGGAACACGAGCTGGCGCAACTTACCCACGATCTGCAATCCTGCCGCTTGCTGGCGGGCCGCGTCTTCTCCCTGCCGGACGTTGCCAAAGGGGCGGAACACGATCCGCTTAACGCCATCGCGGTAAAGCAGCACATCGGCCAGGAAGCCCTGACTATGGCGCTGCAACACTACCGCCACCTGTTTATTCAGCAGCAGTCGGAAACCCGCAGCAGCAAGGCCGCCGTGCGCCTGCCGGGGGTGATCTGCCTGCAGAGCGACGCCGCCCACCGGATGCAGCTTACGGAACAGATCGCGAGCATTAACGCCTTAAAAGCGGACTTTGAAAAAATCGTCACCGAGGAGTCTGGCCTGGCGCCCGCCGCACGCTTTGAGTGGGTGCATCACCAGTTGCCGGGGTTGATCACGCTCAATGCCTATCGCACGTTAACGGTGATCAATCACCCCGCCACGCTGCGCTTCGGCTGGGCCAATAAGCACATCATCAAGAATTTCACCCGCGATGAGGTGCTGGAGATGCTGGAAAAAAGCCTGAAGTCTCCGCGCGCCGTGGCGCCCTGGTCCAGAGATCAGTGGGTGGAGCGGCTGGAGGCAGAATATACCGCCATCCATGCGCTGCCTGCGCAGGCGCGGCTGAAGATCAAAAGGCCGGTAAAAGTGCAGCCTATCGCCCGCGTCTGGTATGCCGGACAGCAAAAGCAGGTGCAGTACGCCTGCCCGACGCCGTTGATTGCGTTGTACGACGCCGACCAGGGCGCGGTGATCCCGGATATCGGCGAGTTGCTGAATTACGATGCTGATAACGTTCAGCATCGTTATAAGCCCCAGGCGCAGCCGCTACGCTTAATCATTCCGCGGCTGCACCTGTATGTTGCGGAGTAGCTATTTCAGGCTGCCGACCATCTCTTCCGGGCGAACCCAGCTGTCGAACTCGGCCTCGGTGAGATAACCCAGCGCCAGCGCGGCGGCTTTGAGCGTCAGCCCCTCTTTATGGGCTTTCTTCGCGATCTCAGCCGCCTTGTCGTAGCCAATATGGGTATTGAGCGCCGTCACCAGCATGAGCGACTCATTGAGCAGCTGGCTGATGCGCTCGCGATTAGGCTCAATACCTACCGCGCAGTGTTCGTTAAAGCTCTCCATGCCATCGGCCAGCAGACGCACCGACTGCAGGAAGTTATGGATCACCATCGGACGATAGACGTTCAGTTCAAAGTTGCCGGACGCCCCGCCCATGTTGACCGCCACATCGTTGCCCATCACCTGGCAGCAGAGCATGGTCATGGCTTCACACTGGGTTGGGTTCACCTTGCCCGGCATGATGGAGCTGCCCGGCTCGTTCTCAGGAATACTGATCTCACCAATGCCGCAGCGCGGCCCGGAGGCCAGCCAGCGCACGTCGTTGGCGATTTTCATCAGCGATGCCGCCAGCCCTTTCAGCGCCCCGTGGGCATGCACCAGCGCATCGCAGGTGGCCAGCGCTTCAAACTTGTTCGGCGCGGTGACAAACGGCTGCCCGGTGATGGTCGCCAGCTCCTCAGCCACGCGTACCGCGTATTCAGGATGGGTATTAAGCCCGGTGCCCACCGCGGTGCCCCCCAGCGCCAGCTCCGCCAGGTGCGGCAGGCTGTGGTCGATATGGCGCAGATTGTGGTCGAGCATCGCTACCCAGCCGGAGATCTCCTGGCCGAGAGTCAGCGGCGTGGCATCCTGCAGATGGGTTCGGCCAATTTTGACGATATCGGCGAACGCCTGAGCTTTATCATCGAGGGTCTGCTTGAGCACGTTCAGCTGTGGAATCAGCTGCTCCCGCAGGGCAATCAGCGCCGCCACATGCATCGCCGTCGGGAAGACGTCGTTGGAACTCTGGCTTTTGTTAACGTCATCGTTGGGGTGGATTTTGCGCTCCATGCCGCGCACGCCGCCCAGCAGCTCGCTGCCACGGTTTGCCAGCACCTCGTTCATGTTCATATTGCTCTGGGTGCCGGAGCCGGTCTGCCAGATGGCGAGGGGGAACTCGTCGGGATGTTTGCCCGCCAGCACTTCATCGGCGGCGTTGATAATGGCGGTGGCTTTTTCTGCCGCCAGCAGGCCTAAATCCTGGTTTACCTTGGCTGCCGCACGTTTAGTCAGCGCCAGGGCCTGGATCAGCGAGACCGGCATTTTTTCAGTGGAAATACGGAAATGTTCCAGCGAACGCTGGGTTTGTGCGCCCCAGAGTTTGTCCTGCGGGACGTCGATGGCGCCCATCGAATCTTTCTCACTGCGTGAGGTCATTACTTTCTCCTTGATAACACTGAAGTGGATTGCTCACAGCTCAAAGAAATAAGTATTGATGAGATCGGGGAAACGGTATGGCGCTTTGTGCGCTCTTTTTGTTGTCCGGCGGCACTGCGCCTATCCGGCCTATCTTACTGGCAGGCCGGATAGGCGTTTTAGATCACTTCACACAGGCCGAACACTGTGAAGACTGGATCTGTTTGAAGAAGTCGTTGCCTTTGTCATCCACGAGGATAAACGCCGGGAAGTCTTCCACTTCAATTTTCCAGATGGCTTCCATCCCCAGTTCCGGGTATTCCACGCACTCGAGGCTCTTGATGCTGCCCTGCGCCAGCACCGCGGCCGGGCCGCCGATACTGCCGAGGTAGAAACCACCGTGCTTGTGGCAGGCGTCGGTCACCTGCTGGCTGCGGTTGCCCTTCGCCAGCATGATCATGCTACCGCCGTTGGCCTGGAGCTGATCTACGTAAGAATCCATACGCCCTGCCGTGGTTGGCCCCAGGGAACCGGAAGCATAACCATCAGGAGTCTTGGCCGGACCCGCGTAATAGATCGGGTGATCTTTAATGTACTGCGGCAGCCCTTCGCCGTTATCCAGACGCTCCTGCAGCTTCGCGTGGGCGATATCACGGCCCACGATGATGGTGCCGTTCAGCGACAGACGGGTGGAGACCGGGTACTGCGAAAGCTGGGCCAGGATCTCGCTCATCGGACGGTTCAGGTCAACGCGCACCGCCTCGCCCTCGCCCGCTTTACGCAGCTCTTCCGGGATGTATTTCCCTGGGTTGTTTTCCAGTTTTTCGATCCAGATACCGTCGCGGTTGATTTTGGCCTTGATGTTACGGTCAGCGGAGCAGGAGACGCCCATACCCACCGGGCAGGACGCGCCGTGACGCGGCAGGCGGATCACGCGGATATCGTGGGCAAAATATTTGCCGCCAAACTGTGCGCCCAATCCGAGGTTCTGGGCTTCCACCAGCAACTCCTGTTCCAGTTGCACATCGCGGAACGCCTGACCGTGCTCGTTACCTTCGGTTGGCAGGCCGTCATAATATTTGGTTGAGGCCAGTTTGACGGTTTTCAGGGTGCTTTCTGCCGAGGTGCCGCCGATGACAAAGGCGATGTGGTACGGCGGGCAGGCCGCGGTGCCAAGGGTACGCATCTTCTCGACCAGGTAGTTCTTCAGCTTGCCCGGGGAGAGCAGCGCTTTGGTCTCCTGGTAGAGATAAGTTTTGTTGGCTGAACCGCCGCCTTTAGCGATGCAGAGGAATTTGTATTCGTCGCCATCGACGCTGTAGAGGTCGATCTGCGCCGGCAGGTTGGTACCGGTATTCACCTCTTTGTACATATCCAGCGCGGCGTTTTGCGAATAGCGCAGGTTATCTTCGATATAGGTGTTATAGACGCCGTGCGCCAGGGCCGCTTCGTCACCGCCGCCGGTCCAGACGCGCTGGCCTTTTTTACCGGTGATGATGGCGGTGCCGGTGTCCTGGCAGGTCGGCAGAATGCCTTTCGCCGCGATATCGGAGTTACGCAGGAACTGCAACGCAACGTATTTGTCGTTTTCACTGGCCTGCGGGTCGCTGAGGATATCGGCCACCTGCTGCTGGTGCGCCGGGCGCAGCATGAAGGAGGCATCGTGGAAGGCCTGTTGCGCCAGTAAGGTCAGCGCCTGCGGGTCCACTTTGAGGATCTCCTGACCTTCAAACTCAGAGACAGAAACGTAATCGCGGGTTAACAGGTAATATTCGGTCTGATCCTTGGCCAGCGGGAAAGGATCCTGATAATAGAAGGGTTTATTCGACATTGTTCTCTCACTTACGACATTGCTGATTATGGTTCAGGCAGATGTTCCGTTTGCCTTGCTTAAAAGCGAGTTGGCTTATCCTACACAATTTTTTAACAAAAACTGAGACTAGTACGACTTTTTCCGTGCGCAGGTTACTTCCGCCCGGTTTATTGCTTTAATACGGGCAGTTAATTCCACATTTGAAACAGGGCTTGATAATGCAAAAACTCATTAACTCAGTGCAGAACTACGCCTGGGGAAGTAAAACTGCGTTAACGGATCTCTACGGTATCGCCAACCCCGACAACCTGCCGATGGCAGAGCTGTGGATGGGGGCGCACCCAAAGAGCAGCTCAAAAATTGAGGGTGCCCACGGGGTTCGCTCCCTGCGTGAGGTCATCGACGCGGATAAAAGCACGCTGCTGGGTACGCAGGTCGCTGACCGTTTTAGCGAACTGCCGTTTCTTTTTAAGGTGCTGTGCGCGGATCAGCCGCTCTCCATTCAGGTTCACCCGAACAAGCAGGCCTCAGAAGCAGGTTTTGCCAAAGAGAACGCCGCCGGTATTCCGCTGGATGCCGCCGAGCGTAACTATAAAGATCCGAACCACAAACCGGAGCTGGTGTTCGCTTTAACGCCGTTCCTGGCGATGAATGCTTTCCGCGAATTCTCTGAAATTGTCTCCCTGCTTCAGCCGGTGGCCGGGGCGCACAGTGCCATTGCCCACTTCCTCGAAAAACCCGATGCAGAGCGCCTGAGTCACCTCTTCGCCAGCCTGCTCAATATGCAGGGCGAAGAAAAATCCCGCGCGCTGGCGGTGCTGAAAGCCGCTCTGAACAGCCAACAGGGTGAGCCGTGGCAGACTATCCGCGTGATTTCAGAGTTCTACCCCGACGACAGCGGGCTGTTCTCGCCGCTGCTGTTAAACGTGGTCAAACTCGAACCGGGTGAAGCGATGTTCCTGTTCGCCGAAACACCGCACGCCTACCTTAAAGGCGTGGCGCTGGAGGTGATGGCCAACTCCGATAACGTGCTTCGCGCGGGCCTGACGCCAAAATACATCGATATTCCTGAACTGGTGGCGAATGTTAAATTTGTCGCTAAACCGGCGGCAGAATTGCTCACCCAGCCGGTTAAAAACGGTGCAGAACTGGACTTCCCGATCCCGGTTGAAGACTTTGCGTTTTCGCTTCACGAACTGAGCAGTGCAGAAAGCGCGCTGGCTCAGCAGAGCGCGGCGATCCTCTTCTGCGTTGAGGGCGAAGCCGTTGTGAGCAAGGGTGACGAGCGGCTGGTGCTGAAGCCGGGCGAGTCGGCATTTATTGCCGCCAGTGACTCGCCGGTCAGCGTCAGCGGCGTCGGTCGTCTGGCCCGTGTTTACAACAAGCTATAGTGACCTACTGAATTTTTTAACATTTGTTGCTAAGCTATTGGTAATCTTATGACCTCACCGGGCGGTTTTAACCGCTCGGTTTCATTTTAGGGATAATCACGATGAAGAAATCGGTTATAGCCGCAGGCGTTATTGTTGCATTAGGTGTGGTCTGGACGGGTGCGGCCTGGTATACCGGGAAACAGCTGGAGAGCCATCTGGCAGAAATGGTCGCACAGGCGAACAGCGAGCTTAAGCGCACCGCGCCAGAAGCCGGGCTGGAGGTCAGTTACCAGGATTACCAGCGCGGCCTGTTCAAAAGCCATCTGCAACTGGTGCTTAAACCGGTCGCTGGCACGCAAAATCCATGGCTGCAGCCAGGACAAAGCCTGGTGCTGAACGAAGTGGTGGATCATGGTCCCTTCCCGCTCGCCCAACTGAAATCCTTCAACCTTATCCCTTCCATGGCCTCGGTAAAATCGACGCTGGTGAACAACGAAGCGTCAAAACCGCTGTTCGATCTGGCGAAGAATGAGTCTCCGTTCGAGGCCAATACCCGCATCAGCTATGCCGGTGATACGAGTACCGATCTGGCGCTGAAAGCACTGAATTACGAAAATGGCGATGAAAAAGTGGCCTTCAGCGGCGGCAATTTCCAGCTGGATGCCGATCGTGATGGCAAAAACGTCTCGCTGAAAGGTGACGCAGCAAGCGGTCTGGTAAATGCCGTCAATGAGTACGGCCAGAAAGTGCAGCTCACCTTCAACAACCTCAAAACCGAGGGCAATAGCCGTCTGACCGACTTTGATGAGCGGATCGGCGATCAAAAACTCACGCTCGATAAGCTGGCTATCGCCATTGAAGGCAAAGAGATGGCCGTGCTTGAGGGAACCGATCTGAGCGGTAAAGCCGAGCTGTCGAAAGATGGCAAGAGCGTTAATAGCCAGCTGGATTACAGCCTGAAGAGCCTGAAAGTGCAGAATCAGGATCTGGGTACCGGCAAGCTGACGCTGAAAATCGGCAATATTGACGGCCAGGCGTGGCATCAATTCAGCCAGCAATATCGCGCCCAGAGCCAGGCGCTGCTGGCAGATAAAGCGCTGATGGAAAATCCGGCCCTGTATCAGCAAAAAGCGGCAGAAGTCTTCTTCAGCAACCTGCCCGTCCTGCTTAAAGGCGAGCCGGTGGTGACGCTGGCTCCGCTGAGCTGGAAAAACAGCAAAGGCGAGACCAACTTCAACCTGTCGCTGTTCTTGAAAGATCCTGCCACCGCCACGGATGAGGCGCAAACCCTAGCCCAGGAAGTAGATCGCAGTGTGAAATCGCTGGAGAGCAAGCTGACTATCCCGATGGACATGGCGACCGAGTTCATGACCCAGATTGCGAAGCTGGAAGGCTATAACGAAGATGACGCTGGTAAGCTGGCTGGCCAGCAGGTGAAAGGCCTGGCGGCAATGGGCCAGATGTTCCGCATCACTACCGTGGAAGATAACGTCATCAGCACCAGCCTGCAGTACAGCAACGGGCAGGTTACGCTGAACGGTCAGAAGATGACGCTGGAAGAGTTTGTCGGCATGTTTGGCGTTCCGGCGCTGAACCTGGCGGTACCGGACGAGCCTGCCGCGCCAGCGGCTCCGGCTCCGGCTCCGGCACCGGCACCGGCACAGCCTGCGGTTCCGCAGCAGTAATGATAAAAAAACCCCTCTTCGAGGGGTTTTTTATTGCCGCCAGCCAGAATGCCTTATCGCTCTTCCTTTAACCGTGAAACTACTTCACGGGGACTAACCGGGCGGAGACAATCTGATGCCCGGCTTGCACATCAGATTTTTCAATCCGCTGCATAATCCTGTCCGCCAGCGTGTGGCCCATCTCCCGTGCAGGGGTGGTTGCCCAGACGATAGGCAGATCGTCCAGCGCGTTTTCTGACACATCCGCAAAGGCACCGAGCGCCACCTGATGACCAAAGAAGGTTTCAACCCCGCCTTCCCCGCTCTGGCGTCCGGCCCGTATCAGGCCAAACCAGGCGCCCATGGCGATGACGTCGTTGTAGCAGATCACGGCGCTGATGGTGGGGCTGGCGCGGAGCAACGTCCCGATCGCCTCTGCCGCCTGCTTCTGGCTGGACTCGCACTCCACCACCCACTCACTGTGGAACGGCAGGCCGTATTTAATCAGCGTTGAACAGTAGCCGCCCACCCGTTCGGCGCGGGTCAGCGACGAGCTTTTTCCGCCCAGCCAGGCAATCCGCTGATGGCCGCGGCGAATAAGATGTTCGGTCAGCATTTGTGCTGCCTGCATGTTGTCCGGGCGCAGGGTATCGGCCTCATCCAGATAGCTGGCGCGAGAAGCAAACACCAGCGGAACACCCTTCTGGGCTGCCCGTTCGCACAGTTCGTTGCTTAACCCGGATGCCCCGGCAACGATAACCCCATCGACCCCCTGGGTCAGCAGCATGTCGAGGCGCTGGAGCAATTGATCCGCTTCCCGGCCACCGTGGAGTAAAAAGACCATCCGGCCTTGCGATTCCAGCGCCTCCGTCAGCCCTGCCGTCAGTTCGGCATAAAACGGCGAGGTCAGATCGCGGACAATCAGGCCAATCACCCCGCTTTGTCCACCGCGCAGCGCCGAAGCCTGCCGGTTACGAACAAATCCTAATTGCTCAACCGCATCGTTAACGCGCTGGCCCGTCGCGGAGGAGATCCGCCCTTTTCCGCTCAGCACCAGTGACACCGTGCTGACGGACACGCCCGCCGCCTGCGCGACGTCATTGATGGTGATCTTTTTCGCTACAGCCATGTGATGGCGTGACTCCCTGACAATGAGATCGGTAAAACGTTTTATCAATACGTTATCTTTATACTACCAGTTAAAGACTAAGAATGTGATTTAGCGCGCACTAAAATTTGATAAAACGTTTTATCTTCTCGCAGCATTGAAGCAGATAAACTGATTTTAACAACACAGGAGTCGTTTTATGACGGCGAAAGCAGCACAAAAAATATCGCTGTGGGAGTTTTTCCAGCAACTGGGTAAAACCTTTATGCTGCCCGTGGCGCTCCTCTCGTTCTGCGGGATCATGCTGGGGATCGGCAGCTCGCTAAGCAGTCACGATGTGATTACGCTGATCCCGTTCCTTGGCAATCCTGTGCTGCAGGCTGTCTTCATCTGGATGAGCAAGGTCGGCTCCTTTGCCTTTAGCTTCCTGCCGGTGATGTTCTGTATCGCTATCCCGCTGGGACTGGCGCGGGAAAACAAAGGTGTAGCGGCATTTGCCGGTTTCGTTGGCTATGCGGTGATGAACCTGGCGGTCAACTTTTGGCTCACTGCCAAAGGCATCCTGCCGACCACCGATGCGGCAGTACTCAAGGCCAACAACATACAGAGCGTGATTGGTATTCAGTCTATTGATACCGGGATTCTCGGCGCAGTGATCGCGGGTGTGATCATCTGGATGCTGCACGAGCGTTTTCACAATATCCGCCTGCCGGACGCGCTGGCATTCTTTGGTGGCACCCGTTTTGTACCCATTATCACCCTTGTGGTGATGGGTCTGTTTGGCCTTGTGATCCCGCTGATTTGGCCTGTCTTTGCCATGGGCATTACCGGCATTGGCCGCATCATTAACGGTGCCGGTGATTTTGGACCGATGATCTTCGGTACCGGTGAACGTCTGCTGCTGCCGTTTGGACTTCAGCATATTCTTGTCGCCCTGATCCGTTTCACGGAAGCGGGCGGTACGATGGAGGTGTGCGGTCACGATGTGAGCGGCGCGCTGACCATCTTCCAGGCGCAGCTGAGCTGCCCGACCACCCACGGTTTCTCAGAGAGCGCCACTCGCTTCCTGTCCCAGGGTAAAATGCCAGCCTTCCTCGGTGGCCTGCCGGGCGCAGCCCTGGCGATGTACCACTGTGCTCGCCCGGAAAACCGTCACAAAATTAAAGGCCTGCTGATCTCCGGTGTGATCGCCTGCGTGGTGGGCGGAACCACCGAACCGATTGAATTCCTGTTCCTGTTCGTTGCCCCGGTGCTGTACCTCATCCACGCTGTGCTGACCGGTCTGGGCTTTACCGTGATGGCGGTGCTGGGTGTGACTATCGGCAATACCGACGGCAACGTGATCGACTTTGTGGTGTTCGGCATCCTGCATGGCCTGTCGACCAAATGGTATCTGGTGCCCGTAGTGGCAGCGATCTGGTTCGCGGTGTACTACGGTATCTTCCGCTTCGCCATCACCCGCTTTAACCTGAAAACGCCGGGTCGTGATACCGATGCGGCCACCAGCGTTGAACAGGCGGTTGCGGGTACGATTGGCAAATCCGGCTATAACACCCCTGCCATTCTGGCGGCGCTGGGCGGTGCGGATAACATTACCTCGCTGGATAACTGCATCACCCGCCTGCGTCTGTCGGTGGCAGATATGTCTAAAGTAGATACCAACGCCCTGAAGGCTAACCGCGCTATCGGCGTGGTACAGTTAAACCAGCATAATTTGCAGGTGGTTATCGGCCCGCAGGTGCAATCAGTCAAAGACGAACTGGCGACCCTGATGCGAACAGTAGAAGCCTGATGCCTCACCCCCTCGCCATGAGGGGGTTTTATTTTAAGGACCAACGACATGTTTGATTTTGCTACCGTCGTGGATCGTCACGGTACATGGTGCACCCAGTGGGACTATATTGCCGACCGTTTTGGTGCCGCCGATCTGCTGCCTTTTACCATCTCGGATATGGATTTTGCCACCGCCCCTTGCATCATCGACGCCCTGCAAACGCGCATCGGCCACGGGGTATTTGGCTACAGCCGCTGGAAAAACGACGAATTCCTGGCCGCTGTGGCCCACTGGTTCCACCAGCGTTTTCACAGCACCATCGACACCCGTGCCATCGTCTATGGCCCCTCGGTGATCTATATGGTGTCAGAGTTGATTCGCCAGTGGTCGGACGCCGGTGACGGCGTGGTGATCCATACCCCCGCTTACGACGCGTTTTATAACGCCATTGCGGGTAATAACCGACAGGTTGTCTCTGTCGGCCTGCAACACTCGGTGGCGGGCTGGCAGTGCGATATGGCCGAACTGGAAGCGGTGCTGGCCCAGCCGCAAAACAAAATCCTGTTGCTCTGTAGCCCGCATAATCCGACCGGCAAGGTCTGGACACGCGACGAGTTAACCACTATGGCTGACCTCTGCGCGCGACATGGCGTGGCGGTGATCAGTGATGAAATCCACATGGATATGGTGTGGGGCGAGCATCGGCATACCCCCTGGTGCGAAGTCGCTCAGGGTAAATGGGCGCTGCTAACCTCTGGCTCCAAGAGCTTCAACATTCCCGCCCTTACCGGCGCATACGGCCTGATTGGCGATGAGGCCAGTCGCATGGCCTATCTGCAGGCGCTGAAAGGCCGTGATGGGCTGTCCTCGCCGTCGGTGCTGGCGCTGGTGGCGCATATTGCGGCGTATCAGCAGGGCGAAGCATGGCTGGATGCGCTGCGCGCTTATCTGGAGGCGAATTTGCAGTACGTGGCCGACACGCTGAATGCCGCTTTCCCGACGTTAAACTGGCAGCCGCCGCAGGCGACCTATCTGGCATGGATCGATCTTCGCCCGCTCGGGATCGATGACAAGGCACTGCAGAAGGTGCTGATCGAGCAGCAAAAAGTGGCAATCATGCCGGGTTATACCTACGGGGATGAAGGCAAAGGCTTTGTCCGTCTTAACGCTGGCTGCCAACGCAGTAAGCTTGAGCAGGGTGTCGAGCGCCTGATTGCCGGGATCCGTACTTTGCAATAATTCGTTTGCGCAACGGAATAATCCCTTGCGCAAATAGCTTTTTCTCTCTTTTTGTTTTTATAATAGCCCGCACATTACAGTTAATCCGTTAAAAGTCTTTGAAAATCAACCTTTATCCATTTATTCAAGTAGTTGCATAGAGCACAGTATTACCATTATCTCGCATTAACTGACATTTATATGCCCCTGTTTGTGTCCCTAACATACGTTTTGCCCCCGGCATGCCCCCAGAGATTCCCGGTTTTGCGATGCTCTTTTCAGAACTCCACCAGCCTTACAGACCAACACATGATGGGCAAAATCCCTATCCCCCATCCATTTGGTCGCTTTGAAAGTTGCGCACTAGTTCTTACTTCAAAGGCCGCGTTGTGCCAGAAGCTGACAAAGCTGACAAAGCTGACAAAGCTGACACCAGCATGTACCAATCAACGCGGCGCAAGCCAGACAGTATGAGTCAGAAATATCTTCATAACATGAAACTCATAAACCCCAGCGCGAAAGCTCATTAATGAGTTGAAGTTGCTTTCTGCTTAAAAATGTAACATCATGTATAAAAAATACTGGCCAAAGTAATCATGAATCAATTAACTGATTTTTTTAGCATATTTTGGAAATATTTTGAGCCATTTTTAAAATTTATTTCCACAAATCAAATCTTAAGTGGCGCCGTTGCTACTCTCATTGCAGCTGTATTGATTTTTATATTCAAGGAATATATTAAGCCGCCACCAAATTTTTCGGGTGTCTTTGAAATTGAATGTAAAACAGTAAAATCCGCATATAATCCTTACTTAAATTTAAAGACGTTTTATACACTGGTTTTGATTTGTGATAACAACAGCATCGAAGGGTGTATTGAGAAAACAAAAGATGTTGAAAGAAATAATAGCATAAGAACATATACTGGTAAACATAGAAGTATTGGCGAGGTTCGCGGGGTGATTAAGAGAAATTATTTAAGGAAAAACCATGCCTCATTGAATATAAAAATGGATGGTGAATTAAGAAATTACACCATTCTTCTGTATTTCCGGAGGGTAAATACGGATGCTATGTATGGTAAATTTTGGTCAACGGCTGCAGATTCCTCAGGAGAAGTGAAATGGCAGCGAAGCGCTTTTTGATTTTCTTACTATCATTTCCATATTTATTAATGGCCGTGGTCGTTTTTAAATTCAGAGTTAAAAGTATTATTGATGATTATGATAAATGTATTGAATATATAAGGCATAGTACAAGAAATGAAAGAGCTATATCTTTATCCTTAATTGATACATTAAGATTAGCTGAGGATCATCGGCAACTATTACACAGGGGCGTGGATCCAGTTGCTATTTTAAGAACTATATATCTGAGGTTGTTTAAAAAAATTCATCAAGGCGCAAGTACTATAGACCAACAGTTTGTTAGAACAATAACTAAGAGATATGAGAAAACAGTCCGAAGAAAAATAAGAGAACAAATATTAGCTATTCTTATCAGAAAGGCCTCAACTGCAGATGATATCTGTATAGCTTATATATCTTGTTGCTACTATGGTTATGGTACTTATGGGATAGCTAAACTTCTCAAAACTCATGCAAACATTAGTGAGTTTGACATTGCAGCACGGGTTAAGTACCCATTCAGGAAAAATGTTGACGAGCTTACTGAAGGCAAATTTTGTCGAAGGGCACTATATCTTTCTTATCTATGTAAATCAAACCCGGATAGGGCGTCTATTTTTTTACGAAAAAAAATTAAAAGTTTTATTAGTCGCTAAACTTTTAAATGTGTTTTTTTAAGAGGGGCCGTATACTTTCTATATGCCCTGCTGAATAATGTTTTTCCTGTTATTTTAAAAATAATTGCAGTGGTTAGTTTTTGTCTGATTTGGACTGAGAAAAATCATAAGGGGTACTTTTGGGGTATCATTTAAGATGAATTATTATAAAAATTATTATTCAGCCGTTTAATACTTTTGTTTCGTTCGTATTATCACCAACTAATGGAAGTGGCAGCTGAAATTTGCCATTTTAACAAATATGTTGATATCCGCTTCTCGCTCATAGCGGACCTTAAGCGTTTAAGGGAAGACCCTCAGATCTTCCTTTCAATGACATTCAGGTGCAGACCTCTTCTTACACTGGATACTCATCATCAGCTTCAGTAGAGTTGATGAAGAAAGTCACCCTGCCCATGACTTCGACCTCTTCCGCTGCGTCGCCTTCTATCGCCTCGCCGTCCTCTGTGATTAATGCTTTTCCCAGAAACCGTGCAAATTGAGTCTGCCCGCCACTTAAGATTAGCAGCACTTGCCCCTGCATCAGTCGGGTAACAGGCTCGATCACCGCAAACCCAGATGACGTTTCGAGGATGCGGCTTTCGTTAGTCGTGCAGATACTGGCCGGTGAAAGTCGCTGTTCGACATAATCGTTTGCCGGAGATACGAATCCCATCAGAGCACCCTTCCCATGTTGCGGAGGATCCAGTAGCGGTTCTCGCTGCTGTCCGGCGTCTTGTCGGCAAAGTCTGGCTGGTAATACTTTATCCACTCGTTGGCCTCGGCACGGCTGAAATGCCAGTGTACCTTGGCCAGTTTGCGAATGAAGTCATCAGTACGTAAACACTGAAATCCTTTCGGGTTTTGCTGTATGGCCGCGGTAAAAGCCGCGTTAATGTCTGATTTGCGGGGCATGGTGACCTCTCATTTATTATTACTGTGTATTTATACAGTAGTTTTAAAGAGAGTCCAGGGCAAGGAGGCTGTGCCTATTGATAATTACTGCTGAACATCCTGCTGGTTTTTCGACTGGGCTTCAACCATGACTGTTAGCCAAGCCTTGAGGGCTTGACGAGTACAAGTGGTTTCATCCAGGTCGATTTCACCAGCCCAGTACACAGATTGTTTCTGGATGCAGAGACAAAGGTCGGGCCGACACAGCTAAAAGGCTTGAATAGCGCTGCCAGCAAAAGCGATTGGAAATTATTTTAATGTAGTGTATTTTAGATATCTACCCACATAAATAATGAAGCCCACCTATCATGGACATAATTACCAAACCCACTTACTGGCAACCGGATTATTATGTAGAGCTTTTAAGTGCTTCTGACATTGAAGATAAGGAAATATATTTCCAAAAAATAGTTATTACAGAAAATCTTTATAACCTTATTCTTAATTATTATGAAAATAATAATTTTTTTTGGAAGCAAACCACTTCTATAAATGCTAATGATAGCATTTCTAAAACAATAAGTTACGGGTTGTTATTTAGTTTATGCAAAGAAATAGATATCAACGACTCAACCTCTTATTATATAAATCAATACAATACAGAGAACGCACCTGAGGAGAAAACATTTTCAAAAACACCTGAAGACCAGGCATGCATTGAAAAAATAAACTTTTTAAAAAGCCAGCAAGGAAGTTATTATTCCATTTACAGACTTATTGCAGGGATTTTGAAAAAATACCATTTTGAAATATTATCCATCACCGTTTGGGAACACTACCTTCGATATAAATTCAGCTCGGAAGTAACTGGAAGAACTTCACTGCTCAGTTGTGTGGCTATAGATGCTTTAAAAGGATACAAGCAACCTAGACATACAACACACTCCTCAAGTTCTTTGTATGACACTTTTTCAGGTGATGGGAGCAATAATACATACCTTGGTGATGGATTATGGATTTCCCCTTCCGGTGATATTTCTGATGAAGGGCGTTGAGCGTCAAATAAAGCGTATGCTGTTACGCTTTAAGCGTCTGCATTTCATATTGTAGCTGGGCGACCTGCGTACTCAGCATTTCGATTTTTGCAATCGCAAGATGCAGCGCCAGCGCCGTATCCATCATGATGACATTGTTATCCAGCGCAAGGGTGTCGTCTTTATCACAACGATTCCCGTCCTCATCGAACTCAGGTGCAGCAGGAACCAGCTTCACATACTCACGGTCAATATCACGTAAAGCATCCTGAGCAATTATCCCCCGACGTGCCCGTTCGAAGTAATCCCCGTTATACACGAACGTGCAGGGTTTCAGCTTCCTGATGTTCTCGTAAGATGCCTGGCCGTCGTCATAGGTGATATCGTGCTTCAGAGTGGCATCAGAGGTCGCTGACTTCTGATAAGTGTAGTTGCCAGCAAATCCACCATCGCCACTTGTCGAAGTGACAAAATCCCCGTTGGCTGGGGTGAAATACCAGTACCGTATCTTGGACCCACTATCTCCGAACTGTGTTAGCGCAGTGTTAGCCCAGGCGCCCAGCCCGTTACCAACATTACCCCACATCGATCGGAGGTTATACCCACCACCATGTTGATACCCCCAGGAAAGGCCAGCTATAGCCCCGTTACCCGGAGAATCCGTGGAGGTTTCCGCGTAATAGGAGGCATAGTGTGCCTGTGCTGAGTTCCACCACGAACTCACGGCTGGACCGCCCATATACAAACGTCCCGGAATTTGCCCATTGCCGTTGGACATGAAGTCGAAGTAGTTGTTCTGCGCGGAGTCAGTACCCCCCGCATTTTGCAACACTACCAGTCTGGCAATGGAGTAGTTCCATTCGATGCGCTTCACGATCTGGAGTTGGGCGGATATCTTCTCAACACCATTTACGGTGTACTGTGATTTTATGTATCCGCCATAAACCGTACTCCCGACCCCCGGCAAAGACGCATCATTGATGGTGGATGTCCAGGCAGCAATGGCCCTGCTTAATTCAGCCGTGTCTATTCTGTTTGCCATAACTTAATTCCTTATGCCCAGACGCGAGCCGGTGTTTTCGGGTTAACCACAAAGTCGTTCAGCCCGGATAAATCGAGCGAGTCATTCATGACCCGAAAATTGACGTGATAGCCTGGCTCTGTGGTGTACTTAGTGATTTCGTTTTCTTCGCCGGGATTGATAACTTCAGCAGGGACACTGATAACGCCAATGATATCCAGGCTGATAACAGGGTGAAATAAACCTCCCTGCTCTTCATCATCAACAAACCCCGCCGCGATTAACTGCGTGCGCATTTCTTCGGCGTCTTTGAAACGTAGATATAAATCTCTCATTAGCGGAGTCCATTAATTTGATTGAGCGTCAGCAAGCGGTGCCAGATACGGAAGTTACGGATATGATAAACGGCGAAAGAGTTGCTATTAAATCTGATGGATGTGCTGGATGATGTTGGGCCAGTAGGCGCATTTCCCGCGCGCGTAGTGCTTTTGCCATCAAAGTAACCGACAACTGTATTATCGTTGGCAACATCAACAGTCTGAACATATATTTTCTTATTGAATGGGTAAGTCACATTTGGAATGGCTATTCCACCTGATGACCGATAAGAAATTAACTGGTTCGAAACCCCCCGGAGAATAATATCGTTACGCGCTCCCACATTTAATAAAAAGTCCACGTAGGCCGGGCCAGTTGTAGGCTGAACAAACTGATCTACTGTAAATTCCAGTGCTATGGTACGGGCGAAGATGTCGCCCACCGTGTTGTAACCGATGTTCCCTTGCGGCTGCAAAGTGAGCAGATCCCCGATCCTAGTCACAGCCGCCGAGCCTGTCGGAATATAGCTCGTAGGGATGGCGGTTTTTTCTACCTGTACGGTTTGTACATAAATAGCAGCGCCAGCAGCGATATTTGCGGTGCCGTTGAACCATATTTGACCAACTAATGAACCAGCACTGGCGACAGCAATGGTCATACTGGCATATATATACCCATCACTACCTAGCGACGTTGTGTAAGTTGCCCCGCCAGATGGTCCACCAACTCTTGCACCAGTAATACCGTCAAAGGCAACATCAGCTATCTGCACATTATCGAGTGCAAAGCGGAAACGAACCCTATCCGATGTTGATTTGAATCTGGCGGATATAGTGAATATTTCACCAGCTGCGGCGGGGATCGTTGGGGTTCCCACTATCCAGTGGTTATTGCTAGGTGTCGTGGCATTCACTGTTCCGAAATAAGTTACAGCTTGAGTTGCGCCATCAGTAATAACCTTGTCGGTTAGGGAGCCGTGTGTGCCCCATTTGGATGGGTCATCACTATTCAGAATATAATTAGTGCTCTGCCCCTCCATTAACAATCCGTCGCGTTCAAAACGCGGCTCGTTAATTTCAGCGATCTGCAATACACCGGATTTGTCGATATACGTTGCTTTGGTTGACCGGGTAAAGGTCGCTGATTTAGTTGGCAGCTCAAGAACCTGCCCGGAGATCGTTAGCTTGTCGTAAGGCGCGAACCCTGCCAGCAGGCGCAGGTCATCATTGAGCGGCAACCAGACGTCAGGGAATGGCGCGGCCTCATAGGGTACAGAGGTCAGCAGCTGCGCGGCGGCAAGGGATGCGGCGGCGCTGCTGGCGCTATTAGCAGCATTGGTTTCCGACGTTTTGGCATTCGTCTCAGACGTTTTTGCGTTCGTCTCGGAGGTTTTGGCATTCGTTTCGCTGGTCTTGGCTGCTGAAGCGCTGCTTGCCGCTGCGGTCTTTGATGAGTTCGCGTTCGTCTCAGAGGTCTTTGCATTTTTCTCTGATGCTGCCGCTGCAGCGGCGCTGGCACCTGCCGCACCCGCTTGGGCGATCAGCTTTGTCCAGCTGGGACCCGTCTTTTTTGAACCGTCTGCACGAGTTATGGTGACGTCGCCGGTACCCGACAAAATCAGGTCCTGGTTGATGATACTGCTTTGCGCCAGGCGAAACCCTTCCGTGACGGCTTTAGCTAAATCGTCATCAAGTGTGGCCATTCGTGCTGTCCTTAAAATGAAAAACCCAGCCGGAGCTGGGTTGGAGGTTCTGAGGTGGTGGAGATTAGGAGAATGAGCCGGTACCGCGCGTAATGGTCAGTGTCGGAGCGGCAATACGCTTACTTGCCGTCCCGGTACCAGTTACCGTAATCGTCCCTGTAATCACGTTTGCCGTAATGTTTCGAACAGCATGACGTACGGTTATCCGAAGCCCACCGGTTCCCGCAGGAATATAGACGGAGCCTAAGTCACGGACATCGCCGTTAATGTTGAGGGTGATGTTTACCAGGCCTTCCCCTTGAATAGATGACGCTGTAATCATCGCCTCAAGCAGAGCTGACTTATTCAATGATGATGAGGAGGAGTCAGTGAAAGTTATGGTATTGGTTGCCACACCTCCGCCTGAAACGTAAGTATCTGAAGACACACCAACGTTAGCCACATCACCAATGAAGTTTGTCGCTTCAACCGTGCCCTTAAAGCTCCCACTGGTCGCTTCAACCCTGCCTTTAAAGCTCCCGTCAGTGGCATAAATCGTCCCGCGAACGGTCACGCCATTAAACGTGGCATACCCGGACTTATTGATATGCCAGCCGACATTGCCGGTCCCGTCCCAGTTGCTGGACTGGATGTAATTCCCGATCTTGCCGTTGTCGATTGAACCGTCCTGGATGAACACCGAACGCATAAACATCTGGCCGCCAGTCGAAGCAAACACCAGCTCCTGTCCGTTCGTCGTCGGGTTATAAACCGCGAACGTATCGGCAGAAATCAGGAAGTTTGAGGCCCCTGTGCCGTCAATGCCCAGCTGGATACCCGCGATGCGTTTGACACCGTTCGCCTCCACCTGGACTTTAACACCCCATTGCGCGTTCAGCTTGCCGTTGATGTCAGCAACCGCCTGGCTGGTCGTCTGGACGTTAGCGTTGGTTTGCCCAATCGACGCCGTCACCTGCTGAATGCTGGTCGCCGTGGCGCTCTCCAGATCCGTAACGGCTTTATCAATGCGCGTAATGGCGGCCGCGTTGGTCTGGCCGTTTTGCTCAACCGTGGCCTTAAGCGTCGTGACCTGTTCGGCCACAGCGCTGGTTGCATCCGCGGCGGTCTTCTTGGCTTCTGTGATTTCAGCCATCGTTTTTGTTTCGCCAACGGCAAACGTGACGCGCTGATCCGAAAATGCAAAGAAGTTGGCGAGCGCGTTACTGACACTACCGACAATACCGGCGTCGCGGCTGGCAGTATTACCGTCCACATCCACTTTCAGGCTGTCGATACGACGCCCCAGCGCGGAGTCACCATCCGTACGGGCCGTGGTTTCCGTGTTGATGTCAGCCGTGTTCTTGTCAGTTGTCGCCTTAACCGCAGCCAGCGCGGTAGTCTGAGCCTTGTTGTTATCAGCGACGGCTTTATCGATGCGCGTGATATCGCCGGTATTTTTCCCGACGGTGGTCTGCAGGCCTGACAACGTGGTGGCCTGCGCCTCCTGCTCAGTCGTTAGCGTTGCCAGTTCCTGCGTCACGCTGGCTTTGTTGGCGTTAACGGTCGCTTCCAGCGCCGTCCGGGCTGTCACTTCCGCTTCCTGCGCCGTGATGCGCGCCTGGCGTTCGGTGTAGAGCAAGCCCGAGGCCAGCTTCGACGGATCATCACCGGTATAACCGCCCCGGATCTGCGCCGCCAGCGTCTCGCGCGCTGTGGCTTCCGCCTGGTCGCCAGCGACACGGGCTGTCGTTTCCTGCTGCAGCGCCGCCATACCCGCGCCGGGCGTAGGCCGACCGAGCGCCACCCAGTCAATCAGGAAGTAATTCGTCGCATCCTGCTTAGTAGACAGATCCAGCCTGAACTGATTCATCGTGGCTTCAGTCAGCCAGGGGATATTGTCGAACTCCAGCGTGGCGATCCCGTTCGCGTCATAAGCAGGTTCGGCGACGGTGACCATGTTGGTGTCGTTGAAGCCCCCGGTACCCCGCCACCGCAGCTGCCCCGCCCAGCCCGGCGCCCCGAACTTCCTGATGCGCAGTTTAACGAAGCGATAGGACGACGAGTTAACACCCAGTGAACCGGGAGACGCCACCCATGGATCGGTGGCATGGTTCGCCGGGCGGATCCAGCCGTCAACAATCGTCGGTGTCCCGTTCCCGGTCCAGCCCTCTACTGTCGAATCGAAGTACCAGATTTTTGCCGGGTCGAACTGCGAACCGGTGCCAGCAGAAATCTGCCCAATCTGCTGCGCCAGTGACTCGGTGGTGGTCTGGATCGTCTGATTGACGTTGCTGATATCCGCGACGCGCTCGTTCTTCTCGGTCAGCAGCGCCTGGGCGCGCGCCGTTGCCTCGTCGGTGATGGCTTTCTTACGGTCCGTGACCTCCTGTGCCAGGCCTGTTTTGGTTGCCGCCGACTCTGTCGTAACTTTGCTGATGTCGTCGCGCGCTGACTGAATATCGTCGCTGAGATCGGCGATATCCGCGGTGAGTTCCTTATACGCGTCTGTCTGTTTGATCTGGTTGTCGATATCCACAAGGTAATCAGCTGCAACCGAGCTGCTGCTGCCCTGAATAAAGTCAGTCCATGCCGACTTATTGCCGGTGCGATCGACAAGCCGCGCGCGGTACCAGAATCCTACCCCAGCTTTCAGGCCCAGTTGCTGATAAACATGCTGCGGATAGGGTGCCCCGGCCAGCAGAAGCGGATTTGTGCCGGTCGATGCAGTGGAATACTGGATCTCCGTCTGTAAGGTATCGCCGGTACCAGCCGGGAAATCCCAGTCCAGCTGTACGCCCCAGAGCAACGGCGTGGTACGGAAATTGGCGGGCTTTAGCACATCACCGGCCCGACCCTTGAGATGCGTCAGCACTGAGGTGGCCCACAGGCTGGATGCGCCGCCAGCATTAATCGCCCTGACACGCACCAGGTAATCACCTTCGTAGATCCCCGGCACTTCGATATTGCGCAGCCCGGTTTGCGGTACGTTAACCCACTCGCTGTCACCCCTGCGCCACTGCACCTGATAGGCGATAACGTCTGCCTGCGGTTTCCCGGCTTTATCCAGTGGAGCGTCCCAGGAGGCTGTCAGCGTGGCAATGCGCTGCCCCTGTCTCACTGAGTCGTAGCTTGATACCACGACGTTTCCGGGCTGAGAGACAACACCAGTAGGAATCAGGCTGACAGGCGGGATGTCCAGGCGCGCATTGTTATCGACAGCGTCATATTTCGAGGCGTTGTATTCCGCACCCGTAATGGTGTAGGTGTTCTCCTCGTCGTTGAATGTCAGGTTCATCACACGGAAATACTGCAGGCGCAGCTGTCCGGCATCGATAACGAAAACGGCATCTGGCGCTGGCGCAGAGGAAAACGCCGTGGCCACGATTAACTGCGTGCCGTTGACCGCCTGAATGACCCGGTTTTCCACAATGCCGCGCTGTGTGCGGATCATCAGTGTATCGCCCGGGACGGCGCTGGTCCCGCGATCGGTTGTAACGGCTTTAAGCCCGGCGTTGTAACTCACAACGCGCCCACCATACACTCGCCCGGAAAAGCGTTCATCCGCAAAAGCGAACACGGTGCCGGGAACATAGGCAAAGCCATCCAGCCCGGTTTGCAGCGTGATCAGGCGATCGAGATAGTTGGAGTACACCGCCCAGCCGCCGCGACGCTGCGCCTCACTCTCACGCGTACAGCCAATGGCAGTCAGCTGCGTCTGCTTGAATTTGAACTGCTTAACCAGGTCAGGAAACATCACCGCAGTGGTGCGATCCTGGTAGTGGTTATCCGGGTCGCTAAAGTTAATTAGCGCAGAACTGTAGCGGTTCTTCTCGCTGCCGCTGGAATAGTTCGGCTTTCCGACGACCGAGGCGCGAGTGAGGATCTGTAGCTTCGTCGTGTCCGCTGGCATGTCCGAGACAACATTGAACATGTTGTTGCCCCAGAACGTCATACCGTTGAAGCCAGCGGCGATATCCTTTATCACCTGCCAGGCATCGGCCTGCGACTGGATATAGACGTCAAACATGAAGCGCGGCTCGGTACCGGTGCCGCCCTTACCATCGGGCACCTTCTGGTCACAGCGCTGGGCTATGCGGTACAGCTCCCACTTATCCAGCATGGCTGCCGTTACCCGACGACCCAGGCCAAAGCGCGGCTCCGTGAGTACATCGAACCAGATCCACGCCGGGTTATTCGACCAGCCCCATTTGAATGTCCCATCCCAGGTGCCGTTATAAACCCGGCCAACCGGATCATAGTTCTGCGGGATGCGGATAATCCGCCCTTTCGGCTTGCAGGATATCTTCGGGATGTTGTTGAAGGATTTTGCGTTGAACGACACATACAGCAGCGCGGTATGCGGATAGCGCAGGCGCGCGTCGATCACCTCCGTGATTGCCTGCACCTGTGTCTTGTTCTGCAGCATCTGACTGGTGCTGTCGGCGGTGTCGCGAACCACACGGATCTGCCAGCCAGTATTGGCCTTAGGCAGGTTGATGCGGTGCGTCAGCTCGTACAGTGAACTGAGTTTTTCCGTTACGGTTTTGGTGAGTACGGTGCTGTATGCGCCGCCATCTACCGCCACATCGATATGATAAGTGACGGAAGTCCCGACGATATCGCCATCATTCTCCTGCTGCTGCAGACCGGTAATGCCGATACGCACCAGCACTGCGTCAATCTGGGTATTACTGATGGCCCGGGTCCAGGGAGTGGCCTTTGTCAGCGACACGCCAATGCTGGTCTCGTTCTCCACGGCTGGGAACCCGGGGATTGGCGACTGCGTCTGCGTGCCCGGACGAAAGTCCCAGGAGACATTCTCGAAGTTCATCGAGCCGTCGGCGTTGCCCAGCGGCGTGCCGTCAAGGAAGATCCGGGTAGCATCCAGTCCACCAGCAAACTCGCCTTCACCGAGCGCCAGCAGCATACGGCAGCGCGCCATCGACTGCGCGGAATCGGGTTGTTCAACAGGCGTGTGCTGCTTCTGACTGCCGCCTTTTGCACCAGTAATCGTTGCCATATTGCATCCATAAAAAAAGCACCCGATTGGGTGCTAATTGAAGAGTAAGAAATTCTCAGATGTCCTCGGCCACGATCCCCGCACTGATTATGGCGCCGCCAATTTCGCGCTCGCCATACAGCAGCGCGACCGGGTTGCCCATCGCCAGGGTGTTCACTGCGCCGCCGAAGGCATAGCTGGGCTTATTGTCAGGGTCATCGCGCCCCTGAAGGCCTTTGGGCTGCGGCGAGAGCATCTGATAGATACCGCCTGCAGCCATGCCGATACCAGCAGAAATCATGGCGCCACCGACCGGACTGGCCCAGCCAGCAGAGAGGCCAGACACTACGATGCCCGCCACCACCATCACTGCGCCAAGGATCGTCTGGAACATACCCGCCTTTTTCGCCCCTTCCATCACAGGCGCGATGCGGATATCACTGTCACCGCCCAGCTCCTTAAAATCCTGTGCGCCGATGTTGCGTTTGCCACGAAACACTGCGAAGGTCATGCCGTTTTTTTGCGCGTTCATGAGGTAGCTTTCCAGCCCGTCCAGGTTGATGCACAGCGCCTTTACCGCTTCCGCTGACGTCTGCACCGCCAGCCGGTGGACGCGGCCAAACCGGGCACCCAGCGCGCCATACAATCGAATCGTGGTTAAGCGCGCCATGGCTTAATCTCCTGCGGCAGGTCTTTGTGTCGAACGCAGATCATCGTCCGGTCTTTAAAATATCCACGGGCATAAGGTGTGATACAGGATGGCTGGCCGTACAGGTGGTGCAGCAGCTCGCCCTCTTCGGTGATGATCCCCGCATGGTTCCACTTGTCCGACTCGACCTGCATGATGACCATGCACCCGGGCGCGGGGCCGCATTCGACAAACCCCTCACACTCCCAGTAATCGAAATAGAGGTTGTCGGGGTATTGGCTTTCCCACCACGGATAATCCACGCGGAAATCGTTTAGCGCTACGCCCTGTGTAGCGTGCCAGTCCATGACCAGCCCCCAGCAGTCATGCGAGCCAAGGAGGAACGGGCGGCCAATCAGCGGGATGGAGTCCGGTGTTATCTCTGCGTATTCATCGCAGTCCGGCGCGTAAATGCCCCAGACCACACCAGAGTTATTACACTGCTGGCGATCGAGATCAGACGGAATAGGTCGTGCGCCATCGCCCGGGTGGGAGTGAATGACGCGGATAATGGTTCCTGCGTCCTCGGCGTTCGCCCAGTGCTGACTGTCAATTCTGAAATGCTCGGTCGGGTTTTCGTGGCTGTTCGGCACAGGGATATAGCGCTGGCGCCGTCCTGACTGAATGACAAAGCCGCAGCACTCGCGTGGGGATTCCTCCAGCGCATGCGCCCGGATCGCCGTCATAATGGTTTTGTTCATGGGTATATCCGGTTATCGGGTGAAGAGTACTGTCGCCGGGTAGCCGCCGAAATCAAGGACGGCAGTGTTCGGTTCTGCCAGCCCGGCGCCGAAGCGCTTACGGCAGTCACTCAGGCAGCCACCACATACATCAAACGCCGGGTCTGCTACCGCATTACCCTTCGCATCGAAATATGCCGTGCCATTGTAGGTGCAGCCGTCACCGCTGCGGTATTGTCCGCGCAGTGCCCATTCGCAGAGAGAGGTGATCTGCCGGGTTGGTATGACCAGGTTCTGCAGGTCTGCCGGGCTGCTGAGCGACCAGGACACCACCTCGTCATCTTCAGAGGTTTTGGTATCCAGCCAGAAGGTCTGCAGGGAGAACATCGTCGGGTCTGCTGTCGGATTAACACCGCCCGGGAAGTTCACTGCATCCAGGTAAACCGCGTAGGTGTCAATGATGCTCACCTTTGCATTCACCATGTCTTTAAACTGGAGACACAGCGCAGTGATATGGCCGTCGAGGTTAGACACGCTGAGCTTTGGCTCGGCGGCCTGATCCGTTGAAAGCGCCAGGTCGGCAATCTGGAAGGGCCAGAACTCGTAGGCGTTGCCATCCCAGATGATGGGCTTCGGCCCCAGCCTGGCCTCGTCGCCGTTCGCCGCGTCTATCTCGGCAGGTGAATGGGGAAACGGGCTGTAGTGAAAGCGGTGGATCCCGCCGCTGAACTCTGAGGCATCCACTTCGACCAGGCGGACCCTGCCACCTGGCGCCAGCTTCGCCGCCTGATCAACAAGTGCCATTATGCGTATACCCCGTAGGCCCGTTTAATAGTGAACGTCAGCTCTGCGAATTTGCTGCTGATCTGGTTTTTGCGAACAGAGTCGGCGACAACGCGATACATCCCCTTCTCTTCGCCCGGCGGCGTAATGATGAAGGCCTTCACGGTATGAGCCAGAAGGAAATCGCGCACTGCGTTTACCTCTGTCTCAGTGCCGGTATGTTTCATCGGCACCTGGATCGCGGTGGAGTTGATGCCGTTCTCGGCAATCTGCTCATAGCCATCGCCAAACTGCGCCGCACGCACCGTCTGGCTGTATTCAACAGGGCCAGCGCCGAGCTGCGAGCGCCAGCTGTAGGTTTCGACTGCCATGTTTGCTCCATAAAAAAGCCCCGCATTAGCGAGGCTTGGGGTGGTTGAAAGCCCCGGACTGGGCTTGGTTGTTAGTCGGTTCTGCATGAACTCATTCGGAAGGTGTAGCACCACAGCGACAAATTTAAGAGCCCAGATGACAATGTGCTTCTTAATAGATTGCTGTAATATTGCGCGCCATTCAAATCAACTGCTCGCTTTTCAATCAACTAAGATTAGCTAAGACACCCTTTGATATGTCAAAATCTAACATGGAGTTATAAGCTGCCACAGAGCGGCCCTGCCCCATCGCATCTTTAATTAAAGGAGTTTCCAATGGGGTTTAGATTTCGCAAACGAATCCGAATTGCTCCCGGACTCGCTATAAATATCAGCAAAAGCGGCGTAAGCACATCAATCGGTAAAAGCGGCTGTACCACAAATATCAGCAGTAGAGGCGTAAAAACAACGCTTGGCATCCCTGGCACTGGAATTTCATACACCGCCGGTACTTCAGGGAAAAAATCTGCTAATAAGAAAGGCAGCAGCATAATTAGCAATCTTATTTGCTTATTTATTTTATTTGTGATTTACAAAGTTTTTACTTCATAAATTCTTATTACAATAACCTGCATAAACATCGCATTACATTAATATTGGTAAGGATTAACAAATGAAAAAAGTACTAGCACTGTTACTGGTAGTAGCATTCGGCTTGATGACTACTAACTCAATGGCCTGCCCGAAAGGTACACATCCGCATGGTGGAACTGGTTCGCATCACGCGGGCGGCACTTGCTACTAACAGTTGGGCGGCTTCGGTCGCCCTTTTAATATCAAAAGCACATCTGAGTAGGTTATCAAGCCTCCACAGAGCAGCCCTGCACTATCGCTTCATATTTGTTCAGAGGGTCACATGAACCGGGTTTGGCTAATCGTGTTGATTGTCACAATTTGCGCTGGTTTGGCGCAGGATTACATAACTGAAAAAGCAGCTGAACGCATTACTACAATCAGACAGTCATGTGTGATTGGGCATGGTTGCAAGAACATGTAGCCCATCTGAGTGGGCTGTTATTGAAGTCCGGCCAGGACTTGGTGGCTATGGTCAGTTATGCTTAACTTCCGCTCAATTCTTCAAGTCGGTAATCAGTTTTACCGTCTTTATCTTCGACGCATACAGCTCTGAATTTCTGCTCAAGGCCGAATTTGTTCTTGGCGCTAAACTCCTGTGTTGCGTAAAACTTCCCGTCATTACCCAGCAACCTTTTTGCACCAAACGCAGACATATTCAGGGTGCTTTTGTTAAGGACTGATTTTTTAACGTAAGCATCACAGGATTCACGAAGCTGATCCAGTTTCGCATCAGAAAGTTCTTTGGCCTCTTTCTGCTTCTTTTCTGCTTCGGACGGCTTATTAAGTACAGCAGCAATACCGACCACAATGATGAGAAGAATAAGCATCCCAACAGTCTTGAGAATTTTCATAAATATTTTTTTAAGCACTATCATCCCCTGATTAGTATGTTTTTAAACATGATAACCAGGGGATGCATTGCTGTAACCAGGCGCGCGTGATATTGCCATCTCAGGATCACAACCTAGGGTCACTTGCTCTGGAACTGCCTGCCAAGAAGGCCATCGCTTCGAGCAGCCCTCACAAGGATCTCCGTTACCTTAGTTTCTATTTCTTTCCCTAACGCCCGCGCTGCAGCGCTGCCATCCCCAGACGTGTTAGATGATGCATTGCCCTTATTATCCACATAAATATCTATGTTGACCTGCGGCTGCGCACCACCCCCACCCTGTGCCCTGACACCAAGCCGGCCAGCGGAATCACGCGTCAGCGGCATGATTGCCTCAGCGCCAGCCTCAGCGAAGACACCCCCCTTGGCAAACTTAGAGGCCCCCTGGAATGTGAAGTACTGAGGTGTATCGTACACGCCATTCACATACTTACTGAGGCCCGGAGATTCATATACTCCGCCTTTAGCGTTAAATGTTAAACCTGCAGCTGCGTTCGCGTATGCTCCACCAGGTGTGTTGCCACCTCCTGATCCCCCACTTACCCACCCCATCGCAGCCTGTACTGCATAGGCAACCATGAGGCGGTTCGTCACATCCAGGATCATCTTGAGCATCGATTTCCCGAACTCTTTAACCGATGCTTTGCCTGTTGTCATAAGCTCGGTCAGCATGTCGCTCAGTCCTGTTAGCGTGGAGCTGGCAACATTCTTTACGGCATCGTAGGTATTTGTGGCGGCGTCCAGATACTCATTCCAGCCGCTTACTGCACCAGCTTTCCAGTCACCGCGCAGCTTATCCTCTTCGGCGTAGTAATTGCGAAGTGCTGCCAGCTCTTTTTCATAACCAGCATCTTCAAGCTTGCCACCGCCATTCAGCCATCCCTGTCGAAGCTGCGCTTCTTCCATCAGGCGCTGCGTTTGACGACTACTTAACCCGGCGCTATCACGCAATGCATCGGTTTTTTCAGCCATCTGGGTGACATATTTGTTTGCCTGCTGCGCCAGCCCGTTAATCTTCTGCTGGGCCTCAACTTCCTTATTTTTCTGATCCACAACTTTGGCGGCGTTGAGGATGGCCTCACGGTTCGATAGAAGAGATTTCTCCTGTGCGCTCAGAGCGCGAGACTTAGCAGCCTCGTCCAGCTCGGCAAAATGGGATTGCTGTTTGCTGAACTCGGTATTTTTGGCGTGAACATCTCCCGTCTGACGCAGCGTTTCGAGCGTTTCCGTTAGGGTTCTGGCCTGGGCGCGGTAGTTCTCCAGGGTGCGATCGCCAGCATCCAGCGTAGCTCTTGCCTCTTTGGTCTTTTTGGCAGAGTCCTGGGTAAGCTTCGAAACTGCATCTCTCGATTCGCGACTTGTACCCCCTTCACCCTTGACCGAGATTCCTCGCGCTTCAGCCTCGTAATTAGCTTGCGCGTTTGGTGCGGAGATCCGTTTCCAGAGTTCATCGTAGCGTTTTTTATTGGCTGCGATTTCTTTGTCAGCTTCAGCCCCAGCCTTTTTCATTGCCTCGACATCCATGCCGAGGAAATTTGCCAGCGCACCACCACCAGGAATTTTTTCAGCCCATCCGGCAACTGTTCCGGTGAATTTAGCGTCAAGCGAGGTGAGATTCAGAAACAAATCATTGATGGATGCTTTCAGCAATTTGAAGATATCAATGATTTGATTGCCCCAGGCCCGAACTGTAATCCCGATTTGGCCGAAAATGTCGGAAGAGGAGGCTTTTAGTCCGTTCCAGGCTTGCCCGATATTATCGGTGGCCTCAACAATTTTGTTGCTACGGTCCTCCATAGTGCTGGCAAACAATGTTATCGCTTCGTTTGCAGCTGCTGTTTTGCCCTTAGTTTTTTCAAGGGTGATGATGTGCTTCATCATAGCTTCATCAACAAAGCCATATTGCTGATTAAGGCTTGCCAGCGCCTTAATAGGATCGCTTGCCAGCCGTGAAAAGTCCGCCAGCGCAGCCTTCGTATCGAGGCCAGCATCGCCCATAGTCATAATGGATTTGGCGATTTTAGTCATCTGGTCGGCGGTATACTTCCCGGTGTCATTAAGTTGTACCAGGGTATCAACAGAATCAGCCAGGGACGCGCCAGCATTTTCTGCAACATCTTTTGCCGCGTCATTCAATTGCTGCATTGATGAGAAGCCAGCCCCTCCCATCAAAATGAGCGATCTGGCAACATTGTCGAACTGCTGGGATGAGCTATATGCAGCTCCCGCCAGAACAGCCAGAACGGCTACAGAACCCGCAATAGCAAGGTTAAAGGTATTTAGCAGACCACCCGCCCGCCCCAGTTTTTCCGCTGCCTCACTCGTGTTATTAAGACCTTCAGCAGCATCACTGATGTTTGTTGCCGATTCAGCGGTCTCTCTGCTTTCTTCGTTAAAGCCAAATAATGCATCTCTCAGAGCCTGGAGCATTGGACCGAGGCCCCCGAAGGAATCCTTAATCTGCCCACCCTGCTGTAGCAGGATCAGGAATGGGGATTGTCCACCTGCCAGTTGAGTAGCAATATCGGTAAACTGCGCCGGGAGCGTGCGCAGCGCAGCACTGTACTGCCCCACAGAAATTCCAGCGCGGCGTGCAGCGGCCTCCTGTCGGGATAGCGCCTCAGGCAGCACGTCAGCCACGCCAGAGAGCCGTTCACGCGTCTGGTTGAGGATGGTGTTGAAATGCTCGAACTGGGTGCCGTTAATGCGCCCTGCTTCGAAGTGTGCCACCAGCTGCGCATGCTGCTCGTCCAGCGAGTTGAATGCGCGGATCGTCGGGTCGATTGAACCCAGCAGGTTCTTCAGCGCGGCTGATTGCTTCTCTGCCGCCTGAGTGGCCGCGAGTTCTGCCTGGGCACGCGCAGCTGCTTCGCCGGTATCCGTCAGCTTAAGCCGGGTATCGTCCAGGATTTTGTTGTAATGCTGAAAATCATCGGTATCCAGAAAGCCTTTGGTCTGGAAGTTACGCAGCGCGGCCTGCTGTTCGTCCAGCCGGTTCAGCGCCTTGTTTACCGGATCGATATTCTCAAGCAGGCCTTTCAGCGCAGCCTGTTGCTCCTTGATGCCTTCGCTGCCCTGCTTTGCAGACTCAGCACCAGCGCGGAAAACGCTGTTAAGGTCATCAGCTTTGCCGACGGCACCTGCCGCGGCTTCACCGAGTTTATCCAGCTCATTGCTGGCAGTTTTCAGGTCAGAAACATCGGCCCGCAAAGTAATCGAGGCGATCTGGTCTGTCATTATTTCGTCTCCTTGTGCATTACTTTGAGAGCCTCGCTTTCCATAATCTGAAGGTCAGCCATGCAGGCCGCTGCATCCTCAACCCCGTGTAACTCAAACACCCAGGGGAGAACGTTGTAATCAAGGCCGGTCGCCCCGCCCGCGCCAACGCGCCATTGAGTCGCCAGTGCAGAGAATATGGTGAATGATTTCCATACCGACGGCAGGATCCCCACCTCTTCCTGCACGTCCTCAGGCGTCAAACCAAAAGCGGCTAACTCCGCGAGAGTCGGTCCCGGCGTGTACAACGCTGCGGCGACCTGCCTCAGTTTTTTTCCCGTACCCCCATCAACTCTTTGGTATAGGCCAGGCCGATGTTGTCGAACGCGCGCGGGTAGTTCTGCAGGAGGACCACCACGTTATCGCGGTTAAACTCGTCAGGCAGTGCCCAGCCATCAACGATCTCCATCAGGTAGTCGGCCTGTGGCTCGATAAGAGACTTTTTGCCTTCGGCACCTTTGCGCAGCGTCTCATCCATGGCGTGCAGCTCTTCGAGCGTCTTATGGCGGAAGGTAAAGGTCAGCTTGCCGTCTTCAGCACCGGCGCGCGGAATGCTGGCAGTGGCGGGAAAGGTCGGGTTTGGGATCAGAGAGAATTGGGTCATTTCGGTTCCTTAGAAGGATGCAGGATGGGGCCGTAAAAAGCCCGGCGAACCGGGCCAGAGTGGTTAGCTGACCGTGACGACACACGCGCCAGAGGTGATGGTCTTGCCCGCGGCGTCGGTGACTTCACAGGTGTAAGAGCCAGCATCGCCGGATGCCACAGACGGGATGTTGAACGTCGAGGCCGTTTTGCCCGGGATAGCGGTACCGCCTTTCTTCCACACGTACGTGTAAGGCGCGGAACCGCCCTGCATGACCACCGCCAGATCCAGCGCAGAACCAGAAGCGACCGATTTGGTTGCAGGCAGGTCAGTCAGGAAGGCCAGCGGCATAGCGGAGGAGTCGGCGATCGGGTAAATCTGCATATCCGATTCGAAGTTCATGCGCGCTTCGTTGCTTTCCACGGCGTTGATTTCGGTACGTGGCACGCGCTGGAACGACACTTTGGCAGAGTAGTAACGATCCGCTTTCCCGCGAGGGTTGTGGAACCAGACCGCCGTGGTGTCGCTGGAGTCGTCCAGGTCGATGAGGCGCTTGTAAATCGCCAGTTGCGGGTCGTGGGCGAACGTGTAGACCTGAACCACTGCGTTTTTAAACGTCGGGATGGTACGGGCCTTATCATCTTCCAGGAACTGGACACTGATGGTCTGCTGGTCGCCGCCTTCGGTGGACAGCGTCATAACCTGCGGCATGGTGATCCACGAGTCGATTTTGCGCAGTGTACCTGCGCCGGTGCCCGCCGGGAATTTCTTGGTATCGGTGGTATCAAACGCTTCCAGCACAATTTTGGTGCCGGTCACCGATTTAACGCGCAGCACCATGTTATCGAGTTTAAGCCAGCCAGAGCTTACCTGGACGACATCACCCGCAAGGATCCCGGCAGCGGAGGCAACGGTCAGTTCGCATTCCGTCGCGTTGGAGGCTGCTGTGAAGACAATCGGCGCAAGATAGGCCTTGGCCACGTTCACACGTGACCCGTTAGGGATTGCGAATGCCATTGCATTCTCCTGAATTGAGGAAATAAAAAACCCGCCGGTTGGCGGGTCAGTAATCAGCGCGGTACTGCATGCTGACGGGAGTGGTGTAAGTGATGGAGCCGCTACTGCCGTTTGATGCTGATGTAGGGCGATCCTGTATCGGTGGACGTACCTGCGGTGGCCCGTTGATGTAAATCGTCAAATCCCCGTCCACCAGCGGCAGTCCTTCGGGGAAGGCATCTGCAACAGACGTTGCCATCCCCCTGGCCTGCGTCACGCCGCTGCCTGCTGGCGCAATGATGTTGAGCTGGAGAATGCCCTGGTACGTACGCAACTGGCCTTCCAGATCCTGCCCTACGGTCTGCGCAGGCAGGATATAAACGCGCCCGTATGGCACATTATCCGGGGGAGTAAACGCGATGTTCGGCCAGGCCACCGGCAGGCCAAGCGACGAGCAGATAACCGCAACACGGCTCTCCAGCAGGCCAGCGATACGCATTGACTGGTCACTGGCCATTGCGCACCTCGCTCATTGCCTCACGGAACATTTGTGCGGCATCCAGCGCAGTGATACCCACCATGCCGCCGGGCGCCTGACCAGAGTGCCCGTTCTCAAGCGCTGCCGCATAAGGCAGATTATTGGTGAAGTAAATCGAGCTGACCTGGCCCACCCTGAACACCTCGAGCACCGCCATGCCACGGGAGTTTGAACCCTGGCCGGAAGCGTCCGGTGTATCGTTGGACTGAGTAGGCTGGCTGTCGAAACCCACATACCAGTTGTTTTTGAAGCGCCCGCCGACATAGCCCTCAGGCTTTTTGATGTCCATCGAGTCATTTACGCGCAGACCACGCTTAAGCCGTCCCGATTTGGTCAGGTTGGCAGGGTCATCGCGAAGGGCCGCGTTATGCTCCCGCACCGCAGTGTTGTACGCCGTCGCGGTCTGGTTGACCTGCCAGATATCCGGCTGGCCCACCGGGGACATATCAACCAGTTGAGCGAGGATTTTAATGCCCGTCCGGCGCACTACCTGATCCATCTCCTGCTTCGAACTATCCACAAATAACTGAATGGCAGCCAGGAACGGCTGATTAACAGAGCTGGCCATAGTCACGCCCTCAGCTGGATGTTGTAGGAGATGAGTACATCGGCAGGCTTAACCGGATTAGGCTGCACCACCCGCCATGCTTTACCGTCGATCTCGATGCGGTCGTCAATACGCACTTCCGTTTCGGCTGTGGCCGCCAGCTTTTTATCGCCAGTAGTAATCAGAGAGCCATCTATTTCACGAGAGGAGTATTCAGTGACAACGCCAGTGACGGTCGCAGTTATAGCCGGGGTGGTTACCTCTTTGCCGAACTGATCGCGGGTAGTGCCGCCACCGCGGGTAAGCGGATAAGCCTTCCCGTTCTCGGTCAGAAGTCGCGTTGCGGTGTTTCGCATGCGGCGGTAGTCGATTGGCATATCACCCCCTTTCGATGCGGATCTGATTGCCGCCCACCACCAGCCCACGCAACGAGGAGTAGAACCAGGGGAATGACGGTGCCGCCTTATTCGTACCTGGTTCGTACTGCACCGTGACTGCGCCCTCTACGCGCTCCATCGTTACCGCACCACCACCAGCGACCGACGGCGTGAGATCAATCTCCTGCGATTCGAGAGCCAGGCGGCACTGCGCATCAACCAGGCGCTGTGGGATGGTGTCATCTCGCAGGCCTACGCCGTCGAAGCGCACGCCCGCACGCGGCCACGACAGCGGCTGTGATGCACTGGAGCGCTCGCCGCGCCATGTCTTGCCTTCCAGATAGTCCATTGCCTGCATCAGCATCTGGCTACATTCGCCATCATCCGAAGGAACGGCATATCCGCGCCCCGCCGCGAACGTGCGCAGGTCAATAACGCTGGCGTAGCTGTTGAAGTCAGGCGAATGGGGATCGGCAACCAGCATGGTTATTCCTCCAGACGCCAGTCCAGCGCCAGCCAGTTATCCACCTCGTCAGGGTGAACATCAGCGCTCAGCGGGCCACCGGGGAACTCAGGCTCATCGCGCACCATCATTACCAGGTCGCTCGCTTTCTTCTCAGCATCACGCTGTGCGCGCTGCTCTTTGGTCAATCCGGCCATTGGGCCTCCTGAATAACTAAGGGGCCGAAGCCCCACTGGGTTAACCCATGATGATGGTGGAGTGTTCAGGCTGAACAGATGCCACACCCCATGCCAAGCCAACCTCGTAACGCACCTGACGGTACTGGCGATACAGCGCGATCTGGAAGGTGATACCAGAGACCGGATCGGTTACGTTCATCACGTCGTCGGCGGTATCGCCGCCTTTAGGCATAGCCGGGGTACGGCAAGCCAGCAGGAATGCGTTACGGTCAAAGGCAACGTTTGGCGCGAACTCGCTCAGCACAGTGACAGTTGCCTGGTCTGCAAGATCCTTACGCAGGCCCGGCGCGCCGATGGTGATAGTGGAAGAGGTTGCCGCGACCACCATGTACTGGTTGTCATCGCCATCGAACTTCACTGCGGTTCCGGCAGCAATACCGCCAGTGCCAGCAGAGATAGCAACAATGATGTCGCCCTCTTTCTTCGCGCCGTTGACCTTATAGCCCGCAGCAGTACTTTTCGCGGTGCGCTTGATGTTGGCGGATTCGTGCAGGTTAAAGCCCATCACACGACCAATAATGCCTTCACGCAGCAGCTGATCGGTACCGGCTTCGTTCGCTTTGAACAGTACGGACTGTTTACCACGGATGGACGCCATCGCTTCGCCGCCCAGGACCATGCGCAGGTCAGTGGTTGGTGCGCCGTTATCAGTCAGCACCTGGCGAGCGTTCGCCGCATCAGACAGGTCGTCTTTGATGCTGAACGGGGTGTCTTTCGGCGCGCCAACTGCACGGGAAGACTTGTAAGCCAGCGCTGCCAGGTCAGCGTCCATTTCGTTGCTCAGTGCGCGGAACGCCTGAGAGAACTGGTCAGCCAGGACAATGTCATAGGTGCCTGACGGCCCGATGGCAAGCTGCTCTTCACCATTCCATTTGACCGGGGCCATTTTGGATTTGGTGATTTTGACGTCCACAGTACCAATGTTCTGATCACCGTCGTTTGGCGCGGTTGCCGCCGGAGTGATATCAACGGTGGTGGTTTTTGGTGCGATCGGTGCGGTCACGGTTTGGTCTTTAGCCGCGGCATCGGCTTTGGTGTTACGGGCCACCGCCGGGATAAAGCCCACCTGCTCGCGGGATACGCGATTCAGGGCGGTGAAGATGGTTGGGATGAGGCCAGTGAGGGTGTTGGACATTCAGGTTTCCTTTCGGTTAATCAACGATGCTCGTGCCGCCGCCAATTACCGTTTGTTGTTCAACTGGCGGTAAGGCGTCGAAAGCAGCGCGTTTCATGGTTTTCTGCCCGGCCTGATGCTGCGACTGGTGAGAGCCACCGCCGCTGTTGCCGGACGCTTTGAGGATGTAGTCTTTCTGCGGATGCAACTCGACCAGAGATTCCAGCGCTTCATCGAAGCCAGCCAGTTCGCCAGGCTTGGTGCGGGAGAACACCTTGTTGCCCTGCCCGTCGTAGGCCACGACCCTACCGTCTTCGATTTTGAAGTTCTGGCCGAAGTGGGAACGCACGAACTCAGCCGGGATCGCCATCTTCTCGGAGATAAATTTCGAACCACCGAAGCGGCCGCCGATCATCTCGTCGTAGAGCTGGGTTTCGAGCTGTTTGGTCTTGCCATTCGCTTCGTCCAGCTGCTGCTGGTAAACCTTGGTGATCTCGGCTTTCACCTGGTCAACGGCGCCAGCGTCGATCAGCTTCTTCTGGTCGATTTTGGTCATCATTTCCAGGGCCTCAAGCGCCTTGGTCGGGTCGGAGATGCCAGCGAATTTCGCGAGACTGGCTTCCGCCGCCTCCTTAGCTTCGCGGTGAGTTTTAGCTTCACCATTCAGGGAGGTGATTTTGGTCATCGCTGCGGCTGCATCGAACGGGAACTCTTTGCCGTCATCATGGACGTACACAGGCATACCGTTTTCAACAACCACATTTCCGTTAGCATCGAGTTTGAGTTTCATTGTTTTGCTCCAGCCTTCTGGCCATTGGTTGTGGGTCATCCGACCCGGTCACCGCGTCGCATCCGCTCGGCGGCAGGCATAAAAAAAGCTGCCCGGAGGCAGCTTTGATGTTGATTAAGGTTGGATTAATCAAACGCAGACGCATCCACGCGGCGCAGTTCGTCCAGAGTCATGAACTCCCCGGCATCGTTGAACATCTCGGGTACCGTGATTTTGCCGTCACGCATCATCTGCGCCCGGGTTACACCCAGCACCTGCTCCTGTCGCGCGTATGGCTGCCGGGCGAGCCAGTCTGCATAGCTGGTATGCGCTGGCACCTGCCCGTCCATTGAAGCGCGCGTGGCGCTGCTCAAATCGCCAGAAGGTATCTTCAGCTCTTCCCACGATTTCGTGATCAGGATTTCGCCTGAGCGGCAGCAGAAGTGAATTTTGCCGGGTCCGCGCAGATACGGCACCACATGCCCCAGCGGCTTGCCGTCGAGGGTGTAGAGCTTGCGGTCGCGGATGATGCACCACTGGCTGGTATGCGTATCCAGCGTGGATGACCACTGCTTGGCCTTGACGATATCGCTGTTGGCCTGGGCGAACTCCTGCCGCGCCGTAGCGGCCATATGGTTCACAGCGGTGCGGGTCACCACCGCCAGGTCACGCCGGGATGCGTTGATCACCCCATCTTCACGGTTAAGTTTCGGCGTGCCGGCAACGCGCCGGACAATCTGTTCTACCGTCTCGCCCTGGAGGAAACCGGAGCGCACAGCATTGGTGATTTTGTCCAGCCGGTCGGCTTCAAGCTTCTGGCCCCACTCCTTCAGCAATCTCCCCTGGAACGGCTGCGCTGCTGCTGCGGCGTAGACCTGCTCGGGCGCAATGCTCTGCAGCGGAACGTGTTTCAGGATTTGCTGCGGGATGATGCTGCTGAACAGGTCCAGTTGATACCCGGCCTCATATTCAACGTAGCGCGTCAGTTCGCGCGCCAGCGCCGCGTTAACCGGTTCGTAGGCCTGCTGATTCAGCTCACGCACACCAGCCAGCAGCGATGCCAGGCGACGGGCGCTGTAGGTATCCGCCCGTTTGCCGTCCAGAAGCACCAGCAGTTTCGCGGCCAGGTCGGCATCGAGTTTATTCAGCAGCGCCACCATGCGCCGGGCGACGCCAGTGCCGTAGCGCGTCACATACAGGCCATGCGCTATCGTCTCATCCTGCAGGCGGTCGTTGACGGAACGGGCCATATCACACCTCTTCTACTGGTGGTCCGGTCAGCGAGGCCGATTCAGCCAGCAACTCATCAAGGACTTTCTCAGGGTCGGCATCAGCATCAATCAGGTTGAGCTTTTGCAGGGCTTTAATGGCATCAATACGACGGAGGTCACCACCCTGGCGCAGGGACTGAATAGCCAGCGCTGCCGGAGGGTTGAACTCATTCGACTCAACATCCAGCTCAGTACGGACATCAACGTTGCCGCCCTCTTTCTCACCGATGTACTCGGCCATGATTTGCAGGATGTTGTCGATCGCATCCTCCAGGCTGGTCGCCATGGTGTAGAGCGGGGACTGTTCCTGCATTTTCTCTTCAGAGGTCTGGTCTACTGACTTCGTCGAGGTATTGTCGGTGCGCAGCAGCTTCGCGCCAGCCTGGCGCATCTGCTCCACCAGCTCAGCCAGCGACTCTTTGCCAGCACCAATGGATGAGCCAGTATGCTCGACGTACTCGAGGCCCTGCGTCTGCCGATCGTTGAACGAGGTTGCCGATGAAGAACCGATGGTTAACTCTTCCCCCTCCTCCAGACCGAACACGGTAAGTATCGGCACCCGGGCGACGTGCAGGATGTTGTCCTGCTCGCTCTGGCTCTGCCAGTGCTTGACGTTCAGCAGCGCCATATTGAGCAGCGGCGGTGAACCGCACATAAAGCCGGTGCGCTTGGTGTAGAGCGTGACCAGGGTGATATCACGGCGGGAGGTTTGCCATTCGTCGTGTAACGCCCAGGTGGCCTGCCCCTCTGCACCGGCAGCCTTCCGGTAAATCTGCACCTGCCCGGGAGTTAGCAGTCGGATCTGTTCGACTTTCGTCTGCCCGAAGTCGTCACCGTCTTCGACCACCACCTCTTTGATGCGCAGCGCAGTGAGCTGAACCTTGCCGCCGGTCATCTTCGACTTCCAGCCGATCACCTGACGGGGATTCAGCATGGTGACGTACGGGCGCGCGCCGGTGGCCTTCTCATCCGCCTTGGTCTTCACCTGTTCGGGGTCAACGCGGGGGTAGTCTACCAGCGCATGGGAGAGGCCATACTGCATCGCCAGGCTGAAGAACGACTGCGCCCAAACATCCAGGCGGGTGCCTTCGAGGTCGATATCTTTGGTAAATTCGCGGATCTGGTACGGCACGTCCTCGCTCAGCTTAATCGGCTCGGCAAATACACGCCCGACGTTCTGGTTGATCGTCTCTTCGTAGGCAGGGAGAAGCGTGGCCACTGCCAGGCGCTTTTTGTAATCCTCTTTATCTTCCTTCGGCCAGCGCGGCAGATAGGCATCACCCAGCTGGCGCATGTACAGCGTACCGCCCATCAGAGCGTCGTTAATATCCCACGCCTGCACCATGTCCCCATAGTCCAGATTGGGTGTTGAAATATCAGGCATGGTCTTACATCCGTAGTTTGGTGACTTTGCCAGTTGGTTTGATGATCGGGAATTGCTTCACGATGTAATAACCACCAGCATCATTGGGGTGATCGTTATCAGCGGATTTATCCGGCTCGCCATTCGCCGCCCATACCTGCTGTTCCAGGCTGTCGGTATATACCGGGCAGCGGGTCACGTTAACTTTGTAGCGGCGCTCTCCGTTGCCGTTGCAGAACATGGCGTTCACGGAGTTAATGCGATCTTTCACCGGCGGGTTGGCGGCGTTCACCACCACGCTAAATCCGGCCTGTTTAAGCTGCGCGATATCCGTGGCGCTGGCGTTGTTCGATTTGCGCGAATCGCCGGAAGCATCGGGATAGATGTAAATCTGACGAGAGGCGACATAACGTCCACCCTCATAGCGCCAGAACTCCTCCTGGATGCGCTTAATCATCGCTGGCGTGTCATACACTTTCACCAACTCCCGGACAGCCCTCGGTTCTCCGTCGCGCAGCACATGGACGATGGCTGCCATCTTGCCAACGTTAAAGTCCATGCCGATATACAGTGGCTCACTTGCCTGCTCCTCATCGGTACAGCCGTTAAGCTGGCGATCGAACTGGTGATAGATGGTGCCGCTGGTCAGGTTAGTGAATTTCCCACGCAAATACGCCTTAATCAGCTCTGGCGGATAGGAGTCCATCAGCGAAGGGATGTAATCGTGGGGAAGGTTCGCTTCATTATCGAACGTTGAGGCCTGTATCAGGCCATACAGCGTCGCCAGTTCAGGCTTATCGCGCACAGCTTTAACAAACTGCTGGTAGACGAACTTAAATCCCTCTGGCGTGGTGGTCACATCGATGCCGTTACGCAGGCCGTCAACCTTGTAACGCATACGCGCGATGATTTTTCGCCATGCCTGCTGCGCTTTTGCGGCAGCCATAACGTCCAGTTCATCAACCATCGCGTTGCCGATTTTGAAGCCGACAATAGAGCCTGGCTTCTCCATCGAGCGGCAGATAGTCGTTCCGCGGTACTGACGCCCGGCGTAGAAGTGAACCTCTTTGTTCCCCTCGTTGATTTTGACGTTCATGCCCCAGTCGAAAGCCACCTCTTCCACTGTCGGGTAGAAGATGTCGCGGATCTGCGGATAGGTCGGCGCGAAGTAGCCCTGGTTGATTTTGGGGAACTCCCACATCCCCTTGCAGATTCCGCCGCAGCCAACCCACGTCTTACCGGAACCGAACCCGGCAACGTAGGCCTTAAACTTATGCGGCATTGCGAGGAAACGCGCCTGGGGAACGTTAAGCGTCGGCGCTATCATCACGAACCCTCGCGTCTACCACGTTAATGTTGATTGCAACTGGTGCAGGAACATCATCATCAGGATCGGCAGCCAGCTCTTTGCGGAGTTTTTCCACCTCCAACTGCCGACGCTCGATTTCAATCTGCTGCAGACGCTGCGCAAACTCGCTATCAACCAGGCCAAGCCGCTTCATCACGGCTTCATACATGCGCTCGCGGCTTATGGCTGTTATCTCAACGCCATTCTTACCCAGCTTCACCCCGGAATAAGCCAGGGCAGCATCAGGAGGAAGTTTCCGGGTATCCGCGAAGTATGGCTGTCCGATCCCGTCACCATTACAGCGCGGACAATCTGGGTTAGGCTCCCGGTTGTGGTCATAGCCATAGCCGCCCGGGTCCTCAGGAGGTTTAACGCCCTCCTTGCCTTCAACCTTTGCCAGCGCCTCGTCGAACTCCACAGCATCGCGCCATTGGTAGTAATGACCATGACCCCAGCAATAACGGCAGGCGCCGCGACGATACTGTGAAAGCTGGTTTGCATCAAAGGTGGCGAGCAGCCACATCTGGGAGAGAACTTCATCGGCACTGCCAAGCGTGCGCTCAATGGACGCTTTCTGCTGCTGCGCAATGGCCTGTGCAACGTTAGGATTCGTTATGAGCTGTCGACCATAGTTTGGGTCACTATAGCCAGCCCGTGCAGCGGCAGCGGTGGCGTTATTGTCCTTCAGGTATTCTGCAATAAAGCGCTTTACCTTTGCACTGAGCTTTATGTCCACCAGCTCATCTGCGCACTTTTCCTTTTGCGCAGTGCGCACATTCTTCAGCGCAGTTTGCGCAGTAGGCTTTTTGATATGTCGGCGTGCGGTTGCATAATTCAGTCCCTGCGCTTCACACCACTCCTTTGGTGATACGCCGGTTACGGCATGATCGGACAGGAACCGTTGCTGAAGCACGCCCCAGTCCGGTTTTGCCATGGTCATATTCCTTTTGTTATAGCCATTAAAAAAGCCACCCTGAGGTGGCCTTTGTAATGGCAATAAAAGGGCCGCCTAAGCGACCTCTTCTTTAAAAGATATGATTATAAAAGTTTAATTTTCACGTCATAACCTTCCAGACCTGTCATCGCTTCGCGAGCAACAAACTGAATTTCAGAGACTTCTTTTCCTGTTTTTTTTCTTAATTCTGAAATTTTTTTTGCGATCAAAGCGGAAATTTCTTCTTCGGTCTTTTGTGTCAGAGCATCAACTTTCATTTGGGCCTCTTCTGGTTTACTCATATTCCCATTCTCCAGCAAGGTGATAGTTGTTGAATCACTATCTTCTACTATAAATGTCTATAAATTATAGACTAATGATGTTGTCGCTGCATACATCTACCAAACCCTTGCTTACCTCCCTGGATGAAAACCCTAATACTTTGGTCTGTGACAAAAAAAGCCCCTGCATCACTACAAGGGCATTGGGTATATGGTGCCGGGTGCCTCCCGGAGAGTCGTTGGGATAACCACCCGTGACTCGCTGCTTCAGTCGTTCATGAGTTAGCAAGCTAAATTTGGAGTTGCTACTGTGAGCTGCGCGACGCCTCTATCTTCCTGATGCTGGCCTTATCAATGTTGCACTGCCCTAGCGCTGATAACAGGCTTACATTCAAATTCAGGCTGGCCCCATAGGTCAGCGGATCGGGAATCGCAGGTTGCGGCGTCTCAGCTATCAGGTTTGTCGGCAGCGGTACCACCTGAACCGGTACGTACACTGTCCGCGTACTTCCGCAGCCGGTCAGCAGCTGCAGCTGGCACAGGCTGATGAGCGCAATCATCATTCGCAATAGCCACTTTGATATCTGCCTTGGCTCTCTGTGACGCCAGTGCGATCTGGTTCTTTGCATCCTGGTTGGCCTCTGAAATGGCGTTGATAATATTCACGGCCTGTATGACGTTGGCGGTGATGGCGTTTGCTGATTGAGCCTGCTGCTCTGCGTTATCTGCTCGCTCCTTTTCCCGACTGGCTTTGTCGCTGTAATACCAGGCTGACCAGCATGCGCTAGCGAACAGGCAGACAATGAACACGACGATCGTAATAAGGTGTCTGGTTTTCATTTATCTAGCCCCCAGCATGCCAGAGCACTTTCCTGATCCCGTCGTTCCACCTGACCGTAACAGCCGTTCTTCTGACCCTTCGTTAACCGGCAGTCTTTGCCACCATCGCGGACCCACCAGCGAATTGCCTCGCACGCGCCTTTACGGTCATCGGCATTCATGCGCTGGTAGAACGTTGAGGGGAAGCACTTACCCGGCCCGATGTTGTACGGGCAGAACGAAGCGATCCCGGCCTTCTGTGGCTCGCTTAGCGGCACCCGAATATTACGCTCAACCCAAGCCAGCGCTTTGTTGCGCTCTACGGCATTCACCTGATCACATTTAGCCTGCGTCAGTTTCATCCCCTGACGAACCGGCTTACCGTCCACCAGCGTAGCACCACGGCAGATTGTCCAGATGCCGGAACCATCGCTGTAGGCGGTCAGGCTGTTACCCTCTTTCTCATTCAGGAACTGGTCGAGAATCACGGGAGCTGACGCACCGGCGAGAACAAGCCCCAGTACCGCAGCGCTAAGCTTTGATCTGTCTGCCACTATTCCCCCCTGACGGCTTTGCGCCGGTCCTCTTTGATTTTGAAGTACAGGTTCGTCAGATACGTCAGCAGACCGAATACCAGGCTGCCGAGCACACCAATGGCTGCCCACTGCGATGGTGATACCTGGTCGAGCAACTGGAGACTCCAGTAACCAGCGTTGGTCGCAGAAGCTCCATAGGCGATGCCAGTGGTTAATTTTTCCATGCGTAACATGCTCTCACCTCCGATAGGTTCGGGGTGCTGTATGTAGTAAGAGGCTCAGGCTCGCCGGATGGATTAACGACAAAACGAGTGATGGGGGTATCCGGGAGCCTGAAATAAAAAAGGCCGCCAATGGGCAGCCTTGAGAATGGAGTTATCTGGATAAGATGTAGATTGTGGTGCCGGGTGCCTCCCGGTGACTCTGTGCCAGACCACAGAGCCGCGCTACTCACCTGCCTGTCTGGACGCCCCACCGCATAGGGGGATTCACCACTCTGTAAGCTATACAAATTTGAATCAAAGCGTCAATACCTCTTAGCGGATATGAGGTGACTTTAGCGGGCCCTGCAAGACCTCGGCTTCTCCGTTATTGCAGATGTCATCGCCCTGTGTGAGATGCCATACACCTGTTACGGTTCGGCCCGTTTCGAGGTCTTCGGTTTTGTCGTTTGTGTAGTACGCAACCTGAACCCTGCCGTCGTGCTGTATCCAGTAGAAACCTTCTTCCATACTTAACGCCCCCTGTGACTTATCAGTTACAGGCAAAAAAGATGTGGATTAAGTGTGGTGCCGGGTGCCTCCCGGTGACTCTGTGCTAGACCACAGAACCGCGTCATTCACCTGCCCTGACTAGTCGCCCCACCGCATAGGGGGATTCACCACTCAGACAGTCTAATAGCTTACTCTTAATAAGACTAATCTTATCTGTTTATAGTCAGGTTTCTCGGATGAATTAACGACAAAACGAGTGACGGGGTTTTCCGGGAGCCTCAAAAAAAGGCCCGCCGAAACGAGCCCTGTAATGTGCGTGGATACTAATCCTGAGCGGAACTGGTGTCCTTCTGACGTATCTCAACGATTCGTGACTGTTCATCCACGATGATAAGCACTGTCTCATCCCCTGCAAAAGCCATCAAATTATCTTCTTTAAAGATGATCCGACAGGGCATTCCCAGCAGCTCTTTAACTGATGTTGGCGCTTTCCACGGCCACGGAACAGGACGAGTATCTGTTGTCATAGGTTCTCCGTTTATCATGTGAAAATGGCATGACTTCTATTTGAGCCTAATAGACTTTTAGGATAACGGAGCCCATGAAATGACAAAACCCGCTCGGTGGCGGGTTTTTTAACGCTGAACACACAATGCCCATCGTTGGAACGAAATTAACACAGATTCGGGAAAAGTAAATAGCTCACGGTTGAAACGTAAGCCGTTTTCGTGAGCATTATCGTGTTATCTGCTTGAGCTGCGCTTCTGCCCAGGCTTCTTCGATATCAAATTTCGTGATCAACTGGTCGTAAAACGGCTTAACCGACTTCTTCCAGGTGTCCAGGCTGATCGCATCAGTGATCTGGCAAACAGCTGCATGGGCCTCTGTCGAAGGGATCCGGTCATAACCGCGACCACGGCAGCGCTTACATGCAGCAAGCACTGGTACGCCCTGCTCCTCTGTCAGATCCTGATTCACTGCCACTCCCCTCCCATGGCAATCACTACAGGCGCAGCTGATAACCCTCTTCCCTTTGCAGGTCAAACATAGAACATGGGCCACTTCTTTCACTTGGCGTCGGTTCTGATACTGCGAGGGGATAACCTTCAGGCCCCATTTCTTGGATTTTTGTATGATGTCCTTTGCGCAGCCAGACATGCTGGTTTTCATAGTGAACACGTCAGCCTCGATAAACCCCTGCCCCGCACAGCAATCGCACTGTTTAACGCTGGCTGCGCTGCGGGAGTAGTCCTCAAAAGCGAACGTGGCCAGCTGATGCATTACAAGCGGCTTAACTCCTTCGCCCAGCTTGCGCAGCGCGGCAACCTTATCGCATTTTGTCAGCGCGTATTCGGCCAGCAGCTCGATCGCCCTCTCCCGGTCGTTATGGCTGATCCCCATCTTCCCGAGGAAAGCGCTGTACCCCAGGGCGGCGCGTTCCTGCGTCATGCCCATGGCTGCCATGATATCCGTACCGGTCAGAGAATCTGATGCTGTGGCGCGCGGTGAGTCGCTGATCATCGTGGACTTTGCGAAGTGGTATTTCACTGTGTTTTCGAGGTTCATGCTGCGGCTCCTGCCATCAGGTAAATGCGGATAAAGTTACGAAGGATGCGATAGTCCACCAGCACCGTTCCCGGGCGGCGATAAATGCGGAGGCGCAGCCAGCGCATGCGAAGCGATTCGATCAGTTCTGGTTTCATGCTGGCTCCAGCTCGGTGATGGTAACTCCAGTTTGCCGCCCTTGATGATCGGCATCCGCTTTACGCGGTAATCGTCTACCTGCTGGTCATCCAGCCAGAACCCGGCTTTTGTCAGCGCGTCGAATGCCGCCTTCTGCAGGTTGTCCAGGTCCCGGCGGCGGCGATCCGGCATATGGCACTCGATACGGATTTTCACCGGCTTAGCCAGGCCGATATCCAGCATTCCGTCTTTGATGATTTGGGCTACGCGGTCGCGGTAGGCCTGCCCTTCTGTGCTGATGTGCGTGCGCCCGCGGTTGTGCCGGTAGTAGCGGTTATTGCTCGGCGGCCACGGCAGGCTGATTCGATACTCGCTCATACTTTTACTTTCCCTTCTTTCAGCCAGATAACCTGCGTGCGGGCCATGCCTTCCAGCGCACACTCCTTTGCATAATCCGCATCGACCAGGCGGGTGCGGCGGTCTATTTCGTCGTGGCAGCTGCTACAGGCGATAGTGGCGATCAGGTCAGGCGGTTTGATGCCAGTACCGCACAGGCCGGCCAGGCGAATATGCGCCAGAACGGACGTTTCAGGATTGCCATTGCACACGCCGGGGATCCGCACCTGACATTCGCGACCGCGGGCTTCTTTGCATAAATTCGCCATGATCACCCCCAGACCTTTTGGCGGAAGGTCCGCGGCGTGCGTTCTTGACGCCGGGCTTCAGGTAGCCGGACGCTGACGGTCCAGGTGACGTAATCGGGGTTCAGGCTGCGCTCGACCTTCACGCCGCGCGCACGGTATGTCGCCATTAGCTCTTCGGCCTGCGCCGTTGTGCATTCGGTATGTTGGAACCATGAGGATTTCATCGCCATCACCCCGCAAAGCTCATCAGCTGCGCGGCGGCGTTATCAGCCTCGCTACGGCTCTTGAATGATTTGGACAGAATCCAGCGCCACAAAACGTCGAGTGCAGCCCTGTAGAGCTGTTGAAACTCGATCTCATCCATGTTGGCGAAGGCTATGCTGCGGGGATGCTTGCGAAGGGTGCGATCAGGCAGCTGGATAGCGTCATAATGACCGGATTCAATGGTTACCCAGGCGCGATACGCGTCGAAGGACTTACAGGCGCTGATGCTGCCAGTGCGCTTGTCGGCGATGCGTTCAAGATACTGTTCAGCAGCATCCAGCAGCGCGCCTTCGTTCCCGCCGTATGAAGCGAGGTATCTCGCATAGCCGGTCACCAGCTTGCGTTCGTTGGATGAGATGGCCCCGCCGGTTGGCTCCCAGTATTCAAAACCGAGATTCAACAGAGCGAAGAAGCGGCGGTGGAAAACTGGGTTACGGACCTGTTTGAAGTCGGCCACCAGCACGGCGCCGAGCTTAATTTTTGATTGCAGTAATTCGCTGGTCTCCGGCGTGGCGGGGATCAGGATTCCTGAGGATTGCTTGATGAGTTGTAACTGCGCCATGGACGTTCTCTCCGTGGCGCATCGTTGTCAGGTTATCGGGTGTTCAGGCCGATTCAAACATTATGCTATTCAGGTATTAAAAAGGTCAATTCCTGGCTGAAAACTCCTTGACGATCTCTTCCAGTGTTTCGCGTGATATGACACGCTCATCCACCAGTAGGCGCTTGTGGCCGACTACTGCACCAGCAGAATTTATCAGCACGCGATCCCCTGGCCGGAGTTTAAACGAACACACAGACGCTCCGTCGGAACGCCTAACGAGTTCGTAATAATCACCCCCATCGGAACAGACCTCAGCCACATCAACCCCCTCACTTTGCTATCCTCAAATACCCTCTCCCGGCGGGGAGAACTCCACTCCACAGAGCCAAAATAACAAATGGCGCAAAATTCCTAATAGGTTCGCCGGAAGAAAAATTCATTTTTTTCTTTAGCACTTAAACCATACAACAAAACACTGTATGTATAAACAGTAATTATCCGTTTGGCTTAAGTATGCACATGAAATGCATGTCTGCGCAAGTCCATTCATCCGCTTGATTTGAATAAATTTTTACGCTACTCCCCTGTAAAAACTTACCGATATTTTTAACACTTTTGAGGAAGAGAAAGTGCTGGGGTAAATATCTTATTGGAAAACTCTCAACCCTGCCAAACGCAGGGCAGGCCTGCGCCTGAGGGTATATTGCCGCGATGACACATGTTGTCAGGTTGGTAATTTGTTGCCGCGCTGTGTCTATTATCTAATCGATTTCATAGAACAATATCACTGCATCGATCGGTAATATCGATCATGCGTTACATCAGTGATTGTGCGAGCCGGTGACGGAGATGAAAAGGCCTCCTGGGAGGCCAAGATTTTCTAGATGCGGGGGGGATTAAGTTCGCGTCATGATTGACAGTGCTGCCACCTCATAAATCACTGCTTTGGCAGCACCGTCTAGGAATGGATTCTAAAGGTAACAGTGCTTTTTGCTGGGGTTGTTGTAGGCTTGAGACACCATGCGCGAACAGCTTTCAAGGTTTCTTGCTCAAACATGTCCTTTGGTACAGAGGAGACGACCCTGATATCTTTTGGGTGGCCATCAAGGCCAACTATGTATGAAACCACGACCATTCCTTCGACTTTCAGTGCAATAGCTTTCGCAGGAATAGTGGGAAATTGTTTTTCTAACCTTCCATTACAGTCATCCAATTTAAATGAGTTCTGGTTTTGCTGGCAGCCTGTGACCAGAATTAAGATTGCAATCGCTACAAGTTTCTTCATAAATTTTCCCAGTTGTATTAGGCCCTACATTACCTTGGCTTGTAGCGGGTTGCTTTGTGCTAAATCACTCACTCAGTGTGTTTTGATGACGCTGTAATTTAGCTATGTTCTTTAGGCGGCATCCTTCCGTTGCCCGCACATCTCCGGCAGGTTTGCTCTCACCAGCGCCTTAGCGAATGGCGGAGGTACGGCATTGCCGCAGCGGGCAATCTGCTTATCCTTCGCGTACTTCACGCCCCGAAAGTCCTGGTCGATGATGGACCAGTACAACAAGAGATAGGCTTTATAAGCTAAACCTCCCGACTGCTGTCACCCTTTGGCTTCATTAAAGCCATTGCTGGGACCCTGAGGAAAGTTCCACTTATGCCCCGTTTTCTCATGTAAACGATCGAGATTTTTATTGATTTGATCGTACACATACTCGTTAACAAATTGAACAAGCTCTACCCATTCATCTCTCCCACCAACATACATACCCAGTTCATAATTCAAGCAAATATCAAACTCTCCACCACCAAACTCTATCTTAATTGAGCTGCTGATGGATTCATGCTCTCCGTTATGTGCGTAACGCTGATTTCTAATTTCCATAAGTTCGCTATGGACATTTTTGAGGTGCTTGGGAACCTTTTTCTCAGAGATGCCGCTTGCTCCGGTTGTGCCTACAAAAAGTCGTGAATAAGTTACGACAAAGGCTGTCGTTAACATCTCATGCTCTAAAGCAGACTCGATTGTGATTTCAAAGCTGGTATTACGAAGGCGCTGATGAATGAAATTGAGGCTGGAGACCGTGGTCATCATCTTCACTAAACGCTGAAGGTTCATGATGTCCCTATCCGCTTTAGCAAGCATCTCATTTCCATAAGATAGGTGACTTTCAAGCTGTTCCCTGATTTCATCCGGGAGGTGCCTAAACGCCTCTTGGCTCAGGTAAAAATTTTTATCGTCTTCCCAAAACAATGGTGTATTTTTCATTAGCAGTCTCGAAGGTACGCTTTACACAATGTTCAAATATGATTTGAATATTCGTGACATCCTAGAATTCTTTTCTTAAAAACTTCAAACAGAATCTACTAGACTAGGCTGCATCAACTAGATTGATTCTTGTTAAGCGGCATACTCCTGTTTAATACCCATGCGCTGGCATGCGGTCTGAAAAATATCTGACTCCTTCTCGATCCCGATGAACGGGCGCCCGAGTTCCTGACAGGCCACGCCGCTGGTACCGCTTCCCATAGTAAAATCAAGCACCACGTCACCGGAGTTGCTGTAGGTTTCGATGATGTATTTCACCAGCGCCAGCGGCTTTTGCGTCGGGTGGAAGTTCCCGGTCTGCTTATCGCTCGAGAAGAACTGAACATCACGCGGGTACCGCTTTGTCGAATCATATTCAGTCAGCATCAGCGCCTTTCCGTAGCACTCCGAATTAACGGTCTTCCGCTTACTGGTTTTGCGGGTATGGCCCTCAGTCATCTGCGGGTTATAAGTCGGCTGCCGCCGGTAAAACACCTCAATATTTTCATGTGCGCGCAGCGGCTGCTTTTTGGCGTTCAGGAAGCCTGTGGCGTTACCTTTCTCCCAGATCCATTCAGAGCGCCAGTCCCGCAAATTGCTGGCGATAAGCACACTGGTAAACGGCTGGGCAGAGAACAGCACGATTGCCGCAGTCGGTTTGGCGATGCGATAAAGCTGTTCCCACATATGCGACAAGTCGAGAACCGAATCCCATCGGCACTGCGTAGTGCCGTAGGGGATGTCAGCACAAACCAGATCGACAGAACCATCTGCCATCGTCGGGAAAATATCGAAGCAATCTGCATTGTGAAGAATTACCTCAGCCATCTCACCCCTCACCGTTGATGCTGATGAGAATGCCAGCGGCGCCCAGCGCCTTGTTGTAATTTTTCTGGCAGTCGATATAACCCTTCGCATAGTCCTCAGAAGCGCCGTAATGGCAAATCAGAAACTCTGAGAGCTGCTTCACTTTCACCTCCCGCGCTTCCAGCTCTGCGACGCGCTGTCTTTGGGCCTTGGCCTCATCGAACAGTTCGCAGGCGTGACGATTCTGCGTCCTAATTCTTTGGTCAAACTCAGCGATCCGCCTCTCTGCGTCTCCAAGCGCTTTTCCCAGACCGGCATTTTTTTGTTCCAGCGATTCGATACGGTCAGCCTGTTGGTTGATGTGGTCGTCCTGCGCTGACCATGCCTTGTCTTTGGCTTCCAGCGCCTTAATCAATTCATCAACAATCCCAGCAGCCTGACGGGCGTATTCAGTGATAACCAGCTCGCACTCAGTCTCAGTGCCGTTCTCACTGGTTGACGTGATGGCGAAATAATCCGAGTCGATTTCGTTATCAGCTAAATGGCGGAGCGTATCCGCTACCAGTTGGCCGTTTTGGATAAGCAGTTCTTGCACCTGTTTGTTGGTCATTGGGCTGCCTCCTGACGAAGTTGGGCGGCGAACTCGATAGCATCGGCCTCGCTGATGTCTGCGTGCATCTCCCGGGCAAACAACTCCACGCCTTGAGCGCGCACTTCAACCAGGAAGGCGTCGGTCTCTTTGAAAGGGTTATCAGTGTTGACGTCGCGGGATACATACATGTTCACTTCTGACACATAATCCAGAGGTACTGAAGCGTAGAGATATTCGTCTTCCTCGTTGACAAACTCTCCGTGGTTTTCGCTGATGTCGGTGAGCAGGCGCAGCATCTGCCCGTTCTCAGCCGCCAGCGCGTCCCGCTGCTTCGTCATCTCGCGCAGCGCCAGGGTGGTGCAGTCCAGACGTTCAGCCAGACGGGAAACAATCTTCGCCATATCGATGATCGCCGTGTCGCTGCTCATCGCCTTCGCAAACTGATGACCAACGGCCACCAGCTCTTTGTTGCTCAGTGAATCACTCATGTGATGCTCCTCGGTGTGTGTAACGTTCCATGTCAAAGTCGATAACAGCCCGCTGGTCGCGGAAGACGCCGCAGCGCCCGTGGCGGATAAGTTTCCCCTGCTCTACGGCAGCCCGGATGTATTTCTCGGCAGTGGTGCGGTGAAGGCCGAAAATGGCGACGACATCGTTTGTCGTTGCGCGGCCATGCTTTTTCACCAGCTCAATAATCCAGGCGATGAACAGGGTGCGCTCGCGTTGAGTTTTTGGTCTTGGCATACTCACTCCCTTCTCACTTCACAGCCCGCAGGTGCGATACGTTCCCGCGATAGCTTGCCCAGTCGAAATTGACCCAGATGCCGCTGTCCATCCGAAGGCGATCTACGACTCGCGCGCCGAGTGTGGCCACCAGCTCGTCGTAATTCAGGTTGCTCAGGATGCCGACCGGTCGCATCGAGGAGAGCCGACGGTCAATAACCTGGTTGATGATCACCTTCTCACCGCTGGAGCCGCGCTGGATGCCAACTTCGTCCAGCACCAGGAGATCGACATTACACAGGTCGTTAAGCAGCGCTGATTCAGACTGTCCGCCGTCGTAGCACTCGCGAACACGGAGCATCAGGTCAGGGATGGTCACCACCAGAACGGAGTGCCCGGCTGCCAGCAGGTGGTTGCCGATCGCCGCTGCCAGATGATTCTTCCCGGTACCCGGTGCGCCGCTGAAGACGAAGCTTGCGAATCCGCCGCCACCAAAGTTTTGCGCGTAGCTCTTCGCCATGCTGTAGGCCTGACGTTGTTCCGGGCCTGACACCTCGTAGTTCGCGAACGAGCAGCTGCGGTGAAGGGCTTGTATTCCGGCACGGCCAAAAATCTTCTCAGACCGGGTGCGCTGGTTTTGCTTCTCGATTTGCTGGCAGTGTTTACGGCCCTCTTCCTGCTGCCATGCCTGCCATTCTGCAACGCTGTTGAATTTCGGCTGCACGCTGGCCGGGATAAACTTCCGCAGGCGCTCTAGCGCGCTGCCGGTGCCGATTGCGTTTTTCATGGTTAACCCCTGAACCCTGGTGGGATGGTGTTATCTGGACGGGAAATGGTGTTGGGATCCCGCGCACCGGACGACGCCGTCACATTCCAGGCTTCCTCGTAGTGCTTCGAGGGGCCAAAGAACGTTGCGGCCTGTTTGACGTACTCGGTGTTAAATTTCCCCGTAGCCCTCACGAATTCGGCGTATCGCCGCGTGCCGTCCAGCAACTCTTGAGCAGTGACTCCTGAGTTAACTCTGGCGTTCCAGGCTTTGCAGGCATCCGCCTTGCTGTTGCCTCCAGCTCGCTTTGGATAAATCGCCCACGCCTGCTCGAACTCATCCGGGTAGGCGTTCTTTTTCGGAGGCGTAGCAACACCGACTTGAGCATCACTCCCTGGGGGTGTGGCGGAGCCATGCCCCGAAGTATTTTCCTGTTCCTGTTCCTGTTCCTGTTCCTGTTCCTGGTTAAGAAACTGTTCAAGAACCCTTTCAGAACCCTTTAGCTTTGAACTGCCGATATGAGCGATCGCATCGGCCATAAGCCGCGCCAGCTCTGACTTCACAGTGGATTTGTCCGGCACCTGAGCAAACAGACGCAGAGCTGCAATGCCCTGGTTTGGATTCTCAATAGGATTCCATCGCATGAAGTTCAGAATAAGCACCCATTTCGATGCAGAATCACGCGTTGCGAAACCGTTTTTAGATAGCTCATCAAACCCTTTCGAAACCCTTTCAGGTATCCAGTTGAGGTCTTCCGAAACGTATCCATCAGGCAGCCGGAAACACCCAATCATGTTTGTGTGTTGGCCAGTGAGCAGGTACAGCGCAAGCAGCCGGGCATCATCAGAAACCCGACGCATTCCATCGCTTATCCAAAAAGACGTATGCACCTTGCCGTAATCACGCATAAAAACCCCTGAATGCTTAAATTGCTGTCAGTTCGTCAGTTCTGGCGGAGTGCTTAAAGACGATCTCGACGCACAACAAAACGCATTCCTGACAGATTGAGACGCCATCCCCAATGATGAGAGCGCCGGCAACTTCGACATTTGTCTTTCCGCAAAAAGAGCATCTATGGGTTGGCTGGATGTTTACCTTGGTACTTGTTGCTGACATACTTACCTCGCAATTGTTAGTCGCATTTGCATCAGAAAGCCGTTGGTGTTCGCGCACCGCGGCTTTCGCCATTTTTAACTCCGTCATACAACCCCCAGCATCGTTGTAACCATCGCCATAAGCGGTGCAACCGAATCCGGCCCATCCAGGTAGAACCTCGCCACGATGCTTTCGCTGATCTCCTTCAGGCGCTCGTGCTTTGGCGCTCTTAAAATCACAGCCTGGATTGCTTCGGCATCTTCTTTAACCGCTGCGGCTATGCGCACAGAGGCGCAATCGCTTTTAACCACGCGATCACGGAAAGCCAGCGGCAACACTGAAAGGATGACCGGCTCCAGCAGCTCGACGTTCGCCCGGTAGACTGAAGACTTCTCCTTGTTATCCAGCCAACGAAACAGCTTCACATTCCATACGTCGGCATTGCAGCTGGTGTCTATTCCTACCAGTCCCGCCTCTTCAACCGCTTCTTTGATTGCCAGGGCTACAGCCACACGCCCTTCTGCTGCCGCCCAGGCGCGAACGGCAGAACAGATGGCGCGGTGATCAATCTTTTGGTCATCCCTCTCATTCTGGTGAAACGAGAATGTCAGGCGCTCTGCTGGCGCTCTGTTATTCTGTTGAAAAGAAAGTGTTTGCATGATTAGTGCTCCTGACGCGGTAAACCATCGGTTGGGTTTGGGTAGGCCACTGGATCAATTTCGTGGGGCGTTACAGCCCAGTTGAGGACTTTGCAAAGAGGGACAACACGTCCCGCAGGGACTTTCCCTTGGCTCATCCATTTGCTTACTGCCTGAGATGAAATGCCAAGCTGCGCACCAATGTCGACACGCGACATGGTATTGGTGATTTTTTCTTTAAGTGATTTGTTCATTGGGCCTCCTGTCAGTGGAATGACATGAGGATACTCAACGAAACTTTAAGTTGCAAGAAAAACGAAACAAATAGTTGGAGTGCTAGGCGAAACCAAAGGTTGTAAAATAACAATATGAATAAAGTCGCTCATCCCGTATTCGCAAAAAGAATCAAACAGGTCATGACCGAAAATGGCTGGAATATGGCCGATCTCGCAAAACAGGTCATGCTCTCCCATACGGCTGTCCAAAACTGGTCAAAGGGAAAAACAGTGGCCAGTGGCGAACGTCTGAAACGCCTTGCAGCTGTTTCACGTAAGCCCGAGCACTGGTTCTTTATGGATGAGGATGGGGATGCAGAGAATGTCGTGCTAACCACCAGCGCACGCAGAGAGCTTGACGAAAAAGAAGAGGCTTTATTATCCCTCTTTAACCAGTTGCCTGAGGCAGAAAAGCTGCGCCTCATACTGCATACAAAGACCGTGTTACACGAAATTGATCTTCTCAAAAGTGATGTGTTTGACATCATCCACAATCAGCAAAAATAACAAGCCATAGTTTCTCTCCAAAATGAGACACCCGCCTGAGGTGTCTTTTTTTATACTCAAACGAAACTTTTTGTTTCTTCTGCTTTACATGCGAAACTTTAAGTTGTAGTCTTCAATGCATCGACAACAAGCGCAGCGTTGTCAGGTTAAAGAAATGTTCCGCCAGCCTGGCGACAAGGGCAAACAGGTGATTGAGATGAAAATTAATCCAGCAGTACCAAACAGCGGTCGCGCCGTTCCAATGCGTAATCAGCGTACCGGCGCAGCATGGCTGGTCTCTTTTAACTACAGCGAAGGCATGTACTGGCACGAACCGCAGGGAAATCTGCGCCACATCCGTCGACCGTATGCCTCACGCAATATTGAACCGCACCTGGTTCCGGCAGGGACGCACTAATGGGCACCTTATTCGCACTCGTCCTGACCATCGGCATGACCAATGGTGAATTTCAGGATGTCGTTCTCGATGTCTATAACAGCCAGCAGCAATGCGAGCAGGCCGCTATCGAACAGAAGGTTTCTGGAGATTGCTACCCGGTAGAACGGATCGTCCGCAGTGACGAAGTGCCAGCGGAAACCACGGTTAAGTTCTGAGGAGATGATGATGCAGAAGACATGCGCGTACTGCCGCAAAACTATCGAGCAAGGGAAAGAAGTTAAAAACGTATTGATCTTCATCCGCGGCGCCCAGCTGGCGCGCGAACAACGTAATTACTGTTCTACGCGTTGCGCTTCGTACGACCAGATGGCCCACGAAGCCTAACGTAAAACCCGCGCAAGGCGGGGTCTACGTCCGGTGCCACCGACCAAAGTACACCGGAAAACTACTCAAAACCAAAAACACACCCAATGGGCGCTATCTCTGGCCCGGGGATCTTACATCCAAAAATGAGGATCTGACATGGAATTTTTCTACTTGGTTAAGGCCACTCAGAAGTCAGGGAAGCCTGACGCTGTAGTGTGGCTCTCCGCCAATACCCAATCACGAGCTGCGTTGCAGCTGGATGTCGCGCTGGAAGATGCTGGCATTGAAACTGGCCGCGGTAAAGACTACGCCAAGCCTGTACGCACCGATATGCCGATTGTTGACGACCTGCCAGAAGAAGGCGTGATTGATTACACCTGGTGCGAGCGTTACACCCTGGCAGAAGACCAGCGCACCTGGAACGTGATCCCGGGTGCCGCCTCTCAGAGCGAAACCACCATCGCCCCGGACAGCGCCACCAGCGATGTGGATCTCTCTGATGCGCCGGTAATACCTTTCAGCTCTACGTTGTTGGCAAACCGCACCCAGGCTGTACGCTTCGCCGTCCATATACTGGGTGACAAATATCTTTCGGAGATCAGCCAGGAGCAGCAGATCGTCGCAAACGAATTAGCGATGGATGAGGGAAATATTTACTTCCAGAACCTGCTGCAGGCCAAAAATGATGTTCCTGATTTGAGCGAGCTGTCTGGGCATGCTGAGTGGAAATTGGTCCAGGCCATCAAAGACGTTTTCCCTCAGGACGAAGTACACGAACCGGCGCAGATGGCCGCCTTAATGTCGAGCTGGATTAAGGCAGAAGCTGGTGATCGCAATCAGCTGGTTGAAGACTGGAAGAGTGGAAAGCTCCCGGCCAAGGATGAGCCTGATTACTGGTATGAGAATGGCCTGCGGGTCCATAAAACCGGTGATGAGTTTACTCGTTATCCAGTATGCAAACTGTCGTTCCGTCAACAACTGCTGGCTCAACTGATGGTGGATGAACTGCGCCATCACGTCACCCGCGGTGAACATGCGGAACTGCATGCGCTGGAGATGGAAACCGACAATAGCTATGTCCAGACGCTTCTGCTTGCTGCTGAAAGCTGCCCAGAGTTGAAGGATTTCGATACCAAGGCCCTGTGGAGCTATACCGACGCGATCCGAAAAGTATTCAGCATGGATAAACGCCATGAACTGGCTCTGGTCCTCCGCTTCACCAGAATCTGGGTGTCTACTGAGGCCAGTGACCACGAAACCCTGACCAGTGAATGGGCTCCCCGCAGCCGCATTGATGGTGTTGGTGTTCCACAAGACCAGAAATCCGAAGAGCCACAACCTGCCGAACCCTATAAGCGCGCGGTGCCGCAGAACATGGCGAACCTGAGCATCGAAATCGCAATTGCACAGCTGTACCCGGATGCCGTACCCGGGAAAATTAACCGTGCTCAGCTCATCGCGGCTAAAGAGCTGGCTGACAAAAAAGATGAGGCCCACGCCAAAGCACTCAAGGTTCTTGGCAAAACCACGGACATTCTCGACTACGACGCCAACAGCATTTTCGGCGTGACCCGCGCCATTTCATGGACTAGCGAGGATAGCACCACGGAACTGCGTAGCCAGGTGCGCGAGTGGTTCACTGCGAACGGCATTTATGAAAATGGCGCGCGTTCAAAAGGCTACCCCGAATGGGATGAAGATTCCCGTGCGGGCCGTCAGGTAGTGGAGGAAGCGCCAGCAGCCACTAATCAGCCGCAGGTCGCGAACCTCGGCGGCGGCGTGTTCTCTATCGAGGGCTTGATGGGTACAAATAATGACCCGGTCATCAATACCCCCTCAAACGCAGTCGAAAAAACGGAAACAGTAACGGAGATCACTAGCGATGTGCAGATGGAAGAGACTCACCCGCAGGAAGGAGAAGCTGGTGACGCGTTACCACCAGGCGAAAGCGCTGATGCAGCTGATCCGCAAACAGATGCCCTGAACCCGGCAGAAGCTCTGGCCGCCGCCGTGCCAGAGATGGCGAACGCCACGCAGCCGGAAGTTACCACCGAAGCGCCGGAGGAAACCGCCAGCGCACCGGAATACTCGGCGTACTTCGAACCGGGCCGCTATGAAGGTCTGCCGAATAACGTCTACCACGCAGCGAACGGGATCAGCAGCACCCAGGTGAAAGATGCCCGAGTCAGCCTGATGTACTTCAACGCGCGCCACGTCGCTAAGACCATCACGCGCGAAGGCTCCAAAGTGCTGGATATGGGTAACCTGGTGCATGCGCTGGCGCTGCAGCCGGAAAACCTCGATGAGGAGTTCAGCGTGGAGCCGGTGATCCCGGAAGGGGCATTCACCACCGCGGCGACCCTGCGTTCCTTTATCGATGCGCATAACGCGAGCCTGCCAGCGCAGCTGAGTGCCGACGACATCAAGGAGCTGCTGGATGAGTACAACGCCACCCTGCCCGCGCCGGTGCCGATGGGCGGCAGCCTGGAAGAAACAGCTCAGAGCTATATGACGCTGCCAGCTGAATTCCAGCGTATCGAGGCCGATCAGAAACAGACTGCGGCCGCGATGAAAGCCTGTATCAAAGAGTACAACGCCACCCTGCCCGCGCCAGTGAAAACCAGCGGTAGCCGTGATGCGCTCCTCGAGCAGTTGGCGATCATCAACCCTGATCTGGTGGCACAGGAAGCGCATAAACCTGCACCGCTGAAAGTATCCGGTACCAAAGCGGAGATGATCCAAGCGGTGAAGTCCGTTAAGCCGGATGCGGTATTTGCTGACGAACTGCTGGATGCGTGGCGCGAGAACCCGGACGACAAGATTCTGGTTACTCAGAAGCAGATGCAAACGGCGCTGGCCATTCAGAAAGCACTTCACGAGCACCCGACTGCCGGCAAGCTGCTGTTGCACCCTTATCGCGCTGTTGAGACGAGCTATTTCGGTATAGATGAGGAGACCGGGCTGGAAATCCGCGTGCGCCCGGATCTGGAAATCGACATCGACGCGGTACGTGTGGGCGCCGACCTGAAAACCATCAGCATGTGGAACGTGAAACAGTCCGGTCTGCGCTCTCGACTGCACCGCGAAATCATCGACCGCGATTATCACCTCAGCGCGGCCATGTACATGAACACCGCGGCGCTGGATCAGTTCTTCTGGATTTTCGTTAACAAAGACGAGGGTTATCACTGGATCGCCATCGTTGAGGCCAGCGAAGAACTGATTGAGCTGGGCATGCTCGAGTATCGCCAGACCATGAACCGTATCGCTAACGCTTTCGACACTGGCGTGTGGCCAGCACCGATCACCGAAGACTACACCGACGAACTGAACGACTTCGACCTGCGCCGCCTTGAAGCGCTGCGTACTCAGGCATAAGGGGAATAATGATGGAAAACATGAATATCGTAACCGCGGAGCAGCAGGCTCCAAACACTATCTCTGCCAGCAACGCCATCTTCAATGTGCAGGCATTAACCCAGCTGCAGGCCGTTGCCGGTTTAATGGCCCAGGCAGCCGTAACGGTTCCTGAACATCTTCGCGGCAACCCAGCCGACTGCATGGCCATCATCATGCAGGCTATGCAGTGGGGGATGAACCCGTACGCGGTGGCGCAGAAAACGCACCTGGTCAACGGCGTGCTGGGCTACGAGGCGCAGCTGGTAAACGCGGTGATCTCCAGTTCAAACGCCATTGTGGGCCGCTTCCACTATGAGTACGAGGGCGATTGGTCGAAATGCGCCAGCATGCGCGAAGAGATCGTTAAGAAGCCAGCGAAAGGCGGCGGTACGTACGACAAAAAAGAAATGGTACGCGGCTGGACCAGTGCTGACGAGCAAGGCCTGTCTGTTCGTGTGGGGGCTGTCATTCGAGGTGAGAGTGAGATCACCTGGGGCGAACCGGTATTCCTGTCCAGCGTGATTACGCGTAATTCTCCCCTGTGGATTTCGAATCCTAAGCAGCAGATCGCATATCTGGCCCTCAAATACTGGGCGCGCCTGTACTGCCCTGCGGTCGTACTTGGCGTGTATACCCCGGATGAAGTCGAGCAGCGCACCGAGAAAGAGATCAATCCGGCCCCAGTCCAGCGCGTGAGCCTGGCTGATATCAAAGGTGACAGCGTAACAACCACCCTCAGCGCGCAGGAATCAGCCACCAACATTGACGCTATGGCTGATGATTTCCGGGATCGCATTGAGGCCGCGCAGGACGTAGATAACGCCAAAGCAGTTCGGGCCGATATCGAAACTGCCAAGAACACGCTGGGTTCGGCCCTGTACACCGAGCTGAAAAACAAGGCCGTGAAGCGTTATCACCTGGTGGATGCACGCAACAAGGTTGAGGCGGCGATCAACTCCCTGCCGCAGCCCGGAGAACCGGATGGTGCCGAGCGCTTCGAGGAAGCTGAACGAGTGCTGGCGTCGGCAAAACGTCATCTGGGCGACGAGCTGCACGATAAGTTCAGCATCACCCTGGCAGATATGAAACCGGAATACGTGGCCTAAGGGAGGCGGGAGGGTTCGCCCTCCCGGCAGAGAAATTATGCGATTAATCAACCGCAGCACACAGTCACCGCTGGCGCGTAAAGCCTGCGACATTGCCCTGGCGGCCCACGCAGAACGCTACGGCAATTACGGGCGCAGCCGGATGAAAGAGACGTACACGGTACGAGTTGAAGGGGTAAAGGTGTGGGTGGAGGTGGTGAACCGCAAGGCGAGTTACGTGGCCACGGCGATGACCGGCATGCGCCGCCTGCGATCCTTGCCCGGGCAGATCGCCTGATATTGAAATATCAATGTTTAACAACCGGCATCTTTATAATGATGTCGGTTACCTGAGGTGAAAGATGGCACAGGTGATTTTTAACGAAGAGTGGGTGGTTGAAGCGAAGCTGTGTGAGAGAACGGGACTCTCAAAGCGGCAGGTAACCTGCTACCGCGCTCATCGCTGGATCGAAGGTATTCATTTTAAGCGTGTAACCCAGACTGAAGGAGATAACAACTCTCCGCGGGCGACACTTTGGTACAACTTCCCAAAGATAAACAGTTTCGTTCAGGAGCAGTGACGTGGCGCCAACGGGTGTTGAAATTCACAATGGCAAGATTCGGATATGGTTCATTTATCGAGGGGTTCGTTGCCGGGAAACGCTTAAAGGCTGGCTGGTGACGAACGCCAACCTCAAAAAAGCAGGCCAGCTCAGAGCGAAGATCACCAGTGATATCCAGATGGGGATATTCGATTATGGCCTGCAGTTTCCTGGCTCTAAGGCAGCAAAAAAATTCTCAACTACGTTGAGGATTAGTACCTTCCAGGAACTTTGTGATGAATACAGCGGAACCAAAGAGCTGGAAATGTCCTACGCATCAGCGCGGAACATGCATTCCATCATCAAGATTCTGCTGCGGATCGTTGGTAGCGAAACCCTGATTACCGATATTCAACAGATAGACATTCTGAGATACCGGAAGGAGTTGTTGCTGGGGGATGTACGCAATGATGTTGTGCCACATCTGAATAAAACGGGCCGTGCACCGGCTACGGTAAACGAGCAAATCCGCACGCTTTGCGCCATGCTGAAATTTGCCAAACGTAGCCACATTATTACCAACAGCCCTTTTGAAGATATTCCTTCTTTGAAACGGCCGCGGAAAGCACCGGATCCATTCACGATGGAAGAATACGAGCGATTCATTTCGGTGTTACCGACTTCAGTTGTTAACTTATGGAAACTGGCCTTTTACGCTGGTCTTCGTCATGGGGAGCTGTGCGCACTTGGATGGGATGATGTTGATCTGGTCAATGGAAAAATTCACGTCAGTCGGAATCTGAACAACTATGATCAGTTCGGGCCGCCTAAAACGTCCGCCGGAGAACGCACGATCACATTGCTGGAGCCAGCCCTCGAAGCATTAAGAGATCAGTTCCATCTGACCGGTGCAGACCAGACGACAGAAATCACATTTAACCATCGTGCGTATGCGAGCACTGAGCAGCAGCACGTACGGTTTGTGTTTCGTCCCGTAATTAAATTTGCCGTTCCGAATCCCTATTATTCAAAAAACGCGCTGGGCTATAGCTGGAAGCAGGGACTAAAAAAAGCGGGAATACGCAGTCGTGTGCCTTATCAGTCTCGCCATACTTACGCGTGCTGGTTGTTGTCTGCAGGAGCGATCCCCTCTTTCATCGCCAGCCAGATGGGGCATACTGATGCCAGTATGGTGTATAAGGTTTACTCGAAATGGATGTGTGATAAAGACCGGGATCAGGTGGAGCTTTTAAACAGCAAATTAGGCTAACTGCCCCCTATATGCCCCTTTCATTCTGCAAATGCATGAATTCCTCAGCATTTTTAATAGGTTAATTAACTGTAGTATAATGGCCCGCACTTCTACTAATAAAGAGTGCGACCATGATTGATACCACCCTCCCGTTAACTGACGTTCATCGCCACCTTGATGGTAACATCCGCGCCCAGACCATCCTTGACCTGGGCCGTCAGTATAATTTAACCCTGCCCGCACAAACCCTTGAGACATTGATCCCACATGTGCAGGTTACGGAAAACGAGCCGGATCTGGTCAGTTTCCTGAGCAAGCTCGACTGGGGGGTAAAAGTTCTGGCCTCGCTGGACGCCTGTCGTCGCGTCGCTTTTGAAAATATCGAAGATGCCGCGCGCAACGGTTTGCACTATGTCGAACTGCGCTTCTCGCCGGGCTACATGGCGATGACCCATAAACTGCCGGTGGCAGGCGTGGTTGAAGCGGTGATTGCTGGCGTGCGTGAGGGCTGCAAGACCTTCAACGTCGAGGCCCGTCTGATTGGCATCATGAGCCGCACCTTCGGGGAAGACGCCTGCCTGCAGGAGCTTGAGGCGCTGCTGGCGCACCGCGACCATATCACCGCTGTGGATCTGGCGGGGGACGAGCTGGGCTTCCCGGGCAGCCTGTTCCTCTCTCACTTTAACCGCGCCCGCGATGCTGCCTGGCACATCACCGTGCATGCCGGTGAAGCGGCAGGCCCGGAGAGTATCTGGCAGGCCATTCGCGAGTTAGGTGCCGAGCGTATCGGTCATGGGGTGAAGGCGGTTGAAGACCCGGCCCTGATGGACTTCCTGGCAGAGCAGCGTATCGGGATTGAATCCTGTCTGACCTCCAATATTCAGACCAGCACCGTGGCGACGCTGGCGCAGCATCCACTGAAAACCTTCCTGGAACATGGGGTGATGGCCTCGCTGAATACCGACGATCCGGCGGTTCAGGGCGTGGATATTATTCACGAGTATACGGTTGCCGCCTCGCTGGCTGGACTGAGCCGGGAGCAGATCCGCCAGGCGCAGATCAACGGGCTGGAGATGGCCTTCCTGACCCCTGCGGAGAAGCAGGCGCTGCGCGACAAGGTCGCACGCGGATAAGAAAAAGCCCGGCTCTGCCGGGCTTTACTTTTTTAAGCGAGACACAAGGTCGCGCGATGTTTCGCAGACTCAATCCCCAGCTCAATCAACTCCATAATCTGAATCGCCTGGCTCGCAGGAACAGGGTTTTCACCGTCGCCGTTCAGCGCATCGCGAATACCAGCATAATAGGCCGGATAATTACCCGGCAGCGTCAGCCAGGTCTCTTCTACACGCTCTTCGCCTTCAACGCGGGTCAACACGCCGTCACGCATGTCGTAACCCCAGTCTTCCTGCGGCAGACGCTCGCCATTTTTCAGACGATCTTCCTGCGGGTCGAGGCCAAACTTCACGTAGCTGCCGCGGGAGCCATGCACGATATAGCGAGCCGATTCTGCCGCTGCCATCATGGTGCCGTGCAGTACCACACGACGCTGCGGATAACTCAGCACAGCGTGGAAGTAGTCCGTGGCCTGTGCGCCAGGACGCAGCTGGGCCAGATCGACGTTCAGGCTCACCGGTAGACCGAACAGGTTAACGGCCTGGTCAAGCAGATGGGGGGCCAGATCGTACCAAATGCCGCTGCCCGGACCCGCCTGCTCGCGCCAGCGGTTGCGTACCTGCGGACGGAAGCGATCAAAATGCGATTCAAAGAAGGCTACTTCTCCGAGAGACCCGTCAGCGATCAACGCTTTCACGGTCAGGAAATCGCTGTCCCAACGGCGGTTATGAAACACGGAGAGCAATTTCCCGAGGCTTTTCGCCAGCGCGTCCAGCTCCCGGGCCTGTGACAGTGTCACGGTAAAAGGTTTATCCACCACCACATGCTTCCCTGCTTCCAGGGCTGCTTTAGCCAGTGGGAAGTGAGTGTCATTGGGCGTAGGGATGACGATGAGATCAATAGTGGGATCGTTAAACAGATGCTTCGGCTCGGAAACTACCGGCACCGTCGGCCAGTCTGCATGCACTTTACTCGCATCGCTGCTGGAGATTGCCGCCAGTTCCATCCCCGGCGTGCCATCAATTAGCGGAGCATGAAACGTTTTACTCGCATAACCATAACCTATTAATCCAACTCGGATTTTGTCGTTCATGACGTCGCCTCTCTTCTTTTGACACACATATTTCACACTATCTCTACTCTGGTCACAATAGGTTAAAACTGGGTTTTGCGCCTCGGGGCGATATATGCAATCAGTAATTTCTGATTAACAATTATAACTAGCTGATTACAATCGCAAAACAACACTGCAAAGCGCTTGCCGGGCGGCAATCTGCGCTGTAAAATTCTTAAACTGTATTTATGGATAAAACAAAATAACGAATCATGACGACAATCATTAATCGAATTATCGAGTTAGCCGGATGGATTGTGTTGGGCGTGTCGGTGATATTGCTGGGCATCGCCAGCCATATCGACAACTACCAGCCGCCGGAACCGGTCAATAGTGTCAATCAAGCCAAGCCGCATGCACTGCTCAAAAATAGTGACATATGATGTCAGTTGCATATTGCCAGCCGTCATGAACAGCGTTAACCTTCATCGCCAGGCGTCGACCGACGTCTGATTTTGCCATGTAAAGAAAATTCTTATTTTTGCCGCTACGCTTCGGCAAATGTTTACGCCTTTTTTGTTCCGTTTACTATTCGACCGAATTACTTCTTTGGTATCACTCCTTCTTAATATGGAAAATTATTAATATGACCGTTCAGGACTATTTATTAAAATTTCGCAAAATTAATTCTCTCGAAAGTCTGGAAAAGTTGTTTGATCATCTGAACTACAGTCTGAGCGATAACCAGGAGATTATCAGCATGTACCGCGCCGCAGATCATCGCCGCGCTGAACTGGTCTCTGGCGGGCGTTTGTTCAACATTGGCGAAGTGCCTAAGTCCGTGTGGCGTTACGTGCTATAAGAGGGTAGCCATTCCCGGGAAATGTTATATACTCTCGCCCCTGCAAATTTGCAGTTTGCACTGTTACGCTGACTTCGGGAGAGAACATGACCACAACGGCTGGAGAAAAAATTGGCGGCTGGTTACTGGCTCCGCTTGCCTGGCTGCTAATGGCATTATTAAGCGCTTCGCTGGCACTCGTCCTTTACTCTACGGCGTTAACGTCGCCGCACGCGTTAAAAACGCTGGGCGCGCAAAATACCAGTAATATTGTCATGTGGTTTATTTCTTTCGCCTTTGCGATTGCCATGTGGTACTACACGCTTTGGTTAACCATTGCGTTTTTTAAACGCCGTCGGGCTGTGCCGAAACACTATATTATCTGGCTACTGGTTTCTGTATTACTGGCTATTAAAGCTTTTGCGTTTTCGCCCGTCTCCGATGCGCTGGCGGTGCGTCAGTTACTCTTCCCCCTGCTGGTGACTGCACTGTTTGTGCCTTACTTTAAGCGTTCGGCACGCGTGAAGAACACCTTTGTGAACCCGTAATAACCTTACAGTTAACCTGTTGTCGCCTGCCGCGGCTTGTCCGATAATAGGGGGCTTTTTTATCTCAGGCTGAAAAATGACCGATTACTTACTGCTTTTTGTCGGCACGGTGCTGGTAAACAACTTCGTTCTTGTGAAGTTTCTTGGCCTGTGCCCGTTTATGGGCGTGTCCAAAAAGCTGGAAACAGCAATGGGGATGGGGCTGGCAACCACTTTCGTGATGACCCTCGCCTCGATCTGTGCCTGGTGGATTGACACATGGATCCTGCTCCCCCTTGGCCTGACCTATTTGCGCACGCTGGCCTTTATTCTGGTTATCGCGGTGGTGGTGCAGTTCACCGAAATGGTGGTGCGCAAAACAAGCCCGGCGTTATACCGTTTGCTCGGCATCTTCCTGCCGCTGATCACCACTAACTGTGCGGTGCTCGGCGTGGCGCTGCTCAACATTAACCTTGGGCACAATTTCCTGCAGTCGGCGCTGTACGGCTTTTCGGCTGCGGTCGGCTTCTCGCTGGTGATGGTCCTGTTTGCGGCGATCCGCGAACGCATGGTCGCCGCCGATATCCCGGCACCGTTTCGCGGTAACGCCATCGCGCTGGTTACCGCCGGTCTTATGTCTCTGGCCTTTATGGGCTTTAGTGGTCTGGTGAAGTTGTAATGAATGCAATCTGGATCGCCATCGCAGCCATCAGCGTACTGGGGCTGCTATTTGGCATCATTCTCGGTTACGCCTCGCGCCGCTTCGCGGTTGAGGACGATCCGATCGTTGAGAAAATTGATGAGCTGCTGCCGCAAAGCCAGTGTGGGCAGTGCGGCTATCCCGGCTGTCGCCCGTACGCAGAGGCGGTAGGTAACGGCGGAGAGAAAATTAACCGCTGTGCGCCTGGCGGCGAAGCGGTGATGCTGAAGATTGCCACCTTGCTGAACGTCGATCCGCAGCCGGTTGACGGTGACGAAAGTGCGCAGGAGCCGGTTCGTATGCTGGCAGTGATCGATGAACCAAACTGCATCGGCTGTACCAAATGCATTCAGGCCTGCCCGGTAGATGCCATCGTAGGCGCCACGCGCGCCATGCATACCGTGATTGAGGATCTGTGTACCGGCTGCAACCTCTGCGTTGCCCCCTGCCCGACCCAGTGCATTGAGTTACGCCCGGTAGCGACAACGACCGACAGCTGGAAATGGGATCTTCAAACCATTCCGGTTCGCATTATTCCTGTGGAACAACATGCTTAAGTTATTTTCTGCCTTCAGAAAAGAGAAGATCTGGGATTTCGACGGCGGTATTCATCCGCCCGAAATGAAAACCCAGTCCAGCGGTACGCCGCTGCGCCAGATCCCGCTGGCTAACCGTTTTGTTATCCCTCTTAAACAGCATATCGGTGCTGAGGGTGAGCTGTGCGTGAAGGTCGGTGACACTGTGTTACGCGGCCAGCCGCTGACCTTTGGCCGCGGGCGTATGCTGCCGGTTCATGCCCCCACGTCCGGTACCGTAACGGCGATTGCTCCGCACACGGTAGCCCACCCTTCTGCCCTGTCTGAGCTGTGTGTAGTGATTGACGCTGATGGTGAAGATCGCTGGATCGAACGCGACGGCTGGAGCGACTACCGTAGCCACAGCCGCGAAGAGCTGATCGCCCGTATTCACCAGTCTGGCGTCGCCGGGCTGGGCGGCGCAGGCTTCCCCACCGGCACCAAACTGCAGGGCGGCGGCGACAAGATTCAGACCCTGATTATTAACGCCGCCGAATGTGAACCTTACATCACTGCCGACGATCGTCTGATGCAGGACTGTGCAGCGCAAATTGTTGAAGGTATTCGCATCCTCGCCCATGTTTTACAGCCGAAGGAAGTGCTGATCGGTATTGAAGACAACAAGCCGCAGGCGATCTCAATGCTGCGTGCGGTGTTGGCGGGGAGTCATGATATCAGCCTGCGGGTGATCCCGACGAAATACCCCTCCGGTGGCGCGAAGCAGCTGACCCAAATTTTAACCGGCAAGCAGGTTCCACACGGCGGTCGCTCCTCTGACATCGGCGTGCTCATGCAGAACGTCGGCACCGCCTATGCAGTGAAACGTGCGGTCGTTGACGGCGAGCCGCTCACTGAGCGCGTCGTTACCCTCACCGGTGAAGCCGTCAGCCGCCCTGGCAACGTCTGGGCGCGTCTGGGCACACCAGTTCGTCACCTGCTGGACCAGGCCGGGTTCTGCCCGAGCGCGGAGCAGATGGTGATCATGGGCGGGCCGCTAATGGGCTTTACCCTGCCGTGGCTGGATGTCCCGGTGGTGAAAATCACCAACTGTCTGCTGGCCCCATCCGTCAGCGAGATGGGCGAGGAGCAGGAAGAGAAAGGTTGCATACGCTGCAGCGCCTGCGCCGATGCCTGTCCGGCGGATCTGCTGCCCCAGCAGCTTTACTGGTACAGCAAAGGTCAGGTCCACGACAAAGCAAAAGCCCATAACCTGGCCGACTGCATTGAATGCGGTGCCTGCGCCTGGGTTTGCCCGAGCAATATTCCGCTGGTGCAATATTTCCGCGTCGAAAAGGCCGAGATTTACGCCATCGCCCAGGAAGAGAAACGCGCTGCCGAGGCCAAAGCACGCTTTGAAGCCCGCCAGCTGCGTCTGGAGCGAGAAAAAGCCGCCCGCGAAGAACGTCATAAAAAAGCAGCGGTTCAGCCTGCGGCGAAAGATCAGGACGCCATTAATGCCGCCCTGGCTCGTGTTCGCGAGAAGAAAGCCACCGCCGCTCAGGATGTGGTGATCCCATCGGGTCAGCGCCCTGACAATAGCGAAGCCATTGCCGCGCGTGAAGCGCGTAAAGCAGAGGCTCGTGCCCGTCAGGCCGAGAAGGCCCAGTCCGGCGCCGCACAGCCAGAAGCGGATCCGCGTAAAGCGGCCGTCGAGGCTGCTATTGCCCGCGCTAAAGCCCGTAAGGCATCGCAGCCGGACGAGACTGAGGTAGAGCCGACCTCCGTTGATCCGCGTAAAGCGGCTGTTGAAGCTGCCATTGCCCGCGCCAAAGCCCGTAAAGCGGCGCAGCCGGACAACATTGAGGCCGAACCGACACCGGTCGATCCGCGTAAAGCGGCCGTTGAAGCCGCCATTGCCCGCGCCAAAGCCCGTAAAGCGGCGCAGTCGGACGAGGTTGAGGCCGAACCGGCACCGGTCGATCCGCGCAAAGCGGCTGTTGAAGCCGCCATTGCCCGTGCGAAAGCCCGTAAAACCGCGCAGCCGGACGAGATCGAGGTAGAGCCGACGCCGGTCGATCCGCGTAAAGCAGCCGTTGAAGCCGCCATTGCCCGTGCGAAAGCCCGTAAAGCGGCGCATCCGGACGAGGTTGAGGCCGAACCAGCACCGGTCGATCCGCGTAAAGCGGCGGTCAAAGCCGCCATTGCCCGTGCGAAAGCCCGCAAAGCCGCGCAGCCGGACGAGGTTGAGGCCGAACCGGCACCGGTCGATCCGCGTAAAGCGGCGGTCGAAGCTGCCATTGCCCGCGCCAAAGCCCGTAAAGCCGCGCAGCAGGACGAAATTCAGGTAGAACCGACACCGGTCGATCCGCGTAAAGCCGCGGTCGAAGCCGCCATTGCCCGTGCGAAAGCACGTAAAGCGGCGCAACAGGAAGAAGAACCGGCAGCCAATGACGATCCACGCAAAGCGGCAGTTGCTGCCGCCATTGCGCGCGTCCAGGCGAAGAAAGCCGCACAGCAGGCAGTTAACGAGGATTAAATGGTTTTCAGAATCGCAAGCTCCCCTTATACCCACAACCAGCGCCAGACATCGCGCATTATGATGCTGGTTTGCCTGGCCGCGCTGCCGGGCATTGCCGTTCAGTTCTGGTTTTTTGGCTGGGGGACGTTGTTCCAGATAATCCTGGGCTGTGCGAGCGCGCTGGCGGCGGAAGCCCTGGTGCTCAAACTGCGTAAGATGGCGGTAAGTAAGATCCTGGCCGATAACTCCGCCCTGCTCACCGGCCTGCTGCTGGCCATCAGTATCCCGCCGTTCGCCCCATGGTGGATGGTGGTGCTCGGCACCGTGTTTGCGGTGATCATCGCCAAACAGCTGTATGGCGGTCTTGGGCATAACCCGTTTAACCCGGCAATGATTGGTTATGTGGTGCTGCTGATTTCCTTCCCGGTGCAGATGACCAGTTGGCTACCGCCGCATGAGATCGCGGCCACCGTGCCTGGCTTTATGGATGCCCTGCAGGTAATTTTCTCTGGCCATACCGCCACAGGCGCGGATATGAACAGCTTGCGCATGGGCGTGGACGGTATCAGCCAGGCGACCCCGCTCGATACCTTTAAAACCTCTCTGCACGCCGGTCACAGCGTGGAGCAGATCATGCAGTACCCGATTTACAGCGGCGTGCTGGCAGGCGCGGGCTGGCAGTGGGTTAACCTGGCATACCTTGCCGGTGGCCTGTTTATGCTGTGGCAAAAGGCGATCCGCTGGCATATCCCGGTGAGCTTCCTGGTCACCCTGGCAATTTGTTCCGGACTGGGTTGGGCCTTCTCGCCAGAATCGCTGGCGTCACCGCAACTTCATCTGCTCTCCGGCGCGACCATGCTGGGGGCGTTCTTTATTCTTACCGATCCGGTGACGGCCTCAACCACCAACCGTGGGCGTCTGATTTTCGGTGCTCTGGCCGGTCTGCTGGTGTGGTTGATCCGCAGCTTTGGCGGTTACCCGGACGGCGTGGCCTTTGCGGTTCTGCTGGCGAACATCACCGTACCGTTAATTGATTACTACACGCGACCACGTGTGTACGGCCATCGCTAAGGGACTCGCCATGTTAAAAACAATGCAAAAACACGGCGTGACGCTGGCGCTGTTTGCCGCGGTGCTAACCGGCCTGACGGCTCTCGTCAACGGGCTAACCAAACCCACCATCGATGAACAGGCGGCCCGTCAGCAAAAGGCGCTGTTCGATCAGGTGATCCCGGCAGAGCTTTACGATAACAACCTGCAAAAAAGTTGTTATCTTGTCGATGCAGCCCCCTTAGGCAAAGGCACTCACCGCATCTTTATTGCCCGTAAAGGGGATGCCCCGGTTGGCGCGGTAATGGAAACCACAGCCCCGGATGGCTATTCCGGCGCCATCCAGCTTCTGGTCGGCACCGACTTCTCCGGCACCGTGCTGGGCACGCGCGTCACTGAGCATCACGAAACGCCAGGGCTTGGGGATAAAATCGAAACCCGCTTAAGCGACTGGATTTTGCATTTTGCCGGCAAAACCATTCATGGCAGTGACGATCCGGCATTTGCAGTAAAGAAAGATGGCGGTGAGATCGATCAATTTACCGGGGCGACCATCACCCCACGCGCGGTGGTAAATGCCGTTAAACGTGCGGGCATATACGCCCAGACGCTGCCTGCGCAACTCAACAATCTGCCCGCCTGTGAGGAGTGATCATGAGTCAGGTTAAAGAGGTTATTGTCCAGGGGCTGTGGAAGAACAACTCCGCCCTCGTTCAGCTGCTGGGGATGTGTCCCCTGCTGGCGGTCACCTCGACCGCCACCAACGCCCTGGGTCTGGGTCTGGCGACCACCCTGGTACTGACCCTGACCAACCTGTCGATCTCTGCCCTGCGTCGCTGGACGCCGTCAGAAATTCGTATTCCGATTTACGTGATGATCATCGCCTCGGTGGTGAGCGTCGTGCAGATGCTGATCAACGCCTACGCCTTTGGCCTCTATCAGTCACTGGGGATTTTTATCCCGCTGATCGTGACCAACTGCATCGTGGTAGGCCGCGCCGAAGCCTTTGCGGTGAAAAATGACCCGCTCATTTCTGCTCTGGATGGCTTTGCCATCGGCATGGGCGCAACGGGGGCGATGTTCGTGCTGGGTTCGATGCGTGAAATTCTCGGCAACGGCACCCTGTTCGACGGCGCAGATGCGCTGCTGGGCGGCTGGGCGAAATCCCTGCGCATTGAGGTGTTCCACACCGATACCCCGTTCCTGCTGGCGATGCTGCCTCCGGGCGCGTTTATCGGCCTCGGCATGATGCTGGCGGTAAAATACCTGATTGATGAGAAACGTAAGCGCCGCGCTGCCGCACGCAGCATCGAGGAAGGGATCCCTGAGAAGGCTTCATGAACAAAGAGAAACGTTTAACCATTCTGCAACGCCTGCGGGATAACAACCCGCACCCGACGACCGAGCTGAACTTTACCTCGCCGTTTGAACTGCTGATTGCCGTCCTGCTCTCTGCGCAGGCGACTGACGTCAGCGTCAATAAAGCCACCGCAAAGCTTTATCCTGTTGCCAACACGCCGCAGGCGATGCTGGAGCTGGGCGTGGAAGGCGTTAAGTCGTACATCAAGACTATCGGCCTGTTTAACAGCAAAGCCGAGAACGTGATTAAGACCTGCCGCATGCTACTGGAGCTGCACGGCGGCGAGGTGCCGGAAGACCGCGCCGCGCTGGAGGCCCTGCCGGGCGTCGGGCGTAAAACCGCTAACGTGGTGCTGAATACCGCCTTTGGCTGGCCAACCATTGCCGTGGACACTCACATCTTTCGCGTGTGCAACCGCACCAACTTTGCCCCCGGCAAGAATGTCGAGCTGGTGGAAGAGAAACTGCTGAAAGTGGTTCCGGCGGAATTTAAGGTCGATTGCCATCACTGGCTGATCCTGCACGGGCGCTATACCTGCATTGCGCGCAAACCGCGCTGCGGCTCCTGTATAATCGAAGATCTCTGCGAATATAAAGAGAAAACAGACCACTGAAACCGTCATTTGACGGTTTTTCACCTTTTCAATGCCTTACGGAAAGTATGCCTCCCTGCTGATCCCCCCTTTTGCAGTTGTTCAACCTGAGCACGAGTCCGCCCCTCGCGTAATCTGTGGCGATATAACAATCAAACAGGTTAATTGTTTTTTTGTCAGCGAAATTTTCTATATAAGTGTGACGGGGATCACTCTGTTCACACTGTGTTAATTTTATGTATTGGAAATGCCGACAAAGCCTTATTGCATCAAGAAATCACCTCTGATAACCCGAAGATATGACCGGATATTTTTCAGAACTTAGTCCATATCACTGCACATTGCCTTTTACAGCAGAACATATCGCCATCTGCGCATTTTTTGGGCTGATTAATAGTGAAAAAAACCAGTTTATACGCAACGGTAAAATTTAACGCTAAATAACATTTAGGTTTCTGGCGCATTATAGTGCCAGGGTTATATGTAACAGATTATTGCAAACACCTTGCCAGACGAGTCAGGATAGTGAACATTACCCGCCGTTTCCCCTCCCACTATAACTATAAAGCGGACGGACTACGGTCATCACGCTATGAACACCCCCGTTAATATGGGATGTAAAAAAAGAGGTATATGTGTCTACTGCAAACAATAAACCAGCTGAGGAAAGCGTAAGTCTTAACGCTTTCAAACAACCGAAATCGTTCTATCTCATTTTCTCTATTGAGCTGTGGGAGCGTTTTGGTTACTACGGTCTGCAAGGGATCATGGCTGTTTACCTGGTTAAACAACTGGGTATGTCCGAAGCTGATTCCATCACGCTGTTCTCTTCTTTCAGTGCTCTGGTGTACGGTCTGGTCGCAATTGGCGGCTGGCTCGGCGATAAAGTACTGGGAACCAAACGAGTTATTCTGCTGGGTGCCATCGTTCTGGCGATCGGTTATGGCCTGGTAGCCTGGTCTGGTCATGATGCCGGTGTGGTTTACATGGGTATGGCGACCATTGCGGTCGGTAACGGCCTGTTCAAGGCTAACCCTTCTTCCCTGCTTTCGACCTGCTATAAGAAAGATGATCCACGTCTGGACGGTGCATTCACCATGTACTACATGTCCATCAACATCGGTTCCTTCTTCTCTATGCTGGCGACCCCGTGGCTGGCAGCGAAATTCGGCTGGAGCGTGGCGTTTGCCCTGAGCTTCGTCGGCATGCTGATCACCGTGGTTAACTTCCTGTTCTGCCGCAGCTGGGTGAAGGACTACGGTTCAAAACCTGACTTTGCACCGGTACAGATGGGCAAACTGCTGGCGACCATCGTCGGCGTGGTGATTCTGGTCGCTGTTGCCACCTGGCTGCTGCACAACCAGGGTATCGCCCGTGCGGTACTGGGTGTGGTTGCTCTGGGTATCGTCTGTATCTTCGCGAAAGAAGCCTTCTCTATGCAGGGTGCGGCGCGTCGTAAGATGATTGTTGCCTTCATCCTGATGGTTGAAGCGATTGTCTTCTTCGTCCTGTACAGCCAGATGCCAACGTCGCTGAATTTCTTCGCTATCCGTAACGTTGAGCACTCAATCCTGGGCATCGCGTTCGAACCTGAGCAGTTCCAGGCCCTGAACCCGTTCTGGATCATGGTGGGTAGCCCAATCCTGGCCGCTATCTACAACAAGATGGGCGACCGCCTGCCAATGCCGCACAAGTTCGCGATTGGTATGGTGCTGTGCTCTGGTGCTTTCCTGGTGCTGCCGCTGGGTGCAAAATTCGCCAGCGACGCCGGTATCGTCTCCGTCAACTGGCTGATCCTGAGCTACGCCCTGCAGTCTATCGGTGAGCTGATGATCTCTGGTCTGGGTCTGGCGATGGTTGCACAGCTGGTGCCGCAGCGTCTGATGGGCTTCATCATGGGTAGCTGGTTCCTGACCACTGCCGGTGCCGCGATTATCGCAGGTAAGATTGCAAACCTGATGGCCGTGCCATCTGATGTAACCGACCCACTGCTGTCACTGCACGTGTATGGCGATGTATTCCTGCAGATTGGTGTCGCTACCGCAGTTATCGCCGTACTGATGATGCTGACCGCACCGAAACTGAATCGTATGACTCAGGACGACGACACTACTGCAAAAGCGAGCAAAACCGCGACCGTGTAATGTCATCGGGAAACGACTGAACAGAAGCCGCTAACTGTGCGTTAGCGGCTTTTTTTTTAGTCGGTGCCGCACTACCATAGAGTAAACCTACGTAAACAGGAGTGACCGATGAAACTGTTCTATAAACCAGGCGCCTGCTCTCTTGCCTCCCATATTACGCTGCGCGAGAGCGGTAAAGACTTCACGCTCAACGGTGTTGATCTGATGAAAAAGCGTCTGGAAAACGGCGATGATTTTTTCGCGGTGAATCCTAAAGGCCAGGTCCCGGCACTGCTGCTGGAAGACGGCACCTTACTGACCGAAGGGGTGGCCATCATGCAATACCTGGCGGATGGCGTCGCGGATCGCCAGCTGCTGGCCCCGACCGGCAGCATCGCCCGCTATAAAACCCTCGAATGGATGAACTACATCGCCACTGAACTGCACAAAGGTTTCACCCCGCTGTTCCGCCCGGATACCCCGGAAGAGTACAAGCCGACCGTTCGTGCTCTGCTGGAGAAAAAGCTGCAATACGTGAACGAGTCGTTAAAAGACGAGCAATGGATTTGCGGCCCACGCTTTACCATTGCCGATGCGTATCTGTTTACCGTTCTGCGCTGGGCGCGGGCCGTGAAGCTGAATATGGAAGGGTTAAGCCATATTGACGCCTATATGCAGCGTATGGCGGAGCGCCCTGCCGTGGCGGCAGCGCTGGAAGCGGAAGGGTTGAAGTAAGGTAGTGTTTGTTGCCGGGTGGCGCTATCGTTCACCCGGCACTCTTTAAAGGCCCGGCAAACGCAGTGCCGCCGGACATAGAGGTTAAAGCTGGGTCGCGCTAAAGAGGTGCTCCGGCATGGCAATCCGGTCCTGGGCCGCCACCACCTGCAGTTCATATTCCTGCATACTCTTTGTGGCAATCATGATTTCATATACTGCCGCCGTGACGTGCTCAAGCGCATCACGCACCGTCGCCCCTTGAAGCAGTTTCACCAGCAGCAGGCCGCTGGTCACATCCCCGACGCCTACCGGTTGACGGCTACCAAAATCCACCAGCGGACGGCTAATGTGCCAGGCTTCGTCTTTTGTCACCAGCAGCATCTCAAAGCGGTCCGGGCTTATCCCGGCGCGGGCGAGATGTTTCACCAGCACGATCTCCGGGCCTTTGGCAATCAGTTCGCGTGATGCCGCAATTGCCTGTTCCACATTATTTACCGGATGTTCGCAGAGGATCTCCAGTTCAATCAGATTAGGGGCGATGATATCGCTGGCGGGTAAAGCATAACGGACATGAAACTCGGCCACGCCGGGCGCCACGATGCAGCCCTTTTCAGGGTGGCCCATCACCGGATCGCAGAAGTATTTCGCCGCCGGGTTGGCTGCCTTCACCTGACGGACAATACCAAGAATATGCTCGCCCTGCTCGGCTGACCCCAGATAGCCGCTCAGCACAGCATCACAGGTTTTGAGTTTGTCGATCTCCGCAATGCCCTGAACAATCTCGGTCAGATGGGCAGGCGGCATCACGCAACCGGTCCATTTGCCGTATTGCGTATGATTGGAAAACTGAACGGTATTTAGCGGCCAGACGTTGGCCCCGAGACGACGCATCGGAAATTCAGCGGCGCTGTTGCCAGCATGCCCAAACACGACGTGGGACTGGATGGCGAGGATATTCTTCATTTTCTTACCACAACCCTGAAAAAATAAAGGGGCGTGGTTTCCCACGCCCCTGTGCTTTTATGATTACTTCCAGCAAATCAGGCAGTAATTCTTTTTGCCGCGACGCAGTAAGGTGTAGCGGCCAAACAGGCGATCGCTGTCCACGAAGGTATACTCCTCGTTGGACTGCTTTTCGCCGTTAATGGTGATGGCATTTGAGGCGATAGTTTTACGCGCCTGACCACGGGACGGCTGCAGCTCGGAGTCAACCAGAGCCTGCATCAGGTCTGCCCCTTTCTCCATCTCAACCATCGGCACGCCATCCTGCGCCAGCTGTTCGAAATCAGCTTCGCTCAGATCGCTCAGGGTACCGTTGAACAGGCTGGCGGTAATGCGCTTCGCGGCTGCCAGACCCTCTTCGCCGTGAACAAGCTTCGTAACCTGCTCCGCCAGCACGTACTGGGCGCGCGGGGCTTTACCGCTGTTCTTGTCTTCTTCTTCCAGAGCGTTGATCTCTGCAAGATCCATAAAGGTGAAGAACTTCAGGAAGCGATAGACGTCAGCATCTGCGGTGTTGATCCAGAACTGGTAGAACTTATACGGGCTGGTTTTCTTCGGATCGAGCCATACCGCGCCGCCTTCGGTTTTACCGAACTTGGTGCCGTCGGCTTTGGTGATCAGCGGAACGGTCAGACCGAAGACCTGGTTCTGGTGCAGACGACGGGTCAGGTCGATACCGGAGGTAATGTTACCCCACTGATCGGAGCCGCCAATCTGCAGCGTCACACCGTAAAGGTTATTCAGGCAGGCGAAGTCATAACCCTGCAGCAGGTTATATGAGAACTCGGTGAACGAGATGCCCTGGTCGTCGCGGTTCAGACGCTGCTTCACCGCTTCTTTGTTGATCATCTGATTAACGGAGAAGTGCTTGCCGATATCACGCAGGAAGGTCAGCACGTTCATGCCGCCAAACCAGTCGTAGTTGTTAGCGGCGATCGCTGAGTTTTCACCACAGTCGAAATCGAGGAACGGGGCGACCTGTTTGCGGATCTTATCCACCCACTCCTGCACGGTGTCTGCCGTATTCAGTTTACGCTCAGCGGCTTTAAAGCTCGGGTCGCCAATCAGACCCGTTGCGCCGCCCACCAGCGCCACAGGCTTATGGCCTGCCAGCTGGAAGCGTTTCAGGCATAACAATGGAACAAGATGCCCCAAATGCAAGCTGTCGGCGGTAGGATCGAAGCCGCAATAGAGCGCGATCGGGCCTTGCGCCAGTCGCTCTGCTAACGCTTCCTCGTCCGTCACCTGGGCTACCAGCCCCCGCTCTTGCAATTGTTTAATCAAGTTACTGCTTGCCATCAAATTCTCCATGTATAAAACGACTGCACCTCTGCCGGTACACGACTTTTCGCCAGACGCGAAAGGTACATAGAATAAAGCGCTGACACCCGTTGTACCAGCGCTTAAAAGAACAAATTTCGGGGATTAAGGTGCCAGGCGATCGATTTTCCACGCGCTGTTATCGCGCTGGTATAAAAACCGGTCGTGGAGGCGATGTTCACCGCCCTGCCAGAACTCCATCTGCTGAACGCTGACGCGGAACCCGCCCCAGAAACTTGGCAAGGGCACTTCGCCTTGCTGGAACTTCTGTTTCAGCTCGAGGAATTTGCTTTCAAGCACACCACGCGCAGAGATACGGCTCGACTGTTTAGAGACCCAGGCACCAATCTGGCTGTCGCGCGGGCGGCTGTGGAAGTATTTCACCACTTCCAGGGTAGAGAGGCGCTCAACGGTACCGGTGACCATGACCTGACGCTCCAGCATATGCCAGGGGAAGAGCAGGCTGATGCGCGGGTTGTTTTCGAGGTGGTGCGCTTTGCGGCTGCCGAGGTTGGTGTAGAACACCAGCCCTTTCTCGTCGTAATGTTTCAGCAACACGATGCGCTGGTAGGGTTGCCCCTGTTCGTCGACGGTCGCCACAACCATGGCGGTGGGATCCGCCAGACGGGCTTCACAGGCCTGTTTCAGCCAGTGCTCAAACAGCACCAGCGGCTCAGCGGGGAGATCCTGGCGACGCAGGCCGCCTTTGGTGTATTCGCGGCGCAGGTGCGCGATGTTTTGCAATTCGTCGTTATCTGACATGGCGTTAGCTGACATTGACAATGGGTGAGGCTATTGTGCGCCCCCCCCTGCAAAATCTCAACGCTTCGGATTTTCGATCTGACAATTGTTCAGCACGATACGATCGCGCTTATATACCGTCGCGCTGTCGCCTTTCGACCAGAAGACATAGACCCCGTCGCTGTAACGGGTGCCGGAGGCAGACATCCCCTGCTTCAACGTCAGCAGCTTGTTGTCATAGACAAAACTGACTTCCTGACGAGGATTGTTGAGCTTCACGGTGAGCGGTTTTTCATCGCACTGGTATGCCAGGGAGTCGGTTTGCATGCGCTCGACAAACTGGTTGTAGACGCTACAGCTCGCCAGGAGGAAGGGGGTTAAAGCAAGAAGCAGTTTTTTCATGGGTGAGTTCCGAAGACTTTCCAGGTCCCGGAGGGCGAAAACGCCCTCCCGTTTTTTCGTGTAATTCTACCCATCGTGGTTTTAAGCGAAATTCGGTTAACTCTGATTTTGCCGCGGATTGGCTGGAAAAACAGCACCTAACACGCTGGCTTCACGCGCGCCGGTCACGGAGGGGAGGTTCCCAGGCAGTCCCGCCACCGTCCGCCACGCCAGCCAAGCAAAGGCCAGGGCTTCCATATCATCGCCGCTGATCCCGGCCCGATCGGTGGTTGTTACTTCTGTACCCGGCAGCAGACCGGCCAAACGCGCCATCAGCAACGGGTTACGGCCGCCGCCACCGCACACCAGCAGACGATCGCATCCGCCGCTCAGCAACACCTGTTCCGATACGGAAACGGCAGTAAGCTCTGCCAGCGTGGCCTGAACGTCCTGCGGCGCCAGGCCCGGGAAATTCGCCAGCTGACGTTCCAGCCAGCCGTAATTGAAATACTCGCGGCCGGTGCTTTTTGGTGCCGGGGCGGCAAAATAGGGATCGCACAGCATGCTTTGCAGCAGCGGGATGATGACCTTGCCGCTGCAGGCCCACTGGGCGTCTTTATCGTAAGGTTTGCCCGCCTGGCGCCAGATCCAGGCGTCCATCAGCATATTTCCCGGCCCGGTGTCGAATCCACGTACCGGCTGCCCGGGGATTAATAAGGAAAGATTAGCAATACCGCCAATGTTGAGTACCATGCGGCGCTCCGTCGGGTGCGCAAGCAGCGCATGGTGGAAGGCCGGAACCAGCGGCGCGCCCTGCCCGCCGAGCGCCATATCCCGGCGGCGGAAATCCCCCACCACCGTCACCCCGGTTTTGGCTACAATCTGGTTATTATCGCCAATCTGCAAGGTATGAGGCGCCTCTCCGACCGGCTCATGCCAGACCGTCTGGCCGTGACAGCCTATCGCCACCACATCCTGAGGGCGCAAATCCTCCTGGTTCATCAAGGCCAGCACGGCATCGCCGAACAGACGTCCCAGTTGCGTATCCAGTTGTCCCAGCTGCGACAGCGTTAGCTGTTGGCCCTGACAGATATTCAGGATCGCTTGTTTAATTTCCTGGGGAATGGGCCAGCTAAGGCTTGCCTGCTGCGCCACCATATTCTCATCGATTGCCGCGAGAACGACATCCACACCATCCAGACTGGTTCCTGACATTACGCCAATATAGCGACCCGATTTCATGAGTTTTCCTTACTTCGCTGGGTTGATGGCCCACTCCACCATAAACCCGGCACCAATTCCATGACCGGATAATACTTTTTAACAATACCTTCAGGTTAGGGTCATTCCAGGAATTATCCTTACCGGATATGGGGTGAAGTCAACGCCCGTTTATATCTGGTTAAGTCAGAATCAAGTACTATTCTCCTATTGTTTAGGCGAAGATAGGAACTATGGCCCCAGATGCCATATAATTTAGCCATAACGGATGCTCACAGAGCGTTTTTTGGTGAACAGGAGATTCAAATGATTTTACGTGTACTGGCCGTTTCGCTGGTTGGATTCACTCTGGCTGGCTGTGTTAATAACGACTCCCTCTCCGGGGATGTTTACAGTGCGTCTGAGGCGAAGCAGGTACAAAACGTCACCTACGGCACCATTGTGAACACGCGCCCTGTGCAGATTCAGGGTGGAGATGATAATAACGTAATCGGTGCGCTTGGCGGCGCGGTGCTGGGTGGCTTCCTCGGTAACACCGTGGGTGGCGGTACAGGCCGTTCTCTGGCGACTGCAGCAGGTGCTGTTGCTGGTGGTGTGGCCGGTCAGGGCGTTCAGGGATCAATGAACAAAACCCAGGGCGTCGAGCTCGAAATCCGCAAAGACGACGGCAACACCATTATGGTGGTGCAGAAACAGGGCAACACCCGTTTTGCCGCAGGCCAACGCGTCGTGCTGGCAAGCAATGGCAGCCAGGTTACCGTTTCTCCGCGTTAAGAACAATGTGGGCGTGGCCTTTCGGCCACGTCCCTTTACACTCCACAACATTACCGTGAATATATTTACAAAATACATTCATCACAAATATATTTAATATCCGCTTAACTTGTCCCTGCGCAAAGTATTTCCCCCTGAGCTCATGAGACCATTCGCAAATCCTCTCTCTCTGCTTTTTACTTTAAAACGATGCCTATGGTTGCGATGAGTCGAAATATAAAAAACAGTTATGTTCAGTTCTTTCTTGGATGCATTATTATCATTGGAATTGCAAACTTTCTCTTTGTTGGGCTTGAAGAAAAGGTTTCATCATTCTCACCGCTTTTATTCCCCATGCTGACCATATTTTTACTGGTCTTTCACCTGGTTATTGCCTGTTTCATGGTGATGAAATACTGGTGCGACAGAAAACGCTTATATCTGATGGCGTTCGCCTTCGCCTATACCGGCTCCGCTATGCTGATGGCGGGGACGCTGTCCAGCTACCCGGCCTGGCTGGATCTACACCAGTACAACGTTGTGAATTACAATGATGCGATGATCTTCTTTACGTTTCGTCATTTGTTAATGTCAATTCTGTTTATCACTTCAGCGCTGCTGTACGCTATTCGTAATAAACCGCTGTCGCGAAGGTTTCATTTCTCGCTTCTTTTCGGTGTCTCTCTTTTTACCGTCGTAATAGTAATGTTAGCCTGGATATATTCCAGCTGTTCGCCTTTGTTATCATTAGATTTGGTCGATAATGAAACCCGGCATTACATGCTGCTGTGGAAAAAGGCGATAAGCGTCGCCTTAATTGTATTCTGGGTTGTTACATTAGCTACGCTGATGATTATTACCCGCGTGCGCAATATGTTTTGGGTCGGTGGGAATTTTATTTGTGTCTGTTATATTGTGACCCTGGCTATGCTCTTTTTAGGCGACCAGGCAGAAGATATCACCTGGTATCGTGCCCGTTTATTTGAAACGGTCGCCACTGTGCTGATTATTTTCATCCTGCTGTATGACGTCTTTAATCTGTATCGCGCTTCGCATCTGAAGTATCAACAGTCTTACCAGAACTCGATACGCGATCCCCTGACCCGCCTCTACAATCGAAGCTATTTTTACGACGCGTTAAACCAATCGCTGCGCACCGCAAATGAGCGAGAGCCGGTCTCGGTTATCGTGAGCGATCTCGATCGTTTTAAGCGTATCAACGACAACTACGGGCATCTTCAGGGCGACAAGGTGTTGCAGTTTGTCTCCCGACTACTGATGGATTCAGTACGGCCTCAGGACATCGCAGCGCGTATAGGCGGTGAAGAGTTTGTTTTACTGTTAAACCAGACCTCTTCCGAGGCCGCCCTTCAGATTGCAGAGCGGATAAGGTTAAAATTGAGCAGCGTTGACAGCGCCAGTTCCGGGGGACAACTTCCCGAACCCATCACCATCAGTATGGGCGTATTTACCGCCACGTCGACCAATACCAGCGCGGAAACCTGCGTAGAATGCGCAGATAAGGCGATGTACGAGGCGAAAGAGACCGGGCGTAACCGGGTAGTGGTATTTCGGTAAAGAAAAAGCCTTGCATCAGCAAGGCTTTTTTAAAGGTTAGTCACGGGATTGCAGCTCGTGAATATTACTTTCCAGCCGGGCGACCAGCGAGATGAGCAGCTCGAGTTCTGCGGGGCTTATCCCGGAGAGGATCTCACCACGCGTTTTGCTGATCACGGCTTCCATCTCAGTGATGATAGGCGTGGCTTTCTCGGTAAGCCTAATCCGCTTGGCACGACGATCGCTGGCGCAAGTCTGACGCGAGATCAGACCCTTATCTTCCAGTTGATCGAGCGTACGTACCAGAGACGGCTGCTCGATGCCAATCGCTTTTGCCAGTTGGATCTGTGACTGGTCGGGCGGCAGCTGATGAATATTATGCAGCGTGACCCAATGCGTCTGTGTCAACTCCAGAGGTTTCAGGCGATGGTCAATCAGAGCACGCCATATGCGTACTAACCTTGCCAGATCAGAACCTAGTGGCGATTCCAATTTCATCTCCTTATAATTAGCTTGCTAAGTTATTATACTGATTTTAGAATAGTGTGCAGCATTTATATTGCCAAAACAAATGCAATACTGGTCTAAAAGTTGATGGCCGTCTGTTTTACACTGCGTAGAGACGCCCACGGGTGTCATGCGACTGCTATTATGGTCACTTCCCCTTTTGCTAAGGAACCGGCTCGTGAATTTCACGTTTAACGCCACGGGGTTACCGCTTCAGGATTTAATTGTCGGCGCCTCGGTTTACTTTCCTCCCCTCTTTAAGGCGGTAATGCTGGGTTTTCTGATCTGGCTTGTCACCCACCGTATGCTGCGCGACTGGATCTATTCCGGTGAGATCTGGCACCCAATGTTAATGGATCTTTCGCTGTTTGTGCTGGCGGTGTGCCTGAGTCTGGCTCTGTTGATTGCATGGTGACGATACTGTGAAAACCATAAAATATTTCTCTTCATTACTTGTTCTGGCCCTGGCCCTGATCGCAGGCTGGTGGTTATGGAATTATTATATGCAGTCACCCTGGACCCGTGACGGCAAGGTGCGCGCCGAGCAGGTCAGCATCACGCCGCAGGTGTCCGGCACCATCACTCACTTGCAGATTAAAGACAACCAGTTTGTCCACGCGGGCGACGTGCTGTTTCATATTGATGAGACCCCTTATCACATCGCGATCCTCAATGCCGAAGCACAGCTGGCGAAATCCCAGTCCGACCTCGCGAAGGCGAATAACGAAGCCAACCGCCGCCGCCATCTGTCAAAGAATTATATCTCCGCCGAAGAGCTTGATACCGCCAACATCAACGTCAAAGCGATGCAGGCCAGCGTTGCCGTCGCCGAAGCCACGCTCAAGCAGGCCCAGTGGCAACTCACTCAGACGGTGGTTAAAGCCCCGGTTGATGGCTGGGTCACTAACCTTTCCACCCGGTCTGGTGATTACGCTACAACTGGCCAGCCGGTCTTCGCCCTGGTCGATAGCCATTCGTTTTACGTGGTGGGCTATTTTGAAGAGACCAAATTGCGACACATCCGCGAGGGTGCCCCGGCGCAAATCGTCCTCTACAGCGGCTCGACGCGATTACAGGGGCATGTGTCCAGTATCGGTCGCGCTATCTATGATCAAAGCGTAGAAACTGATTCAGGGCTGGTGCCTGACGTTAAGCCTAATATCCCCTGGGTGCGGCTGGCGCAGCGCATTCCGGTACGCATCGCCTTTGACGCGTTGCCGACGGATCTGACCCTGGTCTCCGGCACCACCTGCACCGTCTCTATCGGAAGCGCCCGGTGAATTTGCGCAACCTTCCGTGGCTCAGGGCAACCCCAGCGCAGTGGCGCTATGCCCTGCGCAACGGGATTGCGATGTGTCTGGCGCTTACCGTCGCTTACTGCCTCAACCTGGACGAACCCTACTGGGCAATGACCTCGGCAGCGGTGGTTAGCTTCCCCACCGTCGGAGGGGTGATCAGTAAAAGTCTGGGCCGTGTCGCGGGCAGCCTGCTGGGGGCCACCGCGGCGCTGATCATTGCCGGTCACACCCTGAACGATCCGTGGCTGTTTCTGTTGAGCATGGCGGCCTGGCTCGGGTTCTGTACCTGGGCCTGCGCCCATTTCAGCAATAACGTCGCCTACGCCTTCCAACTGGCCGGATATACCGCGGCAATCATCGCCTTCCCGGTGATCAATATTCTGGACATCACTCAGCTGTGGGATATTGCCCAGGCGCGGGTGTGCGAGGTCATTATCGGCATCCTGAGCGGTGGGGTGATGATGATGATCCTGCCCAGCACCTCCGACGGCACTGCCCTTATCAACGCGCTGAAAGCGATGCACGCCCGACTGCTGGAACACGCCAGCCTGTTGTGGCAGCCCGACACCAACGACGCCATTCGCCTGGCGCATGAGAAAGTCATCGCCCAGATCCTGACCATGAACCTGCTGCGCATTCAGGCTTTCTGGAGCCACTACCGCTTTCGTCGTCAGAATGCCCTGCTGAATTATCTGCTCCACCAGCAGCTGCGGATGACGAGCGCCATCTCCAGCCTGCGCCGCATGCTGTTGAACTGGCCCAACCCGCCAGCGCAGACCCGGGAGATCATCGAGCAACTGCTCGCTGCCCTCGCACGGTCCGACACAAATTTCTATACCGTGGCCCGCATCATCGCGCCGCTCAATCCGGGTGCTGACGGCGACTACCGCCATCGCGCCGTCTGGCAGCGGCTGCGCTATTTTTGTCGCCTGTACCTGCGCAGCAGCCGCTGGATAGCCGCTGTCGAAAACGCCACCCCGGTCACTGTGTTCGCTGTCCCGCGCAGCCCTGCTTTGGCACGGCATACGGATAATCTGGAGGCATTGTGGAGCGGCTTTCGCACCTTTTGCGCTCTCAGCCTGGTGGGCGCCTGGACCATCGCCGCCCAGTGGGATGCCGGAGGGGCAGCCCTGACGCTGGCAGCGATCAGCAGTGTGCTTTACTCGGTGGCGGCTTCGCCCTTCAATTCGCTGGCCCTACTGTTACGCACCCTGATCCTGCTTTCGCTGTTTAGCTTTGTGGTCAAATTTGGCCTGATGGTGCAGATCTCCGACCTGTGGCTGTTCCTGCTGTTCCTGTTCCCGCTGCTGACCACCATGCAACTGCTGAAGCAGCAAATGCCTGCCCTGGCCGGCCTGTGGGGGCAACTCATCGTGTTTATGGGCTCGTTTATTTCGGTGACAAACCCGCCGGTGTATGACTTTGCCGATTTCCTTAATGACGATCTGGCAAAAATTCTTGGCGTAGGACTGACGTGGCTGGCCTTTGCAGTGCTACGCCCGGGATCGGATGCACGGAAAAGCCGCCGTCATATCCGGGAGCTGCGGCGGGGATTTGTCGATCAGCTCAGCCCCAAGCCGCAGCTGAGTGAAAATGGTTATGAGTCGCTGGTGTATCACCATGTGAGTCAGCTCAACAGCAGTCAGGATGCCCTGTCGCGCCGCTGGCTGTTACGCTGGGGGGTGGTGCTGCTCAACTGCAGTCATGTGGTGTGGCAGCTAAGGGACTGGGAGACCCGCGCGGACCCGCTGGCCCGGGTGCGGGATGTCGCCGTGTCGCTACTGCGCGATATCATGAGCGAGCGCGGGGTGCAGCAGCGTCCGCTGGCCTCTGCTCTCGATGAACTACAGCGTATCTGCGACGTGCTTGGGCATCATCCACATCCGGCCGGGCAGGAGCTGGCAGCACTGATCTGGCGTCTGCACTGCTCGCTATCCCAGCTGGAACAGGCGCCCGCTCCGGGCACCTTAAGCGATCAGATAACGCCGCAGGCGTAACGCGCCCCGCCACCGCCGAGTGGTTTAGGGTGATCGGACATGTTGTCGCCGCCAACGTGGATCATCAGCGCTTTACCTTTAACTTCATCAAGCTTTTTAAGGCGCGGCGCGACCACAGGATCGGTGGCCTTCCCGTCGTTGTTCACGACCAGCGCGGGCAGATCGCCCAGGTGGCCCATGCCCTCTGGCCCTTCATGTTTGCCGGTATTCTGTGGATCGAGGTGTCCGCCCGCAGCCTCAGCGGCGGAAGGTTTACCCTCTTTCATTGCCGGTTCGCAGGAGCCTTTGGCGTGGACGTGATAACCGTGTTCGCCCGGTGGAAGGGCGTTGAGATCGGGGGAGAACTCCAGTCCTTTATCCGTTTCGGTAATTTTTACCGTCCCAATGGACTGGCCTATCCCTTGCGGGGTGACGAGGTTCATCTTTACTTCTTCACTGGCAGCCTGCGCACCTGCGCAAACCACCAGTGTCAGCATTGCCAGAGTAAAACGCTTCATATGACCTCCTTCGGTTATTTTTTGCCCCTTAAGTTTATACCAGGGGCAAGGATTTCACCGGGAAATCAGACGAATACGGCATTACGGCATTACGGCACGTCGTAGCCCAGCGCAGCTTTACGGATGCGGAACCACTGCTGGCGCGTCATTGCCAGCTGTTCTGCCGCCAGCGCCGAACGCACGCGCTCGATTTTACCGGAACCGATAATTGGCAGCGGCTGCGATGGCAGACGTAAAATCCAGGCGTATACCACCTGCTCGATGGTTTCGGCATTCAACTCCTGCGCCACCTGGGCGAGTTCATCGCGCAGCGGCTGGAAGGCTTCGTCGTTAAACAGGCGTCCGCCGCCGATGCAGGACCAGGCCATCGGACGGATCCGCAGCTGCTGGAGCTGATCGAGGGTGCCGTCCAGCAGCAGTGGCTGGTGAACCGGTGAAATTTCGACCTGATTGGTCGCCAGGGTGAACGGCAGACGCGACTGCAGCAGGGCAAACTGCGCCGGGGTAAAGTTCGACACGCCGAAATGACGCACCTTGCCGCTCTGATGCAGGGCGAGGAAGGCTTCAGCCACTTCGTCGGCATCCATCAGCGGATCCGGGCGATGGATCAACAGCAGGTCAAGATAGTCGGTCGCCAGGTTGGTGAGGGACTGTTCCGCACTGCTGATGATATGGTCGCGGTCGGTAATATAGTGGCCAAGCGCATGTTCTGCTTTGGCAGTGGTGGCAATGCCGCATTTGGTGACGATCTCCATCCGCTGACGCAGCGCGGGTGAGCGCTTCAACGCTTCCCCGAAGGCCGCTTCACACTGGTAGCCGCCGTAAATATCGGCGTGGTCGACGGTGGTGACCCCCAGATCAAGATGTTCTTCAATAAAGCTGACCAGCTGTTGGGCGGACATATTCCAGTCCATCAGACGCCAGTAACCCATCACAAAACGGGAAAACTCCGGGCCTTGCGGCGCGAGGGTAATACGCTGAACCATAGCAATTTCCTTAAAAAAAGTCTGGGGGGAGTATACGCATTTACGAGGCTAAAACAGTGAGGGTTGCTGCGGTTCTTCGGTATCGGGGGCTTTGTTTGCGCGCAATTTGCGCAAAAGGCGCTGACGGCACAGGCGCAGGACCTCCTGCTTCTGGGCATCACTGAAGCTTTGCCAGTTAAAACGCTCCTCCCGGCTGCGCATACAGCCGCGACAGAAACCCCGCTCGTCAGACTGGCAAATCCCCCGGCATGGGCTCTGGACAGGAAAGAACTCCAGTTGTTCAGCCACACGACCCTCCCGAAACCCTTGAATACCCTAAAGTGAAGACCTTAAGCCGGGGTTACGCAAGGCGTCAATCATAGAATTGTGGCATTAAGGTTTCACTAATCTTCGCTTCTTATAATCGCCTCATCAATACATTCTGGTTTAACGATGATGCTGACCATAAAAAAGTTACAGTGTAACGACATAAAGTTTACGTTGGGTTGTGCGCTCTTATTTACGCTGTTAAACGCCCTGTTTATTCATCGCAGCTGGCAGGTGATCTCCCCCGCCCGGCTGCATGACGTGCTCTTCGCCCTCTCGGTGCCGCTGGTGCTCTTCTGCGGCTGGGTGATTGTATTCAGCATCCTGAATATCCCCCTCATCCGCAAACCGCTGCTGGTGCTGTTGACCCTGGGCTGCGCGGCGGCAACCTGGTTTATGTTTACCTACGGGGCGGTGATTGACCAGAACATGATGGTCAACGTCTTTGAGACCAACTCTCAGGAGGCCGCGGCGCTGGTGACCCCGCAACTGGTGGTGTGGCTGGTTGTCGCCGGACTGCTGCCCGCCAGCCTGCTGGCGATGATTCGCATCCGGCCGGGTAAATGGTGGCATACGCTGTTGATACGCCTCGCTGCAATGCTCGCCAGTGCAGTGGTGATTGTTCTGGTAGCGGCGGTCTTTTATAAGGACTATGCCTCGCTTTTTCGCAATAACAAAGGCATCGTCAAAATGGTGACACCGGCTAACTACGTCAGCGCTATCGCCAAATACAGCAAGGCGCGCTGGTTCGCCGGCGATCAGACCTTGATCCGTCTCGGTGAAGATGCCCGAAAAGGTCCGGTACTGCTGGCGCAGCAGAAAAAGACCGTACTGGTGCTGGTTGTCGGGGAAGCCTCCCGGGCGGAAAATTACTCCCTGAACGGCTACGATCGCGAGACCAACCCCGAGCTTAAAAAACAGAATGTGATTAACTTCCCGCAGGCCTCCTCCTGCGGAACCGAAACCGCCGTCTCCGTCCCATGTATGTTCTCCGGGATGCCCCGGAAAAAATACGATGCCGATCTTGCGCACCATCAGGAAGGATTGATGGATGTGCTGGGCCACGCTGGCGTTAATCTGCTGTGGCGGGATAACGACGGTGGATGTAAAGGCGCCTGCAACCGCATTCCGCACACCGACATGACCCAGTGGAAGCTGCAGCAGTTCTGTAAGGACAACTCTTGTATTGATGACGTGAATCTCTGGCGCCTGGATGACATGCTGGATGGTGTGAAACAGGATACGGTGCTGGTGATCCACCTGATGGGCAGCCACGGCCCGGCCTACTATCAGCGTTACCCGGCCCAGTACCGTCACTTTACTCCGACCTGCGACACCAATGAGATCCAGGACTGCACGCATCAGGCGCTGATGAATACCTACGACAATACCATTCTGTATACCGACAGCGTGGTGAGTAAAACTATTGATGCCCTGAAGGCGCGGCAATCGACGCTCAACACGGCACTGGTGTATCTCTCCGATCACGGGGAATCGCTGGGGGAAAACGGCCTGTACCTGCACGGCACGCCTTACATGCTGGCTCCTGAGCAGCAGACACATATTCCGTTTATATTCTGGCTTTCAAAGGACTACCAACAGAACTTCGGCGTTGACGCGCAGTGTCTGCGCGACCAGGCGGCGAAAGAAGCGGTGTCGCAGGACAACCTCTTCTCCACGGTGCTGGGGATGATGAACATTCGGACGTCGGTTTATCAGCCGCAAATGGATCTGCTCACCCACTGCCGTCGAACCTAAGACTTGCATTAGACCGATTGGTCTATTACATTGATGACATGAATAAGCATACTGAACACGATACACGCGAACACCTTCTGGCCACCGGCGAGCAACTTTGTATGCACCGCGGGTTTACCGGAATGGGGCTGAGCGAACTGCTGAAAACCGCTGACGTGCCGAAGGGGTCGTTTTATCACTACTTCCGCTCCAAAGAGGCGTTTGGCGTGGCACTGCTGGAGCGCCACTATGCGGGCTATCACCAGCGACTGGCCACGCACTTTGCCAGCGGCAACGGCAATTACCGCGATCGTGTTCTGGCTTATTACCAGCAGACGCTGACCCAGTTTTGTGCCCAGGGCATTATCAGCGGCTGTCTGACGGTGAAACTTTCTGCCGAAGTGTGCGATCTCTCTGAAGATATGCGCACCGCGATGGATAAAGGGGCCACGGGTGTGATCACCCTGCTGGCACAGGCGCTGGCGAAAGGCCGTGATGAAAAATCACTGGCCTTCGTCGGTGAGCCGCTGACCCAGGCGCAGGTGCTCTACTCCCTGTGGCTGGGCGCTAACCTGCAGGCCAAAATGTCCCGCAGCGCGCTGCCGCTGGAGAGCGCGCTGGACCATGTTAAAAATATCATTGCGACGCCTGGTGCATAACAGGCGTTTTTATTTCACGATTTACTAGACGACCGGTCTACTCAGGAGCCACTATGTCAGCCGAAAAATTATTCACCCCGCTTAACGTGGGCGCGATCGTTGCACCAAACCGTGTCTTCATGGCGCCTCTTACCCGTCTGCGCAGCATTGAGCCGGGCGATATCCCGACGCCGCTGATGGGCGAATACTATCGCCAGCGCGTCAGTGCGGGTCTGATCATCTCGGAAGCTACCCAGATCTCCGCCCAGGCCAAAGGCTATGCAGGCGCACCTGGCCTGCACAGCCCGGAGCAGATCGCGGCGTGGAAGAAAATCACCGATGGCGTGCATGCCGAAGGCGGTCGCATCGCAGTGCAGCTGTGGCACACTGGCCGCATCTCTCACAGTAGCATCCAGCCTGACGGCCAGGCGCCAGTTTCCGCCTCTGCCCTCAATGCAGGAACCCGTACCTCCCTGCGCGATGAAAACGGTCATGCCATTCGCGTTGATACCACCACGCCGCGCGCGCTGGAGCTGGACGAGATCCCGGGCATCGTCAACGATTTCCGTCAGGCCGTCGCCAACGCCCGTGAAGCCGGTTTCGACATGGTTGAGCTGCACGGTGCCCACGGCTATCTGTTGCACCAGTTCCTGTCTCCGTCCTCTAACCAGCGTACCGATCAGTACGGCGGCAGCGTAGAGAACCGCGCCCGTCTGGTGCTGGAAGTGATTGATGCCGTCTCCAAAGAGTGGAGTGCCGATCGCATCGGGATCCGCGTTTCGCCAATCGGTTCCTTCCAGAATGTCGATAACGGCCCGAACGAAGAAGCCGACGCCCTGTACCTGATTAAAGAGCTGGCTAAACGCGGCATTGCGTACCTGCACATGTCCGAGCCAGACTGGGCCGGCGGTGAACCTTACACCGACGCGTTCCGCCAGAAAGTGCGGGATGTGTTCCCGGGTGTGATCATCGGTGCTGGCGCTTATACGCCAGAAAAAGCAGAAGACCTGATCAACAAAGGGCTAATTGATGCGGTGGCCTTTGGCCGCGCCTACATCGCTAACCCGGACCTGGTCGCGCGCCTGGAGCGCAAAGCCGAACTGAACCCGCAGCGCCCGGAGAGCTTCTACGGCGGCGGCGCGGAAGGTTATACCGACTACCCTTCTTTATAATCCCTTCATTGATAGCGGCGACCTTTCGCCGCTATACTAAAACATCGTTTCTGTTCAAGATGATAAAAAGCTAAGAGGATAATATGCGCCTACTTCACACCATGCTGCGCGTTGGCGATCTGCAACGTTCCATCGAGTTCTACACTAACGTGCTGGGCATGACCCTGCTGCGTACCAGCGAAAACCCGGAGTACAAATACTCCCTGGCGTTTGTTGGTTACGGCCCTGAGAGCGACGAAGCTGTTATCGAACTCACCTACAACTGGGGTGTTGAGCAGTACGAGCTGGGCACCGCCTACGGCCATATCGCGCTGGAAGTGGATAACGCGGCTGAAGCCTGCGAGCGTATCCGCAGCAACGGCGGCAACGTGACTCGCGAAGCGGGTCCGGTTAAAGGCGGCACCACGGTGATCGCGTTTGTCGAAGATCCAGACGGTTATAAAATCGAACTGATCGAAGCCAAAGACGCGGGCCGCGGTCTGGGCAACTGATCCTTGAGGGCGCGCCATGCGCCCTTTGTTTTACTGCATCTCACTGCAAAATTTGCCATAATGCGCACTGCTTTTTTCCCCTTGTAAGAGATCCAGATGTCCGATAACGCTCAACTTACCGGTCTGTGCGACCGTTTTCGTGGTTTTTATCCTGTAGTCATTGATGTCGAAACCGCTGGATTTAACGCCAAAACCGATGCGCTACTGGAAATTGCCGCCATCACGTTGAAAATGGATGAACAGGGCGATTTGTTGCCGGACTCCACGCTGCATTTTCACGTTGAACCTTTTGAAGGGGCGAACCTGCAGCCAGAGGCGCTGGCGTTTAACGGCATTGACCCGCATAACCCGTTGCGCGGGGCGGTCAGTGAATATGAGGCGCTGCATGCCATTTTCAAAATGGTGCGCAAGGGCATGAAAGAACAGAACTGTAACCGCGCGATTATGGTGGCGCACAACGCAACCTTCGATCACAGCTTTATGATGGCCGCCGCGGAGCGCGCCTCACTGAAGCGAAACCCGTTCCATCCGTTTGTGACCTTCGATACCGCCGCGTTAAGCGGGCTGGCACTGGGGCAAACCGTGCTGTCGAAAGCCTGCATCACTGCCGGCATTGAGTTTGACGGTACCCAGGCGCACTCTGCCCTCTACGATACCGAGCGCACAACGGAACTGTTTTGTGAAATCGTAAACCGCTGGAAACGCCTCGGTGGCTGGCCGCTGCCGGAAGCCGATAACGACGCATAAAAAAAGCGACCTTCTGGTCGCTTTTTATTTACCTGGCCCGGTGGATCACTCGGCGCCTGGCTCTTCAGATTTGTATTTCGCAGCTGTCTCTTTGATCAGCTGTTGCAGTTCACCGCGTTGATACATCTCAATCAGGATGTCGCAGCCGCCTACCAGTTCGCCATCAACCCACAGCTGCGGGAAGGTCGGCCAGTTAGCGTATTTTGGCAGCTCAGCGCGGATATCCGGGTTCTGCAGAATATCAACGTAAGCAAAACGCTCGCCACAGGCAGAAAGCGCCTGGACCGCCTGAGCGGAGAAACCACAGCTTGGCAGTTTCGGAGAACCTTTCATATACAGCAGGATCGGGTTTTCAGCAATCTGCTGCTGAATTTTTTCAATAGTAGTGCTCATGTTTTGCTTCCTTAAACTTCTGTTACGGCAATCGTCTGACATTGTAGCGTTTCAGACCGACAACGGAAAATAACATTTTTGTCACTTATATGATTTTACCGCGCGTCCCTTAAAGTTGCATTCAGAAACGACCTTATCGCGCGATTACCTGCGGTTTTGTTCAGCTAATACACAAAATGCCCAGGTGAAAGAGTGATATTTTTGCGCTAGCTAACGAAACGTGGTTTTAGATGCAAAAAGTTTATTAACGTCGGGCCTTTTTATAGATTAGAATCGACGAGTTTTGTAAATCATACGCAGGTTTATTTATAACCTGCTATTACCAGGGGATTGCCCAGTGGCGCGAATAAATACATTCTCGATCACGCTCTGTGCCTTGCTGTTTACGTCTCTCACCTGCACACCGATGGCTAACGCCTCAGAGCAGGCGCGGCCTTCTGCCGCGCATAAAACGCATCTGGCAAAAGCAACCGAACCCAAGAAAAAAAGCAGTACCAGCAAAACCACAAAAAAAGAGAGCACCAGTAAAAAAAGCAGCACTAAAAAAAGCCTCGCTAAAACGCAGTCAACAAATTCCAGCAAAAAAAGCCGAACCTCCTCACGCAGTGCCAGCCGAACCACGCAAACCGCCTCCCGCGTTGTGACAGAAAAATGCACCACCCGTAAAGGGCGCAAAACGCACTGCGTGAAAACCAGTAAAACGACCACCCTTGCCGAGGCGCATAAAGTCCGGGTGCAAAAAGCCCAGAAAACGGCAATGAATAAACTGATGGGCCAGATTGGTAAACCTTATCGCTGGGGTGGCTCGTCGCCGCGTACCGGCTTCGACTGCAGCGGCCTGGTTTATTACGCCTATAAAGATCTGGTTAAATTCCGCATTCCACGTACCGCTAACGAAATGTACCACCTGCGTGACGCCTCACCGGTCGATCGCGGTGAGCTGGAGAGCGGTGACCTGGTGTTCTTCCGCACCCAGGGTCGGGGTACGGCGGATCATGTCGGCGTCTACGTCGGCAATGGCAAATTTATTCAGTCGCCACGCACCGGCCAGGACATCCAGATTACTTCCCTCAGCGAAGACTACTGGCAGCGTCATTACGTCGGCGCGCGTCGCGTAATGAAGGCCAACACCCTCCGTTAATCCCCTGCCCCGCCAGTACGCTGGCGGGGTAAGTTCCTCTTTTGCATGGCCTTTCAATTTGCTACTCTATCCCTTCATTTAGTATGGCTATTAAATGGATCACTATAATAAGGAGAGTAGCAATGTCGTTTGAATTACCTGCATTACCGTATGCAAAAGACGCCCTGGCCCCGCATATTTCGGCGGAGACCCTGGAATATCACTACGGCAAACACCACCAGACCTATGTCACCAACCTGAACAACCTGATCGGCGGCACCGCATTCGAAGGGAAAACCCTGGAAGAGATCGTACGCACCTCCGAAGGCGGCGTGTTTAACAACGCCGCTCAGGTGTGGAACCACACCTTCTACTGGAACTGCCTGGCACCCAATGCAGGCGGCGAGCCAACGGGCGAGCTGGCGGCAGCCATTACTGCTGCATTCGGCAGCTTTGCGGATTTTAAAGCGAAGTTTACTGATGCGGCGGTGAAGAACTTTGGCGCAGGCTGGACCTGGCTAGTCAAAGAAGCGGACGGCAAGCTGGCTATCGTTTCCACCTCCAACGCCGGGACGCCATTAACCACCAGCGCCACGCCGCTGATGACCGTTGACGTCTGGGAACATGCGTATTACATCGATTACCGTAATGCGCGCCCAAATTACCTGGAGCACTTCTGGGCGCTGGTAAACTGGGAATTTGTTGCGAAGAACTTCGCGGCATAAACAAAACGCCGAAGGAAACTCCTTCGGCGTTATTTTTTTACTCGGTCGCGCAAACCGGTTCAGGTTGTTTTCGCCCGGAGGCCAAGACCAGAATAAGCCCCAGACCGGCAATGATCGCCCCCATTACCGGAACGAAGCTGTAACCCATCCCGCTAGAAATAACCGCCCCTCCGGCCGCCGCCCCCAGCGCATTCCCCAGGTTAAAGGCACCGATATTCACCGAAGAAGATAACCCTGGCGCATCGCTGGCCACGCGCATAACGCGCATCTGCAGCGGGGGGACCACCGCAAAGGTCGCCATACCCCATATCACCATCGCCACGGCTGCGCCCACCTCATTCCGCGCCAGCCACGGAATCGCCAGCATGATCACGATAAGCAGCAGTAAAAAGCCTTTCAGGGTGCCGGTCACGGACTTATCCGCCAGCCTGCCGCCCAGATAGTTGCCGAGGGAAAAGCCGACGCCAACCAGCACCAGCATGGCGGTGATAAAGGCCGGCGTCGCCTGATTGAGGTCATGCAGCACCGGGGCAATATAAGTATAAAGAGTGAACATCGCACCGGCACCCAGGACGGTGGTCAGCAGGGCTGATAACACCTGTGGACGCAGCAGGACCGCCAGCTCTTTGCGCACTTCCGGCTTTTCCCCCGCACCGCCAGAAGGCAGAGAGAAGAACAACGCCATCATCGACACCACGCCCAGCAGCGCGGTGGCCAGGAAGGACATGCGCCAGCCAATCGCCTCACCCATCCAGGTTGCGGCAGGCACGCCGCCAATATTGGCGATGGTCAGCCCCATAAACATGGTGGCTACGGCGCTGGCCTGCTTATGCTTTGGCACCACGCTGGCTGCCACCACCGACCCGAGGCCAAAGAATGCACCATGGTTCAGGCTGGTCAGAATACGTGACAGCATCAGGGTGGTGTAGTCCGGGGAGAGCGCCGACAGCACGTTGCCGACAGTAAAGATCGCCATCAGGAAGATCAGGGCGTTACGGCGGCCCCGATGCGACAGCAGCAGCGTCATCAGCGGTGCCCCCACCATCACCCCGATGGCATAGGCGCTGATCAGCATACCTGCCGCGGGAATAGAAACATCTACCCCTCGGGCGATAACCGGCAGCAGACCCATCGGCGAAAATTCGGTGGTACCAATACCAAAGGCACCGATGGCAAGGGCCAGCAGCGGAAAATTGATTCTCATACTTCAACTCCAGACACCGTGTCGTCGGGCGACACAGAACAATGAAGGCGAAAGCATGACATCAATCACAAAAAATGAGAAGTTAACAATTTAGCAAAAGATTTTTGCAGGGCGCGTAACAATCAGCGTAAAGGAACGAGGGAGAGCTGCCTCTCCCGCATCAATCAGTGCAGTGCCGCAACCAGACCGCTGGCGACAATCAGACTCAGAACAATAATGGTGGTAATCAGCGAAAACTTAAGATCGGTACTCATCAATTTTTCTCCTTTTAATCACCCTATGAAGAGTGAGCCTGCTCATTTTTACACAGTTCAGGGTAAAAATCTTGCTGGATTTAGATTGATATCGTTTTTTGCTCTTCCCCTTTTGGCCAAGATAAGACAAAATTCCACGCTAAATTTATTAGCGTACCGGCCATTGACCCCCTCCTGACGTCCTGTGTCGTTTTCCCGGCGTACCGCAATTCAAATTGCGCAATTAGGGCGAGTGAAGGCAAACGTTTACCTACCGGTTTTTCAGGAGCTTAGATATGGTCTGGAGTGACATCTGATGGCAACAATTAAAGACGTGGCGAAACGCGCAAACGTTTCCACTACAACCGTATCACATGTTATTAACAAAACCCGCTTTGTCGCGGAAGAGACCCGAAATAATGTCTGGGCGGCCATTAAAGAGCTGCATTACTCACCCAGCGCCGTGGCCCGCAGTCTGAAGGTCAATCACACGAAATCGATCGGCCTGCTGGCGACCAGCAGCGAAGCGCCCTATTTCGCAGAAATTATTGAAGCGGTAGAGAAGAACTGCTTCCAGAAAGGCTACACCCTTATCCTCGGCAACGCGTGGAACAGCCTCGAAAAACAGCGGGCTTATCTGTCGATGATGGCGCAAAAGCGCGTCGATGGTCTGCTGGTGATGTGTTCCGAATACCCGGAATCGCTGCTGTCTATGCTGGAAGAGTATCGCAATATTCCTATGGTGGTGATGGACTGGGGCGAAGCGAAGGCCGACTTCACCGACTCGGTGATCGATAACGCTTTTGAAGGCGGCTACATGGCCGGTCGTTATCTCATCGAACGCGGTCACCGCGAAATCGGCGTGATCCCGGGCGCGCTGGAGCGCAACACCGGTGCCGGCCGTCTGGCGGGCTTTATGAAAGCCATGGAAGAAGCGTTGATTACCGTGCCAGAGAGCTGGATCGTGCAGGGCGACTTTGAACCGGAGTCCGGCTACCGCGCAATGCAGCAGATCCTCTCCCAAAGCCCGCGCCCTACTGCCATCTTCTGTGGCGGGGATATTATGGCCATGGGTGCGCTCTGTGCCGCCGATGAGATGGGCCTGCGCGTCCCGCAGGACGTTTCGCTGATCGGGTATGATAACGTGCGCAACGCGCGCTTCTTTACCCCGGCGTTGACCACCATCCACCAGCCAAAAGATTCGCTGGGGGAGACCGCCTTCAACATGTTGCTGGACCGTATCGTCAACAAGCGCGAAGAGTCCCAGTCAATTGAAGTGCATCCGCGCCTGATTGAACGCCGTTCCGTTGCGGATGGTCCGTTCCGCGACTATCGCCGTTAATCTTCTCCGGGAGCCAGCACCTCTGGCTCCCGCAGCCACTCCCTGTTCATCGTTTCACTGTCTCCCAGATAATCCAGCAGCCATTCCAGGGCCGGTGACATATCGTTTTGTTGCCAGGTCAGGCAGCACGCCGCATCCGGGAAGGGATTCTCCAGCGCCAGCTCTACCCATTTCCCGCTGGCAATTTGCGGGCGCGCAAAATGAACCGGCACCATGCCCACGCACAATCCTGCCGAGAGGCAGGTGGCGGACGATTCCCAGTCCGGCGCGACAATTCGTCGTTGGTTATCCAGCAGCCAGGTGATCCGTTTCGGCAGTGAGCGGGAGGTATCTTCTCGTACCAGCGACGGCCAGTTGCGCAGAATATCATCGCTGATCGGCCCGTCCAGAGCAGCCAGAGGATGATGGCTGGCCACCACGCAGCACCAGCTCAGCATTCCCATATCGCGGAACGCATAGCGGCCACCTACCGGGATCGCCTGCGTGGCACCTATCGCCATCTCAACCCTGCCGTCTGCCAGCGCATCCCAGACGCCGTTGAAGACCTCCTGAGAAACCCGCAGCTCAACGTCAGAAAAGTGGCGGTAAAAATCGACAATCATCTGGCGGGTGCGCTCGGGACGAACAATGTTGTCCACCGCAATCGAGATATGTCCCCGCCAGCCATTGGCGATCTGCTGACACTGTTCGCGGGTGATCTGCATTTTTTTGATAACAGACCGCCCCTCTTTCAGAAACCACAGCCCGGCCGGGGTGAGAACCACATCGCGATGGCGACGCTCAAACAGCGGCACTGCCAGCCACTCCTCCAGTTGACGCACGGTATAGCTGATGGCTGAAGGTACGCGATGCAACTCCTGCGCAGCACCACTGAAACTGCCGTTACGCGAGACCGCATCCACCACTTCAAGAGAATATTCTGACCACATTTTCTGCCTGCAAAATTTTTGAACGCAACCGCCAAATATTAGCGTTTCACAAGCCTGTTTGCACTCCCTACACTTTGCGGCAATGACAACCTGCGCCCATAAGGAAAATAAAACAGTGAAACCCGGGAAAGGATTTTTAGTCTGGCTCGGCGGCTTAAGCGTGCTGGGCTTTCTCGCCACCGATATGTATCTGCCTGCCTTCTCGATTATGCAGGCGGATCTGCAAACCCCTGCGGCTGCGATCAGCGCCAGCCTGAGCCTGTTTCTGGCCGGGTTTGCCTTTGCCCAGTTGCTGTGGGGACCGATGTCCGACCGCTTCGGACGTAAGCCGGTACTTCTGGCGGGCTTAGCCATTTTCGCCCTCGGCTGCCTCGGCATGCTGTGGGTTCGCGATGCCACCTGGCTGCTGGTGCTGCGCTTTATCCAGGCGGTGGGCGTCTGCGCTGCAGCGGTCACCTGGCAGGCACTGGTCACCGATTATTACCCGGCGTCGCGCACCAACCGTATCTTCGCCACCATCATGCCGCTGGTCGGGCTTTCTCCGGCTCTGGCGCCGCTGCTCGGTAGCTGGATCCTCGCCCACTTTAGCTGGCAGGCAATTTTCGCCGTGCTGTTTGTGATCACCCTGGTACTGATGATCCCGGCCTTAAGCCTGAAGCCAGCGACGGTCAAAAATGAGCAACCCAAAGAACGCGTAACCTTTTTATCGCTGTTACGTTCGCGCACCTACCGCGGGAACGTGCTGATTTACGCCGCCTGCTCCGCGAGCTTCTTCGCCTGGCTGACCGGCTCGCCGTTTATCCTTAGCGACATGGGCTACAGCCCGGCGGTGATTGGCCTGAGCTATGTGCCGCAGACTATTGCGTTCCTGATTGGTGGCTATGGCTGCCGCGCCGCGCTGCAAAAATGGCAGGGGCATCAGATGCTGCCGTGGCTGCTGGGTCTGTTTGCCCTTAGCGTAATCGGCACCTGGGCGGTTGGGTTTATTCCGGGCGCGAGCCTGGCAGAGCTGCTGATCCCCTTCTGCCTGATGGCGGTGGCGAACGGTGCGATCTACCCGATTGTGGTGGCGCAGGCACTGCGTCCTTTCCCACAGGCGACGGGCAGTGCCGCTGCCCTGCAAAACACGTTACAGCTCGGCCTCTGCTTCCTGGCGAGTCTGCTGGTGTCGTGGCTGATTGCCACCCCGCTGCTGACCACCACCAGTGTGATGGTGGCAACCGTGGTGCTGGCGGCGCTTGGCTATCGGATGCAGTATGTGCGTGCTGATCAGCAGGATAATAGTCTGCAAGCTGAATCGACCCGGGTATAACAAAATAAGCCGTTAGCTTGCTAACGATACCCTGTTGAATCAGTGCGATATCAGTCCTATACTGACTGAAGCGTTCTGATAAATACTAAAATATTATGTATTAACGGGAGCCGGAGTGCTCCCGTTTTTCCATGGATGGCCTTTCGGCAAGGGTCCCCTCCCTTCCTCTGTTCTACGTCGGATATTAGCCTCACGGTTCCCGTGAGATTTATCACTCTCCATAAAGAGCATCTACGCTGTTTATGGATTCTGATTACATCAGGTGATGGAGAAGCTATGAGTTCATCGTGTATAGAAGAAGTCAGCATACGGAACGATGACTGGTTCCGTATAGTCAATGAATTGCTGAGCCGCGCAGGTATCACCATCAACGGCCCGGCATCCTCCGATCTACAGGTTAAACACCCGGATTTTTTTAAACGCGTCCTGAAGCAAGGCTCGCTGGGTCTTGGCGAGAGCTACATGGACGGCTGGTGGGAGTGCGAGCGGCTGGATATTTTTTTCCATAACGTCTTACGCGCTGGCCTGGAAACGCAACTGCCCAGCCACCTGAAGGATACGCTGCGGATCGCCACTGCCCGCCTGTTCAACCTGCAAAGTAAAAAGCGCGCCTGGATCGTCGGTAAAGAGCATTACGATTTGGGTAATGACCTATTTAGCCGGATGCTCGACCCCACCATGCAATACTCCTGCGGTTACTGGAAAGAGGCGACCACCCTTGAACAGGCGCAGCAGGATAAACTCCGTCTTATCTGCGAAAAATTGCAGCTTAAACCCGGCATGCGGGTGCTGGATATCGGCTGCGGTTGGGGTGGTCTGGCAGAGTTTATGGCTAAACATTACGGTGTCAGCGTGGTGGGCGTGACCATTTCAGCGGAGCAGCAACGTCTGGCGCAGGCGCGCTGTGCCGGTCTGGATGTCACCATCCTGCTGCAGGATTACCGCGACCTGCGCGATCAGTTTGATCGTATCGTCTCCGTGGGGATGTTCGAACATGTCGGACCAAAGAACTACCGCACCTATTTCGAAGTCGTGGACCATAACCTGAAGCCGGATGGTCTGTTTCTGTTGCACACCATAGGTTCACAGAAAACCGATCATCGCGTCGACCCGTGGATCGATAAATACATCTTTCCGAATGGCTGTTTACCTTCCGTCCGCCAGATTGCAAATGCCAGTGAACCCCATTTTGTGATGGAGGACTGGCATAATTTTGGCGCTGACTACGATACGACGTTGATGGCATGGCATGAACGTTTCCTCGCCGCCTGGCCGGAGATCGCAGACAACTATTCCGAACGATTTAAACGGATGTTCAGCTATTACCTGAATGCCTGTGCCGGGGCGTTTCGCGCCCGTGATATTCATCTGTGGCAGGTGGTATTCAGCCGCGGCGTGGAGCACGGCCTGCGGGTGGCTCGCTAAACAAAACACCCCGGCAAGCCGGGGTGTTTTTTATTACGCGTCGTTGAGCGTCTGTTGGATGGCTGCGGCCTCTTTGGCCGCCAGCACACGTTCAACGGTATCGACTACCGCCTGGGTTTGCGGATCGATTTCAATATTAACCCGATGGCCCAGCTTTTTATTCCCGAGGGTGGTACGCTGCAGCGTCTCCGGGATCAGGTGTACGCAGAAACGGGTTGGTGTCACTTCACCCACCGTCAGGCTAATGCCGTCCACGCCAATAAATCCTTTATAGAGGATGTATTTCATTAAGGACGGATCCTGAACTTTAAACCAGATCTGGCGGTTATTTTCCGAGGTCAGGATTTTGGCGATTTCTGCCGTGGTCATAATATGGCCCGACATTAAATGGCCGCCGATTTCATCGCTGAATTTCGCCGCGCGCTCAACGTTAACAATATCACCCTCAGCCAGCTCGCCCAGATTGGTGATGCGCAGCGTTTCTTTCATTAAATCGAAACTGATCAGGTTGCCGTTAATTTCGGTGACCGTCAGACAACAACCGTTGTGCGCAACCGATGCCCCAGTTTCCAGCCCATCAAGCATCTCATCCGGCAGGGCCACAACATGGGTTCGGAAGTTGGGTTTTTCATCAATGGACACCAGTTTCGCGGTGCCCTGCACAATACCAGTAAACATGCTTACGACTCCTGTTTGTTCCTTCGGTGATGACACCGTTTTATCGCACCACAATAACAGTTGAAAATAGAGGTTGCCAGTACCCCACCTTTTCTGGCGATTTTTTCACTAGATAATTGGCGCATCCCCGCTACAATAGCTGGAATTCCCCGCATTTCTTCTTGCTGTTTTTCGCAGCGGCTTTTTTTATCTCAAATAACAACAATATCAAAGGTGTTTACGTGCAGAAGTACTTCATTGAAGCGCGTCAGTTATTAGCTCTGGCGATCCCGGTAATACTCGCGCAAATTGCCCAAACCGCAATGGGATTCGTCGATACCGTCATGGCGGGCGGCTACAGCGCCACCGATATGGCCGCGGTAGCCATTGGCACCTCTATCTGGTTGCCGGCAATTTTATTCGGTCACGGCCTGCTGCTGGCCCTGACCCCGACTATTGCGCAGCTCAATGGCTCCGGGCGCCGGGAGCGTATCGCCCACCAGATCCGCCAGGGCTTCTGGCTGGCCGGTTTTGTCTCAGTGCTGATCATGATCGTCCTGTGGAACGCGGGCTATATTATTCACGCCATGCGCAATATTGATCCGGCCCTGGCCGATAAAGCCGTCGGTTATTTGCGCGCCCTGCTCTGGGGGACGCCAGGTTATTTATTCTTCCAGGTGGCGCGTAACCAGTGCGAAGGTCTGGCAAAGACCAAACCGGGCATGGTAATGGGATTCATCGGGCTGTTAGTGAATATTCCGGTGAACTATGTCTTTATTTATGGTCATTTCGGCATGCCTGAGCTGGGCGGTGTTGGCTGCGGCGTAGCGACAGCGGCGGTTTACTGGGTGATGTTCCTGAGCATGTTGTCGTACGTGAAACGTGCCCGGTCAATGCGCGATATTCGCTATGAAGCTGGCTTCAGCAAGCCGGACATGGCGGTGGTTAAACGTCTGGTGCAACTGGGCCTGCCTATCGCGCTGGCGTTGTTCTTCGAAGTGACGCTGTTCGCGGTGGTTGCGCTGCTGGTTTCTCCGCTGGGGATCGTGGATGTGGCTGGCCACCAGATCGCCCTTAACTTCAGTTCGCTGATGTTCGTTCTGCCACTGTCGCTCGCAGCCTCCGTAACCATTCGCGTGGGGTATCGCCTTGGTCAGGGGTCGACTCTGGATGCGCAAACCGCGGCACGCACCGGGATTGGCGTCGGGGTGTGCATGGCAGTCTGCACCGCGCTGTTCACGGTCGCGTTACGCGAACAGATCGCCCTGCTCTATAACGACAACCCGGAAGTGGTGCTCCTCGCCTCCCAGCTGATGCTGCTGGCAGCGGTGTATCAGATCTCTGATTCCATCCAGGTCATCGGCAGCGGGGTGCTGCGTGGCTATAAAGATACTCGCTCGATCTTCTTTATCACCTTTATCGCTTACTGGGTGCTGGGGCTGCCGAGCGGTTATATTCTCGCCCTCACCGACCTGGTGGTGGATCGGATGGGTCCTGCCGGCTTCTGGATGGGCTTTATTATCGGCTTAACCTCAGCCGCGATCATGATGATGCTGCGCATGCGTTTCCTGCAACGCCAGCCATCGAGCGTGATTTTGCAACGCGCTGCACGCTAATTGCGCAGTAGCCGCCTGCGGGCGGCTACTTTCTCCGCATTTTGCGCGGGAATGAAGCAATCGCGTGAAATCGTGAAGAAATTTGCAGTTTTCCTCTTGCCTGATGCCCGCACTGCCGCTAATATTCGTCCCCGTTGTCACACACAACAATGCGTTCATAGCTCAGTTGGTTAGAGCACCACCTTGACATGGTGGGGGTCGTTGGTTCGAGTCCAATTGAACGCACCATTCTCTACAGTGCGTCCGTAGCTCAGTTGGTTAGAGCACCACCTTGACATGGTGGGGGTCGGTGGTTCGAGTCCACTCGGACGCACCATTTCAGTAAGTTCTCAGCAATACCTTTCTCTTCCTTATAAACGTCCCTGTTAATCGATTTTTTATGCTTCCCGCATACCGTACTTATGCCGCTGACATACCGCACACCGATCCGTTTCCGGGGTAAAGGTATAAAATTCACGCTGACAGCAACGGCAGGATTTTTGTATCCATTCAAAGCGTAACACCCTGTTTTCACCCAACTGCCGGGCGATACGAATAGCGTCCACAGGGCATACCACGGCGCAGCTGTTGCAGCCGGTGCAGGATGAAGATGAAAACGTCAGCGCCCCTTCGTTCAGGCTCAGCGCGTTCTCCCCACAGATCCTGGCGCAGGCACCACAGGCCGTACACAACGCCCTGTCCAGTGCCAGGCGATACTCGCTAAGTGTGGAAAAAGCCTGACAACGTGCCCGTCGCCCGGTACGCGCAGTGGCAGACTCTACGTCCACCTCATTGGCTTTGATAAAGTGTCGGCGCGCCGCGTTGATCGCTTTTTGCTGCGGGGGGAGGATTTGCCAGACGGGGGCATTTAACTCCCGGAGTTGGATATTCAATGCCGCAACGGCACGCACCCAGCCGGGAAACCTCTCCATCTCCATTTCCACCGCCCGGATCCCGTGCTGCTGATGCCACATCAGTAATTCGTCAACAGACGGCTCCAGCGTGGAAAATGGCGCAACCAGTGTTGTTCCGGTAAAGCGGCGGGTTTCAGGGCGAATGTTTTGCAGCGCATCCGTCGGACAGACGAACAGGCAGCGGCCACATTGCAGGCACTCCCCCTCGTCAATGGACGGCGTGCTGGCCGTTGCAGTAATGGCTTGCACCGGACATGCCGCCACGCATGCCTGGCAGTCGTGGCGAGGAAGCCGGTTGCGTAAACAGGGTTCCCCCACGCCAGGCGGCGCGGGGGGTTGTGACAGGCGAAATAGCGCCATCAGTTAATGCTGAAGAAGATAAAGCGGAACAACACTTCAGACACCACCAGCAGCAGACTGCCAAGGACTATCCCGGACTTGCCCTGACGCCATGCGCCTACGGCAAACAGCAGCGCGCCGAGTACGGATAAGGTCCAGCTAAACAGCCGCAGACCGCTTAACTGGGTGAAGCTCTCCAACGGCTGATGCGGTAAGGAGACAATGCCGCTCAGGCTGGCGCTCGCCAGATAAGCCATATAGTCCGGCTGCGCCAGCAGACGGATCGCCACAATCGACACCACCACTACCGCGGCGAAGCGCATCACGGCCTGCCGATCCCGGGCCATGGACCGTGCTTTCAGTATCGGCAGCCAAGCCACCGCCACCGCGCCCAGCACACCAACGGCACCGTAAAACATCAGCCAGGTATTGAAATGGCTCCAGGTAATAACCGACGTATGGGCATAGATTGCACTCATGCACCAGACATCAATCAGTCCCAGCACGGCGGCCAGGGGGAGCAACAGCGGAATTAGCTGTTTTTTGACCATCATAACCAACGTACATAGCCCCAATGCCGCCAGATAGACGCTGGCAAAGACAATTTCACGGCTCAGCCAGGAGCTGGCGACGTGGCGCAGGGCGTTGAACGCGTTCAGCGGATAGCCAAGGTGCAGGGTGGAGACCATCAGCCCCAGCCCCCCGACCACGCAGGCTAGCAACATGCCAGGCAATAGCTGGTGTTTAACCTCCGGTATGTGCGACGCCGCGCGGGCGGATAAGGTCAGAAAGACGGTCATGCCAACCGAGCCTTGCAGCAGCAGGGTAAAGATCAGGAGCGGTAACTCATGCATGGGGGTTTTCCTCTTTTTCTGCGCCCTGATGCGGCTTAATCACCAGGTTAGGCTGCGTAATGGATGACGCCGGCAGGCCCTGCACGTCGCAGAGATTGCCGTACTTCGCGCGCAGCTCCTCAATTGGCCCGAACTTAATCGCCCCCAGTGGACAGGTAGCGACGCAGATGGGCTGCTCGCCTTTGGCCTGCAAATCCACGCAGAAATCGCATTTGGACATCTGTCCGGTCTTTTCATTCATCTGCGGCGCACCGTAAGGGCACGACCAGGCGCAGTACCCACAGCCAACGCATTTGTTGGTATCAACGCGGACAATGCCATCGCCCGGGCGCTTATGCATCGCCGTGGTCGGGCAGTTTTTGGTGCAAATCGGATCGGCGCAGTGGTTGCAGGAGATCGACAGAGTGTAGGCGTACACGTTATTGGCAAAACCGCCCTGCCCGGTCGGGATAAAGCCCCCGCCTTTCACCTCATAGACGCGGCGAAAACGGCGTCCTGGCTCAAGGTTATGTTTATCTTTACAGGCCACCTGGCAGGCTTTACACCCGGAGCAGCGTGACGAGTCAATGAAAAAGCCAAGCTGCTTATCACTGACCGGTGGGTATTCCTTATACTGCTGACTCATACTTTGCGACCTCCACAAGCATGGTTTGATGAGAATTGCCTTTCGCAAGCGGAGTAATACGTGCAGAGCTCAGCACGTTGGCACACCCGCCGTGGTCGACGCCTTCGGCATCCGGTTGCCACCACGCGCCAGCCTGCATGGCGACCACCCCAGGCATAATGCGCATGGTGACTTCCGCCGGGACCTGGCAGACGCCGCGCTGGTTGTGAATACGCACGGTATCCCCCTGACGGATCCCCCGCTGTTGGGCATCCGCCGGGTTGATCCACAGCTTCTGGATCTGCACTTCCTGCAGCCAGGGGTTGGCATACTGCGTGGAGTTGGCGCGGTTTTTCCCTTTCCAGGTGATCAGCTGGAGCGGGAACTGCTTCGCCAGCGCATCCTCCGGGCCTTCATGGGCCGGAACATAGTGCGACAGCGCCGGTATTTCCGGGTTATTCATGTCGTACAGACGCTTCGAGAAGATCTCAATTTTCCCGGATGGCGTCGGGAAGGGATGATTCTGCGGATCGCGGATGTTGTCTTCAAAGGCCACATGCGGCTTGCTCTTAAAGAGATACTGACGTTTTTCCCGCAGCTCAGCGAACGTCGGCAGATGCTCATCCGGCATGGAGAGGCTGGTCTGCTCCCAGATATGTTCAATCCACTGCTGCTCGGTACGGCCTTCGCTGAACTGCGGCTCCATTCCCAATTTAGCGGCAACTTCACGCTGCCAGTCATAGTCAGAGCGGCGTTCAAACTCTGGCTCAATCAGTTTTTCTGACAAGATCAGGTAGCTTGCCGTCCCCCAGGTTTCCCCGATGTTCCAGCGTTCCATAAAGCTGGTTTCCGGCAACAGCAGATCCGCATAGCGGGCGCTTGGCGTCATGTAGAGATCGCTGACGACGATAAACTCGATTTTCGACTCATCTTCCAGCACCTTCACCGCCTGATGCAGATCCGGGTTCTGGTTCGCCAGGTAGTTGCCTGCCAGCGAGAAGAGGATGCGGATATTGCTTTTGAGCTTATCTGCCCCTTTCAGCCCCGCCTCTGGCGTCACTTTGCTGGCATCGTCGGCGGCCTGCACCCAGTTCATGATCGAGATGCTCTCTTTGACCGGGTTGTCTGGCATCTCCGGGCCTGCCGCGAACTTACGGTTGCCGCAGCCGCCGTAGCCTGCCGCCCAGCCGCCTTTGATCCCGACATTACCGGTGAGGGTTGCCAGCAGCGTCGAGCCACGGGCGGTACGTTCACCACAGTTATGTCGCTGCGGCCCCCAGCCCTGAATTAATGCCGCCGGTTTGGTGTTGGCATAATCGCGCGCCAGCTGGCGAATGGTTTGTGCCGGGACACGGGTAATCTTTTCAGCCCATTCAGGGGTTTTAACCTGACCGTCTTTTTTGCCCATCAGATAGGCCACCAGCGACTCGTTGGCAGGCACGCCTTCCGGCATAGACGTCTCGTCAAAGCCCAGGGTATAGCGATCGATAAAGGCTTTATCATGCAGATTTTCGCTGACGATGACGTACATCATCGCGTCCATCAGCGCGTTATCGGTGGCGGGCAGCAGCGGGATCCACTCATCGGCGAGCGATGCCACGGTATCGGAGTAGCGCGGATCGACGACGATAAAGCGCGTGCCGTTCTGCTTCATCTGCTGAAAATAGTGATTGGTATGCCCGAAAATGGTTTCCGTCGGGTTGTGCCCCCACAGGATCACCAGCTTCGTGTCCGCCAGGGTATCCAGCGAGTTACCGCTGGCGACCGTGCCATAGGTATAAGGCGTGGCGGCGGCCGTGTTGCCCATACTCACCGAGTGGTAATACTCCAGATAACCGCCGGTGAGATTGAGCAGACGACGCATCATTTTATCGCCAGAGAAGGTGCCCCCGCTGGTCGCGGTATTGTTGTGCACAAAGCGGCACTCTGGGCCATATTTGGCGGTAATGCGTTGCAGATTGTCGGCGATAAGCGTAGTGGCTTCGTCCCAGGAGATGCGCTCAAACTTCCCCTCGCCCCGTTTGCCCACGCGCTTCATCGGATATTTCAGCCGATCCGGGTGATAGACAAATTTGCGGTAACTGCGGCCGCGCACGCAGGCGCGCATGACGGGCATCTCGGGATCAAGCGCGCTATCCGGGCGCGTCGTAATTTGCGTGACCACACCGTCAGCGACGTGGGCGCGAATATCGCATTTACCGCCGCAGTCAAAGGTGCTGCAGGTCTGGACAACACGCTCAGTGGAGCCAGCGGCCTCTGCCGTCGTAGCGGCTTCGGATTTGGCGGCAAAAGACTTGCCGGACATCACAAAGGGCAGCGTCACCAGAGCGGAACTGGCCTTGAGCAGTCCTCGGCGCGTGATTTCGGGAAAAAGCGCGTCCCTTTTTTCTTTGCGTTCTGACATGTTGTTCCCTCTCAAAAAAAGAGGTGCATTCTTCCCTATAACCCCAATTTGGTAATTGATATGAATCAATAGAGAAAAAGTGCTGCTCGCCAGATGCGTTATTTTTACTTTATTCAACTAAAACAATCGAGTACATGAATACCACCTTAGATACATATTCATAAAACTAATGATTTAGAGGTATCTCTGTACTGCCGGTTTGCTCATTTTGCGTTTTCATCCACACTTATTTTTCATGGATTAATAATATGTGTGCCTGAGGCAACGCTGCAGGCAGGCAAAAAAGGGTAAGCACTGATGAAAAGGATCGCAATTATCGGCGCAGGGCCGACCGGCATTTATACGTTTTTCTCGCTACTTAACCAACGGACGCCGCTTTGCATCACCGTTTATGAGCAGACTGAAAAAGCGGGCGTCGGCATGCCCTACAGCGACGAAGACAATTCAAGACTGATGCTGGCCAATATTGCCAGCATTGAAATCCCGCCTATTTTTTCCACTTACATTGACTGGCTGCGCAGCCAGGACGATGCGCATCTGGCGCGCTACGGCGTGGAGAAATCGACCCTGCACGTGCGCCAGTTCCTGCCGCGCATTCTGCTGGGGGAGTATTTTCGCGATCAGTTTTTGCTTCTTGTGGAGCAGGCGAAAAAAGCGGGTTTCGACGTTGAGGTGCGCGAGTCCTGTCAGGTTACCGATGTGGAAGCCACCCCTGACGGGGTTAATATTTTGACTGACGATGACGCCGCACCGAAGCTGTTCGATCTGGCCGTTATCGCCACCGGGCACGTCTGGCCTGATGAGGACACCACGTCGCGTTCCTACTTCCCCAGTCCCTGGTCCGGGCTGATGGAGGCCGACATTCGCGCCTGCAACGTGGGGATTATGGGCACCTCGCTGAGCGGGCTGGACGCGGCAATGGCTGTCGCCGTCCAGCATGGCAAATTCATTGAGACCGATAATGAACAGATCCATTACCAGCTGGATGAAGGCAGCGAGGCGTTGAAAATCGTGCTGATGTCCCGCTCGGGTATCCTGCCTGAAGCCGACTTTTACTGCCCAATCCCCTATGAGCCATTAACCATCGCCACGGAAACGGCGATAGACGCTGCTATCGCACAGGGTTCGGAGGGTCTGCTCGACCGCATCTTTGATCTTATCGTGGCCGAATTGCAGAACGCTGACCCGCAGTGGAGCGAGGCGGTGGCATTACACTCCCTCACGGCCGATAGTATTCGTGAGGCCTGGTTTGCCGACAGAGAAAAACACGGCCCGTTCCGCTGGGCGGTCTCAAATCTTGATGAAGTGGAACGCAACAAGCGCGACAAACGCACGGTGCCGTGGCGCTATACGATCCTGCGGTTGCACGAGGCTGTTGAAAAAATAGTGCCCCACCTGACTGAACAGGATAGAGAGCGCTTTAAGTCGGGTCTGGCACGTATTTTCATCGACAACTATGCGGCAATCCCGTCCCAGTCGATCCGCCGACTGCTGGCCCTGCGCGAAGCCGGTATTATCAGCATCCTTACCCTGGGTCCCGATTATGAACTGGCCTTAAAAGAGGACCGGACGGTGATCCATGCCCAGGGTAAAGCCTGGTACTTCGATGTGTTTATCGATGCGCGCGGGCAGCAACCGCTCAAAACGAAAGACCTGCCGTTCCCGGTCCTGCGCCACCAGCTGGAGTCTGCCGGAGAAGATATCCCCGAGGTGGGCGACGATTACACCCTGCTCGCCCCTGACTACCTGCGCGGAAAAATTGCCTTCGGCGCTCTGCCGTACCTGATGCACGATCGCCCCTTTGTGCAGGGACTGGTGGTATGCGCCGAAATCGGTGAGGCGATGGCTAAAGCCGCGGTGCAACCCGCCTCGCGCGTGCGCAGACGGCTACCCTTTACGGCAGAGTAAACGCGGTTTCGCAGGCGGCGGCCAGCGCCAGCAGCGCTGATTCCTCCCCGGCGGGGGAAAGAATTTCCAGTCCCACGGGAAAGCCGGTTCGTGTTGTGCCGCAGGGAAGCGTGATAGCGGCGAATCCGCTGATGGCCGCCAGCTCAGGCGCACAGCCGGGCGGCATTTTCTCAAGGCTTACCGGGACCCGGCCTACCGTCGGATAGAGAAAACCGTCGAGTCGCCCCTGCTCCGCCAGCAGGCCCAGGGTCTGGCGCAGCCGACGCCGCAGCTGCCGTCCGGCCAGCCACTGGGGCGTTTTTAACCTTTCGCTGGCGATCATCTGCGTCAGAAGCGGCATAAATTCCGGCAAAAACTGCCCCGAGGCGATAATCGCGTTCAGATCCGCGGGTGCGCCCGGATGCTGCTGTAACCAGGCGTCAAACGCCACGCGAAACTCATACAGGCTCAGGCATGTGGCTCGGGCCACTTCAGGCAGGATTGGCAGGGCAACGTTGACGACGGTGGCGCCGTGCCGTCTCAGGGTTGCGATGGCGTCATACCAGACGGCCAGTTGTTCAGGGTCCTCTCCCTCCAGAGCACGGATCACTCCCAAGCGCACGCCTTTCAGCGACAACGGTGTAACGGCCCCCGGCGTCTGACCATGGATGATGGCATGCAGCAGGGCCGCGTCCTGCACGTTGTGCACCATCGGCCCCACCGTATCTTTACTCAGGGAGAGGGGGGCAATGCCCTGCATCTGCGCCCTGCGCACCCGCGGCCTTAACCCCACCAGCCCGGTATAGCTACAGGGAATACGGATCGATCCGCCCGTATCGGTGCCCAGCGCCCCTTCCGCCATCCCGGCCGCCACCGCCGCAGCGCTGCCTCCGCTGGAGCCGCCTGCGGTAATGGCCGGAAACCGCGGGTGGCGCACGTCGCCCCCCAGCGAGCTGCGGGAGCGGACGTCAAAGGCAAACTCAGACATATTCGCCCGGGCCAGAATAATCGCCCCGGCTTCCCGCAGGCGACGCACCACCAGGGCATCGGTGGTCGCCCGCAGCTGAGCCAGCGAGGCGCAACCCAGCGTCAGGGGCAATCCGGCGCAGGCAATGTTATCTTTCACGATCACCGGCACGCCGTGTAGAGGCCCGGTAAGCTGGCCGCGACGCCGCAGTTTCTGGCTCGCTGCCGCCTCAGCCAGGGCCACCGGGTTCACCCCGAGAATGGCATTCAGCTGCGGGTGCGCGTCAATAATGGCCAGCCGCCGGGTTATTTCCTCAACACAGTCCTCGGGTGGTATCAGCCGCATTTTTTGCATAGGGTTCTCTTCCTGTTCAACGCCGCCATGCCGGAGGCCAGGCCCGCGCCCGGCCTCCCGTTGCATTTAGTCCCGCAGCCCGGAGGTGATGGCATCAAGATCGTGCGGACGCAGACGGATCTCTGCGGCACGACGGTGCCCCTGCATCCCCTCGGTACGGCTCTGGCGAATCGCCGGTTCCGCAATCGCGGCAATACCCTGCTCGTCGATCCACTGGTGGGTACAGATTTTAACGTAAGCCCCCACCCACAACCCACCGGTATAACGCGCCGCCGCCATGGTCGGCAGGGTATGGTTGGTGCCGCAGCATTTGTCTGAGAACACCACGCTCGCATTCTGCCCGATAAACAGCGATCCGTAGTTGCGGATTTTCGATGCCGTGCCGTGTGGATCCCGGGTATGCACCTGCAGATGTTCAGTCGCCATATAATCGGCAAAGGCAATCAGTTGCTCTTCGCTGTCGCAGACCACAATTTCGCCCTGGCGACGCCAGGCCTCGCCCGCGGTGACGGCGGTAGGCAGTGATGTCAGCTGGCGTTCGATTTCCGCAAGCACGCCCTCGGCAATCGACTGGCTGGTGGTCGCCAGCCCCACGCGGGTATGGACATCATGCTCGGCCTGAGCCAGCAGATCGGCGGCGATAATGCGCGCATCGGCGCTGTCGTCGGCGATGGTAAAGATCTCGCTCGGCCCGGCCAGGGCATCAATCCCCACCTTGCCAAAGACCTGGCGCTTGGCCTCGTTGACAAAGGCGTTACCCGGCCCGACGATTTTATCCACCACCGGCACGCTCTCGGTTCCCCAGGCCATAGCAGCGATTGCCTGCGCGCCGCCAATTTTGAAGATCCGGTGTGCGCCTGCGAGATGGCAGACCGCAATCATCGCCGGGTGCGCCCCGGGCGGCAGACAGGCGATAATCTGTTCACAACCGGCGACCGTGGCAGGCACAATCGACATCACCGGCGCGGAGAGGATCGGGTAGCGGCCCCCTGGTACATAACATCCCACCGTCTGGACGGGAATAATGCGGTGCCCGAGATGAACGCCTGGCAGGGTTTCAACCTCCAGCGGCTGCATGGTGGCGAGCTGGGCCTCGGCAAAGCGGCGCACTTGCTGGATAGCAAATTCGCTGTCCCGGCGGGTCTGGGGATCCATCTCGCTGAGCGCCGTTTCGATCTCGTGGGCGGTGACTTCAAACTGCGCCGGAACCACCTTATCAAACTGCTGTGAGAAGGCTTTCAGCGCCTCGTCGCCTTCAGCCTTAACACGTTCAATAATGGCGCTTACCGTGTCGGTTAACGACCGGTCGGCCTGGGCATCCTGCCCCTGAGGACGTTTGATCCAGCTCACCTGGTCAACAATTGACTGTACAGACATTACGCTTCCTCCATTTGACCCAGTTTGATTTGCGCCAGCAGCGCCAGGTGATCGTAAATTACCCACTCATCGACGATTTTGCCGTTGATAATGTGGTAGTGAGACATGCCCATCACGAACAGGCGTTCGCCGGTCGGTTTACCCAGCTCGCCATAGCCCAGGTGGTGGCCCTCAATGATCCAGCGAACCGCCACTTTGGTGCCGCCCTCATCGCACGGGTTGGAGCAGATATGCTGCGGCAGCCAGGCGCCGTCGGGGATCATGCCGATCAGCGCCAGCGTCTGGTGCGTCACGGAAGCCGTGCCGTACAGCTCTTTCATCAGCGGGCCGTGCCACTGGACGTTCGGCGCATAGACCTCTTTGATTTTGCCCAGCATCCGGCGGTTGTAGATTTCGTGCAGCCAGCGCAGGCACTGCTCTTCGGTATCGGTATGGGCAATGGAGACATCGCAGACCATTTCCGGGGGATACTGCCCCAGCATGCGGCCATTTTCGCCGATGTCGGTGACGCGAAAGCCCTTGTCAAACTGCTCCTTCGCCATGTTGAAGGCAATCTCGTCAGTGTTCAGCCCCAACTGCTTCATCAGCGACATGTTGTCGCTCACCACCCACTCCCGGTAGATTTTGTTTTCGTGGATCATGCAGTCGGCCACGGTGCGGGTAACGAAGGTGCGGTTGGTCGGTTTACCTAAATGGCTGAACTGGGTATGGCGGCCGCTGCCGGTCACGAGGTGCGAGGTATAGAAGCCATCGACGTCGTTGCCGTTCCAGATAACCTGCGTCGCCATGCCGCGGCGTTCCGGGAACGCCACCAGGCGCTGAAGCGTATCCTGCACCACCTGCTCGCGGGTATAGAGCGTGCCCAGCGCGTTATATAAGACGCAGTTGTGCGTATAATGGGTATAAATTAATCCCACGTCGCGTTCATCCCATATTTTATGGGTGCAACGCACGATGTAATCGACAATATCGGTATAACAATCATCGAACCCCCGTAATGATTGTACGCGCTGGCGTTTCTCCGGCACTAAATCGATAAAGTCCCGGCGCTCAACCTGTAATACGGGTTCTTCGCGGATAAGTTTATTATTTTTCTCAGGTACGGCTGGAGTTTTATTTGTTGCTTCGGTTGAAGACATGCGATCTCCTGCTTCTGTTTTCAGACAATACGATCCCGCACCCGAAATGGATGGAGAAGTGAGCCGCAATAAATATTGCGGCGGATTTAACACACGTTCAGATAAGAAAGAGTGCGGAGACTTACCTCCGCTTAATTAACGATTTGTGACCAGATAGCTAATTCATCAATACCCAGATATTCGCGAATAATTAAACCATCGCGTAATTCAAGCTGGCTGATACCGGTAATGGAGACCGGTTTACGGGTTGGCACGCCAAATTTACCGTAGCCGTCGTGCCAGGTCAGGAGCGACCAGCGCAGCGAAATGCGCACCGGCTCGTTGGGATCCCGGCGCACGATCAGGTGGTGCAGCTGCACTTCGCTGTCCGCAAAGGATGCCCGATAGCCTGACAGCAGCGCGGCGATCTCCTGCTCTCCGGTACCGATGCTGTGCCCAGGCGCATACAGCGTGGCGGCAGGATGGTACAGGCCCGGCACGGTACCACTGTTGCCTCCCGCCCACATGGTCAGATAACGCTCCACCACGCCGGCGACAGGCCCCTCAACATCATCACCTTCCGGCCCACCCGCCCAGCGGGCGTCGAGCGTTTCGGCGCTTTCGCGGGCAATCTCCAGTTGATTCTGCATAACACCCAGGTTGCGGGCAAACTCCTGCACGTTAAGCCCCAACTGCGCCACTATTGCCGCCCGGTCCTGCAGCAGCCACTCCTGGCGCACCGCTCCCTCGGCGCAAATACGATCTGCCCAGGTGCGCACCCAGACGGTTTTCCCGGTCGGCGGGCCAAAGAAGCCCTCTCCCTGATGGCGAATACAGGCGATGGTTCGCTGGGCGGCGTAATGCTCATCGCCTGGGTTTTGCGTCGCCAGGATGTCTTCCGTCAGCACGGTGCGCTGGGGGAAGCTGTGCATCGCCTCCAGCGTCAGGCGCATAAACTGCGGCAGATCGGTGAGCTGTTTCTCCGGGGTGATAAAGACCACCGGCGTGGCGTAAAAGTCAGCCAGTTGACCAATGTCCTTCTGCTCCCAGACCACGTGCGTCAGGGTGCGAATAAACTGTTGAATGGAGTCGAACTGGGGGCTGAACCCTGGCAATCTGCTCATTTGTCCTCCTGGGTCTGGAACACGTAATTACCCTCTGCGTCGATAGTGCCCCTATGCGGGCGGCGCGCTGAGTGGCGAACCACCAGCCGGCCCGGGACGATAACCTGTTCGGGTTCAATAGTGCCGCTGTCGATCTGCTTCAGCAGGAGATCCACCGTGGCGGCAACCATCGCCTCTACCGGCTGCGAGGCCGACGTTAAGGCATATGAGGCCCAGCCGGACGGGCCGATATCGTCATAGCCAATGATGGAGACATCCTCCGGGATCCGCAGGCCAAACTCGTAACGCGCCACGTCCATCACGATGACGGCCATATGATCGTTGGCGACAAAGATCGCATCCGGTGCGGGCGAGGCAGAAAAGAGCGCGTATGCCGCGCGGGCGGTCTGCTGCGCATCGTAGTTACCATTAACGACCCGGACGTCCTCCACCCCCTCCTCCTGCAGAGCGGCCAGATACCCCCGCTGACGGGCCAGGTTGACGGACGAATCCGCCACGCCGCCCACGTAAGCAAACCGCTGGTGACCTGCAGCCAGTAAAAATTCGGCAATCTGCCGGGCGGCCGCCTCGTTATTGCTGTTAACGCTCGAGGCCATGCCGCTCTCTTCGCTGCGGTTAAACAGTACCACCGGGATGCCCGCAGCCAGACACTCCTCCGACAGATCCAGCGACAGCGTCACCGAGGCCAGCACAATCCCGTCCACTCGGTACTGCATGATCTGGTCGAAAATGCGGTCAACGTTTCCTTCCCGATCGCCGACAAACAGCAGCAGGTGATAATTCAGCGTGTCCAGCTTTTGCGCCAGCGCCTCCAGCACCTGCGGGTAAAACTGGTTATCAAAGTAGGAGATCACTACGCCGATGATCCGCGAGCGGGCGGTGTTGAGCGAACGCGCTATGGCGTTTGGCCGGTAACCCAGCTCCCGCGCCGCCTTCAGCACTTTCTCACGGGTGGCCGGTGAAATGCTCGCCCCGGGCGTGAAGGTGCGGGAGACTGCCGACTGTGATACGCCCGCCAGTTGCGCCACCTGTTGTGAGGTCACCGCTGTAAAAGTCTTACGTTTCATTACTCTGTGTTCCTTATCCCTTTCGCTTCCCCATTCTGGCACAGATTCAAGACGTTAAACCGAACAGCCGCCCTGTTCCCCGCAAAACAGTGCCTCAGGAAGCGGGTACTTTTTATACTTACACCATCTTTGCATGCGTATGCAACAGCCAGAATTATTTTTTTCACAATGGTGACAAACAGCCTTTACAAAATTGAAACCTTTTCGTAACTTCAATTTTTGAATACGTATGCAGCGCAGTTTTCACACCGTCATGGTACCGGGCAGATTGGGCAGTATCCAAAAGGAGTGAGCCGGTAAAGGTTGTACTTGGCTGGTTATAACCCATTACTTTTTAAGAGGTTCACAACCATGTTTCGAGCACTGTTACGCCGACCGGAAGCCCGGCTGTTCTTTATCATCAGCGTATTGTTTTTTATCTGTATTCATAGCATTGATGCGTTTCTGGCCCCGATGATGATCAATCAGGGGATGGAGCCGCAGGTGATGGGGATCATCATGGGGGCCAGCGGTCTGGCGACGCTGCTAATCCGCTTCCCGCTGGGGATTGTTTCCGATGTGGTGAAGAGTCGAAAAATCTTCATCCAGTTCGCGCTGGTTCTGCCGATCATCGCCTGGCCCCTTGCCTGGCTGGAGCCGAACGCCCTTACCCTGTATCTGGCGAAAGCGGCAGACGGGGTGACCGCGGCAACCTGGGTACTCTACAACATCCTGTTTATTCGCTACTTCGACCAGAAAGAAGCGCCGGCCGCCGTGGCGCTGCTGGCGCTCGCCGGGCCGCTGGGGGTGTTCCTCGGCAACTGCATCGGCGGTCTGTTAATTCACTATTTTAATAACAACATCGCCTTTTTCGTCTCCTGCGTCTCGGCGTTGGTGGCGCTACTCCTGACTACCCGCATTCGCGACGTGCATGACCCGGTTAAAGCCCCGACGCTGAAAGCCTGTATCGCCGGTGCGCGCGTGCAGCTGGCCGACCGTTCGGTGTGGCTGATTGGTATTCTGGCCACCCTCGTCATCCTGGTGCCCTTTGCCACCCGCGATACGCTGACGCCGATCTACGCCGAGCAACTGGGCGGGCGGGCCGGGATCTTAACGCTGCTCAGCAATATCCATCTGATCTTCTATGCCCTGGCGATTGCCCTGTGCAGCAGCGTGTTCTATCAGCGTCTGGGCCTGATGAAAACGGCGGTACTGGGCATTGTGCTGCAGGTGGTGTCGACCTTTGGCATCCCCTTCACCAGCAATCTGTATCTGATCTATCTGTTACAGGCTCTGGCCGGATTCTCCTTCGGAATGGCGTTTGCGGCCTTTATGTCCCTGAGCGTGGTCAACACCACCTCCGATGAGCAGTCCACGCGGATGGGGCTGTTCCAGACCATCTACTCCTGCGGCATGTTTGCCGGGCCGGTGATCATGGGGGTGATGATGCAACACATTAACCTGTCGTCCGGTTATCTGTTTATTGCCGCCCTGTCTGTCGTCGCGGCGCTGGCGACCCCGCTCTCCGTGCGCTGGGTTAATTCCCGTAAAACACCCGCAACGGCTGAATTATCGATTAACAGTTCCCTCGCGCCCGCGCGCGACCAGTAAATTTTATTTCCGATGACATTATCCCGGCCCGCCGGGAGGGTATCCCTCATCATAAATACAGAAGGAAAATAGTGTGGCTTATAGACTTAAAACCAGTAAACCCATTCAGGAACGTCAGGATGCACAGCGACAAATAAGGGAGACGGTGGAGCTTATTCTGGCGGATATAGAAAAACGCGGGAATAAAGCCATTCGCGAATTATCGGTAAAATTTGATCGCTATGACCGGCAAGATTATCGCCTGACGGAGGCGGAAATTAATGCCTGCATCGGCAAATTAAGTCGTCAGGATATTCGCGATATTGAATTCGCCCAGGAGCAGGTCTTTAATTTCGCCCGGGCGCAAAAAGACTGTCTGCGCGATCTGGAAATTGAAACCCGCCCCGGGGTGATCCTCGGCCATAAAAACATCCCGATTAATGCCGTGGGTTGTTATGTCCCGGGCGGGAAATATCCGCTGCTGGCCTCGGCGCACATGTCGATTATTACTGCCAACGTCGCGGGCTGCTCTCGCATCGTCAGCTGCGCCCCGCCGTTCGGTGGCGAGCCGGCTCCGGCGATCGTGGCGGCGCAAAAAATGGCCGGGGCGACGGAGATCTACGCCCTCGGCGGCATTCAGGCGATTGGCGCGATGGCGCTGGGCATCGATACACTGGCGCCGGTAGATATGCTGGTCGGCCCCGGTAACGCCTTTGTGGCAGAGGCCAAACGCCAGCTGTTTGGCCGGGTTGGCATTGATCTCTTCGCCGGTCCAACCGAAACCCTGGTGATTGCCGATGACACCGTTGACGCCGAAATCTGCGCCACCGACCTGCTGGGACAGGCCGAACACGGCGTTACCACTCCCGCCATTCTTCTGACCAACTCAATGGCACTGGCCAAAGAGACGCTGCGGGAGATCGACCGCCTGCTGGAAAAACTCCCCACCGCCGATATTGCCCGCCAGGCCTGGCACGACTACGGAGAGATCATCGTCTGCGACAGCTACGACGAAATGCTTGCCGAGGCCGATTGCATCGCCTCTGAACACGTGCAGGTGATGACCGACCGCGACGACTGGTTCCTCGCAAACCTCACCAATTTCGGCGCACTGTTCCTCGGCCCGCGCACCAACGTCGCTTACGGCGACAAGGTCATTGGCACCAACCACACCCTGCCAACGCAAAAAGCCGCGCGTTACACCGGCGGCCTGTGGGTCGGCAAATTCATGAAAACCTGCACCTGGCAGAAGGTCCTCAGCGATGAGGCCACTGCGGAGATCGGCAGCTACTGCTCGCGGTTATCACTGCTGGAGGGCTTTGCCGGACACGCCGAGCAGGCCAACGTTCGCGTGCGTCGCTACGGTCAGACAGAGGTGCCCTACGCCACCCCTGCCCCGGTCAGAGAGAAGGTGTAACCCATGACCTTTCCTGAGATGCCCTCCTTTGGCCTGCACGGCAAGCGCGCCCTGGTGACGGGCGGCTCCAGAGGACTGGGGTTCGCCTGCGCCATCGCGCTGGCCCACGCCGGGGCGGAGGTGTGGATCGCCGCCCGGGATCGCCAGGCGCTGGACGCCGCCGCCGCACTCGCCGCAGAACACGGGCGGGTATTGCACCCGGTGGCGCTGGATATTACCGATGTCGCGCAGGTCGGGGCGGTGCTCGCTGAACTGCCCGTTTTCGACATTCTGGTGAATAGCGCCGGGCTGGCGCGCCACGAGCCGTTCCTTACTGCCAGCGAGGCCAGTTTCGACGCGGTAATGGCGGTCAACGTGCGGGCCACTTTCTTTATCAGCCAGCGGGTAGCAGCGCGGATGCGTGACCAGCGGATCGCCGGGTCGATCATTCATCTCTCCTCGCAGATGGGGCACGTCGGCGGTCCGCGTCGCAGCGTCTACTGCGCATCGAAATTTGCGCTGGAGGGGTTAACCAAAGCCATGGCGCTGGAGCTGGGTGAAGACGGGATCCGGGTCAACACCCTCTGTCCAACCTTTATTGAGACCGCACTCTCTGCGCCGTCGCTGGCCGAACCCGATTTTCGCCGCTACGTGCTGGATAACATTACGCTGCGCCGTCTGGGCAAACTGGAAGACATCATGGGACCCGTAGTGTTTCTGGCCTCCGACGCCGCGGGGATGATCACCGGCAGCGCGCTGATGGTTGATGGCGGCTGGACCGCAACGTGAGGCATGAGATGGAAAAGAGTCATCGCGCCCTGCCGCTGGTGCTGATTGGCGGCACGCTCTGTAACGCCCGGCTCTGGCAGCCGGTTCTCGACCAGCTCAATGTGTCTGCTGCGATCTGCCTTGAGCTAACGACAGACACCTCGGCTGTGCAGGCTTCGCAGCGGTTGCTCGCCAATCTGCCGCCGCGTTTCCTGCTGGCCGGTTTCTCACTGGGAGCGATAGTGGCGCTGCAGATGGCCGCCGACGCCCCCGGGCGGATTGCCGGGCTGGCGCTGCTGTCGGTCAACCCCCTTGCCGACCGACCGGAAAATACCGCACCCCGGCGTGAGGCGGTGAACGCCGCCCGGCAACAGGGGCTGACGCACTGGCTCTCCGCCAGCCTGTGGCCGAAGTACGTCGCGCCGTCACGTACGGATGATCAGGCCTTACACGATCTCATCTGCCGGATGGCAGAGGAAAGTGGCCTCGATACTTTCGTCACGCAAACGGAGATCGCTCTGACCCGGCGGGATAATCGCGGGGCGCTGGCCTCGCTCGCCTGCCCCATCATCGTTATTAACGGCGTGCATGACCCTATTTGCACGCCCCATCACCACCAGCTGGTTGCTCAGAGCGCCCCGCAGGCGAGATGCGTCACCCTCACCTCTGCCGGGCACTTTACGCTGCTGGAGGCGCCCGAAGAGGTTGCGCCCCCGCTACGCCAGTGGATTCAGGAGTGTTCAGATGCGCAAGAATAAACTCAGGGCGGAGCATAACAACGCCGCCATTATCAACGGCTGGCTGGCGATCCCCTCCAGCTACAGCGCCGAGATCCTCGGCCATCAGGGCTATGACGCCGTGACCGTCGATCTCCAGCACGGCATGATCGATTTCGCCAGCGCCCTGTCCATGTTGCAGGCGCTCTCCGCCACTCCGGCGGTGCCGCTGGTGCGGGTTGCTGATAACGATCCGGCGCAGATCATGCGCATGCTGGATGCCGGTGCCTACGGCATTATCTGCCCGATGATCTCCACCCCGGAAGAGGCCCGACGCTTTGTCGCCGCCTGCCGCTACCCGCCGCTGGGCAACCGCTCTTTTGGTCCGGCACGCGGCTTGCTGTACGGCGGGGCCGATTACCCGCAGCACGCTAATGACGAAATTCTGACGCTGGCGATGATCGAAACCCGCGAAGGGCTGGCGAATCTTGACGCGATCCTGGCCACCGAGGGGCTGAATGGGGTGTTTATCGGCCCGAACGATCTCTCCCTGACGTTGACCGGCAGCGCCAGCGCCGAATCCCGTCACCCGGAGATGCTGGCCGCCGTTGAGCGGGTGGTCAGCCAGTGTCGCCAGAGGCAAAAAATCGCCGGGATCTTTTGTACCTCCGGCGAAGCTGCCGCCCGACGTATCAGCGAAGGTTTCCAGTTTGTCACCCCTGCCAACGATGTCATGCAACTTGGCCGCGCCTCGCGTGAGGCTGTCGCCCAGGCGCGCGGCAACGCTATCCCCACTACCGGCGCATCAGGCTACTAACAGGAGAGAACATGAAAGCACGTCACATTACCCCGGAACAGGCAAGAAGCCGTCTGGTTGCCCCTGAAGATATGGTCTCCTGCAATCTGGCGTTTATCGATTGCAAACTTCCCGGCTCGCACCTGAAGCAGAACTACTCCTTTATTGGCCCGGGCGTAACCCAGTCGTCTGCCCAGGTGGTGAACATCCCGGAGCCGCACGGCTTTAACATCGGTGCCGCAGCCATGCCGAAAGGGGTAACCAATAACCTGCACCTGCACTTCACCGCCGAAGTGTTTTTAATTCATGAGGGCACCTGGCGTTTTCGCTGGGGAGCAAACGGTGAAAACGAAGCGGAGTTCAGCGCCCCGGCCATTTTGTCGATTCCGACCTGGATCTTCCGCGGCTTTACCAACGTCAGTAAAGAAGAGACCTGCGGCATGGTCTACACGGTGCTGGGCGGTAACCACACCGGGGGGATCATCTGGCACCCGTCGATTCTGGACGCGGCCAGCGAGTACGGCCTGTACCTGAGCAAAGAGAATATGCTCATCGACGTGAACGCGGGGGATACCCTGCCTGAACCGTCGGCGCTGCTCGCGCCGCTGCCGGCAGACGAGATCGCCGCCCTGCGTCACTACTCCGTCGAAGAGATGCGCCAGCGGGCGGTGACCGGGGAGGATCGTCAATGGTCTGTGGCGGCGTTACTTGATTCGGTCCTGCCGGGCCACGGCGGTGAGATTGCGCCGGTGATTGGGTTCGGCATCAGCCAGGACAAACACGCGGCCCCCGCCATCGTCAACCCACACGGCTTCTCGGTAGAGTGGCTGCGCCTGGCGGCAGATCACGTGGTCGGTCGTCACCTGTGCCCGGATGTGCAGGTGATCATGGTCTTTAAGGGAACCCTGGAGGTGACGTGGAATGTGGAAGGGGAAGAGGTAAGTATTATCGCCCCTGAACGTTCCGTTATTTCGGTGCCGGAGAACAGCTGGCGGCGTTATCGTGCGCTGGACGGCGACATGGAGTGCATTCTGACCACCCAGGGCGATCAGCGTAAGCGCATCTACTGGGATGAGAAGGTGCTTGAACAGGCCAGAGCCGCCAATCGCTGTCTTGATCCAGACGGTTACGTAACGGCAGTGGATCTGTTGCCTGAAACGGCGCGTCGCGCGGGTCTCAGACTGGAGGCCTTGCCTTAAGCGGATTCAGGGCGGGTCATCCCGCCCTGAACGTGGAGATTTACTCGAAGTACACGCCCGGGTTATCGGACAGGGAGACGAAGGTTTTCGAATCTTTATCCAGGGCGAGGATCCTACCGCTTTCGATATCATAAACCCAGCCGTGCAGGCGGATGGCGTTGTTACGCAGACCGACCGCCACGGAAGGGTGAGTTTTGATGTTGCTTAGCTGGGCGAAGACGTTTTCCTGCACCATGGCATTCACTTTGTCAGTCGGATTTTCCCAGTTTTTATTTTCTACCACCGCTTTGGCGGCATCGGAGTAACGCAGCCAGTGCGACACGGCAGGCATCGGTTCCAGGTTAGCATTGTCGGCAATCGCCTTCATCGCGCCGCAGTTGGAGTGGCCGCAGATCACGATGTCAGTGACGCCCAGCGCCACGACGGCGTATTCGATGGTGGCGGAAACACCGCCTGGCTCTGGCCCGAAAGGCGGCACGATGTTGCCAGCATTACGAATGACAAAGAGCTGTCCTGGATCCTGCTGGGTCACTAATTCCGGCACCAGACGGCTGTCAGAACAGGAGATGAAAAGCGCTTTGGGATTCTGGCTGGAGGCCAGACTACGGAAGAGGTCTTTACGTTGCGGAAAAACTTCTTTTTGAAAGCTGAGAAAACCTTCAATGATATGTTGCATAGCAATGTCTCATTTTTTTGTGATTGTACAGGCATGATCGAGATCACGGTTTTTTGAGTTTACCCACCGCGCCCGAGTTCAGACAAGCAATATATTTCTGGACGGACCGCATGACAATCTCCCGCGCATCGGCGGAAATGTTCTGCCCTTCAAAGGCGCCGTAGAGACGTTCGAAGCGCACATTGTCCAGGTGCGCAGCGATCTCGCTCACCGCGCTTGCCGGCAGCGGCAGCATATTCGGATAGCTCCACATAAAGGAAACCGCGTCTTTTCCCGGGGTCACCTGCAGGATATCGCCCGCCAGCAGCACGCCCCCGTCCTGGTTCCAGTGCAGCACCGTGCCTCCGGCAAAATGCCCGCCCAGCCTGAACAGGGTGACGTCAGGCATAATCTCCAGAGAATCCCCCTCCCAGAAGCGCAGCGCGGGACTGTCCCGCATCACCCACTGCCGATCGCTTCCATGCAAATACACCGGCGCATCAAAGGCTGCGGCCCAGTCCTGCATGGTGGTGTAGTAGTGCGGGTGCGAGATGGCAATGGCGTCGATCCCGCCCAGCGCCGTCACCAGCGCGTGGGTGGCAGGATCGAGGTTGGCGATGCAGTCCCACAGCACGTTACCCTGCGGGGTTCGCAGCAGGATCGCCCGCTGGCTGATTGCAAAGGCGGGAACGGTTTTGATGCTCAGAAGACCGTCTTCGAGCTGTTGCCACTTATTCGTGTGGGTGGTGGTCAGGGTAGTGAAATCCACCCATTCCTGCCCCGTCGCGGGCACATACTGGCGTTCATCCTCGCAAATGGCGCACTGTTGCGGTTCGCGGACCACGTCGTACGACGTGCCGCAGGTTTTGCAGATGGTGATCATGACGTCTCCTTAGCCGAATACTGCATGAGTATGGCAAGGATTATCCTTATGTGCGCTGGCGTGCCTTAGCCCGGTATTTTGCTCTATAATACGACCTGGAACAAAAACCGAACAAAGCAGGTAAATGATGGAAATTGATCTTAACAATCTGGTGTTTGACGGGCTGGATGAAGCAGAAGAACGTAACGCAGAACGCCTTGAAGACGCTGATAAAAAAGCGCAGGCAATTGTAGCGGACGACGACTGCGGCGACGCCTGCAAGATCTGATGTAAAACGCCCCGGACGATTGCCGGGGCGTTGAGTTCCAGGCCCACGCAAGCGCAGCGCTGCCGGGCAATGATTACGACTTATTCATACCGTCGATTGCTTGCTGAGCGCAGGCTTCATCCAGATGCCCACCCGGCGCACCGCCAATTCCGATAGCCCCGATCACTTCATCCCCTTCCTTAACCGGCAAACCACCCGCCAGTAGCAGCAGGCCAGGGATATCGCGCAGGTTCTGCGCGCCCGCGTTGCTCTGGGCAGATTCCATCACTTTGCCCGAGGCATTTTTGGTGCTGAGGGCGGTGAACGCTTTCATCTCGCTGGCTTTCAGGGTGTGTGGACCGGCATTGTCCGTGCGCTGTACCGCTTTCACCACCCCGGCACGATCCACCACCGTGACGCTGACCTGATAATTTTTGGCCGTACAGGCCTGAATGGCCGCGCTGGCTAACGCGTTCGCCTGGGTCAGGGAGAGACTCTTTTGCGTAACGGTCTGGGCATGCGCCGATATGCTGACCATCCCTGCTACACACGCTGCTGCCATCATTAACTTTTTCATCGCACATCCTCTGGTAAGTGGAAACAGAGGCAGCGTACCGAAGCGCGCGATGAAATGTTATTCGGTCGATTACGCAGTTATCCTGGTAGTTCTACGGATGGCAATTTGTCGTATTCCCGGATGGCATGCACCAGACTTGAGACTCCCAGCTTAACGAACACCGCTGCCCGGTGGGCTTCCACCGTGCGGGGCGAGAGGTTCAGGCGGGCGGCGACCTCCTTGTTACTGCTCCCCTCCATCAGGGCCAGCAGCACCTCGTGTTCCCGGGCGGTGAGCTGTTCAAAGAGCGCCCTGACCCGTTTTGCCTCCTGCCAGCGCACCACCCGCTGCTGGCTCTCTGCCAGCGCGACGGTAATGGATTCGATCAGCTTGTCGGCATCCAGCGGCTTGGTGAAAAACTCAAACACCCCGTTATGAAACGCCCGCCGACAGGCATCGATCGTGCCATGACCGGTCATCAGGATCACCGGCAGCAGCGGCCAGGGCCACGCCCCCTCCTCCAGCCAGGCCAGGCCGCCTTTGCCCGGCATCCGCATATCGAGCAACAGGCAGCCGGTCAGCGCTTGTTCAGCGCCGTGGGCAGCCATAAACGCCGCAATACTTTCAAACGGCTCGACGCGCCAGTTCATCCCCGACAGCAGAAAAACCAGCGACTCCCTGACCGACGCATCATCATCAATTAACCAGATGACGTTATCCATCTACGCGACTCCCGTAATAAGCAAACTGCAACCGGACCCTGGCGCCGCCTTCCGGGGCATTATCCAACGCCAGCGTGCCATTCATTCTGGTGACTAACGACTCCGTTAAGGTCATGCCCAGGCCAGTACCGCCCTCTCGCCCGCTGTAAAAGGGCATAAAGGCGTTGTGTAGGGCGTCCGGGGTAAAGCCCGGCCCGCCGTCAGTAATGTCGATATGGATAACATCACCGTTGCGCAGGCTGCGGATATGCACCCATCCCGCCGCACGTTCCTGCTGCGCCTGAATGGCGTTGCTCAGAAGGTTGTGCAGCACCTGCTCCAGCCACAGCCGGTCGGCGCAGAGCGTGCGGGCATCCGCGGCAAAGTCATGGGTAAGGCGAATGTGTCTGGCGGTGCGCTCGTGCTCCAGCAAATTCCCGACCTGTTGCCAGCAGCTGACCAGATCCACGTCGCCCAGGGTGACTGTCTCCTGGGTAACGTGTTCGCGAAAGCGGGTCAGTAGTTCATCTATCCGCCGGGTTTGCACCAACGCCGACGCGAGCGCCTGAGACACCGCCTCGGGATTACCCTGCCGCAACTGGCGCTGCGCCCCCTGGATCCAGGTCTGGGCTGCCGTCAGGGGCTGGTTGATCTCATGCACAATCCCTGCGGTGATCTCCCCCAGAGTATTGAGCCGGGCATGCTGATAATACCTGGCGCGCTGATCGGCATTTTGCCGTTGCTTACGCTGCCAGAGGATCACCCCGCCTGCTGCAATCACCACGCCCCACCCCAGCCAGAGCAGTAAAAACGGCAGCAGGGCAATGTCCAGCCACGCCGGTCGGGCGTCGGCCCGCAGGATAAAGGGTTGGGTATGCTGCGTAAATTGACGCTGCCAGTGCCAGAAGGCGTCTGCCGGGGGTGGCGATGCGTCGCCACCCAGATCGAGCGCGAGACGGGTAAAATGCGGCCTGGCATTGATCACCGACCCGGTATCGATCAGCACGCGGATTTGTCGCCAGGGGTTGTAGAGCCAGTATTGCGTGTCGCCCACAGGTTCCACCCGCCCGGCGTCGAGGGCGCGACCCTGGGTCTTTTGCAGGCCGAGGATTTGCGGGAATTTTTTACGCAGCGCCGCCAGATCTTCATCGCCATTCAACAGCGGCAGCACCGACTCATTCTGGGTGAGAACCGCGCCAGCCTCAGTAAAGGCCAGGGCAAAATCCCGGTCCAGATCCCAGAACTGACGGCGGATCTGTTCGGCATACAGCAACACGCTGCTCAGAAGACAGAGCACAAGCCAGATCAGGATCCCACGTTTTAGAAAATTTTGGCTGTTCATTCATTTAACTGGCGCAGGGAGAAGACGCCAGAGACCTTAGCAGGAAGCCAGGCCGGGGACAAAACTTGCGGTGTTTTTTGGATGTTAGCGTCCAGAATGGCGGGATGTGCGCGGTAGAACGCACACCTCGTTCCAGTAGGTTTCCCGCACCAGGCGGTGTTCAGCGTTGCGTTTGCTCATGGAACCACTCCGGGTCGATGGTGGCGATGTCCACGCCATAGAGGCTGGCAACCGGCAAAATGGATTCAATAATACGTTGCGCGCTGTTCTCTGTGCCTTCCGGTGGCGCTGCAAAAAACCGCCGTAACCTACTCATCAGTCTGTTCATTGCCGTGTTCCTCTTGTGCTCAACCTGAATGCAGTAAAACAGCAATCGCCTGCCCAGGGAAATGCCGATTCCGGCAGAGTATTTGCACGAATTGCAAAAGCACGCCATCCGTTTATTGAAGCGTAACAGACTGTTCATGCGTGTTTTTTTATAGAGGAAAGACAAACTTGGCATTTGGCGGCCAGGGGTGATGATGGAAGCGTATCCAGCTGGCCTTTATCGTCAACATGCCGGAACTGACGACAGTGGCAGGCCAGGTGAACAACCGGGTGCAGATTTACCCGGCGGCTATTTTGTCTTTACAGGCGTGGTGTATTACCTGCTGTGCAGTGGGATTGAACAGCTGGCAAAACGCTGACGGTTTAACCGGCCAGCGCTTTCACCACGGTTTCCATCGCCTGGGTGGTTAACTCACTGCGTTTTACTCGCTGGTTCGCCAGCGAGGTGCGCAGGACCCCGGCGATAACAATATGCTTTGGCTCCTGCCCGAGATCGCGCATCTCAAGAACGACTTTGCCTACCACGCGACACATCTCCTGATACAGCGCTTCGTCTTTGGTTACATTGCCCATGATCTTCACTCCATTGCCCGAAAACGCCAGCTTAAAGCATTCATTAGTCTTATACAAAAAAGAAGCCCGGCGAGAAACTCACCGGGCTTTTTAAAAGCAGAATCAGGGGATTAGTTGTTAACCGGGATCACCGCGCCTTTGTATTTGGTGCGGATCCAGTCCTGAATTTCTTTTGAGTGCAGGACATCGACCAGCGCCACGATGTCCTTCTTCTTCTCATCGCCACGGTGCACGGTGATGATGTTGGCGTACGGGTTGTTTTCACCGCTCTCTACCGCGATCGGGTCGTGAACCGGATCCAGACCGGCGTCGATGGCGTAGTTGGCGTTGATCACCACCGCAGCCCCTTCGTCATTGTTGTACATCTGCGGCAGCAGAGAGGCTTCAACGTTCGGGGTGAATTGCAGTTTTTTCGGGTTCTCTACGATATCGCTGATGCGCGCGGTCACTTTGTCGATGCCCGGCTTCAGTTTGATCACGCCCTCTTTCTCGAAGATAGAGAGGATACGGCCTTCTTCAGAGACAGCATCACGCATGATGATTTTGCCGCCTTCCGGCAGGTCTTTCAGCGATTTGTATTTTTTGGAGTAGATGCCGATCGGCTCGATGTGGATCGCACCGGCGCTGACGAAATCGTACTCTTTATCACCGGCGTGATCTTTCAGCACGCTGTTGAGATACGGAATGTGCTGGAAGTAGTTGGCGTCGATGTCACGACCCGCCAGCGCGGTGTTCGGCAGGATGTAATCCTGGAACGGTTTGATCTCCAGGTCGATACCCTGCTTCGCCAGAATCGGCTTCGCCTGCTCCAGAATTTCGGCGTGCGGGGTGTTGGACGCACCTACCGTCAGGGTATCAGCCCAGGCGGCAAAGCTCAGGGCGCTCAGGGTTGCTGCGGCAATCAACGTCAGTGTTTTTTTCATGATGATGGTTCCTGTGTTTGTATTATTAGCGTTTATCTAACAGTGAAGTAATGATGTCGCCGCAGAACTGGATAATGAAAACGATGATCAAAATGGTCACCGTTGCCACCAGCGTGACGTCACCATGGTTACGCTGGAATCCTTCCAGATAAGCCAGATTTCCCAGACCGCCGGCACCAATCACCCCCGCCATTGCGCTGTAACTGACCAGTGCAATCAGCGTTACCGTGATCCCTGAGACCAGCGCTGGGGATGATTCCGGCAGTAAAACCCGAAAAATTAAGGTACTCAGACGGGCGCCCATTGAGCGCGTCGCCTCGATCACCCCTTTGTCCACCTCACGCAGGGCGATCTCCACCAGACGGGCGTAGAACGGCGCAGCACCAACAATCAGCGCGGGCAGCGCCGCATTTGCCCCGAGGATGGTCCCCACGACGGTTTTGGTGAAGGGGATCAGCAGCACAATCAGGATGATGAACGGGATCGAGCGGAATACGTTCACCACAATCGAAATCACGCTGTAAACCGTGCGGTTGTGGAACATGCCACCCCGGGCGGTTAAAAACAGCGCCAGGCCGAGGACCAGGCCAAGCACAAAGGTCGCGACGCCAGAGAGCGCTGTCATGTAGAGCGTTTCCAGCGTGGCGGCCCACAGCTGGTCCCATTTCAGGTGCGGAAAAAGATTCTCAGCCATGTTTAATTACCTCGCCTTCAATATCACTGTGCTGCAAATCGGCGAGGATATTGTTCAGTTGTTCTTCTGTTGCCACCACGTGAAGCCAGAGCTGGCCGAACACGCCGTGAGCGGTTTGGGTCATTTTGCCATGCAGGATGTTGAACGGCAGGCCGTAGCGCAGGGTCAGCTCCCCGACAATCGGCTTGTGGGTGCTGTGGCCGGTGAAGGTCAGCTTGATGACGGTGCCTTCCAGCGCGTTCGCCAGCTCCGTATTAAAGGTCTCTTCTTCAGCGTACTGGCTGACCTGACGCACAAACTGTTGCGTAATCGGCTGCTGCGGGTGGGTAAAGACCTGCAGCACTTCGCCCTCTTCCACCACTTTGCCATTTTCCATCACCGCCACGCGGTCGCAGATTTTGCGCACCACGTGCATTTCATGGGTGATGAGTACAATGGTCAGCCTGAAACGACGGTTAATGTCGAGGAGCAGATCGAGGATCTGATCGGTGGTCTGCGGATCCAGCGCGGAGGTGGCTTCGTCGCAGAGCAGAACGTCAGGGCTGTTCGCCAGCGCACGGGCAATGCCGACGCGCTGCTTTTGGCCGCCGCTGAGCTGGGAGGGATACGCCTGTTCGCGGCCTTTCAGACCCACCAGCTCTACCAGTTCCGCCACCCGGGCTTTAATTTTGGCTTTTGGCACCCCGGCAATCTGCATTGAGAAAGCGATGTTCTCGCTCACCGTACGGGACCACAGCAGGTTGAAGTGCTGAAACACCATACTGATCTTCAGCCGCGCCTGGCGCAGGGCTTCGCCTTTCGCTGCGGAGATATCCTGCCCGTTAATGGTCACGCTGCCCGTAGTCGGTTTTTCCAGACCGTTAAGCAGGCGGATTAAGGTACTTTTACCCGCGCCGCTGTAGCCAATAATGCCGTAAATCTGTCCCTGCTCTATCGCCAGGTTCACGTTGTCAACGGCCGTCAGCGCCACTTTTCCGTTGTCAAAAATCTTAGAAATATTCCTGAGTACTATCATTCTTAAGGTAATCCGTTCGCCTGTGGCGGTTTAGCAGTATGGATGTCCAAACGATAGTAAACAGCCGTTATTAGCTTTTAAATGAATGAAATGGAATATCTTATAACTTACAGCGATATGCCGCGTGGGCATTGGTATGGGCCGCAATGCATAAATTCAGCAATCCATAGTTTTGGAACGAATATGTGGGCTCGCCCAGTCTTTTTACGGCGTTTGACAGAAGGTTTTCCGCTGGCGCAACATCCTGAAAGGGAACCTTAACGCCTTGATAACAATCCTTTGTGAATCACCAGATAAAATTTTTGAAACGCTGTTTTTCTTTCCCTTTTGCGCATCTTTAAGCGTATAATGCGCGCCTAATCCCTGATGAATGGTTTCAGCGCTTGGACTACAAAAAACAACGCATACAACTTTCCCTCTCTCCCTGGGCTGAAACACAGGCACACATTCTTCTGCACGCTCAATTGATGTCACCTATCCTTACTGCGTGTCATATAAAATTTCGCAACACAGGTTTAACTCTGAGGCAATACGCCCCCGGAGCGAGATTTCCATATCCTTCTCAACTTAAAGACTAAGACTGTCATGAAAAAGACGAAAATTGTTTGCACCATCGGCCCGAAAACCGAATCTGAAGAGATGCTGACCAAAATGCTGGACGCCGGCATGAACGTTATGCGTCTGAACTTCTCTCACGGTGACTATGCTGAACACGGTCAGCGCATCCAGAACTTGCGCAACGTGATGAGCAAGACCGGTAAAAAAGCAGCAATCCTGCTGGATACCAAAGGTCCAGAAATTCGTACCATTAAACTGGAAGGCGGCAACGACGTTTCTCTGAAAGCGGGCCAGACCTTCACGTTCACTACAGACAAGTCCGTTGTCGGCAACAGTGAAATTGTTGCTGTGACCTATGAAGGCTTCACCAGCGATCTGTCCGTTGGCAACACCGTCCTGGTGGACGACGGCCTGATCGGTATGGAAGTGACCGCCATCGAAGGCAAAAACGTTGTTTGTAAAGTGCTGAACAACGGCGACCTCGGTGAAAACAAAGGCGTTAACCTGCCAGGCGTTTCCATTGCCCTGCCTGCGCTGGCAGAGAAAGACAAACAAGACCTGATCTTCGGTTGCGAACAAGGCGTTGACTTTGTTGCGGCGTCCTTTATCCGTAAACGTTCCGACGTGGTTGAAATCCGTGAGCACCTGAAAGCGCACGGCGGCGAGCACATCCAGATCATCTCCAAAATCGAAAACCAGGAAGGCCTCAACAACTTCGACGAAATCCTTGAAGCCTCTGACGGCATCATGGTTGCGCGTGGTGACCTGGGCGTTGAAATCCCGGTTGAAGAAGTGATCTTCGCGCAGAAGATGATGATCGAGAAGTGTGTTCGTGCCCGTAAAGTGGTTATTACCGCTACCCAGATGCTGGACTCAATGATCAAAAACCCACGTCCAACCCGCGCAGAAGCTGGCGACGTGGCGAACGCCATCCTCGACGGTACCGATGCAGTAATGCTGTCCGGTGAATCCGCGAAGGGTAAATACCCGCTGGAAGCAGTTTCCATCATGGCCACCATCTGCGAGCGTACTGACCGCGTGATGCCTAGCCGTCTGGATAACAACAACGACAGCCGTAAACTGCGTATCACCGAAGCCGTGTGCCGTGGTGCAGTTGAAACTGCCGAGAAACTGGAAGCGCCACTGATCGTGGTTGCTACTCAGGGCGGTAAATCTGCGAAAGCCGTACGTAAATACTTCCCGAACGCGACTATCCTGGCGCTGACCACTAACGAGATCACTGCTCGTCAGCTGGTACTGAGCAAAGGCGTTGTGCCACACCTGGTGAAAGAGATCGCTTCTACGGATGATTTCTACCGTCTGGGTAAAGAAGTGGCCCTGCAGCTGGTTGAGCGTGGCCTGGCGCAGAAAGGTGACGTTGTGGTGATGGTTTCTGGTGCGCTGGTACCAAGCGGCACCACTAATACCGCATCTGTTCACGTGCTGTAATAATATCGAACGAATTAATTTGTTTAAAAAGCGTCCTTCGGGACGCTTTTTTTATATCCGCTATCAGCCAAAGTTATTAAAAAAGCAAATCGGGTTTTTCTATTTAACGGGTACGGTTTCTAAGATGAATCCGATGAAAATAGTCTGTTTTTGCACAATATTTTTCACGAAATAGTCAAAACAGGTGTTTCTTTGAGCGAACGATCAAAAATAGGCATATTCCCATCAAAAAAATATTCTCAACCTAAAAAACTTTGTGTAATACTTGTAACGCTACATGGAGATTAACTCAATCTAGAGGGTATTAATAATGAATCGTACTAAACTGGTACTGGGCGCGGTAATCCTGGGTTCTACTCTGCTGGCTGGTTGCTCCAGCAATGCTAAAATCGATCAGCTGTCTTCTGACGTTCAGACTCTGAACGCTAAAGTTGACCAGCTGAGCAACGACGTGAACGCAATGCGTTCCGACGTTCAGGCTGCTAAAGATGACGCAGCACGCGCTAACCAGCGTCTGGACAACCAGGCTACTAAATACCGTAAGTAATAGTACCTGTGTTAATAAAATGGCGCACATTGTGCGCCATTTTTTTTTGCCCGCTATTTTGCTTTACTGAATTGCCTGTTCATGCCCACTCTGATTTGCTGATACCGGCAGCGGCGTGTTCCGGGCTGACAAGCCGGTACTCTGAACCTGAGACCCGACGCCTGTCGATACTTCTACCGGGATCCCCGCCCGCCGTGTCAACGCTTTATTCACCAGCAGCTTATCGCTCCCACTTTGCGACATAAACGACGCAAGCGCGTTGGATTGGGCGATTGCCAGAGTTTGAGGGTTTTCCCCCTCCTCTGACGCCAGAGGACGATGCACCTCAACGTAGCGCTTACCGTCCGGCTCCACGGAGAACTTCACCGGCTCGTTGATGATCTGCACTCGCGTCCCGACGGACGTCTGGGCAAAAAGCGCTTTGATATCCGGGGCATTCATGCGCATACAGCCGGAACTGACGCGCAGCCCGACGCTATCCGGTGCGCTGGTGCCATGGATGAGGTATTCGCCGTTACCCACGCCCAGACGCAGTGCAAAGCGCCCCAGCGGGTTATTCGGCCCTGCGGGTACTACCGGGGGCAGTTTGATGCCCTTCTCCAGCGAGCGCGCTCTGATGCCCGCTGTGGGGGTCCAGGTCGGATTAGGGATTTTCTGACTGATGCGGGTGACGGTGACCGGCGTATCCAGGCCCAGTTGCCCAATCCCCAACGGATAAACCTGCACGCTGTTTTCCCCCGGCGGATAGTAGTAAAGGCGCAGTTCCGCCAGGTTCACCACAATCCCTTCCCGGGGAGTATCGGGAAGCAACATTTGCGACGGAATCGTAATCACCGTTCCCGGCGCAGGATAAACCGGGGCGATAGTATTATTGGTTTCGAGAATTAAGTGCGCAGCGGTATTAAACCGGCGCGCAATCGCCTGTAGATTATTATCCCCTTCCTGAATGACATACGTCTGGTTTTGCCCAATAAGACGACTGCCCGCCGGTGGCAAGGGATAATCCATCGCCCGGGCGCTATTAAGCGCGCTGAGCGAACCAAAAAGAATGAGAGTGACAAGGGACGCGCGCTTCATACTGAGATTCCTTATTCACTGACTGGACGTCAGAAAGCTGAAAAATCCACGAGGCGGGAACCACCTCGTGAAACAGAATGATAGCTGTCCTGTAAGTCTAGCTAATGTTGGCAGCTTTGGTGCGGATTGCGCGGATCATCGCCTCAAGTCCCTGCGAACGGGAAGGCGTTAAATGCTGGGTCAGCGCCATTTTTTCAAACCACGGGCGCACGTCGAAAGCGACAATATCCTGAGGGGACATCTGCTGATATAAAATAAACACGACAGCAATAAGGCCTTTTACTATTGCCGCATCACTGTCGCCCGCTAATTCAATTACCCCGGCGTCATTCTGGTGCATTATTATCCACACCTGGCTCTGGCAGCCCTGAATACTGTTTTCCGGGATGTGCGCCTCTGGACTCAGCGGAGGCAGACGCTGCCCCAGCTCAATGATGTAGAGGTATTTCTCTTCCCAGTTTGCGCAACGCGTAAAGTTGCGCAGTAATTTGTCTCTGTCTGGCAACGCAGCCATCTTTTGCCCTCTTTTAGCCCAGCAGATGGTGGATACGCTTCAGCCCTGCCACCAGTCTGTCGACCTCTTCCATTGTGTTGTACATCACCAGCGATGCGCGGCACATCGCCGGTACCTGATAGAACGCCATCAGCGGCATGGCGCAGTGGTGGCCGGTGCGTACCGCTACCCCGTAATTATCAAGAAAACTGCCGACGTCATAGGCGTGGTGTTTCCCCAGATTAAAGGCGATCACTCCCTGGCGGTCGGCCGGGCCGTAGAGGGTCAGATCCGGCACGCTGGCCAGCTCTGCCAGTGCATAGTGCATCAGCATCTGCTCGTACTCGGCAATGGCATCAAGGCCAATGGCCGAGACATATTCCATCGCCGCCCCGAGGCCGATAATACCGCCAGTGTTGGGCGTTCCGGCTTCGAAACGCCACGGCGCGCGGGCGTAAGTGGTGCCTTCGCTCAGGCTGACGGTGGCGATCATCGACCCGCCCCCTTCCCACGGCGGCATCTTTTGCAGAATGTCGTCTTTAACGTACAGCACGCCGATACCGGTCGGTCCGTAGAGCTTATGCCCGGAGAAAACGTAGAAATCGCAATCCAGCGCCTGAACATCAACGGTGTGGTGCATCACCGCCTGCGCCCCGTCCACCAGCACTTTTGCGCCAACCTGATGGGCTTTGGCGATGATCTCTGCCACCGGGTTTTCGGTTCCCAACACGTTGGAGATCTGGGTGAGGGTCACCAGGCGGGTACGTTCATCCAGCAAGGTATCCAGCCGGTCAAGCTGTAACGTTCCGTCCTGATTGAGAGGGATCACCCGCAGTTCCGCGCCGACGCGCTCGCACAGCATCTGCCAGGGCACAATATTGGCGTGGTGTTCCATCTGGGTGATGATGATGTTATCCCCCGCATGAACCTCAGCACTGCCCCAACTGTTGGCCACCAGGTTAATCCCCTCGGTGGTGCCGCGTACAAATACCAGCTCTTCCGGCGAGCGGGCATTTAAAAATGCCGCCGCCCGGGTACGGACGTTCTCCATCCGCTGCGTCGCCTCGGCGCTGAGGGTATGGATCCCCCGGTGCACCGCCGCATAACCATGCCGGTAAAATTCCGCTTCGGCCTCGATCACCTGCGCAGGCTTTTGCGCGCTGGCAGCGCTGTCGAGATAGGCAAGCGGCAGACCGTTCACTTCACGGGTCAGGACAGGGAAATCCGCCCGCACTCTCTCTACAGGAAATGTCATGCCACACCTCCGGGCAGACGCTGACCGATACGCGCCAGCACCTGCTGTCTTAAGGTTTCATCCCCGAGCGCTTCGGTCAGCTCGGCGGCAAAGGCGTAAATGATCATTTTCTCTGCCGCCTGCTTGTCGATCCCGCGGGAGCGCAGATAGAACATCTGCTCATCATCAATACGGCCTACCGTTGCCCCGTGGCTGCACTTCACGTCATCGGCATAGATTTCCAGCTGCGGTTTGGTGTCCACCTCTGCCAGCCGGCCCAACAGCAGATTGTTGTTGGTCATCTGCCCGTCGGTTTTGATGGCGTGCTGCGCCACATTGATCAGCCCGTTAAAGACCGCTCGCCCCTTATCGCTGACGATTGTTTTATGCAACTGACGGCTGTTGCAGTAGCCCTTATTGTGCTCAAGCCAGGTGCGGGTGTCGCACACTTCAGTTTTCACTGGCATCGCAAGGCTGTTGATGCGCAGCGTGGTATTTTCGCCGTTCAGTTGGGTACTGGTGTTATGGCGCAGTACCGCTCCGCCCAGCAGGAAGCTGTGGCTGAATGCCGTCGCATCGGCGGCAAGCCGCAGATCGTTATGGGCAAAGTGGTGGCTCGCCGCATTCTCATACGCCAGCTTGATGTGGTGTAACCGGGCGTTAGCCGCCACGTTCATGGTCAGACGGCCGCCGGTAAAGTGCCTGGCCGGGGTCAGGCTGGCGTAGTGTTCGATAAGGGTCGCCTCTGCCCCTTCGCCCAACTCCAGATGATGGCGATAGTGGGCGGTGTTGATCTCGTCCCCTTCCAGCCCCTGGGTGATATGCAGCAGAAGCAGCGGCTTCGCCGGGCGCGTGTTGCGCTTCACGCTGATATGGGTCACGCTTTGCGCCAGGCTCTCGGTGAGATGCAGGAACACCTCAGGCTGCACCGGTGCCGCCAGGTTCTGATGCTCGTCGTTGATAACAACCTCAAACCCGCTGTTGTCGGTGCTGTCGCTCAGCGCCGGGTTAAAGCGCCCGTCAACAAACACCAGCCGGGTGGCATCCAGGGTAAGAGCCAGCGCATCCCGATCGGCAGGCGCGACGCTTGCCGGACGCGCCACGAAGTTGCCGTTGAGTAGCCCTTCCAGCGGGGTGTATTTCCAGTTTTCATGCTTACGCGTTGGTAACCCCAGGCGCAGCATCTGCTGCAGGTGCTGCTCGGCCTGCGCCGAGCGCGCCCCGCCCTGAGCCTCAAACAGACGGTGCCACTGCTGCAGCGCGTTACTGCTGTTCGCTAAGCCAGCCATAGCCCTGCTCCTCCAGCTGTTTCACCAGCGTGAAATCCCCGGATTTCACAATTCGCCCCTGATAGAGCACATGCACGTAGTCCGGCTTGATGTAATCGAGAATACGCTGGTAGTGGGTGACGATAATGAACGACCGTTTGCCGTCGCGCAGGGCGTTAACGCCGTCGGCGACAATTTTCAGGGCGTCGATGTCCAGCCCGGAGTCGGTTTCATCAAGGATGCACAGCTCCGGCTCCAGCACCGCCATCTGCAGAATGTCGTTGCGCTTCTTCTCCCCGCCGGAAAAACCGACGTTGACCGAGCGGGTGAGCAGGTCTTCCGGCATCTTCAGCAGCTGGATCTTCTCTTCCATCAGATCCTGAAAATCAAAGCGATCCAGCTCCTCTTCGCTACGGTATTTGCGCACGGCATTGAGCGCAGTCTGCAGAAAGAACTGGTTGCTGACGCCGGGGATCTCCACCGGATACTGGAAGGCCATAAAAATGCCTTCGCCAGCGCGATCTTCCGGCGACAGCTCCAGCAGATCTTTGCCTTTAAACTCCACCGATCCGCCAACCACTTCATAATCTTCGCGTCCGGCAAGGGTTGCCGAGAGCGTACTTTTCCCCGAGCCGTTCGGCCCCATAATGGCGTGCACTTCACCCGGACGAACCTCCAGGCTCAGGCCGCGCAGGATCGCTTTATCTTCCACACTGACCTGTAAATCTTTAATGCTTAACATGTGCTTTCCTTAATCCTTAACCGACGCTGTGTTCAAGGCTAATCGCCAGTAATTTCTGCGCTTCAACGGCAAACTCCAGCGGCAGTTCCGAGAACACATCCTTACAGAAGCCGTTCACAATCATGGAAATGGCATCTTCTTCGCTGATGCCGCGCTGCAGGCAGTAGAAGAGCTGATCTTCACCAATCCGCGAGGTGGTCGCTTCGTGCTCCAGCTGAGCGCTGTTGTTACGGCATTCGACATACGGGAAGGTATGCGCCCCGCAGTCCGGGCCAATCAGCATCGAGTCACACTGGGTAAAGTTACGGGCGTTGGTGGCGGTTGGCATAATCTTGACCAATCCCCGATAGCTGTTCTGGCTTTTGCCCGCCGAAATCCCCTTCGAGATAATCGTCGATTTGGTGTTCTTGCCGATGTGGATCATCTTGGTGCCGGTATCGGCCTGCTGATGGCCGCTGGTGAGCGCCACCGAGTAGAACTCGCCGATGGAGTTGTCCCCGCGCAGAATGCAGCTCGGGTACTTCCAGGTGATGGCGGAGCCGGTTTCCGACTGGGTCCAGGACATCTTGCTGTTCTCGCCTTCGCACAGGGCGCGCTTGGTGACGAAGTTCAGAATGCCGCCCGTGTTGTTATCCCCCGGGAACCAGTTCTGCACCGTCGAGTATTTCACCTCGGCGTCTTTATGGATGATCACTTCCACTACCGCGGCATGCAGCTGATAGCTGTCACGCACCGGGGCGGAACAACCCTCGATATAGCTGACGTAGCTGCCCTCATCGGCCACCAGAATGGTGCGTTCAAACTGACCGGTTTTCTCGGCGTTGATGCGGAAATAGGTCGATAGCTCCATTGGGCAACGTACGCCCTTAGGTACATAGATAAAGGTGCCGTCAGAGGCCACCGCCGCGTTCAGCGCAGCAAAGAAGTTGTCGTTGCCCGGCACCACGGTACCGAGATACTTCTTAACCAGCTCGGGGTGATCGTGAATGGCTTCGCCAAAGGAGCAGAAAATGATCCCCTGCTCACCCAGCTTTTCCCGGTAGGTGGTGGCGACCGAAACGGAGTCGAAGATGGCATCTACCGCCACCTCACGCCCTTCGCGCACCGGGACGCCAAGCTGCTCGAAAGCCTCTTCCACCTCTTTGCTTAAAAAGGCGTTAGTGCCGGTCTGCTGTACCGCGCCGGGTTCAGAGGCGCAAGTATCGTCGCAGTTGCCGCAGGACGGCGCAGAGTAGTAGCTGTAATCCTGATAGTTCAGCTTATCGTAGTGCGCCTTCAGCCAGTGCGGCTCGTCCATCTCCAGCCAGGCTTTGAACGCATTGAGTCGGAATTCCAGCATCCACTCTGGCTCGTTACGCCTTGCAGAGATGGCTCGGATGACCTCTTCATTGATCCCTTTTGCCATCTCATCGGTCTGCAATTGGGTGAAGAAGCCTTCTTTGTAATTGATATGGCCGCCGGACCAGGTGTTGACATCGTCAGTTGCTTCAGTATGTCGAGACATAATACCGCCTATACCCCAAAACTTTCGCCGCAGCCGCATTCGTTCTGGGCTTTCGGGTTATTGAATTTGAATAACTGGTTTAAGCCTTCGCGCACGTAATCCACTTCCGTACCGTCGATAAACGGCATTGCCTGCAAGGGAACATACAGCCGGGCACCGTCCTGCTCGAATAGCAGGTCGTCTTTAGCCGGTTCGCTGACGGTATCCAGCACATAACCAAAACCGGCACAACCGGTCGTCTTAACGGCTAACCGCACACCGAGCATGCCCTCCTTTTTGCTCACCAGGTCGCGTATATGCGCCGCTGCGGAAGGTGTGAGCGATAAACCACGCCACGCAAATTCTGTTGGATCGAATGTTTCTGAATGCTGTTGCATAAATCCACCTCTTGTAGTGCGCCCCCAGGGCATAACACCATGTTAGTGATAATGATTATCACTTCAACCCCTCAGTTGCAGGGGCATTCGGCTTAACCGCCCTTTTTGGCTACTTTCATTAAGCATAGACCCTGCTACGAGGGTTAACAGGGATGATCACATTTACTTAACACATTGATCGAAAGCGTAATTTTCGCTTTATCTAGGGCTGAACGAGATAAATGCAAAATATGTATAGAAAATGCCTATTTTTGAGATAGGAGGAGGGGTGGCTTCGCTGTTCGTACCTGTAAGCGTATTCCGAAAGCAGCCCGGTGGGGGCTAATAACAGGCCTGGGGTGCGCTATCCTTGCTGTATAGGGCCAGCAAAAGGAGGGGATATGCTTACTGCACTATTGATAACCGCCATCCTTGCCGTGGTCATTACCGGTCTGGTGTTCCTGTCAGCCATGCAGGACATTAAAGATGATTATTGAAGGGACAAAAGGCCGCGGTTGAGACGCGCAAAAAAGAAAGCCCTTAAGACTACCGCAGGTAATCTTAAGGGCTTCTTGTTCCATCCGGCGCTTATCTCCGGCACTCATCATGGCTTAGCTCTTGAAGGAACACCGGAATAGTCTCATAAACGTTGATCTGCGAATTAACAAAAATTGCGTCCTTTCTGAAAGCAGCGCGATATCAACGGGATGGAAAACAAAAAAGGCCGCTTTTGCGGCCTTAGTTTTTACACGACCGCGGTGGTCAGCCGCGACGAGCAGCACAAATTCTGCTGTTCATCGAAGATATCAATCTGCCACACCTGGTGTCGCCTGCCAGTATGCAGGGCGCGACAAACGCCCCGTACCCGACCGCTACGCACGGAACGTAAGTGGTTGGCATTAACCTCCAGCCCCACCACCTTTTGCTCTCCTTCGGTGCAGAGATACCCCGCCACCGAGCCAAGGGTTTCGGCCAGCACCACAGACGCACCGCCGTGCAGCAGGCCAAACGGCTGATGGGTACGACTGTCCACCGGCATGGTCGCTTCCAGTTCATCCTCACCAATGCGGGTAAACTGAATGTCCAGTAATCCCACCATGTTCCCGTCGCTCATGGCGTTTAACGCCTGCAAGGTGACCGCACGTTTCCAGATCATCCCATAATCTCCAGCAGAGCCTGCAGTGGATGGCGCACGCCGCTCCCCTCGACGCGTTTGACCTGGCTTCGGCACGAGTAACCGGTCGCCAGGCAGCGATTACGCGGCAGACGCTGCATCGCCTGGTGCCAGGAGAGTTCATAGATCCCCAGCGAGTTTTTATGGTTCACCACCTCATGGCCATAGGTTCCGGCCATGCCGCAGCAGCCGACGCTGACGCTCTCGAGCTTCGCGCCAAAGCGGGCAAAGATCGAGGCCCACTGGGCAGGCGCACCCGGCAGTGCGGTCACTTCGGTACAGTGGCCGAACAGATACCAGGGTTCGCCGCTGATTTCCTGGGAGACTTGCCCGTCGACAATGGTCGGAAGCCACTCGTGCACCAGCATCACGTGGAATTCTCCGCGCTTGTCGCCCAGGGTCTGCTTGTACTCATCGCGATAGCAGAGCACCAGGGCCGGATCGACGCCCACCATCGGCATCCCCAGAAGCGCCACCCGGCTAAGGAAGTCAGAGGTCTTCTGCGCCGTTTTCGCGAAACGATTGAGGAAACCTTTAATATGCTGGGCTTTGCCGTTCGGCGAGAACGGCAGCAGTACCGGCTGATAGCCCAACCGCTCCACCAGACGGATGAAGTCAGCCACCACCTGCGCATCGTAATAGCTGGTAAACGGATCCTGCACCACCAGCACCGTTTTCGCCTTTTGCTCGTCACTCAGCGCTTCAAGCTGCTCAAGGGTAAGGTTGGCGGAGCGGTGGCCCACCAGTTGGCGTTGCAGAGAAGGCGTGGAGAGCAGAGGCAGATCGATCATGCCGATATGCTTCTCGGACAGCTTGCGTACCAGCGGCTGGTTGATAAAGAAGTTGAAAGTGCGTGGTGCGCGGGCCATCAAGGGCGCATAGCTCTCGACCGTTGCCACCAGGTGATCGCGCACCGGACGCAGGTAACGGCTGTGATAGAGCTGCAGGAAGCGCGAGCGGAACTCCGGCACGTCGATTTTGATCGGGCACTGCGTGGAACAGGCTTTACAGGCCAGGCAGCCCGACATCGCCTCTTTTACTTCATGGGAAAAATCGTACTCCCCTTTGCGCGCATGCCAGCTGTTACGGGTGCGTTCGACGAGAGTGCGCAGGCTGGCGCGTTTCTCCGGCAGCTCTTTCTCCAGCGCCAGCGGATCCACGCCGCGATCGGCCAGCAGTCGCAGCCACTCGCGCACCAGCGTCGCACGTCCTTTCGGAGAGTGGATTCGGTTGCTGGTGATCTTCATCGACGGGCACATCGGGCTTTTGGCATCAAAGTTAAAGCACAGCCCGTTGCCGTTACACTCCATGGCGCCACGCCAGGAGGATCGCACCGCAATCGGGATCTGGCGATCGAAGGTGCCGCGTTTCACCGCATCCACCTGCATCATCGGCGCATCAACGCCCATTGGCGGACAGATTTTACCCGGATTGAGGCGGTTGTCCGGATCAAAGGCCGCCTTGATTTTGCGCAGTTCGTCGTACAGCGCTTCGCCAAAGAAGGCCGGGCTGTACTCCGCGCGGAACCCTTTTCCATGTTCGCCCCACAGCAGGCCGCCGTACCGGGCCGTAAGGGCCACCACCTCATCGGAGATCTGTTTCATCAGTATCTCCTGCTGCGGATCGCACATGTCCAGCGCCGGGCGCACGTGCAGCACCCCGGCGTCAACGTGGCCGAACATGCCGTAGCTCAGGCCGTGGCTGTCGAGCAGCGCGCGGAATTCGACAATATAGTCAGCGAGATTTTCCGGCGGGACGCAGGTATCTTCGGCAAAGGGGATAGGCTTGGCCGCGCCTTTGGCGTTCCCCAGCAGGCCCACCGCTTTTTTACGCATCGCATAGATACGCTCGATGCCCGCCAGCTCGTTGCACACCTGCCAGCCAATGACCCCGCCTTCGCCCCGGGCGATCAGCTCGTCCAGACGCTGGCACAGAGCTTCGACCTGGCTTTCTATGAGTTCAGCGTCATCACCGGCAAACTCGACGATATTCAGACCCAGCATCTCTTTGTCGGGTACGTCGGTGATCAGCTCGCTGACCGAATGCCAGACGATATCTTCCCGCGCCAGGTTGAGCACTTTCGAGTCGACGGTTTCTACCGACAGGGCGCGGGCATCGACCATGAAAGGTGCATTGCGCAGCGCAGAGTCAAAGGAGTTGTACTTCACATTCACCAGACGTCGCACTTTCGGCAGACGGGTGATATCAAGGCGCGCCTCGGTGATAAAGGCCAGCGTGCCTTCGGAGCCGGTCAGGATGCGGGTCAAATCGAACTGGCTGAGGTCATCATTGAACACATGGCGCAGATCGTAGCCCGTCAGGAAGCGGTTCAGTTTTGGGAATTTATCGATAATCAGCTGGCGATTGTCGCGACAGCTTTCCAGCACGGTGCGGTAGATGCGACCGGTGGTGGTCTTGTCTTTGCCGAGCGTCTCGGCCAGTTCGACCGGTACGGGCTGGGTATCGAGAATATCCCCACCCAGCAGCACCGCCCGCACGCCAAGGACGTGATCGGAGGTTTTGCCGTACACCAGCGACCCCTGGCCGGAGGCGTCGGTGTTGATCATCCCACCGAGAGTGGCGCGGTTACTGGTCGATAGCTCCGGCGCAAAAAAGTAGCCGAAGGGCTTCAGGTACTGGTTAAGCTGATCTTTAATCACCCCGGCTTCTACCCGCACCCATCCCTCTTCCGGGTTGATCTCAATGATACGGTTCATATACCGGGACATATCGACAACGATCCCCGTATTCAGCGCCTGGCCATTGGTGCCGGTGCCACCGCCGCGTGGGGTAAAGATCAGCGAAGCGAAACGCTCCTGGGAAGCCAGACGGGCCAGCAGGGCCACATCAGCGGTAGAACGGGGAAAAACGACTGCATCGGGAAGTAGCTGGTAGATACTGTTGTCGGTCGCCATGGTCAGCCTGTCGGCATAACGTGTGGCGGTATCGCCGGTAAAACCCTGTTGCTCCAAAGCCTGCAAAAAATTGAGCACCAGCTGAACGACGCCAGGTGCCTGAGAAATTTGTGGGATCATTACTGTCGACCCTGCCCCATCTGAATTGTTGTAGATAATCGTTTGCGTTGTGCTTCCCTGTTTGTATCACATTTTTTTCTTATGCGCCCGACAGAATTACAGGCAGAATCTGCCTGTTAAAAATCGCTGAAATCACTAATGATTGTAGTGATGCGGTTTCCTGTTCTCACCGGCCTTTCCGGTGTAATTCAAAGGTGAATTTCATATATGGTCAATCGACACCAGCCCAGGGACGTTGCGCAAGTTTTGCTGTCGGTGCTGTTTCTGGCAATCATGATTATTGCGTGTCTGTGGATTGTGCAACCCTTCATTCTGGGCTTTGCCTGGGCAGGCACGGTGGTTATCGCCACCTGGCCACTGTTTATTCGGCTGGAACGTTTACTCTTTGGTCGCCGCGCGCTGGCCGTGCTGGTTATGACGCTGCTGCTGGTGCTGCTCTTTGTGATCCCGGTGGCGTTACTGGTGAACAGTCTGGTGGACGGCAGCGGCCCGCTCATCTCCAGCATTACCAGCGGGGATATGACGCTCCCGACGCTGGACTGGCTCAACGATATTCCGCTGATTGGCGATAAGCTCTATGCCGGCTGGCACAACCTGCTGGACATGGGTGGCAGCGCCATTATGGCCAAAGTTCGGCCCTATATTGGCGCGACCACCACCTGGTTTGTGGGGACTGCTGCGCACCTGGGGCGCTTTGTTGTCCACTGTGTCCTGATGCTGTTGTTCAGCGCCTTGCTGTACTGGCGCGGCGAGCAGGTTGCCCTCGGGGTTCGTCATTTTGCGACACGTCTGGCGTCAGCGCGTGGCGATGCGGCGATGCTGCTGGCGGCGCAGGCCGTGCGCGCGGTAGCGTTGGGCGTGGTCGTGACGGCGCTGGTACAGTCGGTGCTGGGTGGGATTGGTCTGGCGCTTGCTGGCGTGCCTTACGCCACGCTCTTTACGGTGCTGATGCTGTTGACCTGCCTGATGCAGCTTGGCCCTCTGCTGGTACTGGTCCCGGCGATTGTGTGGCTCTACTGGAGCGGGGATACCACCTGGGGCACGGTGCTGCTGGTCTGGAGCTGCGTGGTGGGCACGATGGACAACGTGATCCGACCGATTCTGATTCGTATGGGTGCCGACTTGCCGTTAATCCTGATCCTCTCCGGCGTTATCGGCGGGTTAATTGCTTTCGGGATGATCGGGCTGTTTATCGGGCCGGTGCTGCTGGCGGTCTCCTGGCGACTGTTTTCCGCGTGGGTGCAAGAAGTTCCGCTGCCGCCGACCGACCCGGATGTCCTGTTCCAGACGCTTCAGGACGAACGAGAGCTTAAAAAGTAATGCTCATGCTTCTGGTGGGTTCGCCCACCAGAATGTTAAGCGTCACTTATCATTCAGATTTCCCTTAAGCGCAGCTAAAGCCGTTTTTATCCGCAATTGCCTCATTCCTCTAATAAAATCTTCATTTTCTTTAAACTATTGAGACGAATCTGATCGACGCAAAAATCCACCATGCCTACTATTAGGTCACGGTTATGAATCAACAACACCTTGATTTATAAGCATGGAAATCCCCTGAGTGAAACAACGAATTGCTGTGTGTAGTCTTTGCCCATCTCCCACGATGGGCTTTTTTTTATCAATTTTTCAGGCGGTTATGCGTTTTACGTTTTGAGGTGAGCAATATGCATGCAAACACCGGAAGCGCAAATTATCAAAATTTTAATTTCTAATAATCAATAATTTACCTTGTATCTGAAAAACAGAGCTGCCGCATTCCAGTCTCTTTAGATTGAGCAAACAGGGAAAAATAAAAAGGCGAGAACCTAAGTCCTCGCCTTTTTATATTGCAGAAGCGTGACGTTACTTGTTCAGTTCCGCCAGGCTCAGCCAGGTTTGCACCACGGTGTCCGGGTTCAGGGACAGGCTATCAATCCCCTCTTCCATCAGCCAGGCAGCAAAGTCTTCATGGTCGGACGGCCCCTGACCACAGATGCCGACGTACTTGCCCTGTTTCTTCGCGGCACGGATGGCCATCGACAGCAGCGCTTTGACTGCCTCGTTACGCTCATCAAACAGCGCAGAGACCACGCCGGAGTCACGATCCAGACCCAGCGCCAGCTGCGTCATATCGTTGGAGCCGATAGAGAAGCCGTCGAAGTGTTCCAGGAACTGCTCTGCCAGCAGGGCGTTGGACGGGATCTCACACATCATAATGATTTTGAGGCCGTTCTCGCCGCGCTTCAGCCCCTGACGGGCCAGCTCGTCAATAACCGCTTTCGCCTGATCGACGGTACGCACGAACGGCACCATGATTTCGACGTTGGTCAGCCCCATATCGTTGCGCACGCGTTTTACCGCCTCGCACTCCAGCGCAAAGCAGTCGCGGAAGCTGTCGGAAACGTAACGACCGGCACCACGGAAGCCCAGCATCGGGTTCTCTTCTTCCGGCTCGTAACGTTCGCCGCCCACCAGGTTAGCGTATTCGTTAGATTTGAAATCAGAGAGACGCACGATGACGCGTTTCGGGTAGAAGGCTGCGCCCAGCGTGGCGATCCCTTCGGTCAGACGGCCGACGTAGAACTCTTTCGGCGAGTCGTAGCCCTTCATCATCTCGCGGATCTCTTTCTGCAGCTTCGGATCCTGGTCGTCGAACTCCAGCAGCGCGCGCGGGTGAACGCCGATCATACGGTTGATGATGAACTCCAGACGCGCCAGGCCCACCCCTTCGTTTGGCAGACAGGCGAAGTCAAAGGCACGATCCGGGTTACCGACGTTCATCATGATCTTCAGCGGCAGATCCGGCATGGTGTCAACGCTGGAGCTCTTCACGCTAAAGTCGAGGATCTCGGCATAGACGTAACCGGTATCACCTTCGGCGCAAGAGACAGTAACGTTCTGATCGTCCTTCATGCGTTCGGTGGCGTCACCGCAGCCGACCACGGCCGGGATGCCCAGCTCACGAGCGATGATGGCCGCGTGACAGGTACGGCCGCCACGGTTGGTGACAATCGCCGCCGCCTTTTTCATGATCGGTTCCCAGTCCGGGTCGGTCATGTCGGTGACCAGCACGTCGCCCGGCTGGATACGGTTCATTTCGCTGATGTCGTGGATCACCTTCACCGGACCTGCGCCGATGCGGTGACCGATAGCACGGCCTTCAGCGATGATGTTGCCCTGCGCATGCAGCGTGTAACGCTCCATTACCTGACCGCGGGAACGCACGGTTTCAGGACGCGCCTGGACGATAAACAGTTTGCCGGTGTTGCCATCTTTGGCCCACTCGATATCCATAGGACGGCCATAGTGCTTCTCGATCTGCACCGCCTGCTTCGCCAGCTCCTGCACTTCGGCATCGGTCAGCGAGAAGCGGTCACACTGCTCCTGTGGCACATCTTCGATCCGCACCTGCTTGCCATGCTCCTGGGTCGGCGCATAGATCATGCGGATTTTTTTCGAACCCATGGTGCGACGCACGATTGCCGGACGATCCGCGGCCAGGGTTGGTTTGTGAACGTAGAATTCGTCCGGGTTGACAGCACCTTGCACCACCATCTCGCCCAGACCCCAGGCGGAGGTAATAAAGACCACCTGATCGAAACCCGATTCGGTATCAATAGAGAACATCACGCCTGACGAGGCCAGATCCGAACGCACCATGCGCTGCACGCCTGCCGACAGCGCAACGCCGCGGTGGTCATAACCCTGATGCACGCGATAGGAGATCGCACGATCGTTAAACAGGGAGGCAAACACATGTTTTACCGCCACCAGCACGGCATCGTAGCCCTGCACGTTGAGGAAGGTCTCCTGCTGCCCGGCGAACGAGGCGTCCGGCATGTCTTCTGCGGTAGCAGATGAGCGCACGGCAAAGGAGGCCTGAGCATCATCAGCAGAAAGCTGGTTGTAGGCGTCGTGAATGGCTTTTTCCAGTTCAGGCTGGAAAGGTGTATCGATGATCCACTGGCGGATTTGGGTCCCGGCTTTGGCAAGCTCAGAGACATCATCAATGTCCGTGTTATCCAGTAGTTCGTAAATGCGCTGGTTTACGCCGCTTTGATCCAGAAAATAGTTAAATGCATCGGCGGTAGTAGCAAATCCATTCGGTACGGAGACACCCATACTGGACAGATTCGTAATCATTTCACCCAGGGAGGCATTTTTGCCTCCAACTCTGTCTACATCATTCATGCCGAGTTGGTTATACCAAAGCACCAGCGGTGACGAGCCATTGTTGGACATCGAAACAATCCTTTTGTGATATATGAACGGGTTTTAAGAAACTCCTTACTGCGTATTTATACTGTCATATTTATCCGCGCTAAAAAAACGGTGAATCGTGTAAGCACTTTTATTTTTTAGCTTTTCAGACTGTTCCCGCTTAAATCCTAACCTGATGATTATTATAGAATCCCACAAAAAAGATCAGACTTTAGGGTGATTTTGAAAAATGAAACACCCCTTTCATTAAAAATAAAAATAGCGTTTCATTTTTAATTTAGGTGCTGCATTGACTGTTGTATTTTACTTTTTTAATTTAAGCTTTCAGTCAATTACATCTGATATACAGAGTGTGCCAAATGGATAATGCTGTCGATCGCCACGTTTTTTATATTTCCGATGGTACGGCCATCACCGCCGAAGTGTTAGGCCATGCGGTGATGTCGCAATTCCCGGTGTCTATCAACAGCATCACGCTGCCGTTCGTGGAAAACGAGAGCCGCGCCAGAGCGGTTAAAGATCAAATCGACGCCATTTTCCAGCAGACCGGCGAGCGTCCGCTGGTGTTCTACTCGATTGTGATCCCGGAAATTCGCAATATCATTCTGCAAAGCGAAGGCTTCTGTCAGGACATTGTCCAGGCGCTGGTGGCCCCACTGCAGGAAGAGCTGAAGCTGGACCCTACGCCAGTGGCGCACCGCACCCACGGCCTGAACCCGGCCAATCTTATCAAGTACGACGCCCGAATCGCCGCCATTGACTATACCCTCGCCCACGATGACGGCATCTCAATGCGTAACCTCGATCAGGCGCAGGTCATCCTGCTCGGTGTCTCGCGCTGCGGCAAAACCCCCACCAGCCTTTATCTGGCCCTTCAGTTCGGGATCCGCGCAGCAAACTATCCCTTTATCGCCGACGATATGGATAACCTTGTCCTTCCCGCGGCGCTCAAACCGCTGCAGCATAAGCTGTTTGGGCTGACCATCAACCCGGAACGACTGGCGGCGATCCGCGAAGAGCGCCGTGAGAACAGCCGCTACGCCTCGATGCGCCAGTGCCGGCTGGAGGTGGCTGAAGTGGAAGCCTTGTACCGTAAGAACAACATCCCGTGTCTGAACAGCACTAACTATTCGGTAGAAGAGATCGCCACCAAAATCCTCGATATTATGGGTCTCAATCGCCGCATGTACTAACAGGCTAGTACATTAGTCCATAATCCTTTATACTCGCACTCCATCACAGGGCACCGCTTGTGCCCTGCACTTGAATTCAGCGGGGATTGGTTTAAGGTGATGCCCATCACTTCCCGGTAAGTTACCGATGAAGCACTACATTCTGAGAAATACCATGAATAAAACCGATGAACTCCGCACAGCGCGTATCGATAGCCTGGTCACGCCAGCTGAACTGGCCCAGCGGTACCCTGTTTCTGCGGCAGTGGCAGAAAACGTGACAACGTCACGTAAACGTATTGAAAAAATCCTTAACGGTGAAGATCGCCGCCTGCTGGTGATTGTTGGCCCCTGTTCTATTCACGACCTTGATGCCGCAATGGACTATGCCCAGCGCCTGAAAGGGCTGCGGGATAAACACCACGCCCGCCTGGAAATCGTGATGCGCACCTACTTCGAGAAGCCGCGCACCGTGGTGGGCTGGAAAGGGCTGATCTCCGATCCCGATCTGAACGGCAGCTACCGGGTAAATCACGGCATTCAGCTGGCGCGCAAACTGCTGTTGCAGGTTAACGAACTGGGCGTTCCCACCGCAACCGAATTCCTCGATATGGTGACCGGACAGTTTATCGCCGATCTGATCAGCTGGGGGGCTATTGGTGCCCGCACCACTGAAAGCCAGATCCACCGTGAAATGGCTTCGGCGCTCTCCTGCCCGGTGGGCTTTAAAAACGGTACCGACGGCAATACCCGCATTGCGGTGGATGCCATCCGCGCAGCCCGCGCCAGCCATATGTTCCTTTCGCCGGATAAGAACGGTCAGATGACCATCTATCAGACCAGCGGCAACCCGTACGGCCATATCATTATGCGCGGCGGCAAACAGCCAAATTATCACGCTCAGGATCTGGCCGAAGCCTGCGATACCCTGCGTGAATTTGATCTGCCCGAGCAACTGGTGGTGGATTTCAGCCACGGCAACTGCCAGAAACAGCACCGCCGCCAGTTGGACGTTTGCGATGAGATTTGCCAGCAGATCCGCAACGGCTCTACCGCTATTGCCGGGATTATGGCCGAGAGCTTCCTGCGCGAAGGCACGCAAAAAGTGGTGGTCGGTCAGCCTATCACCTACGGTCAGTCGATTACCGACCCCTGCCTGAGCTGGGAAGATACCGAAGTCCTGCTGGATAAACTTGCTGCGGCGGTGGACTCCCGTTTTTAACGCCTGCGCCGGGTAGCAGTTGCGTCTTGCCCGGCCTGCTCAAGCTCCCTTCACCGGCCCGGTAAGCGCAACGCCACCGGGCTTTTTTACAGACCGCGCCACCCCGCACCTCCCTCACGTCACTGTTTTTTCATAAAACGCTTGCCGTCAAAATCGATTTGTTGATAATGATTATCATTGTTACATTGATTGCTATTTTGAAAAACACTATGTCACGTATGGATAACACTGCTGCAACGCTCACTCGTCCTGAAGACAAAACACAGCCTGCACCAGGCGCGACCGACCGTCGCATCGACAGCAAACAACTGTTGGGCAAAGAGGGCCGCGTCATTATCGAGCATGACGGCCAGCACTACCTGCTGCGTCAGACACATGCCGGAAAATTAATTCTCACAAAATAAGCCCCCCCGCCAGCCACCCAGTTCTCCCAGGCAGCCAGCGCTTTTCACTTTTTAATGGAGAGTGGCTCATGCCATACCTGAACACCGCGTCTTTACGCCCGTCGCTGCTGGCGCTGGCGATCGTCAGTGCCCTGCCGGGAGCGGCTGTTGCCGCCACCGACGACATTACCGTTACCGCCACCGGTAATGCCCGCAGCGCCTTCGAAGCCCCGATGATGGTCAGCGTCATTGACGCCAGCGCCCCGGAAAATCAAACCGCCAGTTCTGCCACCGACCTGCTGCGCCACGTACCCGGTCTGACGCTCGACGGGACCGGTCGTACCAATGGCCAGGACGTCAATCTGCGCGGCTACGATCGTCGCGGCGTGCTGGTGCTGGTTGACGGCGTGCGTCAGGGCACCGATACCGGTCACCTGAACAGTACCTTCCTCGACCCGGCGTTAATTAAGCGCATTGAGATCGTGCGCGGGCCATCGGCCCTGCTGTATGGCAGCGGCGCGATGGGCGGGGTGATCGCCTATGACACTGCCGATGCGAAAGACCTGCTCCAGGCCGGACAAACCAGCGGCTATCGCGTATTTGGCACTGCCGCCACCGGCGATCACAGCCTCGGGATGGGTGCCAGCGCCTTTGGCCGCACTGATACCCTCGATGGCCTTGTGGCCTGGTCGAGCCGGGATCGCGGGGATATCCGTCAGGGCGGCGGCGGCACCGCGCCAAATGACGAATCGATCAACAACATGCTGGCTAAGGGCAGCTGGCAGTTGGATCAGGCCCAGTCCCTGAGCGGATCGTTGCGCTATTACAACAACGCGGCGCAGGAGCCGAAGAACCCGCAAACTATCGCGGCCGATGACAGCAGCAACCCGATGACCGACCGCTCTACCATTCAGCGGGACGTGCAGCTGGGATATCACATCGCTCCGGCGGGCAATGACTGGCTAAACGCCGATGCCCGCATCTACTGGTCTGAAGCGCGTATCAATGCCCAGAATATCGACGGCACCGGCGAATTCCGCCAGCAGACCACCAAAGGCGGCAAAGTCGAGAACCGCACCCGCCTGTTCGCCGACTCCTTCGCCTCGCACCTGCTGACTTACGGCGGAGAGTATTATCGTCAGGAGCAGGAGCCGTCCGGTGCCACCACCGGCTTCCCGGATGCGCGTATCGATTTCAGCTCCGGCTGGCTGCAGGATGAGATCACCCTGCGCGATCTGCCCGTCACTCTGCTGGGCGGCACCCGCTACGATAACTATCGCGGCAGCAGCGATGGCTACGAGGATGTGGATGCGGATAAATGGTCATCCCGCGCCGGGATCACTATTACCCCGGCAGAATGGCTAATGCTGTTCGGCTCTTATGCTCAGGCCTTCCGCGCCCCGACGATGGGCGAAATGTATAACGACGCTAAACACTTCTCCATTGGCCGCTTCTACACCAACTACTGGGTGCCGAACCCGAACCTGCGCCCGGAAACCAACGAAACCCAGGAGTACGGGTTTGGTCTGCGCTTTGACGATCTACTGCTGGCTAATGATGCGCTGGAGTTCAAAGCCAGCTACTTTGATACCAACGCTAAAGATTACATCTCCACCACCGTCGATTTTGCCGCGGCCACTACCATGTCGTACAACGTGCCGAACGCCAAAATCTGGGGCTGGGACATGATGGCGAAATACTCTGCCAGCCTGTTCACCCTGGATGTCGCTTATAACCGCACCCGTGGCAAAGACACCGACACCGGGGAGTATATCTCCAGCATCAGCCCGGACACCGTCTCCAGCAAGCTGGATATCCCGGTGGCGCAGAGTGGCTTTAGCCTTGGCTGGATCGGCACCTTTGCCGATCGCTCCACCCACGTGAGCAGCAGCTACAGCCACCAGCCCGGCTACGCGGTGAATGATTTTTACGTCAGCTATCAGGGCCAGCAGGCGCTGAAAGGCGTGACCACCACGCTGGTGCTGGGCAACGCCTTCGACAAAGAATACTGGTCGCCGCAGGGCATCCCGCAGGATGGCCGCAACGGCAAGATTTTCGTGAGTTATCAGTGGTAATGACCCTGCCCTGGCGCTGCCAGGGCATTTATCCGAAAGGAAGAGAGAATGAATCACTACACACGCTGGCTTGAGCTAAAAGAACAACATCCCGGGAAATACGCCCGTGACATCGCTGCTCTGATGAACATCAGCGAAGCGGAACTGACCTGGGCGCGGGTGGGGCATGATGCGTGGCGTCTGCACGGCGAAACCCGCGAGATCCTCGGCGCGCTGGAGGCGGTGGGCGAAACCAAATGCATCTGCCGCAACGAATACGCGGTTCATGAACAGGTAGGCACGTTTACTAACCAGCATCTGAACGGCCATGCCGGGCTGGTGCTTAACCCGCGTGCGCTGGATCTGCGTCTGTTCCTTAGTCAGTGGGCCAGCGCGTTTCATATCACCGAGACCACCGCCCGCGGCGAGCGTCAGAGCATTCAGTTTTTCGACTATCAGGGCGATGCGCTGCTGAAGGTGTACACCACGGATAACACCGACGTGTCCGCCTGGGGAGATCTGCTGTCCCGCTTTATCTTTGCCGATAATCCCCCGCTGGCGCTGAAAGCTGCCGATCCGACAGCCAATGTGACAACCGCCGACGCCGCGACGGTGGACAGTGAGTGGCGCGCGATGACCGACGTGCATCAGTTCTTCGGCCTGCTGAAACGCCACAGTCTGACCCGTCAGCAGGCGTTCCGGCTGGTGAGTGACGATCTCGCTTGCCAGGTCGATAACCGCGCGCTGTCGCAGCTGCTAAACGACGCCCGCCAGGCGGGCAACGAGATCATGATCTTCGTTGGCAACCGCGGCTGCGTGCAGATCTTCACCGGCACCGTGGACAAAGTGGTGCCAATGAAAGGCTGGCTGAACATTTTCAACCCGGCTTTTACCCTGCATCTGCTGGAAGAGACCATCGCAGAAAGTTGGGTAACGCGTAAACCTACCGCCGACGGCCACGTTACCAGCCTCGAACTCTTTGCCGCCGACGGGACGCAGATCGCGCAGCTTTACGGCCAGCGCACTGAAGGTGAACCAGAGCAGAGCCAGTGGCGTTCGCAGATCGACGCTCTCACGGTAAAAGGGCTGGCCGCATGAGAACCCTTCTCGCCTTGTTCTTCGCGCTCCCGCTGGCTGCCTCTGGTGCCGCGCAGGAGAAGATCGTCGCCCTTGGCGGCGATGTGACGGAAATTGTCTACGCCCTGGGTGCCGAAGACGCGCTGGTGGCGCGCGACAGCACCAGCCAGTGGCCGGAGCAGGCTACCGCCCTGCCGGACGTGGGTTATTTGCGCCAGCTTAGTGCCGAAGGGATCCTGGCGATGCGTCCGACGCTGGTGTTAGCCAGCGCTCAGGCGCAGCCTTCTCTGGCGCTAAAACAGGTCGGGCAGAGCAAGGTGAATGTGGTAACAGTGCCGGGCAGCAATGCCCTGAGCGTGATCGACGAGAAAGTGCGGGTGGTGGCGCAGGCGACGCACCGCATTGCCGAAGGGGAAGCGCTGCGCCAGCGCCTGCAGCAAGAGCTGGCGGCACTGCCCGCCTCGCCCATCAATAAGCGCGTGCTGTTTATTCTCAACCACGGCGGGATGACCGCTATGGCCGCCGGGCAGGATACCGGTGCCGATGCGGCGATCCGCGCGGCCGGGCTGCGTAATGCCATGCAGGGGTTCTCCCGCTATCAACCGCTCTCCCAGGAAGGAGTGATCGCCAGCCAGCCCGATCTGGTCGTGATTTCACAGGACGGGGTAAATGCTATGGGCGGGGAAGCGAATCTCTGGAAGCTGCCAGGTCTGGCGCAAACCCCTGCAGGTCGGAACAAACAGGTATTGCAGATTGACGATATGGCGCTGCTCGGGTTTAGCGTGCGTACCCCGCAGGCCATTGGCCAGCTGCGCAGTAAAGCCGAGCAACTGCCCTGATGCCTCGTCGGATCAGCTTATCCCTGTGGGGACTGGCAACGACGCTGGCGCTGATGACGCTGGTGGCCACCGGTTTTGGCGCGTTGCGCCTGCCGGTGACCGTGCTGTGGAGCAGCGGTGACGAGGCGCTGCGCCAGATCTGGCTCACTATTCGTCTGCCGCGGGTGCTGCTGGCGCTGGTGATTGGCGGCTCGCTGGCGCTGGCGGGCTGCGTAATGCAGGGGCTGTTTCGCAACCCGCTCGCAGACCCCGGCTTGCTGGGGATCAGCAGCGGTGCCGCCTGCGCCGTCGCACTGTGGGTGGTGTTACCCGTTACCCTCCCCGCTCTGCTGATGCTTTACGCCCCGATGCTGGCGGCCTTTCTCGGCGCGCTGGCGGCCACGGTGGTGATTTTCCTGCTCAGCCAGCAGCGGGAGAGTTCCCTCTCGCGCCTGCTGCTGGTAGGGATCGCCATCAACGCGCTGTGCGGCGCGGCGGTGGGTGTCCTCTCCTGGGTCAGTAATGACGCGCAGCTGCGTCAACTCTCACTGTGGGGCATGGGGAGCCTCGGCCAGGCGCAGTGGTCCACTCTGCTGGTGGTCACCTCGCTAATGATCCCCACGGTGCTGGTGATCTGGCGCCTGGCGGCTGCTCTCAACCTGCTGCAGCTGGGCGAGGAAGAGGCTCACTATCTGGGCGTGGATGTGCGCCTCGTTCAGCGTGTTTTGCTTCTGTGCAGCGCCCTGCTGGTGGCGGCTGCGGTGGCGGTCAGCGGGGTGATTGGCTTTATTGGCCTGGTGGTGCCGCACCTGATGCGCATGTGGCTGGGGTCGGATCACCGGGCAGTGATCCCCGGCTCGGTGCTGGCGGGGGCGTTTCTGCTGCTGATGGCGGATACGGCTGCACGCACGTTAGTCGCGCCAGCAGAGATGCCGGTGGGACTGCTGACCAGTATTCTCGGTGCCCCCTGGTTCCTGTGGCTTATTTTCCGTCGTGGAGGTCAGCATGGCTGAACCCTTGCTCGCTGAAGGCTTGTCTTACTCCGTGGCGGGCCGGGAGGTGGTTCGCGACGTTTCGCTGTCGCTCGCGCAGGGGGAACTGGTGGCGCTGATCGGCCCCAACGGGGCGGGGAAATCTACTCTGCTGCGCCTGTTAACAGGTTTTCTTACGCCCGCTGCCGGGCGCTGTCTGCTGGACGGTAAAGCCCTGGAGAAGTGGAGCACCCAGGCGTTATCGCGTCAGCGGGCGGTGATGCGCCAGCAAACCCAGTTGGGATTTGACTGGCCTGTAGAAGCGGTAATCGGGATGGGGCGTGCCCCCTGGACGCCGCAGCCTGAGGCGCGGATTGTCAGCGAGGTGATGCAGCTCACCGGGTGTCACCTTCTGGCCGGTCGTCGATACGCGGCCCTGTCGGGCGGAGAGCAACAACGTGTGCAGTTGGCGCGTTCGCTGGCGCAGCTGTGGTGCGAGGGCGGGCCGCGCGGCTGGCTGTTTCTTGATGAGCCGACCTCAGCGCTGGATCTCTACCACCAGCAGCATCTGCTGCGGTTGCTGAAGGCGTTGACTGCTCACGGGAAGCTACACGTCTGCGTGGTGCTGCACGATCTCAATCTGGCTGCCTTATGGGCCGACCGGATCGTGCTTTTACATGAAGGCAGGATTGTCTCCCAGGGAACGCCGCCATCGGTGCTGCAGGCTGACGACCTTACGCGCTGGTACGGCGCGCAGGTGCACGTTGGCCTGCATCCCCTCAACTCCACTCCCCAGGTGTTTCTTGCCCCTTAGCTTGAGCAACTCACTTCCAGCCGCTTACCCCAGTCGGGCGGGCGGTTGATATAGTCATCATTGCGGTCGGCAAACGGCGTACGCAGGGCTTCATGTAAGCGGTGAAGCTCGGCGTAGTCGCCTTTTTCAGCCTGCTCTATCGCCCGCTGCGCCAGCCAGTTGCGTAGCACCATGACTGGGTTAACGGCACTCATCTGCGCCTGACGCTCATCATCCGCGATGTTTTCACGCCGGAGGCGGGTACGGTAGATCGCGAACCAGTCATCAAAGGCCTGACGGTCGATAAACTCATCGCGCAGCGGTGAGGCGGCACTGTGCTGCTCGGTTTGCCCCAGCATACGGAAGGTGCGGGTGTAATCGCTGCCTTCCCGTGCCATCAGCGCAAACAGGTTATTGAGGATCTCATTATCCCCCTGCTCCTGGGTCATCATCCCCAGCTTACGGCGCATCAGTTTGCCGTACTGCTGTAGCAGCACCTCCTGGTAACCATCCAGGGCGTCGTTGAGGGCATCGACATCGATAAATGGCGACAGGGACTGCGCCAGCCGCTGCAGGTTCCACAGCCCTACCGCAGGCTGGTTATCAAAGCTGTAGCGCCCCTGATAATCGGAGTGGTTACAGATATAGCCTGGCTGGTAGTCGTCGAGGAAACCGTACGGGCCGTAATCGATGGTCAGGCCGAGAATCGACATGTTATCGGTGTTCATTACGCCGTGGGCAAAACCCACCGTCTGCCAGCTGGCGATCAGCGAGGCGGTACGCGCCACAACATCCCGGAACCAGAGGATGTATTTATCGGCATCGTCTTTCCACTGCGGCCAGTAATGGTTAATGACAAAATCCGCCAGCTGGCGAACTTTCTCCGGCTCGCGGCGATAGTAAAAGTGTTCAAAATGACCGAAACGGGCGTGGCTTTGCGCAATGCGGATCAGCATCGCGCCCTGTTCCATCGTTTCACGCGCCACGGGCGTATCGCTGGTGACTATCGACAGCGCGCGGGTGGTGGGGATCCCAAGGGCGTGCATCGCTTCTGAGGCCAGGCTTTCGCGAATGGTTGAACGCAGGACGGCGCGCCCGTCACCCATACGCGAGTAAGGCGTCAGCCCGGCCCCTTTCAGGTGCCAGTCCATCGTTTGTCCGTTAGCAAGCTGCTGCTCGCCGAGCAAGATCCCTCGCCCGTCCCCCAGCTGTCCGGCCCATACGCCGAACTGATGTCCGCTGTAGACCTGTGCCAACGGCTGCATGCCCGGCAGCAGGGTTTCGCCGCCAAAGACGCCAGCGCCCTGTTCAGGCGTAAACAGCGTTTCGGGGATCGCCAGATCGGCGGCCAGCGCCGTGTTATGCCAGATCAGGCGGGCATTATTCAGGGGAGTGGGTTTCAGGGCCGTATAAAAACCGGGTAATTCGTCATGCCAGTGCGCGGTAAAAGACAGGGTCATAGGTCCTCCTGCTTTTAGTGTAGTGGGTTTATCAGAGGTTAAACACCAGGCAAGAAAAGGGTTATCCCTGTACCAGGGTGGTAATGCGCTCAAGGGGAACGGCAGGCCACAAACCGCCCTGCATGGCACTAAAGCCAAATGTAGACAGCCGTTGCAGGGCAATGTCATCGTCCACACCCGCGACCATCAATGACTGACAGTAGGGTGAAACCTGGGTCATTATCGCCCGTAATAAGAGTTCGAATGTATTATCTGTTAAATGCTGCTGAATGAAGTTTTTATCCAGCGCCACGCGTTTAAACATGCCATCAAAAATGGCTTTGGTGGAGGCATCTCCGGCACCGAAATTGCCCAGTATCAGCGGAAAACGCAGGGCAAAGTCCATCAGGGTGGTATTCATATTGCCTTTATTGAGATCAGGATAATTCTCATTAATGCAGAACTCCAGCCACGGATGTTGTTCACATATCGCAACACCGTTTTCACCCATTAACAGGTATTCAACGATGGCTGGAGAGATATTTATCCATGCCGTGAGCTGCTGCTGAATAAAAAAGAGTTTGCAGCTGTCGAGCATTGCTAACTGCTCCTGAAACAGCATTAGCTCTTGCTCGCGGGTGAGGTAGGGGCGCACGAGTTCGGTCGGAATGCGCACCTGGTTATCCACGCCGACAAAGTTAACGACTATTTCAATGCCTATAAGCGCCCCTGTATCTTGTCGTGCAGGGAGTAATAACAATTCAGACTGATAAGCAATATCCAGCATCACAATCATGGCGTCCGACCCGGTTTAAAGACGATACATGACATCCTGAAACATATGCTGAAGCAATTCAACGTTATGGATTTTAATAAGATTAATTTCATTCGTTCCATTTAATATTCGGAATTTCCTTAGTCCTGAAATAATCTTATCCTGGATACGGCTTAATAGCCAGTTGTCGCGAATCATCAGAATTGCATCAAATTAATTCATCCGCTAACTAATCTTTAACTATTAAACCACGCTAATGAATAGCCTATACGGATGAAAAGAGTGTCGCGCCGGGCGGCGCGACAGGATTAAATGCGTCGGGCTTGCCAGAAATTTTTACGCCAGTAGACATTATTGAGGGAGGAACGCACGACGCCACGGCTGGTCGAGGCATGAATAAACTGATCGTCGGTGTCGTATATCCCGACATGCAACCCGCTTTCGCCGGAGCCGGTTTTGAAGAAAACCAGATCGCCCGGAAGCAGCTCATCCTTATTAATTTCGGTGCCGATAGTTGCCTGCTGGCGAGTTTCGCGTGGTAACTGTAGCGCAAACTGGTCGCGGAACGTGAGCAGCACAAATCCAGAACAATCAATCCCACGGCGCGTCATGCCGCCGTAGCGATAAGGCGTACCGCCCCAGTTATGGAGCTGATCGTTCAAGCCTGCAATCACGGCGATAGAATCAGACAGCCGCGGATTGGGCGGCGGTGCGCGATGGCTACTGCATCCTGCAAGAAATAGCGCGGCCACAAGGAGAAAACAGAATCGCATTCCTGACGAATCCTCTGATTTTTATGCTTTCCGTAATTTAGCCTGTGAATATGCCGCTACGCAATAAGCGCTTATTCCTGTGATGTCGAAATGATCATTCTGTGACCTTCGATATCCAGTCGACGGAAGGACATGTCATACGCTTTAGCCAGATTCGGCGGCGTCAGCACGCTATCGCGGGTGCCGCTGGCGATCAACTGGCCCCTTTTCAGCAGCCAGACGCGATGGGCATGGCGCAGCGTATGGTTCAGATCGTGGCTGCTCATAACCACCGCAATTCCCTGGCGTGACAGTGCGCTTAACAGCCTGTCGAGCGCCACCTGCTGAGCGACGTCGAGGCTGTTCATCGGCTCGTCCAGCAACAATAGCTGGCCGTGCGGGTTGCCGCCAGGGTGAATTTGCAGGATCACGGCAGCCAGCCGCACGCGCTGCCACTCACCGCCGGAGAGCTGGCTGACGTGGCGCGGCAGCTTATCCTCAATACCCAACGCTGCCGCCACCTCTTCCAGCAGCGTTTTCTGCTGACTGTCGTACTGATGCAGCGTCAGATAGTGCCAGACCGGCATAGCGAATGGCGCGGTTTGCTGCTGCGCCAGGTACGCCCTGCGGCAGGCCAGCGACGCGGAGGACCACCGGGAAAGCGACTCGCCCTGTAACAGGATGTCGCCCTGCCCGGCACTCAGCCCGGCCATACGTGACAGCAATGTGCTTTTACCTGCCCCGTTCGGGCCGACCAGGTGCAGGATCTCCCCCGCATTCACCTGGGCGGAAAGCGGTTGCAGACGCCCGTGTTCCGTCACCCCATCCAGCTGCATCAACATCGACATTACTTCGCGAGGGCCAGCTTGATCGCTTCCATCAGGATCGGATCCTCAGGGGTCATATCTGGCGCAAAACGCTGTACCACTTCACCATCGCGGCCAATCAGGAATTTTTCGAAATTCCATAAGATGTCATCAGGATAAAGCGGCGCGCGGCCTTTGCTCGCCAGACGCTCATAAAAACCGCTGCTTTCAGGGGCGACCGCGACAGGTGCGGCGGCAATCAATTTTTGATACAGCGGATGACGTGCGTCGCCATTCACCTCGATTTTGCTGAACATCGGGAAGGTGATGCCATAAGTGGTGCTACAGAAGGTTTTGATCTCCTCTTCGCTACCTGGTTCCTGGCCGAGAAACTGGTTGCACGGGAAGCCGAGCACGGTAAAACCGTCTTTTTCCCAGGCTTTATGGATATTTTCGAGCTGCTCATATTGCGGCGTCAGGCCGCATTTCGATGCCACGTTCACTACCAGCAGCACCTTGCCTTTGTACTCTTCCAGGGTGGTGGTTTTGCCATCAATGGTCGTTACTTCGGTGTTCAGAATATCGTTCGGCATAGCATTCTCTCAGGTTGTGGTTCAGATGGGCTGTACTTAACGTCCGGCTTTTAAGAGTAGCCAGATAAACACGGGTGCGCCCAGCGTGGCGGTCACTACCCCAATGGGCAGCTCTGCGGCGTTGAGCGCGAGGCGCGCGATGATATCAGCGAAAAGCAACGCTGCGCCGCCTGTTACCGCCGCAGCAGGCAATAACAGCCGGTGATCGGTAATACCACACAAACGTAGCATATGGGGAATGACAAGGCCGATAAAGCCAATCGCACCGGCCAGGGCCACGCTCACACCCACCATCCAGCCGATGGCGACCACCAGCATGTTGCGCCAGAAGGTGAGCGGCAGGCCGAGCTGGCGGGCCGAAATCTCTCCCAGCACCAGAATATTTAACGGGGGTGCCTGAAAGCAGGCCCAGACGATGGCCGGTAACAGTAGCAGCATCAGCCAGCCCTGCCCCCAGTCCACGCCGCCAAAGCCTCCCATCATCCAGTACATCAACTGGCGCAGATCAAAGGCGGTAGAGAAATAGACCGCCCAGGTCATCAGGGCGCTACAGATGATACCCAGCGCCACGCCGGCAAGCAGCAGGCGGCTCACGGAAAGATGTCGTCGGGCAAAACGCAGCAAAATAAGGGTAATGATCAACGCGCCGGCGATGGCGCAGAGACTTAAGCTCCAGCCCGACATCGCCCCGCCACCGAGCATCACGGCGGCAATCAGCCCTACCCCGGCACCGTTCGATACGCCTAATAAGCCAGGCTCGGCCAGCGGATTATCGAACAGCGCCTGCATGATCGTCCCGCTGAGCGCCAGCGCTGCGCCCACCAGCACCACAGCCAGAGTACGCGGCAGACGGATTTGCCAGATAAACAGCTCCCCCCGGGGAGTGAACCACGCCTCAGGGCCAATCCACAGATCGCCCGCGCAAAGGCTCAATCCCAGGGCGATAACGAGCGCCAGTATGAGCGCGAGCAATTTACGCAGATTGGATCGGTACTGCTGACGGGCAAATTCGGGCATCGAAGTCATTTTGCGGGTGAATGATGTCTCTGATTTTACGGTGGGTTTATAGCAGCGCAAAGAAAAAAGGCCGCATAAGCGGCCTTTTTGGTTAGATCATATCACTCTGCTTTGGGTGAAGCGTTTTCGACACGGCTCTTTAACTTCTGGCCGGGTCTGAAGGTCACCACGCGGCGGGCTGTAATGGGAATATCCTCACCCGTCTTCGGGTTACGACCCGGACGTTGATTCTTGTCGCGCAAATCAAAGTTACCAAAGCCGGAGAGTTTTACCTGCTCACCATTTTCCAGAGCGCGACGGATCTCTTCGAAAAACAGCTCAACCAGCTCTTTGGCATCCCGTTTGCTAAGCCCAAGCTTATCAAACAGATATTCGGACATTTCAGCTTTTGTAAGCGCCATAGGTTCAATCCCTCAATGATGCCTGGAATCGCTCTTTTAATGCCTCTACACATTTGGCAACGGTAGCGGCAATCTCCTCTTCTTCGAGTGTACGGCTGGTATCCTGAAGGATCAGGCTGATAGCCAGGCTCTTAAAGCCCTCTGCTACGCCCTTGCCGCGGTACACGTCAAATAAGTTTACGCCAACTACCTGATTTACGCCAACTTTCTTACATTCGGCCAAAATATCTGCGGCAGGCACATTTTCGGCCACCACAACGGCGATATCACGACGGTTTGCCGGGAAGCGAGAAACGTCCTGAGCCTGAGGAATGACGCGGTCTGCGACCTTGTTCCACTCCAGTTCAAACGCCAGTGTGCGGCCGTTGAGATCCAGTTTGCGTTCCAGCTCTGGATGCACAACACCAATGAAACCAACGCGTTCACCTTTCAGATAAATCGCGGCACATTGGCCCGGATGCAGGGCCGGAATGGCCTCAGCACGGAACTCAATTTCAGACAATTTACCGGTCAGGTCGAGTACGGATTCCAGATCGCCTTTCAGGTCGTAGAAATCGACACTGTTTTTGCTCAGGTCCCAGTGCTCTTCATAGCGGTTGCCGCAGATAGCCCCTGCCAGCATCAGATCCTGACGAATGCCGAGGTTAGCCTGGGTGTCCGGCACAAAGCGCAGGCCGGTTTCGAAAATACGTACGCGGCTCTGCTGACGGTTCTGGTTGTAGACGATGGTGCTGAGCAGGCCTGGCAGCAGCGACAGACGCATGGCTGACATTTCGCTGGAGATTGGGCTTGGCAGGATCAACGCTTCCTGGCCCGGGTGGATCAGTTGCTGCACTTTCGGGTCAACGAAACTGTAGGTGATCACTTCCTGGTAACCTTTGTCGTTGAGCATGGTTTTCACACGCTTCAGAGACAGATCCGCTTCACGATGGGAACCCATCACCAACCCAGCCTGCACCGGCTCATCAGGAATGTTGTTGTAGCCGTAGACACGGGCAACTTCTTCCACCAGATCTTCTTCGATCTCCATATCGAAACGCCAGCTCGGCGCAACGGCTGTCCACTCGTCCTGGCCTTCGGTGACGTCACAGCCCAGACGACGCAGAATGTCGCTCACCTGCGCATCGGCAATGTGATGGCCAATCAGGCGGTCCAGCTTGCTACGACGCAGGGTGATGGTCGCAGGCTTCGGCAGATGCGCCTCGCTGGTGACATCAATGACCGGGCCAGCTTCGCCGCCACAGATATCGATCAGCAGGCGGGTCGCGCGCTCCATCGCTTTATATTGCAGAGCTGGATCCACGCCGCGCTCATAGCGGTGAGAAGCATCGGTATGCAGACCATGACGACGCGCGCGACCGGTAATGGACAGCGGGCTGAAGAAGGCACACTCCAGCAGCACGTTCTGGGTTTCATCGTTCACGCCGGAGTGGTCGCCCCCGAAGATCCCGCCCATCGCCAGGGCTTTGCCGTGATCGGCAATCACCAGGGTGTCGGCATTCAGTTTGGCTTCGCTGCCGTCCAGCAGGACCAGAGTTTCACCCTCTTTCGCCATACGCACGACGATACCGCCTTCGATACGATCTTTATCGAACGCGTGCATCGGCTGCCCCAGCTCCAGCAGGACGTAGTTAGTCACGTCAACAACGGCATCGATGGAACGGATACCGCAACGACGAAGCTTCTCTTTCATCCACAGCGGCGTTGGCGCCTTAACGTTGATACCCTTCACTACGCGGCCCAGGTAGCGCGGACAGGCGTCAACGGCTTCAACCTGAATCGGCAGCGTGTCAGTAATGGTGGCCGCCACTGGCGCGATTTCAGGCGCGTTCAGTTCGGTCTGGTTCAGGACCGCCACGTCGCGGGCAACACCGATGATGCCCAGGCAGTCGGCACGGTTCGGGGTGACGCTGATTTCGATGGTGTTGTCATCAAGGTTCAGGTAGTCGCGCAGGTCGGTGCCAATCGGGGCGTCCGCTGGCAGCTCAATGATGCCGGAGTGATCGTCGGAAATACCCAACTCGGAGAAGGAGCACAGCATGCCTTCAGACGGCTCGCCGCGCAGTTTCGCCGCTTTAATTTTGAAATCACCCGGCAGCACCGCACCCACAGTTGCCACAGCCACTTTCAGGCCCTGACGGCAGTTTGCTGCGCCGCAGACGATATCGAGCAGACGTTCGCCGCCCACGTTAACTTTTGTGACACGCAGTTTGTCTGCGTTCGGGTGCTGACCGCACTCCACAACCTCACCGATAACCACGCCGTTAAAGGTGCCTGCAACTGGCTCTACGCCGTCTACTTCCAGGCCAGCCATGGTGATCTGGTTAGAGAGCGCCTCGCTGTCCAGCTCGGTGTTTACCCATTCGCGTAACCACAGTTCACTGAATTTCATTGTTCTGTCCTGCCCTTATTTAAACTGTTTGAGGAAACGCAGATCGTTTTCGAAGAATGCGCGTAAGTCGGTCACGCCATAGCGCAGCATGGTCAGACGTTCCATCCCCATGCCAAACGCAAAGCCGGAGTAGACTTCCGGATCAATACCGACGTTACGCAGCACGTTCGGGTGCACCATGCCGCAGCCCAGCACTTCCAGCCATTTGCCGTTTTTACCCATCACGTCAACTTCTGCAGACGGTTCGGTGAACGGGAAGTAGGACGGACGGAAACGAACCTGCAGATCTTCCTCAAAGAAGTTGTTCAGGAAATCGTGCAACGTGCCCTTCAGGTTGGTGAAGCTGATGTTTTTATCAACGATCAGCCCTTCCATCTGATGGAACATTGGGGTGTGGGTCTGGTCGTAGTCGTTACGATAGACGCGACCAGGCGCGATGATGCGGATCGGCGGCGCTTGCTCCTTCATAGTACGAATTTGCACGCCAGAGGTCTGGGTACGCAGCAGGCGGGTCGCATCAAACCAGAAAGTGTCGTGGTCAGCACGTGCCGGGTGGTGGCCTGGGATATTCAGGGCATCGAAGTTATGGTAATCGTCTTCGATTTCCGGGCCGGTCGCCACGGTAAAGCCGAGCTCACCGAAGAAACTTTCAATACGGTCGATAGTGCGGGTGACCGGGTGCAGCCCACCATTCTCGATACGGCGTCCCGGCAGGGAGACATCGATGGTTTCAGCAGCCAGACGGGCGTTCAGCGCGGCGCTTTCCAGCGCGTTTTTACGCTCGTTCAGCACTTGCTGCACCTGCTCTTTGGCTTCGTTAATCACCGCACCTGCAGCCGGGCGCTCTTCTGGCGGCAACTCACGCAGGGTAGTCATTTGAAGGGTCAGGTGCCCTTTCTTGCCCAGATATTCGACGCGGACATTGTCTAACGCGGCAACATCTGAGGCCTGGTTAATGGCGGCCGTTGCACTGGCAACCAGCTCTGCGAGATGTGACATGGTTTTCCTCGTTATGTAGCGATATTTACAAGCGGCAGATACGAAAAAAGCCTCCATCAGGAGGCTTTCTGGCGCTGTTTTCCGTTTCGTCTTTCACGCGCTAGCCTCCTGAAGTCAGGTGCTAAAGTAAAAGAAGAAGCGGAAAATAGCAGCATTCATGCTTGCATTACCTTGTGTGGTAAGGGACCTAACGCCTTATTGAAAAGGGTCGCCGGAAAATTGTCAATGTTTTGATGCTGTTGAAACGAAAAGAGGGAGACTAGCTCCCTCTTTCAACTGGCTTATGCCAGAGCTGCTTTCGCTTTTTCGACCAGAGCGGTGAACGCTACTTTGTCGAATACTGCGATGTCAGCCAGGATCTTACGGTCGATTTCAACAGAGGCTTTTTTCAGGCCGTTGATGAATTTGCTGTAAGAAATACCGTTCTGACGTGCTGCTGCGTTGATACGCGCAATCCACAGTTGACGGAACTGACGCTTACGTTGACGACGGTCACGGTAAGCGTACTGACCAGCTTTGATAACTGCCTGGAAGGCAACGCGGTATACGCGTGAACGCGCACCGTAGTAGCCTTTGGCTTGTTTCAAAATTTTCTTGTGACGTGCGCGGGCAACTACACCACGTTTTACGCGAGCCATATGTGCTCTCCTGTATCTATTCTAATTAAAAAGTTAAAAAACGTTTACGACTTATGCGTACGGCAGGCACGCGATAACCAGACCCAGATCGCCTTTAGAAACCATGGCTTTCGGACGCAGGTGACGTTTACGCTTGGTAGCTTTCTTAGTCAGAATGTGACGCAGGTTTGCGTGCTTGTGCTTAAAACCACCTTTACCGGTTTTTTTGAAGCGCTTAGCAGCACCGCGTACGGTCTTAATTTTTGGCATCTTAATAACTTCCACTTCGCATTGTTAAATAAACGAAACCCAGGCGAACAAAACCTGCGAAGCCTGTCGGCTCCACAGGAATTGCTACTTGAAGGCCTACTGTTTCTTCTTAGGAGCGAGCACCATGATCATCTGGCGGCCTTCGATCTTCGTAGGGAAGGATTCGACTACTGCCAGTTCACTCAGATCTTCACGGACGCGGTTAAGCACTTCCATGCCGATCTGTTGGTGGGCCATCTCACGACCGCGGAAACGCAGCGTGATCTTGGCCTTATCGCCATCTTCCAGAAAGCGAATCAGGCTGCGGAGTTTTACCTGATAATCGCCATCGTCGGTACCAGGACGGAATTTAATTTCCTTAACCTGGATAACTTTTTGTTTCTTCTTCTGTTCCTTAGAAGACTTACTCTTTTCATAAAGGAACTTGCCGTAGTCCATGATACGACAAACTGGCGGTTCGGCGTTAGGGCTGATTTCAACTAAATCTACTCCAGCTTCTTCAGCCTTTTCGATTGCTTCTCTCAGACTCACAATCCCCAGCTGTTCGCCTTCCAGACCTGTTAAGCGAACTTCCTGGGCGCGAATCTCGCCATTGATACGATTCGGACGTGCCGTTTGAACTCGTTTTCCGCCTTTAATACCTTATTCCTCCAGTTGTTGAAGACTGCGGCTGCGAATCTCTTGTTGCAGCTTCTCAATCACTTCACTTACGTCCAGGCTCCCCAGGTCTTTACCACGGCGGGTGCGAACGGCAACTTTGCCTGCTTCCACCTCTTTATCACCACAGACCAACATATACGGGACACGACGTAAAGTGTGCTCGCGGATTTTAAAGCCAATCTTCTCATTTCTCAAGTCTGCTTTTACGCGAATGCCCGCATTTTGTAGTTTCTGCGTCAATTCTTTAACGTAATCAGCCTGAGAATCGGTAATGTTCATCACTACAACCTGCACTGGCGCAAGCCAGGTTGGGAAGAAGCCCGCAAACTCTTCGGTCAGGATGCCGATGAAGCGCTCCAGTGAACCGAGGATAGCACGGTGAATCATTACCGGTACCTGACGCTCGTTATCTTCGCCAACATAAGAGGCGCTTAAACGCTGCGGCAGGGAGAAGTCCAGCTGTACAGTACCGCACTGCCATGCACGATCGAGACAGTCATACAGGGTAAATTCAATTTTCGGACCGTAGAATGCGCCCTCGCCCAACTGGTATTCAAACGGAATGCCGTTTTCTTCCAGCGCTACGGCGAGATCCGCCTCAGCACGATCCCAGGTCTCATCGCTCCCGATACGTTTTTCCGGGCGCGTTGAGAGTTTGACTACGATCTTCTCAAAGCCAAAGGTGCTGTACATATCGTAGACCATACGAATACAGGCGTTAACTTCATCACGCACCTGATCTTCAGTACAGAAGATATGCGCATCATCCTGCGTAAAGCCACGAACACGCATCAAACCATGCAGCGCACCTGATGGCTCGTTACGGTGACAGCTACCGAACTCTGCCATACGCAGCGGCAGATCGCGATAGGATTTCAGACCCTGGTTAAAGATCTGAACGTGACCCGGGCAGTTCATTGGCTTGATGCAGTATTCACGGTTCTCTGAAGAGGTGGTGAACATCGCATCTTTGTAGTTGTCCCAGTGGCCGGTTTTTTCCCACAGCACACGGTCCATCATGAACGGGCCTTTCACTTCCTGATACTGGTACGCTTTCAGCTTGGAACGCACGAAAGTTTCCAGTTCACGGAAGATAGTCCAGCCGTCGTTGTGCCAGAAGACCATACCCGGCGCTTCTTCCTGCATATGATACAGGTCGAGTTGTTTCCCGATTTTACGGTGGTCACGCTTCGCCGCTTCTTCCAGGCGCTGCAGGTACGCGTTCAGGGCTTTTTTGTCAGCCCAGGCGGTACCGTAGATGCGCTGCAACATTTTATTGTTGCTGTCGCCACGCCAGTAAGCGCCTGCGGTTTTCATCAGCTTGAAGTGATGGCAGAAGCGCATGTTCGGCACGTGCGGTCCACGGCACATGTCGATGTATTCTTGGTGGTGATACAAGCCAGGCTTGTCATCATGAGCAATGTTCTCGTCAAGAATAGTGACTTTGTAGTTTTCACCACGTTTCACGAAGGTTTCACGCGCTTCGTGCCAGCTCACCGTCTTCTTAATGACGTCGTAGTTGCTCTCAGCCAACTCGTGCATACGCTTTTCGAGGGCTTCGATATCTTCCTGGGTCAGCGTGTGGTCAAGGTCAACGTCATAGTAAAAGCCGTTGTCGATAACCGGGCCGATAGCCATTTTGGTGTTAGGCCACAGCTGCTTGATCGCATGACCGAGCAGGTGAGCGCACGAGTGACGAATGATCTCAAGACCTTCTTCGTCTTTCGCGGTGATGATCGACAGCTTCGCATCGTTTTCAATTAAATCGGAAGCATCAACCAGCGCACCGTCAACGCGCCCAGCAATAGTGGCTTTCGCCAGACCCGGGCCGATATCCAGCGCAACATCCATTGGGCTGACGGCGCGGTCGAAATGGCGTTGGCTGCCATCAGGAAGAGTAATTACAGGCATTTTATATCCTTATTTGCAGTGATGCCCCACACATAAGAGCATATGCAAAGAAAATAATCTTTGATTTACAGTGAATTGCAAAGCCATCTGACCAACAATCGTCAAATTGGCCCGCAATCATGCACAGGATCGAAATCAGAAAAATGGCAATTTACGATCAGCCTGTTGATGGTAACACTAACGCCTGGGTGAAAACACCCTTCTGGGCAGATTGAACGCGTTAGTACTTTTGCATGAGTTTAACGTGGAATTTCAAACAGCTTCTCGCAATACCGGGTGGCTGAGCTATTCTTGAACAGGTCCTTCAATACACTATGGGGCATATTATGAACGTATCCAGCAGAACAGTCGTTATCCTTAACATTCTTTCTGCCACCGCATTACTCGTGATTCTGGCAGATAAGTTTCACTGGTTCTGACGCTCGTTGTTGGAAGCGCCTGACGCTTTAACCTTCCGGCGAAACTAAATTATGTTTGCTCTTTGGTAAACGACCGCAACCAAAGAACAAGGATGATAAGATGCCGACGAAACGCTTTTCTAAAAAATACTGGAAGATGGTGATTGTATTAATCACCCTTTGTGCTGCCCTGCTGATATTACGCTGGGCAGCAATACTTTGGGGCTAATCTTATCACCCATTTCAGCCCGGTAAAGGTATTACTTTTTTGCGGAACCCAACGGATTTAAACATCCGTTTTAATTATCTTTACATAAACTTTAAAAATAAAAAAAACCGGTACATCAAAACCCGGTTTTTTTAGCAGCTATAACTGCCGATAAATGAATGTATCGTGTTTGATAAATCAATCAAGACCATTCACCGGCGACCAGTTTATGCACGTCGAACGCGTCATCCATAGATTGCCCGGTGGATTGCGAGCCAGGAGCGATGTTCGATCCGGCTTCTACATCAGAGGCCTTGGTGATGCCAATTTGTGTAGAAGTGTCACTGGCAGAGTGATATACAGAATCAGCGGCAAATGCGCCGAATGACAGTGCCGAAAGCACTATTGCTGCAGATGCAGTTGTGATTTTATTCATAATGTTTTTCTCTTACTGAATTAATACAGACCAACTTTAGGCAATATCTAGCTTGTCCTGATAGTTTAGATCTGGATCACACTTTTGCATAGTCAAAATATTTATCAATTCGTGTCAAATAAACTGAATGTTAACAAACCGGTGAATTATGGAGAGAATATGGAGATATCGGCTACGGCTATATTTTAAAACACTGTTTATTATTTATCAGCACAAAAATTAAAAACGGGTCAATATATTATTGACCCGCTGCGATTACATTTTGTAGCCCAGAGAGACCGTGGTTCTGCGATCGGTGTGTTCCGGTGCAGATGCTGGCGGTTCGGAGTTCCAGGTAACGTTGTAAGCCACTTTCAACCCGAAATGGGCGTTGATGGCGACGTTCAGCGCCGTCTCGGAGTTGACGGTCGTGTCGTCAGCACCGAAGACAGAAACGCCCTGGCTAAATTTGGCGTTATCGGTCATCTGCCAGGCATAAGTCCCGGACGCATAGCCCAGCGGCTGGGTTTCGGTATCGCCGTCGGTGTATTCGTCGTAACGTACACCTGGACCAAATTCAAAACGGAAGCTGTGTACCGGCCCGTTCAGGAACTGGCGACCATAACCCGCTGTTGCCACGTCACGCTGACGATAACCGTTATAGCGGTCAGTCAACCAGCTTGCCTGGCCGAACAGATAGTCAAAGTCGGTCATGTTGTAACGGCTACGCCCACCCACCGCATATTTCTCGGAAGAGCGTTCATCGTTAGACGAGGTGTTGCTGGCGTTACCCCACAGCGACCAGGCGGTGGTGTTGCCGTACCAGGTCATGGTGGTATCGGCAGTCAGGGAAGAGCTTTTGGTATTGCCCGATTGCGCCAGATAACCTGCGTTCAGGTTACCTTCGAAAGGTTTCTGTGCAGTGGAGGGATCGTCCATGACAGTAAAAACGGAATCATCGGCTGTTGCATGCAGTGACGCAAACAGGCCTCCCGCTACCATCATTGCAGCGGGTACTGTCTTTAAGAGCTTCATTTATAAAGAGTCCGTACAACAAAAAAAGAGACCATTACGGTCCCGGAAACTTTCTTGCGGATCAATGCCATGGGATCCCGCGAAAGGTAACAAATTATAAAAAGGCTCAAATAACATAGCAATGATTTCTTGTTTCATTTTTGGAATAAGAACGATCTCAAAGCAGCCTGTTATTTATAAATAAAAGTCACGGTAGGTAACGATATTCATATTGAAAATCATATTGTTATTTACTTTCCCTTCCGCAGGTTCGGTGCCAGGCTTATGGTTATACTCAATCACAGGAGATCAGCATGGATCGTATCTTTACGTTGACGCTCTCCCCTTCTCTGGACAGCGCAACCCTGACGGCTCAACTCTATCCTGAAGGTAAACTCCGCTGCAGCGCGCCGGTATTCGAACCCGGTGGCGGCGGGATTAACGTGGCGCGGGCCATTGTTCACCTTGGCGGTAAAGCAACCGCCATCTTTCCCGCTGGCGGCGCGACGGGCGAACACCTCGTCTCGCTGCTGGCTGATGAGCAGGTCGCCGTGGATACGGTTGAATCCCATGACTGGACCCGGCAAAACCTGCACGTACATGTTGAATCCACACACGAGCAGTACCGCTTTGTCATGCCCGGCGCGACCCTGAGCGAAGATGAGTTTCGCCAGCTGGAAGAGAAAGTGCTGGCCATCGAGAGTGGCGCGCTGCTGGTTATCAGCGGCAGCCTGCCACCGGGTGTCAAAACCGAACGGCTGACGCAGCTAATTCGCGCTGCGCAACAGAACGGTATCCGCTGTATCGTTGACAGCTCCGGGGAGGCCCTCAGCGCCGCGCTGACCCTTGGCAACATTGAGCTGGTGAAACCTAACCAGAAAGAGCTTAGCGCACTGGTCAATCGCGATCTTAGCCAGCCGGATGACGTGCGCAGCGCCGCGGAAGAGTTGGTGAAGAGCGGCAAAGCCCGGCGGGTTGTCGTGTCCCTCGGCCCGCAAGGCGCACTGGCCGTGGATGAAACCGGCTCGGTGCAGGTGGTGCCACCGCCCATGAAAAGTCAGAGCACCGTCGGCGCGGGTGACAGCATGGTGGGCGCGATGACACTGAAGCTGGCGCAAGGCGCGTCCTTACGGGAGATGACCCAATACGGCGTAGCCGCAGGCAGTGCGGCAACCATCAATCATGGCACCCGGCTGTGCTCGCTGGATGACACGCAGAAAATATTTACATACCTGACAAATGCATAATCGTTGCCCTCCCGGCTACCCGGCGAGGGCGACAAATGACATGAATCGTCTATGCTAAAAAAATTTCGTGATAACAATGAGGTGAATTATGAGCAGTGGAGAGATCGCTCGCTATGTGGTAACCGTCAAAATTCATGAAGACTCACTGACGGAACTCAATGAAATCAATAACAATCTTACCCGCGGCGGTTTTTTACTGACCATGACTGACGAGGACGGCAACCTGCATGAACTGGGCACCCATACCTACGGGCTGGTTAGCCCATTGAGTGAAGATGAGGTAAAGGCGCTTGCCACGGGTCTGGTAGAGAACGCCACCGGAAAAGAGCCGCAGGTTGAGGTGACGAGCTGGGAAAACTGGCAAAAACACCAGCAATAAATGCCACAGGGCCAACCAAACGGCGCAGATGTGCGTTAGTTCGTGTTTTTTGACCATAGTTTCACGCTAACTTTATGATCTGGCAGACAACATGGGAGAGCGATCATGTGGCAGGCTATCAGTCATCTTTTAAGTGAACAACTGGGCGAAGGTGAAATTGAACTGCGTAACGAGCTGCCAGGAGGCGAGATCCACGCCGCATGGCATCTGCGCTATGCGGGACGCGACCTCTTCGTGAAATGTGATGAACGTGAACTTTTACCCATCTTTACCGCTGAGGCTGACCAGCTGGAACTGCTCTCCCGCAGCAAAACCGTCTCTGTACCCCAGGTCCGGGCCGTCGGCAGCGATCGCGACTACAGCTTTCTGGTGATGGATTACCTCCCTGCCCGCCCACTTGATGCGCACAATGCCTTTATTCTGGGGCAACAGATTGCCCGTCTGCATCAATGGAGCGACCAGCCGCAGTTCGGTCTCGATTTTGACAACGACCTTTCCACTACTCCCCAACCCAACGCCTGGCAACGACGCTGGTCGACCTTCTTTGCCGAACAGCGGATAGGCTGGCAGCTGGAGCTGGCAGCAGAAAAAGGGCTAGAGTTCGGCAACATCGATGCCATTGTCGATCATATCCAGCAGCGCCTGGCCTCGCATCAACCGCAACCTTCCCTGCTGCACGGCGATTTATGGTCGGACAACTGCGCGCTGGGTCCAAACGGTCCTTATATCTTTGATCCGGCCTGTTACTGGGGGGACAGAGAGTGCGACCTGGCGATGCTGCCGCTGCATCCTGAACAGCCGCCGCAGATTTACGACGGCTATCAGTCCATCTCACCCTTACCGGCCGACTTTCTGCAAAGGCAGCCCGTGTATCAGCTTTATACCCTGATGAACCGCGCCATCCTGTTTGGCGGTGAGCATATGGTGAATGCGCAGAAAGCGCTGGATCGCGTGCTGGCGGCATAAGGTGCAGACTGCCGGGCTACATTGCCCGGCGGCGTACACTTATAACAGGCCGAGAAGGGAAAACAGGAAGTACCCGGCGATGATCATCAGCACCGGCAGTACGTAGAGGGTGAAAATCTGCAAGAAAATGGTGTGGTTCGGCACCACAATACGCGATTCGATCTGTTCGCGCGTTAACCCTTCATCCCCTTTCGCATTCTCCAGAATCAACTGGGCCTCCAGCCCTTCACGAATAAGACGCGTCTGTCGGCGCATCCGCGCACCTGAAGCCTGCAACGCCAGGGCGATAAAGATCAGGGCAAAGATGATCCAGAAGGCAATGTTCATGCCATGGCTGAAGTCGGGCGTCGGAGAGTTGTACCAGAAGAAATTCAGAAACGGCGTGTTAAAGCGCATCATTTCGATCATGACATGGGCAAAATCCAGCATCACGGCATTGATCCCGGCCTGCTTTTCGCTGTGGTCATAGATAAATTTCAGGACGGAAATAATGGTTGAGATGACTGCCGGGATAAAAATAATCCATCCGGCGATGATCTTCAGTATTGCTACCCGTCCAGCTTGTTGATATGTCATCGGTTCCTCATTTTTAAAATACATCCTTTGAGGCTAAGTCTACCTGCTGGATCTCATTTTCGCCCGTTCTTTGCAGGCGATATGGTAAATTGCTGGGGTTAAGTAGTCTTTATCACTGCTCACCCCAAGAAAGGAGAAGTTGCATGTCGACCCCGCGTCAAATTCTTGCAGCCATTTTTGATATGGATGGATTACTGATTGATTCCGAGCCGCTCTGGGATCGTGCCGAACTGGATGTGATGGCCAGCCTGGGCGTGGATATCAGCCGCCGTCACGAACTGCCGGATACCCTGGGCCTGCGTATCGATATGGTGGTGGAACTCTGGTATGCCCACCAGCCCTGGTCAGGCCCTGGCCGTGACGAGGTGACCGACCGCATCATCAACCGGGCGATTACGTTGGTGGAAGAGAACCGTCCGCTGCTGAAAGGGGCGCGTGAAGCCGTGGCCCTGTGCAAGGCACAGGGGCTGAAGGTTGGCCTGGCTTCCGCCTCGCCGCTGCATATGCTGGAGAAAGTGCTGATTATGTTTGATCTGCAAGACAGCTTTGATGCGCTGGCTTCGGCAGAAAAACTGCCTTACAGCAAACCGCACCCCCAGGTATATATGGACTGCGCCGCGAAGCTCGGTGTCGACCCGACCACCTGCGTGGCGCTGGAAGACTCAGTCAACGGCATGATTGCCAGCAAAGCAGCGCGGATGCGCTCTATTGTTGTCCCCGCCGAGGAGAACCGGCATGACGTCCGCTACGCGCTGGCAGACGTTAAACTCGACTCACTGCAGGACCTTACCGTGGCGCATCTGCACGGGTAATTAATGTCAGCGGGCAGCGCCGGGTTGCCCGCAAACATGATCCACATAAAATTTTTAAAACATCATTTCATTTTAATTTGATATTCCCATTTGCTGCTTCTATGCTTATCTCAGAACAACTATACCCCCCTACTTTCTGAGGTTTGTATGATACTGGATGCCTTTAATCTTTCAGGAAAAGTTGCCATCGTAACCGGCTGTGATACCGGTCTTGGCCAGGGCATGGCGCTGGGTCTGGCACAGGCAGGCTGCGACATCGTGAGCGTCAATCGTCGGATCCCCGAAGAGACTGCCGCAGGCGTGAAAGCGCTGGGCCGCCGTTTTATGGCAATCCAGGCCGATCTCAGCAAGCAGGACGGCATCAATGATATCGTCAAGCAGGTCGTCGCCGGGATGGGCCGCGTGGATATTCTGGTCAATAACGCCGGCACCATCCGCCGGGAAGATGCCCTGACCTTCAGCGAAAAGGACTGGGATGACGTGATGAACCTCAACCTCAAATCGGTCTTTTTCCTGTCGCAGGCCGTGGCCCGTCAGTTCATCGCCCAGGGGCAAGGGGGCAAGATCATTAATATCGCCTCGATGCTGTCATTCCAGGGGGGGATCCGCGTTCCTTCGTATACCGCATCGAAAAGTGGCGTGCTGGGTATCACCCGCCTGCTGGCTAACGAGTGGGCACAACATGGCATCAACGTGAACGCCATTGCGCCGGGTTATATGGCGACTAACAATACCCAGCAGTTACGCGATGACGAGCAGCGCAGCAAAGAGATCCTCGACCGCATTCCGGCGGGTCGCTGGGGCAAGCCGGAGGACCTGCAGGGTCCGGCAGTATTTCTGGCCTCGTCAGCCTCGGATTACGTCAACGGCTATACCCTCGCCGTCGATGGAGGCTGGCTCGCACGTTAACCGCTTTGTGACAAAGAGTTACACCGTCACTACTTCCGTATACTGTATAAAATCCCTATACTGGATGCATTGACAGTTTAGTGGGTTTTATCATGACGGCGGAAGGTCATCTGCTCTTTTCTCTCGCCTGCGCAGTGTTTGCCAAAAACGCTGAGCTTACACCTGTGCTGGCGCAGGGCGACTGGTGGCATATCGTGCCATCGGCAGTTTTGACCTGCCTGTTACCTGATATCGATCACCCCAAGTCGCTGCTCGGGCAGCGGCTGAAGTGGATCTCCAAACCCATTGCCCGCGCCTGCGGCCATCGCGGTTTTACCCATAGTCTGCTGGCGGTCTTTGCCGCCCTCACGCTCTTCTATTTAAAAGTGCCCGACAGCTGGCTGATCCCGGCGGATGCTATCCAGGGAATGGTGCTGGGCTATCTAAGCCATATTCTGGCCGACATGCTCACTCCGGCGGGTGTTCCCCTGCTGTGGCCCTGCCGCTGGCGTTTTCGTCTGCCGATCCTGCGCCCACAAAAAGGCAACCAGTTAGAGCGCGCATTGTGCATGGCCCTGTTCGCATGGGCGGTGTGGATGCCGCAGACGCTGCCGGAAAACGGTGCCGTGCGCTGGTCTTCGCACATGATCAATTCCCTGCAGTTTCAGTTCAATCGCTTTATTCACCATCAAAGTGAGCAGTAACTGGACAAATTCAGGCGTTTTGGCATAACCCATTCCATTTGGATATAAGCGACGCGATCACACTTCTGATAATCTTGCGGCAATAAGGTCGGACCTAATACGATCTGCTATTCAATCAGGAGAACGGGGATGAATTTTCCATTAATCGCGAACATTGTGGTGTTCGTTGGCTTACTGTTGTTGCTGGCGCAGTCGCGTCACAAACAGTGGAGCCTCGCTAAAAAAGTACTGGTCGGTCTGGTAATGGGCGTGGTCTTCGGGCTGGCGCTGCAGGCCATTTACGGTGCCAGCAACCCGGTACTGAAAGACTCTATCCAGTGGTTTAACGTGGTCGGTAACGGCTACGTCCAGCTGCTGCAGATGATTGTCATGCCGCTGGTATTTGCCTCTATTCTGAGCGCCGTTGCCCGACTGCATAATGCGTCTCAGCTGGGTAAAATCAGCGTCCTGACCATCGGCACGCTGCTGTTTACTACGCTGATCTCCGCTCTGGTGGGTGTGCTGGTTACTAACCTGTTTGGCCTGACCGCCGAAGGCCTGGTGCAGGGCACTGCGGAAACCGCGCGTCTGACCGCCATCGAGACCAACTATGCGGGTAAAGTCGCGGATCTTACCGTACCGCAGATGCTGCTCTCCTTTATCCCGAAAAACCCGTTTGCCGATCTGACCGGGGCCAACCCAACGTCAATCATCAGCGTGGTGATTTTCGCTGCCTTCCTCGGTGTGGCTGCGCTGAAACTGCTGAAAGATGACGCTCCGAAAGGCCAGCGCGTCCTGACCGCCATCGATACCCTGCAGAGCTGGGTGATGAAGCTGGTGCGTCTGGTAATGCAGCTGACCCCATACGGCGTTCTGGCGCTGATGACCAAAGTGGTGGCAGGCTCTAACCTGCAAGATATCATCAAGCTGGGCAGCTTCGTGGTGGCCTCCTACCTCGGCCTGGGCATTATGTTTGTGGTTCACGGCATCCTGCTCGGCGTGAACGGCGTCAGCCCGCTGAAATATTTCCGTAAAGTATGGCCGGTGCTGACCTTCGCCTTTACCAGCCGCTCCAGCGCTGCCTCCATTCCACTGAACGTGGAAGCGCAGACCCGTCGTCTGGGCGTGCCGGAATCGATCGCCAGTTTCTCTGCCTCCTTCGGCGCGACTATTGGTCAGAACGGTTGTGCTGGTCTCTACCCGGCGATGCTGGCAGTGATGGTTGCACCAACGGTAGGTATTAACCCGCTGGATCCGGTCTGGATTGCGACCCTTGTCGGGATTGTGACCGTGAGTTCTGCTGGCGTGGCCGGTGTGGGCGGCGGCGCGACCTTCGCCGCGCTGATTGTCCTGCCTGCGCTGGGTCTGCCAGTTACGCTGGTGGCACTGCTGATCTCCGTTGAACCGTTGATCGACATGGGCCGTACTGCGCTGAACGTCAGCGGCTCAATGACGGCCGGTACGCTCACCAGCCAGTGGCTGAAGCAGACCGATAAAGCGGTGCTGGAAAGCGATGAACATGCGGAGCTGGCGCATCGCTAAGCGCCTCCCCTGCTAAAAAAAACCGCCTTCAGTGATGAAGGCGGTTTTTTATTATCTGTTAATCCTCAACTTCTTCTTCCTGGCGGACCTGCATCGCCCAACGTTGAGCCGACTCCGGCACGCTAAACGCCGGTGAACGGCGAAAACGCTCGCCAATTAGCACAAAGGCCACGTATTTGCCGCGTAACAACCACACGTCACGAAAGCCATCCATTTTGCTGGCATGTTCTGGCGGCGCGGGTTCAACGCGGGGCTGGTAACTGATAACAGGACGATTTTGTTGGCGAAGAGGTTTCATAAGCAGCGGGTTCACTAAAGCAAACTCAAAAATCAGTAAATTCCTATGATAGCCGATTGCCCCTCCTGCGTCGCGCCCCATGTGTCATCTCAAGCGTAAGCGGCAGCCAGAGATCGGGTTATCACCCGGTGTTCTACCCGTAATGTTCTATAGTTATTGAGTTTTAACGCAAATATGACCGTGTTTCAGTAATGAAAACAGGAGACGAGTGCAATGTCGCAAAATGATAAGACTCACCACCCGCAGCAATCCCCGGTACATGACGAAAACGAAGCGAAACCCGGGATGGATTCACTGGCTCCCGACGATGGTTCCCACCTCGCCAGCCCTGTTCCTACCCCGCCGGGTAAGGAGCCAACGGCACCCGGCAGCCTGAAGGCGCCGCATACCGGCAATGAAAAGCTGAACGCGCTGGAGGCCGTACGCAAAGGCGGCGAAAACTGTCCGCTCACCACCAATCAGGGGGTGCGCATCGCTGACGATCAGAACTCGCTGCGCGCCGGGACCCGCGGTCCGACCCTGCTCGAAGATTTCATCCTGCGTGAGAAGATCACCCATTTTGACCATGAGCGTATCCCGGAGCGTATCGTTCACGCCCGCGGTTCGGCTGCGCATGGCTATTTCCAGCCTTACAAAAATCTGAGCGATATCACCAAAGCCGCGTTCCTCTCTGACCCGGAGAAAATCACTCCGGTGTTTGTACGCTTCTCCACGGTGCAGGGCGGCGCTGGCTCTGCCGATACGGTGCGCGATATTCGTGGCTTTGCGACCAAGTTTTATACCGAAGAGGGTATTTTTGATCTGGTGGGTAACAACACGCCGATCTTTTTCATTCAGGACGCACACAAGTTCCCCGATTTTGTTCATGCGGTAAAACCAGAGCCACACTGGGCGATCCCGCAGGGGCAGAGCGCGCACGACACCTTCTGGGATTACGTGTCGCTGCAGCCCGAAACCCTGCATAACGTGATGTGGGCAATGTCCGACCGCGGTATTCCGCGCAGCTATCGCACCATGGAAGGGTTTGGCATCCATACCTTCCGGCTGATTAATGCCGAAGGTAAAGCCACCTTTGTGCGTTTCCACTGGAAGCCGGTGGCGGGTAAAGCCTCGCTGGTGTGGGATGAGGCGCAGAAGCTCACCGGGCGCGACCCGGACTTCCATCGCCGCGATCTCTGGGAAGCCATCGAAGCGGGCGATTACCCGGAATATGAGCTTGGCTTCCAGCTGATCCCGGAAGAGGACGAGTTCAAATTTGATTTTGACCTTCTCGATCCGACCAAGCTGATCCCCGAGGAGCTGGTACCGGTTCAACTGGTGGGTAAAATGGTGCTCAACCGTAACCCGGATAACTTCTTTGCCGAGAACGAGCAGGCGGCCTTCCACCCTGGGCATATCGTCCCCGGGCTGGACTTTACCAACGACCCGTTATTGCAGGGGCGTCTGTTCTCCTACACCGACACCCAGATCAGCCGTCTGGGCGGGCCGAACTTCCACGAGATCCCGATCAACAAGCCAACCTGCCCGTACCATAATTTCCAGCGTGACGGGATGCATCGGATGGAGATCGACACCAATCCGGCCAACTACGAACCAAACTCCATCAACGACAACTGGCCGCGCGAGACCCCACCGGGGCCAAAACGCGGCGGTTTTGAGTCGTATCAGGAGCGCGTGGAAGGGTCCAAAATCCGCGAACGCAGCCCCTCTTTCGCCGAGTATTACGCTCACCCTCGCCTGTTCTGGCAAAGCCAGACGCCTGTCGAGCAGGAGCACATTATCGGAGCCTTCAGCTTTGAGCTGAGTAAAGTGGTGCGAGCCTATATCCGTGAGCGGGTGGTCGATCAGCTGGCGCGTATTGATATTACCCTCGCCCAGGGCGTAGCGGACAACCTGGGGCTGACCCTCAGCGAGGCGCAACGCAATATGGCCCCGCCGCAGGATGTCAGCGGCGTGAAAAAAGACCCTGCTCTCAGTCTGTATGCCGTTCCGGGTGGCGATATCAAAGGCCGGGTCGTGGCGGTATTACTCAATGACGCCCCGCGGGCCAGTGACGTGCTGGCTGTGCTGCAGGCGCTGAAGGCGAAAGGTGTACACGCCAAGCTGCTCTACTCCCGAATGGGGGACGTGATCGCCGATGATGGATCGGTGTTGCCGGTGGCGGCCACCTTTGAGGGATCGCCGTCATTGACCGTCGATGCGGTGGTGGTGCCCTGCGGTGATATCCAGAGTCTGCTGAAAAGCGGGGATGCCGTCTACTATCTGCTGGAAGCCTACAAACACCTCAAGCCGATTGCGCTGGCAGGCGATGCGCGGCAGTTCAAACCCCTGTTGAAGGTAGCGGATCAAGGCGAAGAAGGGATTATTGAGGGCGATACCGCGGCAGGCGCGTTTATGGACGAGCTGGTCCTGCAAATGGCGGCGCATCGTGTGTGGTCGCGTCGCAGTAAAATCGCCAGCATACCGGCGTAAAAAAAGCCGGGTGGCGGCTTCGCCTCACCCGGCCTGGTGTATTTTTTCTGCCCGGTTAGCTTTGCGCTACCGGGCTGTTCCTCACAAATCTCTGAACGTTCCCAGACGATACCCGCGCTCGGCAATCGCATATTTCAGCGAGGTCGATGTCAGCACATCAAGTTCCGTCAGCCGTGGCCAGCAGTAGGCGCTTTTACGAACGGTGTTATCAACAAAGGCCGGATGCGCCATCACTTCCAGCGAGCACTCGCCCTGCTGTACAGAGTGATCCAGCACGCGCAAGAACAGCGCTTCACTGATTTCCTCGCCATAAAATGCGCTACTGAAACCGTCGGTGGTCGGCGGGAGTTCGGCGTTCAGGTCGCTGAAGCCTTCAGAGTGACGATCCACCCGCAGTGCCACCCCTTTACGGCGGGCAAACTCAGCCACAATGGGGAAGATGGCCGGGATCATATGCACATGATGATGACTGTCGATATGGGTCGGCTCACATCCGAAAAGATCGACAAAGCGATTGAACTGACAGTCCAGCTCGCGGGTGATCTCATCGAGCGGCAACGTCCCCTGCTCTGCCATCTCCCAGATCCATTTGCCCAGCTGCCCCTCGCGTGTCAGCCCTGGCATTGACGTCAGCGGCATACCGAGCGTCAGAACAAAGTGCATGCCGACCCCCAGCTCCGGCAGCGCCCGGCTGAGTTCAGCGGCGTGCTCAATCGCATCGCCGTTGACCATGGCGGTGGTTGAGGTCACCACGCCGTGCCGACAGGCTTCCACAATGCCGTAGTTCTGGCCTTTTGACAGGCCAAAGTCATCGGCGTTGACGATCAGCAGATATTGCATAGTCATCCCTCTTAGTGCTGCTCACTTTTTAGCTTGTCGATAGTGGCGGCAAAGTTTGGCAGCCATTTTTCATGGGCCAGAATCAGGTCGCGTGCCAGTTTCTCGGCATCGCGATCGGACTGCACAAGCGGGCTGAGGTTCAGGGCCAGCAGCACGTCGTTCAGCTCGCCGCTGATCGCCGCCTGGCTTGCCGCCACTTCAAAGCCCTTGATGGTGTGGATCAGCCCCATCACTTTGTCATCGAAATGGGTCAGGCGCGGATGCGGCTTCGCCCCCTCGCGACCCAGAACGCAGGTCATCTCCACCGCCCAGTCGGCCGGGATATTATCGATGTGGCCGTGGTGCGGCACGTTGACGTAATGCTCTGCCTGCTTGTCGTTGTAAATAGCGTTAATCACTTCGCAGGCCGCGTCAGAGTAATAAGCCCCGCCGCGCTGCTCCAGTTCTTTCGGCTTCACGTTCAGATCCGGGTTTTTATAGAGATCGAACAGCTGTTTTTCCACCTTCTGCACCACCTGCGCACGGGCGCCGCCTTTGTAGTACTCGCCCATCTCAATGGCCAGCATCTCTTTCAGCTTGAAGTAGTAGAGCAGATAGGAGCACGGCAACAGATTCAGGGAGCGGATTAGCCCTTCACTGAACGGCAGATCGAAAATGTTTTTCACCGAACTGGCTTTCAGGGTGCCCGACGCCACGCCATCCAGCAGTTCAGCGAAGCGTGACTCGCCGTTAACCAGCACGTCTTTGATAAAGACCATGTGGTTCAGGCCGAACAGGTCGATGGAAAGCTCATCGTTATCGGTCAGGGCCAGCACGTCGCGGATAAACATCTTCATGCCGATAGGGATATTACATACCCCGATAAAGCGTTTGAAATCGGTGTGGCGATAGACCGCTTCGGTCACCATACCGGCCGGGTTGGTAAAGTTGATCACCCACGCCTGAGGGCAGATCTCCTGCACGTCTTTGATGATGTCGAATACCACCGGAATAGTACGCAGCCCTTTAAACAGGCCACCGGCACCGTTGGTCTCCTGACCCAGATAGCCGTAGCTCAGCGGGATACGCTCATCCAGCTCGCGCGCCTTAAGCTGGCCAACACGTAGCTGGGTGGTGACGAAATCGGCATCTTTCAGCGCCTGGCGACGGTCGAGGGTTTTATGCACGGTCATCGGCACGCCCGCTTTTTTAACCATGCGCTGGCACAGGTCAAAAATAATATCGAGCTTCTCCTGGCCTTCGGCCACGTCCACCAGCCACAGTTCGCTGACCGGCAGTTCATGATAACGCTTGAGGAACCCTTCCAGTAATTCCGGGGTATAGCTGCTTCCGCCGCCGATGGTTACGACTTTCAGTTTCTTTTGCATAATATTCTCCCTGGGAGATCCGCCATTAGAGTATAGCGGTCCCGTCCCATATATTTAGGGCAAGCATTTAAATCGCTATTCCCGGCGGTGATCCCGCCGGACGTTAATTAATAACCGTGATATTTTTCCGGTAGCTGTTAGGTGTAAAAGAGGTCAATTTCTTGAAGGTCTTAATAAACAGGCTCGGACTGCTATAACCGGATTCGTAAGCAATATCCGTCACCGAATAGTTGGTGATCTCCAGCTGTTTTCTGGCGAAATTGATCCGTATTTCATTAATTATTTGCACCGGCGTTTTCTGATAATAACGCTGGGTCGCCCGGGTCAGGTACTCTTGCGATTTACCCGACAGGGCCACCATATTCTCCAGCGCATTTTCCCCAAAACGCAGTTTGTCGTGCATCATTTCAACGGTGGTACGCAGCCATTGCGGGATATCGTCCGTCACCTGCTGCTCTTCGCGATGGTGGCGTAAGCGGTTGACGACATAGAAGGTCACCGTTTCAATAAATTCATCAAATTCACTGTCACGAAAGTTAAGCGAGGCAATAACAGTGTCGATCCAGTTCAGGAACTCACTTTTGACGTGATAAACCTGCGAGGCCACAAAGCAGAACGGCAGCAGCGGCGCGTAGTGGGTTTCGAAGAAGCGTTTACTGACGCCAACGTTGAGAATGCGCGTGGCACCAAAGTCATAAAAGCTCTGATGATGGGAACCCATGGGGATAAAGACGAAGTCCCCGCGCTCCAGCAGCACCCGCTTGCCGTTGATCTCCTGAAAATAGCGGCCGGTCAACACAATGGTGAATTCATAGTAGTCATGCTGATGCAGACCGCTAATGCTCTCCACCTTGTTGTAGATAAACACATGAAAATTTTTACCATTGAACAGCTGTTGTTCCCGGGCGGTAGTGATTTCCATTGCGCTGACCTCCTGCTATCAGTCTGACTTACTGCATTTTCTCGTGAAGTTCGATGAGTTCCGCCACCAGCTCACGCGCCAGCATGGAGGTCATCAGGTGATCCTGGGCATGGACCAGCACCAGGCTGACCTTCATCTTACCTTCACCCTGATCGCTTTCGATCAGTTTTGTTTGCACCAGGTGCGCTTCATTCAGCGCGGTGCGCGACTGGGCCATCATCTCTTTCGCCGTATCGAAATCACCTTGCTTGGCTTTTTTCAGGGCGCCGTAGGCCAGGCTACGCGCCTGACCGGAGTTGATGATAAGCCCCATCACCACTTCTTCAAGGTCGTTCTCTGCTACGTTTTCCACTTCTTCTGCAACAACATGGTCTAAATCAAACATTTTCGTTTCTCCTGTACTGACGCGGGTTGCCCCGCGTCAGACGACATCAGAATTTCAGTGCCAGAGCGATCTCTTCTTCGCTCTCTTCTTCATCAATGGTGGTCTGTGCCTTATTGGCGATGGCAACGAACGGCATATAGAGCAGGGTTGCCACACCGAGGTTAAACATCGCCACCAGGAAGGCCGCTACGCTGCCGTTGGTGTTGAAGAAAGCCCCCAGGCCCGCTGGCATGGTCCACGGCGCAATGTTGGTCACCGGCGGGATAATGCCCAGGTAGTAGGCGGTCAGGGTTATGGCGGCCAGCAGCGGTTGCACCAGAACAAACGGAATAAACATCACCGGGTTCATGATAATCGGCAGACCGAAGAGGATAGGCTCGTTAATCTGGAAGATGCCTGACGGCAGCGCCAGCTTCGCCACCTGACGGTGATCTGCACGACGGGAGGTGATGAACACCGCGATAATCAGACCCAGTGTCGCCCCGGTACCGCCCAGGAAGATATAGGAGTCGAGCATCGGTTTGGCCCACACGTGGAAGGTTTTACCGGCCGCCAGCGCCGCGTCAACGGAACCGTACTGCTGGTAGAGTGCCACGTTTTCCAGCGCCCACGGCGTCATGATGCCGCTGTCCAGCGCAGCCAGCGCCAGGGAGCCATGTACACCAAAGAACCAGAGCAGGGAGGTGAAAATCACGTAAGCCCAGCCCACGACGCCACCCATGGAGGCCAGCGGTGTGGAGATGGTGTCCATGATGATCTGGTGGAAGTTAGTGCCCCAGTGAGAGAGCGCCCAGGCGATGGTGCCCATGATGGAGAGAATAATGAAGCCAGGGATCAGCGCTGAGAATGAGCGCGACACCGATGCCGGTACGCTGTCGGGTAAACGAATCACCCAGTTGCGACGAATAATAAAGGTAAACATTTCCGCCACGACCAGGCCGATCACGATACCGGAAATGATGTTTGCCCCGCCCAGCCAGTTGGCCCCCACCGCGTAAGCTTCACCGACGCTGTAAGGAGTCACGGTCATAAAGGCAGCGACAGATAATAAACCAGCGGCCAGCGCATCAACTTTACGCTCTTCTGCCAGCGCCATCCCAATAAAGAAAGGTGCCATCAGCGACATAATACCCAGTGTACCGTTGTACACATTGCCGCCGATGGCTTTGAAACCATTTAACGTTTCAATAGTTGAGGGTTCTAAACGCACACCTAATGAATAGAAGAATGAACCATCACCGAAGCTAAGAAAAACGTTATTAATTAAAACGAACATGGCCCCCGCCAGGGTTAACGGCATAACTTTAATAAAGCCGTTTTTAATGGCGTTGACATGCGGTTGCTTTCCTATTTTAACTGCAAAAGGAAGGAGTACCTTTTCAAGCGCAGCAATAAATCTACTCATAGAAAATGCCCTTAAATGCCGCAATAATATTGCGGCGTAAGTGTGTGTGAAATTGCTCTTTGACGGGAAAAATAATAAATTAAATTAATTAGCAGCTTTTTTAATCGCCGCTACAGCAGCTTTAAGAACACCCAAACCATCCACTTTGCCGTACAGCGCAGAGTCGATCACTTCCACCGGTTTATTCGGTAACAGACGTTGAATTTCTGGCAACATATAAGCGATTTGTGGCCCTAACAGCACCACATCCGCATTGTTCCCTTTCTCACCCGCCAGGGTTTCCGGGAACGCTTCAATCACGACAGGTACTTCGTACTTCTCTGCCTGCGCGCGCATCTTTGACACCAGCAGTGACGTTGACATGCCCGCTGAGCAAAACAGATAGATATGTTTCTTTTCCATAGCAATTTCCCTCTAATGTGCTCACCGCTTCGCCACGATGTTCCCGCCTTGACCGACCGGAACCCTTCGCTGGCGTATCTGATGAATGGAGTATACGGCAACTGCTATCCGGGAGATAATTCATAAGAGACTACAATTGTCTCTCCTTGACCTGGTGTTATGACACCCTTCACATTTTAGGTAAATAATTCGCGGTGAGAATTAAGATGGGTAGCGACGTAAAAAAACCGGCCAGGTGGCCGGTTTGTCGCTTTGCTCAGGAAAAGCGATATCAGGCTTTAGGTGCCTGCGGATCGGTGTCATATTCCGCGCAGGTCTGGTAGCCGGAGTTGATCACGTGGCCAGTATCGTCGAGGGCCACAAAGTAAGTTTCAGTTTTACCATCGCGTTGACCCAGGATGTAGGTCTGGCAGGTGCCACGAGCGTGGATCATCGTCACTTCTGATGACGGCTTACCGGCCAGCTGCTGTACCTGCGCACGGCTCATCCCTTTCTTAACGTCTTTTACGACGGGTTCTTTAAACTGGTCAGCGGTACGGTCATACGCGGTACACCCTGCCAGTAAAGTCATTACTGCCGCTGCGCCTAACATTCCTGCTAAATTCTTGTTCATATTCCGTCCTCTTGTTTATCAGCGTGTTAAGTAAGCCTGGAATAGAAAACCACATTTTTCAACCTCAAGCGTGACGGCAAAGTTTTTTCGGAAAATTCCTGTAATTCAAGCATAAGCTACTAAATCGCTCTGATTCACCCAATTCAAATGTGTGATCCTTGTCGTTTTCCCCATGACGAGTTAGCTTTAACAGAACATCCATCAGGCAAATTTGTGTAACGGAGGGGCTAAATGGCTCTGCAACAAGAAATTATCCAGGCGCTGGGTGCCAAACCCACCATTAATGCGGAAGAAGAGATCCGCCGTAGCGTCGATTTTTTGAAATCCTATTTAACCCGCTTCCCGTTTCTGAAGTCGCTGGTACTGGGCATTAGCGGCGGTCAGGACTCCACCCTCGCCGGGAAGCTCGCCCAGATGGCCATCAGCGAATTGCGTGCAGAAACAGGCAATGAATCCCTGCAGTTTATCGCGGTGCGTCTGCCTTACGGCGTACAGTTCGATGAGCAGGATTGTCAGGATGCCATCGCCTTCATCCAGCCGGATCGCGTGCTGACCGTAAATATTAAAGAAGCGGTGCTGGCCAGCGAAAAAGCGTTGCGCGACGCGGGCATTGAACTGAGCGACTTCGTGCGCGGCAACGAAAAGGCCCGTGAGCGGATGAAAGCCCAGTACAGCATCGCCGGGATGACCAGCGGCGTGGTGGTGGGCACTGACCATGCGGCAGAGGCGCTGACCGGTTTCTTCACCAAATATGGCGATGGCGGCACAGATATTAACCCGCTGTTCCGTCTCAACAAGCGTCAGGGCAAGCAATTGCTGGCCGCGCTGGGCTGCCCGGAGCATTTATATAAGAAAGCCCCCACCGCTGACCTTGAAGACGACCGCCCTTCTCTGCCCGACGAGGCCGCGCTGGGTGTAACCTATGAAAACATTGACGATTATCTGGAAGGCAAAACGCTGGATGAAGGCACCGCCCGGATTATCGAGGGTTGGTATCTGAAGACCGAACACAAACGTCGCCCGCCGATCACGGTATTCGACGACTTCTGGAAACAATAATTCTGTCGGGGCGGCATCTGCCGCCTCTTTTTTAACCACACCACAGCTGCTACACTGTATGCCTGAACAGTATCAGGAGTATGTTGTGAGCAGGCGTCAATCGGCACCGCGGCTTGAATTCGAAGCAGCAGCTATCTATGAATATCCCGAACATCTGCGCCCATGGCTGGAGGCACTGCCGAAGCAGCCAGGCGTCTATTTCTTCCATGGCGACAGCGATGCCATGCCCCTTTATATCGGTAAAAGCGTCAATATTCGCAGCCGGGTGCTGTCGCATCTGCGCACGCCGGACGAAGCCGCCATGCTGCGCCAGTCCCGGCGTATTACCTGGATCCAGACTGCAGGTGAACTGGGCGCGCTGCTGCTGGAAGCCCGTTTAATCAAGGAGCAGCAGCCGCTGTTCAATAAACGGCTGCGCCGCAATCGCCAGCTCTGCTCACTGCAGATCACCGAGGGCAAACCGCAGATAGTCTATGCCCGCGAGGTCGATTTTTCGCACACCCCCAATCTTTTTGGTCTCTTTGCCAACCGTCGGGCAGCGCTGCAAACCCTGCAGACCCTGGCCGACGAGCGTCAGCTCTGCTATGGCCTGCTGGGGCTGGAGTCATTAAGTCGTGGCCGGGCCTGTTTCCGTTCCGCGCTGAAGCGCTGTGCCGGAGCATGCTGTGGCAAAGAGAGCGTTGAGGATCATCACCAGCGCTTAGTCGAGGGGTTGCAGGCGATTGGTGTCACCTGCTGGCCGTGGGACAGCGCCGTGGCGCTGAAAGAGTCGCGCCCGGATATGACCCACTACCATATTATCCATAACTGGCTCTGGCTGGGCGCGGTCGACAGCCTGGACGAGGCGGCGGACCTGCTGCGCACGCCCGCCGGTTTTGATCAGGATGGGTATAAAATTCTCTGTAAGCCGCTGCTGACCGGCAACTACGAGATCATTCCTCTCAGTGCCCCGGAAGCCAAAAAATCTCGCTGAACAGCAGAGTCCCCTCCTCCTTCAGCAGCCGCAGCGTATGGTTGCCTTCGTGCCACCATGCGCCCTGATCGGCGGTGAGCAGCTTCTCACCCAGCTGCCAGGCGCCGCTCAGGACAAACACCACCCCGCCACGTGACGCGAACGTGGTAAAGGTGCGATCCGCCACCCGCACCTTTGCCCGGCAGCGATCCCGGCGGGTCATGATATTGAAATCCATCGACATTTGTCCCTCTAACAACTTTGCCTTAACCGGCAGATCGCCGGCAAAGCTGAAGGGCTGATGACGCTGCAACGTATGCGTAAACGCATTGCCGCCATCAAGATGGACTTCCCCTCCTTCCAGCAGCGTGATCACCCGATCGATGCCAGGCGAGACGGAAAAGTCGCCATTGCTGGCGAGGGAGGCAATACTGGCGCGCCAGTTAAATTCCCGGGTTGCGGGGGGAAAACAACATATTTCGCGTGTTTCACCGGCCCCGTTACGCCAGAGGCTGATCGGCATTTTACGGATATCAAAGAATTCCATCACCACTCCGAATGGCGCAACAGGCGCCAGAGCAACCCGCGCAGGGCGGTCGCTTTTTGATTGTTATCGTTAGATCATCACTGTGTAGTATCGGCAGACGTGTCCAACGGCCTTAGCCTGACGACGAAAAAATCCGTAACGCCAGAAATTTCAAACACATTCTGCAAATCGATAACAGGAGAATACCGGGATGGCGGCGGCTGGCAAGAGGGCAGAAAAGAAAAAACCGCCGGACCTGTCCACAGCAAATATGCTTGGGTGAACAGGACTCCGGCGGTCTTGAATGGCTGAACCGATTATTCGGCTGGTGGGGTCATTTTACCTACCGGCCCGGCACGTTCTGTCAGACGCTTCTCAAAATTCGCATCAAACTGTTTTTTCTGTTCCGGGGTCAGGATGTTGTAAATCTTGTTCTGGGTTTCCATGTGCGCCAGCATGCGGGCTTTGTTCTGCTCGGCCATCTTGTCGACCTGCGCCTGGGCTTTCGCTTTATCGAAGCTGTCGCTGGCGATGATGTCATGCATAGCGCGGCGCTCTTCAACCGATGGACGCTTCATCTGGTCACGCTGGCTTTTCATGATGTCGCGGATTTGCGTTTTCTGCGCATCCGTCAGATTCAGATCTTTAAACATCATGTCGTGATGCATACCCGGCTTGCCTTTGTGATGCATCATTTTGCTTTCGGCAGGCGCCGCGGTCGTGGTGGCGGTATCTGCGGCGAACGCCGCGCTGGTAGCGCCCAGAGCCAGGGTAGAGGCAACAAACAGTGCAGTTAATTTACGCATAATTTTGTCCTTCCTTTCAGTTATTCTTCGGCGCTATGCCGTGTTGACGAGATTCACTTTACGGGGTTTATCGTCAATTAATCAGAGCAAGGGTAAAACAATGAAAGTGTAAAAAACAAATTATCGTCAAATATGGAGAAAATAAGGATAAAGCGTGGAGAGTTGAAACAGAAATATACATCTGGCTGATTTTAAAGAGATTGTGAAGGAGTATAACGGGAAGAAGATTAATAATAAAGCAAACAGCCAGGAATAATCTGTAATAAAACAGGAGAACAATGAAATGGCTGAGAAAATAAACAACCCCATCGCATTAAGCTGATGGGGTTGGAGGAGTGTCAGGTGATTTTTTCCAGCATCAGTCCGGCACGCAAACCAAAGGCCACGGCAGGGTTCGGGAACAGAACATACTCGGTCGGCTTGTGCACTTCGTAGCGTTCATCGCCATCCTGCGCCAGTAAGACCCCCTGGCGAAATGGCGTAAAGTTAAGGGTGTGCGCCGCCATGTGCAGCACGAAGGCCTCGCTGCGGCGAGTGATCTGCTGCACCACCCGATAGTGCTCAACAGGCTCAGCATGTTGCGCTGGCGCCTCGCCGCTCAGTAAAGCAAACAGCGCCCGATGGGTAGTGGCAAAACGCGACAGATCGTTATGGCCGAACGGCAACGCCTTGCCTAACTCCAGGGTACAGGCCAGGGCACCAAAGCGTTCGCAGCTAAAATGGGTGAATGTCCCGCCCGGCGCCTGATGAAAGACCAGCGCCTCCAGCCCGGCATCCCCCAGCCACTGAATAAATGTCTCATCCCACGGCTGATTGCGCTGGGGCAGTACGCCAAAACGCTCATGATACGAGGCGCGGATGGCGGTATGCAGATCGAGATGCCAGCGGTCGGCCCCTGCCTGCTGATAAAACGCACCCACCAGCTCCTCCAGCAGCGCCGCGCGCGCGGTCTCATCACAGGCCGGAAACTGCGCTCCGCGCCCGCTGAACAGGCGGTTGATATCGCAGGTCAGGTAGCGCTTATCGGCCCTCAGCGCCGGAGGATTGCCATAGATAACAAGCAGACGGCAGCGTAGCGTCAATTCGCCACGAAACAGCGCCCGCACCAGCAGATCAACGATTTCCACCGGCGCGGTTTCGTTACCGTGGATCCCGGAAGAGAGCACCAGGGCACGCTCGCTCGCGACCTCTGGCGTGAACTCCAGTACCCCGCGCGCCAGCCAGCGCCAGTCAAAGGAGGCCCCTTTGCCCTGAAGGTGGGCAGGTGTTTCATCGGCCATCGTCAGCGCCAGAAAGTTTTCCATCAGGCCTCCTTTATTGCTGGAACGGGTAGACAGACCCGAGTTGCAGAATACGGGTCAGGGCATCCAGCGCCTCGCGCCCTTCGCGCAACAGCTGCGGATCCACCAGGTCGGCCTGAGTCAGACGGTCGCGATAGTAGCGGTCCACCCAGTCATTGAGGGTGTTAAACAGGGTCTCGTTCATCATCACCGCCGGGTTAACTGCCCGCTGCTCCTCGGGAGTCAGCACCACGCGCAGGCGCAGACAGGCCGGGCCACCGCCATTGGCCATGCTCTCGCGCAGATCAAACACCCGCAGCTCGCTGACAGGGTTATCTTCTGCCACCAGACCGTTCAGATAGCGCCAGACGCCAGGGTGATCCTGCGATTCTTGCGGCAGGACCAGTATCATGCTGCCGTCGTCGCGACTCAGCAGCTGGCTGTTGAACAGGTAAGTGGACACCGCGTCCTGGACCGACACTGCCCCGGTCGGCACTTCGATCGGCATGAAGCCGGGCACCCGCTCGCGCAAGGTCTGAAGCAGCGCAGGCTGATCGACAAACGCCTGCTCGTGGCAGAACAGCACCTGGCGGTTCGACACGGCGATCACGTCGTTGTGGAACACCCCCTGGTCAATCACTCTCGGGTTTTGCTGGGCGAAGAGGATCTGCCCGGGGTTGACCTGGTTCAGCCGGGCAACCGCCTGGCTCGCGGCCAGAGTCTGACGCGCCGGGTAGCGGGCCGGTGCCTCATTACCCCCCTCTTCACGACCATAGACGAACAGTTGCAGGCCCGGCTCGCCGTAGTCGCCGCCGAGGCGGTTGTGGTTTGCCGCGCCTTCGTCACCGAACATCGCGACCTGCGGCAGCGCCGTATGGACGCTAAAGCGGGATCCATCGCGGAAAATGGCGCGCAGCACCTTTTCGGTGGTACCGGCTTCACTGGCCCGGTGGAATTTGTTGTTCAGGTTGGCAACGGTAAAGTGCACTTTTCCGTCGAGCGTGTCTGCCGACGGGGCTACCGTCGCGGCATTCGCCACCCACATGGAGGAGGCGGAACTGGCGGCAGAGAGCAGCTGCGGCATCTGCGTGCCGGCCTTCTCCACCACCTGCTCATCGGTGCCGGTAAAGCCGAGCTGGCGCAGCACGCCGACGTTAGGCCGCTCCTGAGGCGGGATCACCGCCTGGGGAAAGCCTGCATCCGCCAGCGCCTTCATCTTTAACAGCCCCTGCTTTGCCGCCAGCTGCGGGTTGGAGATCTGAAAGCGGTGCTTAGTCGAGGCTTCATTGCCGAACGACAGCCCGGCATAGTGGTGGGTCAAGCCCACCAGCCCGTCGAAGTTAACCTCACGCGCTTTCATGACGCTTCTCCCGCGTAAAATCGAGGCCCGGACTCAGCTGCTCCGGCAGGACGATGGCCGGGGTTTCGAGGCTCGCCATGGGCCAGGCGCAGTAATCCGCCGCATACCAGGCGCTGGCGCGATGATTGCCGGAGGCACCCACGCCGCCGAATGGCGCGGTGCTGGCCGCACCGGTAAGCGGTTTGTTCCAGTTGACGATCCCGGCACGTGCCTCCAGCAGCAACTGGTCAAATTTTTCGCGTTCCGGCGAGATCAGGCCGCACGACAGGCCGTAACGCGTAGCGTTAGCCATCGCGATAGCCTGGTCGAAATCGTCATAACGCCATATGCAGAGCAACGGCCCGAAGACCTCTTCATCCGGCACATCACGCACGCCCGTCATGTCGACGATCCCCGGGGTCAGTAAAGAGGTGCCCGCCCGCACCAGGCGGGGATCGAGCAGCGACCGCCCGCCGCGGGCAACGTGTTCCCGCCAGACGTGATAAACGTTTTTCGCCGCCTGCTCGGAAATCAACCCGCCCATAAACGGCTGGTCGTTGGCATCCCACGCCCCTGGCAGCAGTTTCGCGCTCACCTCCACCAGCCGGGCGAGGAAGGCATCGCCTTCGGCACCGCTTTTAACCAGCAGGCGACGGGCGCAGGTGCAGCGTTGTCCGGCGGTGATAAAGGCTGACTGGATCGTCAGGTGAACCGCAGCGTCGATATCCGCCGGGTCGTCAACGATCAGGGCATTGTTGCCGCCCATCTCAAGGGCCAGAATTTTCTCCGGCTGACCGGCCAGCTGGCGGTGCAGCTGATAGCCGGTCCCGGCGCTGCCGGTAAACAGCAGACCGTCAATATCGCTCAGGGCACTCAGTGCCTGACCGGTTTCCCGTCCACCCTGGACGAGATTGAGCACGCCCGGCGGCAGCCCGGCCTGCTCCCACAGTTTTACCACCGCCTCACCGCTCCACGGCGTCAGCTCGCTCGGCTTGAAGATCACGGTGTTACCCGCCAGCAACGCGGGCACGATGTGGCCGTTCGGCAGATGGCCGGGGAAGTTATAGGGGCCAAACACCGCCAGCACGCCGTGCGGACGATGGCGCAGCGTGGCTGCCCCGTCGGCCATTTCGGTGTGCTGCTCGCCGGTACGGGTGTGGTAGGCCTTTACCGAAATGGCGACTTTGTTGATCATCGCGGTGATTTCCGTTGCCGCTTCCCAGCGCGGCTTGCCGGTTTCGCTGGCAATGATCCGGGTCAGCTCCTGCTTATTGGCTTCCAGCAGAGAGGCAAATTTCTCAACGATGGCCTGACGCGCACTGAAGGGTAGCTTTGCCCAGCCCGGGAAGGCCGCACGCGCTGCCCGGCACGCCTGTTCGACCTGCGCGGCGCTGGCATCGGCCCCTTGCCATAACCTCTCCTGTCCCACCGGATTGTATTTGGTGCGGGATTCACCTTCGCCGGTCACCCAGTCGCCATTGATCCATAAGTTCATGCTGTTTTCTCCTCGGGGCACAGGCGCACCATGCGAATACGATCGCCAGCGCGGCATTTCAGGGCATCCAGTTGTGCTGCGGTCAGCACCAGACGTTCACATTCAGGATCCACGCGCACCAGCGTGGCGCGGAACTGGTCATATTGTTCATTAGCAACCAGGCAGGCGGGCCACTCACCCGGCGCAGGCTGGCCTTCGGCTACTTCCACCAGACGGCTTTTGCGGATCGCCCGAACCCGGTCGATATCGCACTCCAGCGTCGGGCCGCCGTCAAAGATGTCGACATAGTTGCGGTAGCGGAAGCCCTCTTTCTCCAGCACCGCGCGCGCCGGGGCGGTTTGCGGATGCACCTGGCCGATCACGGCCTGCGCCTCAGGGCTGAGGAAATGGGTATAGATAGGATGTTTCGGCATCAGCTCGGCAATAAAGGCTTTCTGTCCGGTGCCACACAGGTAGTCGGCTTTGCTGAACTCCATCGAGAAGAAGCGTTCGCCCAGGCTTTGCCAGAACGGCGAGAAGCCGGTTTCGTCGATCACGCCGCGCATCTCGGCCACCACTTTTTCGTTAAAGCGATCGCGGAAGGCGGCCATAAAGAGAAAGCGCGATTTGGAGAGCAGATAGCCGTTGCCCTCCTTGCGCCAGTCGGGATCGAGAAACAGGCTACAGAGTTCACTGCTGCCGGTGTGATCGTTACTGAGAAACAGCGTGGGCAGCGCGTTGTAGACGTTCAGCTCTTTCGACGCGTGCACCAGGGTGCCGACGCGGTAGTTATACCAGGGGTCGTTTAAGCCCACCGCCACCTCGATGGCGCAGATCCCGGCCACGGTGCCGGTGGCAGCTTCTTCCAGAACAAACACGTAACCCTGTTCGCCTTTCGGCAGCGTCCCTTGCCAGGTCTGCAGCGAGCGTTCGATGCGCGCCGAGAGCGTTTTTTCATCAACGGGAAGCGAGGTCAGCCCGCCTCCTGTTTTACCGGCAAGCTGCATGAGGGCGGATAAATCCCCGCGCTCAATGGGACGGATGACCATCATGATGACACCCCAGACTTCACACGATCACAGGCCAGCGCAAAGCGATCTAACCCGGTCTGCACCTCTTCCTCGCTGACGATCAGCGCAGGCGCAAAGCGCACTACGTTAGCCCCGGCGATCAGTACCATCACGCCCGCTTTTGCCGCTTCCTGTGAAATAAGTTTAGCTTTTCCGGCAAATTCCTCCGTGAGTACGCAGCCAATCAGCAGTCCAAGGCCCCGTATTTCTTTAAACAGCCCCGTTTTGCTGTTAATGGCTTGCAGGCGTTCGACAAACCAGTCGTGACGCTGCTTAACGCCGGTCAGCACGTCCGGGGTGTTGATGATATCCAGTACCTGACCGGCCACCGCCGATGCCAGCGGGTTGCCGCCGTAGGTGGTCCCGTGGGTGCCAACGGTCATCACCCGGGCGAATTTGTCGGTGGTCAGCATGGCACCGATTGGGAAGCCGCCACCGAGGGCCTTGGCGGTGGAGAGCACGTCCGGCGTAACGCCATAATGCATATAGGCATACAGCTCGCCGGTGCGGCCAACCCCGGTCTGGACCTCATCGAAAATCAGCACCGCGTTGTGACGATCGCACAGTTCGCGCAGCCCTTGCAGGAAGGCCTTATCCGCAGGCAGCACGCCGCCCTCGCCCTGCATGGGCTCGACGATCACCGCACAGGTGGTATCGTCGATCAACTCGCTGGCAGACTGGAGATCGTTATAGACCGCGTGGCGGATATCCGGCGGCAGCGGCGCAAAGTCCTGTGAATAGGAAGGTTGCCCGCCCGCGCTAACGGTAAACAGCGTGCGGCCATGGAAGGCATTTTTGAAGGCGACGATACCGCTTTTCTGGTTGCCAAAGTTGTCGTGGGCATATTTACGCGCCAGCTTCAGCGCCGCTTCGTTCGCTTCGGCCCCGGAGTTACAGAAGAACACTTTTTCGGCGAAAGTGGCGTCGATCAGTTTTTTCGCCAGGCGCAGCGCGGGTTCGTTGGTGTAGCCGTTGCCGGTATGCCAGAACTTCGCCGCCTGGTCGTTCAGCGCCTGACGCAGCGCTGGATGCGCGTGACCCAGGGCGTTAACCGCAATCCCCCCGGCAAAGTCGATGTACTCTTTACCCTGTTGATCCCACAGGCGTGAGCCTTCTCCCCGTACCGGAATAAAAGCCGCCGGAGCGTAAACCGGCATCATCCATTCATCAAAGTTTTCACGCGTAATTGACAGAGACATAGCGACCTCATCCGGTAAATAAAAGGTTGATTAAATGTTAAATATTTTAGTGTTTGCGCTGTAAATGTAGATTGCAGCGATCGTGCCAGCCAGCACTAAAAATGCATAAACGGGATGGGGTAACGTAATATCAATGAGTTACAACATGGCGTTATTCACTGTTTTTGCATAAAAAGTGAATATTTTTACAACAAGCGGGGCTTTGCCGAATGAAAAATAGCTGTTTTATGCAGAAGCCAAATATAATTCTGGAATTGTGATCGCTCGCGAAATTTGTGGTCCCTTTTCGCGCCATTACAGGGCATCACGCGCCAGTTCGGTGCAAAAATTGCACTGTCGGCACGATCTGTCACAGTAATTGGTGGAACATACGCAGCGGCGGCAGTCAGCCCAACGAAATTCTGCTACCATCCTTGCACTATTCACCTTGCACTGGCAGCGACTATGAAATTTGTCTCTTTTAATATCAACGGCCTGCGCGCCCGTCCTCATCAACTGCAAGCCATCGTTGATCAACATCAGCCTGACGTTATCGGCCTGCAGGAGACAAAAGTCCACGACGATATGTTCCCTCTCGAAGAGGTGGCGAAACTGGGCTACAACGTCTTTTATCATGGCCAGAAGGGCCATTACGGTGTGGCGCTGCTCACTAAAGAGACTCCTGTCTCCGTGCGTCGCGGCTTCCCGGGCGACAACGAAGAGTCCCAGCGCCGTATCATCATGGCGGAAATTCCTTCACCGCTTGGCAACATCACTGTGATCAACGGTTACTTCCCGCAGGGCGAGAGCCGCGACCACCCGCTGAAATTCCCGGCCAAAGAGAAGTTCTACCAGGATCTGCAGTCGTACCTCGAAACCGAGCTGAAAAAAGAGAACCCGGTGTTGATCATGGGCGACATGAACATCAGCCACACTGACCTGGATATCGGCATCGGCGAAGACAGCCGCAAGCGCTGGCTGCGCGCCGGGAAATGCTCCTTCCTGCCGGAAGAGCGCGAGTGGATGGCGCGTCTGATGGACTGGGGTCTGGTGGATACGTTCCGCCACGCCAACCCGGAGACTCAGGATCGCTTCTCATGGTTCGATTATCGCTCCAAAGGGTTTGATGATAACCGCGGCCTGCGTATCGACCTGCTGCTGGCAAGCTCCGTGTTAGCAGAGCGCTGTGTCGAAACCGGGATCGACTACGAAATCCGCAGCATGGAAAGACCGTCCGACCACGCCCCGGTATGGGCGACGTTCGACGTCAAATGAATGGCGACAAACGCCCGTAAAATTATCCTGATGTGCGCCCTTCTGGGCGCATTTGTTGTTATTTATACTCAACTGCCGCCCGGCAGCGTAACGCTGGAAAATCTTCAGGCGCGGCATCAGGCGCTGCTGCTTTACTGCCAGCAGGCTCCGCGTCAGAGCGCTGCACTCTATTTTATTCTCTATGTGCTGGTGACCACCCTGTCATTGCCGGGGGCGGCGCTGATGACCCTGCTCGGCGGGGCGCTGTTCGGTCTCTGGCCGGGGATCCTGCTGGTCTCTTTCGCCTCGACGCTGGGTGCCACGCTGGCGATGCTGGTCAGCCGCTATCTGCTGCGCGACTGGGTGCAGCACCGCTTTGCCGTGCCGATGCGCACCGTTAATGACGGGGTGGCGCGGGACGGGGCATTTTATCTGTTTGCCCTGCGTCTGATGCCATTGTTCCCGTTTTTTGTGGTCAACCTGCTCGCCGGGGTAACGCGCCTTGGGGTATGGCGCTACTGGTGGATTAGCCAGCTCGGGATGTTACCGGGGGCTATTGTCTATCTCAATGCGGGCCACCAGTTGGGGCAGATAACGTCGCTGCATGATATCCTCTCGCCGGGCGTGGTTTTTGCCTTTACGCTACTGGGGCTGCTGCCGCTTATCACCCGCTGGCTGTTCGCCCGCTTTTCCCGAACGTCTTTATAACAGGGGGCATTATGCGCCGTGTGCGTTTTTGCATGTTATTGACCGGCCTGTTGATCGCAGGACCGGCGCTGGCTGATGACGGCTGGCAGAAAACCAAAGAGGATGCCCGGGGCCAGACCGTCTGGTTTAATGCCTGGGGCGGCGACGAGGCGGTGAACCGCTACCTGGACTGGGTGAGCGGCGAGATGAAAAGCCACTACGCCATTAACCTGAAGATTGTCCGTCTGGCGGATGCGGCCGATGCGGTGAAGCGTATCCAGACCGAGGCCAGCGCCGGGCGAAAAACCAACGGCTCGGTTGATCTGCTGTGGGTCAACGGCGAGAACTTCCGCACCCTGAAAACCGCCGGGTTGTTGCAGACCGGGTGGGCGCAAAGCCTTCCCAACTGGCGTTACGTCGACACTCATAAACCGGTGACAGAAGATTTCGCCATTCCGACGGAAGGGGCTGAATCCCCGTGGGGCAGCGCGCAACTCACCTTTATCGCCAGCCGTCAGACCCTGCCGCACCCCCTTAAGGATCCCGAGGCGCTGCTGGAGTATGCCACGCAACATCCTGGCACTGTTACCTACCCGCGCCCGCCTGACTTTACCGGCACCGCGTTTCTGGAACAGATCCTTCTGACCCAGACCACCCAACCCGACGCGCTAAAACAGCCGCCGGACAGCGCCACCTTTGCCGCCGTCACCGCCCCGCTGTGGGCTTATCTGGATAAACTGCATCCTCATCTGTGGCGTGAGGGCAAGGATTTTCCACCGTCTCCGGCGCGGATGGATGCCTTGCTGGCCAGTGGCAACTTAAACCTGTCGATCACCTTTAACCCGGCCCATGCCCGGCAACAAGTGAACAGCAAAGCGTTGCCCGCAGACAGCTACAGCTTCGGTTTTCAACCGGGGATGATTGGCAACGTACACTTCGTCACCATCCCGGCCAATGCCTCTGCCAGCGCAGGCGCAAAAGTGGTCGCCAACTTTTTACTTTCCCCGCAGGCGCAGATCCGCAAGGCCGATCCGGCCAACTGGGGCGATCCGAGCGTGCTGGATCCGCAAAAAGTGCCCGCCGCTGAGGCCGCACAGCTGCGCCAGTTTATTCCAACCGATTTACCTGCAACGCTCGGCGAACCCCACGCCGCCTGGGTTAATGCGCTGGAGCAGGCATGGCTGCGTCGCTACGGCACCCACTAAGCTGGCTCGCATGGGCACTGATGGCGGCAGTTTATCTGCCGCTGCTGCCCGCCTTTGCCCTGCTGTTACCGCCGGTTTTCTCTCTGGACAACTGGCGTGCGCTGGCGACGGAGCCGCAACTGCCGCAGGCGCTGATCGCCACCCTTGTGTCCACACTGATTGCCGCCGCCGGCGCGCTGCTCCTGGCGCTGGCGGTGGTGGCTGCGCTGTGGCCCGGCAGACGCTGGCGGCGGCTGTGTAATCATCTGCCTTGGCTGTTGGCGATCCCTCATGTGGCCTTTGCCGTCAGCATGCTGCTGATGTTTGCCGAAGGCGGTGAACTTTACCGCGTCTGTTCGTTTTGCTCGCCGGTTCTGGATCGCTACGGGATTGGGCTGGGCCTGACCCTTGCCGTCAAGGAGAGCGCCTTTGTTGTCTGGGCCATTTACGCCTCGCTGCCGGAAAAAGCGTTGGCGCAAAAAGTCACGCTTCTGCGAACCCTGGGCTATAGCCGCTGGCAGGCGTTACGCTGGCTGATCCTGCCCGCCATTGCGCCCGCGCTGGGGGCAGTGATGCTGGCGGTGATCGCCTGGACGCTGTCGGCGGTGGACGTGGCTCTGATCCTCGGGCCCGGTAATCCCCCCACCCTCGCCGTGCTGGCCTGGCAGTGGCTTTCGCAGGGGGATGCGCAACAGCAGGCGAAGGGGATGCTGGTGTGCGTGATCCTGTTGGTGCTGCTGGAACTGATCGCTGTCGCGCTGTTTATCGGCTGGCAACGCTGGCGCCGCACTATCCCGGACATCTCCGGGAAGCGCCCGACACCGCGCCCGCTAAGGGTGGGACGCGCCTGCGGCCTGCTGCTGCCGTTGGCGGGGATCTTCAGCGTGGCAATACTGGTGCTCACGGCAGGCAATGCCAGCGTCTCCCGCGAGACGGCGGGCGAGAGCCTGGCGCTGGGCCTCTCTTCGGCGGTGCTTGCCCTGGGGATGATCCTGCTCTGGCTGGAGTGGGGCCCGCAGCGCGGCGGCTTCTGGGTCTGGCTACCGCTGGCCCTCCCCGCCCTGCCGCTGGTGGCCGGGCAGTATCAATTGGCCTTGCTGCTGCAGCTCGACGGGCAATGGATCGCTGTGTTGTGGGGGCATTTACTGTGGGTGTTGCCGTGGATGCTGCTGGTAATGCAGCCCGCCTGGCGCCGACTCGATCCGCGCCTGATCCTGATTGCCCGCACTCTGGGATGGGGATCGCTTAAAATATTCTGGCTGGTCAAATGTCCGCAGATGATCCGTCCGGCGCTCACCGCCTTTGCCGTCGGGTTTTCCGTCAGCATGGCGCAGTATCTGCCCACCCTGTGGCTGGGCAGCGGACGGTTCGCCACCCTGACCACCGACGCCGTGGCGCTCAGCAGCGGGGGCAGTAGCGCCGTGCTGGCGGCCCAGGCGCTGTGGCAATTGCTGTTGCCGATGCTGGTCTTCGCCGCCTGCATCCTGATTTCCCGGCTGGTTGGCCGTTTTCGACAGGGGTTACGTTAATGCTGATGGTTAAGGATGTTTCGCTCGCGCTGCGCCACACGACGCTGCTGCACAACGTTAACTTCAGCGTGCAGCCTGGCGAAATTCTCACCCTGATGGGCCCATCCGGCAGCGGTAAATCGTCGCTGTTTGCCTGGATGGCAGGTGCCCTGCCCGGCGATTTTCGCGCCGCAGGGGAGCTGTGGATCAACGCCCGGCGCTGTGACGCCCTGCCCACCGAGCAGCGCGGACTGGGCCTGCTGTTTCAGGATGCCTTGCTCTTCGATCACTTTAGCGTCGGGCAGAATCTGCTGCTGGCGCTTCCGGCGGCGATAAAAGGCGAGCGCCGACAGCAGGCGGTGATTGCGGCACTGGACGCCGCCGAACTGAACGGCTTTTTTCATCGCGACCCCGCCACGCTCTCCGGCGGCCAGCGCGCCCGGGTGAGTCTGCTCCGCGCCCTGCTGGCCCAGCCGCAGGCGCTGCTGCTCGATGAGCCTTTTAGCCGCCTGGATAAAAACCTGCGCGACCAGTTTCGCCGTTGGGTGTTCGCGGAAGTGCGCACCCGGCAGATCCCGGTGGTACAGGTCACGCACGATGACGAAGATATTCCCCCGAACGGGCGCGTGCTGCCGATCGCGGGCTGGCAATGAATTCCATGACATCCTGCGCAAACGCAACGTTTTTTGGCTGGCAGGTTGCCACAATCACGGCTCATTTCTTTACGATCGGGCTTTTCGATGAAACGTGTTTCTCAACTGACCGCGCTGACCGCCGCTTTAGGTCTCGCCGCTTTCTCTTCTTTTGCTGCTGAAATGGCACCTTCCCTCACGCTGACAGCGCTTCAGCAACAACAAGGCGCCCTGATTGACACCCGCGCCAGCGCCTTCTACAACGGCTGGCCGCAGACCCTGAACGGCCCGTCCGGCCACGAGCCTGCCGCGCTGAACCTTTCCGCCAGCTGGCTTGGGGCGATGAACGAGACCCAGCTGAAAGCCTGGGCTTCGCAGCATCAGCTCACGCCGACCACGCTGGTTGCCCTGTACGGTAGCGACAGCGATAACCAGGCCGTTAAGGCGCGGCTGAATCAGGCGGGTTTCAGCCAGGTCACGTTGTTGAGTGATGCCCTGCAAACCCCGGCGCGTCTCCAGCGTCTCGCCCACTTCGAGCAACTGGTCTACCCGCAGTGGCTGCACCAGCTCCAGCAGGGTAAGCCGGTCACGGCTGCGCCTGCCGGCGAGTGGAAAGTGATTGAAGCGGCCTGGGGCGCACCGAAATTTTATCTGCTGAGCCACATCCCCGGCGCAGACTATATCGACACCAATGAGGTGGAAAGCGAGCCGCTGTGGAACAAAGTTTCTGATGCGGATCTCAAAGCGATGCTGGCAAAACATGGCATTCGCCATGACACCACGGTGATCCTCTATGGCCGCGACGTGTATGCCGCCGCGCGCGTGGCGCAGATCATGCTCTATGCCGGGGTGAAAGATGTTCGCCTGCTGGATGGCGGCTGGAAAGCCTGGGACAGTGCAAAACTGCCGGTTGAACGCGGCACACCGAATAAAGTGACGCCAGCGGCCGATTTTGGCGCGCCGTTCCCGAGTCAGCCACAGCTGATGCTGAATACCGAACAGGCGCGTGGCCTGCTGCACCGCAAGAATGCTTCTCTGGTGAGCATCCGCTCCTGGCCGGAATTTACCGGCGTGACCAGCGGCTACAGCTACATTAAGCCAAAAGGCGAGATCGCAGGCGCACGCTGGGGTCATGCCGGAAGTGACTCTACCCATATGGAAGATTTCCATAACCCGGATGGAACCATGCGTAGCGCAGAGGATATCGCCGCGATGTGGAAGCAGTGGCATATTCTGCCTGATCAGCAGGTGGCGTTTTACTGCGGCACCGGCTGGCGGGCATCGGAAACCTTTATGTATGCCCGGGCGATGGGCTGGAAAAATGTCGGCGTCTATGACGGCGGCTGGTACGAATGGAGCAGCAACCCGCAGAATCCGGTTGCTACCGGTGAACGCGGGCCAGACGCGTCACTCTGATCCTGCCTGACGCTGAGCCTCTTTCAGCGTCAGATAACCACTCCAGATGCGCGTTGCGGTGGTGAGCCAGCACAACGCGCCGAAAACCCACGCCAGCCATGCAAAGTGCGCCGGGAACAGGCAGAAAAGCACAAACAGCAGGATGGTTTCGGTTCCTTCTGTTAGCCCACCCAGATAGTAAAACGACTTGTGGGCATAGCCCGGATTGTCGATGTCATGCTTCGCGGCCAGCGTGGCAAACGCCAGGAAGCTGCTGCCGGTGCCAATAAAGGCAAACAGTAGCCAGGCGGCTGGCAACGCATTAAGCGCGGGATCCGCGAGGGCAAAGCCAAAGGGCACGAGGGCATAAAACAGAAAATCGAGGGCGATATCAAGAAAGCCACCGGCATCGGTTAATCCTCTGCGTCGCGCCAGTGCGCCATCCAGTCCGTCCAGCAGGCGGTTCAGTACAATGGCCACCAGCGCCGCCAGATACCAGCCCAGCGCCAGAAACGGCAAGGCCAGCACGCCGATGGCAAAGCCGATCAACGTTATGCCGTCCGGGCTGATCCCCGGTTTATCCAGTCTCATCACCAGCCGATTGAGCAGCGGTTTCAGGCGCGGGTGGAGGTGGCGGTCAAGCATCGTGTTTTTCTCCAGGCATGACGCATAACCCTTGCGAGGGGATATCCAGCGCGGCATTGAAACGCGCAGACAGATTCTGAAAAGCGAGTAACGAGGTCATCTCCGTAATCGCCTGCTCGCTGAAGTGGTGGCGCAATGCGGCTTTTAGTGCATCGTCAACCACTGGCGGGGTGGCGGAAACCGCCTCGGCATAGGCCAGTGCAGCGCGCTCCTGGTCGCTGAAGAGCGTGCTGTCGCGCCATGTTGCAACGGCCTCTACCTTTGCCATTCCGCCGCTGCGTTGCGCCAGACGTAACGCATTGGCATCGATGCAGAACGCGCAATGGCACACCTGAGAGACGCGGGTCATCAGCAGCGAACGCAGTACCGGATCGAGAGGCGATTTTTTACGCTCGAGAAACCCGACAAACAGCGCCACCAGCCAGAACAGCCGGGGCATTCTCCCCCACCAGCGCAGCGGGTTAAGCACCGCGCCATAATGTTTTTTCTGCATCCTGGCGATTGGCGTTAAACTGGCGGGGATGGATTCGATGGGTTTAACCCAGACTGGCGGTAACTCTCTCACAGGATGCTCCCTGGTCGCTAATAAGTACGCAGATCCTAACGCTTTCTCTCTCACTCATTATTGACGACCATGCTAAAAACACTCGATGTTGTTTGCGCTATTCTCGAACAGGATGGCAAAATTTTACTGGCGCAGCGCCCGCTGCACGCGGATCAACCCGGTTTGTGGGAGTTCGCCGGGGGCAAAGTGGAGGCGGGAGAGACGCAGCCCGACGCCCTGGTACGTGAGCTGCGCGAAGAGCTGGGCATCGAGGCCCGGCCCGCGCGCTATATCGCCAGCCACCAGCGTGAAGTGTCGCAGCGGCTTATAACCCTGCACGCCTGGCACGTGCCGGCGTTTACCGGCACGCCCGAAACGCACTATCACAGCCAACTGGCGTGGTGCTCTCCGCGCGAGGCGCTGAGCTACGATCTTGCCCCGGCGGATATCCCCCTGCTGGAGGCGTTTATTCTCTTACGCGACGCCAGACCAGCGGATTAGTGCTGATGGCATTCTGATCGCGCTGGCACTGCAATAACACCCCGTCGGCCTTCACCACCGCCCCTTCGGAATAGTTCTGATCCTGATAGATGCAGCACTGATTGCACGGCGGCGGGCGCTGACCGCTGGAGCTGAAGATCTCCGGCGGGATATTCACATCCACCCCGGTACCAAACCGCTGGTCGGCCTGACTGCCGGCCGCGAAAACCCCAAGCAAAACAGCCATCACAATACGCTTCATCGACGCTTCTTCCTGTTGTGTCCTGATATTCACTATAACGGTAAAAAACCCGGGAAGCTTTAATCCCGCCGATCATCGTTTTTTGTTATGACCCGGCACGTGTAATGAATTTAACTTGAGGACAAAATTTAGCTTGCGTCACAAAGCGCATCGGGTGGTATAGTCGAAAAACACAACAACATGCATCTTTTTGTTACAAATAAAATAATCCCAAAATATTAGAGGAACTTATCGATATGGACCAGGCGTGCTCTCTTGAATCCTTTCTGAACCGCGTTCAACAGCGTGACCCACATCAGAGCGAATTTGCTCAGGCCGTACGTGAAGTGATGACCACCCTCTGGCCATTCCTGGAACAAAACCCGCGCTACCGTCAGATGTCTCTGCTTGAACGCCTGGTTGAACCCGAGCGCGTGATCCAGTTCCGCGTAGTGTGGGTTGACGACCGCAATCAGGTGCAGGTCAACCGCGCCTGGCGTGTCCAGTTCAGCTCTGCGATTGGTCCATTCAAGGGCGGGATGCGTTTCCACCCATCGGTTAATCTGTCGATCCTGAAGTTCCTCGGCTTTGAACAAACCTTTAAAAATGCCCTCACCACCCTGCCTATGGGCGGCGGCAAAGGCGGCAGCGATTTTGATCCGAAAGGCAAAAGCGAAGGCGAAGTGATGCGCTTCTGCCAGGCGCTGATGACCGAACTGTATCGTCACCTGGGCGCGGATACCGACGTACCGGCCGGGGATATCGGCGTGGGCGGGCGTGAAGTGGGCTTTATGGCCGGGATGATGAAAAAACTCTCCAACAACAGCGCCTGCGTCTTCACCGGGAAAGGCCTCTCCTTCGGCGGCAGCCTGATCCGCCCGGAAGCGACCGGTTACGGTCTGGTCTACTTCACTGAAGCGATGCTGAAGCGTCACGGAATGAGCTTCGACGGTATGCGCGTGGCGGTGTCGGGTTCTGGCAACGTGGCCCAGTACGCTATCGAGAAAGCAATGGAACTGGGTGCCCGGGTGATCACCGCCTCTGACTCCAGCGGCACCGTGGTTGACGAAGCGGGCTTCACCACTGAAAAACTGGCGCGCCTGTGCGAAATCAAAGCCAGCCGCGACGGCCGTGTGGCCGATTATGCCCGCGAGTTCGGTCTGACCTATCTTGAAGGCAAACAGCCGTGGGCTGTACCGGTCGATATCGCCCTGCCATGCGCGACCCAGAACGAACTGGATGTGGATGCGGCACGCCAGCTGATCGCCAACGGTGTCAGAGCAGTCGCCGAAGGGGCTAACATGCCAACCACTATCGAAGCCACCGACCTGTTCCTGCAGGCTGGCGTGTTGTTCGCACCGGGTAAAGCAGCTAACGCTGGCGGTGTGGCAACCTCAGGCCTGGAGATGGCGCAGAATGCCGCGCGTATGGGCTGGAAAGCAGAGAAAGTGGATGCGCGCCTGCATCACATCATGCTGGATATTCACCACGCCTGCGTTGAGTATGGCGGGGAAGAGAAGCAGACCAACTATGTTCGCGGGGCGAACATTGCCGGGTTTGTGAAGGTCGCGGATGCGATGTTGGGTCAGGGTGTGATCTGATTCTGCGCCCTCTTCTCAAGGGAGAGGGCGAAAAACTCAGGCCGGGTGAGCGTCGCGCCACCCGGCGAATTTTCAGGCCGTACTCTTCTTCTTAAACTTTTTCTTCTTGTCGCCACCCGGCGCAACCATGCCACGAAAATCCCTGACGGACGTGTTCCGCGCCTGGTTAATCAGATCGAATAACGTGCCCACCAGCGGCTGCATAAAATCCTGATATCGACACTGTTTTTCGCTGATCTGGGTCAGTACTGACTCCCAGTGCGCGGTCATATCCGGTCTTGCGGCCATCTCCGGCAGGGAGTGGATCAGCGCCTTTCCGGCATCCGTCGCGTGGATGTAACGCCCTTTCTTGTGCAGAAAACCGCGTTTAAACAGCAGCTCGATGATCCCGGCGCGGGTCGCTTCCGTTCCCAGCCCGTCGGTGGCGCGCAGGATCTTCTTCAGATCTTTATCCTGCACAAACCGGGCGATCCCGGTCATGGCGGAGAGGATAGTCGCGTCGGTGAAGTGGCGCGGCGGCTGAGTCTGCCGCTCCACCACTTCGCCCTTCTCGCACAGCAGCTCATCGTCTTTTTTCACCACCGGCAGCGGCGTGCCGTCGTTTTCTTCATCGCGCTCTTTACTGCCCAGCAGCGTGCGCCAGCCCGCTTCGGCGAGGAAGCGTGCCTTGGCGATAAATTTGCCTTTGGCGATCTCCAGCTCAATGACGCACTTGCGGAACAGCGCATCCGGGCAGAACTGCATCAGGTACTGACGGGCAATAAGGTTATAAACCTTCGACTCATTCTCGGTCAGATTGACCTTACTGCTGCGGGCGGTCGGAATGATAGCGTGGTGAGCATCCACCTTTTTATCGTCCCAGCAGCGGTTGCGCGTATCCGGGTTGACCACCGGCTGCGGCATTAAATCAGGAGCATGAGCGGCAATGGCGTTCAGCACCGCGTGGCGTCCGGCAAAATGCTCTTCCGGCAGATAGCGGCTATCAGAACGCGGGTAGGTAATCAGCTTATGCGTTTCATACAGCTTCTGGCAGATATCGAGCACGTTTTGCGCGCTCAGGCCGTAGCGTTTGGCGGCCTCGATCTGCAGAGCGGAAAGGGAAAACGGCAGCGGCGCGGGTTCTGATTCCCGTTTATCGTTATAGCTGGTGACGACGGCGGGCTGGCCCTGAATGCGGGTCACCACGTGGTCGGCCAGAGGACGATGCAGCAGACGTCCCTCTTCATCCTGATAAGGTTCGCAGGCCTCGCTCGGCTGCCAGACGGCGGTAAAGCGTTCGTCCTTCGGGGTGACGATATGGGCCTTCACTTCGAAGAAGTCTTTGGCGACAAAGTTCTCAATCTCTTCATCACGGCGCACCACCAGCCCCAGCACCGGCGTCTGTACCCGGCCCACCGACAGCACTCCCTGATAACCCGCGTTACGCCCGAGAATGGTATAGGCGCGGGTCATGTTGATGCCGTACAGCCAGTCGGCGCGGGCACGGGCCAGCGCCGACACGCACAGCGGTACAAACTCGCTATTGGAGCGCAGACGCGAAATGGCACGCTCTACCGCCTGCGGGTTGAGATCGTTAATCAGACAGCGTTTTACCTGGTGGCGTTTTTCTGGCGCGAGGTTCAGGTAATCCAGTACCTCGTCCACCAGCAGCTGCCCTTCTCTGTCCGGGTCACCGGCGTGGATCACTTCTGCTGCGTCATTCAGCAGACGCTTAATGACGTTGAGCTGTTTGGTCACCGACGGGCGTGGCTGCAGCTGCCACTTTTCTGGCACGATAGGGAGATCGTTGAGATTCCAGCGCGCGTAGCGGCTGTCGTAGGCATCCGGCTGGGCCTGCTCCAGCAGGTGGCCGATACACCAGGTGACCACCTGCCCGTTCCCGCACTCGATATAACCATCGCCCTTGCGATGCGGCTTGGGTAATACATCCGCAATCGCCCGGGCGAGGCTGGGTTTTTCGGCAATAAATAACCGCATTGAATTAACGGATCTCAATCATCGGACGGCCACCGCGCGCAGTCACCAGCTCGCCGATGGCGGTCAGGGTGATACCGAACTCAGCGGCGGTTGCCTGGACTTCTGCTTCGGCCTCCGGGGTGACCGCCAGCAGCAGGCCGCCGGAAGTCTGCGGGTCGCACAGCAGATCGCGCCACTCGGCGGGCATCTCGCCCATCAGGTGACCGTAGCTGGCGAAGTTACGCTGCGTGCCACCCGGCACAGCCCCTTGGGCAATATAGGCTTCCACACCCGGCAGTTTCGGCACGTCCTGATACCAGACCTGCGCCTGCACACCCGCCCCCTGGCACACTTCGCTCAGGTGGCCCAGCAGGCCAAAGCCGGTCACGTCGGTCATCGCCTTCACGCCGTCAATGTTGGCGAAGGCGGCACCGGCGAGGTTCATCTGGCACATCACTTCCGTCGCCAGCCCCTGGTGTTCTGGCTTCAGCAGGGATTTTTTCTCCGCGGTCGTCAGGACACCAATGCCTAATGGTTTGGTCAGAAACAGCTTACAGCCTGCTTCGGCGGTGCTGTTGCGTTTGACGCGCTCCGTCGGCACTACGCCAGTCACTGCCAGGCCGAAAATCGGTTCAGGCGCGTCAATGGAGTGGCCACCCGCCAGCGCAATCCCTGCCTGCTGGCAGGCAAAGCGACCGCCCTCAATCACCTCGCGGGCGATCTCCGGGGCCAGGGTGTTGATCGGCCAGCCGAGGATCGCAATCGCCATGATCGGCTTGCCGCCCATCGCAAAAATATCGCTGATGGCGTTCGTGGCGGCAATACGCCCGAAATCGAACGGGTTATCGACGATCGGCATAAAGAAATCGGTGGTGCTGATAATGCTGGTGCCGTTGCCTAAATCGTAGACTGCCGCATCGTCGCGGGTCTCGTTACCCACCAGCAGGTTCGGGTCGACAAACTTCGCCTGCTCGCTATGGAGAATGGTTTCCAGCACTTTAGGGGAAATTTTACAACCGCAACCGGCTCCATGGCTGTATTGCGTTAAACGAATAGCTTGCTCGCTCATGACAATCTCCTTTCATTACAATTGCACTATGGTAGCGCTCATTCCATTAAGTGATAAGTATGACTGTCTGAATTCTGCTGCGGTTGCTCAGGATCCAGACAGTTTTGTGTTGGGGATCAGAAATGGGTGACAAATGGCGCGGTATCAGGCACGGAAACGGTGGTCGAGGCTTTGAGCTGTGGGGTGCCCAGATAGAGGAATCCGACGATTTTATCGTCTGCGCCGCAGGACAGGCCGTCGCGTACCACCGGGCTGTCGGTTAACACACCACTGCGCCAGATACCGTTGTACCCCTGGGCAACGGCGGCGAGCTGCATGGCCATCACCGCACATCCGGCTGACATCTCCTGCTCCCAGACCGGCACCTTGTGCTGCGGCTGGCATTTCGCGACCACGGCGATAATCATCGGCGCGCGGAACGGGGCATTACGGGCTTTTTCAATCGCCTTTTCATCCTGGCCTGCGGCCACGGCCCCTTTCTCCAGCAGGGCGCTAAAGCGATCGCGTCCTTCACCCTCTATGATAAAGAAGTGCCACGGTTGTAAGGTGCCGTGATCCGGGGCACGCATCCCGGCGCGAAGAATGTTGTCCAGCTGTTCGCCTGCCGGGGCTGGCTCCGCCAGGCGCGCCGCGCTACGACGGTTAACAAGCAGTTCGAGTGCATCCATGGGGTTACTCCTGTCTTGAAATTTACTCAAAATTAACACGACGGCAGATTTTGTTACAGCGTGGCAGGCGATTCCTGCTGACAAGTGGCGGTCGGGTCATTACGATAGCCCGACAACACCGTCCATGGCGACGGGAAGGTAATTATCTGGACAGGGAGAATACATGCGAACCCTCTGGCGACTGTTTGCCGGCTTTTTTAAATGGACGTGGCGACTGCTTAATTTCGTCCGCAATCTGGTGATGAACATCTTCTTCATCCTTATTCTGATGGTTTGCGTGGGCGTCTGGATGCACCTCAGCGCCACCAGCCAGTCGCAGAACACCGGCCGCGGTGCGCTTCTGCTGGATATCGCTGGGGTCGTGGTGGATAAACCCTCCACCAGCAATCGTCTTGGCGTGCTGGGTCGCCAGCTGTTTGGCGCCAGTAGCGACCGTCTGCAGGAAAACTCGCTGTTTGATATCGTCGATGCCATTCGTCAGGCGAAAGATGACCGTAACATTACCGGCATCGTGCTCGATCTGAAGAACTTCGCCGGGGCGGATCAGCCTTCCATGCAGTACATCGGTAAAGCGCTGCGCGAGTTCCGTGACAGCGGCAAACCGGTCATTGCGGTGGGCGATAACTACAGCCAGGGGCAGTACTATCTGGCAAGCTTCGCCAATAAAGTGTGGCTCTCGCCGCAGGGCACCGTCGATCTGCATGGCTTTGCCACCAATGGCCTCTATTACAAAACGCTGCTCGATAAGCTGAAAGTCACCACCCACGTGTTCCGTGTCGGCACCTATAAATCTGCCGTTGAGCCGTTTATCCGCGACGACATGTCCCCTGCTGCCCGCGAAGCAGACAGTCGCTGGATCGGCGAACTGTGGAAAAACTACCTGGGCACCGTTGCTGCGAACCGTCAGATCACCCCGGAGCAGGTCTTCCCGGGTGCGCAGGGGGTTCTGGACGGACTGCGTAAAGTCGAGGGGGATACCGCGAAGTATGCCCTGAACGCTAAGCTGGTGGATGCCCTGGGTACCAGCGCCGAGATTGAAAAATCTCTGACTAAACAGTTCGGCTGGAGTAAAGAGGAGAAGAATTACAGCGCCGTCAGCTTCTACGACTATCAGGCGAAAAAACCGGCCGATACCGGTGACAGCATTGCCGTGGTCTTCGCTAACGGAGCAATCATGGATGGCGAAGAGACGCCGGGCAACGTTGGCGGCGATACGACCGCGGCGCAAATCCGCGAAGCGCGCCTCGATCCGAAAGTGAAAGCCATCGTCCTGCGGGTGAACAGCCCGGGCGGCAGCGTCAGCGCCTCGGAAGTGATCCGCGCGGAACTGTCAGCGGCGCGCGCCGCCGGCAAACCGGTGGTGGTCTCTATGGGCGGGATGGCGGCATCCGGTGGTTACTGGATCTCGACCCCGGCGAACTACATCGTGGCGAACCCGAGCACCCTGACTGGCTCCATCGGCATCTTCGGCGTAATCAACACCGTGGAAAACAGCCTCGACTATCTTGGCGTGCATACCGATGGCGTTGCGACCTCGCCGCTGGCGGATGTTGCCATCACCAAAGCCTTACCGCCGGAAGTGTCAGAGATGATGCAACTCAGCATTGAGAACGGCTATAAGCGCTTTATCACCCTGGTGGCCGACTCCCGTAAGCAGACCCCGGCGCAGATTGATCAGATTGCGCAGGGCCACGTCTGGACCGGCCAGGATGCGAAGACCAATGGGCTGGTGGATAATCTGGGTGATTTCGATGACGCCGTCGCCAAAGCCGCCGAGCTGGCGAAGCTGAAGCAGTGGCATATCGATTTCTATCAGGATGAGCCGACCTTCATTGATGCGGTAATGGACAGCTTCTCCGGCTCGGTTAAAGCCATGCTGCCAGATGCGCTGCAGGCGTATCTGCCTGCGCCGGTCGCCTCGGCGGCGAAAGCAGTCAAAGCGGAGGGCGATAAACTGGCCGCCTTTAACGATCCGCAAAATCGCTACGCGTTCTGCCTCACCTGCGCTAACGTACGTTAATCCCCATCCCCTCTTCTGCGAAGAGGGGATTTTTCTTTGAAGCCCAAGAACATTACATGATGCAAAAGAAATCAATCTATGTGGCCTATACCGGCGGTACGATCGGTATGCAGCGCTCGGAAAACGGCTATATCCCGGTGTCGGGTCATCTGCAACGCCAGCTGGCGTTAATGCCTGAGTTCCATCGCCCGGAGATGCCGGATTTCACCATTCACGAGTATGACCCGCTGATGGACTCTTCCGACATGACCCCGGAAGACTGGCAACATATCGCCGACGACATCAAGGCGCACTACGATCAGTATGATGGTTTCGTGATCCTGCATGGCACCGACACCATGGCGTTTACCGCCTCGGCGCTCTCTTTCATGCTGGAAAACCTCAGTAAACCGGTGATCGTGACCGGCTCGCAGATCCCCCTGGCGGAGCTGCGTTCCGACGGGCAGATCAACCTGCTCAATTCCCTGTACGTGGCCGCCAACTTCCCGATTAATGAAGTAAGCCTGTTCTTTAACAACCGCCTGTATCGCGGCAACCGTACCACCAAAGCGCATGCGGATGGCTTTGATGCTTTTGCCTCGCCGAACCTCTCTCCGCTGCTGGAAGCCGGGATTCATATTCGCCGCCTCGGTACGCCACCCGCCCCTCATACTACGGGCGAGCTGGTGGTTCATCCTATTACCCCGCAGCCGATTGGCGTGGTGACGATTTATCCCGGCATCTCCGCCGATGTTGTGCGTAACTTCCTTCGCCAGCCGGTAAAAGCGCTGATCCTGCGCTCCTACGGCGTGGGCAATGCCCCGCAAAACGGCGAGTTCCTTAAGGAGCTTCAGGAGGCAAGCAGCCGTGGGATCGTGGTCGTTAACCTGACCCAGTGCATGTCGGGCAAAGTGAATATGGGCGGCTATGCCACCGGAAACGCTCTGGCGCAAGCGGGGATTATCAGCGGATTCGATATGACGGTAGAAGCCACTCTGACTAAACTTCACTACTTATTGAGTCAGGATCTGGACGTGCAGTCGATTCGCACCGCGATGATGCAAAACCTGCGTGGCGAACTGACGCCAGACGAATAAGGAGTCTGCATGAAACAACGAGCCTTGTTACTGGTCGATTTACAGAATGATTTTTGTGCCGGCGGCGCGCTGGCGGTGGCTGAAGGCGACAGTACGGTGGATATCGCCAACGCTTTAATTGAGTGGTGTAAAGCCCGCGGCGAAGCGGTGGTGGCCAGCCAGGACTGGCATCCGGCAGATCACGGCAGCTTTGCCAGCCAGCACAAGGTCGAGCCTTTCACCCAAGGCGAGCTGGATGGCCTGCCACAAACGTTCTGGCCCGATCACTGTGTGCAGCACACGGAGGGCGCAGAGCTGCATCCTCTGCTGAACAGCAAAGCCATTGACGCCGTCTTCCAGAAAGGGGAAAACCCGAACATCGACAGTTACAGCGCCTTCTTCGATAACGGTCATCGGCAGAAAACCGGGCTGGATCAGTGGCTGCGCCATCACGAAATCGTGGAGCTGATTGTGATGGGCCTGGCAACCGACTACTGCGTTAAATTCACCGTGCTGGATGCGCTACAGCTGGGTTACAGGGTGAATGTGATCACCGACGGCTGTCGCGGGGTCAATATCCAGCGCCAGGACAGCGCGCAGGCGTTTATGGATATGGCGGCGGAAGGCGCCACGCTGTATACGCTGGCAGACTGGCAGGAGACGCAGGCCTGATACCAATTTGGCCGGGTAGCACTATGCTACCCGGCCGACAATCCCTTGGATTCTTTACGGCCTGATACCTCACCCTCTCCCACAGGGAAAGGGCTCGAAGATAAAAAAACGGTAACCTGGGTTACCGTTTTTTTTACCTCAAAACCGCTATCCGGTAGAGCATTAATGCACTTTCTGCGTGACGATCGGCTTCGGCGCAATGCCGAAATCTTCTTTAAGCTGCTGCTTACTCTTCATCACCATTTGGCCCTGGGTATCAATGGTCATGTGTTGCGCGTCTGTATTGTTGCGCGCCTGCCACAGCATCACCAGTTGCAGACAGTTCTCTTTTTGCTCCGGCGTCAGCGCCACGCCATCAGCCCATTTTCCCAGCTCGACCGCCGTGACCAGACGCTGGTATACGTCCGGCGTCATGCCCTTGATCATCTCTTCAATATTCATGTTAAATCCGACTCCAAAGGAATAATTTGCTGAATCGATTTTTCAACCTTTCATCTGGTCGCCATTCTGGTCATCAGTGAAGCTCAAAGAGGCAGAGTTGACGCAAAAACGTTCGCCTGTCGGCTGAGGACCGTCCGGGAAGACGTGACCGAGATGCGCGTCACAGTTTCCACAGCGGATCTCAATGCGCTGCATGCCGTGGCTGTTGTCGGTCAGGTAGCGAATCGCCTCCTCGCTGACCGGTTCATAAAAGCTCGGCCAGCCGCAACCGGAATCGTATTTGCTTTGGGAGTTAAACAGGGCAGCGTCACACACCAGACAGTGGTATACGCCATCCCGTTTATTATGCAGCAGACGCCCGGTAAATGGCGGTTCCGTACCGTGATTTTGCGTTACGTAGAACTGCATTTCGGTAAGGTTTTTTTTCAGGTCATCGGGGTTTTGTTGATTCGACATAGGCTTACATCTCGCAGTTGAAACAGACAACTTTTACCCTCGATTCTAACAAAACATTAACACTGAAGTATGAACTTTTGATCTAAACTTACTCGTTGCCGGAAGGCACTCGGCCAAATGTGATCTAGACCACATTTTTATGCGGCCAGCCCTTTAAAATTCCGTGCGCAGGCCCCATATGGGTGCTAGCTCCGAGGGAATGTGAGGTGAGTCAATCGAGCAAAGGTAATGCGAAGGATTGATTTGTCGCAATGATTGACACGATTCCGCTTGACGCTGCGTAAGGTTTTTGTAATTTTACACGCAACCTTTTATTCACTAACAAATAGCTGGTGGAATATATGACTATCAAAGTAGGTATCAACGGTTTTGGCCGTATCGGCCGTATTGTTTTCCGTGCTGCTCAGGAACGTTCTGACATCGAAATCGTTGGTATCAACGATCTGTTAGACGCTGAATACATGGCGTACATGCTGAAGTACGACTCAACTCACGGTCGTTTCAACGGCACCGTTGAAGTGAAAGACGGCCACCTGGTTGTCAACGGCAAAACCATCCGTGTTACTGCTGAAAAAGATCCAGCTAACCTGAAGTGGAACGAAATCGGTGTTGACGTAGTTGCTGAAGCAACCGGTATCTTCCTGACTGACGAAACTGCGCGTAAGCACATCACCGCTGGCGCGAAAAAAGTTGTTCTGACTGGTCCATCCAAAGACAACACCCCAATGTTCGTTAAAGGCGCTAACTTCGAGAAGTATGCTGGCCAGGACATCGTTTCCAACGCATCCTGCACCACCAACTGCCTGGCGCCACTGGCTAAAGTTATCAACGACAACTTCGGTATCGTTGAAGGCCTGATGACTACCGTTCACGCTACCACCGCAACTCAGAAAACCGTTGATGGCCCGTCTCACAAAGACTGGCGCGGCGGCCGCGGCGCAGCTCAGAACATCATCCCATCTTCTACCGGTGCTGCTAAAGCTGTAGGCGTTGTACTGCCAGAGCTGAACGGTAAACTGACTGGTATGGCGTTCCGCGTTCCAACTCCTAACGTATCTGTTGTTGACCTGACCGTTCGTCTGGAAAAAGCAGCAAGCTACGAAGAAATCAAGAAAGCAATCAAAGCGGCTTCTGAAGGCGCAATGAAAGGCGTTCTGGGTTACACCGAAGACGACGTTGTTTCTACCGATTTCAACGGCGAAGTGTGCACTTCCGTGTTCGATGCTAAAGCAGGTATCGCACTGAACGACAACTTCGTGAAACTGGTTTCCTGGTACGACAACGAAACCGGTTACTCTAACAAAGTTCTGGACCTGATCGCTCACATCTCTAAATAAGTGAGATGAGATTCTGATCCAAAAAGGCGACCTCGGTCGCCTTTTTTTATGGCATTAAAGACAGAGGATTGCGTAATGATTAAAACAATTTTTGCACTTCCGGTAGTCGAACAACTTACCCCTGTGCTCTCCCGTCGTCAGATTGATGATGTCGAAGTGATTGTGATCGAACACCCGCAGGTGCAGGCTTCTGTTGCCCTGCATGGCGCACACCTGCTCTCCTGGAAGCCAGAAGGCGAAGCAGAAGCGCTGTGGCTGAGCGACATCACCTCCTTTAAAAAAGGGGCGGCGATCCGCGGCGGTGTGCCAATCTGCTGGCCGTGGTTTGGCCCGTCTAAGGAGCAGGGTCTGCCGTCACACGGTTTTGCCCGTAACCTGCCATGGACGCTGCAAGCCCACAACGAAGATGAGTCCGGCGTGGTGCTGACCTTTGAACTGCAAAGCGATGACGAGACGCGTAAGCTGTGGCCGCACGACTTCACCCTTTACGCCCGCTTCAAGCTGGGTAAAACCTGTGAAATCGAACTGGAAGCGCACGGTGAATTTGAGACCACCTCTGCCCTGCACACCTATTTCAACGTTGGCGATATTGCTGCCGTAACGGTGAATGGTCTCGGCGATACCTTTATTGATAAAGTGGATAATGCGAAAGAAGGGAAACTGAACGACGGTTCGCAGACCTTCCCGGATCGTACCGACCGCGTCTATCTGAACCCGGAAGCCTGCAGCGTCATCGAAGATACAGCGCTGAACCGCGCTATCGAAGTGATCCATCACCACCACAGCAACGTGGTGGGCTGGAACCCTGGCCCGGCGCTGTCGGTAAGCATGGGTGACATCCCGGATGATGGCTATAAAACCTTCGTCTGCGTTGAAACCGCCTGTGTCAGCGAACCGCAAACCGCGACCGAAGAGAAACCTTCGCGTCTGGGACAAACTATTCACATCGTGAAGCGTTAATCCCCTGCCCTTGCCCTCTCCAGGCTGAGAGGGCATTACGCTTGCTTTATACCACGTCTAACGCCGTTTTCTGTTTCGGCGCCGGGAAGGCAGCATTCAGCTGCATTACTGCCTCCGCTGACAGAGAAATCGCCAGCGCGCCTGCATTTTCTTCCACATGTTGAATTGATGACGCTTTCGGGATTGCCATCACCCCGCGGTGACCGATCACCCACGCCAGCAGGATCTGGGCCGCCGTGGCGTTGTACTCTTTTGCCACCGCATTCACCACGGGATGATTGAACAGCCCGGTGCGTAGCCGCCCGGCCTGAGCCAGCGGGCAATAGGCCATCACCGGCATCGACTGCTGCTGACACCACGGCAGCAGATCATATTCGATACCGCGCGAGGCCAGATGATACAGCACCTGATTGGTGGCACAGGCCTGCCCGCCCGGCACCTGCCAAAGTTCCTGCATATCCGCATAATCGAGGTTCGACACGCCCCAGCGGCCAATTTTGCCCTGCTGTTGCAGCGTTTCCATCAGTTGGACGGTTTCTGTCAGAGAAAAATTTCCGCGCCAGTGCAGCAGGTACAGGTCAATATGATCGGTACCGAGACGGCGCAGGCTCGCTTCACAGGCGGCCATGCCTTTTTGCCCTCCGGCATGCCACGGGTAGACTTTGGAGACCAGAAATACCTTGTCGCGCTGACCAGCGATTGCTTCGCCGACCACCTCTTCCGCGCCGCCGTCGGCATACATCTCGGCGGTATCAATCAGCGTCAGTCCACGTTCAATACCTGCCCGCAGGGCATCCACTTCCTGGCGGCGCTGACTCGCCTTCTCGCCCATATACCAGGTGCCCTGGCCAATGGCCGGAAGCAGGATATTGTCGCCAAAGGTAACGGTTTTTTCGCTCATCACACTCTCCTGTTTATCTGCACCACCCTAAAACAAACGGAGCGCAAGCGCTCCGTTATGATGCATAAAATGCACAGTAAAAATGCACAATCAGAAACTGTAGGTGACACCCATCGACATTAGTCCGGTCCAGGACTTATCGACCATTGGGCTGTCTTTCACTTCATCGCTAAGACGGTGGTAACGACCCGTGGCATAGACGTTCCAGTCAGCGGCAAACTTATAGCTGGCGGTCAGCTCCAGGTACGGGCTCCAGCCATCGTCTGCATCATAGCTGTTCAGGCCGCTGCGTCTTGCTTCCTTACGGGACACGCCGTAATAGTAGTCGTTGTAGTTTTCGCTGCTGTACTCCATACCGATACCCGGGGTGAGCGTCAGCCCGCCGTTGGTGTAACGGTACAACCACGCCAGATCCCAGATATAGCCGTTACTGTTATCCAGCGTATCGCCTGCCAGGGCGGTGCGCAGGAAACCGTATTCGGTATTATGGACCCAGGAAATCCCTGCCATCATGGTGCTCTTACGTTTATCGAGCTGACGAAGCTGGTAGCTATCGCTGTCGCCTGGCTTGAAGTGCGTCGGGTCGTAATAAGCCATGATAGAGAGTTTATCGGTCTGGTCGTTCCACAGATAGTAGCCACCGCCCAGTCCGCGGAACCAGAAATTATCCCCTTCATAGGTAATCACCGGAACCGGATAGATATCACGGTCATATTGCTTATAAGGGCTATTGATTACGCCTACACCAGCACCAACTGACCACTGATTCTCCGCGTATGCTGTACTCACTGAGGTGGCAACGATAATCCCCAGTGCCAGAAGTTTGAGTTTGGTCACAATCCATTCTTTCCTGTAGTCAAATAATCAGCGAATGAAGTGTAACCGTCATTCCCCCCATTTCTCAAAATTTTTTGTTAACTAATCAATTTGATTAACCCGTCATGGTATGTGCCTTACATGACGGAACGCAGTCAGCCAGATTACCGTTCAGTGAAGGAAGTCTCTTTGTCTTGCAAGCGCTGGCTAAATTTCTGGATGAGTTATTGATATGTCATTGAAATTAGATTTTGCGTGCATGCAAGTTTTGCAAATGCCATCTACGCTTAATTTTAAGAAGCTGAATACCGAATCACCCCGCGGTTTTAGCGCCCGACCTGGCACACGGGTTGCTGCTCTTGCAGTGAGGTGCAACGGATCCCGCTTCCGGGAGCCTCTACTATTCATATGAACGGCTCTTTTCCTGTGCTAAAAAACGAAAGGACGGCATGCCATGAATATATTCGATCACTATCGCCAGCGCTATGAAGCTGCCAAGGACGAAGAGTTCACACTGCAGGAGTTTCTTACCATTTGTCGGCAAGATCGCAGTGCCTATGCCAATGCGGCAGAACGACTATTGATGGCTATCGGTGAGCCGAATATGGTTGATACTGCCCAGGAGCCACGGCTTTCCCGTCTGTTTTCGAATCGGGTCGTCGCCCGATATCCTGCGTTTGAAGAATTTTACGGCATGGAAGATGCCATCGAGCAGATTGTTTCTTACCTGAAGCACGCTGCTCAGGGTCTGGAAGAGAAGAAACAGATCCTGTATCTGCTGGGTCCTGTCGGCGGTGGTAAATCCTCGCTGGCCGAGCGGCTGAAAGCCTTGATGCAGCGCGTGCCTATTTACGTGCTCAGCGCCAACGGCGAACGCAGCCCGGTCAACGACCATCCGCTGTGTCTGTTTAACCCGCAGGAAGATGCGCAAATCCTGGATAAAGAGTACGGCATTCCCCGTCGCTATCTCGGCACGATTATGTCGCCGTGGGCGGCGAAACGCCTGCATGAATTTGGCGGTGACATTACCAAATTCCGCGTGGTGAAAGTCTGGCCGTCGATTCTGGAACAGATTGCGATTGCTAAAACCGAACCGGGTGATGAGAACAACCAGGATATCTCTGCGCTGGTCGGTAAAGTCGACATTCGTAAACTGGAAAACCACGCGCAGAACGATCCTGATGCTTACGGTTATTCCGGTGCGCTGTGCCGCGCCAACCAGGGGATCATGGAGTTCGTTGAGATGTTTAAAGCGCCGATCAAGGTGCTGCATCCTCTGCTGACCGCAACCCAGGAAGGTAACTACAACGGTACGGAGGGGATCTCCGCCCTGCCGTTCAACGGTATTATTCTGGCGCACTCCAACGAATCGGAGTGGGTCACTTTCCGTAACAACAAGAACAACGAGGCCTTCCTTGACCGTGTTTACATCGTCAAAGTGCCTTATTGCCTGCGGATCTCCGAAGAGATCAAGATTTACGAGAAACTGCTGAACCACAGTGAGCTGGTTCATGCCCCTTGCGCCCCGGGAACCCTGGAAACGCTGTCGCGCTTCTCGATCCTGTCGCGCCTGAAAGAGCCAGAAAACTCCAGCATCTACTCAAAAATGCGCGTCTATGACGGTGAAAGCCTGAAAGATACCGACCCGAAAGCGAAATCCTACCAGGAGTATCGTGACTACGCCGGTGTTGATGAAGGGATGAACGGTCTTTCCACGCGCTTTGCGTTTAAAATCCTCTCCCGCGTGTTCAACTTTGATCACACCGAAGTGGCGGCTAACCCGGTACACCTGTTCTACGTTCTGGAACAGCAGATTGAGCGTGAGCAGTTCCCGCAGGAGCAGGCTGAACGTTATCTGGAGTTCCTCAAAGGCTATCTGATCCCGAAATACGCCGAGTTTATTGGCAAAGAGATCCAGACCGCCTATCTGGAGTCTTACTCCGAGTACGGGCAGAACATCTTTGACCGTTACGTCACCTATGCCGATTTCTGGATCCAGGATCAGGAGTATCGTGACCCGGATACCGGCCAGCTGTTTGACCGTGAGTCACTGAATGCGGAGCTGGAAAAAATCGAGAAGCCTGCCGGGATCAGTAATCCGAAAGACTTCCGAAATGAGATCGTCAACTTCGTGCTGCGCGCCAGAGCGAACTTCAGCGGACGCAATCCGAACTGGACCAGCTACGAAAAACTGCGCACCGTGATTGAGAAGAAAATGTTCTCCAATACCGAGGAGCTGTTGCCGGTCATTTCGTTTAATGCCAAAACCTCAACTGACGAGCAGAAAAAGCACGACGATTTTGTCGACCGCATGATGGAGAAAGGTTATACCCGCAAACAGGTTCGCCTGCTCTGCGAGTGGTACCTGCGCGTGCGTAAATCGTCCTGATAGCCCGGTGCCCGGCGGCGCGTTGCTGTCGGGCCTACATAAGATGCGAACCGTAGGCCGGATAAGCAGCGCGCATCCGGCCCTGCGCCGCAGCATAAAGTTGGCAAATGCAGTACGGGGGGCATATGACCTGGTTTATTGACCGGCGTCTTAACGGCAAAAACAAGAGCACGGTGAACCGCCAGCGCTTCTTGCGCCGTTATAAAGCGCAAATCAAACAGTCGATCTCCGAGGCCATTAACAAGCGTTCGGTAACCGACGTAGACAGTGGGGAGTCCGTTTCCATTCCAACGGACGACATTAGCGAACCGATGTTTCATCAGGGACGCGGCGGTTTGCGCCATCGCGTTCATCCCGGCAACGACCATTTCATTCAGAACGATCGTATCGAACGCCCCCAGGGTGGTGGCGGTGGCGGCGGCGGCAGTGGTCAGGGCCAGGCCAGCCCGGACGGGGAAGGTCAGGACGAATTTGTGTTTCAGATCTCCAAGGATGAGTATCTGGATCTGCTGTTTGAAGATTTGGCCCTGCCGAATCTGAAGAAGAATCAGCACCGTCAGTTGAATGAATATAAAACGCACCGGGCTGGCTATACCGCCAACGGCGTACCGGCCAACATCAGTGTGGTGCGTTCATTGCAGAACTCCCTGGCGCGGCGTACCGCCATGACGGCGGGCAAACGGCGTCAGCTTCGCGAGCTGGAAGCCGATCTGGATAGCGTGGAGAACAGCGAGCCGGCGCAGCTGCTCGAAGAGGAGCGTTTGCGTAAAGAGATAGCCGAACTGCGCGCCAAAATTGAGCGCGTGCCTTTCATCGACACCTTTGACCTGCGTTACAAGAATTACGAAAAACGTGCCGAACCCTCAAGCCAGGCGGTGATGTTCTGCCTGATGGACGTTTCCGGCTCGATGGATCAGGCCACCAAGGATATGGCCAAACGCTTTTATATTCTGCTCTATCTGTTCCTGAGCCGAACCTATAAGAACGTGGAAGTGGTCTATATTCGCCACCACACCCAGGCGAAAGAGGTGGATGAACATGAGTTCTTCTACTCCCAGGAGACGGGGGGGACTATCGTGTCCAGCGCCCTGAAGCTGATGGATGAGGTGGTGAAGGAGCGTTACGACCCGGCGCAGTGGAACATCTATGCAGCCCAGGCATCAGATGGTGACAACTGGGCAGATGATTCGCCGCTGTGCCATGAAATTCTGGCGAAAAAACTGCTGCCGGTGGTGCGCTACTACAGTTATATCGAGATCACCCGCCGCGCCCACCAGACGCTGTGGCGTGAGTACGAGCATCTGCAAGCGATGTTCGATAACTTCGCGATGCAGCACATTCGCGATCAGGACGACATCTACCCGGTCTTCCGGGAGCTGTTCCATAAGCAATCGGCCACCAGCAACAGTTAACTCCACCGCCGGTCACTGACCGGCGGTGTTACGTTAGCCTCAGAAGGTGACGTTCATTTTCGCCCAGACGGTGCGGCCAGGCTCATTCACCGGGGTATCAGAGGAGTAACCAAAGCTGCTGTTCCCCGCCAGGTTGAGATGTTCGCTGTAGTCCTTATCCAGCAGGTTATCCACCCCGCTGCTCAACTTCAGGTACTGATTCACCTTCCAGGATGCGTTGGCAGAGAGGATCGCAAACCCGGCGCTCTGATCGAAATCTTTCCCGACTACGTTACCTTCGTTCATCGCCACCCGATGTTGCGGGCTGACCATACGCAGCAGCCCGGTAGAACTCCAGTCGCCCTTCTCCCATGTCAGGCCAAGACGCGCTTCCAGCGGCGGCATTTGCGGCAGCGGCTGGTGATCGTCGGTGTTCTGGCCCCAGGAGTAGTTAAGGGTCGCGTCGGTTTTCCACTGGTCGCTCAGCTTATACGCCGCCCCCATCTCGCCGCCCATGATGGTAGCATCGACGTTGTCAGCCTGGCTGACGTGGCTGTCGTCCGGGTCGTAGATAAACAGGATATAGTCGTTGATGCGCCCGACGTAGGCCGAGATCCAGCCAGTAGTGCGCTCGCCTTTGTACTGGGCGCCAATATCGAGTTGGGTGGTTTTCTCCGGTTTCAGATGATCAAACACGTCTGAAGTACCATCTGGCCCGTAGGTGGGAGAAAACAGTTCCCAGTAGTCGGGGAAACGTTCGGTATAGCCCAGCCCGGCGTAGACCATGCCCGGCATGGTGCCCAGATTATGTTCCACGCGCAGAAAGCCCGCCGGGAGGATATCTTGCCGGCTGTCGCTGCCGATGCCGGTGTAGTTATCCACCTCGACCTTATCGAGACGCGCCCCCCCGATCACTTTGCTTAACTCGGTCGCATTCCACGTCAGCTCGCCAAAGGTACCGTAATCGTGGAAGCGGGCATCTTCCTGCCAGCCTTTGTCCTCGTCATCGTCGTTACTGCGGTGGGTGTTGGTTTGCATGTCCACCCCGCTCTGCAGCTGGAAATCTGACCACAGCCAGGTGCCCATTATCCTGCCGCCGACGGTACGGCGATCGACCTGTTTCTCCATCGGCATCGACATGTCCATCGACCCCATCGGCATCCCGTTCATGGCGTCAGGATCCGGGGTGCCAGGGGAGCGCATGGAGTAGTTATTCATGATGTGGTTGGCGTAGTTGTAGTAGATGCTCGCATCCACCGAGTCGAAGACTTTACCGATATTCTCTTTCTTAAAGCGCAGGCCCAGACTTTCCCGCTTGAACTGGGAGCCGTCCATGCCGCGCCCGGCGTAGCTGGCGTCGCCATTGCCCTGCCCGGCAGACAATTCCAGCAGCGTGTCGGCATCCGGCGTCCAGCCGATGGCGAGATCGGTGTTCCACTTGTCCCACTTCGAGGCCACGCGTTCGCCGTTGCCGTCTTTGTAATCACCTGACTTCGATTTATTCCCATTCAGACGCACATAGCCCTGATCGTTACCAAAGCTGACGTCGGCATTCTCATCGAAGCGATCGTTTGAGGCAGCAAGGAAGCTGGCATCGCCCTTAACGCCCGCGCTGTCAAAGCGCGGCGGTTCACGCTCGAAGCGCACCGTCCCGGCAGAGTTGCCCGGCCCCCAGAGTACGGTTTCCGGCCCTTTGGTCACCGTCAGGAGATCGTAGCTTTCCGGCGAGATGTATGAGCTTGGCGCATCCATCCGCGACGGACAGGCACCGAGCATCTCGCTGTCGTTGGTCAGCAGGCGCAAACGCGAGCCGAACATGCCACGAAACACCGGATCGCCGTTGCTGCCGCCGTTACGGATCTGACTGAAGCCGGGAATGGTTTTCAGGTAATCGGAGCCATCGCTGGCCGGTACGGGCTGCCGCGGCGTTTTCGGTGAGGTCACCACGTTAAGCGGAGAGAGCACGGGCGCCGTCACGGTGATCACATCCTGATCGTCTACGGGTGCGCTGGTAGGTTCTGTCGCCATCGCGGAGCCGGAGATCGTCATCAGCAACGACAGGGCCAGCGGATGGGGAGCAAAGCGTACTTTTTTCATTTCTGAGCCTGAGCAAGGGGTTTCGTGGAGTACCGCCGTAAAGTGAATCCTTTCGCTAACGAAAGCAGGTGACGAGCAGGCACGTAAATCAGGGTCAAAATATTGCCGGGCGAAGCGGGAGGGAACAATGCTGGATGAAGAGAATAAGAGGAGCAGAAACAGTTGAAATTTTAAGAATGGTGATATGGGCGCAATTCACGCCCTGACGCCATAATTAAGCCAGTTAACCGCTAACTGGCTTATTCTCTCTAATCGCAAAACTTTTGCGTTTGCAATTGCCGGTTAATCAGTTGGGAGCAATTTCGGCCGCTTTTCTTGCCGGTATATAACGCAATATCTGCCCGCTCCAGCACTTCCCGGAGGGACTCTCCTTCATGAATGCGCGTTAATCCGCCGGTGAAGGTAACACGAATGAGATGTTCCCCGGCGATAGTTTCAAGCCGGGCAATGTCACGGCGCAGGCGTTCGGCAATGGCCACCGCATCCTGATCGTTGCTGGCATGCAGAACAACAATAAACTCTTCACCTCCATAGCGATACATGGATTCGGAGCGCCGAATATTATTGCTGATATTCAGGGCCAGCGAACGCAGAACAATATCCCCGTTAAGATGGCCGTAATTATCATTCACTTTCTTAAAGTGATCGATATCCAGTAATAATAAATAGAGGCCATCCGCGCCCAACTCTTTATTCATGCTGGCGAAGGACTCATCGAGAATGCGTCGAAGCGGCAGGCCGGTTAGCGCGTCATAACTGGTACGCAGCTGAAGCAGGTGAACTTTATAATGGGTAAGTGCTTCGGTAAACGCCAGCAAGGATTCTTCGAAAAGGTTAAAAACGTCATTGGTCTGACAATGCTGTTCAATGGCGGAAATAAGATTACGGCACGCCTGATGAACGCGAATATGTTTTTTGTTAATATCCAGTAAAAAATTAGTGTCTTCCCGCTCTTCCAGTAAACGGGTATTCAGCCAGTGGCCAAACTCGCAATGCAGGTGGGCTTCGTCACTGCTTATCTCAGGTAAATCGATATTACGACTGTCGATAAATCGTAATATTTTTACTAACCATCTAAAGTGCGCATCTGTGGATTGATTCAAACTGCGAACAGTATCATCAATTTCTTTAAACTTTCTGTTCACAGAACCCTCCATGACAATAAATTAATAACAACCAAAATCATAATTGATTAAAACTCAAAAAATGTCAGCGAATGAAAACATTATATAGCAGCCTACTAATAAAGATATGGAATGATTGTTTCCAATTATCTGTCAACAGGCTTTCACGGTTTAAATGGTTTAAGGGATAAACGAGGTTTAATGGAATTAGAGGATTAAGGGCAGCGTAAGCCGGTAAAGGCCACAACGCTCAGCGTCTTCAGGCAATCGCCCAAATCAGACATTTTTTTGTAGAAAAGCCTTTTTACCGGCGTGCCAGGGCGTAAAGTAAGCAGGCTTACTTTTTTTATTTTGGCAAGGAATACAATATGTTTGACCCTACCCTGCTCATTCTTCTGGGCCTGGCGGCGCTGGGATTTGTCAGCCACAACACCACGGTGGCCATCTCTATCCTGGTGCTGATCATCGTTCGCGTAACGCCGCTCAGCAGTTTTTTCCCGTGGATCGAAAAGCAAGGCCTGACCGTCGGGATTATTATCCTCACCATCGGCGTGATGGCGCCAATTGCCAGCGGCACCCTGCCGGCCTCCACGCTGATCCACGCCTTTATGAACTGGAAATCGTTAATTGCCATCGCCGTAGGTGTGTTTGTGTCATGGCTGGGCGGACGCGGCGTCACGCTGATGAGTTCCCAGCCTACGCTGGTGGCCGGCCTGCTGGTGGGCACGGTGTTGGGGGTGGCACTGTTCCGCGGTGTGCCGGTCGGCCCGCTGATTGCCGCCGGGCTGGTATCGCTGTTTATCGGGAAGTCGTAGCCAGACTGGCAATATAGCGCGCGGGAGTCTGACCCAGCCCCTTTTTAAACATTGTGATAAACGCGGTGGTGGAGTCATAACCCAGCTCCTGGGCCACCTGCTGCACCGACTGACCGCGGATCAACCCCTGCAGGGCCACGATCAGCTGGAGCTGATGCCGCCAGCGGCGAAAGCTAAGCCCGGTTTCACTCACCACCAGCCGGGCAAGATTGCGCTCACTCATCGCGAAATGGTGCGCCCACTGGTGCAGCGTCTGCCATTCCGCCGGGGATGCGGCCATGGTATCACTCATCAGGCGAATTTTAGGGTGCGAGGAGACCGGCAGCTGCAGCTGCTCCTCCGGCTGACGGGGCAGTTCATCAAACAGCACCTCCACCAGCCGCCGGGTAGCGGGCTCATGGTGTCCCGGGCTGCGTTCCGCCAGGGTCAGAATCAGCTCCCGCACCAGCGGTGAAATTTTTAGCGTGCAGCAGCGATCCGGCAAGGTGACGGCTCCGGGCTCGATAAATAAAAAACAGAGCCGGGCGCTGGGCGTGGCCTTATTGCTGTGCGGCAATTGCCCGGGGATCCAGACCGCAAACTGCGGCGGCACCATCCACATCGCATTTTCCACCTCGCAGGTGATCGCCCCATGCAGGGCAAGGATCAGCTGCCCTTTCCGGTGTTGATGCAGGGGGATGCGCTGCTCGTCTGCCACTACGCGCACGTGAAACGCCACTGCGGCGTCATGCTGGCTGTCGGGATCGTAGCCCTCAAGTCCGAGACCTATCATCATGTTGTCCGATATTAGCGATAATCTGTCATTTTAGCTTGATTTCAACTGGCCTGAAAATGCGTATCCTGTGGATTCATTTCGATGTAAGAGAAAACAATGACTATTGCCCTTTCACCTGCCGGTAAACAGCGTGCGCTGCTGATTGCCGGGATCCTGCTGATTGCCACCTCGCTGCGGGTGACCTTTACCGGTGCTGCACCGCTGCTGGATGCCATCCGCACTGATTATGCCCTGACCACTGCCCAGACGGGGCTGCTTACTACGCTCCCGCTGCTGGCCTTTGCGTTGATCTCGCCGCTGGCGGCCGGTCTTGCCCGCCGCATCGGCATGGAGCGCAGCCTGATGATCGCCCTGCTGCTGATCATCGCCGGGATCGCCCTGCGTTCCCTCCCCTCTGCCGCGCTGCTGTTTGGCGGCACCGCGGTGATTGGCTGCGGGATTGCTCTTGGTAACGTGCTGTTGCCGGGGCTGATCAAGCGTGATTTCCCCGGCCAGGTGGCGAAACTGACCGGGGCGTACTCCCTGACGATGGGGGCAGCCGCGGCGCTTGGTTCGGCGCTGGTGGTGCCGGTTGCCCTGAGCGGCGCAGGCTGGCACGGTGCGCTGTTGATGCTGATGGTATTCCCTCTGCTGGCGTTGCTCCTGTGGCTACCGCAGTGGCGCCAGCGCCCTGCCGGATCGCTGAGCGGCTCGCGTGCGCTGCAAAGCCGGGGCATCTGGCGCTCTACGCTGGCCTGGCAGGTGACGCTGTTTCTGGGGATCAACTCACTGATTTACTACGTGATTATTGGCTGGCTGCCGGCGATCCTGCAAAGCCATGGTTACAGCGAAACCGAAGCCGGTTCCCTGCACGGGCTGCTGCAGCTGGCAACCGCCGCGCCGGGCATTGTGGTGCCGCTGATCCTGCTTCGGCTGAAGGATCAACGTGGCGTAGCCGGACTGTCGGCGATGATGTGTGCGGTGAGCAGTGCGGGGCTGTGGTTTATGCCGGATCTGGCGGTGATGTGGACGCTGATTTTTGGCTTCGGATCCGGGGCCACGATGATCCTCGGCCTGACGTTTATTGGGCTGCGCGCCAGCTCGGCACATCAGGCCGCGGCCCTTTCCGGGATGGCGCAATCGGTGGGCTACCTGCTGGCCGCCTGTGGGCCGCCGCTGATGGGCAAAATCCACGATGCCAACGGTGACTGGCGCATCCCGCTGCTGGCCTGTGGACTGGTATCAGTGGTAATGGCCATCTGTGGGATCCTTGCCGGACGCGATCGGGAGATCACCTCCGGCTAAGCCAGCTTTTAGTACTTCTGTGCGGCGCGAAGCAGAGCCTGCACCAGCGGGGCTGGTCGGCCCGCCAGCGCAGCACGTTCATGCTGGAACAGTGTGGCGACAAAGAACGGGTGCGTCACCAGCTCTACGGCGCGGATCTCACCCTGCGCGTCCCAGCCGGTAACGCGCATATCGCCCTTCTCCAGCGCCTGCGCGAACTCAGGCGAGACGCCGTAATTGCAGTGATAACCCTCTTCGATCTCTTCCTGACCATAGGCTCTGGCAATCAGGGTGTTGGCGCGCAGTTCAATAGCGTCGCTGACTTCGACCAGCGAGCAGGTCAGCGGGGCAATCACCATGCGGCCTTCGGTATCGGTCTCCGCGTGCGCCGCATCCTGCCAGCCCAGGGCATTACGGGCATACTCAATTAACGCATGCTGGAAGCCACCGCAGGTGCCGAGAAACGGCACGCTGTTTTCGCGGGCATAGCGTGCCGCAATAAACGCGCCTGCAGCATTTTTATAGGGGCTTGCCGGAACCAGCCAGATAGCGTCGTAGCCCACCAGATCTTCCGGGCTGGTTAATTCGGTGGTTGCCAGCCAGTCGTAGTCGGCCGTGATCTCCAGCACCGCTGCGGCATCATCAATGGCCAGCGGGATCGCCTGGTGAGCCAGCACGTCAGGATTGTAGTCACCAACCAGCGCAATTCGGAGGGTATTTTTTACCGCGGAGAGTTCCATAGAGAGATCCTTATGCCAGACAAATATCAAGTAACATAAGGCGCCTCAGACTACCGATCTTCCGTTGATATCACAACACCTTAAAATAAGTGGGCGGAAATAGCTTAGCGTTACAGCGACAGGAAAAGGAGCGGGAAAATGATTACATGTAAACGACTGTATGACAAGGCCACTCAAGAGGATGGCTACCGGATCCTGGTGGACCGGCTCTGGCCGCGGGGGGTAAAAAAGGAGGCGTTATCCTGCGACGAGTGGTGTAAGACTCTGGCCCCCTCCAGCGATTTGCGCAAAGCGTTTCACAGCGAGACGATAGACTTTGCCAGCTTCAGCGAGGCCTATCGTCAGGAGCTTGTTCTGCATCAGGATGAAGGACGGCGCATTGCCCGCCTTGCAGACGAACAGACCGTGACGCTGCTGTATGGAGCGAAAGACCGGCAGCAGAATCACGCGCAGGTGTTAGCCGACTGGCTGCGTCAGCTTTGAATCAATCCAGCATCAAGGCGTCGAGGGTTTCAGGCGCCTCTTCAGGCGTGAGCGGCATCAGATGTTCAGGGCGTACAAACGCAAAGCCCAGCTGGTTATCAAACGAAAACACATCCCCGGTCACCAGCCACAAGGCCCGCTCTGCGCCTGGCGGCAGTTCTGTCACGATCCCGTTGACGGGGTTCAGAAAACGCTGCCCCGGCTGGCAGAGGCTGAATAACTCAACGGATTTTCCGATATTGCGACGCCCAGCTGGCGTGCGGGCACCGATAATCATCGCCAGGCTGCCCGGGTTTAACTGAAACATATGTCCTCGTAATTGGCTGCTGAATGCATAGGAATAATCTTAGTGCGAAGTGTATCTCAGCCAAAACGCCGTGTCACCAGGGTGAAGGGGTGATCCTTTCTCCATTATTTCTTCATCATGAGGCCATGTTTCAATGCCAGAATGGCGCTGTTCTCACCTTGACCAGAGAACATCATTCCGTAATCAAGATGTATTTCCCCGGCCCGTGCCGGGGCTTTTTTTTACCCGCCAGAATTTGCTGTTCCGCGCCTGAATATATGAAATGTTGTTAAATCGTGTTCTACTACGCGCAGTCGAATCTTTCAGCAATACAGACAGGTACAGAGGTCTTCTGTAGGGGAGTTGTGCAGCGTCATGTCGGATATTATTCTTGCCCGTGTTTCAGAAACGCTCAGCACTGAGCAATCGCTTGAGAGCCTGGTGCGTCAGTTGCTCGAAATGCTTGAAGTGGTCACCGACATGGAGTCGACCTACCTTACCAAAATCGATATCAATGCCCGCCTGCAGCATATTCTGTATGCCCGAAACAGCAAAAAGATGGAGATCCCGGAGGGGCTGAGCGTTCCCTGGGGCGAGACCCTGTGTAAGCGGGCGATCGATTCCAACTGTTTCTTCAGCAATAACGTGGCCGAACACTGGGACGACTGTGATGCAGCGCATGCGCTGGGCATCACCACCTACATGAGCATACCCATTCATCTGACAGATGGTTCCCTGTACGGCACCCTGTGCGCCGCCAGTTCCAGCAAGCATCAACTGAGCGAACGCGGCGAGCACGTCTTAAAGCTTTTCGCCGGACTTATCGCCCAGTACATCGAGAAAGAGTCGCTGGTCAGGCAGTTGCGCGAAGCTAACGCCGCGCTGATCGCTTACTCCTATACCGATGCCCTGACCGGCCTGCCGAACCGCCGCGCCATTTTCGAAAACCTCACTACCCTCTTCTCGCTGGCGCGCCATCTGAACCGCAACGCCATCATCGCCTACATCGATCTGGATGATTTTAAGTTGATCAACGATCGCTTTGGTCATGAGGCGGGCGATCGATTTCTGGTTGAGGTGGGCAAGCGCCTGAATGATGGACGCGGCGACAATGATATCGTGGGCAGACTCGGCGGCGACGAGTTTCTGGTGGCCTGCCTGAGTCAGGATCGGGAGAGCGCCGAGCAGACCTCATTAACCCTGGTGAAAACGCAGCTGAGCGCGCAAATTGCCGGTGAGTACTGGCTGGGAGATGTGCATCTTGTCTATCCGGGCGCCAGCCTGGGGGTGATTGAGGTAGATCCTGCAGAAATAGATGCCGACAGCGCGCTGCAGGCAGCCGATGCCGCCATGTACAGCGATAAGAAAGGCAAACTCAAAACGCCCTTTCTCAATATTGATTAACCCCGTACACTTGACGGGTTTTGCATTTCAGGACAGGTGGTAGCATGCGGCTTGGTATTCTGTTCCCGATCGTGATTTTTATCACGGCGGTCATCTTTTTAACGTGGTTTTTTGTCGGCGGTTACGCTGCGCCTGGGGGATAAGTGAGAAAAACAACCATTATAATGTTGATTGTCGCCATCGCAGCCGTCGCCGGTAGCCAACTGGGCTGGTGGTAAACGATGCAAAAAGACCGCCACGGTAGGCGGTCTTTTTGTCTGAAGCGTCGGTTTAGCTTCTGACTTTACGGTAGATAAACAGCACAACCAGTGCACCAATCACCGCCACCATGAAGCTGCCGAAGTTGAAACCATCAACTCTGCCGAAACCGAAGAGGGTACTGATCCAGCCGCCCACGACGGCACCGATGATACCCAGTATGACCGTAACGATGAATCCACCGCCATCTTTGCCCGGCATGATCCACTTAGCCAGAATACCCGCGATAAGCCCAAAGATAATCCAGGATATGATTCCCATAGCTGCTTTCCTCTCTGTATGGTTTTTGTCGTCAAATCAAATACACACAAAGCTTAGCACAGGATTCAGAATTGCAAGTTTGTGATACCCATCACGAGAGAAATTTAAGAAAAAAGTGAGAAACCGGCCTTCCGCACAAAAATTGGGGTTGTAATCGTTAATGAGAAACATTATCTTTCTCAACACTGAATAGTTGAGCAAATCACTCAGGTATTCAGTACGACATTGCTCACATTGCTTCCAGTATTTCTTGCCCACTTTATGTGGGCTTTTTTTTGCCCTGCCCGCGTAATTTGATCGTTCCGCTATTTGCTATTACGCTTATCAGCACATTTCATTCATAGCCAGAATGGTGTTGAGACATGAACGTTTCCAGTAGATTCGTGATCTGCATTAATCTTGTTTGTGCCAGTTCGTTGTTGTTGATTCTTTCTGACAAATTTAACTGGTTTTAACGTGAGCAGGCCCGGCGTTCCGCCGGGTACTTCCTTCTAATCATCCCCTTCGATCAAAAACCCGGCCCGGCGTATCGCCTCTTTGCTGTCCGTGACGCCTGCGGCGTAGCCCGCTTCGATATCGCACACCGGGCTGGCGCTTGTGTAAGGGAGCTGCACTTCTGTGGCTAAATGCTTTTTCAGCCGGGCGTTTTCCTGGCGCAGGGAAAGCAGTTCGCTTGCAAGCTCTGCCAGCGTCGCTGGCGTAAGCGTGGAAATCTCCCCGGAACGCAATCGTTGAAGCCATGCTTCATCAATCATGATTTCTCCTCCTGATGCCCATAAAAAAACGGAAGCCTGTTGGCTCCCGTTTTAGTCTAACCCGGAAACCGGATTATCTGTTCGCAGTGATCGTCCCTGCCCTACTTTTAAGGGCGTGGCGGGCGTCCCTGCCTGCAAATCCCGATGCTCATTAATATGGTGCCGTCGCGGAGGTGCGAATGGAAAAGCCCAGAGGAAGGGCATCCTCCTGGTCAATATCCATTGCGCTCGCCACGCTGTCATCCGTACCGACGTGGCCCGCCCTTAACGCCTGTGCTTTTTCCGGCTGCTCCGCTAATTCGTATGCCTGCGCCAGATCGCGTCGCCAGTTGAGATTCCACGGGCATGCCTCGTATCCCTTTTCCATGTGCACAATACCCTCAGCCAGATGCCCTTTACGCACGTATATCAGGCCCACCATAAACTGCGCGGTAGCGTGTTCGGGCACGTGGTGCAGCAGGCGTTTAAAGAGCATCTCGGCTTCATCAAGCTTCCCCTGACGATAGCGTGCTATACCCTCGCTCTGCATACCCGGCACTGGCAGGCTCACCATCTCAACAGGCTCATGCACGATCTTCGCATTCGTTCCCGCGATCAGCGGCGCCAGAAAGTCCGCGTAACGCCGCCAGCGTTCACGCGCCGTCTGATAGATAGGCTGACGCACTTGCCAGACACTGGCTGTCTTGACCGGCCTGTCCAGTTCAGAGGTATCAAGCACCTGCGGTTCCCATTGCACCCCCACATAATCCAGCATACGACGCGCCTCTCGCTCCGGCTCAGAGACCACGTCCTCATAGCGCACCTCGAGAATGTCGCCCGGGAACAGCTGGTTCCAGTGGTGCATCATCAGGTTGTGGTCGGCCAGCTGTTCACCGATCCACTGCAGGTCATAGGCAAAGCCCATCCCACCATGTCTGGCCGCGTAGTCAGTAAAGTAGTTGGAGATAGCGATATCGCGCGGATCACGTCGCACTGAGATTATCCGCGCATTCGGGAACAGCAGTTTGATAAGACCAATGTTCTCGAAATTGTGCGGGAGTTTATCCACCACATGCCGGATCCCAGACGCGTTTTCTGGCAAGGTTTCCCGCAGTTCCTTGAGCAGGCTGGCGGTGATACCCGCGACGTCATCCGCAGTCAGATCGTCCACACAGTCCGGGTAATGGCGTCCTGACCCGGTATGACGCTCCCAGCGTTCCAGCCGGGCGATCGTACTGGGGATCACCCCCAGTTCTCCCGCGCCGTGGATTTGGCTGTGTCCCGCCAGGATCTGTTCGACCAGGGTGGTACCGGAACGCGGCATACCCAGTACAAACACGGGCAGCGTTGAATCATTGCCGATGCTGCGTCGGTGCTCGTAGAGCGAACGGCTGAAAGCATGGCGGATACGCGCGCTGCCTTGCCGATGCGCAACCGGGTCGTAGCGTAGCAGTGCGCGGCTGGCGGCATTGGCTTCGTTTGCCAGGGTGAAGGCTTTAGTGTAGTCCTTGCGCTTTTCCCAGGCTGCCGCAAGTTGCAGCAGCAATCCAGGCTGCACCGGGCCGAACAGGCCAGGTTGTCGCGCCAGGGTTTCCAGGCGAATCAACGTCTCTTCGTCTTGCGGAAAACGTCGGGCATTGATCAATGCTGCATGACCACGTGCCGGGTCGACAGCCAAAACCTGCCCGAACAGCGCGACAGCCTCGTCGATGCGCCCCAGTTGCATATATAACTGCCCCAGCCCCTGTAGTGCGGGCACCAGGTGCGGATGAGTTTGCAGGATGTCGACGTATCGCGCCTCCGCGTCGGTGTAGTGTTGCTCCTGTGCATCCACCCCGGCGAGTGCCACTTGCGCCTGCGCCAACCACTGGCCGATCTGCGCCGCGTCCATCTCAGGTGATGGCGTCAGCGCCCCGGCCTCCTCGATAGCCTGTTCGGCCATCTTACGTGCCAGCGCCGGATAACCCTGAGTAGCGAGGCTGGCCAGCTTCAGGCGCAACGGAAGCGTCATTTTTTGCTGTTGTCCGGCCAGATGAAGGGCACGGTTCAGTAGCGCCAAGGCCTGAGGCAGGCGCCCCTGTAACTCCGCCAGCTCAGCATGCTGTTGGTACAGATCCGTATGGTCCGGATAATGCCACAGACCACGGCGCAGCGCATCCTCGGCCTGGGCATGGCGTCCGCGCTCGGCCAGACGCTGAGCATAACCGGTCAGCAGGCCGCAATAATCGTCCTCCGCCAGCTCAGCATGGCGTGCGTCCAGCCAGGCGTCAGCGCTGACGAAGTCATCACGGGCCAGCCACAGTTCCAGACGCAGGCCGCGCAGCTGCTGGTCATGCAAAGCCGCCTGCGATGCGGGCCAGTGCTCCCTTTCGCCTGCCCAGTAGAGGTCGGCGGCAGCCAGCGTCTCCTCGGCCTGCGGCAACGCCTCACTTTGCAGGTAGAGGCGCAGCAGTGGCTGATAGACGGCGATACGGGGTTGCAGGCGCAGGCTGCATTCATACAGGGGGATAGCCTCCTCCCCCCGTTGATGCTGCACATAACAGGCCGCCAGACGCGCCAGCAGAAGCGCGTGGCCGGGTGCCTCTGGGCGGGCGGCTTCCAGCAACGCCTGTGCCGCGTCACATTCCCCAAGCCGCAAGTGTACGGCAGCCAGGTCGACGCGGGCGTCGACCTCCAGTGCAGCCGGGTCCAGCGCCATCAACGCCTGGCGGGCCGTCTCTGGCTGGCCCAGATGGGCCTGGGCCAGGGCCAGCAGCACCTGTTCTGCCGGTGAAATCACCGGCAGGCTATAACAGGCTTCATGCAGCGCGTCGAACTGCTGCATTTCCACCAGACGGCGTAGCAACGTCAGAGAACCTGTCATGGCATCGCCAGCCCTTGCGAGGTGAGGACGCCAGCAGGCATCGCCTGTAGATACGCCTGAGCAAACCCGTTGTCCTGATTCGGGTTCGCGGCCCAGGAGCCGTTCCAGAGATCCACGTTATTACCATCCCGATAGAATTTGCCGCTTGCGTCAACGCCTGCGACGTTATAAGAGGAAAACGAAATAGAGGATCCCGCCAGCCAATTAATGGAATTCCCACCGCGCATCCCCGACACTGCGTTGCCAAAGTCACCCTTAACTTCGCTGCCCGTGCCCACCAGCACAATCTTGTCGTCTATGCCAAGATTCTGCGCGCCCGACCACATCTCATTGCTATCCAGCCCAACCAGCGAATGGGAATCGCTGTTGACCCGGATATAGATGGTGTACGCGGTATTGGCATCAAAGACGCGCCCGTTGTGATCGGAGCTTTGGCCCGTTGTCAGGTCGAACACCACGATGGACGGATCCGCGGTCGAGGCGGAAACGGTCGTGAAATTCAGCCCAGTAGACGAACTGATACCGGCATAGTCATTGCCCGCCGTGTCGTGCAGCGCAGTGCTGTCGATCTGGACGTGGTAGTTTGCGCCTGCCGCCAGGTCCGTTGTCGGGTCGATGGTCACCGTGTTGCCGCTGATGCTGACCTGCGAACTGTCGGTGATGTCGATGACTTTGTTCTGACTACTGTCGCTCTCATTAACGAGGGTGATATGGCCGCTGCCGGCCAGCACATCTTCGCTGAAGGTCAGCGTCAGGTTAGCGCCCGTGGCAATGCTGCCGCCATTGTCCTGCGGCGTACTGCTGGTGAGTACAGGCGCAGTGCTGTCGACCGTCAGGCCGGTGCTGTCCGCCGTCGTGGTAGACGTGTGATTCGCCGCAGTGACCGTGACGGCGACGTTGCGACCGGCTACATGGTCAAGGGCACCGGCGGTGACAGTGTATTGAGCGGTAAATTTACCGTCACCTGCGATGGCATCGCCGTGGGTGCCGTCATCGTAAGCCGTCGCCGAGGTGCTGCCGCCAAACTGGCTGAAATCCATGGTAACGCTGGTCACGGCGCTGGTATTGGCGTCGCCGCTGGCCGAGTTGTCCCACACGGCGGTGACGGTGTCGCCGACCTTGTAGGTCATGCCATCTGCACCACCTGGCGTAGAGGTGATGGCGATGTGGGCATCGGTCACTGTCGGTAACACCGGAGCAAGACCGGCATTCAGGCCGATCTGGTAGATACCGCCCACTGCGTAGCCGCTCTTGCTGCCATCGCTGGTGTCGGCATCAAACAGCACAGAATAGGTGATGTCATAGCCGCCTGCGCCATCGGAAACGATCCGCGGGTTATACAACTGCCCGCCCTGAGGCACCGTGATACCGCTGTCGGTCACGTCACTGGTCAGCTCGCCGGTGGTTTTGGAGATAGTGACCTGGCTCAAGCCGCCGTTACCGTCAGGGAACACAAACACCAGATCGGTGCCGTTGTCGTAGGCCGTGGCCGATGCCGCCACAGAGCCATTGCCGATCCACGCCAGCTCGTCATGGAGCGTTTTGTCCATCGCGCCAACGTCTACGGCGTGATAGCTCTGGGTCCCCATGTTATGGACAGTGTTGCTCTGTATGTTGGTGGTGATCAGCGTGCCGTTGTTGTTGTAAAGCGTGACCTCCCAGGCCGCGGTGCGGTATTCCTGGCTAAAGACGGCAAAACCACCGTCGAAAGCAATGACGTTAGTCGGCGAGCCCTGCTCGTCATTCCAGTTAACGCGCTGCCAGGTGGTGCCGCTGTCGAAACTGGTCAGCGTGCCGCTGGCGTCGAGCTTGAAGATGAAGGCACCGATAGGCGTGGTTGTCGCCGACTGACCCGGCGTGCCAATCCAGTCGTAGACCTCGGAGGCCAGCACATAGCTACCATCGCTCAGCGCCGTCAACACACCTGGCGTCAGTTGGAATTTCATCAACTGGACGGCCGGGCTGGCAACGCCGCCGAAGTTTTGACTCGCGTCATTGCCGCCAATCAGGGTCTGCGTTCCCGGTATAAAGCTGGTTCCGCTGCCGTTGTAGTGGAAGACCGAGATGGCCTCCTGCTGGTCGGTCCCGTGGCCCATCGTCTGGTAGGCGATCGCGAAATCACCGCCATTCGCGCTGCTTTGCGCCGCAATGGTAACGCCGGAGCCTGGCGACGCCAGCGTGTCGCTGGATTGCAGGTTGCCGCTGTTGTCGTAGATCGCATAGTGGACGCTAAAGTCAGTCCAGTTAAGGGTATCCACCTGCGACCAGGCCACGACGAAGCCGCCGTTGGCCAGCGCCTTGATCTGCGTATCCAGCATGGTGTAGCCAGCGGGAATGCTGATGTCCAGGGTCTTGACGACGTTGTTGCTTGCGTCCAGCACCCTGACGACGCCGTCGTACAGCGCGCCGGTCGGATCCCAGGTGATATAGTCACCGCCAGTCTGCCGCATGTACTCGACGACCGTGTAACCGTTACTCAGCTTCTCCAGGCCGACGTTGACAATCATCTCGGTGGAGGTGTCGGTGGTGCTGCCCGAGACCATCGGGATGCCATCAAGGTTGTTGCCTGGCGCGACCTCAACGGTGACGGTCTGGCTGCTGTGGTTGCCCGCCGCATCGGTGGCGGTCACGACCAGGTTATAGCTACCGGCGACGGCGGCGCTGTTCAGCGTGACGACACCGGTGGCGGCATTAATGTCGAACCAGGCGAGGCTGTCGTGGTCCAGGCTGTAGGTGATGGCGTGGGCGTCGCTGGCATTGGCGTCGTACACCTGGGTGCCTGCCGCAGCGCCGCTGGTGAGGCTGGTGCCGTTAGCCGTTGCGCCACCGGAGATGACGGGCGCAGTGTTATCCACTGTCACGCTACTGCCGGAGATAGCGGAGACATTGCCGGACGCATCCACGGCGTACGCGTGGTAAGTCCCTTCGGCCAGGCCGTTCAGGGCCAGCACGGTGCCGACGTTAGCCGCGACGGCAACGCTATTCACCAGGTTGTCGGCAGCATTGGTGAGGCTGTTCAGATCCGTTACCGTCACGCTGTCGCTGACCAGGTATACCGTGCCCGCCTCGGAGCTCTGCACGATGACCATCTCACCACTGTTCTCCACGCCGTCCGCGTCGCTGACGAGCATGACGCCCGGCGGCGTCGTATCGACGACGTTGTAAGTGACGGTCTGCGTGGTCTGATTGCCGGCGGCATCGGTGGCGGTGACAATGAATTGCGCACCGCTGGCCTGGTCCGGGCTGGAAATCAGTGTCACCACGCCGGTGCTGGCGTTAATGCGGAAGTGCTGGGTGTCGTTCAGGCTGTAGGTGACGCCGTGCGCATCGGTGGCGGCAGCGGTGTAGACCGTGTCGCCAGCGACGGTGCTGTCGGTAATGTCGGCGGCTGTGGTCGCGCTGGTAAAGACAGGCACGGTGTTATCCACCACTACGCTGCGGCCGGAAATGACAGAAAGATTGCCTGCCGCATCGACAGCCCAGGCGTGATAGGTGCCGTCAGCAAGGTTGGCAGCGGAGATCGATGCACTGGTATTTGCGATCACGGCCGTGCTGGCCCACTGGTCGCTGGCGGCGCCAGTAATGTCGCTGAGCTGACTGACCACGACATTGTCGTTGACCAGATAGACGGTGCCGGTTTCGGTGCTTTGCACGGTGGCCTGGCCGGCATGGTTCAGTACGACCAGGTTGTCGTAAGTGCTGCCGTCGGCATTAAATTTCTGCACGTAGAGGTGGTAACCAGAAACGCCGCTGCCAGGGCTGTAACCGTACCATGTCACCATGTATTCACCGTCTGCACCGACGGCAGTGACCTGTGGATAGAGGTCACTCGCACCGCCGGAAGCTTCCAGTCGCACCATATCGCCTACCGCGACACCGCTGGCATTGAATTTCTGCACATAGATGTCCCAATTCGAGCTGCCAATACTCATCCAGGTGACGGCGTAGCCACCATCCCCCAGCGCCGTGATGCGCGGGAATTGATCACGGTCGTTACTCGTACTGTTGTGCGGTGCGTCCAGTTGCACGGTAGCGCCCACTTTGCTGCCGCCAGCAGAGAACTGTTGTACATAAACCTTGTAATTGTAGTAGCCGTTGGTGTTGTCGTATTCCATCCAGGTGATGGCGTAGCCGCCGTCGGCCAGGGCTGCGACATACGGATAGGTATAGCTGCCACCGTTATTAGCGTTGCTTGAGCCGTCCAGTACGACAATGCCGCCGACCCTGGAGCCTGTGGCATCGAACTGCTGCACATAGGTGCTGTTGTTGTAGTTCGAACCGCTGTAGTTATAGCCGGACCAGGTGACGACATAGCCGCCGTTAGCCAGCGCCGTGATTTGTGGCAGGTTTTCGTAGCTATTACTGGTTCCCGTCGTAGCGTCCAGCATCACAGGCGTGGTGCCGTTGCCTGTGGCGTCGAACTGCTGCACGTAGATGTGATAGTCGCCGGTGGTATAGCCCTGCCAGGTTACCACATAGCTGCCGTTGTCCAGCACGGTGACCTGCGGGCTGGCGTTGCCAGAAGAGCCGGACACAGCCAGTGGCACGGTGTTGCCTACTGCAACGCCAGTGTCGTCAAAGCGCTGCACGTAAATGCCACCGCTGTTGATGGACCAGCTCACGATATAGCCGCCATCGGCAAGCGTCGCGATTTGCGGGGCGAGGTCATGTGCAGAAGCAACCCCATCAAGTTGCGCGGCTGCGGATAGTGGAGTGCCGTCAGCGTTGAACGATTGCGCAAAGATGCTGCTGTAACTGCTGGTGCCGTCCTTGCCGATCCAGGCCACGGCGTAAGCCCCTGCATCATTAAGGGCGGTGACGCTGAGGATACTGTCTGAAGAACTCATGACCGTATAGGTTGCGCCTGATGCGATCTGTACCGGATCGCCCATCGCCACACCCTGCGCGCTAAGGCGCTGGGCATAGATCCCGAGGTTGCCATTGTTGTTGCTTGCCCATGTCACCAGGAAGGTGCCGTCACCCAGCGCGGTAGTGTCATAACCGTTGAGATACGTGTTGAGGGGCGCTGTATTCAACATCACAGGCCCCGTAGAGCTGCCATCGAGTGTGACTGTGGGGGCAATTTCGTCCACATCGGTGACATTGACAGTGACGGTCTGGCGGGTTGTGTGACCGGCTGCGTCAGTAGCGACGACTGCAAAGGTGTATGCAGGCGCGTGGGCTCCTTCATAGTCGGGGCTGGACTTAAAGGTGACCGCCCCCGTTACAGCGTCAATGCTGAAATACTGGGCGTCTGCGGCACCATTTTCGTCAGCCAGGCTGTAAGTGACGTGCTCGCCACCGTCGGCGGCGTCATTATCGTTAGCCTGCGCAGTATAGATAGCGGTGCTGGCAGCGGTATTCTCGGCCACGTTCACCGTGGCACTGGCATAGCTGTCGCTGCTGTTGCCGGTAGTGAAGCTGGGGGCCACTTCATCGAAGTTGTTAATTCCCAGCGTGACCGCCTGGCTGCTGTGGTTACCCGCCGCATCGGTGGCGACCACGGTGAAGCTATAGCTGGCTTTGTTCTCAAAGTCCGGGTTGCCGGTCAGGGTGACCGCGCCGGTAACCGGATCGATGGTCAGCCCGGC